>Ga0180218_1000023_pt1 | contig 437749 bp, 413 predicted proteins | sample eDN3rd37CKraftBY_FD_151334 | JGI IMG/M metagenome (GOLD analysis project Ga0180218, IMG submission 151334) | Enriched backyard soil microbial communities from Emeryville, California, USA - eDNA 3rd pass 37_C Kraft BY (version 2) (version 2) | ecosystem: Environmental > Terrestrial > Soil >... | reverse complement strand
GGCAGCCGAACGATCCGTCGAGGCAACTTGGCGTCGCATCGGCACCCTGCTCGACGCCTTCCCACCACACGAATGCGCCAACTACCTCAGAAACTCGGGCTACGCTTCAACCTAAGTGGAAACGAGTCTAGAGCATCTTGAGACGAATCGCATCACCTCCCGTCATTCCGGCGAAAGCCGGAATCCATGCACAGCGGGACGACTGTCAAGGAAGCGAGCCGACTCCACGGACCCCGGCTTTCGCCGGGGTGACGAAGGGGCTCATTCCGAACCGTTCCGGGCCGGCAGAGAATCCCATCGGGCTCACTCCGACGCGACGATCGCGCGCGCCACATCCGCCAGCGCGGCGTCGCGCCCCGCCATATCGAGCGGACTGCCGGTGAGATAGACGGCCACCGCCATCATCCCGCCGCCTGGCGGCCACAGCAACGCGACGTGGTTGCTCGTGCCATTCTCCCCCGTGCCGGTCTTGTCGGCAATGCGCCAGCCGGCAGGCAGGCCCGCGCGCAGCCGGGTCCCACCGGTGCGGTTGGCGGCGAGCCAGGTCAGCCACTGCGCGCGCGAGGCTGACGAGAGCATCGGCCCGCTGGCGAGCCGGACATAGTCCAGCGCCATCGCGGCGGGCGTGGTGGTGTCGCGCGGGTCGCCCGGTATCGCCGAGTTGAGCGCCGTCTCGCGCCGATCGAGGCGGGTGAAGCGATCGCCCAGCGTCCGCGCGAAAGCGGTCAGCCCCGCCGGCCCGGCGATCGCATCGAGCAGCAGATTGCCCGCGCTGTTGTCGCTCAGCGTGATCGCCGCCTCGCACAAGGTCGCGAGCGGGAGGCCGCTCCCATCGGCATGGGCGCCGGTGACGGGCGAGTTTGCGACGATATCGGTGCGGGTGAAGCGCACCACGCGGTCGAGCCGTTCCTTCCCCTGATCCACGCGATGGAGGACGGCGGCGGCGGCAAGCGCCTTGAACGTGCTGCACAGCGGAAAGCGCTCATCCTCGCGATGACCGCCCAGCGGTTTTCCCCGCCCGTCGACCAGCGCGACGCCCAGCCGACCGCCCGACCGCGCCTCGATCGCCGCAAGCGCGTCGCCGAAGCGTCCGGGCGCGCGCCGCGCAGCGCCGGCCCCTCCCGCCAGCAGCAAGGCCGCCCCTGCCGCCAGCATCTCGCGTCGTCCTATCACGGCTCCCCCCCCTTCTTCGCGTTCAGCCCTGCGTGTCGAAACTTTCGCTGGCGATGTGCCAGCGGCGCTGCGCGGCGGTCGAGCCCGGTACGTCGTTCACCCGGCGGAGCGTGATCGATCCGCGCCGGTTGAACGGCGCTCCCCCCTTCAGCCGGCCATAGACCTGTACGGGCACCTCGACATAGAGCGAGCCGGCCGCGCCCTCGATGCGGCCGGGTGCGCCGATATTGGCGTGATATTCGTCATAGCCGCCGAAGCCGGCGGCGAAGGCCTCCTCCGTCTTGCCGCTCGCCCGGCCCGCGTCGGACCACAGCTTCCACGCCTCGCCATATTTGCCCTGCTCCAGCAGCGCGTAGTAGCTCTGCACGACATTGGCCGCGCCCTGTGCGCTGGTTTCGGTGAACGGCGCTTCGGAGACGGGGGTGCGATCGTCGGGCAGGCCGCCCGGCTCGCCCGGCGCGGGCGGGTTGAGTGGCGCATCGCTCTGGTCCGTCGGGGCCGATGCGGCATCGTTCGCCGCCTCGCCGGCCACCGCATTGCTGGCGTTGCCGGTCGCCGGCGTCTGATTCCCGCTCCCGCAGCCGGCGAGCAGCGACAGAGCGAGCAAGGGCACATAGCGCATGAATCCCCCTTCTTCCGTTTCGAAACGGGGAAGGAACGACTTTACGCCCGATGCCGTTCCTTGGAGGCCGCCTCAGGCCGCCGCGCGGGTCTGCCCGGCGAGGATCATGTCGCTCGCTTTCTCCGCGATCATGATCGTCGGCGCATTGGTATTGCCCGAAACGATGCGCGGCATGATCGAGGCGTCGATCACGCGCAGCCCGTCCACGCCCACGACGCGAAGCTCGGGATCGACCACAGCCGCCGGGTCGATGCCCATGCGGCAGGTGCCGACCGCATGGTAGAGCGTCGTGCCCGCGACCTGCGCATAGCCCAGCATCGCCTCGTCGGTATCGCCGAAGGGATCGCCGGTCGTGACCAGATAGGGCGCGATCGCCGGCTGCTGCATGATGTTGCGGATGATCTTGAGCTGCGCGACCGCCGATTGCTGGTCGATCGGGTCCGACAGATAATTGGCGACGATGCGCGGATAGACCTTCGCCTCGCGCGAGGCGATATGGACGTGCCCGCGCGATTCCGGCCGAAGCTGGCAGGGCGTGCATGTGAGGCCCGGCGTCCGCTCCAGATCGAAGCTCTGTATCTTGTCGAGCTTTTCGAGATCGACCGACGCCGCCATCATGTGCAGTTGCACATCGGGGCTTGCCAGTTCCTGCCGCGTTTTCACGAAGGCGACGATATGCGCCACCGCGTAGCTCAGCAGGCCCTTGTGCGCCACGGCATATTTCAGGATTTCCTTCGCCAGCGGCAGGCCGTGGGCCAACTGGTTGATCGTGCGATATTGGGGTTTCACCGCCCATTGCGCGCCGATCATGTAATGATCCTGCAGATTTTCGCCCACCGACGCATTGTCGTGCAGCACGGAAATCCCTTGCTGGCTCAGGATCGCGCCATTGCCGATGCCGGACAGCTCCAGCAGCTTGGGGGATTCGATCGCGCCCGCCGCCAGGATCACCTCGGCCCGCGCCCGTGCCGTCCTGATTTCTCCCTTATGCTCATATTCGATGCCGACCGCGCGCTTGCCCTCGAACAGCACGCGCCGCGCCAGCGCATGGGTTTCCACGGTCAGGTTATGGCGCTTCATCGCCGGATGGAGATAGGCGACCGCCGCCGAGCAGCGCTTGCCGTCGCGGATCGTGAGCTGGAACCAGGTGACGCCTTCCTGATCGCGCGCGTTGATGTCGGGCGAATAGGGGATGCCCGCCTCGACCGACGCGTCGAGCAGCGCCTGGCTCACCTCGTTCCGCTCGGGGAAATCGCAGGTGTTGAGCGGGCCGCCGGTGCCGTGGAGATCGCTCTCCCCGCGCTCCTGATTCTGCGCGCGCCGGAAATAGGGCAGTACATCGTCATAGGACCAGCCCGCGCAGCCCATCTGTCGCCAGCCGTCATAATCCTGCGCCTGCCCGCGCACATAGAGCAGCCCGTTGATCGACGAGGAGCCGCCGAGCACCTTGCCCTTCGGCCATTTATGGCGCCGGCCGCCGCTCGTGGGGTCGGGCTCGGTTTCGTAGAGCCAGTTGACCTTCTTGTCGTTGAGCGTCTTGCCGAAGCCGATCGGCGTATGGATCATCATGTTGGAGACGAACTGGCTCGGCTCCTTGAAGGGCCGATCGTCGCCGCCCGCTTCCAGCAGCAGCACCGTGTGCCGCCCATCGGCGGTCAGGCGGTTCGCCAGCACGCACCCCGCGCTGCCCGCGCCGACAATGATGTAATCCGCTACAAACTCGCCCGCCACCGGTCGCTCTCCTTCTGCACGGCCGCTCGATACCCTCTTTTACGGCGGGGAGAGGGCGGCGGCCCCATCCCCAGCGCATAGCGGACCGCGATCGAGCGAACCCGCGCCGGCGAAGGCGTCAGCGGCGCGCCGGTTTCGGCACCCAGCAGCCATGCACCGCGCCGCGCAGGCGGAGCGGCAGGCGGATGGTCGCGACCGGCCCTTCGGCGATGTGGCCGGCGCGGAAAACGCCCACGTCCGAAAGCTGGCTGTCATGCCGTTCGATGACGGAGAGAACATAGCCGTCAGTCTCGCCCGCGCCGGTGGGAACGAATTGCGGCTCCTGAAAGGTGTCGTCGTCGCGGCCGTACCAGGCGTCCGTCTCGCCCGTGTCGGCGTCCAGCCGGCCGACCATGTTGAAGCCCGCGCCCACCGGCCCCGATTCGCGGAAGGCGCGGGTGGGATCGACCATCCCCATATAGCTCTGGCGATAGCGACGGCCCACGCGACGGTCGTCGACGCGCGGCACGTCGCCAGGCACGATGCCGATGACGCGCTCCTCGATCTGGTCGTCGTTGCGCGAAAGGTCGATCGTCCAGCGGCTCGGCAGCGCCGAGGCGCGCCGCGGGTCATAGGGCTCGCCCGACACGTCGGGGATGAAGGGGAAGCTGTTCGTCTCCGACACGCACAGGTCGAGCTGGATGCGGTCGCCTTCGTTCCACGCGTTGATGACGTGGAAGGATTGCCCGCCCGGCCGGCGGAACCAGCGCATGTCCTTCGCGCTGCCCTTGCGCGGCACCACGCCGATCCAGGCGTCCCGCGACACGTCGCTCATCCAGTGCGGCCCGCCCGCCTTCAGCCGATCGAGTTCGACGATCGTCGGGAAGATGGGGAACACCAGATAGTCGACGGTGATCGCGAAATCATGGACCATCGCGGCATAAGGCGCCTCGAACCAATGCTCCTCGCCCAGAACCCCGTTCGGATCGACCGTGGCGAACATCATCTCGCGCGAGGCGTCGCCCGACACCTCATAGCCATAGAGCAGCAATTCGCCGGTTACGGGATCGACCTTCGAATGGGCCGACACCGTCTGGCTCTTCAACGCGCCGTTCCAGTCGCACCGGCCGATCGTCTCCAGCGTATCGGGATGGACCTCATAGGGAAGACCGTCCTCCTTGATCGCGAACAGCCGCCCGGCATGATAGACGGGCGACGTGTTCGCGACGGTGCGATCGAGCCCGGCGGCCGCCGGATCGTCGGTGAAGCGGTTGCGATAGGCCCCGAACAGGCCGCGCCGCGCCGCGCGTTCCGCCAGGAAACGCTCGGTCCGGACATAGCGGCTCTTGTAATCGGCATAGCCGTTCTCGAAGCGGAACATCGAGATCATGCCATCGCCCGAAAGATAGATGTCGTCGCCCAGCAACGGCGGATATTGCGGATCGGGCGTCATCCGATACCAGGTGCCGTTGATCGACGCGGGCAGCTCGCCCTCGATCTCCAGGTCGAATATGTCGGCTTCCACGCGGGAAGGCGCATTGTACCCGGTAAAGCCGGGGGTGGCGGGAAAGGGCTTCGTCACATCCGTTCTCCAGCGGGGGGCGGCTATTTGCCGGTGCCGCCCCAATCCTCATTGGCGCGCGCGATCAGGTAAGCGTGGATATCGTCGGCATCCTTGGGGGAGAGGATGTCGGCGAAGCTCGCCATGCCGAGCTGCTGCCGCTTTCCGCCGAGCACGATATCGTTGAACTCGGCATGCGTTTCGCGCGTCATGTGGCGCAGGTCCTTGACCCCGCCGATCGCCCGCTGACCATGGCAGACCGCGCAGGTCTGCGTGAACAGCTCGGCGCCATGGCGCACCTGCGCCTCGCTCGCGCGCAGCGGCGGCGGCTCGGGAATCCGCGCGGCTTCCTTCATCGGCGGCAGGGTCGCGGTGCCGCCCAGCTTGAACACCAGCAGCCGCGCGGCCGCGCGTGGCCGGTCGGTCCCCGCCCCGCGCTCCACCTGCGCGGCGCCGCCGCCCCAGCCCGCGTTGACCGCGATATATTGAACGCCGTCCAGCATATAGGTGATCGGCCCCGCTACCGGCGCGCTCTGCACCGGCATCTCCCACAAAAGCGTGCCGTCATGCGCGTCGAAGATCGCGAAGGTCTGCCGCGTCGTCCCCTCGATCACCAGATCGCTGGCGGTGACGAGCACGCCGCCATTGCCATGGCGCGGCAGCGGCACCTTCCACGCCGCTTTCTGCTTCACCGGGTCCCAGGCGGTAAGAAACGCCTTTTCACGCGCGTCGGCTTCCTTCTGGAGCGCGGCGCGCTTCTTCAGCATCTCTCCCGAATAGCCGCCCCAGCCGCTGTTCGAACGGAACGGCTTCGGCGTAAAATTGGGATCGAGCGCATAGACGAAGCCCGATTCATAGGTCGGCAGATAAGCGAGCCCCGTCTTCGGGCTGAACGCCATCGGGAACCAGTTATGCCCGCCGCCGGGGCCGGGATAGACGAGCGCCGGCTCGGTCGCGCTGTAATGCGCCTTGGGGTCGACGTTCGGCCGGCCCGTCTTCGGGTCGATCCCCGTCGCCCAGCTTACCGGGATATAGTTCTTCGCGGAAATGAACGCGCCCGTCCTGCGATCGAGCACATAGAAGAAGCCGTTCTTCGGCGCCTGCATCAGCACCTGGCGCTCGCGCCCGTCGATCTTCAGGTCGGCGAGGACGATCGAGGAGGTGCAGGTATAATCCCAGTCCTCGCCCGGCACCATCTGATAGTGCCACGCATAGGCGCCGGTATCGGCATGCAAGGCGACGATCGAGCAGATGAACAGATTGTCGCCCTTGCCCTCGCTCCGATAGGCGTAGGAATTGGGCGATCCGTTGCCGGTGCCGACATAGACCAGATTGAGCTTGGGATCGTAGGCGATCGAATCCCACGGATTGGCGCCACCGCCGAGCTTCCACCATTCGCCCGACCAGGTCTTGGCCGCCATCGCCATCACCGGATCGGACGCCTCATGGTCCGGCCCGTTGGCGGGGTTGCCGGGGGTGAGGAAGAATTTCCACAGCTTCCTGCCGGTGTCGGCGTCATATGCGGAGACGAAGCCGCGAATGCCGAAATCGCCGCCGCTATTGCCCACCACTACCTTGCCGCCGAACACGCGCGGTGCGCCGGTGATCGAATAGGGCATGTCCTTGGGCGTGGTCTGCGTCGTCCAGACGGGCTTGCCGTCGCGCGCGTCGAGCCCGATCAGCCGCCCGTCGAGCGTCGCGATGATGACCTTGCCGTTCCACAGGGCAAGGCCGCGGCTCACCGGCTCGCAGCAGGCGTAGCGCCCCCATTCACGCGGCACCTGCGGATCGTAGGTCCACAGCCGCTTGCCGGTCTTCGCGTCATAGGCCGTGGTGATGTTCCACGCGCTGATATTGTAGAGCACGCCGTCGGCATAGAGCGGTGTCGCCTCCACCCCCCGATAGGTATCGAGATCGTCATACCAGGCAAGGCCGAGCTGCTTGACGTTGCCCGCATCAATCTGGGTGAGCGGGCTGAACCGCTGCGCGCTGTAGGTGCGTCCATCGGCAAGCCATTGGCCCGGTTCCTTGGCGGCCCGGGCGAGGCGCGCCGCGTCGACGGCGGCCGGCGCATGCGCCGGCTGCGCGCTGGCGAGCGAGACGCCGACCGCCGCCGCGATCACGAAAAGCCCCGTCACCACCGGCCGGATCAGCCGGGAGGCGGGCGAACGGTCCGGCATCGTGCAGCCGTCCGCGATTCTGGCTTCGGACATGCAGGAGAGTCCCCCTTCAAACTTGTTAGGAAACTATGCGTTGTTGCGCCGGCCGTCTTTGACCCGCATGGAAGTTCCACTTGCCGGGGGTGGAACCGGGGGCGGGGCAGCTTTCCGGGAACGGCCTTGCGCCATCTGGAAACCTTCTATAGTTCAACGATCCGAAGATGCCTGAATTATAGAGTATCGACTTGTCGGAGATGGAAGCCCGGTCCTTTGAACGCATGCCCGCGCTGCTCGACCTGAGCACGGTGGCGGAAGACGAGCGGGATAAGACCTGGTCCGGCGCGGCGCTCTCATTGTTCCCCGGCCTGTCGGTCAGCCGCGCGGTGTCGACACCGATGCAGGGCAATATCCGCCATGTCTGGATGGGCACCGGCTCGCTCTGGACGATCCAGTCCTCCCCGGTCGTCGTCAACTATTCGCCCTTCGCGGGCCACGGCGTGACCGATCCCTGCTTCACGCTGGTCATGCAGCTCGAAGGGCTCACCGCACTCGCGCAGAAGGAGCGGCGCTGCACGCTCGGCGCGGGAGACATCTGCCTGCTCGACGAGCGGCTGGCCTTCCGGCTCGAAGGGCATGAGACGAGCCGGCTCGCTTTCCTGCGGATGCCTCGACCCGTCGTGCTCGGCCGCAATCCGCATCTGGAGCATCATACCGCCTCGCTGCTGCACGCGAACGACGCCGGCACCGCATTGCTCGGCGACACGCTCGCCGCGATGCTGGCGACCGCGCCTTACATGCGCGAGGATCGGCGGCTGGCGGCGCTCAGCGCGATCATCCACATGCTCGGCGCGGCGGAGACGCGCGCTTCCGAAGCGGGCGAAGCGCTCCATTGGCGCGTGCGCGCGGCGATCACTTATATCGAGCTCAATTTCGCCCTCGCCGGCCTCAATGCCGAGCAGGTCGCCCAGTCACAGCAGATAAGCCGGCGGCGGCTCGATCAGCTCATGCGCGAAACGGTCGGCACCTCGATCACCGGCCAGATATGGAATCGCCGGCTGGAACAGGCGGCCGCCGACCTGCGCGACCCGCTCCGCGCCTCCTCGACCGCTTCGCAGATCGCCTTCGCCAACGGTTTCGAGGACAGCGCCCACTTCACCCGCGCCTTCAAGCGCCGCTACGGCCAATCCCCCTCGCAATGGCGCAACGCGCAGACGGTATCGACGCACTAGCCTGATCGTCATTCGGCGCCCCCCCCACCCGCGGCCCTTTCCTCCGTCATTCCGGCGAAAGCCGGAAATACACGGATAGCGATCCGATCGCCCCGGATCACCTTCCGCCGTCGTTCAGCCCTTATCTTCCTGATGCCCCTCCTCGCATTCTTCTTCCAGCTTCGTGCGGATGCTCTCGATCTCCCGGTCAGTCTGGTGTTCGAGGCCGATAAACTCGCCCCGCGCGTGGCTGAGCGCGCGGATGATCTCGTCGAGCTTGGTCTGCACCGCGGCGCCGTCGCGATTTTGTGAGTTCTGGATCAGGAAGACCATCAGGAAGGTGACGATCGTCGTCGCCGTGTTCACGATCAACTGCCACGTATCCGAATAGCCGAAGATCGGTCCGCTGATCGCCCAGACGAGTATCAGCGAGACGGCGATCAGGAAGGCGGCGGGCTGCCCGGCGAGGGTGGCGATGCGGCTGGCGATGGCGGTAAAGAGGCGGTCCATTTCCCTGTCACCTGTTTTGCTGTTCGAACAAGGGCTTGACGCGCCTGTGGGGCGCATCGGATGGAGCTTGAACGTTCTTCATCAATGATCGTTGCGGGCGTCAGGCCGGGATGGGATTGCCCTCGCCGCCCACCGGCGCCACCTCGTCGCGCGAATAGGTGCCGACGAGCAGGCCCGCGCCCAGCACCTTGCCCGCCATCGCTTTGACCATGCCCGATCGGCCGGGCGTCTCGCCCGGGTCGGACGCGCCCGACAGCGCGAAGATCTGGAACACATAATCATGGCTGCCATGGCCGCGCGGCGGATCGGGCGGCAGCCAGCCTTCGCCCAGATAGCTGTTGCGCCCGACATCCTGCCCGCCCGGCACGCGCGGGCCGTCGGCGAGGATGGCGCCTTCCTCGATCCGGCGCGTCTCGGGCGGAATATCCCAGACGATCGCATGCACCAGCGGGTTGAGCGCCGGCGCGTCGGGGTCCTCGACGATCAGCGCCAGGCTGCGCGTGCCCGCGGGGACGTCGCCCCAGACGAGCGGCGGCGACACGCCCTCCCCGTCGGCGGTGAAGCGCATGGGCAGCCGCCCCGCATCGGCGAAGGCCGGGCTAGACAGCGGGATCATCGCGGATCGCAGCGCGAGCGCGGGATCGACGATCGCCAGCCGGGAATGGCCGGCGCGGACATTCCGCATCAACGCGCCCAGCCACGCGGGAACATGTTCGAGCATCACCGTCTCCTGAATCCGTTCGAATCCAGACAACCCGTGGGGACCCGCTTATGTCCCCCGCCGCCCGAAAGTTGCGCGATCAGGCGCGCCCGAGCACCCAGTAGCGATCGCCCCGTTCGGCCTCCAGTTTCGCGAGCTGCTCGCGATGGATTTCGCGCACCCGCGCGGGCGTGATCGCGTGCGCCCGGTCGACCTCCTCGATCTTGAGGCTCGTCTTGTCCTCGTAGAGATGCTCGCCGGCGAGGCGCGCCTGATCGTCATAGGGCCAGATGAACGCCTGCCGGCTCGAAACATGATAGAGCGCATCGGGCTTGTCGACGGCATAGCCGATCGCGGCGAGGTCCGATCCCGGCGCAAGCTGGTGGAAGGTGATCTCGTCGCAAACGCCCCAGTCGTTGACGGCCAGCCGATCGTCCGAATGCCACAGCACCGCTTCGCCGACGCTGTTGTAGAAAGCGAGCACCGCCGCCTTGCCGTCCACCACCGTCGGGTTCGCGCCCCACGAGACGCGATAGACCGGATGATCGACCATCATGTCGGGCGCGACGATCTTCTCATAATCGCCCGCGCCCTCCAGATGCACGTGCCGCCAGAAATTGAGCAGGATCGCGCGATGGAGCGGGTTGGTCGTCCGGTCGAGCAGCCGCTGCGTGGGCAGCATGCAATCATAGACGGCCTTTTCGAACGGGTTCATGCCTCTCTCTCCTGTACGCCGGCGTCGGATCGCCGGATTTGTGCCTCGCTTATGCCATGCGCGGGAAGCGGCGACATCGCTCAAAGCGCATCGATTTCACGCAACGCTTATTTGCGAATGGCTCGCAAATAAGTTGACCCCGGCCGCGCGTTGCGCTTTTCTGCGAATCGTTCGCAAGAGAGGAGACGATCGGTGTATGAGTTCCTAGACCGCCCGGTGAGCGCCCTCGGCGCGGGAGGGCGCTTCCTGCTGTGGGCGATGCGCGGCTGGATTCATGCGGTGAGCATCGGCAACTGCCCGCCCGGCATGCTCGCCCCCGCGTTCGCGCGCCATGCGGTGCTGCCCGCTCTGCCGCATCTCCATGCGCTCATGATCGAGCTGAACCACCGCGCGCTCGACAGGATCGCCTTCGCGCCGCTCGCCCATGCGCTGATCGGCGACGATGAGGCGGTGCTGCTCCAGCTCTGCCATGACGCGATCGAGGCGCCGAAACGGGCCGAAGCGACGCTGCGCCTGCTCGTCGAGGAAGAGGCGGCGGACCCCGCCTTCGCGGCGCTGCTGACGATGATCCTGCGCCTGCGCGACGGCGGCCTTCACCGCATGGAACTGGTGCGCGAGGCCCACTGAGCCACACCGCCACCGCCCGGATTTGATCGACGGGCGGGGCTTGGCTAGGCTCGCCCGCAATGACGCGCACGCACGAGCCGGACGGCCGCCTTGTGACGACCGATGTTCCCGCCCGCCTCGACCGGCTGCCGTGGAGCCGGTTTCATTGGCTGGTCGTCGTCGCGCTCGGCATCACCTGGATTCTCGACGGGCTGGAAGTGACGCTGGCGGGATCAGTGGCCGGCGCGCTCCGCGAAAGCCCCGCGCTCGGCTTCTCCGCCGCCGATGTCGGTTTTGCGAACAGCGCCTATCTTGCCGGCGCGGTGGCGGGCGCGCTCTTCTTCGGCTGGCTGACCGATCGGCTGGGGCGCAAGCGGCTCTTCAGCCTCACCTTGCTCCTCTATCTGACGGCGACGGCGGGCACCGCCTTCACCTGGGACCTGCCGAGCTTCGCGCTGATGCGCTTCCTGACGGGCGCGGGGATCGGCGGCGAATATAGCGCGATCAACTCGGCGATTCAGGAGCTGATACCCGCGCGCCGGCGCGGCTGGACCGATCTTGTCATCAACGGCAGCTTCTGGGTCGGCGCGGCGCTGGCGGGCGGCGGCTCGATCCTCCTGCTCGATCCGCGCCTGTTCGCGCCCGATCTCGGCTGGCGCCTGGCTTTCTTCGGCGGCGCGGTGATCGGGCTCGTCATCCTGTTCCTGCGCCGCTTCCTGCCCGAAAGCCCGCGCTGGCTCGTCACCCATGGCCGGCCCGAGGAGGCCGACGCGATCGTGACGGCGATCGAGGCGCGCCTCGTCCGGCAGGGCCACACGCTCGAACCCGTGACCCGGACCGCGCGGCTGCGCGCGCGGCGGGCGACGCCGCTCAACGCGGTGTTCCACACCATCTTTCGCGTCTATCCGCGCCGCGCCGCGCTCGGCCTTTGCCTGATGGCGGCGCAGGCTTTCTTCTACAACGCCATCTTCTTCACCTACGCGATGATGCTGACCGACTTTTACGGCGTCCCGGCCGAGGGCGTAGGCTGGTATGTGCTGCCCTTCGCGCTCGGCAATGTGCTCGGCCCGCTATTGCTCGGCCGCCTGTTTGACACGGTCGGGCGGCGGCCGATGATCGTCCTCACCTATGGCGTCTCGGCCGCGCTGCTGACGATCACCGGGCTGCTGTTCCGCGAGGGCCTGCTCGACGCGACGACGCAGACCCTGTGCTGGAGCGGCACCTTCTTCTTCGCCTCCGCCGCCGCTTCGGCCGCCTATCTGACGGTCGCCGAATGTTTCCCGCTGGAGATCAGGGCGCTGACGATCGCGATCTTCTATGCGCTGGGCACGGGGCTGGGCGGCGTGGTCGCGCCCTGGCTGTTCGGCCTGCTGATCGAAAGCGGATCGCGCGATCAGGTCCTCGCCGGCTATCTGCTCGCCTCGGCGCTGATGGCGCTGGCGGCGGTGGCGGCGTGGCGCTTCGGCATAGCCAGCGAGCGCCAGCCGCTCGAAAGCGTCGCGCGGCCGCTGTCCTGGGAGTGAGCGACTATTCCGCCGCGCGCGCCGCGTCCGCCTCGATGAAGCGGCCGGCGATCCAGAACATCAGCCCGCCCATCGTCGCGGTGAAGGCGATGATGAGCAGCGAATAGCGTATCGCCGTATCGCCCAGCGTCGGCGCCAGCCAGTCATTCGCCATGCCGACGAGCAGCGGCCCCGCCGCCTGCCCCAGCAATGCCGAGCAGAAGAGCAGCACCGACACCGCCACCGCCCGCATCCTGACGCGCGCGACGCTCATCACCGCCGCGAAGATCGGCCCTTGATGCACCAGCGTCAGGAAGCTGCTCGCGGCGAAGGCGGCCAGCCAGACCGGCTTGGCGTCCACCAGCAGGAAGACCAGCTCGACCGGCCCGGTGAGCAGGCAGGCGATGGCCGGCAGGCTGATCCGCCAATGCGCCGCGCGCCGGCCGAGGCGGTCGATCGCCAGCCCGCCGAGTATGACGCCCGCCGCGCCGAAAATGCCGCGCATCGGCCCGACGACCGAGGCGACCTCGGCGATGTTCAGCCCATGCACCCGTTCGAGAAAGCTCGGGATCCACACCCCCGCCGCGAACACGTTGAGGCCCATGAAGGTGGCGCCCGCCACCATCGCCAGATAAGCGCGCGATCGCAGCAGGAACGCCAGGGTTTCCCCCAGCCCCGCCCGTTCGGCATGGGCCGACCCGCGCCGTTCGGCCGCGCCGCGCTTCGGCTCGCGCACGGTGATGACGAAGAGCAGCGCCAGCGCGACGCCCGGCAGGCCGGCGACGAAAAACATCTGCCGCCAGCCGTAAGCCTGGCCGATCCAGCCGAGCGCGGGGAAGAAGAGGATGCCAGAGATCGAGACGGCGGTGCCGAAGATCGACAGCGCAAGCGGCCGCCGCTCGATCCGGAACAGGTCCGATATCATCGAGTTGGAGGGCGCCAGCCCGCTCGCCTCGCCCGCGCCCATCAGGAACCGGGCGAGCGCGAGTTGCCAGATATTGCTCACCCAGCCCGTCGCCATCGTCATCAGGCTCCAGAAGGCGAAGCCGATCGCGATGATGTTGCGCCGGCTCCAGCGATCCGCCGCCCATGCGATCGGCACGCCGAGGATCGAATAGAAGAGCAGGAAAGCGAGCCCCGAGACAAGGCCCAGCGCGGTATCGGAGACATGCATCTCCGCCTTGATCGCGGGCAGCGCGAGGCCGAGCAGCGAGCGGTCGAGATAGTTGCAGGCGGAGATCAGCGTCAGGAAGCCGAGGCTGTAGGAGGCGGCGACCGTCCAGTCGCGCGAAGGGGCCGGCGCGGCGGCCGCCTCGATTTCGGACACGCTCGCCATTCCCCTCCGCCTCTTCAGTCTTGTGCGCCGATCAGCGCGGCAGATCCTTCACGCCCAAAGGCCGCTCGCCCATCACGGTCGTCCGAATCAGGTGCCGTCGCTCATATTGGAAATCATGGATGCCCCGGTGCAACAGGAAACGGTTGTCCCAGACGATCAGCGTATCCTTCTTCCATTTCACCCGGCAATGATAATGGAGATGCTGGGCAAGGCTCTGAAGATAGTTGAGCAGGGCGCGGCTTTCCGCCTCGTTCCAGCCGACGAAGCGCTTGAAATACGCGGTGGTGGCGAACAGCGCCTTGCGCCCCGTCACCGGATGGACGCGCACCGCCGGATGGATATTCTCCAGCTCTTCTTCCTTGAAGCTGTGCCCGTCGCGCAGCCGGAGCCGCTTTTCGGGCGGAAGCTTCTCATTCCTCGACCAGATATCCTTGCCCGAATAGACGACCTGAAGCCCGTCGAGCAGTTCCTTCATCCCGTCCGACAGGCCCTCATAGACAAGATAGGCGTTCGAAAAGGCGGTATCGCCGCCATAATGCGGCACATCCAATGCCCGCATCACCACGCAGAGCGGCGGCCGCTCCAGAAACGGGCTGTCGGTGTGGAAATGCTCGAACGAGGGCACGACATTTTCGGGCTCGTGCGCCTCGCGGCGAACCTCCTGCATGTCCTGATGCTCGCCATAGGTCGGCGCCTGCGGCAATTCGGTGATCGGGCCGAAATACCGCGAAAAGGCCTTGTGCTGTTCGGGCGTGAGCTTCTGGTCGCGAAACAGGATCACCAGGAAATGCTCGAACGCCTTCATCACCTCGGCGAGCGTTTCCTCGTCGAGCGGCTGCGAAAGGTCGACGCCCGTGATCTCGCATCCGCAGGCGCCCGAGATCGGCTCGACGCCGATGCGGCGGAAAACCGGCATCGGCCGGCCCGCGACGATCACACCCTGGGAGTCCGTTTCGCTTTCCGGCGGCCGAACGATCGTGGCCATGCTCGCTCTCCTTGCGTTGCTGGGAATGGCGCGCGCCACTCCGGATCGCGGGAGAGGCTATCGTACCGGGCCGCCGAGTCAATCCACTTTCCGAATTACGGAAACATAATTCCGAAATACGGAATCACCCCACCACCATCTGCTGATGGCCCAGCGCATCGCCCAGCCGGGCCGCCGCGTCGCGCACGTCGCGGCCGAGCGCGTCGAGGTCGAGCCGGTCGGATCGTTGCGCCGGCATCGTGACGCCCAGCGATCCGACGACATGATGGCCCGTGCCGAAGACGGGGGCGGCCAAGCCGGCAAGGTCCGCCTCCTCGCTGCGATAGGAGGAGAGGCCGCACAGGCGTATCCTTTCCAGCTCTGCGTCCAGTTCCTCGGTATGCAGCACGCGCCGCCCGGTGATCGGCCCCTTGCCGCTCGACGTGGAGGCGGCGGCGACATCGTCGGGCGGCAGATGCGCGAGGATCGAGCGGCCGAGCGAGCCCCAGAGCAGCGACAATTCGGTGAAGGGCTCGATCACATGGCGCAGCGGGTGCGGCGTCTCGATCATCTCCACCACCTGTGCGCTATGCTCGACGGGGCGATAGAGGCAGAATATCGCGGTTTCCTGCCATTTTTCCCACAATTCGCGCAGGAACGGCCGCGCCGCGACATTATAGTCGATCTGCCGCAGCACCATTGAGGCGAGGCGGAACAGCTCGCGCCCCGGCCGGTAGGCGCTCCCCTGCCCGCGCTCGACAAGGCCGCCGCGCAGCAAGGGCTGCAACAGGCGATGCATGCTGCTCGGCGGCAGGCCCGCCTTGTTCGCCAGTTCGGAAAGGGTGAAGCTGCTCCCGCTTTCGGCGACGAGTTTCAGCACGGCGATCGTGCGCGCGCCCGAACCGCGCTCCTTGCCCTCAGACACATCCGCCTCGCTCTTTCGGGAATGTCGCCGCCTCATAGAAGGCAAAGGCGATCCCGACAATTATCGTGCTCATCCGTCCCACGGCGCCGGCGAGGCATAGAGGCCGCGCAGATAGGCGACGAACGCCGGCACCGCCGGCGGCACGATCGCGGCGCGGGGATAGACCGCATGGATGCCGACGTCCGCCGCGCCCTCATGGTCGGGCAGCACGCACACCAGCCGGCCCTCGGCCATCTCCTGCCAGACGTCCCACAGCGAACGCAGCGCGATGCCGACGCCGGCCAGCGTCAGTTCGCGCACCACCTCGCTCGAATTGGTGCGGACATGGCTTCGCCCCTGGACGGTGATCGGGCCGCCCGGCCCGTCGAGACGCCAGGGCAGTTGTCCGGTCGCCGCCAGCAGCCGCTCGCGTCCCAGGTCCTTGATCCTGGCCGGCGTGCCGTGCCGCGCGAGATAGGCGGGCGCGGCGCAGAGTATCCGCCGGTTGCTGCCGAGGCGATGGCCGACGAGCCCCGGCCCGATCCGCGCCGCGATGCGGATCGCCACGTCGATGCGGTCCTCGACGAGGTCGACGAAGCCGTCGCTCAGGTCGATCTCCAGTTCGATGCCGGGATAGGCGTCCAGAAACCCCTTGATCGCCGGCGCGACGTGCAGCCGCCCGAAGGAGGTCGGCGCCGAGACGCGGAGCAGCCCGGCGGGCGCGCCCTGTTTGCGGCCGACGCGCGCCTCGGCGGCCTCGACGGCGGCAAGGATGGCGAGCACGTCGCGGTGGAACTGCTCCCCGTCGGCGGTCAGCGCCAGCCGGCGTGTCGTGCGGTTGACGAGCCGCGTGCCGAGCCGCGCCTCCAGCCGCGCAAGACGCTTCGACACCATCGCGGGGGACAGGCCGACGGCGCGGCCCGCCGCCGACAGGCTGCCGCCCTCGACGATGCGCGCGAACAGCCCATAATCGCCATCCATTTCCATTCGTTCTCTCAGTGAAAAGCTGCTTTGACTTTCGATCGTCTACCGCATGGGTGAGGCATCCGCTACAGCACTCCTGACTCTCTTGAACTCACACCGGAGAACCCTGCATGAGCCGCATCACCCTCGACCAGGCGAACCAGATCATCGCCGCCGCCTTCACCAGGGGCGCGGAGCTGGGCCTGAAGCCGCTCAGCATCGCCGTGCTCGACGCCGGCAGCCATCTGATCGCCTTCGCACGCGCGGACGGCGCCTCGACCCTCCGCCATCAGATCGCCACCGGCAAGGCGGCCGGCGCGCTGGCGCTCGGCGTTTCGAGCCGCAAGATCGGCGACATGGCGGCCGAGCGGCCGACCTTCATCGCCTCGCTCGGTCCGATCGCAACAGGCGGCCTCGTTCCGGCCGCGGGCGGCGTGATCGTCGTCGACGCCGCCGGCCAGCCGATCGGCGCGGTCGGCGTCACCGGCGACACGTCGGACAATGACGAGGCCTGCGCGCTCGCCGGCATCGCCGCCGCCGGCCTCACCCCGCAGGCTTGAAGGGAGAATCGATGATGGCGACGCGGATCGACAAGACCGGCCTTCAGGTCGCGGACGAACTGGTGCGCTTCGTGGAGGAGCGCGCCTTGCCGGGCACCGGCCTTTCTGCCGATGCCTTCTGGCAGGGCATGGCCGCCGTCTATGCACGCTTCGCCCCCGAAAATGCGGCGCTGCTCACCAAACGCGATACGATCCAGGCCGAGATCGACGCCTGGCACGAGAAGCGCGCCGGAACGCCGATCGACAGCGAGGCCTATCAGGCCTTCCTGCGCGAGGTCGGCTATCTCGTCGACGAGCCCGCGCCCTTCATGATCGCGCCCACCAATGTCGATCCCGAACTGGCGACGCTGGCCGGCCCACAGCTCGTCGTGCCCGTCCTCAACGCGCGCTTCCTGCTGAACGCTGCCAATGCCCGCTGGGGCAGCCTGTATGACGCGCTTTACGGCACCGATGCGATCCCCGGCACGCCCAAAGGCAGCGGCTACGATCCCGAACGCGGCGCGAAGGTGATCGCCTGGGCCAAGGACTTCCTCGACAAGGCGGTGCCGCTCAGGAACGGCTCCTGGACGGAGTGGACGGGCGGCCTGCCCCCACTCGCTGATCCGGCGGCACTGGCGGGCTTTACCGGCGACAGGGACGCCCCAGCCTCGATCCTGCTCCGCCACCACGGCCTGCACATCGAATTGGTGATCGACCGGGCGCACCCGATCGGCAAGGCCGATCCGGCGGGCCTCGCCGATGTGATCCTCGAATCCGCGCTGTCGACGATCGTGGACCTTGAGGATTCGGTGGCGGCGGTCGATGCGGCGGACAAGGTCGCCGCTTATGCCAACTGGCTAGGCCTGATGCAGGGCGACCTTGTCGCCACGTTCGAGAAGAACGGCAGGACGATGACCCGCAAGCTGGCGGACGATCGCGTCTATACCGCGCCCGACGGCTCCACGCTGACATTGCCCGGACGCAGCCTGCTGTTCGTGCGCAATGTCGGTCATCTGATGACGACGCCCGCCATCCTCCTGCCCGATGGCAGCGAGGCGCCCGAAGGCATATTGGACGGCATCCTCACCAGCCTGATCGCGATTCACGATCTGCGCCGCCGGGGCCGTTTCGTGAACAGCCGCGCCGGATCGATCTACATCGTCAAGCCGAAGATGCACGGGCCGGAGGAAGCGGCCTTCACCAACCGGCTGTTCGACGCGATCGAGGATATGCTCGGCCTCGCGCGCCACACGATCAAGGTAGGCGTGATGGACGAGGAACGGCGCACGTCGGCCAATCTCGCCGCCTGCATCGCGGCGGTTAAGGATCGCATCGTCTTCATCAACACCGGCTTCCTCGATCGCACCGGCGATGAGATCCACACGTCGATGCGCGCCGGCCCGCTGATCCGCAAGGGCGACATGAAGAATGCCGACTGGATCAAGGCCTATGAGGATCGCAACGTCCAGATCGGCCTTGCCTGCGGTCTGTCGGGCAAGGCGCAGATCGGCAAGGGCATGTGGGCCGCGCCCGATCGCATGGCCGATATGCTGGAACAGAAGATTGGCCATCCTCGCTCGGGCGCCAATACGGCATGGGTGCCCTCCCCCACGGCGGCGACGCTGCACGCGACCCATTATCACGCGGTCGACGTTCAGGCGCGGCAAGCCGAGCGCCGCAGCGAGCCGGTCGCGCCGCTCTCGGCCTTGCTGACCGTCCCGCTCGCGCGCGGCGTCAACTGGTCCGCCGACGAGATACGCGACGAGCTGGACAATAATGCGCAGGGCATATTGGGTTATGTCGTGCGCTGGATCGATCAGGGGATAGGCTGCTCCAAGGTGCCCGACATCCACGATGTCGGCCTGATGGAGGACCGCGCGACGTTGCGCATCTCATCGCAGCACATGGCGAACTGGCTGCTCCACGGCGTCTGCTCCGCCGAAGAGGTGGAGGCAGCGCTCCGCCGGATGGCGGCTAAGGTCGACGGGCAGAATGCGGGCGACCCTCTCTACCGGCCGATGGCGGGGCACGAGACGAAGAGCATCGCCTTCAGGGCCGCCCGCGCGCTGGTGTTCGAAGGGGTCGAGCAGCCCAACGGCTATACCGAGCCGCTGCTGCATAGCTTCCGGGCCGAGGTGAAGGCCGGGGCGGAGTGACGCCCCGGTCCGGATCGCCTCAGGCCCGCTTTCTCGCATAATCGATCGCCGCCTCGCCCGTTTCGTGGACGCGATCCATGTAGCGGGCGCGGTCGTGAAAGGAGGCGGGGAGCGGCCGGCCGTCGGGCACGTTCAGCCAGAGACGCAACAACAGCCGCTTCGCGCCCGGCGCGTCGGTGAACGCCGTGCGCGAATGGAGCGCGGTGAAATTGTGCCAGAAGAGCATCTCGCCGGGTTCGAGCATGAAATCGGCGCGCAGATCGGGGTCACCGGCCATCTCGCTCAGATAGCGCATCGCCTCTTCCAACGCTTCGGGCATCGCCTCGCCCCGCTGCTTGGCGGCGTTCACCATGAAGCCCCGGTGATAATAGCAGCTTACCTTGCCGTCGACGCAGCCGAAGATCGGCACCTTTTCCTCCGAAACGATGCCGCCCGATTCATGATAATAGCCCTCATAGAGCGGGGGCAATAATTCGGGCCGGGTGGCGCGTATCCGCTCATGCAGGGCGAGGCTGCTGACGATCCCGCTTTCGCCGCCCGACTGCGCCTTGGTGACGGCGGCGAGCGATAGCAATTCGTGGAAATCGGTGTGCGAGGACAGTTCGATGTCCATCAGATAGCCGCGCCCGGTTGGATTCTCCTCCTCCTTCTGGACGTAACCGATCTTGTCGCGCCGATAGCTCTGCACCGCGCCATTGCCGAGATGCGTGCCGAGCCCCCAATAGAGCCGCTTATAATCTTCGAGGCCCAGCCGTGCGACGTCCGCGCCCGCGAGGATCACCGCCCCGCGTCCTTTGAGCAGGGTTTTACGCACCTCGGCCATCATCGCGTTGACGACAGGATGATCGAACCCGGCGCGCGTGATCGTATCCGCCGCCCTGTTCCGGTTGGCGGCGATCACCTCGTCAAGGGCGGCAAGCTCCTCGGCGGAGAAGCGGCGGACCAGCCCCTCTTTCCCGCCGATTTCCTTGCTCGTCCAGGCGGCGGGATCGTTCGAGGCATCACAGATAGTCGTCATTCTGTCTCTCCGGTGGGCCGCGATGCGGCCTTATTTCACTTGTGGTTGAGCGCCCAGACATAAGCGGACACCGCCTGAACGTCGGCATCGGACAGCGCCGCGCCGCCCAGCGGGGGCATCGCGCCGGTGGACTGCTTGGGATTGGCGACGCCCTCCTTCACCACCTTGGCGATCGATGCGACCGATCCGTCACCCCAGAGCCAGTGGCTGGTGACAAGCCCCCGGCCTACCGAGCTGCCGCGCCCGTCCGCCCCGTGGCACCCGCTGCACGTGCCACCGCGCTCCTCGCCATGATAGATGCGGTCGCCGAGCGCCACCTGCTCCTTGGTGAACCCCGGCGGCGGGGTGAGCGCCACCGGCTTGCGGCCAGCGTCGGGATGCGTGCCTTCAGGCGGCTGCGCGGGTTTCGCGGCCGCCTCCCCCGTCTTCGCCGGCGGCGCGGCGGTCAGCGCCGCATCGGCCGCGCCTTTATAGGTCACGCGCCAGATGCGGCCGTGCACATCATCCGAGATATAGAGCGCACCGTCAGGTCCCATGGCGAGACCCGAGGGACGGAACTGCGCCTGTCCCGGGTCCTTGACCGCGCCCGCGAAGCCATCGGCGAACAGGATATACCGGCCCGACGCCTGCCCGTCGGCGAGTGGCTGGAACACGACGTTATAGCCGTCCTGCGGTGCGGGCGCGCGATTCCACGAGCCATGGAAAGCGATGAACGCGCCGCCCCTATAGGCATTGGGGAAGCTCTGGCCGCCATAAATCAGCAAACCGTTCGGCGCCCAGTGCGCCGGGAAGGCCGCTACGGGCCCCTTCTTGTCGGCGCACTGGCCCACTTTCTTGCCGTCGCCACCATATTCGGGGGCGAGCACCAGCTTCTTCTGGAAGCCATCATAATAGCAATAGGGCCAGCCGAAATCGTCGCCCTTGGAAACCTGTAACAGTTCCTCGGCGGGCAGCTCGGGCCCCTGCTCCGGCCGGTAGAGGCTCGGCCAGTTCTGCGAGAGCTGGTCGCGTCCATGCTGGGTGGCGAACAGCCGCCCGGCGCTGTCGAAGGCCTGCCCGCCCGAATTGCGGATGCCGGTGGCATAGCGCTCGGCCGGAGAGAAATGCTGGTCGGCTTTGTTGGCGTCATACAGCCAGATGCCGGCGCGCGTCTCCAACTGGGTGCAGGGCTCATGCCCCGGCGAGTTGGGCATCCGGTTCTTCAGCTCGCACGCATTGGAGGGCGAGCCCGAATTGACGAAAAGCTGGCCCGTCTGGTCGATCACGAAGGGATGCATCGGGTGATCGCCGGTCAGCGGCATGCCCGACAGGATGGTCGTCGCCGGTCCGCTCGGCACCGGCGAGCCGGGGGTCAGCGCGAAACGGATGATGCGATCGTTCATCTCGGCATAGAGCGCGCCCTTGTAGAGCGCGATGCCGGTGCCGCCGGCCGATCCCTGCTCGGGCGTATCGCCGAAGCGATGCACATCGTCCGCCACCCCGTCGCCATTGGTGTCACGGAGCGCGATCAGGAAACCGCCTTTGGGTGGCGGGCTGTTGCGATAATAGCGTCCGCTCCACGTATTCACGTACAGCGTGCCATCGGCCGCCACCGCCATGTGGCGCGCATGGCCGAGATTGTCGGCGAAGATCGTCGCGCAGAAGCCCGGCGGCAGACTCAACCCGCCATTGCCCGGTGCGCAGACCTGTTCCGTCTTCGCTGCCTCCTTAGGCGAGGAGGCAGAGCCGCACGACATGCCGGTCACGCTGATCGCGAACAGCAGCGCCGCCGTACTGGCGGTAAGGGCGGCGCGCCTCATGCTATTATTGTCCATCGCCGATGGCCTCCTTATCATTTGACCGGCACCGCCAGGATACGGAATGGCAGTTCGGGCGTCTGGCCGCGTTTGGCGGGATCGAAAACGTAGGAAAGCTGCCCCTGGACGAACCAGGCGACGCCATCGCGCACGTCAACCCCGGTCGGGCCGGCGAGACCGGACCGCAAGGGTTCGATCAGCGCCTTGTCGCCCTCGATCGTGACCCGGTCGATCCGGCCCGCGCCCTCCACCAGCGCGAAGCTGTTGCCCGCGATCGGGCGCAGCGCGTCCGCCTGCTGCAACGGACGCGATGTCTCCAGCTTCGTCACCGCGCCTGCGCGGCCGTCCTTCACCCCGATCCGGAACATCTCGCCCGGCACGAAGGTGGTGACATAGAGATTGCCGTCGCCGCCGAACGCGATGCCGTCGAGGCCGCCGCCCTTGCCTGGCTGGAAGCGTGGATCGGTCAGCCAGACATCGAGCGTGCTGCCGCCGGGGCTGAGCCGCAATATCTGCGGCGCGCTGGTGTTGGCGACGTAGACGGTGCCGTCCTTCGCAACCGCCATGTCGTTGCAGAGCGTCGCCTCGCCCGGCAGGCGGGCGCTCACCCTGCCCTTGCCCGTCTTTAGGTCGAAGCCTTTCAGCCAGCTTCCGCTCTGCTTGCCCGGCCCCGCGACGCCCATCGCGGAAATATCGTTCGAGCAGACCCAGAGCAGGCCATGCGCCGGATCGGCGAGCACTCCGAAGATCGATCGCGTGCCATACGCGCCCGGCGCGATCCACTGGCGCGTTTTGCCGTTCGTTTCGATTTGCAGCACCCCGCCATTGATGCTTCCGACATAGAAACGGCCGTCGGCGCCGATCGACAGGCTTTCGGGAAACACCGCCTTGCCTGGCAATGGGATGTCAGCAGGGGCCGCCGCGACCCCGCTCGCCGCCATGCACAGTCCGAGTCCTACGCCCGCCGTGCGTAGGACACGCCTCATCCGGTCCGCCTTTCTTATCACGTTCACCACTCTCCGTCCTGCTTTACCCCCGCCATGACAGGGTAACGCCCGAGAAGCCATGGCTATACATGCTTTTATTGAGTAGCAAGCTACCCATTGTCGTACACCCTTTGACGTGGCATGGATGTTGGACGATTTGTCCGGTGAGTCCATGGGCGACATGGGCTTGAGTCCTTTTTTCGCACCGAAACCATAAAGAAAGAGAGAATGACAAAGCCCCGCATCCTGCTCACCCGTCGCTGGCCCGAGGCGGCCGAGACACGGCTCGCCCAGCGTTATGATGTCGTGCGCAACGAAAGCGACACGCCGCTCGACCAGGCGGCCCTGGCCGCGGCGATGGCCGACTTCGACGCGCTCTGCCCCACCGTCACCGACAGGATCGACGCCGCCGTCATCGGCCGGCCGGGCCGGGTGAAGATCATCGGCAATTATGGCGTCGGCTATAATCATATCGATGTCGATGCGGCGAAGCAGGCCGGCGTCGTCGTCACCAACACGCCGGGCGTGTTGACCGACGCGACCGCCGATATCGCGCTGACCCTGCTGCTGATGGCCGCGCGCCGGGCGGGCGAGGGTGAGCGCCTGGCGCGCGCGGGACGCTGGGACGGTTGGGCGCCGACACAGTTGATGGGCCAGTCGCTCGCAGGCAAGACACTCGGCCTGATCGGCTTCGGCCGGATCGCGCGGGCGACCGCCGCACGCGCGGCGCACGGCTTCGGCATGAAGATCCTGTACAGCGCGCCGCGTCGGCAGGCGGCCGGGCATGAGCAGGCGGTCGGCGCGACCTTCGTCGAGTCGGTCGATCAGTTGTTGCCACAGGTGGATTTCCTGTCGCTCCACTGTCCCGGCGGCGCGGAAACGTATCACCTGATCGATGCCCGCCGGCTCGGACTGCTCCGGCCGACGGCGGTGATCATCAACACCGCGCGCGGCACCGTGATCGACGAGGCGGCGCTGGCGAAGGCGCTGGCCGAGGGACGGATCGCCGCCGCCGGGCTCGACGTCTATGAGCAGGAACCGGTCATCCACCCCGCCCTGCGTGATCTGGAGAATGTCACGTTGTTGCCGCATCTCGGCAGCGCGACTATCGAGACGCGGGTGGCGATGGGCATGCGCGTCGCTGATAATCTCGATGCCTTTTTCGAGGGCCACGCGCCGGAGGACAGGGTCGCGTGAGCGACGCGCGGCTCGACGCGCTGGCCGCCGAAATGCGGCTGCCCGTCCCCTTCCCCTCGCTTCCCGCCTATCGCGCGATCGCAGCCGAGGTGGCGCACCGCGCGCGGGCGGCGGGCGGGCCGATCCTCGTCGGCCTCTGCGGCTCGCAAGGCAGCGGCAAATCGACGATGGCGGCCTTCCTCGCCGCCCTGCTCGACGGGGAAGGATTGCCGACGGCGGTGCTGTCGCTCGACGATCTCTATCTCGATCCAGAAGCGCGGCCGACCGACATTCACCCGCTGTTCGCGACACGCGGCGTGCCGGGAACACACGACGTTGCGCTCGGCATGACGACGATCGACCGGCTGTTCGCCGCCGCGCCGGGCGAGACGGTGCCGATCCCGCGCTTCGACAAGGCCCGCGATCGTCGCGCGCCGGAGGGGGAGTGGGATCGGTTCACCGGTGGCGCGCGGGTCGTCCTGCTCGAAGGCTGGTGCGTCGGCGCGCCGCCGCAGCCGGCCGACGCGCTCACCCGCGCCGTCAACACGATTGAGGTCGAGGAAGATAGCGACGGCCGTTGGCGCGCTCATGTGAACGCGCGGCTCGCCGAGGATTATCACGCGCTGTTCGGCCGGATCGCCTTGCTCGTCTATCTGCGCGCGCCCGGCTTCGATTGCGTGTTCCAATGGCGGCGGCGGCAGGAGGAGAAACTGCGCGCCCGCGTCGGCGACACGGCTGAAGGGCTTATGGACGACGCCGCGCTGCGCCGCTTCATCATGCATTATGAACGGCTGACGCGGCACCTGCTCGACGTCCTCCCCACGCGCGCCGACATTCTCGTTTCGCTCGATCCCACGCAACGTATCGTCTCGACGTTGACGAACGCCCGAACCTCCGAAGGAGAGGAATAATCCCATGCAGACCAAGCTTATCTCATGCGACGATCATATCGATCTCAATCAGCTTCCCGCCGATCTGTGGACCTCGCGCGTGCCGGCCGAATATCGCGAGCGCGCGCCGCATGTCGAAGAACGCGGCGGCCGCATGGTGTGGGTCTGCGAAGGCGAGGTATGGGGAAGCTGGTCCGGCCGCCCCGCCGATCCGGCCAGGCCCAAGGCGCCGCCGCCGCTCTACACCGCCTTCATCCGCGCCGGAATCGACAATGAGGGGCAGCGCCGCCCCGCGGTGCCCGAGCTTCGGCTGGAGGATATGGACCGTGACGGCGTCTATGCCCATGTGATGTTCGGCCCCGTCACCTCGATCAAGAGCGACGATCCGGATTTCCGCGACGCCTGCTATCGCGCCTATAATGACTGGCTGGCCGAATTCTGCTCGGTCGCGCCCGACCGGCTGATCGGCGTCGCCATGCTGCCCGAATTTCCCGAAGGCGCGGAAAAGGAGCTGCGCCGCATCGCCAGGATGGGCGTGTTTCGCCAGGCGAACCTGCAGATCGCGAGCGCCGAGCCGCGCCTGCACGACAAGCGCTGGGAGCCCTTCTGGAACGCGCTGGAGGAGACGGGAATCATCCTGTCCTTCCATGTGACGGTCTTCGCGCCGCGCGCCGACGATCCCGCCACGGGCACGCCGGGCGGCACCTTCGCCGCCACCAAGGCCTTCGTCGAACAGTTCCTTGATCCGTTCATCGACCTGTTCGCCTGGGGCATCCTCGAACGGCACCCGAAGATGAAGCTCGTGATGGCCGAGAGCGGCATGGGCTGGCTGCCCTGGGTGGTGCAGGAGCTGGACTATCGCCACTGGCGGCTGTGGGAGGCGAAGGAGTTCTGGGAATCGAAGGGTGGCATCCCGCTGAAGATGAAGCCGAGCGAGCTTTTCAAGCGGCAGATCTACGTGACCTTCCAGCAGGATCATGTCGCCATGTCTCTGCTGTCCTTCTACGGCGAGAACAACGTGCTCTGGGCGTCCGATTATCCGCACCCCGACAGCATCTGGCCGAACAGCCACGCCACGATCGCCGAGCAGATGGGGCAATTCTCTCCCGAGCTTCGGGACAAGATCACCTCGGGCAACGCCGCCAAGCTCTACGGCCTCTCGGTGTAATCCTTGCATTGACGAACGACTGCCGGCCTGCGCAAGTCTGACCCGCATCATCAAGCGGGAAAGGCAAGGCATGGGTTCTCTCGACGGCGAAATCGCATTGGTCACGGGCGCGGGGCGCGGCTTCGGACGGGCGATCGCCACAAGGTTGGCGGCCGAGGGCGCGGCGGTTGCGATCATGGCGCGCAACAAGGCCGAGATCGACGAGGTCGCCGCCGGGATCGAGGCGGACGGCGGCAAGGCCATCGCCATCGTCGGCGACGTGACCGACGCCGCCGACGTCGATCGCGCCGTCACCGCCGTCGAGCGGCGCTTCGGCCCGCTCAGCCTGTTCGTGAACAATGCCGGGCTCGGCGGCCCTTATGGCCCGATGTGGGAGGTGGACGTCGAGCGGTGGTGGGCCGCGCAGGCGGTGCATATCCGCGCGCCGATGCTGTTCCTGCGCCGCATCCTGCCGGGCATGGTGGAGCGCGATAAGGGGCGGATCATCATCGTCTCGGCGGTCGCCAGCCGCCTCGTCGCGCCGCATCTCAGCGCCTATTGCACCGGCAAGATCGCCCAGACGCGGATCGTTGCCGAGGCTGCGGCGGAGCTGAAGGACAAGGCGGTGAAGATCTTCGCGATCGACCCCGGCTTCGTCTTCACCGATCTCGCGCGCGAGACGATGATGGCTCCCGAGGCGCGCCAGTGGCTGCCCGATATGGTGGGCCGCCTCGAAACGATGGCGGACAAGCCCGACAACGATGCGGACCTCGGGCGCTGCGCGCAACGCTGCGTCGATCTTTTCTCCGGCCGCTTTGATGCGCTGAGCGGTCGTTATATGGAATTGCCCGACGATCTCGACGCCATGGTACGCGAGGCGGAACAGGAGAAAGCGGCGTGAGCGATGCCGATCGGCTGGCCGCGATCGAGGCGAAGCTGGAGGCGCTGACCCACGAGGTCGGTCGGCATGACGACGTGCTGGCGGTGCGCAACCTCCAGTTCGCCTACGGCTATTTCATGGACAAATGCCTGTTCGACGAGATCGTCGACCTGTTCGCCGATGATGCCGAACTGCATTTCATGGGCGGCGTCTTTCACGGCAAGGCGGGCGCGCGGCGGCTCTACGGCGGCGCGAGCGGCATGAACGGCCCCGCGCACGGCATGCTGTTCGAACATATCATCGCGCAGGATATCGTCCATGTCGCGGCCGATCGGAAGACCGCCGAGGGGCGCTTCCGCTGCTTCATGCAGGGCGGCGTCCATCGTAGCAAGACGGATGCCCCGCCCTCGATCCCGCCGCAATTCCTGGAAGCCGGCATCTACGAGAACAGCTTCGTGCGAGAGGACGGCGTGTGGAAGATCAGCCGTTTCCGCTATCGCGTCGTCTATCAATGCCGTTTCGAGGAAGGCTGGGCGAACGCCCCCGAAGAGCCGCTGATGGTGAGCGAGCATCGCGCCACCTGGCCGGACAATCCGTCGGGGCCCGACCGGATCGAGCCGTCGCCGCCGCGCTGGCCCAAGGCGGTGGTGATGCCCTTCCATTATACGCATCCGGTGACGGGCAAGCCGATCGCCGTGCCCGAGCCGCGCTAGACGGCGATGTACCGGGACTTCGCCGCCGGGATCGAATCCGAAAGGCTCCACGAAGCCCTTTATGCGGGCGCGATCGGCCGTTTCCGCGCTCTGCCGGAGATGGCGGCGATCGTCGCCTGGACGCGCGCCTTTCTGGAGGAGCGGTTCGCGCCATACCTTCCGGTCGAAAGCCACCGCCATTTCGCGCCCGCCGCGCTGGCCGAGAAGATCGCCGTCACGCAACGCGATTACAGCCGGGCGAACGAAGCGAAACGCCTCTGGCGCACCTTGTTCGAGGCGATCGGCCTCGATCCGATGGCGGTCGCGCGCGACCGGCTGCTGGTGCGTTTCCAGCCGCCGCGCGGCGACCGGCCGCAACCGTGGCATCGCAGCACCGCCACGGTGGGCTTCCACCGCGACAGCTGGGGCACCAACCTCTATGCGCAGGTGAACTGGTGGGCGCCGGTCTATCCGATCAGCGCCGGGCGCACCTTCGCCTTCTTTCCCCATCTGTGGGACAGGCCGATCGCCAACAGCAGCGCCGATTTCGACATGGCCGAGGTGATGCGGCGCGTGCGCGAGGAACCCGGCACGCTGAAGCCCGGCGCGATGGTGCCCCGGCTGATGGAGGACATCGACCCCGCCGAGGGCGTGCCGGTCACGATCGCGCCGGGCGAGATCATCGCCTTCTCCGCCCAGCACGCCCATGCCGGCGTGCCGAACCATACGAACCTCACCCGCATCTCGCTGGAGACGCGCACGCTGGTAATCGCCGATCATCTCGCCCGGCGCGGAGCACCCAATATCGACGGCCGCGCGCATTGGATGGCGCCCGGCCTGTTTCGTCGGCTGGCCGACGGCACACCACTCCTCGACCTCCTGACCTGCCCCGCGCTCACCCCCTTCGAGGGGCCGTGGCCCGCCGATTCGGTGCAGGTCGAGCAGCGAGGGGGCCGATAGAGGTCGCCCGTCTCACAGAGACTCGCCGCCCATGGACTCTGGCTTTCGCCGGAGTGAGTGCAGGACCACGCCCTAGGACAGGACGCAGACGGTCTTTCCGGCATAATCCGCGTCGTCCGGGTTGAAATCGGCGAAGCGGTTGAAGGTGCGGGCGGTGGTGGTGATCGGGCCGAGTCCGGTCAGCTTGAACGTGCCAAGCTTCGCCTCGCGCGGGCGCTTTCCGTCCAGCTCGATCGTCACGGCGCGTAAATAGGGCTCATCGTGGCGGGTGAAGATGATGTGCGGCGCAAGCAGAACGCCGCGCTTGTTATAGGTCGTCATCACGCACAGGCGATGGATGATCGCCTGGCAGAGGATAGCAAGCGGTGTATCAGGCACCGCGTCCCGATCGGGCAAGGCAGCCGCCGGCGCCGGACTTTCTACCCGCGAGGGCGTGAAGAGCGGCCTTAGCACCTTGCGCTTCGGCCGCGTCTCGGCAACAGCGGGCCCGGCGCGAGGCGGCGCGGTTTCCGCGACCGCCGGAGGGGCCACAACCGGCTCGGGTGCCGGGGCAGGGGTGGGCGTTGGCTCCGCCGCCGCCTGCACAGCGAGGGCCGGCTTGCGCCCAAGTCCCGTCTTTTCGGCCAGCGCGCGGCGGGTCGCCGCATAATTGGGGGCAACCATTGGATAGTCGGCCGGCAGCCCCCATTTCGCGCGATAGTCGGCCGGCGTCATGCCATAGCGCGCCATCAGATAGCGCTTGAGCATCTTCAGCTTACGGCCGTCTTCGAGGCAGACGAGATAATCGGGCCGGATCGAGGAGCGGATCGGGACCGCCGGAACCGGCGGCTCAGCCTCCGCCACATCCTGACCCGTCCGCGCCAAGCCCTCATGCATACTGGCGATAAGCGCCGGTAAATCTTCGACATTCACGTCGTTATGGACGACATGCGCGATTACGAGGTCCGCCGTGAGCCTCAGAAGTTCGTGCTGGCGGTGGGCAGTCACAATGCAAAATCCCTGATTTGGCCTAAGCGCGTGGTCATAGTCTTCGCTCCGCCTCTGACAAGCCCGGGCCGCGGGCAGTCGTCCCATTTCATCGGCCTATTCCGCCCGTGGAAACAGATGCTCCACCTCCGCATCGGGCATGATCGCGTCGATCAGCAGCGAGCGATGGCACCCGTTCGGATCGCGCTCGAAACACAAGAGGGCAGTCGGCTGCTCGCCGGCCAGATCGCGCAGCCGGGCCGCCGCCACGATCGCCTCCGGCAGTTGGAGTTGTCCCGCATAGACCTGCGCCAGAAGCGCATGGTTTCTCCGGCGCGCCGCCCCCCGCCCCTCGGGCGGAGTACCGAGCGCCTTCAGGCCCAGATAGTCGATCCCCGCTTCACGCAGGCCGGCGGCGAGGACATTTTTCGAAAAGCCAGGCCGCCGCGACAGGGGCACCGCGCGGATGTCCGCAAGCAGTTCGACGCCGGCATCGACCAGGCGGCCGATTACCTCCGCCTGCGTCGCGCCTTCGTAACCGATGGTGAATATGCGCATCGTGCGAAGATAGGCATCGCTCGCGCCATTCCCAAGGCTCTTGAACGGCTTGTCGACCTACCGGGGATGACTGAACCTTCTGCGGGGTCCAGCGTTGGTTACGGCCTCATACTGAAAAAGGAGCAACGCCATGAAGAAGCATCTGATAGCGGCCTTTGTGGCGATAACGGTCGCGGCGCCCGTCATCGCGCCGACGGCGGTGGAAGCACAACGGCATCATCGGGATGATCGGGGTATACGCGATCATCGCTGGCAGGGCGATCGCAACAGCAACTGGGATCCGGCCCGCCATTATAACAGCCGCGGCCACCACCGCGAGCGCCGCCTGGGTCGGCACGATCGCATCTATCGCGGCGGCGACGGGCGCTATTATTGCAAACGCAATGACGGCACGACCGGCCTGGTGATCGGCGGCGTGGCGGGCGGCCTGCTCGGCAACGCGATCGGCGGCGATACGCTCGGCACCCTGCTGGGCGCGGGCGGCGGCGCGCTGTTGGGCCGCGAGATCGATCGCGGCGACGTCAAATGCCGTTGATCGGGACGGCGATTTCCCTCTCTTCCTGATTGGAACGTAGCCGCTTCTCCGATGCACGGAGAGGCGGCCGTTTCACCTTCTCCCGGCCTATGCCGATCGCCGGATGCGCTTTATGGTGCGCCGGATTCGAGGAACGAGAAGAAGGTATGAGCGATGACGGATGCGCCCAGCGGGCAGGCTGAGACGGTAGAACACGGCCTGCTCTTCCCCAAGGAGCCGATGGCTTTCGGGGGGGGCGGCAGCGCTGGCGGCGGTGCCTATCGCGCCGAAGGCGACATCTATGATTGCGAGGTGGAAGGCACGATCCCGGCCGAACTCGATGGCGCGTTCTTCCGCGTCGGCCCCGATCCCCAATATCCCAAGCCGCCGCAATATGCCCACGACATCGGCTTCGACGGCGAAGGCCATGCCAGCATGTTCCGCATCAAGAACGGGCATGTCGATTATCGCAGCCGCTGGGTACAGACGCAGCGCTGGAAGGCGCAGCATGCCGCGCGTCGTTCGCTGTTCGGCATGTACCGCAATCCCTTCACCGACGATCCCTCGGTCGCCGGATTGAGCCGCGGCACCGCGAACACGCAGATTTTCGTGCATCACGGCAAGCTGCTGGCGTTCAAGGAGGACAGCCCGCCTGTCCTGCTCGACCCGAACACGCTGGAGACGATCGACGACCACTATACCTTCGGCGGGGCGCTGGAGGGCGAAACCTATACCGCCCATCCGAAGATCGATTCGCGCACGGGCGACCTGATCGGCTTCGGCTATGAGTCGAAGGGGCTCGCCACCACCGATATCGAGATCCTGTCGATTGACCGGAATGGCAAGGCCAATTGGCACACCTGGGTGAAAGCACCCTATGCCTGCATGCTCCATGATTTCGCGGTGACGGAGAAGCATGTTGCCTTCCTCGCCGTGCCGCTGCTCGCCGATATGGAGCAGATGAAGGCGGGCGGCCTTCATTTCTCCTGGGATTCGAAGGAGCCCAGCTATTTCGGCGTGATGGAGCGCGGCGGCGACGGCAAGGACATGCGCTGGTTCCCGGGGCCGACGCTGATGTGCACGCATGTGATGGGTGCCTGGTCCGAAGGCAGCCGCATCATCGTCGACATGGACGGGGCCGAAGGCAATCAGTTCCCCTTCTTCCCGAACCGGCACGAACCGTTCGACATGATGAAGGCGATGGGCCAGATACGCCGCTTCTCGGTCGACCTGGCCGACAGCACAGCGAACAGCTTCGACATGGAAATCCTGTTTCCCGAGGTGAGGGGCGTGCTGGCGCGACAGGATGACCGCTACCATACACTGCCCTACCGTTACGGCTTCCTGCTGCAAACCGGACCGACGGGCACGAGTTGGGCGATGGTCGATCATCAGACGAGCAAGGTGTCGGTCTATGATCCCGGCCCCGATTCGAACGTGTCGGAGATGTGCTTCGTCCCCCGCACGCCGACCGCGCCCGAAGGCGATGGCTATCTGATCGGCGTCGTCACGCGCATGAGCGAGAATGGCCGATCGGACATCGTGCTGGTCGATACGCGCGATCTGGAGGCGGGGCCAGTCGCCACGATCAAGATGCCCTATCGCATCGTCGGTCAGGTGCACGGCTTCTGGGCCTCGGCGGACCAATTATCGGCCTGACTTCCGGCTGGCCTCCGAGGCAGTCGGAGGCCGCCTTTCTCCGCCGATTTTGAATATACCGGAACGGATTTTTTATTGGAGCGGCATCGGCTGCCAATCCGTTTGCGGCCCGCCATTCGCCCGATTAGCCCGATCGAAAGTCCGCGCCACGCAGCGGCACCCGTCGGATAACGGAGAGTGTAGATGCCCGCGTCAGCCCCGCCCGAGATATCGCGCCGCGCCCTGCTGCTGGCAGGCGGGGCGGCCTGGCTGGCGGGTCATGGCTTGCGTCCCGGAACGGCGAACGCCGCCGCCACGAGCGCCAAGCCCGACGCCGCCGTGCTGTCGGCGCGGCTAGCGGACATCCGTGCCGTGCGCGAGATCAAACGGCTACAGCATTGCCTCGGCCATTATGCCGAAGCCGGGCAATGGACCGCGATGGCGGCGCTGTTCGCGCGTGACGGCGTCTATGAGGCCGCCCCCGTCCGCCACAAGGGACACGCGGCGATCGCCGCCTATTTCCGCGAGACAATGGGTGACGGCAAGGACGGGCTGGCGCCGGATAGGCTCAACATCCAGCTCTTCCTGAGCCCGGTCATCACCGTCGCCGCCGACGGACGAACCGCCAAGGGACGCTGGCATCAGGTCAGCATGACCGGCCGGAAAAGTGCCTCGGCCGAATGGGCCGGCGGCATCCACGAGAATGACTATATTCTCACCCCCGAAGGCTGGCGGATTGCGGCGATCCATTTCCACCGGCAATTCGCAGGGCCCTATGCGACCGGATGGCACAATATCGCCGCCGAAACGCCGCTGGTGCCTTATCATTACACGCCCGACGAAGCGGGCACGCCGGTACCGCACGACAGACGGGACGCAGAACCGCTGCCTTCGCCGAAGCAGATGGAGGGCGAGGCGGACCTGTTGCTGGCAGCCAGCGCGGCGCAGAATCTGCAGGCGGCATTCGGCTTCTATCTCGATCGCAAGATGTGGGACAACATTGCCGACCTGTTCGGCGCGACCGGGGAAATCGATATCGCCGGTGTCGGCCGCTACATCGGCCCGGCGGGGATACGCCGCGCGCTGACAGGGCTTTTCGGCCCGACGGGGCTCGTCACCGGGGAATTGAACGATCGGCCGCAACTGATGCCGGTCGTCACGGTCGCGCCCGATGGCCGGAGCGCGACCGTGCGCAATATTGAGATCGGCATGACCGGGCGGCATGGCAGCGCGAGCTATTGGTCAATGGCCGTCCAGCAGTTCCGCTGCATCCGCTCACCCAAGGGTGTCTGGACGATCGCATCGCTACAACGGACGCCGCGCATGCGGTGCGATTTCAAGCAGGGCTGAGCCTCGCCCTTGCCCGCCGCGTTGCCCCTGCGGGGTGACGCCCATCCGGATGCACCCTCGGCTCTGGCCCGGGCGGCGTATCCCCAGGCGGTCCGCTGCCGATCGATTTCGCGCCGTCGCTCGCACCGAAAGCCGCGCCCCGGCCCGCCGGGAAAGGGTTGGCGCACAAGCTGGCGATCGCCGAAGCCTACGATGGCGCCGAGAACATATCGGACGCCTATGGCTATTATATCGACGAGTTCCGCTGGAACGACACGGCTGACCTGTTCGCGAAGAAGGGCTGGAAGGAACTCTCCTATATCGGTACCTATATCGGACGCGAGCGGGTCCGCCAGTCGATGATCAACCGCTACGGCAATGCGGGGCGCTCGCCGGGCTTTCTCGCGATCCACCAGAAGACGCAGCCTTATGTCACGCCGTCCGTCGATGGGAGACGGGCCAATATCCGGCTGCGGCTATGGCAATTCAATAGCATGAACGATGCGCCCGGCTCCTGGATCGCGGGTATTTACGAGAATGAGGTCGTTCTGGAGGACGGCATCTGGCGGATCGCGGGCATGGACCTCGATTATGTCTGGTTGGCCGATTGCATCGGCGGCTGGGCAGCGATCAAGCCGGGATCAAGCGAACGGTTCAAACCGTCGCCCGAAACGATCGCCAAATTCCCGTCCGACGGGCCGCTACGCGGCGTCACTTTCGCGCCTTTTCCCGGTATCGCGCCGATGGGCTTCCATTTCGTCAATCCGGTGAGTGGACGGCGGCCGGCCGTCTTCCTCCCCTGGTCGAATGGCCAGCGCACGCAGGCGCCGACGGAGTAAAGCGAATGTACGAAGCCGACGATCCCCGCGCGCGCCTTGCCACCGCGTCCAGCCAATCGCCGCCAGCCGCCTCCGCCTTCGGCGCGTCGAGCTACGCACGATTCTACGATATGCCCCCGAACGAGGAAGGGAATGGGCAGAAAAACTGGTATGCGCGCGGCGCCAATTTCGTTCTCGTCTATTCGGAGGTCGAGGCCGGCGCAGTGCTGGCCCGCAACGCGCAGGTGGACGAATATGTCCTGTTGCTGCCCGACGCGGACACATCGGTCCGGCTTGAGACGGGCACGGAGACGCAGGCTGTCGGCGGGTTCACCATCACGATGATCCCGCCGGGCGACAGCCGCATAAATGTCATCTCGGGCGGCCGCCTCATTCGTTTCTTTTCCGCCTGCTCGGCTGATCTGGCGGCGCGTGCCTGCAATGCCGCGACCTATGCGGAGTCGCCACCCTCCATTCCGCCCTTCGTGCGCTGGCCCAGTCCGGTTGGGGGTTTCAAAATTCGTTCCTACAGCCTCGACGTGCCCGAAGAACCGGGCCGCTTCGGTAAAATCTGGCGATGCAGCACCTTCATGGTGAACGTCTTTCCACCGCAGGTCGGCCCGCGCGATCCAGCCAAGCTTTCTCCACATCACCATGATGATTTCGAGCAATGCTCGCTCGCCATTGCCGGCACCTATGTCCACCATCTGCGCTGGCCATGGACCGCCAATCTCGGCGACTGGCGCGAGGACGAGCACGAAACATGCGAATCGCCCTCGATCTGCGTGATTCCGCCGCGCGTCATCCATACGTCGGCCGCGATCGATCGGAGGGTCAACCTCCTCGTCGACATCTTCTCGCCCCCGCGCGCCGATTTCTCGGCAATGGCGGGCTGGGTGCTCAATGCCGGCGACTATCCCCAGCCTGAATGAAGGATGCCCGCCATCTCAAACTCCAGCAGGAAGCGGGAAATCGTGCCTGACGCGCCGATCATCGACTGCCATGCCCATATTTTCCTGCGCAACATGCCGGTCAGCCTTCGGCGTCATTTCAGACCTTAGCATCATCGCGGCGCTGCCCGCGAGCGATCTGCTCGCGCGGATCGGCCCCGATCGCCTGCTATTGGGCCGCGACGCGCCTTCGTCGGCTATGAGCGGCGCCTGAGCTACGGGCGCGTTTTAGCCAGCTATCGCCATTGGGCACCCGACGGCACGACGCGCGCACAGATCGCGCGCACCGCGCGCTGAAGCTCTATTTCTCCTGACCCGTCGGGCGCGGCCTACTGGCTGCTGCCATCGCCCAGATCGGGATTGGTGACGGGCGTGTCGCCTTCGAACAGATGCTCGAATCGACGATATTCGCATAGCCATCGCCCGTCGGCCGAGCGCCGATAGCGATCGGTTGCGAGCGAGATCGTGATCGGCGGATGCGTCGGCAGGACGCGGACCCCGTTGGCGGCGAAGAGCAGCAGGTAGTTCGTCGCCTCCGCCGTGTCTGGCCCAGTGAACCAGGCGCGAAAATTGGTGAAGGCATGAACCGAGAGGCGGGGTCCCTGGGCGACACGCCAGTCATAAAATTGCTGGATTTTTTCGCGGCCCTGGTAGGAGGCGAACTGACCATGGAAGACGGCGTCCTCCGTATAATAGGTCTTGGCGTCGCGCCCCTGATTATTGTCGATCTCATGCCAATATTCGGAAAGCTGTAACGCCAGCACTGCGTTCAGCCTGAGCACATCGTCTTCCACCATTTTTCCTCGCCAGCGCTGTCCTATCGTTCGGCCGATCGGTGCCACGTGACGGCTGCTGGGGCTTGATCGGGGAGGAAAGGGGATTTGCGCGGAACGGCGGAGTGCTTGTGTCTAATCGAGCGCTTCGCGCCGATAGACACGCGGCTGCATACCGGAAGATCAGGCCTTCGGCGCTGCCCATCACCCAGCCCGCTCCGCACGTCCAGGATATCCGGCGCGTCCGGCTGTCTGTCTCGCGACATCAGGCGAACATATCGGCCAACCGTAATGGCCGCGGCATGGCTATAGCGCCGCCTGATAGATGCGCGCCGCATCCTCTTCGGTGACGGGCCGAAGATTGCGCTCGAGCAGCCGGGTCACGGTGACTGCAGCGGCGGCCATGCCGGGAATGGCGTTCGCGCTGATGCCATAAGCCGACATGCCGCCGTCGATCCCGCAGCGGCGCGAGAGATCGGCAATGCGATCGATACCCGCCAGCGCGTCGGCCCTGTCATCGCCCGTTCGCGCGATGCCCATCGCCTCGGCAACCTCGGCATAGCGCGCGGGCGCCGCCTCCAAGTTGAAGCGCAGGACATGCGGAAGAAGGATCGAATTGGCGACGCCGTGCGGCACATGGAACTCGCCGCCCAGCGGGTAAGCGAGCGCGTGAACGGCGGCGGTATTCACCGGCCCCAGGCAAAGGCCGCCATAAAGGCTCGCCCGCAGCATCGCTGCGCGCGCTGAAAGGTCCCGTCCGTCGGTGCAGGCTTGCTCGATATTATTGACGATAAGCCGGATGCCGGCGCGCGCATAAACGTCCACAAGCGGATGGGCAAAACGATTAGCGAACGCCTCTATGCAATGCGTCAGCGCATCGAGGCCCGTCGAGGCGGTAACTGCACGTGGCATAGAGGCGGTGAGCCTCGGGTCCAGATAAGCGAAATCGGGCACGAGATGGGGACTCACCACGCCTTTTTTCAGCGCGTCCGCCTCATCCTCGAGGATCGCGATCGGCGTCACCTCGCTGCCCGTTCCCGCCGTCGTCGGGATGCAGGCCAGCGGCAGCGCGCGACTCTGGAGGAGATCGACCCCGATAATGTCGTCGATCCGCTGCCGTCCGTCGACGAGGGAAGCGACCAGCTTCGCGACGTCCATCGCGCTGCCACCACCCAGCCCGACGACGCCGTCGACGCGATGATCGCGCGCGCATTCGAGCGCCCTGCCAAATTCAGCCAGCGTCGGCTCGCCGGCAATGTCGTGCCAGATGGCCACCGCAAGGCCTTTCCGGCGAAAGCTTTCCACCAGCGGATCGCAGAGGCCCCGCGTCGGGCCAGTCGTCACCAGCAATATCGACCGGAGACCACGCCTGCCGAAATCCGCCGTACAATCCAGCGCCACATCCGCCCCGAACCGGAGCGTGCCGACGTTGTGGAGCGTCACAGGTCTGCTTTCGCTCACTTTCCCTCCGATCGAGAATGCCATTCGCACGCTCGTTTGCGGCATAAAAAGGCGGAGGGCTTGCATGAAGCGGCAATCGGCCTTGCACGGACCATCCCGACGTGGCGGCTGGGTCGAACGCCCATAACAAAAGACCCCCTCTCTCCAGAAAGGAGAGAGAGGGTCGAATATCCCCGCTTAGGGTTTGACGGCGTGCGCCGCGTGTCAGAACTGCTTGCGCAGGGTGACGGACCATTCGCGCGGCCGGCTGGGCTGGCCGGTGAAGATGTAGGAACCCGATTGGATGAACTTGTTCACATAATAAAATTTGTCGAAGATATTGGTGACGGCAAGCGCCGCGCTCCAGCTATCATCCGGTGCGGTATAGGTCAGCCGGCCATTGGCGATGGCATAGCCCGACTGCGCCGCGAGCGGATTGTTGGTCCACTCATTATAGACGCGCGACTGATAATAGACGTCGAGGCGTGGCGTCAGCGAACCGACATCGCCGAGATCGAACGCATATTGTGCGCCGGCGTTGAACTTCCATTCGGGCGTGCCGGGCGCCTTGCTGGCGAGCGTCGGGCCGCCCGAGACGCCGGCGGCAGCGCCGAGGTCCTTCAGCTCAAAGCCGGTATAGCTGGCCGACGCATCGATCTGGAGAGCGCGCGACGGGCGGATCTGAAGTTCCGCCTCGACGCCCTCGATATCCGCGCTGCCGGCGTTGGCCAGGACGATGCTCTGCACACCGTTATTGTCATAACCGTTGGCGCTCAACTGCAGGTTCGAATAGTCGCTGTGATAAGCGGCCAGGTTGAACCGCACGCGGCGATCGAACAATTCGGTCTTGATGCCGATCTCATAGGCGTTCAGCGTTTCGGGTCCGAACGGCACCGCCGCCGCCGGCGTGAACGGGCGCGGGTTGATGCCGCCGCCTTTGAAGCCGGTGGAGAATTGCGCATAGACCATGATGTCGTCGGTCAGCTTGTAATCGGCGCCGAGCTTGTAATCGACGCGCGAGGTCTTCGACTTGGGCGAGGTGAAGGCGCCGCCCGGGAAGAAGGGTGTGCCCGCCGGCTGGTTCGTGCGATCGAACGTGTAGGTCTTCCACTCGTTTGTGTAGCGCAAACCGGCCGTTACGGTGAAGCGATCGGTCAAATGGAAGGAGCCGTGGGCAAAGGCTGACTTGTTGCGCGCGTTGGTGCTGTCATCCTGATCGAAAGCGATCCCCGAAGGGCCTGCGGCCTGCAGGATCACGCTGCCGCCGAGCTTGCTCTGTCCGGAGAAGTAGAACAGCCCGGTCGCCCAATCGAGCATGCCGTTGAACGATGTTCCGACGAGGCGGAGTTCCTGCGTGAACTGCTTGAAAGCCGCCTGGTTGTCAGTCAGCGCGATCGGAAGCGGCGAGTTGTTCGCGTTCTGCGTGAAGCGGCCCGAATATTTCTGATAAGCAGTGATCGATTTCAGTTGAATATCATCGGTGAGGTGCCAGGTCGCGTCACCCGAGAAGCTTTCCGAATGCATCGTGTTGACCGCCGGCACCGAACGGCCGCGCAGCAGGTTCGTATAATTGGCATAGGTGACATAGGGATCGGTGACGAACCGGTTGTCGAACGGAATGCCGTAATTCGGGATCAACACATTGTTGTTGAAGTTCGCCAAGGCAGGCGCGCTGGTGTCGACGTAGATCAGCGAGTCCGCCGCACCTTCCGAATTGTCGCGTACAATCTCGGCAGTCAGATTGACCTCGACTGCCGATGACGGCGTCCAGCGGAGCGCAGCGCGGCCGGCGCTGACGCTTTCGCCGCCGAGCGTGCCGACCTTGCAGCTTCCGCTCGTCGCCGTTACCGTCGGCGGGATCGAGCCGGCCTGATCGGGGTGCGCGCAAGCAAAATCGACGCGATCGACATAACCGTCGCGGTGCTTCGACACGCCCGACACGCGCAGCGCCAGGACATTGTCGATCAGCGGCAGGTTGATCATGCCGCGGAAATCGAGCCGCTCATAGCTGCCATAGGTGCCCTCGACCGAAGCCTCGAAATCGTTCGACGGCTTCTTCGAGATCAATCGAACGGCCCCGCCGATCGAGTTTTTCCCGAACAGGGTGCCCTGCGGGCCGCGCAGAATTTCGATCCGATCGAGATCGAGCAGGTCGAAGGTCGAGCCGAAGAGGCCCGCATGGTAGACATCATCGACATAGAAGCCGACCGCCGGCTCGAGCGCGAAGTTGAAATCGCTCTGGCCGATGCCACGAATATAAGCCTGCGTCGACTTGCCATAACCCGAGCTGCCCATTCGCAGCGTCACGCTGGGCGCGGTGCTGCCGACTTCAGTAACATTGGTGAAGCTGCGCGCGGCAAGCTGATCCGCCGAAACGGCGGTGATCGACAGCGGCGTTTCTTGCAGATTCTGTGCGCGGAACTGCGCGGTGACGACGATCTCGCCCAGCGGATCGGCCGATGCCGCCGGCTGCGCGTCCTGCGCGCTCGCGCTGCTCGCCATCACCGCCGCGACCGCCAGAAGCGACGCCCGCCCCACGACCGCCGTCAAAATGCGCTGGCACCCCATTTTCTGCTCCTTCCCTGTAAGCCCTTGCCGCATTTTTCACACCCCTTGTGCGCGGCAGCAAAGGCATCATCTGTATGTAATTCATATAAACGCGTCCTTTCTGACATTTCAAATGAAATCTTTACATAGGTGATTTCATCTGCTTCCCTGTGCGGAACGCCGGGCGACACCGTGTCGCGAGGGAATGATTTTCAAGGAGGAATCCGCAGCCATGGCCATGCAGCCAAGTCTTCTCATTCGACGGAAAGGCGGCTTTCGGGCGCCGGCGGTGCGTCATGGCTGATCCGTTCGATGAGATCGAGATCGCCGATCGTCTGCGCATCATGGACGCGATGGCCCGCTATTCCTGGGCGATCGATTCAGGCGATCTTTCCGCCTATCTGAACTGCTTCACCAGCGACGGCGTGCTGCGCCATCCGCTGGCCGACGGCAGCCCGGGCGTGTTCGTCGGCCGCGAGGGTGTCGAGAAGTTCATCGGCAACGGCTTCTCGCGCCGGGAGACGCAAACCTACGGGCACCAGCATCAATTCAATGCCATCCGCCTTGAAAAGGAGGCCGATGCCATTCGGGTACAGGCTTATTGCATGATATTTCGGCACGATTTCCATCGCCAATATTGGCCGCGCGGCGCCAGTTGGCGGATGGGAACCTGGCATGCACTCTTCCGCCGCGAAGACGGCCAGTGGAGAATCGCCGATCTCGACGTCAGGATGTGGACGGACACGGCGTTCGGTACCGGATCGGCGCTCGTGGATCGCGGTCCCGGCATGCCGGGCACCAGGGACTGAACGAGATAAAGGGGATGGCGATGCAGGCGACGGACGAGACGCGGGATCGCTATCCCTATTGGTTGATGTTCCTGCTGCTGCTCGTCGCACTGTCGAGCTTCATCGATCGCGTGATCGTCGCCACGCTGGGGCCGGCGATCAAGGCCGATCTCGGTATCAGCGACACGCAGTTCGGTCTGCTTACCGGCCTTGCCTTTGCGTTGCTCTATACTTCGGCCGGCATCCCGGTGGCGCGGCTCGCCGATCGCTATAACCGGATCAACCTGCTGACGATTTCGATCACCATCTGGTCGGTGATGACGATGCTGAGCGGGGCGGCGGCCAATTTCGTCCAGTTACTGCTGTTACGCCTTGGTGTCGGCATCGGCGAAGCGGCGGCCAGCCCCTGCACGATATCGCTGCTATCCGATCGCTTTCCGCGCAGCCGACGCGCTTCCGCACTGGCGGTCGTCGCCATGGGCGCTTCGATCGGCTCGCTCGTCGGCGGTTTCGGCGGCGGCTGGTTGGGAGAGAATCTCGGCTGGCGCGCCGCGTTCCTGATCGTTGGTGCACCTGGCCTGCTGCTAGCCGCACTCATCCTGTTCACGCTAAAGGAATTGCCGCGCGGCCGCTATGAGGAAGGGCGCCGCTTTTCCGCCGACACGCCGAGTCTCGGCACACTGCTACGCGCCATCGCGGCAAAGCCCGCCTTCCTCCACATGTCTGTCGCCTGCGGCCTCACCAGCTTCGTCAATTTCGGCGTCCTGCTGTTCCTGCCGATCTATTTCGGGCGCGCTTACGGCATGGGGATGGCGCAGGCCGGGCTGCTGTTCGGCCTCGTAACCAGTATTTCCAACGGCCTCGGCACCTTGCTGGGCGGGTTCGGCGCGGATTGGGCGGGGCGGCGGGACGAACGCTGGTATGCGTGGCTACCCGCGCTCTGCCTCGCCGTCACCGCGCCCTTCTACATGTTCGGCCTCACTCTGCCGCATTGGCAGACGGCACTGCCGGTCGTCTGTTGCGCCGCGATCCTGGCCTTCACCTTCTACGCGCCCACTTTCGCCGCGACGCAGAACATGGTCGAGCCACGTATGCGCGCATCAGCCTCGGCCATCCTGATCTTCTTCCAGAACCTCGTCGGCATGGGGCTCGGCCCACTGTTCGTCGGCTATATGAGCGACGTCTACGCCGCCCGCCTGTTCGAAGGCGGCGATCATGCGACGATCTGCGTCGGCCACGCGGCGTTGGAGATACCGGCCTGCGCCGCCGCCGGGGCCGCAGGCATCCGCTACGCCATGGTGACATGCGCGGCGGTGCTATTCTGGGCGGCGCTCCATTACTGGCTCGCCTCGCGAACGCTGCGCCGCGATATGGCGTGAGGGCAGCTACAGCCGGATCGTGACCGACTTCAGCTCGGTATAAGCGAGCACCCCTTCACGCCCATTCTCGCGACCCCAACCCGATTGCTTAAAGCCGCCGAACGGCAGGGCATTGTCGATCCCCGCGCCGTTGATGCGGATCGTGCCCGCCTCGATCCGCCGGACGAGCTTGTGCGCACGCGACAGGTCCCGCGTCCAGATATTGGCGGCGAGCCCATAGGGGCTATCGTTGGCGCGCGCAGCGATCGCGTCGAGATCGTCGTCATCGAACGCCATGATCGACAGCACCGGCCCGAATATCTCCTCCCGGAAGACTGCCATGTGCGGCTGCGTCCCCGCCAGCACGGTGGGACGGACGAAATGGCCGCGTCCCTCCCATGCTGTGCCGCCCGTCACAATCTCGCAGCCGTCGGCGATCCCGCCCGCGATATAGGTGTCGACGCGCCCCTTCTGCCCCGCCGAAACCAGCGGGCCGATTTCGGTCCCCACTGCCTGCCCTGCCCCAACGACGAGCGCGTCGGCTTTCTCGGCGACGCGATCGACGATCCGGTCATAGACGGTGCGATGCGCATAGAGGCGCGATCCGGCCACGCAGACCTGACCCGAATTGAGGAAAATTCCGTTGGCCGCGCCGGCCGCCGCCGCATCAAGATCGGCATCGGGAAAGACGATGACAGGCGATTTGCCACCCAGTTCGAGCGTCACGCGCTTGAGCGTATCCAGCCCCGCGCGCACGATCTGCTTGCCGGTGGCGGTCGACCCGGTGAAGGCGACCTTGGCGACGAGCGGATGCTCGGCCAGCGCCTGCCCCGCCTCACCGCCCAGACCCGTGACGATATTGATGACGCCGCGCGGGAAACCCGCTTCGACCACCAGTTCGCCAAGGCGGATCGCAGTGAGCGACGTGAGTTCGGCCGGCTTGAGCACGAGCGTACAGCCTGCTGCGATCGCGGGCCCGATCTTGTTCGCCGCCATTGCGAGCGGCAGGTTCCACGGCACGATCGCGCCCACCACGCCAACCGGCTCGCGCAGCGTATAGGCATGATGATCGGCGGCCGCGACCTGAGGCGTCTCACCCGGCAACTTTCCTGCCCAGCCGGCATTGTAGCGCAGGCCCTCGATCGCGCCCGAGACACTGAACCCCGCCAGCGACAGCGGCATGCCATTGTCGAGGCTTTCGAGCCACGTCAGCTCCTCGCGATTGGCCTCGATCAGATCGGCCAGGGCCCAGAGCAGGCGCGTGCGCGCGGCCGGCGGACCATCCCGCCAGCTCCGCTCCTGCAAGGCGCGGTGCGCGGCGCCGACGGCGCGGTCGACATCGGCGGGGCCTCCGGCGGGAATATGCGCGATCACTTCGCCCGTCGCGGGATTTTCGGTCGGCAGCGATCCGCCCCCGGCCGCCGACTGCCATTCGCCATCGATCAGCAGGCGATGGTCGCGGGCAAGGAAGGATGAAACCGCGGGCGGCATGGTGGTCGTCATGTGCTGCCTCTTTCGATCAGCGTGAAACCGACATCGACGACCCGTCGGACCGGCCGATCATCATTGAGCGCGCGCAACATGAGCTGGGCTGCGCGATGACCGATCGCGCCGCCATCGATCCTGACCGTCGTCAGCGCCGGCTCCAGCTCGGCAGCGAAATCGAAATCGCCGAAGCCGACGACCGCGAGATCATCGGGTACGCGCAAGCCCCGCGCCTGCGCCTCGATCAAGACGCCGGCGGCCAGCCAGTCCGACGCACAGAGGATCACATCAGGCCGCTCGCCCGCGTCGAGTACCGCGGCGAGCGAGCGCCGCCCTTCCCCTACCGTGCCGGGCATCGGATGTTCGACATTGGGCGCTTCGTGGAAGCCCGCCTCCACCAGCACGCGCGACATGCCATAGCGGCGGACAAGGCCGCGCCCATGCGTCGAGAAGGTCATCGGCCGGCGATAGCCCTTGCGCAGCAGGAAATTGCCGAGCGTGATGCCGATATCCTCATGCGAGATGCCTGAAACCATGTCGATCGGATTGCGTGGCAATTCCCATGTCTCGACGATCGGCAGGCCCGATTCGACGAACAACTCGCGTATGCCGGGCAGCACCGGCAGGCCGATCAGGATCAGCCCGCCCGGCCGGCGGCTCAATATCTGGGTGACGAGCTGCTCGCGCGTGGCATCACGGCTGTAGATGCCGAACAGCGTCTGATAGCCGCCGGCGTCGAGATCGGCGACCACCGCTTTCACCGTTGCGTCGAACAGCGCCAGCGGCGTCGGCGGCAGGAGCATCGCCACGAGCCGGCTGCGGTTGGTGATGACCGCGCCGGTCGTCAGCGCGGGAATATAGCCGGTGGACGCGATGCTGGCGTGGACGCGCGCCAGCGTTTCCTTGGACAGCAGATTGGGCGTGTTGAGCGCGCGCGAGACGGTGGCGGTGGAAACGCCCGCAGCCCGCGCGACATCGGCGAGCGTCGCCCCGGTGCGCTTGCGGCCCGGCGCGGCTGCGTCGTTCGCGGTTTCCGACACGTCATCCGTCAACGCCAATCTCCCTGCGGCCAGCCTCCTGCGCTATCGGCGACGCTCACGCAACGACCCATGACAGGAGCAGTCCGGGATGGTCGGCCGCTCGACCCGCCGGTTCGGACGAGACGGCGGCCCTAACCGGATCGGCCCGGCCGGCAAACACGGACCAGAGCGCCAACGGCCAGCGCCGCTCCGCATCGGCGAGCACCCGTGCCATATCGGGCGTGCCGCGCTCGACATCATGAAGGATGGAGACGCCTCGCGCTCCGTGAGCGATCCGAATCGTCATGCGCCGCCCGGCTTCACGGGCAAGCCCCTCCATCAGCATCATGTCCGCATAGGTCGTCAGCCCCGCCACCGCGCCGGCTGCGCGGCCGCGCTCGAGACGGCCATACCACAAGCCCGCCACGTCGCGGTCGCTAGGCAGCGCGACCGCGCCGCGCCGCCGCGCGGTGGCGGCAAACAGACGCGCGTCGCTGTAGCGTCCGTCATACACGACGACGGCCGGCGCACAGCCCGTCACCGCCGCCACCAGCGGATGCGTCCAGGCGGCGCTTACCGTCAGGCCACCCGCCAGCTTCAGCAGATCGCGGCGGATCATTGCGCCTTGTCCGCCGGCTTCTTGCTGGCAAGGTAGGCGGCGATCCGATCGAGCTGATCGTCGGGCACCTCGACCCGCGTCAGCGCGGGCATGCTGTTCAGGCCATTGCGGACGACCATCTTCACATAAGCGGCGTTCAGATCGGTGCGCTTAACCAGCAAAGCATCGTCCTTGCCCAGGCGCCGCTCAAGCATCATCGTTCCGGTGCCACCGGCCAGATGGCAATAGCCGCACCGTGCCTGAAACAAGGCCGCGCCGGCAGCCGGCTGCGGCTTCACGGGCGCGGCCCCTGCCGTCGCGATGGCAAGCCCCGCGCCGGCGACGAGCAACACCGCCCCCATGGCCATCATCCGCTTCATGCCGACGCTCCCTTATAGGCGCGGGGCCAGATGCCGTTCTTGCCCGGAGCGATCACGCCATTGGGATCGATTGCGTTCTTCACCGTCTCGTTCAGGCGATTCATCACGCCCCCTTCATAATCGAAGCTGGCCGCGACGGGGTTCATGAAGTCGATATGCGTGCGATACTCGCCATACCCGGCTGCCTTTGCGTCGGCGATCATCGTCGTGAACAGCCCTTTGGCGCGCGACACCATATCGGCATCGTCGCGATTATAGAGGATCAGGTTCACATTGTTGATGTGGCGCGCGCCCATCGTGAAGGAGGTGTAATAATCGAGGCCATATTCCTCAAACCGCGCCTTCATCGCCCGGAACTGCTTCGTCGCCAGCTTGCCGTCGGGAGGCATCACGGGCGAGAATCCGATATGACCGCCGCGCCCGCCGCGCCAGTTGACGATCTGCAAGGCGACCACGCTCGGCCGACCGGCGCTCGACTTCTCGATCGGATCGCCCCGCTGCCACGTCTCGAATTCCAGTGGCTTGCCGAGATGCGGCTCCATCGCCCTGCGGAGTAATTTCTCCTTCGCCTTCACCACCTCTTCCTGGCCGAACAGGCTGAGATTGAACGACCACCAGCCGATACCGTAATGCGCCATGATCTTCTCGGCGACTGCGTCGGGGATCGCGCCCGGCCCCTGATACCATTCGTCGCGCTGCGAGAAGACGGCGGCGTCGTGCAGATAATTGCCGAACACGAAATTATGCTCGACGACATTGTGAAGGCGCAGCATCGCCAGTTCGTCGATCGCCCAGCCGATATCGTCCGCCTTGGGCAGCTCGATCTTCGTCCGCATCGTCATTTCGGGCTCGGGCATCAGCCATAGCCCCATCTTCGTCACTACCCCGAAATTGGACTGGACGAGGAACTGGTCCCAGGAGGGGCCGAAGCCATGCTGATAGCTTTGCCAGGCCTTGCTGCCGGCCATCGCCCCCATGCCGGTGCGCATCTTCTCGCCCGTCGGCAGGACGACTTCCATGCCGCAGATCTTCGAGGCGTTGTCACCATAGGGCGTATAGCCGAGGCCGCGTTCCAGCGCATTGCCCATAACGCTGCCCCAGGCATTGCCGGGGACAGACATCCACAGCGGAATTTTGTTGTCGCGCAGATAATTATACAGATCATAGAAGCCGACGCCCGGCTCGATCAGGCAATAACCGAAATGCGGATCGACCTCGAGGATGCGGTTCATCCGGCCGAGATCGAGCACCACCGTGCCCGGCATGACGGGGGCCGCGCCGCCATAGCCCAGATTCTTACCCCGCGCCGTCGGCCACAAGGGAATGCGATGCTCGTTCGCGAGACGGACGATCGCCTGCACCTCCTCGGCCGAGGCAGGCGCGACGGCCGCCGCGGGCTGGTGCGCCAGGCCGTCGCCTAGCGCATAGGGATCGAGATAGGTGTGCCGATCCTCATCGGTCGCCAGCACCCGTTTGGGGCCGACGACCGAGACGAACGCCTTGAGGCCGCGATCGAACTGGGCGGCCGAAAGGCCAGGGGGCGGCGCAAACGTCATCGATCACCTCACGCTATGGAGAGGATGCGCTAACCCACGTTGCCTCATTTTGCAACTTTTACATCAAAATTGCTCTACTCGGTAAAATCGATGAAATATCTTCATCCTATCGCTTCATCAGCAGATGCAGCTCGGGCGGGATGGGCGTGAGATCGATCTCGACGTTGATGCAAGTCGGCTGGCGGGCCGCGAGCGCCTCGCGGATCGCCGGCGCCAACGCCGCAATGTCCCGAACGAGAATCCCGCGGCAGCCGAATCCTGCCGCGACGTCGTGATAGCGCGCGTCCCCCAGACGGGTGCCCGTCACCCGGTTAGGCCCAACCGCAAGCTCCTGGAAATGCTGCGACGCGGCCCAGCTTCGATTATTCATCACCAGGACAACGATCGGCAGATTGTTCCGCACCATCGTGTCGAACTCGGCTATGGTGAAGCCGACCGCGCCGTCGCCGACGAGGCACAGCACGGGACGCGCCCGATCCCCAGCCTGCGCGCCGATCGCCAGCCCCATGCCGAAGCCGACCGCGCCCAGGAATCCGTGCGTGAGATAGCTCGCCGGTCGAACCTGCGCGATAACCTCATTCAGCCAGTGATAGGCTTCAGCCCCGTCGCCCACGACCAGCGTCTCGGGCGTGATCGCGCCGACGATCGCCTCCACCGCCTGCATCGGATGGATGGGCGCCTCCTCCCTCGCGAGATCGGCCTGCCGCGTTTCGGCGCGCGCAGCCTTGGCGTCGGTGACGGTTTGTTGCCATGCCGATCGATCCGGCCACGCTTTGTCGGCGGCCGCATCGGCGAATGCCGCCGCCGCCGCGCTCGCATCCGCGACGATTCCCAACGCGGTGGCCCGCACCCGGCCCAGCTCACGCGGATCGACGTCGACATGGATGATTTCGGCGGCGTGCGGCACCACCAGATCGCTCGTCCCCAAGGTAAACAGGCCGAAGCGCACGCCGAGCGCGAGGAGAATGTCGGGCCGCCCGCCCCCAGCGTCGAGATCGCTCATCTTGTGGAAGGTGCCGCCATAGAGCGGATGATCGCTCGGCAGTAGGCCATGCGCCGCGAAATCAGAAAAGACGGGCGCGCCGATCGTCTCGGCCAGTATGCGGATCGCATCGGCCGCGCGCGGGCGAAGGCCGCTGCCGAGCATGATGACCGGCCGCTCCGCCGCGCGCATCCGCTCCAACGCCTGCTCGATCGCGTCGCGGTCGGGGGCGGCCGGAATCGCCGGCACGATGTCGGGGATTGCCACCGACTCTTCCTCGATGCGCGCGCCCAATATGTCGGAAGGGATGTCGATGAGCACCGGCCCCGCCGGCCCCGATGTCGCCATGCGCACCGCCTGCGCGATGAGGCGCGGAATATCCGCCGTGACGGTGATCTGGTGCGCCCATTTCGTGATCGGCCGGGCGACCGCCACCTGATCGATCCCCGCCTGCAACGTATTGGTGTCTGCCTGCGCCAGGCCTGCCGCGCCGCTGATATAGAGGACGGGGGTGCGATCGAGATAGGCGTTCGCCAGCGACGTCACGACGTTGGTGAAGCCCGGCCCCGCCGTGACCAGTGCAACCCCGAGCCGATCATTCGCCCGCGCATAGCCCTCCGCGGCGTGACCGGCGGCGACCTCATGGCGCGTGTCGACGATCGGCAGGCCATGATCGACGCAGGATTGGAAGATGCTGTCGATATGCGCGCCGTGCAGGCCGAACAGCGTCTCCACGCCCGCGCGGCGTAGCGTCCGAACCAGTAATTCTCCGCCCGTTACCAATGCCATGGCTCAATCCTTCTTCAGGCCGTCGGTGCGCGTCGCATCCCATGCGACACCCGTCACCGGATGCGGATAATGGAAGGGCACGACCGGTGTCTGCGGCCAGAAGTCAGCCTGTCGTTCGGTCAATTCATCCGGACCGCCCGGATTTTCAGGGAAAGTCTTTTCGAAGAAGGCGCCGCTATAGGGTACGCTGTGCGCCCAACCCTTTTCGTAATCGGCCTGCCAGAACATGTGGTAGTCGAGCGTCTTGATCTTCCAGACGCCGTCTTCCTTCACATAATCATTCTCATAGACGCCTGCTTCCCACCATTGTAGCGGCAGATGAGCATTGATATTCGGCTTGCTGACATGGCTGCCGCCTTGGAGGAAGGCGCGGAAGCGCCCCTTGGCCGACCGCCGATCGGGTGCGACATCGACGATATCCTGCAACTGCATATGATCGGCGAGCAAGCCATAGATCGGCCCGTTATTCCCCTCGGTGAAGGACCGGCGCAGGCGATCGCAATACAGCCGGCGCAATCCTGCCTTGCCGCGGAAGATGCCGCCCATGAAATGCAGCTCGCCCTCTTCGGCAAATAGGTCCACGACTTCGTCGTACAGCCCTTTATCCATGTAATAGCCATATTTGAACTGGAGCGTGCGAACCGCCTGCACGTCCTGCAATATCCCAAGCTGTTGCTCCAGCGCCTCGATACGGCCGAGGAGGGCCGCCGTTCCGGAATCGTCGCTCATTGCATCCTCTTCTTGTGGGGCACGAATAGATTCGATGATTGTGCAACAAAATGAGGGCAAGCGATAGCCCGCCGGTGCCGTGACGCGGCATCGCCAGAGCGCGTCGGCATCGCTATAGGGGCCGCTTTATCAGATCAGGAGGGATGAGGATGGCGCAAGCACCGCAAGACGTGCGGAGCCCCGAAGAAGGCGCGCTGCTGATCGAGCGCCTGAAAAAGGAGCTTGGCGACATCGTGAAGGGGCACGACGAGGCCGATTTCGCCCGCCACGTCCATGACTTCACGAACGTCATGGATGAGGCCATCCATCTCCCGGGCGTCGCCTATCCCCGCACGACCGAGCAGGTTTCGCGCATTCTCGCGCTCTGCAACGAGGCGCGCTATCCCGTGGTCCCGCAAGGGGGGCTGACGGGCATGGCGGCGGGCGCGCTGGCCGACCGGCCGGCGCTGTTGCTCTCGATGGAACGGATGCGCGGCGTCGAGGCGCTCGATGAAGCGGGGCGGACTATCACCGTTCTCGCCGGCACGGTGCTGGAAACGGTGCAGAACGCTGCTGACGAAGCGGGCTTCCTGTTCCCGCTAGATCTCGGCGGGCGCGGCACCGCGCAGGTCGGAGGCAATGCCTCCACCAACGCCGGCGGCAATCGCGTGCTGCGCTATGGGATGATGCGCGATCTCGTCCTCGGCGTGGAGGCGGTGCTGGCGGACGGCACAATCATCAGCTCGCTCAACACGATGATAAAGAACAATGCTGGCTACGACCTGAAGCACCTCTTCCTCGGCAGCGAAGGGACGCTGGGCGTCATCACCCGGCTCGTGCTGCGGCTGTTCCCCAAACCGCGCAGCATCGCCACCGCGCTCGTCGCGGTGGAGGATTTTCCCGCCGCGCTCAGCTTGCTGCGCGAGGTGAACAGCGCGCTGGGCGGATCGCTCGGCGCGTTCGAGCTGATGTGGCCCGATTTCTATCGGCTCGGCACGACCGCACTTGGCCGGCAACAGCCGATCCCCGACGAACATGGCCTCTATGTCCTGATCGAAACACTGGGCGCTGATGCCGAACGCGATGGCGCCTATTTCGAGGAAGTGATCGCCGGGCTTCTGGAAGGCGGCATCGTCAAGGACGCGGTGATCGCATCGTCCGAAAGGCAGCGGAAGGAAATCTGGGCGATCCGCGACTGCCCCGGCGAATGGCCCAAGGTCTACTGGCCACAGATCGGCTTCGACATCAGCCTGCCGGCGAGCAGGATCGGCGATTTCGTGCCTTTCGCCCGCGAATTGCTGACGTCGCGCTGGCCGGACATGCAGACCGTCTTTTTCGGCCACCTCGCCGATTCCAACCTGCATCTGTCGGCCCGATTGCCGCGCGACGTGGTGCCCGTCCATGAGATAGAGGAAACCGTCTACGCCGCTGTCGGCCAGTGGGGCGGATCGATCTCGGCCGAACATGGGATCGGCTCACTGAAGCGCGAGTTCCTGCACCACTCCCGCTCACCCGCCGAGCTGATGCTGATGCGGCGGATCAAAAGCTGCCTTGACCCCAACGACATCCTCAATCCCGGCAAGGTGATCTGACCGTTCGTTCGGGGAAAGGGATCGCGATGGGGGATAAAGGGGCGCACGTCACCATGACCGAGGGCCCGTTATTGGGCATCCTCATCCGGGTGGCGGTTCCCATTGCGCTCTCCAACCTGTTCCAGTCGACCTATGACATCGTCAACGCGCTGTGGGTCGGCCAACTCGGCGAGGCGGCGATCGCCGCCGTGGCGGCCAGCGGGCCGCTGTTCAGCGTACTGATCTCGCTCGGCAGCGGGCTTTCGGTCGCGGGCGCGGTGCTCATCGCGCAGAATGCCGGCGCCGGGCGGCTGGATACGCTGGATCATGTCGCGGCGCAGACCCTGCTGATGGTCGGCATGATGGCGCTCGCCTTTACCCTGATCGGTGCGAGCAGTGCGACGACTTTGCTCCACCTGATCGGGGTCGAGCCTAATATCCGTATGCTCGCCAGCCACTATCTCGACGTTCGCTATATCGCCATGGTGCCGATGTTCGGCTTCATGGCGACGCAGGCGATGTTGCAAGCCGTCGGCGAAGTCCGCTTCGCAATGGCCGTCCAGATCAGCAGCGTGGTGCTGAACGCGCTGCTCGATCCGCTGCTCATATTCGGGATCGGCCCGCTTCCGGCGTTCGGCGTGGTCGGCGCGGCGATGGCGACGGTGATCGCGCAAACCGTGGCCTTGCTGGTGGTACTGCATCACCTCCTCGGTGGCCGTTCGGCGCTCCACCTCCATGCGCGCCATTTCAGGCCAGATCCCGCGCATATTCGCCTCGCGCTCGGCATCGGCCTCCCCGCATCGATTGAACAGGCGATCCGTACCTTCAGTTCGCTGCTGCTGATGTCGCTCGCCGCGAGCTTCGGAACGGTGGGCCTCGCCTCCTACGGCGTCGGCACGCGGCTGCTCACCTTCTGGTTCACGCCAATGATCGGGCTGTCGATTGCCACCGCGACCGTCGTCGGCCAGAATATCGGCGCAGGGCATATGGACCGCGCCCAGGCGGCCAGCCGCCTCGCCACCTGGCTCGGCTTCTTCGGCCTGACCGCCGTCGGGCTGATCCTCCTGCCGTTCGTCCCCTTCATCATGGCCGCACTTGCGCCCGGCGAGCCCGAAGTGATCCGGGGCGCGAGCACCTTCGCCTACATTTATTGCCCCTTCCTCGGGCTGCTCACCGTGCCGCAGGTGCTGCTCGGCACGTTCCGCGGGGCGGGCAGCACGCGCCAATCGATGACGATTTCGATCGCCATGCAGTGGCTATTCCAGCTTCCCTCCGCGTGGTTTCTGGCACTGGCGACACCGATGGGCATTCTCGGCATCTGGTGGAGCTACCCGATCGCGAACGGCGCGGCCGCGATCCTGTGCGTCGTCTGGTTTCTTCGCGGGCCGTGGCGACGCTCGCTCGTCGCGGCAACGGCGTGACGGCACCTATGCTCATTCCGTATGGGGAAAGAGCAATTTTGTAATAGACAGGCTCGGCCTCACAGCCCACCTTCGTTCCGTGAAGAAGATGAACGACAGCTAAGGCAAGAGATTATTCCCCTATAGCGGGCATAAAGTACCCGTCCTCTGTACTATATATCCTTACGCTATCGTACAGGCTTTGTTGGCACGTCTGCTCCGCGCTCTTGACGCGTGAGTCAAAGGGTCATGGATAAATGCCTTATGGCTAGAATTGTTATGGGTATTGGCACATCTCACACGCCGATGCTCACGCTAGGCAGCGAGGACTGGATTCATCGCGCCGCCGACGACTTGAAAAATCCGCGACTCAACCAATCCGACGGGACCTGGATCAGCTACGACACGCTGCTGGAGAAGAACGGCCCTCGCTATGCGGATCGGATCACACCCGAGGCGCTGGAGGCAGCATCGGACAGGTGCCAGGCCGCGCTCGACCGCGTGAAGGCGGAGATCGAACGGATTGCGCCCGATATCCTGCTGATCGTCGGCGACGATCAGTCGGAGCTTTTCGGCCCCGAGAACATGCCCGTCTTCTCGATCTTCTTCGGCGACGAGGTTGTCACCCACGATCGCTGGGGCGACGAAAGCTATCCCGACTGGGCACGATCGATGGGCCACGGCTATGCCATGGACGCGGTCCACAGCTTCCCCGGCGCGCCCGATTTCGCGCGGATGCTGATCGAAGGGCTGATGGCGCGCCATATCGATGTCGCGACATCGGCGAAGGTGGTCGATCCGCACCGCGCTGGCTTCGGCCATGCCTTCGGCTTCGTCGTCAAACGATTGCTGGGCGAGCGGCAGATTCCGGTCGTGCCGATCCTCGTGAACACCTATTATCCGCCCAACGTACCGACCGCCACGCGATGCCACGATCTCGGCCGCGCGCTGCGCGAGGCTATCGGAGCGAGCGCGGGCGAGGAGCGAGTCGCCGTCGTCGCATCGGGCGGGCTCAGCCATTTCATCGTCGATGAGGCGCTCGACCGGCGAGTGATCGAGGGCTTTTCGGCCGAGAAGGCCGATCTGCTGCGTAATTTGCCGGCGGGCGCGCTGATGTCGGGATCGTCCGAAATCCTGAACTGGGTGGTGACAGCCGGCGCGGTCGATCATCTGCCGATGCGCTGGATCGATTATTTTCCGCTGTACCGCACGGCCGCCGGCACCGGCGTCGGCGCGGCCTTCGCGGTCTGGGCCGCAGATGGCGGCGCGGCGTGAGCCGCCTGGCGCCCGCGCGCGTGGAGAGAGTAAGCATGTTCGTTCGTAATCAATGGTATGTGATCGCCTGGGCGCGCGACGTCGGCCCGGAGCCCTATAGCAGGACGGTCTGCAACGAACCGATCCTGATCTATCGCAGGCAGGACGGATCGATTGCGGCGATGCGCGACGCCTGCCCGCACCGGCTGTTGCCGCTGAGCATGGGGATCAAGGAAGGCGACAATATTCGCTGCCGCTATCATGGCCTGCTGATCGACAGCGAGGGTCGGGCGGCGGAGATGCCTATCCGCACCGATCCGGTCAACCGATCAATCTGCACGCAAAGCTATCCGGTGATCGAACGCTATGGTTTCATCTGGGTATGGATTGGTGAGAAGGAAAAGGCGGACGCGGCGCTGCTGCCCGATTTCTGGATGTGCGAGGGGCCCGATTGGATCGTCGATGGCGACACCTATCATGTGCGCTGCGATTATCGGCTGCTGATCGACAATCTGATGGACCTCACGCACGAAGCCTATGTGCATGAAAAGTCGATCGGCCAGCCCGAACTGATGACCGCGCCACCGATCAACACCCGCACTGAAAACGGCCGCGTGATCGTCGAGCGCTGGATGGCGGACGTGCCGCCCGCACCCGCCTATCGGTCGGCCGCCGGCGCGGGCAATGTCGACCGCTGGCAGATCTGCTATTTCGTGCCGCCGAGCAATGTCCTGATCGACGTCGGCGTCGCGCCGGTGAGCGCGGGGGCGACGCTGGAAAACCATCCCGTGCGCAGCTTCGTGATCGACGCGATGACGCCGGAGACCGAGACGACGACCCATTATTATTGGGGCGCGGCGCGCAACACCGACATCGACAATGCCGAACGGACCGCGCAGACCAAGGCGATCCAGGCGACGGTGTTCAAGGAAGACCTGGCTATCCTCGAAGCGCAGCAGCGCGCGATCGAGGCCAATCCCGACCTTAAACTGCGTGCCTTCGGCATCGATGCAGGCGGCGTACGCAGCCGAATGATGATCCGCCGGATGATCCGGGAAAACGGGTCCGGCGGGAATGAAGGCGAGAACGGAGAGGAAGGAGAGACGTCATGAACAATCCGCTGATTTCCTGCGACGATCATCTCGATCTGAACATGCTGCCCGCCGATCTGTGGACGAGCCGCCTGCCCGAGCATCTGCGCGACCGCGCGCCGCACATTGAGGAACGCAACGGCGTGCCCGTCTGGGTGTGCGAGGGCGAGGTGTGGGGCAGCTGGCTGGGCAAGCCGGGGCGTGCCACCGGACCCAAGCCGGTGATCAGCGCGCTCGATCGCGGCGGCATCGTCGACCAGTCCGAGCGGCGCCCCGCCGTGCCCGAGTTGCGCCTCGCCGACATGGACCGCGACGGCGTCTATTCGCATGTCATCTTCGGCCCCGTCACCTCGATCAATCTCGACGATCAGGAACTGCGCGACGCCTGTTACCGGGTCTATAATGACTGGCTGGCCGAATTCTGCTCGGCCGCGCCCGATCGGCTGATCGGCGTGCCGATGTTGCCCGAATATCCCGAATCGGCGACCGCGGAGATCAGGCGCCTCGCCGCCAAGGGCATTTTCAAGCAGGCCAATCTCCAGATCGCGGTGGCCAAGCCCGCCTTGCACGATGAGCGCTGGGAGCCGTTCTGGGCCGCCGTCGAGGATAGCGGCATGGTGCTGTCCTTTCATGTCGTCGTCTTCTTGAGCGGCGGCGGATCAAGTCCGGGGCGCGGCAAGGCCGCGGGTTATTTCCTCCACGCCAAATCCTTCGTGGCGCAATTTATCGATCCATTCGTCGATCTGTTCGCCTGGGGCATATTGGAACGGCACCCCGGCCTGAAGATTGTCATCGCCGAATCGGGCGTGGGCTGGTTGCCTTGGTTGATCGAGGAACTGGACTATCGCCACTGGCGTCTCTGGGAAGCCAAGGATTACTGGCTGGACCATGGCGGCATACCGTTCGACATGAAGCCGTCCGAACTGTTCAAGCGCCAGATCTACGCGACGTTCCAGGAAAGCCCGACGGCGATGAGCCTGCTCAAATTTTATGGGCCGGAAAACCTGCTCTGGGCATCGGATTATCCGCATCCCGACAGCGTCTGGCCCAATTCGCGCGCCGCGATCGAACGGCAGATGGGGGACCTGCCCGCCGACGTGGTGGAACGCCTGACCTGGGGCAATGCCGCCAAGCTCTACGGCATCCGGAAACCCGAAAACCGCGATGTCTTGGCCGCCGAATAAAGGCGGACGGCTTTACTGCTCCATCTTCCGCACGATTTCGAGGAAGCGATGAACCACCGGCGGGACCGAGCCATGCCTGCGCCGGAAGATGTAGGCATGCCGCTCGACATACATGCCCGCTACCTCCAGCGGGCCGATCAGCCCCGCGCTCTCCTCGACCACATAATGTTGCCGAGGCAGCCAACTGAGGAAATGGCAATCGGCCACGAGCGCCTTCATCATCATCACCGACCGCGTCTCCACCGCGATATGCGGCTGCACGCCCAGTTCGCCAATGACTTCCTCGAAACGGCGGCGCGGCATCGTGCCGCGCGGCGGCATAACCCACGGCACATCGTGGAGATCGGCCATCGTCAGCGCCCCGCGCTCGCGAACCGGATGCGTCATCGAGGCGATGACCGAGCCTGTATCGTCGAACCGGTGATTCAGGCGCATGATCTCGTCATTGTGCTCCATCACCCCGGCGACGACGAGGTCGATCTTCCGATCGAGCAGGGCGACCTCAAGCGCATCGTCGATCGCCTCCATGAACTCGATCTGCACATGAGGGTTGGCACTGTGCAGTCGTTCGAAGATGCGCGGCAGGACGGTGACACCGGGACTGACCGCCGATCCGATCCGCAGCACGCCATGGGTCCCGCTGCGCAACCGTTCGATCTCCGCCCGCGCATGATCGGTTTCGAGGCCGATTCGATCCGCGAATGGAAAGAGCGCCTCGCCGAAGACGGTGAGCGTGACGCCGCTCGCATAGCGATCGAACAACGGCACATCGAGCTTCTGCTCAAGCCGCTTGATCATGCGGCTGAGCGTCGGCTGACTCACATTTAAGACCTCGGCGGCACGGCCGATACTGCCATGCGTGGCTACCGCGAGGAACGCGTCTCTCAATCTGTCGTCGAAGGGCATGCCGCAACAGTATGGTGGCGGCGCAACTTTGCAATAGACAAGCGCCGGGCGCGGTGGTCACTCTTACTTCAAGCAAAAAATGGGGAAGGAGAGGGATCGAGTAGATAAACTCGGCACCTGTATGGACAGGCTCAATGCCTCTTTTCGGGGCTGCTCCTTATTCGACAGAAAAGAGCCGGCGGATGCTTGCACGCAGTCGCCGATAAAGATGCCTATGCCCCCTTCATCAAACGTTGCGACAGGCGGAACGCTTTCATGACTGTAACGACTGTCGGAACATAACGACTGTTCCTTTTATCGTCTGCAAAAAGCAAGAAACCTATCGAAAATAGCCTTGAGGGGGAATGCAGAAATGGCGACGGCAGAAAAGAAGTGGGTCGGGCTTATGGCGGGAACGGCGGCGCTCGCCATCGCGGCGGCCCCGGCCTCCGCCCAGCGGGCGGCGCCGGACGCCGGCGAGATCGTGGTAACGGCGACGCGGCAGGGCGAAACCGCGATCAGCCGCGTCCCGATGAGCATCACCGCGCAGACGCAGACCCAGCTTGACGAACAGAATATCAAGACGGCGCAGGACCTCTCCCGGATCGTCCCGGCATTGAGGATCGAGGAAGTCGGGCCGACCTCCTCCAACATCTCGATCCGCGGCGTCCGCTCCGAAACCGGGTCGGCGACGACCGGCGTCTATATCGACGACGTCGCCCTGCAGGCGCGCACGCTCAACGGCTCGGCGACCGGCGGCGGCGTCTTCTTGCCGCCGATCTTCGATCTTGAGCGCGTCGAGGTTCTGAAGGGGCCGCAGGGCACGCTATATGGCGGTTCGTCGGAAGGCGGCACCGTCCGTTTCATCACGCCCGAGCCGAGCCTGACGCGCTATTCGATGTATGGCCGCGCGGAGGTGAACGCCGTCGAATATGGCGGGGTCGGGTATGAAGGCGGCATCGCCGTGGGCGGCCCGCTTATCGAGGACAAGCTGGGCATCCGGGTGAGCGCCTGGAATCGCCACACGGCGGGCTATCTCGATTATGTCGATCACCGGAACAGCGAGGTCGTGTCGCACGACGACAATTGGCGCAATCAGCGTGCGTTCCGCGTCGCGTTGGCCTGGCAGCCCTCTTCGTCGCTGAAGATCACGCCGACTTTCCTTTATTCCTATGACAAGAAGAACAAGTTCGACGAAACCTACCGGTCGGTCCCGGCGCGGACGACGCCGGCCTTCGGCACCTATCTGGACGCCGCGCCCGCCGGCAGCCCTCCCGGCACGCCTGGCCGGGGCTCGCCGCTGTTCGGCCGTTACGCCGGCCCCGGCATAGGCGGCGGCCTGTTGCCCGAAGGCTATACGCCACCGCCGGAGGGCGGGATTGTCACCGACATCCCGGGCGCGGAAGGGCGGCAAGTCTATATCCACCCCGGCCACACCTATCCCGCCGTCAATGTCGATCCCTATTCGTCGCTGGAAGTCGCCAATGCGGGCGACGGCTATACCGGCGCGGTCGGGCCCGATCCTTCGGGCCGCCTCAACAAGATGTATCTGGCCAGCCTGTCGCTCGACTGGGATGTCGGCCCCGCGCAGATCAAGTCGATCACCAGCTATATGCGCGACAGCGGCAAGGGCGTGTTCGACGCGTCCTATATCTCATCGGTCAGCGTCACGACGATCCCGGGCTATGACCCCTCGGTCAACAGCTCCTTCCTGTTCGACACGCCCGATCCGATCTTCAGCTACTTCGCTTTCCATGCAAAGCGCGAAGCGAAATCGGAAGAAATACGGTTGACCTATCCGACCGACGATGATGGCCTGAGCTTTGTCGCGGGCGTCTATTACAATGACGCGCATACCTATTCGATCAACGTCAATACGGCCAATCGCTCGACGCCGCGCGAAGTCTCGTTCGGTATCGGCCAGACCTTCTTCCCCATCCATTCGGCGGACGAGATCGCGTCGATGAACCAGCAGACGCAGGTTCAGAATCTCTATGAAACATCGACCGCTTTTTACGGCGAGGCCAATTATCAGGCCACCGACAAGCTGCGCCTGACCGCCGGCATCCGGCTCTCGCGCGAGGAGATCAAATACAATCTGCGCACCTGGGGCCTGCTCACAAACGCCCCGTTTGGTGTGGGCACCTTTGTCGAGGCATCAAGCGCCGAGACGCCGATCACGCCCAAGTTCAGCATCTCCTATCAGGCGACGCCCGACCAGCTCTATTACATCACCGCAGCGAAGGGCTATCGCCCCGGCGGCGCGCAGGGTCAGGCCAATCCGGCGATCTGCGCCTCCGACCTTGCGGCGCTCAACATCACCGAAACGCCCTCCTCTTACGGTTCGGACTCGGTGTGGAACTATGAAGCCGGCGCCAAGGTGAAGCTGTTCAACCGCATGCTCCAGCTTTCGGGCAGCGTCTTCCATGTCGTCTGGAGCAAGCCGCAGACGCCCTACCGCCTGCCGACCTGCGCCTTCCAATATGTGACCAATATCGGCGAGGCCACCAGCACCGGCTTCGATCTGCAAGGCACGTTGCGGGCGATTGACGGCCTCACCATCGATTTCGCGATCGGCTATACCGACGCTCATTTCACCAAGGATGTGCTGACCGAGCCCAATGCCCAGGGAGTGCGCAATCTATTGGTGGGCAAGGGCATGAAACTGCTCGAAGTGCCGGCGTGGACCGGATCGATAGGCGCGCGCTACGACTTCGCACTAACCGACCGATGGAAGGCCTACACCTATGGCGGATATCAATATACCGGCAGCTATAAGAACACGCTGGGGCCGGGCGTCCTGAGCTATTCGCCCGATGTCTACACGACGCCATCGGTCGACAATGTGACCGCCCGCATCGGCCTCACCAACGACACGTTCGACATATCGATGTTCGTCGACAATCTGTTCGCCAACAAGACGCTGCGGTACAATGATCTGGTCGGTCGCGCATCTTGCCGGAATGACGACTGCTCCCTTTACGGGGCCTATTATCCGCTGGTCCATGGCACCACGGCGCGCCCGCGCACCTGGGGCCTGACCGTGACCGCCCGCTACTGAGGCAGGCGCGCGATTCGCGTTGAGAGGAGATCACCATGGCATTGGAGGTCAAGGAAGTCCTGCCCGGCTTTGGAGCGGAGGTGTCGGGCATCGATCTGAACGAGCCGCTCGCCCCCGAAACCGAAGCCGACGTCATCGACGCGATCGCCAAATATGGCGTGTGCGTCTACCGCAATACCGGGCTGACCGACCGGACGCACATCTGGTTCAGCCGCATGTTCGGCAATCTCTGGACGATCGGCGGGCAAGCAACGCGCAAGTCGCGCTTCGATTTTCCGCAACTGTTCGAGGCCGGCAATCTCAATGCCGACGGTTCGATCAATGAGGATGAGATGGCGCGCAAGCGGCGCAAGGGGGATCGGCTGTGGCATACCGATTCCTCCTTCACCAAGGAACGCACCACCTATTCGCTGCTGCTCGCGCATGAGGTGCCAGAGGAGGGAGGCGAAACCGGCTTTGCCGACATGCGCGGCGCCTATGACGCGCTCCCCCAGGCGATGAAGGACCGGATCGAAAATCTGGAAGGCGAGCACAGCTATAATTATTCACGGATGCTCGCGGGCTTTCCGATTACCGAAGAAGAAGTCGAGCAGGGCATGATCGCGCGCCACAAGCTGGTGCATATCCATCCCGGATCGGGCCGCAAGAGCCTGTATATCGCGTCGCACATGCTGCGCATCACCGGCATGGACAAGGAAGAAGGGCGCGCGCTCATCAAGGAGCTGATCGAATTCGCCACGCAGCCGCAATTCATCTTCTATCACAAATGGCAGCCGGGCGATCTGGTGATCTGGGACAATTTCTGTACGATGCACCGCGGCGGCGATTATGACGACGTTCATCATCGTCGCGACATGCGCCGCACCACCGTGATGGCGTCGCCGCCGCCGCCGATCGTGCTCGATCCGCGGTTTGCGGGCCGGTTCGATCCGCGCCAGTTCGAAGCGATGGCGTCCGCATGATCCCGGCCCTCCATGCACGCGCCTAGCCCCACGACGGAAAACGCCGCCAGCGCGGCGCCCGCCCCCGCCTGGCCGTCGCCAAAGACGGCCTGGTTCGTCCTGACGATGATCGGCATCGTCACAGTGTTCGGGCAGATGGACCGGGCGATCATCTATCTGCTGGTCAGCTCGATCAAGAAGGACCTGGCGCTCACCGATACCGAGATGAGCCTGCTGATGGGGCTTGCTTATTCGGCGGCCTATTTTCTTTTCGGCTTGCCAATCGCGCGGCTGACCGATGTCGGCAAGCGCAAGTTCATCCTGCCTAGTGCGCTTGCGCTGTGGAGCCTGGGGACAAGCTGCTGTGCGCTCGCCGGGAGCTTCGGCCAGTTCTTCGTCGCGCGCATGATGGTGGGCGCGGGTGAATCGGTGAAGGGGCCTTGCGCGGTTTCGCTGATCTCCGATCTCTTTCCCCGCCAGAAACTGCCGCGCGCCTTTGCCGCCTACAATCTCAGCATTCGCGGCGGCGAGGCGCTCGCGCTCATCCTCGGCGGCCTCCTGATCGGCTATTTCGTGAAGCTGGGAACGGTGACATTCCCGGTGCTGGGCGAGCTCAAGGGATGGCATATGGTCTTCCTGCTGTTCGGCACGCCAGGCATCCTGTTCGCCTTCATCTTCATGCTCACGGTGCGCGAACCTGTACGTCACGGCCGCAGCCGCAAGGGATCGGTGCCGCTGCGCGAAGTGGCGCATTTCCTGTTCAAGAGTCCCGCCCGGAGCGTGCTGTTGCCGATCCTGCTCGCCGCTGCGGTCAACAATATCGAGATGGTGGGCGTCGGCTCCTGGCGGCCTACCTTCTACGAGCGCACCTATGGATGGGGGCCGGCTGATTTCGGCCCGATCCTCGGCGTCACCAGCCTCATCATCACGCCGGTTGCCCTGGCGCTCGGCGCGTTCCTGTCGGAATATCTCGCGAAACGCGGCTATGCCGACGCGAATATTCGGATCGTGCTGTGCGCGAATATCATTTCACTGCCGCTGGGCATCATCAGTCCGCTGATGCCGACATTCTATCTCGCCCTCGCCTGCAGTCTCGGCACCTTGTTCCTCGCGACGATGAGCGCGCCCAGCCTGCTCGCCGCGATGCAGATCGTCACGCCCAATGAACTGCGCGGTCAGGTGAACGCGCTCTACATGTTCACGCTGAGTGTTATCGGCTCGGGCCTCGGCCCAATCGTGATCGCGTTGATGACCGATCATCTTTTCCAGGCGGAGGCCGATCTGCGATACGCGATGGTCACGGCGGTCGCGGTCGCGGGGCCGATCGCATTGGGGCTGATCTGGATGGCGCTGAAGCCCTATGGCGAAGCCTATCGCCGCGCGACAGCCTCCACCTGAGCGAACAGCCAACCGTCAGAAGCGCTTCGCCAGTTGCACCTGGACGACGCGGCCGAGCGGGCTGCCGTTCGACGAATCGAACTTGAGGCTCGCGGTCGCCCCGGTGTTGATGACGAGCGGCGGCAGCGTATCGAACAGATTCTGCGCGCTGACCGTCAGGCTGAAGCCGCGCAGCAGCGCGCCTGCCGTATCCGGGAAGGCATAGCTCAGCGACAGGTCGACCGTCGCGTAATCATCGATATGCGTATAGCGGGACGACATGCCCGTCGGCAGCAGATTCTGATCGATGCGATATTTGTTGGCATAGTTCAGGAACAGGTTGCCCGAGAGTGTGCCCACCCCGACATCGCCACTCCATCCGCCTTCAAGCCGCGCCTTGAAGCGCAGTGGATAACCGAAACGGTTCACTTCATCGACGACTGGCGCGCCCTGGATCGGCGAAACCTTCCACCGGCGAACATATTCGGCCAACGCGCCGACACGCCAGGTGCCGAGGCTGTCGCGCCACGTATAGTTGGCGCTGATGTCGAAGCCGTCGCCCTGCGTCGATCCGCTGTTCAGCCGGTGGCCGTTGGTGATCGCGACGACATTGCCGACCGGGGCGGGCGCGCCGAGTACCGGGCTGGTGCCGTTGGCGTTGATGCACTGGACGAGCTGATTGAACAGCGCCTGCGACGTCACACGCTGACCCGCGACGGCTGAACAATTGGCATTACCCTGATCGTAGGGAAAATTGCCGAAGAAGGCGACCGGGTTGTTAGCCGCCAAATTTGCGAAATAAGCCGGATTATAGATGATCTGATCGTTATAGACCTGCTGGTTGATCGACTGATAGGCGCCGACATTATAGACGGGCGTATTCACCTGATTGGTGTAGCGGACATTCCAGTAAGTGACCGACGCGTTGAAGCCGCTCGCCGGGGGCGCGTAATCGACGCCCAGTGACCATGAGCGCGACTTTTCCGGCTTCAGATCGCGCGCCGCGCCGCCCAGCGACTGGTAGATGGCGATGCCTCCCGGCGTGCCCGCGCAGGAGGGGCACAGGTCGGACGAAATGACGCTGCCGTCGAAAAGGCGCGGGAACACGCCCGCCTGCGTATTCGGGTCATTGTCCGCGAGCCCCGGCGCCCGGAAGGACGTGCCGTAGCTTCCGTGGAATTTCAGCCCATCGACCGGCGCCCAGTTCAGGCCGACCTTTGGGTTCTTCGTCTGTCCGACATCATTATAATCGTCGATACGGCCCGCCACGGTGAGTTCGAGTCGATGAAGGCCCGGCTGTTCGTTGTCGGCGCCGAAGATCGGCACATATAGCTCGACAAAGCCCGAGTTGATGCGCCGCTTGTTGACGGTGGTGGCAAAGCTGTTCCCGTTGACGAACGTGCCGCGATAATGCTCCGCGCCCAGCGCGACACGCGCATTGCCGCCGGGCAGGTGGACCAGCGATCCGTCCACATTCACCGCATAATCGCGCATCTTATAGACATTTTCGACGACGAAGGGGGTACCGGCGATCGCGTCGGTAAATTGCCCGTTGCCGCAATCGAAGACGCGGCCGTCGCAGAAAGGATTGAAGGCCGTATCCGCCGTCGTCCCCCCAAGCGCGGGGAGCGTGGCGAGATTATTGCCGAAATAGATCGAATTGCTGCTCTTCTCATGGTGGCGGGCGTCGGTCGCGTAGACGTTCGCCTTCCAGTCGCCGAACAGTGAAATGCGCGCGCCGATCGTCTCGCTTCGCGTGCGCGTATAGCCTTCGCGGATGCCCGCGCCGATATCGTTCACCGTATTATAGTCGACGGTGAGCGCCCCCGTTTCGCAAGCGGCGACCAGTGCGGGCGCCGCGCCGGCCATCGGCCCGTTGCAGGGGCTGTAATAATTGCTGTTGGGGACGGTGATCGTCGCGAAATTGTTGGGCGCGACGCTGAACAAGGCAATGTCGTAGTCACGATTCGAATAGAAGCCGTCGCCGTAAATCTCCAGCCAGTCGCCGACCTTCTGGGTGAAATTGACGGCCACCTGGTCCCGCTTCGAATGGGGCATCGCGTCATAGCCGGTCCAGATATTCTGGCGGTTGGCGGTGCCGGCGGCGCCGATCTGCGCGAGGGTCAGGTCCGTCCCGTCCTGCCCACCGGGAATCGCATAGGAGACACCATCGACGATGATGTTGCCGGGATTCGCCATCGTTCCTGACGGTGGGCCGCCATAAGCGGTGAAATCGTCATTATAGAGCGAAGGCCGCGAATTGGCGCGCAGGCGATCCGCGTAGGAATGCTGATAGGCGACGACCAGGCCGCCGCTGCCCCAGTCATAGCCGCCCACTGCGGTCAGCTGATAGGTGTCCTGCCCCTTCGCGCCGCCATATTGGGCGTAGGTTTCCAGCCCCGTGAAGGGCGCGCGCAGGACATAGTTCACGGTGCCGGCGATCGCGTCGGCGCCATAGATGGGCGAGGTGCCGTCGGCGACGATCTCGACCCGCTGCAGCATCTGGGTCGGGATATTGTCACCGTCGAAGGTGTTCATGTTCGCGCCGTCATAGGGTACGCGATGCCCGTTCACGAGGCTGAGCGTCGCCTGCGGCCCGAAGCCGCGCAGGTTCGGTGACTTGTTGAATGCCAGCGCGTTCAAATCCGCCGTGCCCTGAATACTGCCGCCCGAATAGCTGTTGCCCGTGCCCAGTGACAGGACGGAAGGCACGGTGTTGAGGATATCCGCCGTGCTCAATTGTCCGGTCTTGGCGAGATCCTGTCGATCGAGTTGCAGCACCGCCGAGCCGACGGGAGCGACGCCGCGGATGCGCGTTCCCGTCACGACGATATCGGCGTTGGGGGCTGGTGCATTAGCTTGCGCCGGGGCAGTGGAACGCCCCTCGGGCACAATCTCCTGTGCCGCGGCCGAGCAGGCGATCATCGAGAGCGTCGGGATCAGCAGACCGTGCAATGCAAGTTGCCGACGGCGCGCAAAAGCCTTGGCAGCCATATCTCTCCTCCCCGATCATTTTGTCTTCTGCCGGCGAGTCATATCCCATTATCTCGCATATTGCTATACTATATTGCATACATTAAGGCAGATTCGTTTGAACGGGGAGGTAGCCATGCGATACCGGCTGTTCGGCAAGACCGGGCTCAGGGTTTCGGAGATGGCGCTCGGCACCGGCACCTTCGGCGAGGCGTGGGGCTGGGGCGCCGATCGCGAGACGTGTCAGGCGCTGTTCGATCGCTTCGTCGATGCGGGCGGCAACCTGTTCGACTGCGCGGACGGCTATCAGAATGGCGAGGCGGAAAGCATATTGGGCGGGCTGATCCGCGCCGAACGCACGCGCTTCGCCATTTCAACCAAATATACCACCGCCACCGGCGCGCGCTCGATCCTGGAAACGGGTAACAGCCGCAAGGCGATGATGCAGTCGATCGACGCCAGCCTCACGCGGCTGGGCACCGATTATGTCGACATCTTCTGGGTCCATTTCGCCGATCAGCTTACCGCGACCGAGGAGATCGTGCGCGGGCTCGACGATATCGTGCGGCAGGGCAAGGCGCTCTATGTGGGCTTCTCCGATTTTCCCGCGTGGCGCGTCAGCCGCGCCGCGACGATCGCCGAGATGCGCGGCTGGGCGCCGGTCTCGGCGCTCCAGATCGAATATAGCCTCGCCGAACGCAGCGCGGAGCGGGATCTGATCCCGATGGCGCACGCTTATGGTATGGCCGTCATGATCTTCGCGGCGCTGGGTGGCGGCGTCCTGACCGGCAAATATCGGCGGGGCGAACAAGGCCGGAAAGAAAAGGGCGGCGGCGCGATCCGCGCGCTTCCTCCCGAGCGCGAGGCTGCCATTCTCGCGGCGATCGACACGGTGGCTGGCGAATTGGAGGCGTCGGCGGCGCAGGTCGCGCTCGCCTGGGTCCGTGCGCGGGCCGAAGCGACGGGCGCGGCCTTCATTCCCATTCTGGGCGCGCGCACGCTGGCGCAATTGGAGGATAATCTCGGCGCGCTCGCGATCACGCTGACGGCAGAGCAGCTCGCGACGCTCGATATGGCCAGCGCGATCCCGCTGGGCTTTCCGCACGAACTGCTGGAGCAGCCTTGGCTGCGCGATCTGCAAAGCGGCGGCTGGTGGGATCAACTCGACGTGCCTCCGCGCACCGCTCTCTAGCAAAGAGGAATAGATCATGCTGCCCACAGGCGTGACCATCCGGCATCCCGATCGCCTGTTCGTCGGCGGCCAATGGGTGGAGCCGGCCAGCAGCAATCGTATCGAACTGGTGGACCCGAACACCGAGCTTGTCGTCGCGCGAGTGGCCGAGGCGTCGGCCGAGGATATGGATCGGGCGGTCACAGCGGCACGAACCGCCTTCGACGAAGGTCCATGGCCGGCAATGTCGCCGCAGGAACGCCAGCACGTCCTGCGACGCATGCTGGCCGAACTGGAGCGCCGCGCCCCCGAGTTGGCGCGGGCGTGGGTCGCGCAGGTGGGCGGGCTCGCCAGCATCGCGCCGGGGATGACGGGTGGCGCCCATGCCGCCTTCGCCGCCACCGCCGCGCTGGGCTCAACCTATCCTTTCATCGAGACGCGTGCCGGCGCCGTCTCCCATACCGCCTTGCTCGTCCGGGAACCGGTTGGTGTCGTGGCCGCGATCGCGCCGTGGAATGCGCCTTATGTCATCATGTCGGCAAAGGTCGCGAGCGCGCTGATCGCGGGGTGCACCGTCATCATGAAGCCCGCGCCCGAAACGCCGCTGGAAGCCTATATTCTCGCCGAAGCGGCGGAAGCGGCGGGGCTACCACCCGGCGTCCTCAACCTTGCATGCGGCGATCGGGCGGCAAGCGAGCGGCTGGTGACGAACCCCGCGGTCGACAAGGTGAGCTTCACGGGCTCCACCCTCGCCGGCAAACGCATCGCCTCGCTATGCGGTGAGCGGATCGCGCGTTGCACGCTGGAACTGGGCGGCAAATCCGCCGCGATCGTGCGCGACGACTTTCCCATCGACCGCGCGGCATCGATCCTGGCGAACGCCATCGTGCTGCTGAGTGGCCAGGTCTGCGGCATGCTGAGCCGCGCGATCGTCTCGCGCGCACGCCATGACGCCCTCGCCGAGGCGATCGGGCGCGAGATGGAGCGGATCGTGGTGGGCCCCAGCGACGATCCCGCCACCCAATTGGGGCCGCTGGCGATGAAACGGCAGCTCGATCGCGTCGAAACCTACATAGAGGAGGGCAAGCGCACCGCCGATCTCGTAACCGGCGGGCGCCGGCCGACGCACCTCAATCGCGGCTATTTCATCGAACCTACCCTGTTCGCGAACGTCGATAATCGCAGCCGCATCGCGCAGGAGGAGATATTCGGACCCGTGCTGAGCCTGATTCCCTGCGACGACGACGCCGACGCGGTACGGATCGCCAATGAAAGCGCCTATGGCCTGAACGGCGCGGTGTTCACCGAGGACACCGAGGCCGCCTATCGCATCGCCCGCGCCGTCCGCACCGGCAATGTCGCGCAAAGCGCAATGCACATCGATCCTACGCTTCCCATCGGCGGCTTCAAGCAATCGGGAATCGGCCGTGAAGGCGGTGAGGAGGGACTGGTCGCCTATCTGGAAACCAAGACCATCCTTCTCGATGCCCTGCCTCAACAATTCGCCTGCTGAGAGAGACCGGCAAGCCCCGCCTCAAATCCGCTTGTCGATTGTTATACACTTAAAGTATACGATAAAGATAGAATCAATTGCATAATGTGGGAGAGGGGGATGCCAGGAGCATTCAAGCGTTGCCGCGTGGCGGGATTGGCGTCGGCCTCGGTCATCAGCCTTGCACTGGTTTCACCGGCGTTCGCCCAGGCGATGAGCAGCACCGCCGCGGCGGCGGACTCAGCGCCGGGTATCAGCGATATCATCGTGACCGCCCAGTTCAGGGAGCAGCGGCTACAGGACACGCCGATCGCGATCACCGCGATCTCGGGCGCCGATCTGGAAAAGAAGGCGCTGAACAATATCGCCGATATCGGCAAGGCCGCCCCGAACGTGAACATCGCCGCGGGATCGAGCGCCTATGGCGCGGGCGCCACCATCTTCATTCGCGGCATCGGCCAATATGATACCAATTTCGCGCTGGAACCCGGCGTCGGCGTCTATGTAGACGACGTCTATCACGGCGTGCTGGTCGGCTCGATCTTCGACCTGCTCGACCTCGACCGCGTCGAAATCCTGCGCGGGCCGCAAGGGACGCTCGCGGGCAAGAACTCGATCGGTGGCGCGGTGAAACTCTATTCGCGCAAGCCGGAGGGTTCGGGCGATGGCTATATCCAGGCGACGCTCGGCTCCTACAGCCGTATCGATCTTCGCGGCGCCTATGATCTGAAGCTCACCGATACGCTGGCGATGCGCTTCTCGGCCTTTTCGAAGCGGCGCAGCGGCTTCGTCAAACGGTTGGATTTCGCATGCGATCAACCCGAACTCGCCGGCGATCTGCCGAGCTATGCGACAGGCAAGAGCTGCCAGATCGGCACGATGGGCGGCATCAAGTCATGGGGGGCGCGCGCCGACCTGCGCTGGCGGCCGACCGATACGCTCGAAATCAATCTGATCGCCTCGATCGTGCGCGACGATTCGGACGCGGGCGGCGTCGAACTGACCTATGCGGACAATCCTACCGCCACGCGCAACGGCGTTCCCTTCGATTCACGCTTCATTCCCAACCGACATTACGTCAATTATGCGACGTTCGACGATCCCTCGACCGGCTGGCATATCGCGCCGAAGGCGACAACCCATTCGCAATCGGTGTCGGGCCATGTGAACTGGCAGATCAGCGACAAGCTGACGCTCACTTCCATCACCGCTTATGAGGACCTCGAATCCCTCTGGACGCTGGACAATGATCTCAGCCCGATCGGCGTCGCACTGACGCTCGACAACCAGCCCTATCACCAGTTCACGCAGGAATTACGGCTCAATGGCGAGATCGGCGACAAGTTCGTCGAATGGACGCTGGGCGGCTTCTATTTTCACAGCCTCGGCCGCGTCCGCGCCCGGGTCAAATCCGGCGCGGCCCTGAATTTCATTCAGGACGACCCGGTGAAGAACAGGAGCGAGGCGGTCTACGCGCAGGCGATCGTGCATCCCGTACCCGAAATGAGCCTGACCGCCGGCATACGCTATACGGACGACAAGAAGTCCTACACCTTCTATCGCGCAGATCCCAATGGCGGGCCGGCGGCGATCGTCGGCGCGCTGAGCGGCCTCAGCAACACCTATGCCGGCGATTCATGGGATTATCGCCTGGGCGCCGATTACCGCCTGAACCCGAGCGTCCTCGCTTATGCCAGCTTCTCCACCGGCTATAAGGGCGGTGGCATCAACCCCCGCCCCTATATTCCCTCGCAGGTGGTGCCGTTCGGGCCCGAACGGGTGAATGCCTATGAAATCGGCGTCAAGAGCGACCTTTTTGACCGCAGGTTGCGACTCAACCTGGCGGCTTTCCTGAACAAATATCGCGACATCATCCTCATCGACGCGAACGGCTTCCCCGGCGCACCGGGCGATCCCGATTTTTTCCCGTTATCGGCGGTGCCGTTCAATGCAGGCCGGGCCAACATCAAGGGCATCGAACTGGAAACCGTCCTGCATCCGGTGGGCGGCCTCAACATCACCGGATCGTTCAGCTATCTCGATTTTAAATATACCGAGCTGGATCCCAATGCGGCTGCGTCGGGCATCACGTCGGGCTTCATCTCACCCTTCACGCCAAAATGGAAATGGTCGATCGACGCCTCCTATGAACTGGCGCTTGGCAACGGCGCGACGATCACGCCGCAATTCGACATCGATCATCAAAGCTCGGTCTATACCGATCCGGTGAACGCGACGACCAACTATCTGGCGGGACGGACGATCGCCAACGCCTCGCTTCGCTTCCAGGCGGCCGACCAGAAATGGGAGCTGATCGGTGGCGTCACCAACCTCACCGACAAGCATTATTATACCAACGCGTTCGATATCGCGCTGGCGATCGGCACCGTGCAGAACAGCGTCGGCCGACCACGCGAATTTTACGTGACGCTCCGCCGCAACTTCTGAGCGCAGAAAAAGGGGGTGGCGAACGCGTCGGTTCGCCACCCCCTTTTTCCACCAATAGTCAGCGGCCGGAGCCCTTACCCCCAGACCTTGCGCGCCACTTCCGCGACCAGTTCCAGCTTGCGCCGCTCCTCGTCCACAGTGAGCAGATTGCCCAGTTCGGTAGAAGCGAAACCGCATTGCGGGCTGATCGCCAGATATTCCAGTGGCACGAATTTGGCGGCCGCATCGATGCGCCGGCGCAGCGCGTCGATATCTTCCAGTTCACCCGATTTGGTGGTGATGAGGCCTAGCACGACGATCCTGCCTCTCGGCACGAAGCGCAGCGGCTCGAACCCGCCTGCCCGCTCGCTGTCGAATTCCATCAGGAAGCGGTCGGCGTCCACCTGGCCGAGCAGGAATTCGGCGATACTCTCATAGCTGCCCGACACCGCCCAGGAACTGCGATGATTGCCCCGGCAGATGTGAACGCCGCGGGTAACGCCCTCGCCCTTCATCCGCGCCAGCACGCGATTGTCGATCTCGACCAGCCGGGCCAGCGCGCCATGCGCGTTCTTTGCGTCGATCGCGCCCTTCTCGACCGCGTCGATCGTATCGATGTAGCGTAGCGAATCGAGTTGCATATAGGGCACGCCGATCGCGTGCAGCGCGTCTATCTCCTCCAGATAGAGCGCCACCAGATCCTCCAGCAAGGCATCCACATCGGGATAGGCCACAGCGCTCCGTTCGGCATCGTAGAGCCGATTGAACATGGTGGGGCTGGGAATCGTGATCTTGAACGGGCGATCGGCATGTGCCTTCAGAAAGGTCGCTTCCTCGGTGGCGAAACGCCGCGCGAGGCCGATCCGCCCCGTCACGACCTTCCGTTCCGGCAATGTCTCCTGCGCGACGTCCGCATGCTCGCCTCGCCAGAGACGCGGGCCGGTAGTCGCGCCGCTGAAAGCGCGCGGCGCCGCACTGGTGCCGGTCAGCGCGTCGACAAGGCCATTGCCCCACGCGGAACGGCGGAATTCGCCGTCGCTGACGACGTCGATCCCCGTACTGGCCTGCAGCTTGAGCACGTCGAGGATCGCTTCATCCTCAACCTCACGCAGGTCTTCCCGCGTTGCATGCGCATGCCGCTTGTCGAGCAGCTTTTGAGGGCGAAGCAGGCTTCCGACCTGATCGGCGCGTATCGTCTGGCTCATTGTCTCTCCTTCCCGGCGGCGCTGGGCCCTTCCTTATGGCGGCCCGGTTCCAGCGGCCCCTCCACCATCGAACGCCCCGATACGCTGAAGTCGGGGATCGGTTGGATCACATCCCAATGCTCGACGATCTTGCCGCCGCGCAGCCGGAACAGGTCGGCATAAGCGGTGCCGCGCGGATCGCTGTCGGTCGTCACCCGCCGATGGACGAGCACCATGTCGCCGTCGGCCAGGGTCCGCGCGATGGAAGAGGTGCGGCGCACCGCCCGTCGCGCCGCTTCCCGCGACGTAAGATACTCGATCAGCGCCCGCCTGCCGGGCGCGATATTGGCGCTGTGCTGGATGAAATCGGGCGCTACATAGGTTCGAACCGCCTCCGCGATCTTCCCCGGCTGCTGGCCCAGCTCCATATAGGCCAGGACCGTCCTGCGAGACGCTTCGCTATCGACCGAATGATCGGGCATGCCACAGGCCGGATGCGCCACGGTATCGCCGGCTTTCCGGGCCGCCGCATAGGTGACGCCGACGCCGCAACCTACCGCGTTGGCGCGGTTGGCCGCGATCGGCTGGATCACGTCCCAATGTTCGGCGAAGCGCCCATTCTCCATCCGCCAGATATCGACGAACAATCGTCCTTTATCCTGCGGATTGGTGAAGACGTGCGACGCGATGGCGACCAGATCGCCATCGGCCAGGATCGTGTGGACGACGGTGACATATTTTTCCGGCGGATCATATTTGCCGGGATGAGCCTTTTGGCGGGCCTCCAGAAAGGCATTGTCCCCACCCCCGCCATCGCCGATTTCGGGGTCATGCTGGATCAGGTGGGGCGCATAATAGCGCGCGAAGGCTTGCTCGGGCTTATGCTCGATCATCAGCAGTCGGGCATAATCGGTGATCGCCGCCCGCGCCTTCGCCGTCAGAGCCGAGGAGGCGCCGGCGAGCCCCGCGCCCCCCAAAAGCGGGCCGATCGTCATCAGCAACAGCAAAGCGCGTCTGTTCATCGGTTCCCCTCTTATGGCATCCTCATCCAGGCTAACCGGCCGGCGGCTTCATCGCGGCGATCCGGTAGCGGCGGATCGAGAGCAATTCGAATACGCCCGCCGTCACATAAGGATCGGCCTTCGCCGCCGCGCTGGCATGGGCCTCATCCTCCGCCTCGATGATCACGACGCTTCCGGTCGGCTTGCCGTCCTCGGCCAGCAAGGGGCCGGCCAACGGCATCGCGTCGCCAAACCCCTTACGATAGGCCATATGATCGGCGCGCTTCGCCTCGCGCTCCGCCGGATTGCCGAGCTCTCGATACTCCACCAGAAAATGCGCCATCGGCTCAGGCCGCCGCATCGACGGGCTGGAGTCTCTCCGGCAAGGGCTGGATATCCTGCCACTTCTTTTCGGGCGAGAAGAGGAAAGTCTCGGCCGTGATCTCGGACCAGTCGAACCGGCCTTGCTCCGCCTGCGGCAACTCGCCAGTCTCCTGAAGCTGCCGCACCGCTTTCAGCATCATCCGCCGGAACGCCACGACGGCGGCATCCGAACGGCCGAGATGCTCGCGCGTGCGATCGGCCATCGGCCCCATCGTTTCGCTCACGGCATGATCCTGCAGCGCCACGCCGACGATGCCCGACATGTTCTGCGTCCGCATCAGCTCCCGATCCTGATTGTACCAGACGTCCTTGCCATTGGTCTTGAAGAAATTCTCGTCATGCGGCGTATTGGCCTCGATCATGCGATGCTCACGATCGATGATCTGGCCCGGGTCGTAGAAAAACTGGATATGCCAGGTCGTATAATCGTCGCGCGGCACGAAAGCGTTGATCAGGCGGCGATTGCGGCGGAACTCCGGCGCCTTCTGCCCGTCGGGCGGAATGAAGGTCCAGAAGGGCAGCGGCACCTGCGTCATCCGCGCGTGCTTCTGGTCGCCATCGTTGCGCACCGCGCAATAACGCATGCCGTAGCGCGTGAACTCGATCTCCATCTTGGGACGCAGGTCCTTCTCGTGCGGCCATTTGGCCGGCTGCGTCCAGGAACTGTCACGGTGCAGGATGCCCGCGTGCGAGCTGTCGACCGCCCCTTCCAGCGCCTGCGAATAATTACATTCGTAGATGACCTTGAACGCCTCGCAGCTTCCCGGTGGCATATCGAACCAGGGGAAATGGGGAAAGGCGGGCTCCTGCTCCTTCGGCCCCATATAGGTCCACACCATCCCCCCGGCGACGCGCGTGGGATAGGCCTTCGCACGCATTGCCCGGGCCAGCTTCGAATTCTCCGGTTCCGCCGGCGTATCGAGGCACTGGCCCGTGACATCGAACTTCCAGCCATGGAAAATGCAGCGCAACCCGCATTCCTCGTTCACGCCGAGCGCGAGCGACGTGCCGCGATGGGGGCAATGCTCATCGAGCAGGCCGATCCGCCCTTCGGTATCCATGAAGGCCACGAGATCTTCGCCGAGGAGCCGGATACGCGCCGGTTTGCCATCGGGTTCCAGCTCCTGCGTCAGCAGCGCCGGTATCCAGAAACGGCGCATGAGGGCGCCCATCGGCGTGCCGGGGCCGACCCGGCAGAGCAGTTCATTGTCCGCATGAGACAGCATTTGACGCACTCATTTTGTTAGACGATATAATATAAATATCCTGCTATGACGTGAGAGTCACTACCCCTCGACGGAGATTTTTCCCGTGGACCTCGACACCATCCTTCCGGTGGAAACCATGTCCGACCTGACGATCCAGACGCTCGTCGAGCGGCTTCAGCGATCGCGGACGCCCGAGCAGTTCATCTATCGCGAGTCCGAACTGGACGAATTGTGGCGGCTCGTGGACATCGCGCTTCGGGCAGGCACGTCGGCCGACATGCGCGGCGAGGAGCGCCTGCGCCAGATGCACGACGCGATCCACCGCGCGCACGACCTCGTCGGCATGGACGGCAAGCCCCTGGAAGCCGCCGCCGCGCTGCGCGAAGCGCTGATATAGACCGACGCTTGCGGCCGGATCAACGCCAATAGACGAAGCCCATTGCGTTGCCCGTGCCCGCCGCGCTGCGATAGCAGGGGATATAATCGAGGACGTGCGGCGCCAGCCCCGCCTCGACCATCGCGCCCGCCACGGGCACCCAATTCTTCATTTCCGACGTGCCGTCGCGAAAGATCGCCTCACCGAGCGCGAAGACAGGTTCGAAGCGCTTCTGCTCGATCGCGCCCAGAAAGGTGCGATCCACCGTCTCGTCGATAACGAAATGGGTGAGGCCGCCGCTTGCGATAAGGGCGACGCGCTTGTCGCTATCCCACGCCCGGATCGCCTCCAGGATCGACTGGCCGAATTTGTAGCAGCGTCGCACCGTCGGCTGGTTGGGCGGGAAGAACGCATTCACCGTCACCATCACACTGGGGCAGGGCATATCGCGCATGATCCGGCGGTATACGAACCCCCAGGCGTGGGGCGTTTCCGGGCGCGGCATGGCGTTCATCGCCGCGACGTCGAACTCATCGGCGATCGCCTGCTCGATGATCTTCAGGGCGAGTTCGGGGCAGCCGGAATATTCGGCCCCGCCGCGCGGGATATAGCCCGGCAGCGACTGTTCGATCCCGGGCGGGACCTCCTTCATCCGCTCGGGCGAGAACTCGTAATTGGTGATCGTTTCACCATAATGGATGGCAAAGGCGGGGTTGAGGCTGTTGCGATAGATCTCGTTCTGATCGTTGCCGACGACGACGGCGACGTCGACCTTCGCCTCCGCGAACAGATCGGCGAGCTGCTCGATATTCGCCTGGCAGCGGGCCTGCCGCTCGTCCCACACCTCCTTGGTGATCTGCTCGTCCAGCCGCTCGTCCGCGCGCGCCTTCAGAAGCTGATCATAACTCCATGTCCCGCCTCTGTAAGCATGCAGGCTGACCTTGTCGTTCGGCACGCGCGCACCCCAGATTTCGGTGTCGGTGACGAGCATCGGGCCATGGCTGGTGCCGATGCCGAGAACGATTTCCGCCATGACGCATCCTTCAAACTCTGTGGAACGGGAGGCCACAGGCTTGCGGCCGCCTTCAAGATGGACTACCTATCTTGTATAACAATGTAACGGCCGGGTCAATTTCATCTCGCGACCACCCGGTCGCCAGTCCCAAGGAGGAGCGTGCATATGACAACCAGCGTCGAGGACCGCGCAACCGGGCTCAACCTGTCGAGCGAATGGCCGACGCTGGAGTCGGGGGACGCCGCGCTGGCGACGGCGCGTGCCTTGCTCGCCGAGATCGGGGAAAGCGATCCGCTGTCGGATCAGGAGCGCCATCTTCCCGACGCGCTGGTCGACAGGATGCGGGCTTCGGGCCTGTTCGGGCTGGTGATGCCGCGGAATCTCGGCGGCTCGGGCCTGGGCTTCGCCGATCTGGTGCGCGTCACGGCGGAGATCGGTGCCGCCTCCGGTTCGGCGGCGTGGATCTTCGGCGTGCTCGCCGGCCATAGCTGGCTCATCAACCTCTTTCCCGAACGCGCCCAGCGCGAGATCATGGGTGATCCGACAACGCTGATCGCCACCGTCTTCCGCCTTGGCGGCACGGTGACGTCCGAAGGCGACGGCTACCGCCTCACCGGTGGCAGCGGGCGTTTCTGCTCGGGCATCGATTATGCCACCTGGGTCATCATCGGCAATGCGGTGAAGCTGCCCGACGGGCGGATGGAGCCGCGCTTCTTCATGGTGCCCAAGACCGACATCGAAATCGTCGACGATTGGCGTACCATGGGCATGCGCGGCACCGGCAGCCGATCGATCCGGATTTCCGACGCCTTCATCCCCGCCTATCGGAGCTGCTCGCTCGCCGACATGCTGGCGGGCACCACGCCGGGGGCGAATCTGCATGAAGGCGCGATCTATCGCATGCCCTTCTCCAGCCTCGCTCCCTTCTCGATCGTCGGCGCACCGCTCGGTATGGCGCGCGGCGTCGTGCAGCGCTTCGCCGAAGAGCTGGGCAAAAAGCTCGCCGATGCTGACGCGCTGGAGGTGGCCGAGCAATCCGCCACCCTCGCCCGTCTCGCCGAATGCGGTGCGGAGATAGACGCCGCGCTGGCGCTCGTGATCTCCGATGCCGAGATGATTGATCGCGCCCGCGCGCCCGAAGACGTGTCGGCGCTGCAGCGCCAGCAGATTCCGCGTAACTGGGCCTTTGCGGTGCAGAAGGCGCGCCACGCCGCCAATCGCATCTTCGAGGGGGCGGGCGGTAGCGCGATCTATGACGGCCATCCGATGCAGCGGCTGTTCCGCGACGTCAATTCGGCCGCGCAGCATTTCGCCTTCACCTGGGACCGGGCAATGGCCGCCTATGGCCGCGAACTCGCCGGCCTTCATCCCGGCGAGTTCAATATTCCCAAGAAGCGCTGAGACGCGCCCGGTGGCTCAATGCGGGGGCGCGAGCACGGCGAGGCTGCTCCACGGGATGAGGCGGGCCGCCATGCCGACGATCCACACGGTGGAGCTGGCCCCCACCGTATAGGCCAGCCAGCGCAATGTGCCGCGCAACCAGCCCGCCGTGAAGATGTTCGTCCAGGCGGGCGCCGCACTGTCCGGCCGGACACTGAACATCGGCCGGTAATGATCAAAATATTCGGTCATCAGATAAGCCTGCATCACCAGCACGCCGGCGCCGAAATAGAGCATGTCGAGCAGGCTGTGCCACATGGCCAGCGCCGACAGGTCGCCATGCAGGAACGGCCCGATATTGCCCAGGAAGGGGAACAGATCGAGCAGGAAGGTCATCAGCATCACCGGAAAAGCGAGCACGAGCATCAGCACCGCATAACGATTGGTGAGCAGCGCGACGGCGAGCAGGATTTCAAAGGCCTTGGTGGTGCTGAACATCCAGCCGGACTCGACCATCGTCCGCAGAATCTCATGCTTGACGGGCCCCGTCACCGATTCGGCGATGTTGGGAAAGGGCAGGATCTTGAACCACCAGTTGACGCCGGAAAGCAGGGATTGAACCCCGAGCAGCCACCGGACAGCGACCACCGCAAACTCCCGATCATTAAAAGCGATACGGGCCATTATCCCCTCATCTCCCCTTTGGAGGACGCCCCATCGATCGTGTCGGCGCCCGATTTGTAATATCTTATTGGTAGACGATATTGCCTTCGGGCGCTAGCCTCCAGGGTCACAGGGGCGGGAACGCCCCGCAAGAATCGCTAGGAGGGGAGCAGCCCATGTGGCGTGCAATCGAGAAATATGGCGTGGTCTTCGTCCGCTTCTATCTGGGCGGCTTCAATCTCATAGGCGGGCTGGATTATTTCATCCGTTTCTGGCCGCAACCCCATATCGCGCAAAGCACCGGCAACGATTATGTCATGATCTCCATGCAGCTTGGCCTGTTCCAATTCGCCAAGGTTCTGGAGATATTGGGCGGCGCATCGCTCGTCTTCAACAGGTTCGTGCCGCTGGGCCTCGTCATTCTCATGCCCGTCACGGTCAACATCTTCCTGATAAACGCCTTTTGGTCGCCCTTCCCACACATCATCTACTCGACCACGCGTAACTTCGTATTTCACGTGATCCTGCTCGCGGCCTACGCTAACTATTATTATCCGATGCTGAAGTTCCGCACGGCGCCGCAACCGGTCTGGCGCGACCCCTCACGCATCTGGAAATCCTTCTGAGACGAAAGGGCGAACCATGATCACGTTCAATTTCGCGATCGACGGCGTCGTCGACATGATGAGCATCAATCCGCTCGAAATGAGCAATTTCGAGGCGACCGGCGCTATTTTCGGGGTAGCGGGGGTTATCCTCACCTTGCTGTGGAATCATTATGTCGCGCCTCGCAAGCAACAGCTTCCACACGTCTTCATCGCACAGGAAACCGAAGAGGACGCGCTCGACTAGAGCAATCGACATTCGGCACGTCATCCCCCGGTCTGCGCACCTTTCCTCTGCTGTCATTCCGGCGAAAGCCGGAATCCACGGATAGCGGGACGATCGATAAAAAAGCGCACCGAGTCCATGGACCCCGGCTTTCGCCGGGGTGACGGAATGGCTTTGTCCGAACCGGCCCGGCGTCGCGAAGGCCGGACTCGAATGTCCATCTGATCCAGCCCGCAAGAGGCTTGCCATGCGCTCAAAATCGATATACTTGATTGAATACATTTTAGATCAACAATATGGAGAGTGGCGCTTGGCGAAAGCGAGGGTATCGTTGCTGATCCTGATGGCGGCCGCCGCGGCTCTGCCGGCCTGTGCGGCGGCGCGTACCGCGCCTGCACCGTCCGCCGCGTCGCTCTCGGAGAGCGAGATCGCGGCCATCCGCCAGGAATGCGAGACGGTGTCGTTCCGCTATGCCCAATATCTCGACGGCAAGGACTGGCAGCATTTGCCCGATGTTTTCGCACCCGATGGCGTTTGGGAAGTGTTGTCGAACCGCATGGCCGGGCGCGATGCGATCCGCGATTATTGGCGCGCGCGAACCGCCGATTGGGCGCCGACGCATGGCCGCCTCCACCAGATATCCAATCAGGTGATCGACGTGATCGACCGCGATCATGCGCGCGGCACCTCGACGGTGGTCGTCTATTTCTTCGACACGGCGCCGGGCGCGAACAAGACGCTCTCGCCGGCGCTGATCGCCCGCAACCATGATCAATTCGTCCGCACGCCGGAGGGCTGGAAGCTCCAGCATCGCCGGATCGAGCGCCTCGCCGATCTTGCCCAATAGGGGCTCATTTTCGGAGTTTTCGGAATCCATGCGCCATAGCATCGACCATATTCTGTGTACCCACGCCGGGCGCCTCTCCTCTTCTCTCAGAGACTTCGAGCAATATGATCTCGACGTCTGGCGCGGCGAGAAGCCGCATGACGAGCGATATGAAGCGGCAAAAGCACAGGCGATCGCGCACGTCGTCGATCATCAGATCGCCATGGGCCTCGACGTCGTCAGCGATGGCGAACTGGGCCGGCGGCGCGACTTTCCTTATTATGCCAGGCGCATGGCGGGCATCGAGTTGCGCGATCTGAAGGAAGGCGAAGTCGGCGCCACCGTCTTCAAATCGCGTGAGCGCGACGCCTTTCGCGAATATTATGCCGAAGTCGATTCGAAACGCCCCGAAGTCGCGCGGCCGAAGCGGATCGTCTGCACCAGCCCCCTGGAAAGTAAAAGCCTGGAGGTGCTGCACGGCGAAATCGCGCTGTTCAAGAAAGCGCTCGAAGGCAAAAGCGGGGTGGAAGCCTTTTTCCCGGTCATCTCCCCCGGCTGGCTCGATCACTTCATCTTCAACGAATATTACGAAAAGGACGAGGATTTCATCGAGGCGTTGGCCGAGGTGATGCGCCCCGAATATGAAGCCGTGGTCGAGGCGGGCCTGATCGTGCAGGTCGACGATCCGGGCCTCGCCGATAGCTGGCCGACGCTTTATCCCAAGCCGTCGATCGACGAATATCGGCGCTATGCCAAGATACGCGTCGATGCGCTCAATCATGCGCTGCGCAACATCCCGGCCGAGAAAATCCGCTATCATTGCTGCTGGGGTAGCTGGGTGGGGCCGCATTCGGAAGATCTGCCGCTCAACCATATCGTCGACCTGATGCTGAGCCTCAATATCCAGGCCTACAGCATCGAGGCCGGCAATGTGCAGCATGAACATGAGTGGCGCGTCTGGGAAGACACGAAGCTGCCCGAAGGCAAGATACTGATCCCCGGCGTCGTCAGCCACAAGACCGAGGTGGTCGAGCATCCTGAACTCGTCGCGGAACGGCTCGTCCGCTATGCTCAATGCGTCGGTCGCGAGAATGTGCAGGCCGGCACCGATTGCGGCATGGGCCTTGGTCGCGTCCATCACGAGATCGGCTGGGCGAAGATCGCCAATATGGTGGAAGGCGCGCGGCTCGCGTCCGAGCGGCTCTGGTGAACGACGCGGGCGCATTGCCCGCGGGCGCTTCCATCGGTGCGCCCGGTTCCCGCCGGGCCGTCATCATGCTCGCGCTGCTCTGCGTCACCAACGCGTTCAGCTATGTCGATCGCAGCATGCTCGCGCTGGTGATGCCGCAACTCACCAGCGAGCTGGAATTGTCCGACACCGTCATGGGCCTGATAGCGGGGCTGCCCTTCGCGCTCTGCTTCGCGGCCTGCGCCATTCCCGTCGGCTGGATCGCCGACACGCGCAATCGCCGCAACCTGCTCACCGGCGCGCTCACCTTCTGGAGCATCGTCACCCTGCTCACCGGCCGGGTGCAGAATGGCTGGCAACTGGCGCTCGCCCGCTTCGGGCTGGGCGCGGGCGAGTCGGCGGGTCATCCGACCAGCGCGTCGCTGATCGCCGGCAGTTTCTCGGTCGGCGGACGCACGGCGGCGTTCGCGGCGCTGTCGGCCTCCGCCTATCTCGGCCCGCTGGTCGGCTTTCCGGTCGTGGGATGGCTGCTCGCGACGCAAGGCTGGCGCGCGGCCTACACGGTCACGGGGGCGGCGGGTCTCGTCGTCGCCTTGCTCTTCTTCCTGACGGTGCGCGAACCGCCACGGCGGAAGCCTGCTTCCTCGGAAAGCGGCGTCGGTTTCCTGAACGGGATCCGGCGGCTGCTGTCCACCCGCTCCTATCCGCTGGTGGTGTTCGCGGGCGGCTTCAACGCGATCAATCAGGGGGCGCATCTCACCTGGGGGCCGACCTTCCTTGAACGCGTGCACGGCCTCGATCCGCAGGCGATCGGCGCCTATTTCGGCACGCTGCGCGGCGCGGCGGGGTTGGCCGGCGCGCTATTCGCGGCGGTCGTCATCGGCGCGCTTGTGCGGCGGGACATACGCTGGCAGGTACGCATCCCGATCGCCGCCGCCGTCCTGCCCTTCCTGTCGGACAGCCTGTTCCTGCTGGCACATCAGCCGCTGCTCTGGGAGGCCGGGCTCGCCCTCTCCGCCTTCCTGACGGCGATCGCGGTCGCGCTCAGCTATCCGCTCTACGTCAATGTCGCACCGCCTTCGCTGCGCGCCACGGCGTCGGCCTTCTATTTCCTCGTGGCGAGCCTGATGGGGCTCATTCTCGGCCCCTTCTCGGTCGGCGCGCTCAGCGACCTGCTCGCGCCGTCCTTCGGGCGCGACGCCATCGCCGTCGCGATGGTGATCGCCTCCGCCTCGACACTGATCGCGGCCGTCCTCCTCCTCTTCGCCAGCCGAAGCTGGATTGCCGACGTCACCCGCGCCGAGGCGGCTGGATGAGGCTCTGCCCGTCACATGCGGGGCGAGAGCAGGACCTTGCCGACGCCATTCCGCCGCGCGACCCGCTCATGCGCTTCCGCCGCGCGCGAAAGCGGCAGTATCTCGTCGATCAACACCCTGAACGCCCCCCGCGCCGCTGCATCGAGGCTGGCGCCTACGTCCGCACGGGTAAAGCCAAGGCTGCCCAGAACAGCGATCTGGTAGAGGTAGAGGCGCTTGACGTCGAGCATCACCTCGCCGCCGCCATGGCTGCCCGCCGTGACGAGCCGGCCATGGCGAGCGATGGCGTGGAACGCCTTGGGAAAGAGTATCGGATCGGCGACATTCTCGAACACCACGTCGACGCCGCGCCCGCCGGTCAGCGCCAGCACCCGGTCGGTAAGGCCCTCCGCCCGATAATCGACGCCCTGATCGGCGCCCAGATCGAGCGCGGCCCTTACGCGATCGGGTGCGCCCGCGCCGGCAATGACCGTCGCCCCCATCAGTTTGGCGACCTGCACGCCCGCACTGCCGAGCCCGCCCGAGGCCCCCATGACAAGCACCGTTTCGCCGGCCTTGAGCCCCGCCCGATCGCGCAGCAGGTTGAACGCCTGCGGCGCGTGGCGCGCGACAACGGTCGCGGTTGCGAAATCGAGGCCGTCAGGGATCGGCACGGTCGCCTCGGCCGGCAGCTTCACGAACTCGGCATAGCCGCCCAAATGCTGCATCCCGACCGCGTCGAGCGGACCGACGGGTTTGCTCCGCCAAGGGATCGTAACGACACGGTCGCCGACGCGCCGTTCGGTCACGCCCTCGCCGATCGCACTGATCACGCCCGAAGGATCGACACCCAGGATATGCGGCAGCTTGACCGGCGCGCCGTAACGCCCTTCGCGTACTACCAGATCGAGCGTGCGGTTCACCGATACGGCGTGAACCTCCACCACCACCTCGCCCGGCCCCGGCTCGGGTTTCGGGAAATTTTCGTAGCGAAGAACGTCAGGCCCACCGAAGCCATGCATGACGATTGCCTTCATCCGATCCATGCCAACCGCTCCCTCCGGGCCAGTTTCCGTTCAATCCGTTCGGCGCCATGCCGCCATTCTTATCAAGGACAACCGACATGACCGATCATCCGTCCAACGTGCGTATCGCCGTCAAGACCGGCGCGCAGCAGACCATGCTCGAATCCTATCCGTGGCCCGATCTCGGCGGCGACGAAGGCATGCTGCGCATCGAGGCGTGCGGCGTCGGCGGGGCCGAGCCCGAAGTCTATCGCGCCGCCGACAAATGGGTGCCGGTGGCGATGGGGCACCAGATCGTCGGAACCATCGTGGCTATGGGGAACGCAGCGCGCAAGATGTGGAATGTCGCGTTGGGCGAGCGGGTCGTGATCCAGGAATATCTGCCCTGCAAGGCCTGTCATTGGTGCCTGAAGGGCGAATATCGTTTCTGCCCGCAAGCCGATTTCTTCGGCGGCGCCAGTCCGCGCCGGTACGGGCTGATCGATCCCACCGCCCCGCCTCACCTCGTCGGCGGCTTCGCCGAATATCTCCACCTCCCATGGAATACGGTGTTCCACAAGATTCCGCAGGACCTCCCCGCCGAACTGGCGACGCTCGCGATTCCGATCGGCAACGGCGTCCAATGGGCGACGCTGGACGTGAATGCGGGGCCGGGCAAGACCGTCCTCATCATCGGCCCCGGCCAGCAGGGCCTCGGCGCGGTGCTCGGTGCGAAGGATGCCGGCGCGGAGACGATCATTCTCGCGGGCATGACGCGCGACCGGACACGGCTGGAGCTTGCCCCCGAACTGGGCGCCGACCACGTCCTCAACGTCGAGGAGGAGCCATTGCTCGACGGGCTTCGGCGCATCCTCGGTGATCGCGGGCTCGACGTGGTGGTAGATACGACCGGCGATCCCGGCGGCGCCAACATGGATCAATATCTGCAACTCGCCAATTATGGCGCGTGGCTGTGGGTCAATTGCATGGATCGCGGCGTGCCCGTGCGCGAGGTCAAGCGGAAGTTCCTCACCGTCCGCTCGGGGCGCGGGCGAAGCTGGTGGGCGGTCGACACCGCGCTGCGCATCATCACCTCGCGCCGCTTCCCGCTTGAGAAGATGTGCACGCATGTCTTCGGGCTCGACGATGTCGATCTGGCGATCAAGGCCACGGCCGGCCGCGAGGTGGAAGGGGCGATCCATGTCGTCGTCGATCCATGGAAATGACCGGATTACACCGCGGCCGGCCATGACCCGGCTTCATGCCCGCAGCCATTCCCGAAGCGCCGCCGTCACCTCGGCGGGCTTTTCCAGCATCGGGAAATGGGCCGCCCCCTCGATCAGCACCAGCGTCGCATGGCCGATCGCCTTCGCCATATCCCGGTTCCGGTCGGCCGTGCTGAGCGGGTCCTCGGCGCCCGCAAGGATAAGAACCGGCACCTCGATCCGGCCGAGCAGATCGCGCGGATCAGGCCGTTCGAGCAGCGCGCGCACCTCCTTTTCATACTCGTCGGCGCTGAACGTGCGGGCCATCGATTCCAGAAGGCCCATATAGGTGGTATCGTCGTGACGGGAAGGATGCGCGATCTTCGGATTCCACCATTTCGCGAGTGCGGACAGCCCCTCATTACGCGCCATGTCGATCTGCGGCTGACGGCGCGCGGCCTCGCCTTCCTTGATCGGGTGCACACTTGCGTCGAGCAGCGCGAGCCGCGTTATCCGCTCGGGCGCGAGCCGAAACACCTCCAGCGCGACCCTGCCCCCCATCGAGAAACCCGCCAGAGCGAAGCGGACCGGCGCATCGGCGAGGATATGCCGGGCCATCGAGACGAGGGAATCCTGGCCGTGGAGATGCGGAATCCGGATATCCGCCACATCCGTCAGATCAGCGGCCTGATGCTGCCAGACGCGCTCGTCGCACAGGGAACCCGGAATCAGAATGAGAGTCTGCTTCTTCTGCCCCACTGAACACGCCTCTAATTTTGTATAGCAATTTAGTCTACTAAATTGAATAAAGAGATACATGTCAACGCCGCATTGTGGTACGGCGGTTTGAGGAGGAAAAGATGCCAATCGTGGACGCACATTGCCATGCGTCACCCTTATGGTTCGAACCGATCGAACCGCTCGTCTGCCAGATGGACCTGAACGGTGTCGGCAAAGGCGTGCTGACGCAGATATTGGGCCAGTTCGACAATGGCTATCAGGAGGAATGCCTTGCCCGCTATCCGGGCCGCTTCGCCAGTGTCGGCGCCGTCGACGCGCAGCAGGCGGACGCGGTGGAGCAGGTCCGCTCCTGGGCTGAACGCGGCATGGTGGGGCTGCGCCTGCGACCCGAAGCGCGCAGCCCCGGCGGCGATCCCCTCGCCCTCTGGCAGGCGGCCGCCGAATGCGGGCTCGTCATCAGTTGCGGCGGGGCGGCCGCCAACATCCTTACCGACGATTTCCGTGCGCTTGCCGGCGAACTTTCCGACCTGACGATTGTGATCGAGCAGTTAGGCGGCTGGACGCGGCCCGATTGCGATCGGCAGCCCGCCACCTGGGAAGGCATTCTCGCCCTCGCCCGTTTTCCAAACGTCGCGGTCAAGATTCCGACCTTGGGACAGATCGCACCGAGGCAGATCGGAAAACCGCTCCCCGCCGAGGGGCCGGTGCTCGACACGGCGGCGGGGACGATCCTGATCGAGGCGCTGGAAGCGTTCGGCCCCGAACGGCTGCTGTGGGGCAGCGATTTCCCAGTAGTGAGCTCACGCGAGGGCTATGCCAATGCGCTGAACTGGACGCGCGCGCTCTTTGCCGGCCGCCCGCCAACCGAAATCGACCTCATTTTCGGCGGCAATGCGGAACGGCTGTTCTTTGGCTGAAGAGAGCGCGTGCCGCCTTGCACTCCCTGCCAGATAGTTATACAATCTCGTTATACGAAATCGCTGCGTGGGAGTACCCTATGGGCTACGAAGCCGAAGAGACGATCATCTGCCTTTCCGCCAACGGGAAGACGGTTTCGTCATCGAACAAGGCGGCGCGGCGCCTGCTCGTCGCGACCGCCGAAGGTGTGGTCGACCTCAGGCGCGACGGCCCCGGTGCTGACTGGCGCCGCGAGCCCGGACTGGTCCTCCAAGGCCATCATGTCAGCGCGCTGGTCTATGACGAGCCGACCGGGCTTCTGTTCGCCGGGCTGCACTTCGCCGGCGGGCTCCTGGTGAGCGAGGATCAGGGCGCGACATGGCAACCACGCAACGAAGGACTCCAGTCCGGCCATGTCTATACGCTGCTCGTCCAGCATGTCGGCGATCGGACGATCCTCAATCTCGGCACTGAGCCGGTGATGTTCTATCGCAGCTTCGATCTCGGCCGAAGCTGGACCGCCTATCCGGGCTGCCTCGACGTCGAGGGGACCGATCAATGGTTCTTCCCCCGCTCGGAGCCGCATATCAAGCATATCGCCTCGCCGCCGTCCGAGCCCGACACCCTCTATATCTGCGTCGAGCAGGGCGACCTGCTGCGGTCGCGCGATGGCGGGAAAAGCTGGGAATCGCTGCATTCGATGGAGCGCGCGGACGACAAGTTCCGCCGCGACCAGCATCGGATCGTCTTCTATCATGACGATCCGAACGACATCTTCTTCACCACCGGCATCGGCCTCTATCATTCGGGCGACGGCGGTGCATCGTGGGAGCGGCTGACCGACACCAGCTATCCGCTGGCCTATCCCGACGGCTTCTTCGTCCATCCTCGCAAGGATCTGCTCTACATGGTCGGCGCGGGCATGAATCCCAATCCGAACTGGGCCGCCGAGGGCACCGCCCATCCCCTGTTCATGCGCAGCAGCGATCATGGCAAGACGTGGGAGAAGCGCATGGCGGGGATAAGCGAACCGGTGCGCGGCAATCTCGAAGTCGCCGCGATGCACGATTCCGCCGAGGGTGGGCTGGAATTCTTCACCGGATCGGCCTGCGGCGAGCTTTATGCCAGCCGCGATGAAACGGCGAGCTGGCAACTCGTTTCGGACCGCATCGAGCCCATGTCGAAAGGCCCGCATTTCCGTCACTTCCTCTCGGCGGAAGACCGCCAGGCCTATGAAGACAAGTTGCGGGCGATGAACGCCTTCGCCTGAACGCGCACAATGGGAGACGAAGCGCCGCCCGGGAAAGTGGTGTCGGCTTCACTCTTTAAGGGGGACATCAGCTTGATCGACACGCACGCCCATCTCGTCACGGGCGACACCACCACCTACCCTCCCGCTCCGCCGAGCGGCGCGCTCAATCCCGGTGATCTCGACGATCCCATGCCCGTCGAACAACTACTCCATGAAATGGACCAGGCCGGCGTCGACAAGGCGGTGCTGGTGCAGCGTGGCTCGATCTACGGCTTCGACAGCTCCTATGTCTGCGACAGCGCGGCTCGTTTTCCCGCGCGCCTCGCCGCCGTCTGCTCGATCGACGCGACCGCGCCGGATTGCGCCGAGACGGTGCGATATTGGGTGCAGGATCGCGCGGCGGCGGGCATCCGGCTGATGGAATTGGTGAAGGGGATGGACATCTCCTGGCTCGATTCGCCGATCGCGCGCGAGGCGTGGCAGGCGGCGGCCGGGCTGGGCGTCCCCGTCTGCGTCCATTTCTTTCCGTGGAACCGGGCCGAGGGGCTGACACGGCTGGCGGGCATCCTCCGCGACATTCCGCGCCTGACCGTAGTCATCGATCATTTCGCCGCGATCAGGAGCGACGCCGGACCGCCCGACCACGGCGTCGATGCCTTGCTGGAGCAGGTCGCGCGTTTCGACGGCGCGACGGTCAAGTTCACGACGATCCCGCTCGGCCGGCTGGAGAAAGCCGGGATCGATTTCCGGCCGGTGGTCGCGCGTGTCGCCCGATTGTTCGGCCCCGATCGGATGATGTGGGGATCGGACATCACTCAATCGCCCGGCAGCTATGCCCATATGGCGGACCTCGGCCGCACCGCCGTGGACGATTTCAGCGAGGACGATCGCGAGCGGATTCTCCACGGCACCGCGCAGCGTGTCTACGGCAAGAGGTGGCATTGATGCGCCGCATCGCGACCGAAGAAGCCTTCGTCATTCCCGAAGTGCTGCAGCCGATGCTCGACCGTGCCGCCCTCAATGCCGACGATCCCGATCTCTTCTTCTGGTCCAAGGCCGCCGACGGCACGCCGCTTCAGCGCCGGCTGCTCGATCTGGGCGGCGAACGGCTCCGGATCATGGACGAGAGCGGCGTCGACGTGCAGCTCATCGGCCTCGCCTCGACGGGCGTGCAGATGTTCGAACGCGACGAGGCGACCGCACTCGCGACGCTCGCCAACGATGTGCTCGCCGATGCGATGCGGAAGCATCCGACGCGCTATGCCGGCCTCGCCAGCTTCGCGCCACAGGACCCGGCACGCGCAGCGAAGGAGATCGAGCGCGCGATGACGCGGCTCGGCTATAATGGCGTGATCGTCAATTCGCATACCAACGGCGATTATCTCGACCAGCCGGCCTATTGGCCGATCCTCGAAGCCTGCGAGGCGACAGGCGCGCCGCTCTACATCCATCCGCGCGCGCCTTCGCCGCAGATGATCGCGCCTTATCGAGCCTATACGCTGGAACATGCGATCTGGGGTTTTCAGGCGGAGACGTCCCTGCATGCGCTGCGCCTGATCGTCGGCGGGATTTTCGATCGCTTTCCGAAGCTGACGGTCGTCCTTGGCCATGGCGGCGAGGGATTGCATTATTGGCTGCCCCGGCTTGACGCCATGCACGCCAATTTCAAGCCGCCCGAAGGCAGCCGCCCGACGCTGAAAATGGCGCCGAGCGACTATATCCGGCGCAATTTCGCGATCACCACCAGCGGGATGAACTGGGCGCCGGCTGTCCGCTTCGCACTCGACACGCTGGGGGCGGAGAAAATCATGTTCGCGATCGACTATCCTTTCGTCGACAGCGCGACGGCGGTCGCCGAGATGGATGCGATCGACATGGCGGACGACGACAAGGCCGCCCTCTACCACCGCAACGCCGAACGCATCTTCCGCATAAAGGCGCGCTGACCCGCTGCTCAGACCGCGCGCGGTATCTGCCGCCGGATCAGCGCCACGCCGATGAGCGAGATGGCCAGCGAGCCTGCGATCAGCAGGAAATAACCCGACGCGCCACCGATACCCAGCGCCATCACCCCCGCATAGGCGCTGGCGATCGCCCCTACCCGCCCGGCGGCGGCGGCGGCCCCCACGCCCGTGCCGCGTACATAATCGGGATAGATGAAGGCCGAGAATGTATAGAGACCGTTGAGCAGGCCCGCGCTGAAGATGCCGATCAACGCCAGGAGCGCGAGGATGACCGAAAGGCTGCCCTCGTTGCGCATGATGAGCAGCCCCAGCACCAACGACGCCACGACGCCGCCAGCGGCCAGCGCCAGCACCGTCACGCGCGATCCATATTGCCGGATCAGCCAGCCGCTCAGAATGCCGCCGACAATGCCGCCGAAGGACAGCGCGGTCATGCCGAGGCTGGTGAGCGACAGCGCGAAACCCAGCGCCGCGAGCATCGCCGGCACCCAACTGAACATCGCATAATTGGCAAGCAGGCAGAAGAAGAAGGCGATCCAGAGGAAGACCGTGCTCGACGCGACATCGGGCGCGAACAGCGCGGAGAGCGACGTGCGGTGCGTCGAGGCCGCCTCCCGCCGGTTGGCGGCCAGCCCGACTCCGTCGACCGCCAGGCCGCAGCGCCGCGCGATGGCGCGCAGCCTTTCCTGCGGCGCGCCCGCATTGGCCAGATAAATGGGCGATTCGGGCAGGAAGGCCAACAATAGCAAGGCCACCAGCAAAGCCACGCCGCCCAGCACGACGAACAGGCCGCGCCAGCCATAGGGTTCGAGCACCAGATTGCCGATCAATCCGGCCAGCATCGCGCCGACCGCGACGAACGTCATGCCGATCGCCAGCGCCAGCGGCCGCTCCCGCCGGGGCGAGAATTCGCTGATCAGCGCCGCGCCGTTCGGGATCATCGCGCCGATGCCGATGCCGTCGAAGAAACGCAGCACCAGCAACTCATGCGTGCCCGTCACCCACGCCTGCGCCAATGTCATCACCCCGAAAAAACCGGTGCTCGCGACCATCGTCACACGCCGACCGAAACGATCGCCCAGCATGCCGCCGATCACGGCGCCCAGCGTGAGCCCCACCAAACCCAGCGCCGCGACCGAGGCGAAAGCCTCGCGCGGCAGGCCCCAATCGCGCATCAAGGCGGGAATGGCGAGGCCGAGCGACTGGTTCGCGATTCCATCGGTCAGATAAGCGAGCGCGATCAGCGCGAGGATGATCTTCTGCGCCGGAGTCCACTGCCCTTCATCGAGAAGCACGTTCAGATTGACGGTCCCGGCGCCGTCCAGCCTTGTCTGCTGTTCCATATCGTCTAAATAAATGGTCTAACAAAACAGTCAAATCGCAATGAGGATGGGGATCATGGAAGCGGCCCGTATCTGGTTCATCACTGGCTGCGCCACGGGTTTCGGCCGTGCGCTCGCGGCGGCGGCGCTGGCGCGCGGCGACCAGGTGGCGGTTACGGATCGCGATCGGGCGGCCGTCGCCGAGTGGGAGGAGCGCTACCCCGACACGGCGCTCGCGCTTCAACTCGACGTCACCCGGCAGGACGAGATCATGGCGGCGCTGGATACAGCGTTCGAGAGGTTCGGCCGGATCGACCTGCTCGTCAACAATGCCGGCTATGGCCTGCAAGGGGCGACCGAGGAAGCGAGCGAGGCCGAGATCCGCCGCCTGTTCGACATCAACCTGTTCGGCATGATCGCGATCATCCGCGCCGCGCTGCCGCGTCTCAGGGCACAGGGCACGGCCCGGATCTTCAATTTCGCCTCGGTCGGCGGGCGCGTGTCGGGGCCTCTGCTCGCGCTCTATGCCGCCAGCAAATTCGCGGTAGAGGGGTTGAGCCTCGGGCTTGCGCAGGAACTGGCCGACTTCGGCATCACGGTGACGGCGATCGAGCCCGGCGCTTTCGCGACGCGCTTCGGCGCATCGGCCGCGGCGCCGGCCCATCAGATCGACGCCTACGCGCCGTTGCGCGACGGCATGGCGGCGATGCTCGATCAGCTACCGCAGGGAGAGCCCGAAACGCTTGCCGAGGCGGTGCTGACGCTGGCCGACACGGAGCAACCGCCCTTGCAGTTCATCGGCGGCGGCGACGCCTATGCGATGATCGAACAGGAACTGGAGCGCCAGCAAACGGAGATGCGCGTCTGGCGCCCCCTCAGTGAAGCCGCGAACAGCCGCGCTCAGCGGCGTACCTCGGCCGGCTGAAGCGGACGGCGCAGCACGAGCAGCCGGATCGCCGCCGCCGAGCCGATCAGGCAGAGCGCGATCACGACGCACAGCCCACGCGCGGTGCCGTCATACAGCGCCCCCGCAAGCCAGGAGGCCACCGCCCCGCCCGCGAAGGTCGCCGCCCCGAACAAGGCGGCGGCGGCGCCCCCGCGCAGCGGATCGACCGCGAGCCCGCCCCCCATGGTGTTCGCCTGCACCGGCGCGACCGAGCCCGCGAGGAAGAAGAAGAGCGCGCTCAACACCCACAGGCCGCCGATATCCGTTGCGGCAAAGAGCAACGTCAGCGCCGCGAGGATCGTCGCATTGCGCGCCGAAAGCGCGAGCATCTGATCGGTATTCCGGGTCTTGAGCATCACCCGGTTGAGCTGGCTCGCCCCCACCAGCGCGATCGAATTGAGGCCGAACAGGAGGCTGAACGTCGTCGGCGTCAGGCCGTATCCGCCGACCAGCACGACGGGCGAATTGGCGATATAGGAGAAGAAGGCCGCGCTGTTGCACATCGCCGCGAGCAGATAGCCCGCCAGCGCACGATTGGTGAGCAGGGCCCAATAGGCCGCGCTCGTGCGTTCGGCGCGCGCGTGGGCGGCGGTTTCGGCCGATCGGGTTTCGGGCAGGGCGGGCAACGCACCGGCGAGCAGCAGCACCGAAAAGCCTGCCATCACCCAGAAGATCAGTCGCCAACTGCCGAGCTGGATCAATCCTGCGCCGATCAGCGGCGCGAGGACAGGCGCCATCCCGCCGATCAGCGCGAGCAGCGAGAAGAAACGCGCCGATTCGACGCCGTCCAGCCGGTCGCGCACGATCGCCCGCCCCGCCACCATCGCCGAGCAGGCCCCCAGCGCCTGCAGCAGCCGTGCCGGCAACAGCAGCATGAACTGCGTCGTGAGCGCGGCAATCAGCGCCGAGACGAGAAACAGCGCCAAACCGATAAGAATGACAGGCCGGCGCCCGAAGCGGTCGGAAAGCGGGCCGGCGATCAGTTGGCCACCCGCAATCCCGACCAGAAAGACCGAAATGCTCTGCCCCGCCCGATCGACCGACACTCCCAGATCGCGCGCCAGCGACGGCATGGCGGGCAGATACATGTCGATGGCGAGCGGCGCGAGCGCGGCGAAACCCGCCAGCAGCGCGGTCTGTCCCTTTGTCAGCACGTTTGCCGTGTTCCCTTATGGCTGAAAGTTTGTTATTCGATTTTGACTAACAATACTAGAGGATGTCGAATGTCGAGATCGGTGCGGGCCGCGGTGAAGACGGATATCGAGACGACGGAGATACGGTCGTTCTCTCGCCCGCCGATCGGCGAGCATGACGGCCTGCTCCGCGTCGAGGCATCGGGCGTCGGTGGCAGCGATCCCGAAATGTATCGCCGCGCCAACACCGCGCCATGTATCATGGGCCATGAGAATGTCGGGACGATCGTCGAGTTGGGCGAAGCGGCGGCGAAACGCTGGGGCGTGAAGCCGGGGGACAGGATCGCGCTCCACGAATATCTGCCCTGCTGGCATTGCCATTGGTGCCTGCAAGGCGATTTCCGCCTGTGCATGGAGGCCGATTTCTTCAACGTGAAGGATCGGTTCAACACCGTCCGCTATGGAACCTGCAACGCTGGGATCGCGCCGCACCTGTGGGGTGGCTATGCCGAGATGATGTATCTCGCGCCCAATGCGGTGATCCATCGCATCCCCGCGGACATGGATGCGCGCCACGCTACGCTTGCCGTGCCGCTGGGCAATGGCGTGCAATGGGCGGTGCTCGACGGCGGCGCGGGGCTCGGCAAGGCAGTGCTCGTGTTCGGGCCGGGCCAGCAGGGGCTGGGCTGCGCGCTCGCCGCAAAGGCGGCGGGGGCCGGCCTCGTGATCCTCGCCGGCATGGGGCGCGATCAGGCCCGGCTCGATCTGTCGCTGGAATTGGGCGCGGACATTGCCGTGAACGTCGAGGAGACGGACCTTGCCAAGGCGGTGATGGCGGCGACGGGCGGACGCGGTGTCGATGTGGTGGTCGACACGACCGGTGATCCCGACGGCAGCATCGCCGCTCAGGCGATCGCACTGTCGGCAAAGGGGGCGTGGCTCAGCCTCAACGGCCTCGGCGCTTCGGTGCCGCTGGGCGAGATCAAGAAACGGTATCTCACCGTCCGCGCGCCGCGCGGGCACAGCTATCGCGCGGTGCAGACCGCGCTGGACATCATCGCCGCGCGCCGCTGGCCGATCGATAAATTGTGCAGCCACGATTTCGGGCTCGATCAGGTGCATGAGGCGATCCTCGCCACCGCCGGGCGAGGGACAGAAGGCGCGATCCACGTCACTGTCAGCCCCGGCGGAGCCCCTGATCGATGATGTCCGCCCATCCCGAGATGACCGATGCGGAAATCCTCCTCGACCAGATCGACGAGGCGTGCCGCCGCCTCAAGATCGCCCCGACGACTTTCGGGCGGCAGGCGGTCAATGACGGCAAGTTCGTAAGCCGCCTGCAACAGGGCGGCCGCGTGACGCTGCAAACCGTGGAGCGCGTTCAGCGATTCATCGAGGAGCAAGGCGGATCGCCCGCCCCGGCGCTGCGCTCGGTCATCCGGGACGCCACGGGGCCTGCGCATAATTTCCGCTTCTACGACAATCGTCAGAAATATCTGATGTTCGTCAACACCTCGTCGGAGAAGCAGATCGTCGCCGATCGCGCGCTCCAGCAACTCACCCATTCGCAGCCCGAGCCGCCCGCGATCCGCCTGCTCGATGGTGGCACCGGTGACGGCACGACGCTGGCCCGGCTGCTGCGCGGCACGCATCGCCATTATCCCTGGCTGCCGCTCTATGTCGTCGCCAAGGAGATCAGCGCCGAAAATGTGCGCCTGATGCTCGATAAGATGCCGGATCGTTTCCAGGAGCATCCGGCGACCGTGCTGGTCGTGACCAATCTCGATTATGCGCACGCCCCCTGGCTCGATCCCGGCTCGCCGATCCGCGCCAGCGCGATGGTGTGGCAGGAGGCGTCGCTGCCGGGCACCACGGCGGGCGAGTTCGAGGAGGCGATCGCCGGCCTGCAACCCTTTGTCGAACGCCATTGGGGCGTCGATGTGAGCCCGCACAGCGGCCATCCCGTGCCGCGCACGCCTGCCGTGCTCGTGCTCTATCGCCGCGATCAGCGCTTCACACTCGATTCGATCCTGCCGCGTCGTGGCGCCGCGCGGGCCGATTTCGATTTCGTGCTGCTCTCCCACGCCTATCGGGCGCGCGCCCCGATCGCCTTCAAGGCGGAGCGCATCATAGCACCGCTAGTGCGCGCCCTGCGCCGCAACGGCCGGCTGATGGGGGTGCAGGCCTATGGGCAGGATCCCGGCATGGAGATCATCCGCGCGATCTGGCCGGACGAGAACCCGTTCACCACCGGGCGCGAGACATTGTTGCGCGCGGTGCGTGCGGCCTTGGGCGCCGAGGCGCGGCGCTTCCGCTTTCACGCGCTGTCGGACGAAGAATCGCTGTTCCGCTATCCTATCCGCACGCTGGAATCGGAGATCAGCCCCACCAGCGAAATCGGCACGTCGACCTTGCTCGCGGCGTGGAATGCGGCGAGCTATGTCGCGCAGATCGAGGATGCGCGCCTCGCCACCGTCATGAACCGTAATCACTATATCGACGCGACCCGCGACGCCTTGCGGAAACATAGCAGCCTATGGTTTAACGACGAGACATATCTTATTTCACGCCCCGCCGAACTCGGCCAGGTGCTGGGGAGCGGCGCGACGCCCTCCCATCCGATGGGAACGACATGACGACATCCGATTCGCCCTCCCAACCCTCCTGTCCCTTCTGCCGCGCGCCATGGACCGACGCGATGCTGGAACAGTTCGAAAGCTATAGCTCGGGCACGTCCTGTTCCTGCTGCGCCGGGCCGGAGGTGGTGGAGGAGCATCACGATCATGCCCCGTCCGTGCCAGTCGAAGACCTGTGCTGCGCAGCCTGTGGACGGGCCATCTATCTCAAGCCGCGGTCGCCCTCGCTGGCGGCAGCGGGAAAGGCCGAATAGCGTGCCGGTGACTCTGGCAGGACAAGAGGGGGCGTTATGACCGAAGCCACAGAAAGTGACGATTCGCTGCCCAATTTCGTGGCGGATGAGCTTCGCAACCTCATCATCCGGGGCACCCTGCTTCCGGGCGAGCATCTCGGCCAGACGCAGCTTGCCAAGCGCTTCGGCCGCAGCAAGGTGCCGATCCGCGAGGCGCTGAAGCTGCTATCCACCGAAGGCTTTCTTCGCCACGACCGCAATCGCGGCTATTTCGTCGCCCCGCTCGATTATTCGGAGGCGGTTCAGCTCTATAAGCTGCGGCGCTGGCTGGAAATCGAGCTGCTGCAATCCGCCGAATGGCCCGAAAAAGAACAAATCGCCGAGTTTCGCAAGAATTTCGACGAACTCGACACGCTGAACCAGCATCGCGATTTCATGCGCTGGTCGGACATGCTGGGGCGGCTGCGCTACGATATTTTCGACCTTTCGCCCCAGAAGATCCTCCTACGCGAGGCGAAGCGGCTGTGGACGCTCACCGATCGTTATCGCTCGCTCTTCCCCCGCAACACCGAGGCCAGCCCCGAACGCAAGCTGATCGACGCACTGGAAGCGCGCGATCGCGATCGCCTGCTCTCCGATTTCCTCTCGGCACGGGCGCGGGTGGAATCGGCGCTGGAACAGGCATTCAGCATCGAACAGGCCGCCTGACACGACGCGCCGTTTCGGGAAACAGGTCGACAGACACGCTCCCCCTCACCCCGACGAAAGTCGGGGCCATGGACTCGGCTCGTTCCATTATCGGCGGCGCGCATCCATGGATTCCGGTTTTCGCCGGAATGGCGGAGGAATATCTCCTAAACCCGATCGCGGCGCGTCTGCAGCGAATGATATTTGAACTGTCGCCGCGCCTCGTCGAGCCGCATTCCCGAACGACATGCGGCACGGATGCGGTCCTCCGCCGCGGCGATTTCCTCCGCCGCATCGAGCACCGCCTCCTCATGCGCCTGCGGCAGGACGACAACGCCGTCCGCGTCGCCGCGCAGGATATCGCCGGGCGCCACGCGCGCGCCGCCGATGTTCACGACGCAGTGCATCTGCTCCACCTGCACTCGATCCTTGCCGGTACGCATCCAGTGGCCCTTGCTGAATACGGGATAGTCCAGTTCGCGACATAGAGCGACATCGCGGCTGATGCCGTCGATCAGCGTGCCGCCCAGTCCACGGCGGTGTGCGATCTCGGTCAATATGTCGCCCCAGATCGTGGCGTCGTCGCGGCCGCCATTATCGATCACGACGACATGCCCCTCGGGCACGTCATCGATATAGTCGCCAACCGTACCCGCTGGCTTGCCCACCGGGCCGCACAGCATCGTGAAGGCCCGGCCCGCCATGCGGAACGACGGATCGCGCCCGGCGATGCCATAGCATTGGCCGACGATTCCCAGCCGGTCGAGCGCATCCGAAAGCGTCGCGGTGTCGAGCGTGGCCGCACGCTCCACATTGCGATCCGCAGCCATGATCAGTCCTCCCTCAGCATATGTTCGTAATTGCCGCCGAGCACCTCGCTCATCCGCGTGCCCCTCCCGATCTCGTTGATCATCGCCGCCTCGCGCGCGCCGATCGCTTCGGCGGCCGCCAACACGGCCTCGACGGTCTGCGGCCGAATGACGATCACAGCGCTGCCGTCGGCGACGATGAAGTCGTCGGGCTCGACGATCACATCGCCGATGCGGACTGGCACGTTCGTCGCCTTCTCGACCACGCGGCCGCGCGCGGTGAAGCAGGTCAGCTTGTTGGTGAAGATCGGGAAGCCGAGTTCGCGTGCTTCGTCTATGTCACGCACAGGTCCGTCCGCCACCACCCCGCGAACCCCGGCATGGCGCGCGCCGCGAGTCAGCAGCCCGCCCCAGCAGCCCGCTTCGACGCCGGTGCGCTGCTCGACGACGATGATCGAACAGGTGTCCGACGCCTCTATCGCCTTGGTGCCGAGGTGCGTCGGCGGCCCTGGCGGGGGATCACCCGTTCCAAGCCGGACCGTCACCGCAATGCCCGCCACACGCCCCTCGCCCGACTCGCGCCGGAGGCCGGAAACCTGACCTGCAAGGCCAAGCTTGTCGAGTGCGTCAGACAGCGCGCAGGTATCGATCGCGGCCAGCCTTGCCAGGATATCGGCTGTGCCGGTCATGGCTTCGACACGTCCAGCTTGAACAGCCTGATCGCGTTGCCGGAGAGAATGCCCTCCTTCTCCTCCTGGCTCAGCCAATCGAATCCCTTGATGAAGGGTGCGATATCATCGAGCGTCTTGCCGGTATGCGGATCGACGGCCGAGCCGACGCCGGGGCATTCGGCGCCGAACAGGCAATGATCGGCGCCCACCGTCTTGATGAGCAGCCGAAGCGCCTCCTCCGAATAGAGCACGGTGTCGTAATAGAGGTTGCGCATCTCATCGATGAACTCGGCGCCCCGCCGGATCGCTGATGCGCGGAAGCGCCCGACATGATAGGGAATGGCGCCGCCGCCGTGGCTCACCACGATCTTGAGGTCGGGGAAATCCTTGAACACGTCGGAGACGAGCAGGCCATAGACGGCCATTGTCTCCTCGAGCAGGAAATTGAGCGTATAGGGCGCGCGGCCCGACCGCGAGCCGGCCGAATGGATATGCGCCGGCACGTCCAGTTCGCACAATTTCTCGTAGAGCGGATACCAGTAACGATCGCCCATCGGCGGGGGCTCCACGCCGCTATTCTCATAGGGGTCGGGATTGAGCAGGCAGCCCTTGAAGCCGAGCTTCGTCACGCAGCGCTCAAGCTCGGCCAGGACATTCTCAATCGGCTCACCGCCTACCTGCGGCAGGCCGCAGATCGGCGCGAAGCGGTTCGGCAGCAATTGGCACTGACGCGCGATGATGTCGTTGGTCGCTTCAGTGAACCAGTGGACCAGAAAGCCCGGCTGCTCCGAATGCATCATCTGAAAGGGGCGGGGCGACAGAAGCTGATAATTCGTGCCAACCCGGTCGAGCATGTCGAGATGGCCGCACGGCGCCATTTCCTTGCGGTTGGTGTAGGAAAGGATCTGCTCGTCGCTCAGTTCCGGAAAGCGCTTGCCGTGCTCACCCCGATGCGAAAGCAGCAGCGATTTATAAACCCACAACTCCGCTGGCGCACTCACATGGCCATGGCAATCGACGATCATGAACCCATCCTTCCACGCATGCCGTTCAATTTTAGAATACTATTTCGTATAACCATCCGCCGGCCAGGGTCAACCGATGGCGGCTGCGGGCTTGAATAGAATACAATAAAGGCTAATCATCCTTACAAGCACGCACGGGGAGAGGAGCCGGCATGAAGCAGATCCAGTTGGGCGCGATGCGCGTCGACAAGCTGTGGGAGATGGACGGCGCGCTCCCTATGCCAATGGTTCTGCCGGGCGTGACCCGGGAGGATCTCGCCCGGCTGCGGCGCTGGTATTGGAGCGAAGAACTGTCCGAAGACCCCGAGCAATGTCACTTCAAGCTTAGCGTGCACAGCTATGTGCTGCGGGTGGATGGGCTCAACATCCTGATCGACGCCTGCAACGGCAACCATAAGACCCGCAGCGTCCCGCTGGCCGCCAACCTGCAGACGCCGTGGCTCGAGCGTCTGGCCGCGCTCGGCCTCGCGCCTGAGGATATCGACATCGTGATGTGCACGCATCTGCACGGCGATCATGTCGGCTGGAACACCCGGCTGATCGACGGGCGATGGGTGCCGACCTTCCCCAAGGCGCGCTACATCTTCAGCCGGACCGAATATGAGCATCGCCGGCTCGACCGGTCCGAACCGATGCATAGCGAATCCTTCGACGACAGTGTGCTGCCGGTGGTGGAAGCGGGCTTGGCGGACCTGGTCGATACCGACCATGTCGTCCATCGCGAGATTGGCGACGGCATCTGGCTCGAGGATTTCAGCGGCCACTCACCCGGCCTGTTCGCGGTCCATGCTGAACGCGGCGGCGGGCATGCGCTCTTTACCGGCGACTGCTTCCACCACCCGATCCAACTCATCCGATCGGATATTCCCTTCTTTGCCGATGAGGATGGCCCGCGTGCGATCGTGCAGCGGCAACGGCTGCTGTCAACCTATGCGGATAGCGGCATCCTCTTCTTCCCCGCCCATTTCACGGGCAGGTCGGCGGGGCGCGTGCTGAGCGACGGCGACTGTTTCCGCTACGAATTCGCGGGCTGATCAGACCGGCTCGGAGGCGCGGTGCGAGAGGCTGGCCCAGCGCCCAAGCTCGGCCTGTTGCGTCTCCAGCGCCGCCTCCACCATCGCGTGCGCCGCGCGGCCGAGCGTTATTTGCGCGGGCGGGTCGGCGAGGTCGGCGACCGCCAGAATCACCGCCGCGGCCCCGCGCGGGTCCTCATAGACGGCATGCTCCAGCCACTCGTCCACCTGCGCGGAAATCGCACAATAGGGCTCGCTGGGATCGGCCTTGACGAGCGAGCGGGTGCCGAAATCGGTGGCAAAGGCACCGGGTTCAACCGCCGTTATCCGAATGCCATACCCGGCAATCTCCCCCGCCAGGCCGGTGGAAAGCCCCTCCACCGCATATTTGGAGGCCGAATAAAGCCCGATCAGCGGCCCCGAAGCGCGCCCGCCCACCGACGTGATGTTGATGATATGCCCATGTCTCTGCTCGCGTAAGCAAGGGAGGAAGGCGCGGATCATATCGATCACACCGAACACATTCACTTCGAACAACGCACGGACCTGCGCGTCCGGCACGTCCTCCACCGTGCCCTGGACGCCATGTCCGGCATTGTTGACGAGGATATCGATGCCGCCAAACGCTTGACAGGCAGCATCTCGCGCAGCGCGCACCTGCGCCGGAATGGTGACGTCGAGGGGAAGACCGATCGCCCTATCGGGTGCACGGGCGACGACGTCGGCCACCGCCGCTACATTCCGCGCCGTCACCGCAACACGATCGCCCCGATCGAGTGCAGCCTCCGCCAGCGCCCGGCCAAAACCCGTGCTGCAACCGGTGATGAACCAGCGCTTGTCGCCCATGCTTTCCTCCCGAAGTTCGGCCGCCAAACGCGCCCTCACCACATCGCGTTGCCACTCGCCGTCCTCGCCGGCACCGGCTGCTTCAGGTCCCAATGCTCGTGAATCTTGCCGCCGCGTATGCGGAAGATATCGACGTGGGCCGACTGTTTGCCGGCCGGGTCGGTATAGAGATAGTGCACCAGCACCAGATCGCCCTCGGCCACGATGCGTTGTGGCCCCAGCGTCGGCCTGACGCCCCCCGCCTTGTCACCCCATTCGCGACGCAGGTAAGCGATAGCGCCCTGCTTGCCATCGGCGATCTCTGGGCTGTGTTGACGATAATCGTCCGCAAAATAGCGCTGGATCGCGCCTTCCACATCGCCCTTCGCCACTTCGGCCGCATAGGCACGATAGGTGGCGAGCGACGCCGCTCGGTCGACATGGGGGTCCGGCAGACCGCAGGTCGGATGCGCGATGCTGTCATGCCATGCAGCGGCGCGCGCATAGGTTTCGACATTGCCGCAGGCCATGCCGTTCTGATGCGGCATCGTGGCGACGATCGGCTGAATCACGTCCCAATGCTCGGCGATCTTGCCGTCCTTCACACGCCACAAATCGACAAACAGCCGGCCCTTGTCGCCCGGCCCGGCCAGTGAATGATGCATCACCGCGAACAGGTCGCCATCGACGAGCACCATGTCTGTGACATGCTTCATCGCGGTAGGATCGCCCTTGGGCGCTTGGGCCAGCTTGGCGAAAAAGGCGCGATAGCCCACGATCCCGTTGCCCATATCCGGATCGTGCTGGACGAAATCGGGATCGGCGAGGTCCTGATAGGCCGTCATGTCATGCTTGATGAAATAGCGATTGAGAAAATCGACCGCAAAGGCGCGCGTCGCCTCCGTTCCCACGTTCGCCGAGGCGGCCCCCATCAGCGCGATGGCGACCGCTGGCGCGATCAGCTTGCTTATCCTGTTCATCGCTCCCCTCCCAAAACGTGGCCTGCCAATCGCTCAAGCTGCTTGACGATCGCGGCATGATCGAGATCGCCTTCGCCATTGCCGACGGCAGCGTTGAGCAATTGCTGGCAGAAGGCCGTCTGTGGCAGCGACAGACCCAATTCATTCGCGCCCGACAACGCGAGCGACAGATCCTTGTGATGCAGCCCGATGCGGAAGCCGGGCGCGAACGTGCGCTTGAGCATCCGCTCGCCATGTACCTCCAGCACGCGCGAACTGGCGAAGCCGCCCAACAGCGCCTCGCGCACCTTCGCCGGGTCGGCGCCCGCCTTGCTGGCGAAAAGCAGTGCTTCCCCCGCCGCCGCGATATTGAGCGCGACGATGATCTGGTTGGCGACCTTCGCGGTCTGCCCTGCGCCACTCGGCCCCACATGGGTGATGTTGCGCCCCATCAATTCGAACAACGGCCGTGCGCGAGCGAAAGCGGCATCGCTGCCGCCGACCATGATCGTGAGCGTGGCCGCCTTGGCGCCAACCTCCCCGCCGGAGACAGGCGCATCGAGATAGTCCGCGCAGGCCGCATCGATCTTCCGCGCAAAATCCTTGGTCGCCAGCGGCGAAATCGAGCTCATGTCGATCACCAACTTGCCCGGCGCGATCCCCTCCGCAACGCCGCTCGCGCCGAAGAGAACGGCCTCGACCTGCGGCGTATCCGGCACCATCGTGATGATGACCTCGGCCTGCCGCGCGATCTCCGCATAGGTCTGGCAAAGCGTCGCGCCTTCGCCGCCCAGTTCGGCCGCGCGGGCGCTGTCACGGGAAATGAGCAGCGCGTGGCCGGCGGCGGCGAGTTGGCGCGCCATGGGGAGCCCCATGATGCCGAGCCCGATGAAACCGATCTGCACCACGCGCCTCCTCCCATAGAGGATAAAATGCCTACACTTTTGTTATTCCATTTTGCAAGAGTATCTGTTCGCAATTGCCAAGCCCGAAATTTGTAGGCAATCCGAAAGAATGACCACGGAAACCACCGCGGAACGGGGCGTCCCCGCCGCTATCGCTGCCCAGCTTCGCTCTCTCATCGCTCGCGGCACTTTCGCGCCGGGCATGCGGCTGGGGCAGACGGAACTGGCCGAACAGTTTCAGGCAAGCCGCGTTCCGGTGCGCGAGGCGCTGAAGCTGCTCAGTTCCGAGGGCGTCGTCGAGCACGATCCCAATCGCGGCTTTTTCGTCACCAAGCTGACGCGCGACGAGGCCGAGCAGCTTTTCGCGCTCCGCTCGCTCGTGGAGGACGAGCTGATGCGCTCGATCGAATGGCCCGACGAGGAGGTGATGGCCGATCTCGAGCGGCGCGCGCAGCGGCTCGAGGATCTGCTGGATGCCGGCGACCGGACGCGCTGGTGGGACGAGCATCGCGAATTCCATACGATCATCTTCAATCTCTCGCCCAAGAAGATCATGATGCGCGAGGCGATGCGCCTCTGGATGCTGACCGACCGGTTCCGCGCGCTTCTACCGCTGCCGCGCCGGCCGAGCGAGGAACGCCGCGTCGTCAGCAAGCATTCGCTGCTGCAGGCGCTCAGGTTGCGCGACCGCCGCAAGCTGCTCGCCGCGCGGCGCAGCCGGCGCGAGGCGTTCGAACGCCTCCTGCTTGAAACGCTGGAAGCGCGCGGGCTTTAGCTGATCGCGGCCGCTTCGGAGCGGGCGAAGCGCAGCACCACAGCCCCTGAGAGTGCTGAGAGGACGGATCCGCCCAGAATACCGAGCTTTGCGGCATCATTCAGGTGCGATCCGTCACCGAAGGCGAGCGCGGCGATGAACAGGCTCATGGTGAAGCCGATGCCGCAGAGCAAAGCGACGCCGTAAAGCTGCAACCAGCTCGCATTTTGCGGAAGATCGGCAAAACCGAGCCGCACCAGCAATGCCACCGATCCGAAAATGCCCGTCTGCTTGCCGAGCAGCAGGCCGAGCGCGACGCCGAGCGGCACCGCGTCCAGCGCATCCGCCGCCGAGAAACCGGACAGCGATACGCCGGCATTGGCGAAACCGAACAGCGGCACGACCAGAAAGGCCACCCAGGGATGCAGACCGTGCTCCAGCCGGTGCAGCGGCGACTTCGCATCTTCCGGCCGCCCGGGCGAAGGCCTGAGCGGAATGGTGAGGGCCAGCGCGACACCGGCCAGCGTCGCATGGATTCCCGACAACAGCACGCACCACCAGACGCCGACGCCGACGATCAGATAGGGCGCAAGCGCCGTCACACCGCGCCGATTGAGCAGATAGAGCAGAAGAAGCCCGGCCCCCGCCAGCGCCAGCGGCACCAAGGCAAGACTCTCCGTATAGAAAAGCGCGATGATGAGGACCGCGATGAGATCGTCGATGATAGCGATCGCGGCGAGGAAGACACGCAACGATGTCGGGACGCGCGGGCCGAGCAGCGCCAGCACGCCCAGCGCGAAGGCGATATCGGTCGCCGCCGGCACCGCCCAACCGCGCATCCCCTCGGCATGGCCCGCGTTGAATGCGCTGTAGATCAGCGCCGGCATCGCCACCCCCGCGCACGCCGCCACTCCGGGCAGCAGGCGGCGCGACCAGGTGGAAAGCTGGCCGTCGAGCATCTCGCGCTTGATCTCCAGCCCGACGATCAGGAAAAACAGCGCCATCAGCGCATCGTTGATCCAGTGGAGCAGACTAAGCGGCCCCAGCTTGATATGCTGCGCCTCGAAATAGAGCGCAGCATAAGGCCCGTTCGCGACGACCAGCGCCGCAGCGGCCATCACCATCAGCAGCAGCCCGCCCGCCGCCTCGCCGCCGAGCCATGCGCGCAGCATCGAGCGCGGTCGGGACAGGCGGACGGGATTCATGGGGCGGCGTTCCTTTCGGGCTTCGGCCCCGTCAACGCGGGGCGTTGTAGCGCAAACCGATCCATAGCGTGCGTGGCGCGGCGCGTTCGATGATGTCCGCGCCCGAGATGCCCGCCTCCACGCGGCGGTTGCCGATATTTTCGCCGCGCAGTTCGGCAGTGAAGCCCGCCGCCAGCGGCACCGCGATCGTCGCATCGAACGTCAGGGCATCGTTCAGCCGGTCGATATTCTGATCGTCATCGAACTGGCCGGACAAATAGCGTGCCGTCACCGATCCGCCGAGGCCGTTCGGCCGATGCCAGCCAAGCGTCGCCGAGGCCTGATGCGGCGCGGTCTGCGCCGGCCGCAACCCGTCGAGCGCCGCCGCCACGCCCGACGCGTGAACACGCGCGTCGATATAGGCGTAGGAGACGGCAAGCCGCCACGGCCCATGCTGATAGGACGCGTCCAACTCCGCCCCGCGCGAACGGATCGCGTCGAGATTCTGGCGTTGCAAGCTGGCGGCGCCCTCGGGCGAGACGCTGAGCGTCACATTACCGATCGCATCTTCCAGCTTGTTCCAGAACAAGGTGCCGCCGATGCGCAGGCCGGGCAGCGGCTGGATATCGATCCCCCCGTCAATGCCCTTCAGCCGCTCGGGCTTGAGCGCGGCGTTGGCGGCGGTCGAGTCGGCGCCGACGCGATAGGGGCGATAGAGTTCGTTGAGCGTCGGCAGTCGCCAGCCGAGATAGCCCGCCGCGCGCAGCGTGATACCCTCGACAGGCCGGTAGGAAAGCCCCGCCCGTCCGGTCGGCCGCCAGCCGGAGCGATTGACGAAATCGGTGCTGCCCGGGAGCACCGCCCCCGTCGCCAGCGCGTGCTGGCGCAGGAAGCCGTGGCTGATCGTCCAGCGATCGATGCGAGCGCCGCCGGTCAGCGTCAGCGTGTCGCTGGGCATGACGCTCATCTCGGCAAAGGCGCCGACCGTCGAGGTGCGGCCGCCCGCCTCACGGCCGTTCGCCGGTATGCCGTTGGTGAAGAAATAATGCTCCTTCGTCCGCCCGCGCGTCAGCCGCGTGTCGCCGCCCAGGCGCAATTCGATCCCGTCACCCAGCGGCGGCCGGACCTCGACGCGGCCGCCCATGCCTGTGGCGGGCACATTATATTGGTCGAGCGCGGGATTGGCGGTCGTGCGGTCCGCATTGACGCTGGCAAAGCCGCTCGAAAATTCACGCATCTGAAGGTAGGCGAGCGCCTCCCAACCCCAGCGGCCGCGCCCGACGAGGCGCAGGCTGGCGTCGGCGCCGATATTGCGGTTGGGCGTGAAGGCCGTGCCGCGCGTGCGCTTGTCAAGCATGAAGAGGCCGTTCGCCTGCAATTCGGTATCCGCGCCCACCGGCACCACGGCGCGCACCTGCGCGCTCGCCTGCTCGTAACGGGCGGGGATATCGACCGGCCCACGATCCTCGCGCACCGTGGGGATGAAGCCGTCGCCGCGCGCATAACCACCCGAGAGGCTGGCGAAACCGCCCCCCAGCTCCGAGGACAGGCCGAGATCGGCGTCGACGCTGTCGCGGCTGCCATAAGCCAGCTCGCCCCACAACGGGGCGAGATCGGCCGCGCCCGCGCTCGACAATTCGATCGTTCCCGCCAACGCACCGGGACCATAGGCGCCGCTGCCGCCGCCGCGCGTCACCCGGATACCGCCGAGGCGGATCGGCTCGAACGCCGCCCAGCTCACCCAGCCGCCGAACGGATCGATCTGCGGCACGCCGTCAAGCAGCACGAGCGCCCGGCTCGACGCATTGCCGCCCAGCCCGCGCAGCGTCGCGCCTTGGCTGGTCGGATGGGCCGAGCGCGAGTCCGACCGGCGATATTGGGCGAAGCCTGCTACATCGCGCAGCACGTCTTCCAACCGCCCGCTGGCGCTGTCGGCCAGCCGGTCGCGCGGAATATTGACGACGTCATAGGCGCCGTCGCCCTGGCCGGCGGCGAGCCCCTTGCCCGTGACGACGATCACGTCGGGCGCGGTATCGGCGAAGGCAGGTTGCGCGAACAGGAGCGGAAGGGCGAGCAGGGTGTAACGCATGGCGGGCCTATGGACTGCCGGACCGCCGCCCGTCCAGTGCGCCACCGCAACAATCGTGCGTCAGATGCCGGCATACCATTCATAGTCGGCATTATCTTCCCAATAGCCGCCATGTCCGCCGCCGACATGGTCGAGACTCGCCACCGCCTCGATCCGCTCGACGAATTTGGCGTGCTTGTAACCCAGCATCCGCTCGACACGCAGGCGAAGCGGCGCGCCGTTGGGAATGGGCAGCATCGTGCGATTGAGCGCCCAGGCCATGATCGTCTGCGGGTGCAGCGCATCCACCAGATCGATCGATTCGTAATAGGCCATGCCGTACAGATCGTCGGCGCAGTGGAAGACGATGTAGCGCGCGCCGTCGCGGAGCCCCGCTTTGTCGAGCAGCAGCCGGAGCGGCACGCCGGTCCACTCGCCGATCGCGCTCCACCCCTCGACGCAATCGTGGCGGGTGATCTGGGTACGGCGCGGCATCGCCATGATCGTCGCGAGCGAGAGCGACAGCGGCCGCGAGACAAGGCCGTCGACCGTCAGCCGCCAGTCGGCGAAGCCGTTCGCCGCCTGCGCGGCATAGCGGGCCGACGCGGGCATGCGCGTGCCGTTCGGGCGGAACACCGGCGAAATGTCCTCGCGCCCATATTCGCGGGCGAGCGCGCCGCGATCGAGCAACAGGCGCTGCGCCCGCATCGACAGCGCTTCGCCGCCGCGCAGCGCCTCGCGAAAGCGCGGGCTGTTGCTGAGCCTGTCGCAGCCTGAAAGGAGCAGCGCGCCCGATCCCGCCGCGAGCGATCCGATGAGGCGGCGGCGCGAGATCATGGCCGCTTCTCCGCCGGCAGCCGGTATCGCCCGGTTATCATCCCGCGCACCTGATTGAACGGGCCCGACAGGAGCACCATCGCCAGATGCACGAGGACGAAAGCGACGATCAGGAAGGCGACGATGAAATGGATCGACCGGGCCGACTGACGCCCGCCGAAAAGATCGAGCAGCCAGGGCCAGACGGCATCGATCGCCGGCGACATGGTGAGGCCGGTCAACACCATCAGCGGCAGGAGCAGGAAAAGAAAGCCCCCATAAGCAAGCTTCTGGAGAATGCCGTAGCGCCGCGCCGCCTCCCCGCGCGGAAAGCGGAGGCGCGCATGTTGCCTTATGTCGTGCCAGAGCGAGCCGGGGCGGAGTTCGGCGCGGCGCGGCGCGATATCGTTACGGAAATGGCGGTTGCCAAGGCTCACCGCGCCATAGAGCAGACCGGCGATCACCAGCAACCACGCGAAGGAGAGGTGCCAGCGCCGGGCGGCCGCCAGATCATAAGTGGAGGGAATCGTGGCCCAGCCCGGAAAGGCCTTCGTCTGGACGCGCCCCTCGGCATCGGTCCATCGCCCCAGCACGCCGGTGGTGGGAATGTCATGGGTGCCGATGCGCAGCAATCCCTTGTTCCCGATCGCGCCGATCGCAAGCCAGGGCTGATCGTAATTGGCGCCATATTCGCCCCAATAGAGCCGTGGATGCGCGTTGAAGATCATCAGCCCGCTCATCAGCATCACCACCACGATCAGGGCATTGATCCAATGCCACAGCCGCGTCGGCAGACGGTGACGATACACGACCGGCCGGGTGGGTTCGCTGCCCTGCGCCATGCGCCTCCTCATCCTCGTTCCGGGAGAGGCTACGCGATTTTGCGCGCCGTGGCGATGCACTGGACGCTCCGCCCGTTCCTGACCTACACGATAGGCATTGAGGGAGGCCGGCGATGATCACTACCGAACAGCACAATGGCATATCGGTCGTCACCGTCGACAATCCACCGGTGAACGCGCTTGGCCACGCCGTGCGCGAAGGGCTGGCGAAGGCGATCGCCGAGGCCAATGCCGATCCGGCGGTGCGGGCGATCGTTCTCGCCTGCGCGGGGCGGACCTTCTTCGCCGGCGCCGATATCACCGAGTTCACCAAGCCGCCGATGCCGCCGCTGCTGCCGGACCTGTGCGACACGATCGAGGCGTCCGAAAAGCCGATCGTCGCGGCGATCCACGGCACCGCGCTGGGCGGCGGCCTCGAAGTGGCGCTGAGCTGCCATTACCGGATCGCGGTGCCGTCGGCGAAGCTTGGCCAGCCCGAAGTGAAGCTCGGCCTTCTCCCCGGTGCGGGCGGCACGCAGCGCCTGCCGCGCGTGGCGGGCGTCGAACTGGCGCTGAAGATGATCGTGCTGGGCGATCCGATCGGCACGAGCGAGGCGATCGAAGCCCGCCTCCTCGACCGGCTGGCAGGCGAGGGCAGCCTGCTTGCCGATGCGATCGCCTTCGCCGGTGAGATCGCCGCGGCCCGCCCCTTGCCGCGCGCCAGCGCGCGCACCGCCACGGCCGATCCCGCGTTGTTCGACCGGTTCCGCGAGGCGAACGCGAAGAAGCTGCGCGGCTATGAGGCGCCCGAGGCCTGCATCGAGGCGGTGCGCGCGGCGACGACATTGCCGTTCCGTGAGGGCCTGGAACTCGAACGGCAGCTTTTCTTCAAGCTGGTGATGGGCGAGCAATCGGCGGCGTTGCGCCACATCTTCTTTGCCGAGCGCGCCGCCGGCAAGATCGACGGCCTGCCCGAGGGCACGATGCCGCTTCCCGTTCGCAAGGTCGGCATCGTCGGCGCGGGGACGATGGGCGGCGGCATCGCGATGAATTTCCTGTCGGCCGGCATCCCCGTCACGATCGTCGAGATGAAGCAGGAAGCGCTCGATCGCGGCGTCGCGACGATCCGCCGCAATTATGAGGGCAATGTCGCGCGCGGGCGGCTGACGCCTGAGAGGGTTGAGAGGGCCATGGCGCTCCTCGCCCCCACGCTTTCCTACAACGATCTTGCCGACGCCGACCTCATCATCGAGGCGGTGTTCGAGGATATCGGCGTCAAGAAGGAGGTCTTCCAAAAGCTCGACGCGGTCGCGAAGCCGGACGCGATCCTCGCCAGCAATACGAGCTTCCTCGACGTGAACGATCTGGCCGCCGTCACCGGCCGCGCCGATCATGTGCTGGGCCTCCATTTCTTCTCGCCCGCCAATGTCATGAAGCTGCTGGAAGTCGTGCGCGGCGCACAGACCGCGCCGGCGGTGCTGGCGACGGCGATGGCGGTGGCCAAGACGATCCGCAAGGTGGCGGTGGTCGCAGGCGTCTGCCACGGCTTCATCGGCAACCGCATGCTCGAACAGCGCCAGATCGAGGCGATGAAGCTGCTGATGGAAGGCGCGACGCCGCAGCAGATCGACAAGGCCTATGTCGATTTCGGCATGCCGATGGGCCCCTTCCAGATGGCCGACCTCGCCGGCGTCGACATCGGCTGGCATCGCGACCCCAGCCGCATCGAAAACATCATCGACGCGCTCTGCGCCGCCGGCCGGCTCGGCCAGAAGACGGGCAAGGGCTTCTACGATTATGACGATCAGCGCCACCCCACGCCCTCGGCCGAGGCGCAGGCGATCATCGACGATTTCGCCGCCCGCTCGGGCGCGGCGAAGCGCGCCATCGGGGCCGAGGAGATATTGGAGCGCACGCTCTATCCGATGGTGAACGAGGGCGCGAAGATACTGGACGAGGGGATCGCGCAGCGCGCCTCCGACATCGATATCGTCTGGATCTACGGCTATGGCTGGCCGCCCTATCGCGGCGGGCCGATGTTCTGGGCGGATCGCGTGGGCCTGACGAAGATCGTCGAGAGCCTGAAGAAGCATGGGCAACCGGTCGCCCCCGCCCTGGAAGCCAAAGCAGCGAAGGGCGAGCGTTTCAACCGTTGAGGCGTTGAGGAGAGGATGCATGCCTGATTTCGGATTCGGCCAGCCGCATGAAGGCGTCATCCAGACCGCCCATGTCGTGAAGGATATCCACGCCGCGATCAACTGGTGGATCACCGATCTGCACGCCGGGCCGTGGTTCCTGCTCGACCATTTCACCGGCATCGATCCGGTCTACCGCGGCGGCCCGTCGAAGGCGGACGTGGCGATCGCGATGGGGTTTGCGGGCCATATGCTGATCGAACTGATCCAGCCGAACGACGACCACCCTTCGGTCTATCGCGAGATCATCGAACGGCGCGGCTATGGCTTCCACCATTTCGGCCGCGCCTGCGCCGACGTCCCCGCCGGCATCGCCGAGCTGGAGGCGAAGGGCTATCAGCTCGCCTTCCGCGCCGGCGTGCCCACCGGCGGCGAGGTGGCCTATATGGATGGGGGGCCTGACAAGCCGGGGATGCTGGAACTGATCGCCGCCACGCCCGGCATGGATGCCGCCTTCACCCGCTTCTGGGAAGCCTCGCGCGGGTGGGACGGGCGCGATCCGATCCGTTCCTTTCTGTAGAAGCGCCCGGCACCGCCGTTCTTCGGGTGGGCAGGATTTCGCGTGATGAAATAGCCGGCCGGTCGCGGCTTCGTTTAAGGCCGGGAATGGCTTATCCTCCCGTGTGAAAGCCGCCGTCAGAGCAGGCTGTCGCCAGGGAGGAGCATCCACCGTGAGCGTCATCGAAAGATTTGCGACGGGTGACATAGCGCCGCGCGAACGACTGGCCTTCTGGAACCGGATCGCCAGCGAAACCTATGCGGGCACGCATGTCGATTCGGGCAGCGAGGCGTTCGCCGCCGAAATGTGGCGCTGGACGCTGGGCGACATCGTGATGATCCGCCCCCGTTCCGACGCATCGGTCGTCCAGCGCTGGGCCAAGGGCGAGGCGGGCGACGAGGATCGCGTCGTCCTCCATCTCCAGCATCGCGGCGTGAGCCGGCACCGGCAGGGGCGCCACGAAGCCGATCTGCGCACCGGCGATTTCTCGCTGCTTTCGGCGTCCGAGCCCTATCGGCTGGACCTGGTGCGGCATGAACTGCTCGTCGTGGAGCTTCCCCGCGCCGCGCTCGCCGCGCGCCTGCCGAACATGGAGGACAGCTTCGCCCGCCGTATCGCCGGCAGCTCGCCCAGCGGCCGCCTCCTCCACGATTTCCTGCTCTCGCTCTGGCAGCAGGGCGACCAGAGCAACGCCGACCCCGATTGGCAGCAAGGCGTGGCGAACGTCTTCTACGATCTGGTCGCGCTCGCGGTGCGCGGCGCGGGCGGCCCCGCGGCCAACAGCGGCGAGGCGCTCCGCCAACGGCTGCTCAAGCTGGTCGATGCCCAGCTCCACGACCCCGAATTGCGGACGGCAAGCCTCGCCGCCGAGTTGGGGATTTCGGTGCGATCGGTGCAGAATATCTTCGCGGGCATGGCGACCACGCCCTCTTCCTACATCCTCGATCGCCGGCTGGAGCGCGCGGCCGAACTGTTGATCGCCGACAGGACACGTTCGATCACCGCGACCGCATTCGAACTGGGCTTCAACGACAGCGCCTATTTCACGCGCTGCTTCCGCCACCGCTTCGGAGCAACGCCGAGCAGTTGGCGCAGCCGGCAATAGAAGCGTGCCGCCGCCCACAAACATCTGGCTTCCGCTGAGGACATGATATCCTCTGTTGCCATTTTGACACACCGTTCATCATTGCGCCCCTGTCCCCCTGTCTTTCGCTCCAGTGCAAGCAGCCAGGGCGCTTTTCTTCAGAGTAAAGGCGAGTGGCCGGCCAATTGGACCGGCTGAATGGGGAGGATAGCAATGAAGCTTGGTCATGGTCTGGTTTCGATCGGCGCGCTGGCGTTCGGCCTTGCGGCGCCGGCACTGGCGCAGGACGCGCCGCCCGCGGCCGCGCCCGTCGTGGGCGGCATCGGCGAAATCGTCGTCACCGCGCAGAAGCGTGCCGAAAATGTGCAGGACGTGCCGATCGCGATTTCGGCCTTCACCTCTTCCTCGCTGCAGGAGCGCGCGGTGGGCGACGTGTCGCAGCTTTCCGGCCTCGCGCCGAACGTGACGCTCGACGCGGGCGCGCCCTTCTCGGGCTCGGGTTCGGTGCTGGCCGCTTACATTCGCGGCATCGGCTCGAACGACTTCGCGTTCAACATCGATCCCGGCGTCGGCATCTATGTCGACGGCGTCTATCTGGCGCGCACCGTCGGCGCGAACCAGGACCTGCTGGACGTCGAGCGGGTCGAGGTGCTGAAGGGTCCGCAGGGCACGCTGTTCGGCCGTAACACGATCGGCGGCGCGATCTCGATCGTGACGCGCGATCCGGGCGACGTCTTCCGCATCCAGGGCGACATGACCACGGGATCGGACAATCTGTTCCAGGTCCGCGCCACGACCGACCTGCCGATCACCGACAGCCTGCATTCCTCCGTCACCTTCGGCGTGAAGAAACGGCGCGGCTACCAGAAGCGCATCCCGTTCCCGGGCGCGGAGGATTATTATACCGACGGCTTCCGCGCGTTCGGCGCGGCCGGCCACGATACCAGCGGCCGCGAGGGCGGCGACGACGTCTGGAACGGGCGCGTCAAGCTGGTGTGGGACAATGGCGGCCGGGTGAAGCTTACCCTGACCGGCGATTATTCCGACCAGAACCAGTCGGCGACCGCCAACACCCTGATCGCCACGCGCGATCCCGTCTTTGCAGGCTGGTACAATGCCTGCATCAACAATGACGCGGCGTCACTGGTGACTAACGGCTTCGGCTTCCTGTCGGGCCTGTGCGCCGCCCCGCGTGCGGGCGTCGGCGGCATCAACGCGCTGCCGCCGCTACTCGGCGTGAATGTCGACGCCGATCCGAACAACAACCGGCTGCCTTATGACGATCGCTTCGTCACGGGCGATCCCGACACCTCCTATGCCAACGGCAACAGCTTTTCGAAGCTGCGCAACTATGGCGTCGGCGGCACGATCGATTTCGACCTGAGCGACGATGTCGCGCTGAAATCGATCACCGCCTATCGCGAGCTGCACTGGAAATCCGGCATGGACCTCGACGGTTCGCCGCTCGACATGCTGCACACCAGCTTCAGCATGAACCAGTGGCAGTTCAGCCAGGAATTGCAGTTGCTGGGCAAGCTGCTCGACAACAAGCTGAACTATGTGTTGGGCGCCTATTATTTCGAGGAAGCCGGCGATCTTCACGATCATGTGACCTTCCCCGCCGGCCTGCTCCAGGTCGATGGGCCCAACAATCTCAAGACGAAGAATTACGCCTTCTTCGGCCAGATCGACTGGCGGCCGATCGACCTGATCGGCATCACCGTCGGCGGCCGTTACACGCATGAAAAGAAGTCGTTCGAAGGCTTCCAGTCGGACATCAACGGCGGATCGTACAAGCAATATGGCTTTGAGCCGATCGAGGCCAATCGCATTCCGCTGTGCGACCTGACGACCGCGCTGGCCGAGGCGGGCACGCCGGGCGTGACGCCGGTCTGCTTCCCCAATCCGGGCCAGCCGCTGCGTTATTATATCGCGGGCACACAGCATAAGAAGTTCAACAACTTCTCGCCGAAGGTCGGCATCCAGTTGCACCCGACCGAGGATATCATGGCCTATGGCTCCTGGTCGAAGGGCTACAAGACAGGCGGCTGGACGACGCGGCTGTCGAACCCGCTGCCTTATGCGCCGGGCTTCAACGAGGAGAAGGCGACCACCTGGGAAATCGGCATCAAATCGACATGGCTCGACCGCCGGCTCCAGATCAACGCGGCCGCCTTCACCACCAAATATCAGGGCATCCAGCTGAACTTCCAGCAGGGCGTCTCGCCCGTCGTCCAGAATGCGGGCACTGCGCGCATCAAGGGCTTCGAGGTGGAGATGGTGGCCGCGCCCGTCTCGGGCCTGACGATCAACGGCTCGGTGGGCTATATCGACAGCTATTATACGTCGGTCCTCGCGCAGGCGCAGGTCTTCGGCAATGATAATGGGCCGTGCCCCGCGCCGGCCGGTGGGGCAGGCAATCCCGACCAGATGGGCGTCTGCGCGGGCGCAACCCTGCCCAAGACGCCGAAGTGGAAGTTCAACGTCAGCCCGCGCTACGAAATCCCGCTGGCGAACGACAGCGCGGTGATCCTGCTGGCCGACTACACCCACACGACCAAGCTGAAGAACGATACCGAAGGCACCTATCTGCTCAATCGCGGCGCCACCGATATCGTCAATGCCAGCGTCACCTGGCGCGCGCCGGGCGGCCATTGGGAGCTTACCGCCGGCGGCACCAACCTCACCGACAAGCGCTATCTCGTCACCGGCCAGTATCAGGCGGCGGGCGGCGAGATCTACGGCACCTACAACCGCCCGCGCGAATGGTATGCGCGCATCGGCATGAAGTTCTGAGCCGCCTCTTTTTCCCGCCGACCGCCCTTTCGCGGGGTGGCGGCGGGGAAGGTAGGGCTCTATATAAATCGGATGGAGACAGAGGATGCCTGAGGCCGCCATCACCGAGTTCTGGCGCGATATCAAGCCGATAGCGCACAGCTTCAAGCCCGACGCGCTGCCCGAGGTCTATATGAAGGACCCGGCGAACAGCGACGAACGCTATTTCGTGCCGGTCAGCGAGACGGTGTCGTCGCGCCCGATCTGGATTTCGCCCCAGCGCAATATGTGGGCGGACATCCTGATGTCGAAACAGGCGGGGCTGGTGAACCGCCATTATCATCCGCACCAGATATTCGCCTACACCATCTCGGGCAAATGGGGCTATCTGGAGCATGACTGGACGGCGACGAAGGGCGATTTCGTCTATGAGACGCCCGGCGAGGGCCACACGCTGATCGCCTATGATTCGGACGAGCCGATGAAGGTGTTCTTCGTTGTCCAGGGGCCGCTGATCTGGCTCGACGACGAGGGCAAGGGCGTCGCCCATTATGACGTTCACGACTATATCGCCGCCGCCCGCGCGCATTACGCCCAGAACGGCGTCGGCGCCGATTATGTCGATACGCTGTTCCGGTAAGCGGAGATAAGGATGCCCGGCCTCGATCATGTCAATCTGGAGACGACCGACCTTTCGGGATCGGTGGCTTTCTATCGCGACGTGATCGGGCTGGAGGTGCGCGATCCGCCGGGGCTGGACCCGGCGCGCGTGCAATGGATGCATGACGAGCGGGGCCATGCGATCATCCATCTTTCCACCGCCGGCTCACTGCTCGGCGAAAAAGGGCATGAGCGAGGCCGCGAGACGGGCGCGGTCCACCATGTCGCGCTCGACTGCACCGGCCATGACGCGATGGTCGAGCTGCTGAAGGCGCAGGGTTTCGCCTTCCGCCAGAATCACGTCACCGAAATCGATCTCCGGCAGATTTTCGTCGAGGACCCGAACGGCGTCCTCCTCGAACTCAATTATCGTTCAGGCAATCAGGAGTAATCATGGCTTCCGCCGCGTCCACCTCTATGACCGCGCCGCCCAACGGCGAATATCGCATCGTCCATGTTCCCGAGCCGATGGCGAAGCGTATCGGCGAATGGGGCCGGACGGGCAGCTATGTCGGCGCGTCGGAAAAGGAAAGCCCGTGGGTGCCCTTTGGCGACAATGCCGCGATCCGGCATCTCGCTTTCGACGTGCGCAACAACGTCTATTGCAACATATTGTGGATCAAGTCGCCGGGCGTGATCGGCACGCACAAGCATCGCGGCATGGTCTGGGCCGTCGGGATGGAAGGCAGCTTCCGCTACCTGGAATATGACTGGGTATGCCGCCCGGGCGAGTTCATCACCGAAATGCCCGGCACCGCCCACACGCTCGTCACCGACGATCCCAACGGCATGAAAGCGCTGTTCTGGATGCAGGGCGCCAACGAATTCTTCGATGCCGACGGCAACCATGTCGAGACGCTCGACGTCTTCTGGTTCATCAACCACTATCAAAGCTATTGCGAAGAGCATGGCCTGCCGATCAACAAGGAATTGTGGATCTGATCCCGATCGGCGCGGCTGACGCTTCCCTTTCCGTGCGCCGCGCCCGCGGCGTACCGACCAGACCGGCAGGTGCATCATGAAGACGCTCGACCAGTTCGCCATCGCCGGCCGCTCGGCCATCGTCACCGGCGCGGCGTCCGGCATCGGCCTCGCTTATGCCGAGGCGATGGCCGAGGCCGGCGCGAAGGTGACGCTGACCGACGTGGACCGCGACGGCGCCGAGCGCGAGGCGGAGCGGCTGCGCGGCGAAGGTTATGAGGCGCGGGCCGATACGCTCAACGTCGTCGATCGCGACGCGACGCGCGCGGTGGTCGACGCGCATGTCGCCACCTATGGCGGGCTCGACATCGCCTTCGCCAATGCCGGGATCGATCCGGGCGCGGGCTTCTGGGACCCGGCCGGGCATCGCAACCCCGAAGGCCAGATCGACACGCTCGATCCCGCGCGGTGGGATCGCACGATCGCGATCAATCTCACCGGCGTGTTCAACACGATCCGCGAGGCGGCGCGCGTGATGAAGGCGCGCGGCAAGGGCGGGGCGATCATCGCCACCTCGTCGAACGCGGCGGTCGTCAACGAAGCGATCGTCGGCCTGCCCTATATGCCCGCCAAGGCCGGCGTGGCGCACCTCGTCCGCCACGCGGCACTGGAACTGGCCGAATATCGCATCCGGGTGAACGCGATCGCGCCGGGGCCGTTCGTCACCAATATCGGCGGCGGCTGGCTCAAGAAGGACCCGGTCGTCCGCAAGGCGTGGGACGCGCAGGTGCCGCTCGGCTCGGTGGCCGAAACCTATCAGATCAAGCCGCTGGCGCTCTATCTGGCCTCCGACGCGTCGAGCTACATGACCGGCAGCCATCTGCTGATCGACGGCGGCATGGCGCTGGGCAAGTTCGAATAATGCGCGCCGCCGTCTTCAAGGGCCCGCATATCCACCTCGCGGTCGAGACGCTGCCCGATCCCGCGCCGCGCGCGGGCGAGGTCGTCGTCTCGGTCGGCCGGTGCGGCATTTGCGGGTCCGACCTGCACATGAGCGAGGACACCGCCTTCGGCAAGGCGCCGGGCGACATCTTCGGGCATGAATTTGCCGGCGAGGTCGTGGCGATCGGCAAGGGCGTCGAGCGGGTGAAGACGGGTGACCGCGTCTCGGTCGTCCCACTCGCCAGTTGCGGCCACTGCCCCTCCTGCCTGGCCGGCGAGCCCGCCTGGTGCCACGCGATGCGATTGCAGGGCGGCGGCTATGCCGAATATGCCACGACGCACGAAAATCAGTGCGTCCTGCTCCCCTGGACGGCAAGCGTCGCCGACGGCGCGATCATCGAGCCGCTGGCGGTGGCGCTGCATGGCGTGATGCTCTCCGGCATCCAGCCGGGGGACAAGGTGCTCGTCCTCGGCGCGGGGCCGATCGGCCTCGGTGTCGCTTATTGGGCGCGCAAGATGGGCGCGCGCGCCGTCGTGGTGCAGGATATCGCCCGTCATCAGGAAGAGCGCGCGCTCGCGATGGGCGCGACCGCCTTCATCGTCGATCCCGACGAACCCGTCGCCGCGTCAGACAGGGCTCTCGGCGGCAAGGCTGATATCGTCTTCGAATGCGTCGGCGTCCCCGGCCTGATCGCGCAGGCGGTGGAGCAGGTGCGCGTCAAGGGCAAAGTCGTGATTCTCGGCCTGTGCACGAAACCCGACAGCTTCATCCCCTTCGTCGCCTTGTCGAAGGAAGTGGCGCTCATCACCTCCGCCTTCTTCAAGCGGCAGGAATATGAAACCGCGCTCGATGCGCTCGACGCCGGTAGCGCCGAACCTCGCCTGCTCGTCACCGAGACGATCGACCTCGATGCCGTGCCCGACACGTTCGAGGCGCTGAAACGCCGCACGCATCAATGCAAGGTGCTGATCGCGCCCCAGGCCTGATCGACATTCGGCGCGCCGCCCCCGATCCGCGCCGCTTTCCTCCTCCCGTCCTTCGGGCAAAAGTCAGGAATTCATGAACAGCGGAACGACTGATCAAGGAAGCGGGTCGGGTCCATAGGCCCCGGCTTTCGGAGGGGTGACGCCCGAGACGGCGGATGATTTCATCCACCCCGAAATCATGCCGGGCGCGCTCAGCCGAGCAGCGACGCCAGTTCGCCTATTCCGCCGAGCGCGAGCAGCGGCCGGTCGCGATCGGGCAGGCCGGACAGCGTTTCGAGCGTCCTCAAGCCCGTCGCGACACCGACCGACACGGCGCCGACCGCATTCGCCATGCGCATTTCAAGCGCCGGATCGTCGCCGACGACGACGACCTCCGACGCCGCCGAACGCGGCAATTCCATGGCGGCCAGCGCACAATCGAAGGCGCTGCGCGACGGCTTGCCGAGCACGCGCGCGCGCTTCGACGTCAACGCGCCGATCGCCGCATTGATCGCGAAGCTGGAGCCGATACCGCGCCCGGTCGCGGTGGCGAAGAAGGGAACATGGCTCGCCGTCACCAGCTTCGCGCCCGCCCAGATGTCGTGGCACGCCGCTTCGAGATGGGGGAAACCGAACTCACGGAACCAGCCGGTATAGACCGCCTCGACACCCTCCGTCTCCGCGTCGGGCGCGATCACCTCCAGCCCGGCGTCGACGAGCGGCGCGGCGGTGCCGGCATTGCCCAGCACGCGCACCCGCCCGATGCCCTGCCGCGTCAGCCAGATGGCGGCGGAGGAAGAGGGCGTCATCATCTCCTCATCGGCGAGATCGAAGCCGGCGGCGCGCAGGCTGGCGGCGTAGGCGGCGGGCGGCTTGGCCGAACCATTGGTGAAGACGCGGAACGGGATGCCGCGCCGCCGCAACGTCCCCAGCAGTTCGACCGCGCCGGGCAGCGGGCGATGGCCGACGCTGCTGCTGTCCCCCAGCGCGATCGTGCCGTCCATGTCGAAGATGAAGCCGCGCGCGCGCGCGATCCGATCGGCCACCTCAGTCAAGGCTTGCCCCCGCATGGAGCGCAAGGCGCAATCCCGGCCGCTCGACCACGATATCGCGCGCCGCCGGCCGCGCCGCCAATTGCCGCAGCAGCGACAGCAAGGGCGCGGCTTCGGGCGTATAGGTCGCGCGCGAGCGGCCCGCCGCACGCATCGCATCGACCTGATCGGCAGGCATCACCGCTCGCAACAGAAACTCCTCTTCATTCAGATGGACGCCGAAGCGCTTGCGCAAATCGCCGAGCGCCGGGAAGGTCGGCTCCGCCTCCAATTCGCGCGCGCGGGGGCGATCGAGGATCGCCGCCTGCACCTCGGGCCGCACCGGCTTGGTCGGCCGGCCGAACTTGCCCAGCACATAGCGGACCACCTGATCGGACACCTGCGCATATCGCCCGGCACCGATCACGTTGAACAGCGCCTGGCTCATCACCATCTGCGGGAAAGGCGTCACCATGATCGGCGAGCCGAGATCGTCGCGCACGCGCTCCGTCTCCGCGATCACGTCGGCGAAGCGGTGGCCGAGTTTCAATTCCTCAAGCTGGCGGCGCGTCGTCGTCATCACGCCGCCGGCGATCTGGTGGCGCAGGAAGCTCGCGTCGAAGCTCTGTGGCGTGCCCGGCGGCAACCCTTCGGCCCGCGCGAGCCGCCACCAATAATCGGCAAGACGGGCGAGCACCTTGTCGTCGATGTCGACATTATGGCCCGCCTCGCGCAGGTTGGCGACCATCCGCGTCGCTTCGGGCAGCGAGCTGCCGTCGCCTAAGGGGCCGATACCGACATGCACCGCCGAAATGATGCCAAGGTCCGCCGCCGCGAGGCTGGTGAGCGGGCCATAGCCGATCGTGCAATGGGCATGGACCTCAAGCGGCTTGTTGCCGATCGCCGCCTTCACCGCCGGCGCCAGCGTCCGCACCCTGTCGGGCGACATCAGGCCGCCCGGGTCCTTCAGATAGAAGAGATCGATATCGGGGCTCGCCGCCAGCTTGCGCGCGAAATCGGCATAGAAAGCGTCGTCATGCGTTTCCGACAAGGTGAAGGTGAGCGCGCCCATCACCTCGGCGCCGCCCTCCTCCTTCACGATCCGCGCCGCGTCCAGCACCGCGTCGGCATCGTGCATCGGATCGAGCATGATGAAGCGGCGGATGCCGTTCGCCTGCAAATGCCGATAGACCAGCCGCATGAAATCGGGATCGGCCTGTTGCCAGGCGATGAAGCGCAGGCCGGTGGTGATGAACTGCAACGGCGTGCGCGGCATGGCGGCGCGCATCCGCCGGATCCGTTCCCACGGATTGTTGCGGAAATAGCGGACGGCGACCGCCATGTGGCTCGATGAGGTGAAGTCGATCGCGCGGAAGCCGGCGCGGTCGAGCAGGCCGGCCTGCTCCAGCATCTGCGCGGTATCGAGGCCGGTCGCGCCCCACAGGCTCTGGTTGCCGTCGCGAATCGAAACGTCGACGAGGCCGATGTCAGCCATGGGCCATTCCTTCGAAAAAGCGGGTATCGACGCCGCCCGCCGCGAAGCGCGGATCGGCGACGATCGCGCGATGCAGGCCGGCGGTGGTGGCGACGCCTTCGATATCGAGCGCGTCGAGCGCGGCCGCCAGCCGGGCGAGCGCCTCGTCCCGGTCCGCACCATAAGCGATCAGCTTGCCGATCAGCGAATCATAATAAGGCGGGACGACCCCGCCCGTCGCGATATGGCTGTCGATGCGAATGCCCGGCCCCGCCGGCCAGCCCGCGCGCCGCACCGTTCCCGGCGAGGGCCGGAAATCATGCGCCCAATCCTCGGCATTGATCCGCACCTCGATCGCATGGCCCGTCATCGGCACATCGCCCAGGCCGAGCGGCTGACCGTCGGCGACCAGCAACTGCTGCTCGATCAGGTCGACGCCGGTAATCGCCTCGGTGACGGGATGCTCCACCTGGATGCGGGCATTCATTTCGAGGAAATAGAAATCGAACGTTTCGGCATCGACGAGAAATTCGGCGGTCCCCGCGCCGCGATAGCCGATGTGCCGCGCGACCCGCACCGCCGCGTCGGTCAAAGCATCGCTCGTCGCCGGCGGCAGGCCGGGCGCGGGCGCCTCCTCCACCAGTTTCTGGAAGCGCCGCTGGATCGAGCAATCGCGCGTGCCGAGATGCATCGCCCGCTCGCCATCGCCGAGCAGCTGCACCTCGACATGGCGGCCGCGTGCGATGAAGCGTTCAACATAGAGGCGCGGATCGCCGAACGCGGCGCGCGCCTCGGCCATGGCGAGCGCGATCGCGCCGTCCAGATCGGCTTCGCGATCAACGCGCTTCATGCCACGCCCGCCGCCGCCGGCCACAGCCTTCAGGAGCAGCGGATAGCCCGCGCGCGCGGCATGCGCCCGCGCCTCGGCGCCGTCGCGCGCCTCGCCGCCCGGTACGACGGGCAGGCCCGCGTCGATCGCCACGCCGCGCGCCTTCAGCTTGTCGCCCATCGCGGCGAGGCTCGACGGATCGGGGCCGACGAAGATCAGCCCGGCATCGATGATCGCGCGGGCGAACGCCTCATTTTCCGACAGGAAACCATAGCCCGGATGCACCGCGTCCGCCTTGCTCGCCACCGCCGCGGCGACCACCCGATCGATCGCGAGATAGCTTTCGGACGACGGGGCAGGGCCGACGATCGCGACCTCGTCGGCCTCGCGCGCCGGCAGGCTGGTGCGATCCGCCTCCGACACGCCGAGAATCGTGGTGATCCCCATCCGGCGCGCCGTACGGATGATGCGCAGCGCGATCTCGCCCCGGTTGGCAATGAACAGTCGGTCGATCATCCTTCGGCAACGATCCGCATCAGCACCGCATCGGCGTCGATCAGCGTCGCATTCTCGACGAGGATCGCCGCGATCCGGCCCGAAACCCCGGCATAAACCGGGTTCATCAGCTTCATCGTCTCGACGATGCCGAGCACGGTATCGGGCGTCACGCTGTCGCCCACCTCGACGAAGGGCGGCGCGCCCGGCTGCGGCGCGCGATAGAAGGTGCCCGGCAGTGACGGATGGATCGCCACGCCCTCGCTATCGTCCGCCTTCGCCACCGGCGCGGCGACGGGCGCGGGCGCATCGGCGGCAAGCGGCGCGCTGTCCTCGGCGGGCGCCCATTCCTGTGTCCAGCCGCCGCCTTCGCGGGCGACGCGCAGCACGAAACGGCCGGTGCGGATGTCGAGCCGGTCATAGTCGCCGCCGTCGAGGATCGCGACGATCTCGGCGACGTCGTCGGGCGAAAGGGGAAGCTCCTCGCTCATGCCGGCACCCGCTCGCGCGTGATCTCGCGCACCGCCTCGACGATCGCGTCGGCAAATTCGGGATCGTTGAAATGCCGGTCAAGCACATCGACGGGCACGCCGGCGGGCAGCACCGAACGGAGATAATCGGCGAACGGCCCCGGCATCGACGTGTCGTAGAGATGCCCCTCCGGGCTGTCATGGCTCGAAAAGCCGCCGAGCGGCACGAAGAAGCGCACCGGCCCCTTCGCCTCGCGCGCCAGCCCGGCCATGTGATCGGCGATCCGGCGCAACTCGGGCAATTCGGTCCGCACCGCCGTCAGGGCCGGATTGTGGACATGGTAGCGCTTGCCGGGGAACTGCTTTTCCGAATCGGCGAGCGGCCCGCCGACGATGAAATCGATATTGCCCGGCGCGAAGATCACCGGGATGCCGCGCGCCAGCGCCGCCCTGGCACGATCCGGCCCCGAGGCGAGCAAGCCGCCGAACAGGGTATCGACAATCTCGGTCCAGGACAGGTCGAGCACGGCGGCGACGTCGCGTTCGGCGGCGATCGCGTCCATCGACGGCCCGCCCGCGCCCGAGGTGTGGAACACCATCACCTCATAGCCGTCCTCCTCCAGCTTCGCGCGGATCCGGCGCGTCGCCGTCTCGGTGGTGCCGAGCGTGCCGACGAGGACGAGCGGCTTTTCCGCCGCGCCCGCCGGCTCATAGCCCTTCGCCATGCCGGCGATGCCCCAGGCGGCGTTGCGGAACACCTCGCGGCTGATGCTGTTGAGGCCGGCGATATCGGTCACTGCGTTCAGCATCGCGATATCGCGGCAGCCGACATAGGGCGTGGTGAAGCCCGACGCCATCGTCGAGACGATCAGCTTCGGCAGGCCGATCGGCAGCGCCTGAAGCACCGCGCCGGCCAGCGAGGTGCCCATCGATCCGCCCACCGCGAGCACGCCCGAAAAGCCGTCGCGGGCATGCGCCTCGACCGCCAGTTTCGTCGAACCCTCGATCATCACCGCGAGGCAGTCGCCCTCGTGGCCGAGCGCGCGGACCTCGTCCATCGTGCGCCCGGTGGCGGCGGCGATCGCCTCGGGCCCGATCTCCGCGCCGCCGACATCGCGCCGGATGCTGGGATCGAGGTGGACCACCTCGCACCCCGCCGCCTCGATCTGGCCGCGGATGAAGCGGCCTTCTTCCTCTTTGGTGTCCTGCGTAATGATCAGCAGCACTTTCGGCTGGCTGGGCATCCTCATCCTCTCTTTCGTCTTGAGCCCATCTTCGCACGCCCGCTCTTCCCGTGAAGCCCGCCGGCCGCTAGATTGCACGACGTGAAACGGAAAGATCGCCGATGATCGAACGCAAGGTGAAGTCGGTTCGCGCGCTCGAACGCGGGCTCGACGTCCTGTTCGAGATCCGCCGCCGCCGCGCCGCGAGCCTGCACGAACTGCATCAGGCGCTCGGCCTGCCCAAGGCGACGTTGCTCCGCATGCTGGTGACGCTCGCGGGGCGCGATCTCGTGTGGCAGCGGCTCGCCGACGGCGCCTATCTGCCGGGCACGATGCATGGCGCGCCGAATTTCCATCCCGACGCGCTCGACCGCCTGGCCGAAGTGGCGTCGCCGCATCTCGCGCGGCTCAGCTTCAGCGTCGCCTGGCCGTCGGTGGTCGCGGTGCCGCGACTCGACCATGTCGAGATCATCGAGACGAACAGCCCGATGACGCGGCTCGACGCGGCGATGCTCGGCCCCGTGGGCGCGAAGCTGAGCTACATTCATACCGCCACCGGCCGCGCCTATCTGGCGGCGTGCGACCCGGTCGAGCGCGCGGCGATCATCGCCCGGCTGAAGCCGGCGGACGCCTCCCCCGCCAGCATCGCCGCGCTCGACGCGATCATCGCGGAGATACAGGCGCGCGGCTGGTCGGCGCGCGATCCGCTCCATCCCTGGCCCGACCGGAGCCGCGCCGATGTGGTGCGCGACGGCCGTCGCTCGGTCGCGGTCGCCATCCATGTCGGGGGCGAGGCGGTGGCCGCGATCAACATCACCTGTCCCGCGCGCCGGATGACGTTGCAGGACATCGTCGACCGCCATCTCGGCACCTTGCGGACCGCCGCGCGCGAGATCGGACGGACGCTGGAGGACGCCTATGGATTTCGCGGCGTGAAAGATTATTCTCTCGCCGGCGCGCACCAGTTCCCCCCTGTGCAAGCCGGGAGCGGAACGGCGTCCGATACGTCCGCCTGACCATCGGGAGAGAGAAGATGCGAACCTATATCGTCGATACCGGCACGACCGATCTCAGCGGGCTGAAGCTGATCGATGCGGAAAAACCCGTGCCCGGCCCCGGCGAGGTGCTGATCCGGGTTCGCGCCTGCTCGCTCAACTATCGCGATCAGGCGCTGGTGCAGGGCCGCTATTTCGGCGGGCCGGTCACTGCCCCGGTCACGCCGCTGTCGGACGGGGCCGGCGAGGTCGAGGCGATCGGCGAGGGCGTGACGCGCTTCAAGCCCGGCGATCGCGTCGCCGGCGCCTTCTTCATGAACTGGGTGGACGGGCCGCCGAACCCCGGCGCGGGGCCCGCGCTCGGTGCGAGCGGCGCCAAGGGCATGCTCACCGAATATGTGGCGCTGCCCGAAGCGGCCGTGGTCCATATCGCCAAAAGTCTGAGCTTCGAGGAAGCGGCGACGCTGCCCTGCGCCGGCGCGACCGCCTGGAACGCGCTGATGGAAGGGCCGCGCCCGGTGCGGCCGGGTGAGACGGTCCTGATCCTCGGCACCGGCGGCGTTTCGCTGATCGCGCTGATGATCGCGCGCGCGGGCGGCGCGCGCGTGATCGCCACCTCCTCCTCCGACGAGAAACTGGAGCGGGTGAAGGCGCTCGGCGCGGAACAGGGCATCAACTACAAGACCACGCCCGAATGGGGCCCGGAAGCCGCGCGCCTCGCCGGCGGCGGGGTCGACCATGTCGTCGAGGTGGGCGGTTCGGGCACGCTCGGCCAATCGATGCAGGCGGTGGGCTTCAACGGCGAGGTGGCGCTGATCGGCGTGCTGACGCAGGGCGGCGACACCTTCCCGCACGCGATCATGCTGAAAGGCGCGTCGATCCGGGGCATCTTCGTCGGCTCGCGCAACATGGCGGAACGGCTGAACGCCGCGATCGACGTTGCCGGGATCAAGCCGGTGATCGACAAGGTCTTTCCGTTCGAGCAGGCCGCCGACGCCTATCGTTATCAGGCGTCGAGCGCGCTGTTCGGCAAGGTGGTGATTTCGGTCTGAACGGTGGCGCGCGGCGCGGAAAAGGCATAGCATCTTCGCGAAATCATCGGAGGACGCCATGAAGGCCCCTGCATTTCTCTTTACCGCCGCTCTTTCCGCCGCCGCGCTGCTCGCCTTGCCCGCCGTCGCCACCGCCGCCCTGCCGATCGGGGCGACCGCGCCCGATTTCACGACGCAGGCCTCGCTCGCCGGCAAGCCCTTCTCCTTCTCGCTCAAGAAGGCGCTCAACAAGGGGCCGGTGGTCCTCTATTTTTTCCCCGCCGCCTTCACGCCGGGCTGCACGATCGAGGCGCATGACTTCGCCGAGGCGAGCGACGCCTTCCGCAAGGCAGGCGCGACGCTGATCGGCATGTCGGCCGATCCGATCGCGAAGCTCAACGATTTCTCGGTCAAGGAATGCCGCAACAAGTTCGCGGTCGGATCGGCCAGCCCGGCGACGATCGCCGGCTATGACGTAAAGCTCGCCAACACCGCGCTGGCGAACCGCACCTCTTACGTGATCGCGCCCGACGGCAAGGTCATCTACAGCTATACGGCGATGAACCCCGCCGGCCATGTCAACGGCACGATGGCCGCCGTCAAGCAGTGGGAAGCCGCGCACAAGCGCTGACGCTTCCACTTTACTGCGCGATCATCCCGCCATCGACGGGCACGCAGGTGGCGACCATGAAGCTTGCCTCCTCCGATGCGAGGAACAGGACGAGGCGCGCCACCTCGTCCGCCTCGGCGATGCGGCCGATCGGGTGATCCGCCTCCAGCCGGGCGCGCACCTCGGGGATCGCGAAGGCGGTATCGAGCATCCCCGTCCGGATCGCGCCGGGGCAGACGGCGTTCACGCGGATATTGTCCTTTATGAGATCGAGCGCGGCCGCCTTGGTGAGGCCCGCGACGCCATGCTTCGCCGCGACATAGGCCGAGATGCCCGGCCCGCCGATCAGCCCCGCCGCCGAGGAGGTGTTGACGATCGCGCCGCCGCCGCGCGCCAGCATCGCCGGCACCTCGGCCTTGATGCAATGAAAGACGCCCGTCAAATTGACGGCCATCATCGCCTGCCAATCCTCAAGCGGGAGTTCATGGATCTTGGCGGACAGCGACCCGGAAATCCCGGCATTGTTGAACGCGATATCGAGCCCGCCATGCGCCTCGACCGCGCGCGCGACCATCGCCTCGCACTGCGCGAAATCGCTGACGTCGACCGCCATCGCGATCGCCGTGCCGCCGTTGCCGCGTATCGCTTCGGCGGCGTCCTCGGCGCCCGGTCCATTGCGATCGGCGAGCAGGACATGCCCGCCTTCCGCCGCGAAGGCCTGGGCGGTCGCCCGCCCGATGCCGCTCGCCGCGCCTGTCACGATGATGCTCTTGTTTCCGAACCGCGCCATGGCCGCTCCCCATCTCCTGTCGAGCCATGAAGCGACCACGGCGCGCCCCGCCGCGCGCATCTCGCGCGGAATCAAATTGCGATCGGACGATCAGCCGAGATTGCTGACGATTTCGCCGGCAAGCGGATCGGGGCCGAAACGGTTCGGGCCGGGCGTTCCCGGCTGCACATAGAAGAACAGCAGGATGAGCCCGCCGATCAGCGGAATGAGGGAAAGCAATATCCACCATCCGCTCTTGTCCACATCATGCAGCCGCCGCACGCCGACCGCGATCGTGGGAATGATGGTGCCGAGCGCCAGCAGCAGCGTCAGCCATCCGCCATGGCTCTGATATCCCGCGGCGAAGGTGCCCGGCCCCCGCACCGTATAGCGATCGACGCTGCCGCCCAGCCCGAGCGCGGCATCGAGCCATGAGACTATGATGAAGGCGATTATCAATCCCAGGATGTACAGCCAATATTCCTTGCGGCGGGCGCGGCCCGTGAATTGCGCATAGCGGCGCAGCGGCAGCAGCATCCATTGCATGGCCTGTCCCCTCGTCTGACGGTCCCGCCCGGCGCTCTCCAGTCCTGACCGGCGCCACGCGACCGGGTAAGGCGAACATCGCCTCATTCGTCCCAATCCGCAACCCGCGCCTGTCGTTCCGGATCAGCCTGCCGCCGCCGCCAGCCTTGCGATCGCCCGCGCCTTGCCGATCAGCGGCAGCAGCATCGCCATGTCGGGGCCGTGATCGAGGCCGGTCAGCGCACGGCGAAGCGGCAGGAACAACGCCTTGCCCTTGCGGCCCGTGCTGCCCTTCAGCGCATTGCCGAGCGCGTGCCAGGGATCGTCCGCCCAATCGAGCGTGCCGGCGATGCGCGCCGCCTCGGCCAGGAAGGGGCGATCCGCCGCATCGGCCGCGACCTCGACAGGTCCTTCGATCACCGCCCACCAATCGGCGACATCGGCCAATGTCGTGATATTGGGGCGAACCGCCTCCCACGCCGCCTCGTCCATGCCCGTGGGCAAGCGGCTCGCGACATCGGCGAAGGACAGGCGGTGCAGGATCTTCGCGTTGAGCGTCTGCAACTCATCGGGGTCGAAACGCGCCGGCGCGCGGCCGAAATGGCCGAAATCGAAGCTATCGGTCAGCGCCAGTGCATCGGTGACGGGCTCGATCGGCTGGCTGGTGCCGAGCCGGGCGAGCAGCGCGAGCACAGTCACCGGCTCGATCCCCGCCTCGCGCAGCGTGGCCACGCCGAGCGAGCCTTCGCGCTTCGACAATTTCCCTTCGCCGCCGGTCAGAAGCGCCTCATGCGCGAAGGCGGGCGGCGCGGCGCCCAGCGCCCCGAACATCTGAAGCTGCACCGCCGTGTTGGCGACATGATCCTCGCCACGCACGACATGGGTGATGCCGAGATCGATGTCGTCGATCACGCTGGGCAGCATGTAGAGCCAGCTTCCATCCTCGCGCCGGATTACCGGATCGGACAGCAGCGTGGGATCGAAACGCTGCGGACCGCGAATCAGATCGTCCCACAGGATCGGCGCGTCATGATCGAGCCGGAAGCGCCAATGGGGACGGCGCCCCTCTGCCTCCAGCGCGGCGCGCTCCGCCTCGCCCAGCGCCAGCGCCGCGCGATCATAAACCGGCGGCAGGCCGCGGCCCGCGCGAATCTTGCGCTTCAACTCCAGTTCCTGCGCCGTCTCATAGGCCGGATAGACCCGCCCCGCCGCGCGCAGCACCGCAAAGCGCGCCTCATACAGATCGGACCGATCCGACTGCCGCACCTCCTCGTCGGGGATCAGCCCCAGCCAGGCCAGATCGTCACGGATCGCCTGCGCGAAAGCCTCGGTCGACCGTTCGGCGTCGGTGTCGTCGAGGCGGAGCAGGAAGCGCCCGTCATGCGCCCGCGCGAACAGCCAGTTGTGCAGGGCCGCGCGGATATTGCCGACATGGAGATGGCCCGTGGGCGAGGGCGCGAAACGCGTGACGACCGTCATGACGAACGGAAGGCGTTGGTGATCGGATAGCGCCGGTCGCGCCCGAAATTGCGGCGGCCCAGCTTCACCCCCGGCGGGGCCTGCCGCCTCTTATATTCGGCGATGTAGAGCAGCCGCTCGATCCGCGTCACCGTCTCGGCATCGAAGCCGCGCGCGACGATGTCGGCGACCGACGCCTCCTCCTCGACCAGCCCATGCAGGATGGGATCGAGCACGTCATAGGGCGGCAGCGAATCCGAATCCTTCTGGTCGGCGCGCAGTTCGGCGGTGGGCGGCTTGGTGATGACGCGATCGGGCATCACCGGCCCGTCGGGGCCAAGCGCGAGCGACGGTTTCGTCGCATTGCGATAGCGCGACAGCGCGAACACGCTCGTCTTGTAGGCGTCCTTCAGCACCGAATAGCCGCCCGCCATATCGCCGTAGAGCGTCGCATAGCCGACCGACATCTCGCTCTTGTTCCCCGTGGTCAGCAGCATGTGGCCGAATTTGTTGCTGAGCGCCATCAGCGCCACCCCGCGAATCCGCGCCTGTATATTCTCCTCCGCCAGATCGCGGCCGCGCCCCTCGAACAAGGGCGCCAGCATCGTGTCGAACGCCCCGACCGCCGGCTCGATCGGCAGGGTATCGAGCTTTACGCCCAGCAGGGCCGCGCATTCGGCGGCATCCTCCAGGCTCTCCTCCCCCGTGAAGCGCGACGGCAGCATCACGCACCAGACGCGCTCCGCCCCCAGCGCGTCGACCGCGACCGCCGCCGACAGCGCGCTGTCTATGCCGCCCGACAGGCCCAGCACGACGCCGGGGAAGCGATTGCGGTTCACATAATCGCGCAGGCCCACGAGCATCGCGTGATAAAGATCGGCGGGATGCGGATCGAGCGGGGCGATCTCGCCCGGCTCGCAGCGCCATCCCTCCTCGCTTTTGGTCCAGATCGTCAGCCGTTCCGCCTCGATCCAGTCGGGCAATTGATGGACGACGCGGGCCTTCGCGTCGAGGACGAAGGAGGAGCCGTCGAACACCAGCTCGTCCTGCCCGCCGACGCGGTTGAGATAGGCGAGCGGCAGCCCGCATTCCTCGACGCGCGACCGCGCGAGCGCGAGGCGCAGATCGTCCTTGTCGATCTCGAACGGGCTGCCATTGGGGGAGAGCAGCAGCTCCGCGCCGCGCGCCTTGAGATGCGCCACCACCGCGGGGAACCAGATATCCTCGCAGATCGGCAGGCCGATCTTCACGCCCCGAAAGGCGATCGGCTCGGGCAGCGGGCCAGCGGCGAACAGGCGTTTTTCGTCGAACGTGCCGTAATTGGGCAGTTCATGCTTGCGCCGGATCGCGCAGACCTCGCCACCGTCGAGCAGCGCGAGCGCGTTGAACAGCCGCCCCTCCTCCTCGATCACCGTGCCGACGAGCAGCGCCGGCCCCGGCGCTTCGGTCGCCTTCGCCATCCGCGCCAGTTCCTCGCCCGCGCGCCGGGCAAGCGAGGGTTTGAGCACCAGATCCTCGGGCGGGTAGCCGATCAGCTGCAATTCGGGGAACAGGATCAGGTCCGCCTCGCCCGCGCGGGCGCGAACGGCCAGCATCGCATCGGCATTGGCGGAAAGATCGCCCATCGTCTGATCGATCTGGGCGAGGAGAATGGCGAGGCGGTCGGTCATGCGGGAACCCCTTATGGTATTTCCCGAAACGACGGAACAGGGCGAAGGGATGCGGCCGTTCGAGCCCGCCCCCTCTTTCCCCCATGGCGTTGGCTGACTAAGAGGCGGCGCAAAGGGGCATAGCGAGGGCACTCATGAAACTGTTGTCGGGCAATTCGAACCTGCCGCTGGCGCGCGCGATCGCGCAATATCTCGAAGTGCCCCTGACGGACGCCAGCGTCCGCCGCTTCGCGGACGAGGAAGTCTTCGTCGAGATCAACGAGAATGTGCGGGGCGAGGACGTCTTCGTCATCCAGTCCACCGGCTATCCGGCGAACGACAATCTGATGGAATTGCTGATCTGCATCGATGCGCTGAAACGCGCCTCGGCCAAGCGGATCACCGCCGTCGTCCCCTATTTCGGCTATGCCCGGCAGGATCGCAAACCCGGCCCGCGCACGCCGATCTCGGCCAAGCTGGTGGCGAACCTCATCACCGTGGCGGGCGCCAACCGCGTGCTGTCGATGGATCTCCATGCCGGGCAAATTCAGGGCTTCTTCGATATACCGACCGACAATCTCTATGCCGCGCCGGTGATGGCGGCGGACATACGCTCGCGCTTCGCGGGGAAGAATCTGATGGTCGTCTCGCCCGACGTCGGCGGCGTGGTGCGCGCCCGCGCGCTCGCCAAGCGACTCGAGAATGCGCCGCTGGCGATCGTCGACAAGCGCCGCGAGCGACCCGGCGAATCGGAGGTGATGAACATCATCGGCGACGTGACGGGCCGCTTCTGCATCCTCGTCGACGATATCGTCGATTCGGCGGGCACGCTCTGCAACGCCGCCGCCGCGCTGCTGGAAGCGGGCGCGGAGGATGTCGTCGCCTATGTGAGCCATGGCGTCCTGTCGGGCGGCGCGGTCGCCCGCGTCGCGGGATCGAAGCTGACCGAACTGGTCATCACCGATTCGATCGGCCCGAACGACGCCGTTGCCGGCACCCCGAAGATCCGCCGCCTCACCATCGCGCCGCTCCTTGCCGAGGCGATCAAGCGCATCGCCGACGAAAGCTCCGTCTCCTCGCTGTTCGACTGACGGCGCGTTCCGCCTACCGCGAAAATGCTCTAAGCGGGCGACCATGACCGAAGACGATCTGCTGCTGGCCCAGCGCCTCGCCGATGCGGCGGGCGACGCGATCCGTCCGCTGTTCCGGCAGCGCGTTGATATCGAGAGCAAGGCCGACGCGTCGCCCGTGACCCAGGCCGACCGCGCGGCGGAAGCGGCGATGCGCGCGATCCTGGAAGCCGAGCGACCGGGCGACGGCATCATCGGCGAGGAATATGGCAATGCGCGCGAGGGCGCCGAACGGCTGTGGGTGCTCGATCCGATCGACGGCACGCGCAGCTTCATCGCCGGCCGTCCGATCTTCGGCACGCTCATCGCGCTCCTCGAAGGAGGCCGACCGGCCCTCGGGCTGATCGACCAGCCGATCGCGCGCGAGCGCTGGCTGGGTGCCGATGGGCACCCCACCACCTTCAACGGCCGCAAGGCGCGCACGCGCCCCTGCCCCTCGCTGTCGCTGGCGCATGTCGCGACCACCGGCCCCGGCTATTTCACGCCGGGCGAGCGGACGCGGTTCGATGCGCTGGGCGAGGCGGCGCATGACATATTGTGGGGCGGCGACTGCTACAATTATGCCCTGCTCGCCTCGGGCCATCTCGATCTCGTCGTCGAGGCGGGGCTGAAACTCTACGATCTCGCCGCGCTCGTCCCCGTCGTCGAGGGCGCGGGCGGGCTGATGCGCGGCTGGGCCGGCGAGGCGCTGACGGCCGGGAGCGACGGCCGCGTCGTGGCGATGGGCGATACGGCGCTCGCCGACGAGGTGTTCGCCCTGCTCGCCTGATCCCGGTTCAGGGCTTGGGCGATCCCTTCCCGACATCGCCGCGCGGCTGGCCCTTCGTCGTGCGCTGCTGCGAGGCGACCGCGCCGGCCAGCACAGGGCCGCACGCCGCCGATTTGGCGTCGCCGATATCGACGAAGGCCAGCACCGCCGCGAACGGATTGATGAGGCCCAGCGCGACGCCGGCGCCGCCGCGCGCCAGCAATTGCGGGCTCACCACCTGTAATGCGGGCGAGGCGAAATGCCCTCTGATCCCCACCGGCGACTGCGCCGAAAACAGGCTGAACGTCTTGCCGTCGGCGCGCAGGAGGAGATCGAGCGACTCGTCCTTGAAGCTGAAATGGCCGCGCCCGGCAATGACGTTACGCGTCGTATCGATCAGGATCGGATCGGCCGCCGCCACCCCGTCGCGCACGGTAAAGGCGAGCAGGCCGCAATTCACCTCCACCGGCTTCTTGAGCTTGTGGCCCAGCAGCTTGGTGAAGAAAGTGCCGATATCCAGTTCGGCAAGCTGGACGTTGCGCGTCCACAAGGTGCCCTTGGGCAGGATCGCGGCAATGCGGCCGTTCGCCGTCGCCAGCGAATCATGCACCGTATCGCCGCGCCCGCGCATCTTGATCCGCGCCTTGACGATGCCCGTGGTCCCTGCCTCCTCCACGCCGAAACCCGCCAGCAGCACGCTCAGCGGCGTCGGCGCGAGGCGGATGTCATAGTCGGTCAGCGCCGGCCGCTCGCGCGCGTTGATGATGATGTCGGACGCGAGATGGCCGCGCGCCAGATCCATCGTCAGCGGCGAAAGCGCCAGCCGGCTGTGGTCGAGGTCGAGCGTGAGCGAGATGTTCGATACCGGCAGGTGGGGCGCACGGATCGTCTTCACCGCATAGACGACATGCGCATCGAATCCCGCCAGCGCATCGACCCGCAATGTCGCGTCGGGCAGGACGCGCGGCGTACCGCCGACGCGGGTGACGGCCCCCTTGCCGCCCTCATGCGCCAACCGTTCGGGGTCATAGCCGATGAACGGCCCGATATCGACGATATCGACCGAGCGTGACGTGAGGTCGGCATCGATCTTCAGCCGCTCCTTTGGAAAGCTGATCGTCATCGCGCCGGCAAGGTCGCTTTTGCCGAAATGCCCGCTCAGCCGCGTGAACCTCCACGCGCCGCCCTGCTTTGTGAGATGCGACGACAGCGCATAAGCGCGCGTCGCGGGCACCGCGACACCCAGGAAATCGAAGAGATCGGCGAGGTTCGGCCCGCGCGCCCGCACCGCGAGGTCCGCACCCTCGATCACCGTCGCGCCAGGCAGCGTGCCCGACACGTCGAGGCTGTTGCCCGCCGAACGGGCGTGCAGTTCCAGTTGGTTGCGCCCGCCCCCCACCGTCTGGTTGGGCGAGAGCAGGCGGCCTTCCACCGTGAAGGGCCGCGCGCGCAAGGTGCCGCGCCCCGCAAAGCCGACATTGCCCGCGACGCGCGTATCGGCCGCCTCGATCGGCCGGAACAGGATATCGGCCACGAACCGCATCTTCGGATCGCGGTAATGGAGGCGCGTGCCCGTCATGCTCGCGCGCTCGATCACCGGCAGCCTGAGCGGCGCGCCGGGCCGATTCGGATCGCCGAACGTCCAGCTATTATGCTTGTTGCCCTGATCCCATTCGAGATCGACATTGCCGTCGTTCAGGATCAGCCAGCGCATCCGCCGCCTGCCGAACAGCAGGGGCACGGTGGCGATCGAGGTCGCGATCTGGCGGGCGGAAAAGAATTGCGGCCGCGTCGCCCATTTCGGATTCGCGATCGTCATTCCCTCTGCCACAAAGCGAATGTTGACGGGATTGAGATAAAGCTGGAAATCGCCCGCCACCTTCACCTCGCGGCCGATCGCCCGGCTCGCATAGCTTTCGAAGGTGGATTTCAGGAATCGGCCTTTGGTCACGAACAGGATCAGCCAGGCAAGCAGGATCAGGCCGACGATCGCGGCCACGATCCGCCAGACGATGCCCAGTGGCGTATAACGCCGGCGGGCCGGCGTGACAGGCGAGGTTCCTTCCGCCATGGAGGGCGAAACCCGCGGCATATCGGTTGCGTTCCGATCTGCCGAGGTTGCCAAGCGCCGCCGGCCCGACTATAGGCGCGCCTTTCCGCGATTTGTAAGGACCGCCCGGCTGTATGGGCTGCCGTGGCTGTCCGCAAAACGTCGCATATCAGGAGACGAAAATGCCCAAACTCAAGACCAAGAGCGGGGTCAAGAAGCGTTTCAAGATCACCGCGACCGGCAAGGTGAAGCACGGCGTCGCCGGCAAGCGCCACCGGCTGATGAGCCACAATTCCAAATATATCCGCCAGAACCGCGGCACCAGCCTCGTCTCCGACGCCGATACGGCGACGGTGAAGAAGTGGGCGCCCTACGGTCTCAACTGAGGAGGATATAGGATATGGCACGCGTCAAACGCGGTACGACCACGAGGGCGAAGCACAACCGCATCCTCGATCAGGCGAAGGGCTATTACGGCCGTCGCAAAAATACGATCCGCATCGCCCGTCAGGCGGTGGAGAAAGCCGGGCAGTACGCCTATCGCGACCGCAAGGTTAAGAAGCGCAGCTTCCGCGCGCTCTGGATCCAGCGCATCAACGCCGCCGTCCGCGCCGAAGGGCTGACCTACGGCGTGTTCATGCACGGCCTGAAGCTCGCCGGCGTCGAGCTGGACCGCAAGGTGCTCGCCGATCTCGCGATGCACGAGGCCGAGGCCTTCTCGGCGATCGTCGCCCAGGCCAAGGCCGCCCTTCCCGAGGGCGCCCGCGTCGCGGCGTAACGGACAGGGGATAGAGGGGAGAGCCTGAGGGTTCTCCCCTTTTCCTTTTTTGACGTCCACTTCGTCATTCCGACGAAAGTCGGAATCCATGGATTCGGCTCATGAGCCGTGAGAGACGGCCCGCCGTTTACATTCTCGCCAGCCGCCGACACGGCACCTTGTATGTCGGCGTGACATCGGACCTTCCGAAGCGCATCCATGAACATCGCGAAGGCTTGATCCCCGGCTTCACCCGCCGCTACGGGATCAGGCGTCTCGTCCATTTCGAAATCTTTGACTCGATGGAAGAGGCGATCGGGCGCGAGAAGCGGCTGAAGGAATGGCGCAGGGCATGGAAGATCGAACTCATCGAAAGCCGCAACGAACATTGGAACGACCTCGCGGTCGAGTGGGGGTTTGCGCCCATTTCCCAATGAATCGCCGTCCATGGATCCCGGCTTGCGCCGGGATGACGGAGCAGGGGCAATCATGAGCGATCTCGACACACTTCAATCCCGCCTTCTCGCCGAGGCCGCCGCCGCCGGCAGCCTCGACGCGATCGAGGCGTTGCGCGTCAAGGCGCTGGGCAAGGCCAGCGAGATCGCCGCGCTGATGAAGACGCTGGGCGGCATGTCGCCCGAGGAACGGCAGGTGCGCGCGCCCGCGATCCAGGGGCTGCGCACCCGCGTCGCCGACGCGATCGCCGCGCGCAAGGCCGGGCTGGAGGCTGCCGCGCTGGAAACCCGCCTCGCCACCGAGCGGCTGGACATGACCCTGCCCGTCTCGCCGGGGCCGCAGGGCGGCGTCCATCCTGTCAGTCAGGTGATGGACGAACTGGCGGAAATCTTCGCCGACCTCGGCTTCGCGGTCGCCACCGGGCCGGAGATCGAGGACGACTGGCACAATTTCACCGCGCTCAACATGCCCGAGACACATCCCGCGCGGGCGATGCACGACACCTTCTATTTCCCCGAGGACAGGAATCGCGACGGCCGCCGCATGCTGCTGCGCACCCACACTTCGCCGGTACAAATCCGCACGATGACGAGCAGCAAGCCGCCGATCCGCATCATCGCGCCGGGCCGCACCTACCGATCCGATTCGGACGCGACGCACACGCCGATGTTCCATCAGGTCGAAGGGCTGGTGATCGATCGCGGTATCCATATGGGCCACCTCAAATGGACGCTGGAGACGTTCGTGAAGGCCTATTTCGAGCGCGACGACATCGTGCTGCGCCTGCGCCCCAGCTATTTCCCCTTCACCGAGCCTTCGGCCGAGGTGGACGTCGGCTTCACCTGGGAGAAGGGGCGGCGCGTCATCGGCGGCACGCCCGACGGCGAGACGGGCGGCTGGATGGAGATATTGGGTTCGGGCATGGTGCATCCCCGGGTGATCGCCGCGTGCGGGCTTGACCCCGACGAGTGGCAGGGCTTCGCCTTCGGCTGCGGCATCGATCGTCTGGCGATGCTGAAATATGGCATGGATGATCTGCGCGCCTTCTTCGACGGCGACCTGCGCTGGCTCAGGCATTATGGCTTCGCAGCCCTCGACGTGCCGACTTTGAGCGGGGGAGTAGGCGCATGAAGTTCACCCTCTCCTGGCTGCACGAGCATCTGGCGACCGATGCGACGCTGGAGGCGATCCTTGAAACGCTGACGCGCATCGGCCTTGAGGTCGAGGGCGTCGAGGACCCGGCGGCGAAGCTGGGCGCCTTCACCATCGCGAAGGTGATCGAAGCCGGTCCGCACCCGCAGGCGGACAAGTTGCAGGTGCTGCGCGTCGATACCGGCGCGGGCGATCCGGTGCAGGTCGTCTGCGGCGCGCCCAATGCGCGCGCGGGCCTGATCGGCGTGTTCGGCACCCCGGGCACCTATGTGCCGGGCTCCGACATCACGCTGAAGGTCGCCGCCATCCGGGGCGTCGAGAGCCGGGGCATGATGTGCTCCGCGCGCGAGCTGATGCTGGGCGAGGACCATAGCGGCATCATCGAACTGGCGGAGGACGCCCCGATCGGCGCCGCTTATGCCGGTTATGCCGGGCTGGACGATCCGGTGATCGACGTCAGCATCACGCCTAACCGGCAGGATTGCATGGGCGTGCGCGGCATCGCGCGCGATCTCGCCGCCGCCGGGCTGGGCACGCTGAAGCCGCTCGACGTGCCCGCGATCCGCAGCAGCCTGCCCTGCCCGGTTACGATCCGCACCGACGACCCGGAAGGCTGCCCCGCATTCTTCGGCCGCGTCATGCACGGCGTCGCCAACGGCCCCTCGCCCGACTGGATGGCGCGGCGGCTGAAGGCGGTGGGGCAGCGGCCGATCTCCGCGCTGGTCGACATCACCAATTATCTGATGATCGATCTGGGGCGGCCGCTGCACGTCTATGATCTGGCGAAGATCGAGGGCGGCCTCACCGCGCGCAAGGCCCGCGACGGCGAGGAGGTGTTGGCGCTCAACGGCAAGACCTATCGCCTCGATCCGACGATGACGGTGATCGCCGACGATCGGCAGGTGCATGACATTGCCGGCATCATGGGCGGCGAGGAATCGGGCGTCACCGAGGCGACGACCGACATCGTCATCGAATGCGCCTATTTCGATCCGGACGCGATCGCGCGCACCGGGCGGACGCTGGGCCTCTCCTCCGACGCGCGCAGCCGGTTCGAGCGCGGCGTCGATCCCGCCTTCCTCGCCGATGCGCTGGCGATCGCGACGCGGATGGTGCGCGATCTCGCGGGCGGGGAGCCGACGCTGGCGATCGAGGCGGGCGAGCCGCCGCTCGACACGCGCGTCATCCCTTATGATCCGGCCTCCACCGGGCGGCTGGCGGGGCTGACCGTGCGCGCCGACCGGCAGCGGACGATCCTGCAACGGCTGGGCTTCGGCACCGACGCGGCATGGAATGTGCGCGTGCCGACCTGGCGGCGCGACGTCGACGGTGTCGCCAATCTGGTCGAGGAGATCGTGCGGATCGAAGGCATCGACAAGGTGCCGTCGACGCCGCTGCCCCGCGCCGAGGGCGTCGCCAAACCCACCGCCACCCCCGCGCAGATGATCGAGCGGCGCGCCCGGCGGACGGCGGCGGCGCGCGGGCTGGCCGAGGCGGTGACGTGGAGCTTCCTGTCCGAAGCCGAGGCCGCCCCGTTCGGCGGCGGCGACTGGACGCTGGCCAACCCGATCAGCGAGGACCTGAAGGTGATGCGGCCCTCGCTGCTCCCGGGCCTGATCGCGGCGGCGGGGCGCAACGCGGCGCGCGGCGCGGCCTCGATCCGGCTGTTCGAGATCGGCCGCCGCTATGGCGCGGAGGCGGAACGGCCGACGCTGGGCCTGCTCCTTGCCGGCGAACGGCAGCCGCGCGACTGGCGCAGCGGCAGGGCGCAGCCGTTCGACGCCTACGACGCCAAGGCCGAGGCGCTGGCGATCCTCGCGGCGGCGGGCGCGCCGGCCGATCGGTTGCAGGTGATGGAGGCCATCTCGAGCGCCTATCATCCCGGCCGTTCGGCCAGCCTGCGGCTGGGGCCGAAGACGGTGCTGGCGGAGTTCGGCGAACTGCACCCCTCGATCCTGCAGGCGTTCGATGTCGCGGGTCCGATCGCGGCGGCCGAAATCTATCTCGATGCGATCCCGGCCAAACGCGCCAGCGGCCATATGCGCGGGGCCTATGCGCCCCCCGCGCTCCAGCCGGTGACGCGCGACTTCGCCTTCCTCGTGCCGAAAACGCTGCCCGCCGAGGAGCTTGTCCGCGCGGTGCGGGGCAGCGACAAGGCGCTGATCGTCGAGGTGCGGCCGTTCGACATCTTCGCGGGCGCGGGCGTGCCCGAAGACCAGATGTCGCTCGCGATCGAGGTGGTACTGCAACCCGCCGAGAAGAGCTTCACCGACGCCGACCTCGCGCAGATCGCGCAGAAGATCGTCGCGGCGGCGGCGAAGGTCGGCGCGACGTTGCGGGGGTAAGGATGCCCTGCCGTCAGGGCCTATGGATTCGGTCCGCCACCTTATCGAATGAGTCGCCGTCCATGGATTCCGGCTTCCGCCGGAATGACGGTGATTTGGTGAGGCGCCCTGTCCTCCACGGCATAGTGACGACGGCAGCCAAGATGGCGTAGCGCCCGGAATCGCAGCCCTTCCCGTCACCCCGGCGAAAGCCGGGGCCTATGGACTCGGCTCGCTATCTTATCGAATGAGCCGCCGTCCGTGGATTCCGACTTTCGTCGGAATGACGGCGCGTTGGGACGGTTTCGGCCTCTCTACCGCCTCACCGCAGCGGCGGCGCGGGGGGCGAGGCGCTGCACGGCCTCGTCGTGGATGCCCGGGACGGCGGCGAGGACGCCGAACATTTCGCCATGCGTGGAATTGTAGCGCAGCGGCTGGCCGAGCGCGTCGGTGACGATCGCCCCCGCCTCGCGCGCGATCAGCGTGGCGGCGGCGATGTCCCATTCATGGCCCCAGCGGATCGTCGCCAGCAGATCGGCCTCGTTCGCCGCGACCATCGCGATGCGCAACGCGATCGAATTGGGTTTCGCGACCGGCACGAGATCGAGGTCGCTTTTCGGCAGCACGTCGGCGGGCACGCGCGCGCCGGCCAGCGCCGTCCGATTGCCGCAACGCAGCGGCACACCATTGCGCGTCGCGCCCTTACCCGCCTCGGCGCGCCAATGCTCGCCCCGCGCCGGCGCGTCGAGGACACCCAGCCGCTGCCGGCCGCCCTCCACGAGCGCGACCGAAACCGCCCAGCCGTCGCGGCCGCGCACGAAATCGCGCGTCCCGTCGATCGGATCGACCACCCATGTCCGCACGCGCAGCAACCGCTCCCCCGAATCGGCGGTTTCCTCCGAAAGCCAGCCCGCCTCCGGGTCCAGCGCGGTCAGCCGCTCGCGCAGCAGCGCATCGGCATCGAGGTCCACCTCGCAGACCGGCTCGCCCTTCGCTTTTTCCCAGCGCCGGAACTCGCCGCGCCAGCGGCGATGCACCATCGCCCCCACCTCGGCGGCGACCGCGCTGACGGCGTCGATCAGCGTGTCAGGCACCGGCGACGGTCATCCCGTCGATCCGAAGCGTCGGCACGTTGACCGACTGCCGGAAAACAAGATCGTCGGCGGGCGTGAGCGCGGCGAACATGTCCTTGAGATTGCCGGCGATGGTGATTTCCGCCACCGGCTCGGCCAGCGCGCCGTCGCGGATCACGAAGCCGGAGGCGCCCCGGCTGTAATCGCCCGTCACCGGGTTCACGCCCTGCCCGATCAATTCGGTGACGAACAGGCCGAGCTTGACGTCGGCCATCAGCGCGGCGGGCGACAGCGTGCCCGGCTGCAGGTGGAGGTTGGTCGCGCTCGCGCCCGGAGGGCCGCCCACGCCGCGCGTCGCATGGCCGGTCGGCGCGAGGCCGAGTTGCCGCGCCGACGCCGAATCGAGCAGCCAGCCGGTCAGCACGCCATCGGCGATGATGTCGGTCGGCGCCGTCGGCAGCCCCTCGCCGTCGAACGGCTTCGAGCGCAGGCCGCGCGGCCGATGCGGATCGTCACGAATGACGATGCCGGGCGCGAAGACGGGCTTGCCCAGCGAATCGAGCAGGAAGCTCGTCTTGCGCGCCACCGCCGCGCCCGTGATCGCGCCGACAAGATGGCCGAGCAGGCTGGCGCCGACGCGCGGATCGAACAGCACGGGCATCGCCCCGCTCGCCAGCTTGCCGGGATTGAGCCGCGCCACCGCGCGCTCGCCCGCGCGCGCGCCGATCGTCTCGCTTGGCTCCAGATCGGCGAGGTGACGCGCGCTGTGATAGTCGTAATCGCGCTGCATCGCCGCGCCCGTGCCGGCAATGACGCTGGCCGAGCAGCCATAGGCGCTGGTGCTGTAGGCACGCGCGAAGCCGGTGCTGGTGGCCAGCGCGACCACGCCCCGGCTCGCGCTGGCGCCGCCGCCCTCGCTGTTGGTGACGCCGTTCACGGCGCGCGCCGCCTCCTCCGCCGCGAACGCACGGGCGCGCAGATCGGCGGGCGACGGATCGCCGCCGTCGTCGCTGTCGAGCGCGGGCGCATCGCCCCTGAGCAGCCGGTCCTCCGGCGCGAGGCCGGACCAGGGATCTTCGGGCGCCTCGCGCGCCATCGCTGCCGCGCGATCGACAAGCGCGGCCAGGGCCTCCTCGGAGAGATCGGAGGAGGAAACGCTGGCCGAACGCCGCCCGACGAACAGCCGCAGCCCGATCTCCTCACCCTCCGATCGCCCGACATCCTCCAGCGCGCCGAGCCGGACCTGAACCTCGGTCGAGGCTTCGGCGACATAGAGCGCGTCGGCGGCATCAGCGCCGGCCTTGCGGGCGGCGGAAACGAGCGCGGCGGCGCGCGCGGCGGCTTGATCGGGCGTCAGCATCGCCGCGACTTAGGGATAGCGGGGGCGAAGGTCAAAGGCGTCCGGCGCTGCCGACGACGAGGCAGGCGAGAAACATGAGCAGGCCGGCGAAACGGTTCGACCGGAACTTGGCGAGCGCATCGGCATGATCGCCCATGCGCAGCGTGCCGGTCTGCCACAGGAAATGGAACGCGACGGGCGCCAGCGCCACCAGGGCCAGCCCCTGCGGCCGCACCGCCCAGAGCGCGCAGCCCCACAGCAGGACCGCCATCGCATAGAATCCGGCCACGCCAATCCGGGCATGCCGGCCCAGCGCCCGCGCGGAGGATTTGACGCCGGCGAGCGCATCATCCTCGATATCCTGCAAGGCATAGATCGTATCATAGCCGATCACCCAAGCGATCGCGCCCGCGTAGAGCAGCAGCGCCGGCATCGCGAGCCAGCCGGTCACCGCCGGCCAGCCGACCAGCGCCGCCCAGGAAAAGACGATACCCAACCACGCCTGCGGCCACCAGGTGATGCGCTTCATGAAGGGATAGGCGGCGACAGGCGCGAGGCTGACCAGCGCGACGACCTCAGCCGCATGGTTGAGCTGGAGCAGCACGACCAGCCCGACGAGGCAGAGCATGAGGAGCCAGGCCCAGGCCGCCTTGAGCGACACCCGCCCGCTCGCCAGAGGCCGGTCGCGCGTTCGGGCAACGCGTCGATCGAGATCGCGATCGACGATGTCGTTATAGACGCACCCCGCGCCCCGCATCGCGAGCGCGCCCAGCGCGAACCACAGGATCAACGCCCCGCTCCGCAGGCTGGCCCCTCCCGCGAGCGCGATCGCCCAGGCGCCCGGCCAGAAAAGCAGCCAGGCGCCGATCGGCCGGTCGAATCGCGCAAGCTGGACAAAATCGCGCGGGCCCGCGGGGAGTGCGGCGACAAGCCCATGCTTTTCGCTGTCGGGGACGATCACGGGTTCGGTCATGCCCGCTTCCTAGCGGGTTACGGCCATTGGGGAAACGGTGGCGGAATCACGATCGCGCCCCAGCGCGGCTTGACTTTCATGCGCCCATGCCGCACTGGCGGCGGCGAAGGAGCGGCGGCGACGCCGCTTTATTTTTTCGCGCGTCAGCGATTCGGACAGAGACAAGGAATATCGGTCATGGCCAAGCCGACCACCGTCAAGATCAAGCTCGTCAGCTCGGCGGACACGGGCTTCTATTATGTCACCAAGAAGAATCCGCGCACGCAGACCGAGAAGCTGAGCTTCCGCAAATATGATCCGGTCGCGCGCAAGCACGTCGATTTCAAGGAAGCCAAGATCAAGTAAGCCGCCGCCGGGCCGCCGCGCGGCGCCGGTTCAGGCGACTTTCGCGAGGCCCAGCCGCCGGATCTCGATCGCCGGGCAGCGATTCATGACGACCTTGAGCCCGGCCGCCTCGGCGCGCTGGGCGGCGGCCTCGTCGACTACGCCCAATTGCATCCAGACCGCCTTCGCGCCCGCCGCGATCGCCTGATCGACCGCCTCGCCCGCCCGGTCCGAGCGGCGGAAGATATCCACCATGTCGAGCGGTTCGCCGATCTGGGACAGTTCGCGCCAGACATATTCGCCATGGACATGCTCGCCAGTTATCTGCGGATTGACCGGCAGCACGCGATAGCCATGCCCTTGCAGCACCTGCATCACCCCATAGCTCGGCCGGTCGGGCCGGTCGGAGATGCCGACCAGCGCGATCACGCGCGTCTCGTTCAGCAGGGCGGCGATATCCTCGTCGGACGTAAGCGGCATCGTCAGGTCCTTTCAGGGCATCAGATCGTGGCGGGCGCCTTCGCATTCAACCATTCCATCACGCGCCCGGCAATGTCGAGGAAGGGTTGCGCCACCGCCTCGCCGCCCGCCGCCGGCGGCTCGCCCGCGTCGGAGGCGCGGCGGATCGCGATGTCGAGCGGGATGCGGCCGAGGAAGGGGACGCGCAGCACGCCGGCCGCCGCCTCCGCCCCGCCCGCGCCGAAGGGATCGCTGATCTCGCCGCAATGCGGGCAGACATAGCCCGCCATATTCTCCACCAGCCCGACGATCGGCACCGTCGCCTGATTGAACAGATCGATCGCGCGCGCCGCATCGATCAGCGCCAGATCCTGCGGCGTGGAGATGATGACCGCGCCGGAAGGCTTGTGCTTCTGGATCATCGAAAGCTGCACGTCGCCCGTGCCCGGCGGCAGATCGACGAGGATCACCTCGATATCGCCCCACTCGGCATCAAGGAGCTGGCCGAGCGCATTGCCCGCCATCGGGCCGCGCCATGCGATCGCCTGCCCCGGCTTCACCAGATGCCCCATCGACAGCATCGGCACGCCGAAAGCGGTCGGCACCGGGATCAATTTCTTGTCGGCGGCCTCGGGGCGGCTGCCTTCGGTCGCCATCAGGCGCGGCTGCGAGGGACCATATATGTCGGCGTCGACGAGGCCCACCTTCATGCCCAGTCGCGCTATCGCCACCGCCAGATTGGCGGCCAGCGTCGATTTGCCGACGCCGCCCTTGCCCGATCCTATCGCGATCAGGCGGCGCGTCTTCTTCTCCGCCGTCATCGCGATGCGGACGTCGCGCACGCCCGAAACCCCGATCAGCGCCGCGCGCACATCGCGTTCGATCCGGGCGCGCGCATCGCCTGAGAGGCCCGTCACGTCGAGGATCAGGCTGGCCGTGCCATCGGCGAAGCGCGGCGGCATCGCGCGTTTGCTTTCGATCAGGCCCTTGCCGGTCAGCGGATCGGCGACGGTGTCGAGGGCCTGGGCGAGAGCAGCAATCATATCCATGATGGCCCCATAGGCCAGCCGACGCGCCAATGGCACTGTTTTTCCGCCGATCGCGCCCTATAATGACGCGGATGAAAGCGACAATGGGGCCGGGAGCCGCACCAGACAGGATGTTGAACGAAAGCGGCGGCGGCCCCTGGGGAGGGCGCGGCGGCGGAAGCGGCGGATCGGGAGGCGACGGCGGTGACGGCCTCGGCCCCCGCAATCCCTGGCAACAACCCCCGCGCAAGCGCCCGTCCTCCGGCGGCGGGCAGCGTTTCGGGCCCAGCGCGCTCGACGAACTGATCCGGCGGGGCCGCGCCCGGTTCGGCGGCGGCTTTCCCAATCCGCAGGGTCATTCGATCTGGCTGTGGGCGATCGGCCTGTTCGTGCTCGCCTGGATCGCGCTCACCAGCATGCACATCGTCGCGCCGCAGCAGCGCGGCGTCATCACCCGTTTCGGCAAATATGCCGGCACGCTGGGGCCAGGCGTCGGCCTCACCTTCCCCGCGCCGATCGACAAGGTGCAGAAGGTCGATGTCGATCATATCCACACGATCGATATCGATACCGGATCGGGCAGCGGCCAGAATCTGGTGCTGACGGGGGACCAGAACATCGTCGACCTCGCTTATTCGGTGCGCTGGAGCATCCGCGAGCCCGAACTTTATCTGTTCGAGCTGGCCGATCCCGACGACACGATCAAGGAAGTCGCCGAAAGCGCGATGCGCGCGCAGCTTGCCCGCGTGTCGCTGAACGACGCGATCGGGCCGCGGCGCAGCGAGATCGAGGCGCGCGTCGCCCAGTCGATGCAGGCGCTGCTCGACAGCTATCGCGCGGGCGTCACCATTCAGGGCGTCGCGATCAAGCAAGCCGACCCGCCGGCCGAAGTGGTCGATGCGTTCAAGGCGGTGTCCGCCGCGCAGCAGAAGAAACAATCCTATCTGAACGATGCGCGCGCCTATGCGCTCCAGCTCACCGCCAAGGCCCAGGGCGAGGCGGCCGCGTTCGACAAGGTCTATGCCGAATATCGGCTTGCCCCCGAAGTGACGCGCCGGCGCATGTATTATGAGACGATGGAGAAGGTCCTGGCCAAGACCGACAAGACGGTGATCGAAGCGCCCGGCGTGATGCCCTATATCCAGCTTCCCCGTGGCGCACGCCCGCTGCCGCCGCCCGCAACCACGCAGGCGACGGAGGGCGGCAAGTGACGACAGTCTCGCGGCTCGTCCGCAATCCGATCGCCTGGGGTCTGCTCGCGATCTTCCTCCTCATCCTGTGCTCCAGCATCTTCGCGATCGTTCCGGAAACGAAGCAGGCGCTGATCGTCCGCGTCGGCGAGCCGGTGCGTATCTACAATCGCTATGATCCCAAGCAGAAATTCGGCCATACCGGCGCGGGCCTGATTGCGCGCGTGCCCTTCTTCGAATCGATCGTCTGGGTCGACAAGCGCGTGCTCGATTTCGACATGCAGCGTCAGGCGGTCCTGTCCACCGATCAGCTCCGGCTGGAGGTGGACGCCTTCGCGCGTTATCGCATCGTCGATCCGATCCGCATGTATGTGACCGCGCGCAACGAGAAGAATGTCGGCGATGCGCTGAAGCCGATTCTGGGATCGGCGCTGCGCAACGAGCTGGGCAAGCGGCCCTTCGCCGCCCTGCTAAGCCCCGAGCGCGGGCAGCTGATGGACAATATCCAGAAGGCCCTGGCCCGCGTCGCCGCCCAATATGGCGCGGAGATCGTCGATGTCCGCATCAAGCGCGCCGACCTGCCGAGCGGCAGCCCGCTCGACAGCGCGTTCGAACGGATGCGCACCGCGCGCGAGCAGGAGGCCCGCTCGATCCTTGCCGAAGGATCGCGCGAGGCGCAGATCATCCGCGCCGACGCCGATGCCGACGCCTCGCGTATCTATGCCGACAGTTTCGGCAAAGACCCCGATTTCTACGATTTCTATCGGGCGATGCAGTCCTATCGGGTCACGTTCGGCACCGACGGGATGGAGGCGCCGGGCGCCGCGAACGTGATTCTCTCCCCCGACAACGAATATTTGCGACAGTTCCGGGGGCGCGAGCGTTGACCGGGTGGCCTCATTCAAGAGAGGTTAAGCCACAGGTCCAATAGGAATAGCGACACTCCCCGGCGGGGTTCGCAAGGCAAGGAGGTTTCCTATCGTGCGTTATGCTTATGCCATCACTGCGGCGCTTCTGGCCGGAGGGGCGACCGCAACGCTGACCTTGCAGCAGCCGTTGGGCGCCCAGGTCGCGCAGAACGCCCCCGCGAACCTCCCCTCCGCCTCCGCGCCGCGCGGCGCGCCGATGAGCTTCGCCGATCTCGCGGCGAAGCTGCAGCCCGCCGTCGTCAACATATCGACGACGCAGCGCGTGCGGGTGCAGAACCAGAATCCCTTCGCCGGCACGCCCTTCGGCGATCTGTTCGGGCAGTTCGGCGGGCCGGGCGGTAACGGAAACGGCCGCCCGATCACGCGCGAGGCGACCTCGCTCGGCTCCGGCTTCATCATTTCCAGCGACGGTTATATCGTCACCAACAATCACGTGATTTCGGCCGCGGAGACGGGGCAGGGCGCAAAGGCGGTCGTCGAATCGATCACCGTCACCCTGCCCGATCGCAAGGAATATACCGCCAAGGTGGTGGGCCGCGACGTCGTCTCCGATCTCGCGCTGCTCAAGATCGATGCTAAAAATCTTCCCTTCGTCCAGTTCGGCGATTCGACGCGCACTCGTGTCGGCGACTGGGTGATCGCGATCGGCAACCCGTTCGCGCTGGGCGGCACCGTCACCGCCGGCATCGTTTCCGCCATCCATCGCAATATCGGCCTCGGCGGCGCTTATGATCGCTATATCCAGACCGACGCGGCCATCAACCAGGGCAATTCGGGCGGCCCGATGTTCGATCTGCACGGCAATGTCGTCGGCATCAACACCGCGATCTTCTCGCCCACCGGCGGCAATGTCGGCATCGGTTTCGCGATTCCCGCCGAGGAAGCCAAGCCGGTGATCGAGGCGCTGAAGGCCGGCGGCCGCGTCAAGCGCGGCTATCTGGGCGTCGGCATCCAGCCGATGAGCGAGGATATCGCCGCGGGCCTCGGCCTACCCAAGGATCATGGCGAGATCGTCAGCCGCGTCGAGCCGGGCGAAGGCGCCGCGCGCGCCGGCATCCGCCAGGGCGACGTGATCGTCTCGGTCAGCGGGCAGAGCGTGACGCCGGACAATTCGCTGTCCTACATCATTGCCAACACGCCGATCGGATCGCGCGTGCCGATCGAGATCATCCGCGGCGGCAAGCATCTTACCGTCACCGCCACGATTGGCGAGCGTCCGCCCGAAGACCAGCTTCTGGCGAAGGAGGACGGCAATGACTCCGACAATGAGGGCAACGCCGGGGGCGAGCAATCGACGCGCGCCTCGATCGGACTGGGCCTTCAGGCGCTTACCCCGGAAATCGCCCGCCAGCTCGGCATCACCAACACGACGCGCGGCGTGGTCGTCACCTCGGTCGATCCGTCGAGCGACGCGGCGGCCGAGGGCATTCAGCGCGGCGACGTGATCCTGACGATCAACCAGCGGCCGACCGCCACCGTTGCCGATGCCGTCGCCGCGGTCGATGCGGCGCGAAAGGCGGGGCGCGGCACGGTGCTGCTCTTCATCCAGCGCGGCAACGGCACACCGCGCTATATGGGAGTGAAGATCAACAACTCACGCGGCTGAACGACAACGATCGCGACTCAAAGGGGGGCGCATGGCGGACGAAACCGGACTCTTCATCGGGCAGAGCGAGGGGAAGGCCCCCGCCCCCCAGATACTCCAGCTCCGCCGCGCCAACCGCCATGGGCTGATCGCGGGCGCGACCGGAACGGGCAAGACCGTCACGCTCCAGGGCATCGTCGAAGGGCTGTCGAAGCACGGCGTTCCCGTCTTCTGCGCCGATGTGAAGGGCGACCTTGCCGGGCTCGCCATGGCCGGTTCGCCGCAGGCGCCGACGCATGACGCCTTCGCCAAACGCGCCGCCGAAATCGGCGACAGCGAGTGGGCCTATGCCGACAATCCCGCCATCCTGTGGGACCTGTTCGGCAAGCAGGGCCACCCGATCCGCACCACCGTCTCCGAAATGGGGCCGCTGCTGCTGGCGAGGCTTCTCGATCTCAACGAGGTGCAGGAAGGTGTGCTCGCGATCGCCTTCCGCTATGCCGACGAGCAGGGCATGCTGCTCCTCGATCTCGCCGATCTTCAGGCGATGCTCGCGCACTGCGCGGAGAATGCCGCCGATCTCAGCGCCAAATATGGCAATGTCACGCGCCAGTCGGTGGGCTCGATCCAGCGCCAGCTCCTGCAACTCGAAAGCCAGGGCGGCGACAGCTTCTTCGGCGAACCCGCGCTCGACGTGCATGATTTTCTCGGGCGCGACGAGAAGGGGCGCGGCTACGTCAACATCCTCGCCGCCGACAAGCTCATGGCGAGCCCGAAGCTCTACGCCACCTTCCTGCTCTGGCTGCTCTCCGAACTGTTCGAGGCGCTGCCCGAGGTGGGCGATCCCGACAAGCCGACGCTCGCTTTCTTCTTCGACGAGGCGCATCTGCTGTTCGACGAGGCGCCCAAGGCGCTGCTCGACAAGGTGGAGCAGGTCGTCCGCCTGATCCGATCGAAGGGTGTCGGCGTCTATTTCATCACGCAGAATCCGATCGACATTCCCGAGGATGTGGCCGGGCAGCTCGGCAACCGCGTCCAGCACGCGCTGCGCGCCTTCACGCCGCGCGACCAGAAGGCGGTGAAAGCGGCCGCCGAGACGTTCCGCGCCAATCCCGATGTCGACGTCGCGACGGTCATCACCGAGTTGAAGGTGGGCGAGGCGCTCGTCTCGCTGCTCCAGCCCGACGGCGCGCCCGCGCCGGTTGCGCGGACGCTGATCAAGCCGCCCTGCTCGCGCGTTGGCCCGCTGACCGACAAGGAACGCGCGGTGCTCCAGTCGATCTCGCCGGTCGCGGGTAAATATGACACGCCGGTCAACCGCGAATCGGCGGCGGAAATTCTCTCGGCCAAGGCGGGCGAGGCGCAGGCCGCCGCCGCCGAGGCCAAGGCAAAGAGTGAGGCGGACAAGGCGGCCGCCGCCGCGGCGAAAGAGGCCGAACGCGCCCGCATCGCCGCCGAGCGCGAGGCGGCGCGGCAGGCGCGCGAAGCGAGCAAGCCCACCATGTTCGACAAGATGGTCCAGTCGGCGGCGCGCTCGGCGGCCTCTTCGGTCGGACGGCAGGTGGCCGGCAGGCTTGGCGGGCAGATCGTGCGCGGCATATTGGGCGGATTGTTCAAGGGCCGATGACGGCGCGGTGATCCTCCGCCACGGCCACTTTCGCCAGGCCCCTTCTACTGCGCCACCTTATGCCCTCGCCGCTGTGCTCCGCGCGTTTCATGCTTTCTGCGTTGACCTGAAAGCGCCGCTTGTCTAGGCGTTCAGCCGTTGGAGACGTGGGTGAGTGGCTGAAACCAGCGGTTTGCTAAACCGTCGTACGATTTAAGGTCGTACCCCGGGTTCGAATCCCGGCGTCTCCGCCACACGATCATAATATTGCTATAAAAGAATAGCCCCAGAAAGGTGACGCGGTTTCGCGCCTTTTTGGGGGGCTGCGGAGAGCGGCTTTTCCTCTGTCGCCTGATAGAGCGGGAGCGCCATGGGCTGCCTTTGATGGTCAGGCGACGCAAAGCGGCGCCGAAACGCCGCTGCTCCTCTGACGGACTGAGATTTATCACATTCCGAACATAGCGGTCTGCTTACTCCAGTCGATCGGCAGGTTTGCGGTACGCAGGGAGCGCGTTGACAGAGACGGGCTGCGTACCGCCGGGATCGCTTAGACGATCGCGCGTGCGAGAAGTTCAGCCGAACCAGTCGCAGCACCTACGATTCGTTGTCCTCGATTGCAGAGATAATCCAGTTATAGATCGAACAGTGAATCGATGTCCTTAAGTCCAAAAGAATAAGGGAGAGCGATAATGGCTGAAAGAACCCCGGCGAAAGCGCCTTGTTGGCGGGGTAGGCGTGTTGTCGGATTGGTGCTGGCGATTGCCGTCGCGGGTTGCGCCGCACCTGCCTTCACCGAACCACCAAAGGTCGGCGATCTCCATCTCAGCTATGCGATGCCGCAGGCGGGCGGAGAAAGAATTCCTTATCGGGTCTATCTTCCCACGAATTGGACACCGAAACGAAAATGGCCATTGGTGATGGTGCTCCATGGCTATGCCGCCACCGCTGATACGGCGCTGGAGCAGGCCGATGGCGCGTTGCAGGAACAGGCGGAAAAGCACGGCTTCGTGTTGGTCGCCCCCAACGGATATAATGGAATGGCTGACTATGGCGCCAATCTGCCGTTGCCTTCCGGGCTCAGCCGTTTCGGGACGCCTTTGAAAATGAGTCCTGGGGCGGAATCGGCATTGGCCGAAGCGGACGTTGTCAATGTTCTCGATCGAGCATCTGTAGATTACAATATTGATCCAACACGTATTTTCGTAATGGGAAACTCAATGGGCATGACCGGCACGCTGCACTTTGCTGAAAAGTTTCCCAACCGGTTCTGCGGCATCTCCCCGAGCGATGGCCCCCCATGGCCGAATTATCCAATGGACCGGCTCAAGCACCTTAAGGGCATCTTGTTCGTTCACGGCGAAAAGGACGACATCGCGAGAATTTCGGATACGCGACGGTTGTACCAGGCTGCATTGGCGCAAGGCATTAATGCGCAGCTCCAAATCGTGCCGGGCGGCGTCCATGCCACAGCCTGGGTCCAGTCCATACCGAACGTGTTCGACTTTTTCGCCGGATTGAGCTGCGCCGATCGATAGCACTCCTCAATAGATCAGAAGGCCGCTTGTGCCAGGATTATGGCAATTCACATTGAACAATCTCGGCCGGTTCGATCCAGCGCAAAAGTTCATGCTTGATGGATCGGCCTCTCGATCGTCCTGAAGGAACCCGAGAAAAGATGATGTTGGGTGTTAGCGCGAACCGTTCAGGCCCAGGCAGCAAATTGCGAGGGATGTTGATTGCGGCTGGAGCGGTGTCCGTGGCGTTGCCGGCCCCCTGGTGCCGAGCAACAGCGGGGGAGCCACTCCGCCCGCCCCCTCTCGTCCACATCGACACGGGTAATCTCTCGGGGAGGGATAATGGGGGCGCCTATTCGTTCAGGGGCGTTCCCTACGCCGCTCCGCCGGTCGGCGACCTGCGCTGGCGTCCTCCGCAGTCGCCGGCCCCTTGGGACGGTGTGCGCGACGCAGGCAATTTTGCGCCGGATTGCCCGGGCCTCTTTCCCGCCCACCATAAGATGTCGGAAGATTGCCTCTACCTCAACGTTTGGACCCCAGGTCTGGCAAAGGCGAACAGACCTGTGATGGTGTGGATCTATGGCGGGGGCTTCGCGGGCGGAAGCGCCGATATGCCCATGTTCGACGGAGCAGCGCTAGCCCGCCACGATGTGGTGCTCGTCACCTTCGGTTATCGTACCGGCTCGCTAGGCTTTCTGGCCACGCCCGAACTGGCCGCAGAATCGCCGACGCATGCCGCGGGAAATTACGGTTTGATGGATGTTCTGGCGGTTCTTCGCTGGGTCAAGGCCAACATCTCTGCTTTTGGTGGCAATCCGGACAACGTGACCCTGTTCGGCCAATCGTCCGGCTCCGAAAGCGTCAACATCCTCACCGCCTCTCCGCTTGCCCGGGGGCTGTTCCAAAAAGGCATCGGCTTATCCGGGTCTTCGTTCGGTGTGCGGCGGGCGCCGTCGCTCGCCACCGCGGAAATAGCCGGCAGGCAATTCATGGCATCGCGTCATGCCACAAGCCTTGCTCAGCTTCGGGCGATGGATTGGCATGATTTGCTGGCCCATCCGGACGAGAAGTTCGAACCGAATATCGACGGCTGGCTCTTGCCGGCGGATGTATATGCTACCTACCGGGCCGGAAAGCAGAACGACGTGCCGTTGATCGTTGGCAACACTTCGCAAGAATGGCCGCGGCCCGAACCGCTGACACCGGCGCAGTTTCGAACGAATGTCGAAAGTCGGTTCGGAAACCTTGCATCGACGCTACTGGCGTGGTCCGACATTCCGGACGAACAGCACGCCACCGATGCGCAATGGAATCTCACCAACATCGAATGGGGCGATTTTCCTGCTGCGACGTGGGCCGGATTGCAGGCTCGAACAGGGCGTTCCCCGATCTGGCGATACCTGTTTGATTACGCGCCCCCCGCGCCGGCTGGCCAGCCCAGGATCGCCAGGCATGGCTCGGACCTGCCCTATATATTCGATTCGCTCGATCGATCCGATGCGATAGCGAGCGTTCCCAGCGATCTGGCTGTACGTGACACGATGCTGGGCTACGTCCTCAATTTCGTGCGCCATGGTGACCCGAACGGTGCGGGCCTGCCTCATTGGACGGCGGCGGCGCGAGCGCCGGCGGAAGTGTTACGGCTACGCTCTGACGGAGCCCGGATGGTGCCGGAGCGAGATCCCCGCCTCGTGGCGCTGCTCCATCGCCATTACTACAGCGACGATCAGGGAGAGTAGGCCGAGATGAATCGGATTGTAGCGACCCATGGGGCAACCGGCAGACTGGCGTGGCAAGCGCCCGTCATCGCAATGGGGACCGCCGACCGTCGGCGCGAGAGGAACGCATTGGGAGCTTCTGCGGACGCCCAGGCCTGGGAGGCACTACCGGACTCGCCGGAAGCCGGCCCGGCTCATTTCGTCAGCTTCGACCCCGGCCGGCTTATGGCCGATCGCGACAGGAATCCCTGATAGATGGCCGCGCCCCACCTAATTGCCCGGCCGTTCCACCTGTCGATCATGCGCATGGCACTGCTTTCGCTGGGCTTGCTTTTGGCGGCATCGATGTCGTCGACCGCGTTTGCAGAGAAGGTTTCACCCCCGCCGGTCCGCTACGAACGCCTGCCGGCGCGCGCAACGATCGCGCCTGTCATGGACTGCGGCAAGCTGGTAGATCAGGACCTGCTCGAAATCGCGGGAGCGCCGGCCCGGATTACCGAAGCCAAGGTTGAGAAGCGCGATAACGACATTGACTTCTGTGTCGTCAAAGGGATCATCGCCCCGCAAATCCAGTTCGTCCTGAACCTTCCCATGTCGACCTACACGGGACGCTATCTGCAGGGCGGATGCGGAGGAGCTTGCGGAACGATCTGGGACAGCATTTCGCCATCCTGCGATACACCGGTCGCTTACAACGGTGCCTTTGCCGTCGGATTTAACAATTCAGGGCATGTCGGACCCACGGCCAGAGACACGCTGTGGGCCGCCAATGCCCCGCAGTTGCAGGTCGATTTCGCTTATCGGGGGCCACACGTATCCGCGATCGTCGCCAAAGATATCCTCACCAGATTCTATGGCAGCAAGCCCTATATTTCATATTTCGTCGGCTGTTCGGATGGCGGGCGCGAAGCGATGGAGGAAGCGCAGCGCTATCCGAGCGATTTCGACGGAATTCTCGCAGGGGCTCCGGCATTGTGGATCACGTCCGGCGTGACCCGGATTCTGCACGAGGCGCGGGTCTCACAAAACAGCGACGGTCAGCAAATATTGACTCAAGACGCCACGCGCGTCCTGCACGCCGCGGTCATCGAAGCGTGCGACGGCCTCGATGGATTGAAGGATGGCCAGATCGATCTTCCCCGTCAGTGCCATTACGATCCGCGCGACCTCATTTGCAAACCCGGCCAGAACTTAAACTGCATCACCGCGGATCAGGCGCGGGTGGCCGTTGAACTTTATCGTGGATCGGTCGACGATCAGGGGCGGCAAACCTTCTTTGGCGGCGAGCCCTTCGGTTCGGAACTTCTGTGGGAGGCGCCCGGCAGTTTTCTGACCGGAGGAGCGTTCCTTGCCGCCAATCAGATCAAATATATGATCTACGGCGGGAAGACTCATCAGAACCTCGACTACAAAACCTGGAATCCCGGCGAAGCAGAGGTACTCGACCTGCTGGAAAAAGGGGGGTTCTACAACGCCAACAATCCGGATCTCTCGGCGTTCAAGGCCTCGGGCGGCAAGCTCATCATGTGGCAGGGCTGGGCCGACAATGCTGGTGGCGCGCACCTGTTGCTCGATTATTATCAACACGTCCGTGACATGATGGGCGGCTTTGCCGCGACCGATCCGTTCCTGCGAGTCTACATGCTGCCAGCCGTCTATCACTGCGCGGGAGGGTATATCGCCTATCAGCAGGATCTGCTCGGCCACCTTGTCAACTGGGTGGAGCGCGCAGACGCTCCTTTTCAGATCATCGCCGGCGCGGTGCTCGACGATGGCACGGTGCGAGAGCGGCCAATCTATCCTTATCCGGTAAGGGCCGCGTACAAAGGTTCCGGCGACATCAACGCGGCGACAAGCTTCGTTCCGGATCGCCCGGACAAGGAACCGAACGACACGTTCGACTGGCTTGGAGCTGGGCGCATCGGTGGCAAGCCGCCGGTCGCCAAATGGGGGGCGAGCACCGAAAAATGATCAAACTAGCAAAGTTCGCAGCCGCGCTGTTCGCGGCGTTGACTGTCACGGGCATGCAAGCCGCGGCGCAGGAAGCGCCCCCCAAGGTTACTGTCGATGCGGACGGTAGCGTGCATATTCCGCCGATGGTGGTCCCGCCGTCCAGTCTACTGACGCCCGAAGGCAAGGCCTATCTCGCGCAACACCTGCACGATATGCAGGATTCGAGGTCGAAGATTCTGCCGGATAATGGCGTGGTGCCCTACTTCCTACAGCCATATCTCGACTACGATCATGCGCATTTCGCTTACGATCGAGCGGAGACGCGGATCGCGGGCGTCCGGGCCTATATCTACACCCCACGCGATGGCGTGAAGCCCACGAATACGAAGCGGATACTCCTGAACCTGCATGGTGGTGGTTTCGGCGGATGCTTCCCGGGCTGCGCGGAACTGGAATCGATTCCGATCGCCTCGATGGGCCGTATCAAGGTCATTTCGATCGATTATCGGGAGGGCCCCGATCACAAGTTTCCTGCCGCGAGCGAGGATGTGGCAGCCGTCTATCGCGAGTTGCTGAAGACCTACAGGCCGCAGGATATAGGAATATATGGCTGTTCCGCCGGCGGGATGCTGGTGGGCATGTCGCTCGCATGGTTCGACAAGGAACGTCTGCCGATGCCCGGCGCTGCGGGTATCTTCTGCGCCGGAATGACTCTGGTTGACGGGCCCGGTTTCGGTGGCGATGCACAATATGTCGTCTCGCCGATCGGCGAAGCCTATCTTCCTACGGAACTGCCGCCGCCTGCTGGGAAAAGCCTTCCGCGCATCGGCTATCTTGCCGATGTCGATATTCACGATCCGCTTGCGGCGCCCGCCAATTCCCTCGATTTGCTGAGTCGCTTCCCGCCGACGCTGTTCATCACGGCGACGCGCGGCTTCGAATTCAGTTCTGCCGTCTATTCGCATGGCCAGATGGTGAAGGCCGGCGCCCAAGCGGAACTGCACGTCTGGGACGGCATGTTCCACGGCTTCTTCTACAATTCGCAAGTTCCGGAATCGCTTGATGCGGACAACGTCATCATCAAGTTCTTCGAGAAGCACCTGGGCGGCTGATATGTACTTGTGAGGCTGAACAGCTTCAAAGGCTTGAATGGGATTACGTTACAAGCCTTGCGTCTAGGTATGTGATGAGAAATGGCCGCTGATCGCGCCATATCTGACGTTGCAGCGAGAAGATGCAGGCAGCGGGGAGTCGTGCGAAGTGTTCGACAGCTTGCGCTGCATCGTGAAGACCGGCACGCACGGCGATGGATCGTCGAGCGCTCATTCAGCGCCGTGTCCAAACTCTCGCCGGCCTCCACGTCGTCGCCTTTGCGCCATGATCAAACAGGCCACTGCCATCGCCGGACCTTCATAACAGCCTCCAGGATCACGGCGCGGCGAGTTCCGCAAGCGGAATCCTGCGGTACATGATCTGGCCAGAGCCCCCCGTGCTCCAATCCGTCCAGGCGACGTGCACGGCCTCGCGGCTGGCGTCGATGGTGTTGATGAAGTCCCCGGTTACGGAATAGTCGCGCTCCCATCCAGCCGGGACGATTGAGGCTGCCGTCGATGCCTTCAGCGCCGGCCCGAACTTTCCGCGGCTGGCCAAGGCGACATAGGTGTCATAACTCCCGTCGGCGTGATAGCCGCGCCAGACCAGTACCAACCGCCCGTCTGGCGTGTAAGCCAGGTCTGGGCGGGACGCGCGTGCGATGTCTGCCGGAGGGGGAGGCATCGTCGCAACCGTCCAACTGCTGCCCCCGTCGCTGGTCAGGCGGACGACCGGCAACGGTTCATCCGGCAGAACCAGCGCCAGCGCGTAGGCGCGCGCGCGTGTCGGATCGGCGGCGATCGGGGGATAATGAACCAGCCTGTCGAAACTTCCGGCCTCGGTCACGAAGTGGCGCTCCAGCGTACGGCCGTTATCCGCGCTAGTTGCGAAGACGACGCACAGACATTTCGCGCCGCTGACTGGAACGGCGCCGGCAAGATAGGAAACCGCGAAAATTCCGTGCGACACGATCATGCGCCCGTCCCAGCGTTGCGGCCAGTTGCTGTCGCCAAACGCGTAGATCGGCCCAAAATCGGCACCTTCGTTTGTGGAGCGCGTATAAAAACGCTGCGAATGGAGCTTTCCGCCCGGTGGGGCAGGGAAACCGCCGGACATGAAGATCGCCCCCGTCTTGTCGTCAATCAGACCGCGGCCGCCATCCCATGGTACGTGAGTCGCCTCGCTCGGCACGGCGGGATTGGCGGCAAAGCGCACCTCATCGCCCGTGCCGATCCCGCTGCGAATCGGCGACCAGCTACGCCCCCAGTCGTGCGAAAGACGCATAACCACGCGGCCGGCCGCATGGGTTCCCTCCGGTGCGTCCTGGGGCAGGGTGCCGGCCAGCGTCGCGCCGATCAGCAACTCTCCGCGAGGACCGATATCGACGTAGGGCGCATTACAAACCGGCGTATCCGGCCGATTCCACACCAGCTCATTGGTCACAAATGTCCGTCCACCGTCGCTTGACAGAGAGAGATAGCAGTTCATTCCGCGAAGGCCTGCGTTTGAGCCCGGCTCTCCGCTGTTGAGATAGCGCCAGATCACCGCGACGTGATTCGGCGCAGCCGGATCGACCGCAACGACCGGAACCGATGCGGATCTCTGGGCACCGCCGGCGCTCAGTTCGATCGCCAAGGTCGATGGCGATTTTGCATTCGATTGCATGGGGCCGGCACAAGATGCGAGCAAAGTCACCGCAAGCGAAACGTTGAGCTTCGATAACGCGTTTCCCAACCGCATATTCCCCTCCCTTCACAAACCCATAAAATAGCTTAGAGCTAAGATAAATAAATTCCAGATGGTTCGCGCTTTGAGCGAAAAAAATGCCGGCTGGCCCGATGCGGGAGGGTGCCTTGACCCGTGCTTCGGCAACACCCGCAAAAGTTGTGAGGAAAGATGATTACCAAACGAATGGTTTTCGCCGCCCGGATGGTGCTCGGAATTTTTTATCTGCTCAGCGGATTGAACTGGTTCTTCGGTTTCATTCCGCTCCTGCCCTATGTGGGGATGCCCACGGACCTTCCGATCAAGCACGCAGTAGTCTCCGAGATGATCGCAACCGGCTGGATGTTCCAGTCGGCGAAGATTGTTGAGGTGGCATTCGGCCTTTCGATGGTGACGAACCGCGCGGTACCAGCGATGTTGCTCGCAGCTTTGCCGGTCGCCTTCCTGACGTTCATGCTCGATGCCATGATCCTCGGAGATCTATGGGCGTGGATCCAAGGCGCGGAAAGCGGCGCGCAACTTTGGGCGGCAATCTATGATATGACGGTGGGGGGACTTTGCGTCCTGCTGGTTCATCTATGGCTGGTGTGGTGCTATGCTGACTATTATCGGCCGATGCTGGTATGGAGATCGAAACCTGACGAGCCCTCAACCGCCGGAGCCGGTAAAATGCTTCGGTTTGTTTTCATCGGTTTCGGGATATTCTCAATCACGCTGCAAGCCTGGAATCTCTACCTTTTCTTCTCGATGATCGGAGCGAGACGTTAATGCGTTCCGTGGCGGAACGATTGTCGGATTGAGCAAAAAACCGCAGGGATCTTCCAAGACGGGCGCTGTCAGAGCAAGTGCACCGGCTATAAAGGGGTAGAGGGTAGCGCGCCGCAATGCCTCACCTCGCGTGCCCGGTAGCCCATTAACACTTCAACTCGTCGCCTGAGATGATCCGCCTTACGTGGGTGTAGCCCGGTTTCCGCTGCCGCGCAGGAAGGCCAGGGCCTTCTGTCCCTGAGCCGATGGTTACAGCGATTCGCCCCCGCCGCGATTAAGGTCCGCGGAAATCCAGATGTAGGCGGCATGCCCATCTGCGAAACACTTCTTCTGCATCGTCCAAAAGCGCAGTTCTCTGCCCTTTCGCACCGGCTGTAGGCCGTTGCTTGACCGACCGCAGCAAAGATATTATGCAAAATCATATTTTATATTGGATACCGCAAGATCTTGCAGAGTCTTGGGGTTAGCGAAAACCGGCAGCGACCGGGACCATGGGGAGGAGTGTTGAAATGAAGGGGATCGGTCTTGCTTCGCCGGTGCGGGCGGTTGCCCGCCTGTCGGTATCAACTTCGCTGTTGGCGCTTGGGCTTTTGGCGGCAACGTCGGCCTCAGCTCAGGACGAACCGGAAGCCGGAGGCGCAGCCGTAGAAAAACCGGGCAGCGAAATCGTGGTCACCGGCACCCGGATCAAGGGGGTCGCTCCCGTCGGTTCTGCTGTGGTGCCCATCGGCCGCGAAGACATGGAGAAGATGGGTGTCAGCACCACGAATGACGCTCTTCGCAAGCTTCCGCAGATCGTCAATTTCGGCGCGTCGGACGATCAGTCCGGCGGCACGGTTATCCAGAATTCGTCACTCAACACCTTCTTTGCGAAATCAATCAACCTGCGCGGTCTTGGTACTGCGGCGACTCTGAGCCTGGTCAATGGCCATCGTGTGGCGCCGCAGGGGCCCAACGGCCAGCTTTACGACGCCGACAATATTCCGGGCATCGCTCTTGAGCGCATCGAGGTGGTCGCGGACGGAGGCTCCGCGATCTACGGCTCCGATGCGATCGGGGGCGTGGTCAACTTTATCACCCGGCGGCCGCAAGACACCGTCGAGGCCCGTTTCCGCGCCGGGTTCGCGGACTCGGTGCAAGAATATATCGGTTCGGTTGCCGCAGGCCACACCTGGGGTTCTGGCGGCATTTTCCTTGCCTACGAATACCAGCGTCGCTCGGCGCTGGAAGCAAGCGACCGGCCGAAACTCTATAACAGCGACCTGACGCCCTATGGGGGGGCGGCCTGGCCCATTCTTTCCAATCCCGGCAACGTGCAATTCGTCACGAACGGTCCCGCATATGGCATCCCGGCTGGGCAAGACGGCCGCTCGGTAACGTTGGGCGATCTTACCACAACTCCGAACCGGCAAAACCCGTGGCAAGGCGCGGATGCGGCGCCAAAGACAAAGCGCAACTCGGTGGTCGGCACGTTTGAACAGGCCATCACCGACACGGTAAAATTGAAGGCCGACGGTTTTTTCTCGCGCCGGGAATATAAACTCGATGGCATTCCGCAGTCGAGCACTCTCACAGTGCCGAGCAACAATCCGTACAGCCCTTGTCACACTGGCACGCCCGACGACAGCGCCACACTGAACTGCCCCGGGAACGGAAACGTGCTGGTGGCTTATAATTTCCTCAACGATCTCGGCCCCGCCACATCGACCGGTTACGAACAGCTTTGGTCGATTTCAGGCGGCCTGGATATCACGCTGAACGACAAGTGGGACGCCAACGTCCTTGGCTATTATAGCGAAGACAAAGGCGACAGCTATCAGGACAATTTTATCAATAGCAACGGCCTTCGGCGCGCACTCGGAGAAACGGTGAGCGGTGCGGCCAAGCCCGCCGGGGTCGATTTCTTCAACCCGTTTTGCGATGGCAATGCCTTCCAGTGCAATTCGGAAGAAACCATCTCGCTCTTCCGGGCGTTCACTGAGATCGGTTCCAAATATTCGACCTATGGCGGCACGGCAAATATCGGGGGCGCGCTGTTCGATATCGGTGGCGGGGATGTCCGTCTGGCGCTGGGAGGTGAATACCACCACGACGCATTGTCTGGAACGGGCCAGATCTCCAACACCCGCACTGCAAACGTCGATACTGTGACGTCGGCCCCCGTCTCCAACCAGCGCAAAGTCGCGTCCGCATATGCCGAACTCTTCGTGCCGTTCGTCGGGAACGGAAACGCGATGCCCGGGATTGCTCGCCTCGATTTCGATGCCGCGGTTCGATATGACCACTATAGTGACGTCGGTTCGACCGTTAATCCGAAGTTTGGCCTGAACTATTCTCCGGTCGATGGTCTGACCTTCCGTGGCAGCTATGGAACATCATTCCGCGCCCCGAGCCTGGTGGACGTCAACAAATATGCCACGGCCGGATTTCTGGTGCGGACCGGCGCGAGCGGGACGGCGGTAGGCCTCGATCCGCCGAACGGTTCGTTCATGTACGTCTACCCGATCGGCGGGAATCCGAACCTGCGGCCCGAAAAGGCGACCACCTGGTCGGCCGGATTCGATATCGGGCCCGAGTTGATTCCCAACGCCCACTTCTCGTTCACTTACTATAACGTCAAATATACGGACAAGATCGATACGGCCGCCTATAACGTTCCGATCGGCACCGCCTTGAACTCCGGACTGTACGACAATTTCGTCGTCTTCAACCCGCTCTATTTTCCAACAAAGACCTCGCAGACGATCGATCAGTTCGTTGATTACTGGAACACGATAACTTCCGATCCGGGACTTCCAGTCCTGGGTTTCGTGGCGGATCCAAAGACCATCATCGCAATCGTCGATTCCCGCAGAAACAATAGCGGCGTAGCCAAGACCGACGGGTTGGATTTAAATTTCAACTATGTGATCGACAGCGACTGGGCGACGTTCCATCTGGGGGCCCAGGCGAATTATACGTTGCATTATCGGACCGCCCCGGTGCCTGGCATCGCGCTTAGCGACGAGGTCAACCACTTCGGCTATCCGGCTCGCTTCACCGGACGGCTGGAATTCGGGCTCGAGAAGGGGGGCCTCACTGCGAGTGCCTACGTGAACTATGTCAACTCGCGTAAGATCACCCGGGCGTTTCTGCCGGCGGCGATACCGGACCAGTATCTCAAGATCGGTTCGTACACGACCGTCGATATGACAGTGCGGTACGAATTCGAGGACACGTCTGAACTTTTCAGCGGCCTTGCCTTCTCGGTGAGCGCCTTGAATGTGTTCGATAAGGATCCGCCGCTCGTGGTCAACACAGGCGGAACTCCGATTCGTTTCGATCCATCCTATTCGAGTTCGCTTGGCCGAATGGTGTCGTTCGAGATTTCGAAGAAGTTCTGAAGCGTGGCGAGGCAGATTCCATCCATTCGTCACGCAACCGGCACGATATTGACGGAACAATGAACGGATTCCTCCGCCGTACCGGTGAGCGCAGCGCGCTCACCGGCTTTCTTGTGCTTGCCAGCTCTTCTGCGGCGGGTAGCTCCTGCTCCATGAACTGAAGGTGCGGGCTCTGTTTCGCTTCGGCCGTGCAGCCCGGCCCCGGCCTTTCCCCGCTCCCACTTCAGCACCTTCGGCGTCGATCGGGATACTCATCATCGCGCTCGATACCGCGACGTCGTTGCCGCTATCGCCGCCTTGAGAAATAGCGATCCAGGAAAATCTGCGCCTCGGGCCGCGGCGTGGTGATCACGGCAGGCGCCGGCGAAAGCCGCATCAACGCCGGCGCGCCGTCGTGATAGGCGGGCCATTGCGGCAAACCAGGGCCGTTGGGATCGCCGTTTCGTGCGAAATTCACCCAATAGTTCGCCATCAGCGAGGACAAGGCCCGATCCTTCTCAGTCCAAGGCTGCTCTTCTGTATCGAGTGTCTTGAAGACATAGACGATTTCGGCCCCATGAAACGCGCCAAGCTCGGGCTTGCCCGGCCACGCGCGATCGAACCAGTAGAGCCAGGACGGTGCGTGGCCTTTGTCGGCCTGCAGCGCAGCCCAGACCCGCATTTGCCATTGAACGGCATCGGTCGCGGATTGGCCCATGGGATCTTTCGCTCCGGCATAGAGCGCATCGAAATCAAGTTGTTCGTCAGCCTCAGGCTTCACCCAGTCACGACGGATCGTCGAGCCTTCGAAGGAATTCGAGCCGACGAGCGTGGGCACATCGTTCTGCTCGCCACGCGCGAAGATGTTGTAGACAAGGTCCGGCAAGACGTAGCCGTCACGCTCTGTCGGCCAGAAGAACGCCGGAATCGAAAAAAGCTTCTCAGGCGGTAGCGCCCGCAGTTCGGCCAGTGAAGACGCACCCAGCTTCGCGCCAAACGCAGCGCCATATTCGCTGGCGGCTTGGAGATCGAGCTTACCCAGCATCCCGCCTTCGGGATCCATTTGCGAGGTGCTTTCCCCGATCACCTTGTGAAATAATCCCTTCGCCAGTGGTGAGGCCTGGAGGATGTTTACTGCTCCGGCGCCTGCGGACTCACCGAAGATGGTAATATTTCCCGGATCGCCGCCGAAGTTCGCAATGTTGTCGCGCACCCAGGTCAGCGCCTGGATCTGATCCAGGATGCCGTAATTACCGGAAGCGTGGTGCGGTGATTCTGCGGTAAGCGCTGGATGGGCGAGAAAGCCCAGCACACCGAGGCGGTAGTTTATCGTCACCAGGACAACGCCCTTTCGCGCCAGCGCGGTTCCGTCGAACTTCGGCTCACGGCCAGAGCCCCACATATACCCGCCGCCATGTATCCAGACCATTACCGGCAGCGGGGTCGTATGCTGGGCAGGTGTCCAGACGTTTAGCGTCAGGCAATCTTCGCTTGTCGGAAAGGCCGGGGCGCCGCCGGGACTTGCCTGCGCACATGCCGGGCCAAATTCCCGAGCGTCCCTTTCTCCTGACCAAGGCTGCGCAGGGGCTGGCTCTTGCCACCTTCGCTGGCCAACTGGTGCGGCAGCATAAGGAATGCCGAGGAAGTGGTTCACTCCTTCGGCCTCGGCGCCACGCAAGGTTCCTTCGCGAACGGTAACTACGGGATTGCTCTGGGCACGCCCCGGCGCGGCCGATGCTATCGCCACTCCGAATCCGATGGTGGCAAGCAATCCGGTGATGCGCATCCTAATTCTCCCGTTCGTTTTTTCGAGCCGCCAATCCTGAAACCCCACAAAGCGCCAGCAGGACGGCCACCACGCCGAAGAACCCGAGCGATCCGCCCCAATCCAGCGATATGACTCCGGTAAACGAACTAAGCACCGCGCCGAGGCGGCCGATCGCCGATGCAATGCCGACCCCCGTTGCCCGCGCGGCAGTGGGATATGTGCTGGCAGCGAGCGTGTAGAGCGTATTGTGTAAGCCCGACATGCAAAACCCGAGCATGATCATGATCGGCAACACAGCGATGGTGGAGAACGCGCCCGTGCCGAGCAGACCGGCAAGCGATACCCCGAGCAGTGCTGCAACTGCGGCGAGCCCCATATGGGCGAATCGAAAACCCTTACGATCCAATGCCATGCCGCTGAACAACGCGCCGACCACACCGCCCGAATGGAAAGCGGTGATCCCCAAGCTGGTCATAGTCAGGTCAAAGCCCAAGGTGTGCAGTAAAGTGGGCAACCAGCTGAAGATGGTATATGAGGCCATTAAACAGGTGAAAAAACCGCTCCATAATAACAATGTGCGATTTCTTACTTCCGGGGCCAGCAACACGTGCAGCGGCGCAGCGGCGCTCTGAACCGGAGGCGCTTCATATTGGGCGCCCAAGGGTGAAGAAATCTTGCAGCGCTTGAGCAGCCGATCGACCGCGGCCCGTTTCCCGGAACGGAGAAGGAAGGCCGGGGATTCCGGCAGAAGCAATAAGAAGGCGCCTGCCAGCACCAGAGGAACCGCGCCGGCGACCAGCAGCATTGCTCGCCAGCCGAACACCTCGAGCAAGCTGGCGCCCAATGCGCCGGCAAGTATTCCGCCGATGGGAATGAACACCATTCCGATCGCGATGGCCCACCCGCGCCGGCGGCGCGGCGTAAATTCCGAGATCAAGGCCGCACCGTTGGGAATCGCCGCGCCGATACCCAAACCGTCGACGAAGCGAACCAGCATCAATTGCGCGGGCGAATATGTGAACGCCCCCGCAGCAGTCATCAGGCCGAACAGAAAGATCGCCCCGATCAAAGTCCATCGGCGGCCGAGCCGGTCGCCGACCAGCCCGCCAAGGACCGACCCGATAGCGACGCCCGCGAGGTTCGCCGCCGTTACTGGCGCGAAAGCGTCCCGTTCCACGCCCCAGTCCGTAATGAGGGCAGGCATCGCGATGCCGAGCGACTGGTTGGCAAGCCCATCCATCGCGAAAACGAGCGCGAGGTACGCAAGGATGCACTTCTGGAAGAAGCTCCAGGATGCATCATCGATGATCTGCCCGAGGCTGGACTCGAAAGCTTCGGCATGAACCGACATCGCGTTCAGTCCATCCGCGCCGGTGGCGGGATGTCTGCAGCGCTCTTCGTCAGAAACAGCGGCGGAGCGGCGTAGGCGCGCGGAACGAGGAAGTGTTGGTAGTAACGGAAATAGCACAATAGCAGCGCGCAATTGACTCCAAGCTCAAGCGGCCCCGTGAGCAGCTGGCGCGGCGCGCCGGTGATGAAAACATTGAGGTAAAAGATCGTGAAGCTGGTTGGCACCTCCAGAACGAGCATCAGCGGGACGAACCTGTTGGTTAGCAGGATGATGCCGATTATGCCCTCCAGCGCCTTGATGCCTGGGAACAGGCCTGTTGCGATCAGTGAATCGATGAACGGCCCCCCGATAGGATCCGGGATCGTGGGTTGCCCACCCGCGAACCAGTATCGTGAAGCCGACCAGATGAGATGAAGCCCGTAATAGATACGCAGCGCATCCGTAACGTGGTCGGCAGTAGTCCGGCGCGAATCCAGCCGGCGCAGGAGCAGAGCGCCGAGAACGCCGGCAATAAGTGGAATTCCGAAGAATATGAAAGTATCGAATTTGGCGAACGCCAAAATGCAGAGGGCGATGGCGACGGCTGCTACCGCCGGAATCTTGAAAGCGTTCGACAATCGCATCATGCTGTCCTCTTTGCGCTCGAGCGCAAGATGCTGCGCCTCGGCATCCTCAATCGAGATCGTGCGTTTTCCGGTGATGGCGCTCGACGGCAGGATGCAGCGGAACGCCGCCCGCGTTTGCCATCGTTCTCGGATCCAGCGAGTAAGGACGCACGAACCACTTGAGTTCGCCGCGGCCACAGCCGATCGTCTTGGCCGGCGCGTAGGCCACATCAGGCATGTCGGTCCGCGCCAAGCTGCTTTGCTCGGCTCCCGCGCAATCGCGGTCGTCGTCAGCCGCGCTCAGCGGAGTGGCGACAATGGAAAAGATCGCGGACATTCCTGCAATCAACGCGATAAAAGAACGCAAATCTTGCGCTCACTCCGCCACCTCCCATCCCGTTTTGGCAATCGCGTGAACCTCGGCCGCCTTGATTGCCTCACTGAATACCGTTTCAGGTTTGTCTATTCAAATAAAATATAAGATATTATCCAATTTAAAGGCGCACGAAGACGGATCGGAGCGAGAATGCCAAAAATGAACATCTCGCCTGGGCGCCTTCGCGCGCGGCTGGCACGCTCCCATGACCGGCGCTATCACGCCAGGCATCAATGGTGCCGGACATCCACAAGGGCCAAAAAAATATGAAGCGGCAATCCGAAAAGCGATCCAGCAACGGCGTGGCGATCAAGATCGCGGATGAGTTGCGCGGTCAGATAGCCGCTGGTGTGATCGCGCCGGGAATGCGGCTGGGCCAGATCGAATTCGCATCACGATTCAATTCCAGCCCGGTGCCGGTGCGCGAAGCGCTAAAGCTGCTGACGTCGGAAGGGATCGTCGAACACGATCCGAACCGCGGATTCTTCGTGGCACGACTATCGAGCGATGAAGCACGACAGTTGTTCCGTATGCGCCACTTGCTGGAAGACGAAATACTGCTGTCGATCGAATGGCCTTCAAAGGCCGAGCTCAACGAGCTGAAGAAGCGCGCGCTCGAACTTGAAAACCTGCTCGCCGCCAGAAAGAAGCGGGAATGGTGGGATAACCAGCTTGAATTCCATTTGAAAATTTTCAATCTCTCGCCCTATAAGATCATGATACGCGAAGTGATGCGGCTCTGGATGCTTACGAACCGGTTCCGCGCTTTTCTTCCCCTGCCGACGCCACCAAGCAAGCAGTTCGAGCTCGTCGATGCGCTCAAAGCCCACGACAGGGAAGAACTGATGACGCTTCGGCGCGACCGGCGTGACCGCTTCGAACGCGAAGTGCTCGATATGCTGGGGGAGCGCGATCTCTGACTTTCAACGCAAAGAGTGGCCGCTTAGTTGAGCCCCCGCGTCAGGCCGCAGTTTGCGGAAGGACGGGATCGCGGCAAGCAACAGCGCAGCGTATAGCAGCAGGACCAATCTGAAATCGAGCAAGTTCGGTACTCCGCCCCAATGTCCGTGCAGGGCTGCAAGACCATTGAGCAGGATGGCTGCCAGTGACACGCCGATCGCGCTGGTGAGTTGCTGGAAAACATTCCACAGAACGGTGGCCGATGTCGTCTGTTCTTCGGGAATTTCAGAGTAGAGCAGTGTCTGTACGCTGGTGAACAGAACAGAGCGCGAAGCGCCGAGAAATGCGAGGCAAACGAGGAAAACCCAATATGGCGTGGCCGGAGAAAAAGCTGCGCAGGCTGCCGTCCCTCCAACTGAAGCCAGACAGCTCGCGAGCAGATTCGCGCGATAGCCGAAGCGGCGAAGGATGCGGCGGATCGTTGGCTTAATCACGAGGTCCGCGCCATTGAGCATCGCCAGGGTAACGCCGGCGGCAAACGCGCTCATGCCGAGGGCGAGCTGGAACATCAATGGGAGCACGAATGGCAGCGCGCGGATCGCGATACGGATGAGCGCGCCACCGCCGAGAACGGCGATGCGGTAAACTTCCGATTGCAGCGGAGTTGGCGAAAGCAGCGGATGTGGGTGTGCGCGGGAGTGCCGCATGGCTGCCACAGCGGCTGCCGCTCCAATCGTAAGACACGCACCGGAAGCCCAGCCGCTTCCGGCGGGAGAACTGATCCTGTCCAATCCGACGAGCAGGCCCGTCATTGCGGTTCCCGCCAGGACGAACCCGACTGCGTCGAACGGCCGCAGGTTTTCCGGCGGCAACGAAGGCACAAACCGGAGGATCAACACGCAAGCGGCAATCCCCACAGGGATGTTGACGAAGAACGACCACGGCCATGATAGATAAGTTACGCAAAATCCTCCAATCGCAGGACCGAATGTGGGCGCCATGAGCACCGCCGTGCTGGTGAGAGTCAAAACATGCACCAGCCGTTCCTTGCCAGCCGTGCGTACCAGCAGCGAACTCCCGACCGGCATCAGCATTGCGGCGCAAATCCCCTGAAAGACTCGTGCGGCAACGAACTCGTCAAGCCGAGTGGTTAACCCGCACATCAAGGAAGCGAAGGTGAAGCCAAGTACTGCCGCCGCAAAAACCGGCTTGGCGCCGATCCGGTCGGCGAACCAAGCGCTAGCCGGCAAGCATACAGCCTGCGCAAGCAGATAGATCGTGATCCCGATCGAAAGATCGACCGGAGCCCTGCCGAAGCTTTGCGCCATCGCAGGCAAAGCGGTGTGGATCACCGTCGCGTCGAGTTGCGACATGAACATGGCTGCCGCAACTGCCACCGCCGTCATGCGCGACGAGGCAGGGGACTTGGAGGTCACACCGGCGCGGATCGCGGTTGACCGGCCTGTTCTTCTGCGATCAGCCGCGCGAGTATGCGGCGCGCGGAAACGGGGGCGGCATCGGTCGGCAGCAGGATCGGGCGGAGTTCAGTTATATCGCTCACCGCGCCCATGTTCTGTTGAACCATTTCGATCATCGGCTCGTCCTGCTCAGCAAACGCGAGTTCAAAAAAATCGAGCATCATGCGGTCGACCTCCGGATCGCCCTGTCGCCGATTGCGTCCATTCACGAAAAAATAATGAGAGCTGAATTCGGTTTCCGGCGTGATCACGTGCAGTTGCGGAATGTGGACGCCGCTTTCGCGTTCCTTGTCCATCTCCCAGGCTCCGACAGCGAAATCGAGCATAGCAGGCGGATACCAGGTCATGGTGCTATCGCTGCGTACGGGGACGGCGGGATCCATTCCGAACACATCGACATGGGCGGCCCCGGGAGCAAGTCCGCTTCGCATACGATGATTGATGAGCGAGCGTTCGCGCCGCTCTAGTCTCTGTTCAGTCGCTGCGAGAATCTGCTCGGGCGTGTAGCGCCCGCCGCTGAATTGAGGGTGTATGTAGGCTGCATGACTGAGGTCCAGCAAATTGTCGACGACCAGTTCATAGTGGCCGCGGACATGCAGGAGCCCGCGCACGATTGAATAATCCGGATCTTCAAGGAACGCGATCCGGGGCAGCAGATCGGGATTGGCTGCAGCGGGGTCGCCAGGCCAGAACCAGATGATGCCGTAGCGTTCCATGACCGGCCAAAAAGGAATGTTCGCCGCTTTCAGCCCGCCTCCATCCTTGCTGTGCGGATTGTGCACGCATTCTCCGGCCGCGTTGAAGCGGAGGCCGTGATAGGGACATTGAACAGTATCCCCCACGACCTTGCCGGCGGAAAGCGGTGCAAATCTATGGGGGCAACGGTTGAGGATCATCCCGGCTCGGCCAGAGGAATCACGAAACAGGACGGCCTTTTGACCGACAAGGGTTCGGGCGAGCGGAGTGTCCGTGACCTCGTGCGTGTAAGCGGCTGCGTACCACGCATTCTGCAGAATTTTCAGCACTGCGTTAACTTTCAATCGGTGGGCAAGGCCCCGGCAGAGCAACCCACACCCCATAGCCCGGAGAATTTTGCTATACAATTCTATATTTTCTATCTTATCACATAACCATCATGGCCATGCGAAGTGGCAAGCGCCACAGGGACGACATCTGCCTGTGTCAGCGTACGCTTGCGGGCGGGCGCCTAATCGAGAACCCTCACCAAGGGAGGCATTTCGTCGGACACAGCGTAGTTGATTTGACAGCATCCGCTCGCCAGCTAGATAGCGCCTTCCATGGAGGCACCAAAAACTTCGAGCGATAACTCCGAAGGCACCGGTGCTTCGAGCGACCATCGGCTCGATTCTGCGGTAGAACGGTTGGTCGAAGAATGGGCGAGCGTTCTGCCCTCGCTTGATCGCGATGTTCGCGCAATTGCCGCGCGCATCGCGCGGATCGATGATCGCTTGCGCGCCTGCACAGCGGGCGTACTCAAAGAGGCCGGCCTTGCAGATTCCGAATTCCGCCTGCTCGCCGGCCTGCTGCGCAGCGGCCCACCTTACCGGCGGTCGCCCTCGGACCTTGCGCCCCGCTTTGTTCCCGTGACCTCGGGCGGGCTGACCGGCATCGCCAACCGCCTGGAAAAACGTGGGTTGGTCGCACGAATGCTGCATCCAACCGACCAGCGCTCGGTGCTGATCGAATTGACGACGGCCGGAAAGACGCTCGCGCTCGCGACGATGGAGGAGTTTGCGGCGGTCGAGCAGACCTTGCTCGGCGGTGTCTCACAGACCGATCGCACGAAGATCAACGCCTTCCTCAAGAAGATGCTCCACGCGATCGAGGCAAAGCTCGGCTCCTGATCGTCAGGTGTGGACCGGAATGCTGTCCACCACGATTGAGCCGTCGCCCGCGCGCGCCAGCCGCACGTGGCGGACCCAGGCATCGTCGGCTTCGGGAAAATCGGTCCGGCCGTGACCGCTCCGGGTTTCTTCGCGCGCGAGCTTGGCGGTCGCGACCAGTTCGCCGGCCAGCGCAAGATTGCGCACATCCTCCACCGCGACGATGTCAGAAATATCTATGTCGGTATCGGCGATGCGGCGGATCTCGCGCAGCTTCGCAATCGCATCGGTCAGCGCCTCGTAGTTCGAGACCACACCGGCCTGGTTCCACATGATCGTGTGAACCTGTTTGAACAGTTCGGCCGGATTGGCCGTGCCCGCACCCGAGGCGAGCCGCGCGCGCTCGTGCCCGACGCTCGCCGGATCGATGGCTGCGAGTGCATGGTTCTTCGCATAGGCGGCCGCGCTGCGGCCGGCGATCCGGCCAAAGGTCTGGGTCTCGAGAAAGCCGCAGCCCTGCATGCGGTCGCCCCCATGGATACCGCCCGAGGCTTCGCCCGCCGCGTAGAGTCCCTCAACCCCGGTCGCGGCCTGGGTGTCGATCCGCGCGCCACCCATCAGGCGTTGGAACATCAGCGTGATCGGCACGACCTCGCCCGCCTGATAGTTTCCGACCGGCGCGCGCGAGCGGGCAATCTGGCCTTCCTCGACGTTCCACACCACCGGCCCGCGGCCTTCGAAATTCTCGGTGTAGACCGCTCTGGCCATCATGTAGCGCGGGGCGCATTCGAGGTTCTCCGGATCGTATTTTTCCATGATCCGTTCGCCCAGCGCATTCACATAGGCGGCGCCGAAGATCGGTCCGGCCGGCGGAGAATCGCGGAACTGAGTGAACTCCATGTCGATCAGCGGCACCCCGGCGTGGAAGGCAAGCGCGTAGGAATCCCCGGTAGTACGCGAATGATGCTCCTCCACCTCGGTGCAGAGGATCGTATAGAGGCGGTTAACCCCGCCCGAGGCGAGCACCACGGATTTGGCATTGATCGTGAACGCCTCCCCGTCCGGTCCGATCGCATAGGCGCCGGCCACGCGGTTGCCGTCGAGCAGCAGGCGCGTGACCATGGTGTTTTCCTGCAGCGTCACCCCGGCACCAAGCATCGCTTCGCGCATCGGCGCGATCGCATTAGCGTGAATACCGTTGCCGAGCCCCTTGGCCATGATCGTGCGGCGCACCGAATGGCCAGCGCGCTTGGAGATGAACCAGCTGCCGTCCGGATTGTCGATGAACGGAACCCCGCGCCTCTCCATGTCCTCGGCAAGCGAGCGGCCGTGCTCGGCGCATTGGGCGACGAGGTCGCGGTCGCAGATGCCGCCGCTGGCGCTTACCCAATCGTCGATGAACAGTTCGGAGCTGTCGGCGTCGTCAAGCAGCGGGACGCTGAAGCCGACGAGGGCGTGGGGGCTGGAGCCGCTTTCGCCAACTTCGCCTTTGTCGACCAGCAGGACCTTGGCCCCCGCCTCCGCCGCCTCGAGCGCCGCCCGGGTCGCCGCCGAGCCGCCGCCGATCACCAGCACGTCGGTCGTCAGATTGTCGGCCATCACGATCTCCCAATTCCTTGCCCCAGATTGTATTTTTGGCCATGAAACGAGTCAATCTATCTTAGTGCTAAGATATATGATAGGACGGCAGGCATGACCTCACCCCCCTCGGACGGCAGCTTCATCGTCGAGCTCGCGCGCTCGGGCCTGACCTTGGTCGTCCCGCCCGGTCGCACGATCCTGCAAGTGGTGCGGGAGGCCGGCATCAAGGCTCCATCCAATTGCGAGAGCGGGACATGCGGCGCCTGCGAGACGAAGGTGCTTGAAGGCATTCCCGACCATTTCGACGCAGTGCTGAGCCCGAAGGACAAGCGCGAGGGCAAGTCGATGATGATCTGCTGCTCGGGCGCGCTCAGCGAACGGCTGGTGCTCGACCTCTAGCCTTCCCTCAGGCCGGCCTGCACCAGCAGCGGCGCGACGTCGCGCATCCAGGTCCCAAGCCCCTCTTCGTAATTGACGAAGGTCAGCACGATCCCGTCCGCCCCGGCCTCAGAAAATTCCTTGAGCCGGTCGACGATCCGCTCGGGCGTGCCGACGAGATGGACCCCGCCGAATCCACCGAGCACCTTCTGCCGCGCGAGGCGCGCCTCCGGGCTGTCGCCGCGGGGGACGAGGTTCGGCGGCATCGAATCGAGCACCGCACGATCGCCCTTCTCCTCCAGCACATAGTCACGGAACGCGTCTGCCTCGGCCTGGGTCGGGCGGCAGATCACCCAGCACGACAGCCATATCTCGAACTCGCGCCCGAATTCCTCGCGCCCCAACTTGCGCAGGTCGGCGAAGCGGCGGCGGATGTCCTCCATCGGCTCGCCCTCGGTTACGCTCTGGAACGCAATATCAGCATATTTGGCGGCGAAGCGCGCGCCGGTGTCGGACTGACCCGCCTGCATGATCGGCGGATGCGGCCTGGTCAGCGGCTTTGGCTGCGACTGGCCCTTCACGATCTTGAAGAACTCGCCCTCGAAGTCGAACTCTTCTTCGCGGGCCCACAGCATCTTCACGATCTCGATCCATTCGCCGGCATAGCGATAGCGCGCGTCGTGGCTCATCATCGGCGAGCCGAACATCGCGAATTCGGGCGCGAACCAGCCACATACGAGGTTGAGCCCGAAGCGGCCGCCCGAGATATGATCGGCGGTAGTGACCTGCTTCGCCGCCACGATCGGGTGAATCACCGGCACGTGCACCGTGGCGAAGATCGTCGCCTTTTCGGTAAGCGCGCCCAGCCCTGCGGCCCAGCTCAGCCCTTCATAATTGGTCCCGCAGTAGTTGGTCACTCCGCCAAGTCCGCGCCAGCGCGCCAGCGGAACGTTGAGTTCGAACCCTGCCCGCTCCGACAGCTTGGCGACCTTGACGACCGTTGGCCAGCTCAGCGTGTGGCGTTCCTCGGCAGTGGTCGCGGTGAAGCCGCCGTCGAGGTTCGAGCCGAAGATGCCGAGCTTGAGCTTGTTCATGCGAGGAACTCCACCAGCCGCTGCCAATGAAGTGCGCTGCTCTCCGGATGATAGGAAGCATCGGCGATCGCGAAGCCGTGATAGGTGCCGGGATAGACCTCGATCGCATACTCACGGCCGGCCGCATCGAGCGCCGCCCCGAGCGCCACCTGGTGCTCGGGCGTCATAAAGGCATCCGTCTCGGCACAGCCGAAATAATAGCGCGCATTGCTGTCGCTAACCTGCCTGTGCGGGCTGTCCGGGCGCGGAGTGACCAGATGGCCGCCGTGGAAAGAGGCGACCGCCCCGATCTTGTCGGGATACGCGGCGGCGGTCCACACCGCCATCGGGCCGCTCATGCAATAGCCGACCACCGCAAGCGGATCCGCAGCCACTTCGGGCCGTCGCGCCAGCGCATCGATCCAGGCGCCCGAGTCGCGTATGATCGTGTCGCGCGACAGCGTGCCGGCCATGCTCAGCAGCCGGCCGAACTCGCCCGAATTCTTGACCGAAAGCGGCGGATCGATCGGCGGGCCGAGGCGGTGGAACAGATTCGGGAGCAGCACCGCATAGCCTGCATCGGCGAGCCGTTGGGCCATCGCCTTGAACAGCGGGCGCACGCCCATGATGTCGGTGTAGAGCAGCACCCCGCGCCACGGTCCGGAGCCCTCGCGCGGGGTGAACAGCCAGGCCTGCGAGGCGCCGTCGGGCGTCTCGATCGACAGTTCGGCTCCCTCGTCCTCGGGAATCGGAGCGACCTGACCCGCGAACTGGGGCGCCTCGCCGAACGACATGCCGATCCCGAGCGTCTGTCCACCGTCGACCGGAATATTCGCCCCCGTGATGTAGCCGGATTCGTCGGAGGCGAGGAACACCGCGAGCGGCGCGACGTCCTCCGCCCGCCCCACCCGGCCGAGCGGCGAGGTGCGGACCTGCTTGTGGAGGTTGTCGTTCGGATCCTTCATCAACTGTTCGAACATCTCGGTAGCGATCAGTCCGGGGCTGATGCAGTTCGCGCGGATGCCCAGAGGGCCGCCTTCAAGCGCGAGATGCCGGGTCAACCCAATCACCCCGGCCTTGCCGGTGCCGTGCGCGGCCATCGGCATGTCGCTGCCGCGCTCACCGATGATCGAGCCGGTATTGATGATCGATCCGCCGCCGCGCGCGACCAGGTGCGGCCAGGCGGCGCGGGTGACGAAGAAGATCACGTCGAGTTCGTGCCGCAGCGTGAAGTGCCAGGCGTCGGTCGACATGCCCATCAGCGGGCCGATCCGGCCAAGCGCGGCATTGTTATAGAGGATATCCACCCCGCCGTAGACCGCGGCCGCCTGGTTGACCCAGTCGGTCGCCTGCTGCTCGTCGGACAGATCGACCGGCGCCATGGAAGTCATCTCGCCGCCCTCCGCGCGGACCAGCGTCACGGTCTTCTCAGCGGCCTCCGCCTTGATGTCGCAGCCGACCACTTTCGCACCCTCGCGCGTAAAGGCCAGCGCGGCGGCGCGACCCTGCCCGCCGGCGGTGCCCGTGATCAATGCGACCTTGCCTGAAAGCCTGCCCATCATCGTCCTCGTCCATCGTCTTGTTCTGCGGTTTATCTTACTGCAATTCTTCTGCCGGCAGCAATGTGCTGAACCCTTCATCGGCGAGAAGATCCGCCGATATAGTCACGCACGATGATATGGCGTGGGTTCCTTATTATATTCTCACTCATCAGGAATAACCGATAATGCCCTGTGCGAATAGCCAATAAGATTTAAGCTATACTTTCCATCTGGACGACTTTTCGCTAATATTCCCAAAAAGGGCGCTGGGAGAGGGAGGGTTCAGTGCGGCAGGATTCCAGGCGCGGCACCGGCATGGATCGCCGCACGATACTGGGCGGAGCGGCGGCACTGGCTGGCGCGAGCCTTGCCCCCCACCGGGCATATGCCTGGGTCCCGAGCGAAGCCGCGACCGGGGCCGGCCGGGTGCAGGGTTCTTTCTCTGCCGGGGTCCATGTCTTCAAGGGCATTCCCTATGGCTCCCCGACCAACGAAACCCGCTTCGCCCCACCCCTTCCTGTCCGGCCCTGGAGCGGCCTGCGCCGGGCGGCGCAATGGCCGGCCGAATGCCCGCAGCACAATCCTCCGCCCACCGGCGAGGCGGGCGAGCTGTTCCATATCAACAATGAATGGCCCGGCATCCAGAGCGAGGACTGCCTCGCGCTCAATGTCTGGACTCCCGCGCTGCGCGATGGGGGCAAGCGCCCGGTCATGGTCTGGCTCCACGGCGGCGGCTTCACGGTCGGCTCCGGATCGTCCGGCCTCTATGATGGCACGCGCCTGTGCAACAAGGGCGACGTTGTGGTGGTCACGCTCAACCACCGGCTCAACCTGTTCGGCTATCTCTATCTCGCCGGATTGGGCACGGGCGACGAATTCGCCGATTCCGGCAATGCCGGCATGCTCGACATTGTGGCGGCGCTGCGCTGGGTGCGAGCCAATATCGCCGAATTCGGCGGCGATCCCGGCAATGTAACGATCTTCGGCCAGTCGGGCGGCGGGGCGAAAGTCTCTACCCTGCTCGCCATGCCCACGGCGAAGGGTCTGTTTCAAAGGGCGATCATCCAGTCGGGACCCGGCGTGCGCGCGATCGATCCGCAGGATGCCCGGACAGTCACTGCCGAAGTGCTCCGCCGGCTCGGCCTCGCACCGGCACAGGCCGGTCGGCTCAAGACGATACCGGTCGAGGATCTGGTCCGCGCCCTTGCGGGCGGCGGCAAGGATGCCATGGGACAGCTCCGCCTTGGCCCGGTGGTGGACGGGCGCTCGTTGGCACAACACCCGTTCGATCCCACGGCCCCTGCTCTCTCGGCGGACATTCCGGTCCTGATCGGTTCGACCGCCGACGAGGCGACGGCGATATTCGGCCCCGGCGACCCGTCGATCTTTACCCTGCAAGAAAGCGACCTGCTCGCGCGGCTTGCGCCATTCCTGGGGCCGGTGGCGGGGGAAGCAATTGCCGCCTATCGCGCGCAGCAGCCTGGTGCGACGTCCAGCCAGCTCTTTATCGCAATCATGTCCGACCATCTGATGCGGCGTGGCTCGATCGAAATCGCCGAACGCCGCCACGCGCGCGGCGGCGCACCGACCTTCATGTACTGGTTCAGGAAGCCCTCCCCCCGCTTCGGCGGCAAATATGGCGCCACGCACAGCATCGATATTCCTTACGTGTTCGACAATGTGGACCTTGAGAAATCCCTGCTGGGCGACGATCCCAGCCGCTATCCCCTGGCTGAAGCGTGCAGTGCGGCCTGGATCGCCTTCGCCCGCAGCGGCGATCCAAACACGCAGGAGCTTCCCGAATGGCGTCCCTATTCTCCGGCGGACCGGGCAACCATGATCCTCGGCGACCGCTGCGAGCTTTCCGTCGATCCGGCCCCCGCGGTCCGCACCGTGCTGTCCAAAGCCAGGCCTTGGATATTTTAGGGGGCAGCGGCCCGCAACTTCGGGAAGGATCGGGCCCGTCCCATTCGGACGCGATGGCGCGCTAGTCCAGATCCCGCTTCCATACGCTGGGCATTTTGTAAGGCACGTCCACATGGATGACCTCGATGCGATCGATCTTGCCTGCGGTTATGTGGAATAGTTCCAGCATGGTCAGGCTGCCCGGCTTGGATATCCAGGATTCGATCGGCGTCCCGTCGGCCAGCTTCGCCATAGCCAGTTCGCCGCCATGATCGATGGTCGCGCGGGCCAGGACCAGGCCGCGTTCCTCGTCCACCACCATGTAATCCCGGTCGCGCACGGCGCTGTCGAAGATGAAGGTGCCGGTCTTGAACTGGTCGCCGCAGGACAGCTTGCCTTCTGGCCGGTCGAATGCCGGATTGCCGGCGGATTCGTAGCCGTTTTCCTGGCGCTTGCAGTCATCGGTAAAGTGCGTGAACAGCTTGCCGTCGTTGAGTTGCAGCGTGCTGAAATAACCATTGGCGAGGTCGATCATCCGGCGGCGCGGCGTACGCTGCTCCACCGGCAGGATACGGCTCATCTGTATATAGTGGCGATAGGCCGCCGGTTTACCGCCGGCGGGGGATGGTGGTGTGTCGGGATCGGGCTGATTCACCAGCGTTTCCACCTCGGAAATCTTTCCGTCCTCAACCTTCAGCCGCAGGCCGAGAAAGGCCGGCTGGCCGCGCTGCTCGATCACGCCGAAATAGCCAGCCTGGCCGGTTTGCGGATCGGCAAAGATCAGGCGGGAGGATGTCTGCTCGCCATCGGCAACGTGCCAGCTTCCATCCCCCACGCGCAGCATCACGTTGTTCTCGCTGAAGCGCACACGCCGCGACCAAGGCAGGCGAGTGGCATCGCGCACAACCAGCGCATCCATATAACGGGTGACGAAACCTTCGAGGCAAGCGCGATCACATTCGGGCTGCGCTGGATAGCCCTGGGGGGCCTCGGCGGAAGCGGCTGCCGGAAGCGCGATACAGGCCAGCGCGAGGCTAAGTCTCGCCCAGCCCGCACGAAGCGGCGACTTGTTTCTTGCAGACATGACGCTCTCCCTGTTTCGGGGGTGCCGTGAGGCGGTTGTGCTCAGCGCAGGTTCTTGCGCTCGATCGTCCAGCGGGGATCGGTGCAAAGGCGGCAATCCTTGCCCAGGAACCAGCGGCTCGCTTTACGGTCCCCCTTGAGCTGCCAATCGAGCCAGGCAGTCGAGACCGTACCCCAGGCCCCGCCATTGGCGAGCCAGAACGTCCCCGAATGGGCGACGTCCTTGCGATAGGCGAGCAGCGCCGGCGCTTTGTCGATGCGGCTGAAATCGTCCTTCGCATTGGGCAATGCCACGTCATGTTCGCCATTGATATAAGCGATCGAGCCATGGATTTCCCCGAGTGACTTCTTCGTCACCTTGGGCGCGCCGGGCAGGCCGCCCGGGCCCATGGTCCACACGCCACTGTCGAGCATCAGGGTGGTGGTGATCCGGGGATCGGCAGCCGCGATCGTCAGAGCCTGCAATGCGCCGCAGGAATGGCCCGAGACTGCAATTTTGCTGGTATCGATCTTCCCGTTCAGCGCGCTGCCGGCAGCACTGTCCTGCGCGATCGCCCAATCGATCGCCTGGGTCATTTCCTCCGGGTAAGAAGGGGCGGGCGCGTTCACGTCGAACGGCGTGTCGGGCAGCACCGGCTCCTTAGGCCAGCCCTTCGCCAGCCCTTCGGCCGAAGCCGGGCCAATATTGCCCAGTGCGATCACCAGATAGCCATGCGATGCGATGTCACTGAGGAAGTAGCGATAGCGGTTGCCGACATCCTCACACCCGCCATTGCCCCACACGAAGACCGGCAGCTTCGCACCGTCAAGCGCGGACAGGTCGGCGGGCAGGTAGACCGTATGGTGCGGCAGGCCCGGCACGCTCTTCATCGCGACCTTGTAAGGGCCCCTCCCCGCTGCCGGATCGGACGCGGCGTTGGCGGAGGATAGAGCCAACGGAGCGAGCGCCAGCGCGGCGATCGTTTTCCTGAACATAGTTTCTCTCCCGGGCGTGTGTTCTGCGGCACCTCTGGAATCCGCGGCAAAGGGAAATGACGCGGGGGGGATGATCCCACGCGCCCTTCCCTTCCGCTGAGGTCAGAAGGAACGCTTTACCGTCAGCGACCATTCGCGAGGTCGCCCCGGCGTGCCGGTGGTGATCCGCAGATTGTCGCTATGGCCGACACCGGTGAAATAGATCTGGTCGGTGATATTGGTCACCATCAGCGAGACCTGCCAATCGTCCGTCGGCGAACGCCAGGTGAGATTGGCGTTGAGCAGCGAATAGCCCGGTATGTGAGACAGCGCGTTGTTGATCGTGTTGGTTTCCTGGTTGGACTGGTAGCTGTAATCGACGCGCGGGGTCAGAGAACCGGCGTCGCCCAGCCCGATATCGTACTGCGCGCCCAGGCTTAGCTTGTATTTCGGGGCGTAAGGCAGGGTCATACCGTAGCGGATGCCCGCGCCCAGGCCCCCGCTCGGCGCGGTGCAATCGGCCGAGAGCGCAGGCGAACAGCCGGACAGATCGTCATACTTGAAGTCGAGATAGCTGCCCGAAGCGTTCAAGCGCAGGCCGCGCACCGGCTCCGCCTGCAATTCCGCCTCGACCCCCTTAAGCGTCGCCTTGCCGGCATTGACGAAATAGGAGCATACCAGCTCGTCCGTATTGAAATAGCAGCCCTCGTTCGGCGCCGATGCCGTCTTGGAATAGACGCTCGCGATGAAGTTCTTGTACTTGTTCACGAAAGCCGAGAGGTTGAGCTGCACGCGCCGGTCGAACAGGCTGCTCTTCACGCCGATTTCATAGGCCGTCAGCGTCTCCGGATCGAACGGCCGCGCCTGGTCGGGATAATAGGGCCGCGGGTTGACGCCGCCGCCCTTGAAGCCGGTGGCGATGCTGGCATAGGCCATGACGTCCGGCGTCAGCTTATATTGCAGCACACCGCGATAATCGACGTGATTGCCGGAATATTCCGCCTTGGTGCCGTTGAGGCCGCAGAAGGCGACATGGACATTGCCGTAATTCACCCCATCGACCACGCAGGGGAAATAAGGTGGAGCCGAAGCGCCGGGGCGGCCGCCGCGGCCGAAGTCGAACGTCTTGTCCTCTTCCGAATAGCGGACACCGGCATTCAGCTCGAGCCGATCGGTCAGCCGCCAGGAGGCGTTGGCGAAGGTCGCCCAGTTGCTGGCCGGGATCACATCGTTCTCGTAGAAAATGATCGAGCCTTGGTCGACCAGGCCCTTATAGGTGCTCTTGCGGTCAAGATAGAACCCCCCCACGACGAGATCGACCTTGTCCTGAAAGAGGCTCGCGGCGAGACGGACTTCCTGGCTGAACTGCCAGTTGGATGTATCGTAGGTGACCACCGAATTGCTCAATGGAGTGGCGTCGACGTCGCGCACCCAGTCGGCATCGTACTGACGGTAGGCCGTGATCGAGGTGAGATTCACATTGTCGGAGATCTCGTAGCGGATATTGGCTGAGACTCCCCAACCGTAGAGCTTGCTGATCGGGGTGACGGTGTAGGGTTTGGATCCGTCGATCGGCTTTTCGTCCCCATAATTTGAATAGACGACATAGGGACTGTTGGCGAAGGTATCGCCGTTCACTCCATAGGGCGAATAGGAAACGAAGGGTGAAGTGCCGCTGGCGGGATTCCACAGATTGAGCCCGTTGACCGCCGCAGTCGACCACATCGGGTAGGTCTGCACCAGGCTACCCGTGCCAGCGGTATAACCGGGGGCGGTGGTGGAGGTGGTGCCGACGAAGATCGGGATGTTCGGCGTCGCTTCCGACTTGTCGCGGGTGAGGTCGGCGCTGACGTTGATCTCCAGCCGGTCGCTTGGCGTCCAGCGGAGCGAACCGCGCAACGCGACATAGCTCTTCCCGCCTTCGGTGCCCAGCTTGCAATTGTTGCCGCCAGTCACCTGGGAGGGAATGTCGTAGGTCGCCGCCTGCTGGGGATGGGTGCAGGCATAATCGTAGCGGGTGACGTAGCCGTCCTGCTTGCGAGAAACGCCGGCGATGCGGGCGAAAAGATGGTCGGGCACAACGGTGAAATCCGCCCCCGCACGCAAATCGGTGCGATTGAAGCTGCCGATCGTCCCTTCGACATAGCCGCCATTCTCACCATCGGCTTTCTTGGTGTAGAGCTTGATCGCGCCACCGATGGAGTTCATCCCCGCCAGCGTGCCCTGAGGCCCGCGCAGGACTTCGACCCGATCGAGATCGAGCAGGTCGAGCACCGATCCGGTCAGCGTCGCATAATAGACGTCGTCGACATACATTCCCACGCCCGGTTCGAAGGCGTAGTTAAAGTCGCTCTGTCCAATACCGCGAATGAAGGCCTGGAGCGAGGGGCCGTTACCCGCATCGGTGTTCAGGCTGACGTTGGGCGCCTGGCGCGCGATCTCGGTGATGTTGGTCTGCCCGCGCGCCTCCAGGTCCGCGCCGCTGACCGCAGTGATCGCGATCGGCGTATCCTGTACATTTTGTGCGCGAAACTGCGCGGTGACGACGATTTCGGCGATCCCGTTATCGCCGCTGGCGGCGGCCGCATCGACGGTCTGAGTCTGCGCGACGGCCGTGCCGGCGTGAAGTGCCAACGAACCGCACAGCAGCGCGCCGAGGACGAGCCGCGAAGCGCTCCCGCGAATCTGACGGCTGCTGAAGCCGCTCTTTCCCGAATGGAGGCAAGCCATCTTCTATCTCCCTACCTGTTTGTTTGATTTGTGTTTTTATGAGTCTGCCGCGCGTCCCTTCAGCCCAGCGGTCTGCCGCTGGCGGTCTGCGCAGGCATGGCCTGGGTGACGTCCCAATGTTCGACGATCAGGCCGTTCTCGAGCCGGAAGATGTTCATCACGGCGCTTCCCGGATCGTCTGGACCCATGCGGCCGATGATCTGGACGGTGGCGAAATCGCCATCGACCAGCACCCGGCGCACCTGAATTTCGGTCTCCTTCCGGGAGAAGACCGGCTCGAGCCATTTGAGCGCTTCCTCGCGCCCGTCCGCTATCCCCGGATTATGCTGGATATAATCGGGGTGGACGTATTTCTCGAAAGCGGCGCGGGGATCGCGCTTGTCGTAAAGCAGGGTGACGAAATCGCGCATGACCGCGCGGTTGCGCTCCGTCTTCGCGCGGTAATCCTCGCTCGCTACCTCCTGCGCCGGGGCGATCGCGTCGGCGGCGATCGGCTGCACCACCGGGAACAGCGATCCCAGGGCGGCGCCCAGCAAAACCATCTCGATCATTTCATCCTCCTCCTGACCCATGCGGAGCAGACACGCCGGGGCCGCAGGCGAAATTCGCTGCATCATCGCCGTCCCCCCCGCGGTACGCGGCGGCTTGCGGCCAAGGACAGAGCGGGCGCGTGCGATCCACTGCCCCATCGGCGCCGAGCCGCCGGGCGACGATCGGCCCAGGCCTGTCGCCCCGTTCGACCCAGGCAATCAGCGCGGCCAACATGTCCGTATGTGGATCGCCAGTGATGGCGCGGTCCCCTGCCCCCCCGAAATGGTCGGTGGCGTTTCCGCCGCTGCAATGATGCATGCCTGGAACCAGATAGAGGCGCGCGAATTCCGCCCTTTCCCGTGCGGGCTTTAGCCGGTCGAAGAAGGCGATCGTGGCTTCCGGCTGGACCGAGGCATCGGCCCAGCCGTGATAGAGCATCAGCTTGCCCCCACGCGCCGCGAAACGCGACAGATCGGTGTCGCTGGCATCCATCTGTGCGAAAGCAGCCCGCGCCGCGGGCAGGTCGGATGCGATGTCGAAGGAAAGCGGATTCCAGTCCGGATCGCGATGGATGACCTGCCCGAACATCTGCCGGGGCAGCGGCGGCATCTCGCCCGGCCGTGCGGTGATCCCGGGCAACAGACCGTAATCATATTCGTGTCCGGCATCGTCGGTCAGCGGCGCGATGATCGCTGCGGCTGCCTTGACCTTGGCGGGCGAAAGACAGCCTTCCTTCTGCCCCGGCGCGCATTGGAGGGTGCGAACCGCGAAACTGCACCGGCGCGGATCGGCGATTACACCGTCCGCCAGCCCGTCCCGCGCATCACAGGCCTTGCGCGCACCTTCGGCGATCAGCGCCCAGTCGGCGGCGGTAAGGTTCCCGCCGGGATTTTCCGCCTGGGCGCGATAGACCTGAATGAGACGCGCCGCCAACAGCGGCACGTCCTGCCCTGGCGCGCCGAGCAGGACGCCGTCATAATCCGCAGGGTAGAGCTGCATTTCGCGCAGGCCCTGTCGCCCGCCGCCCGAGCAGCCAATGAAATAGGAACGCGAAACCGTCGCGCCGTAAAATGCCTTCGCGAGCGCCTTGGCCGTGCCGGTGAGCAGGTGATAGGCGCGATAGGAATAATTGTCCGTCTTGCGCGGGTTGTTGATCCAGCTTTCCCCACGCTTGTGGCCGGTATCGCTGGATGCGGTGACGAAACCCTGCTCCACCCCACGCGCCATGTCGGTATAATTGAAATAGCCCGCTTCGCCGCCCACCCCGGCCCCCAGCATGCGCCGGTTCCAGTCGGCCTGCGTGGGCAGCCAGATTTCGAAGCCGATATCCCCTTCGATACGGCCGACCACGCGGCAGAAGGGACGGCGAACCGATGCGCCGCCCCGGGATTCCGGCCCGGCGGGACTGCGCCAGGAAGGCGCCGGCTCGACTGCCTCGGCAAGATCGATCGAAACCCCCGTCGGGGCATGGGCGGCAATGGCCGGGCAGGTCGCGGCAAGCGAGCCGGCCGGCGCCGCCTCCACGTTCCGGCCCGGCGGGACGTCGCGGGCATGGCCCGGAACACCGGCGGCGGCCATCGCCACACAGGCGAGGATGCGCCGCCGGAGGATCACAGCACCGCCCAATAGGTGAAGACGGAACGGCTTTCCCTACGGTCCGCCTTGCCGATGAAGACGGTGCGCGACAGCCAGCCATGCGGTCCTTCTGGCGCATCGAAGCTCGGCGTGAGACGCATATAATATTCGGACGGGTCGACCGGCTCGTAATTTTGCAGGCGGTCCAGAACTGCCTTATCGCCGTGGCGGATACCGCGATTGCGCAGTTCCACGATCGTGCCGTCATCGGCTTCGATCAGGTAACGCGCATCGAATTGGGCGGTATGGTCCGCCTTGATCGTCGGCCAGTCGCCGCCCGAATGGGGAACGATCCGGCCATTGAGCCGTGGCCCCTTGACCGTACCGCCCAGAACGCCGACGAAACCACGTTCCAGGCCCCACATTGTCGGCCCATAACGGAATCGTTTGCTCAGCTCTATTTCGATCTGGAAGACAAATTCCAGCTTGGGGGGTTCCATAGTTTCTCCTTGCAGAATGGAAGTCCTTAATTTCGGATCCACGGCCCCGGAGGCCTGGGTTCGTAGGCGCCGAGTTGTTCGGAGCCGAAGCGGGCCATGAAGCTGCGCTCCGCGCGGAAGGGGTCGGACTCGAGGCGCACATGCTCGCCGAACAGCATCGTCGCGCGCAGCGACGGTTCGTAAGGCAGCCATTGCGGCATCCCCGGATGGTCCGGCACACCGTTCCGCGCGAAGGAGGCCCAGGCGCCCGACATGGTGGAGCGCAGCATCTCGGCCTTCGGCGTGATCGCGCCGAGGAACGGCCAGGCCGCGAGATTGCCGAAGACGAAAGGCAGTTCGGTGCCGTGGGGCGTGACATGATCGAACGCGCCGACTGTGGATTGCCAGTCGATCGTGTAAAGAAAGGCGGGGGCGCGGCCGAGCGCCGCCTTGCGTTCGGCCTGCAAGGTCGCATCAAGGAAATAGCTGCGGTCCGTAGTCAGCCGGGCGAACAGCTTGCCGTTGGAAAAATCGGGGAACATACCGCGCCAGGTGGCGATCGCGCCGGCTGCCTCGCCTTCGGGGAAGAAGCGGGCCGACTGGGCAAGCAATTCGGCGGCGCTCATCGCGGCATAGGCTGGCTCGTTGCCCAGGAACAGGGCGGTTTCATCCCGCGCGGTGCCGATCATCATCGGAACCTGGGCGGAAATCAGCGGCGCATCGGGGTGGAAGGGATGGCGCGGCAAGCTGGAGCCGTCCACCATCGGGCGGAACTGGCCCGTCTCGTTGCGTACTTCGATCCCGGCGGCTGTGAGCCGCGCGGTGGGGACGGTGGCGAGCCTGTCCAGTTCGCCCGGCCCGATGCCCAGGCGGTGCAACAGGCGCTCGGCCCGGTCGGTCGCCACGTCGCGCTCATCCATCCGCAACGCAGGGCCGCTTTCCACCACGCAGCGCTGGAACAGGCCAGCCGCGGCCGGCATGGCCATCATCGTGCTCGTCTTGCGTCCACCGCCGGACTGGCCGAAGATCAGCACCCGGTCGGGATCGCCCCCGAAGGCCGCGGCATTGTCGCGCACCCATTGCAAGGCCAGCGCGATGTCCAGAACGCCGGCATTGGCCGAATGAGCATAGGCCTCGCCTCCGATCCCGCTGAGATCGAGATAGCCGAACACGTTGAGGCGGTGATTGATCGAGACGAGGACCACGTCCTGCATCCGCGCGAGCCAGGCGCCGTTGGAAACCGGATCGTCCCCACCGCCAACTTCCCAGCCACCGCCATGGAGCCAGACCATGACCGGCTTTTCGCCTTCGAGCGAAGCGGTCCAGACATTGGCGACCAGACAATCCTCGGAAAAGCGCGACGAACCTGGTCCGCCCGGTCCGCCGCGTTGCGGGCAGCGCGCGCCGAAGGCGGTCGCCTCGCGAATACCGTCCCAGCCCTGTTTCGGACGGGGCGGCAGGAAGCGCGCGGCGCCTCCCGTCGGTTCGCCATAAGGAATACCGCGAAAGACGAACACGCCGCCTTCCATCGCGCCGGCCAGCCGCCCGGCCCGCGTGGCGACAACCGGGCGCGCCGTGGGTCGGGCGCCGGCGGCCTGCGCGAGTGCGGGAACGGCTGCGATCGCGCCCAGTCCGCCCGCCAGGACGGAGCGCCGGGAGAAGCTGGCAGCGCTCATGCCCCGGCACTCTTGATGGCGGGGCGGCCGTCCACCCACTCGGCCTCGTCGATCACCATCGGGCGGCCATTGGTTTCATAGCGCAGCAGAAGCAGGGCGATGCCGCCCATCACCGCAAAGGCGGCGAGAAACAGAAAGCCCGGCACGATCGCTGCCTCGGTCGCCGCTGGGGACAGGACGTTGCCGCTGCCCGCGATCAGGGCGAGCGCCACCGGGCCAAGCAACTTGGCAAGGCCACTGGTCGTCTGGGTCAGCCCACCGCCCAGTGCGGCGAGGCGCACCGGATAGAGCTCGGTCCCGAACGGCGTCGTATTGGCATAGCCGCCATCATAGAACAGCGCGCCGATAATCAGGCAGATCAGGAAGACTGGAATGCCGGCGATGAAGTAGGGGTGCAGCAGCGCGGCCCCGGCAATCGAGGCGGCCGCGCCCCAGCAGCATATCAACGCCGAGCGCCAGCGGCCGATGAAATGCGGAGCCAGCGTCCACAGCGCGCGACCGACCAGGCCGCTGGCGCTGACATAGACGAAATATTGGGCCGCCTCGGCAGGCGAGGCACGCAGCAGCATTGAAACCACGGTCGGCCCCCACAGGGCCACGCCGAAGCCCGACATGCCGAGACCGGCGGTCATGAAGATGATCATCCAGAAGCGGCCAGGATAGCGATACAGGTCACGCAGGCGCGGTGGCTCGCGGCGGGCGGGCTCGGGAATCAGCGGTATCCGGTCATAGGGAATGTCCACATATTGGGAGACGACCTTGCGTGCCTCCTCGCCGCGGCCCTGAGCGATCAGCCAGCGCACCGATTCCGGAACGAAGAACCACAGCGCGATCACCATCCCGATCGGCGCGAAGCCCAGCAGGGCAAGACCGCGCCAGCCCAGCGTACCGGACAGGGTGGCCACCAGCAGCGAGGCCGCCAGCACGCCCAGCGGCGCCACCAGGCCGGTGCTGCTGGCCAGGATGGTGCGGATGCGAGTGGGCGCAATCTCGATCAACAACGTGATCTGCGTGCCGCCATAGCCCACGCCCACGAGAAAACGCAGGCAGGCGAACAGCATCCAGCTGCCTTCGGGAACGAAGGCGGTGCAGCCTGCCGCCAGCGAATAGACCATCATTCCGGCAATCAGCGCCGGCTTCCGGCCCCAGTTATCCGCCACCCAGGCGAAAGGCATCGCGCCCAGCAGCTGCCCCACGCCCGCGGCAAGCAGGATCACCGAAGTCTCGCCAAAGGTCAGGCCCCAGGCCGGGCCGATCATCGAGACGAGGAAACCGACGATGAAGAAATCGAAGAACTCGAACACGCCCTGCAGCATCAGGAGGCCGACGAGAATCCAGAAGCGGGGGCGCAACTTTGCACGATCGAACAGGTCCAGCGCATGGGCCGGCCGATCGGGCTCTCGCAAGGGATCCGACAGCCGCACGCTTACCGCCCGCCCCGTCGTGGACAGCATATCGGGCAGGGCGCGAGCGCCGGGAATCCCGCGTGCTTCAAAAGACATCCTCCCATGCTCCGCCCCCCGTCTTCGCGTGGGTTCTCGAATCGCCTCACCTTTCCACTGAGGTGCATTTAAACTTGCACATAATCTCATCTAGTGCAACATGGTTTCCGTTAGATGAGAAATCTGATTTCCATGTCGCCTACGGGAGAGTTCCGATAAGCATGGCGGCCATGAGAGAGTTTCGAAGATGGTGAAGGCGAACGAACTGACCGGAACGATTGAGCGCACGCTGCGCGCGCTCCAATGCGTTGCCGAACGCGGTGAGTTCGCACTCAAGGATTTCGCCGAGGAAGTCGGGATACCCACCAGCACCGCCTATCGGCTGCTGCAGTCGCTGGGCGCCGCCAATTTCGTCGAGAAGGCCACCCACGGCAACTATCGTGTAGGACGCGAACTCGTCCGGCTGGCATCGCTGATCATCGACGAATTCGACTATGCAGCTCTGGCACATCCATTTTTGCTCGATCTCGCCGATCGCTTCCAGGAGACCTGCGCCTTCGCTCTCTACCTGCCGAAGGAACATGCCTTCACGATCATCGACACGATCAATGCGGCGCATCCGCTGCAATATATCGTCGAGAAATATACGCCTCGCGCAATGGTCTGGGGTGCATTGGGCCGCTCCATGTTGCCGTTCCTGCCGGACAAGGATGTGCGGGCCGCGATCGAAAAGCAGGGCGCTCCGATCGAAAAGGACATGCGGTCCATCACGATGGACGACCTCAAGGCGGAAGCGGAAACCATTCTCCATCAGGGGTGCTTCGTCGCGACCAGTCCGAATGCGCTCGGCACGAACGGCACCGCCGCGCCTGTGTTCAATTCAAAAGGCCAGTTGCTCGGGAGCCTGGGCGTGACCGTGCCGATCGTTCGCTACGATCCCGCCCTTCAGCCGGAAATCAGCGCGGCGGTGATCGAGGCCGCCAAGGGGCTCAGCGCCGCTCTTGGCTTTGTGGGGGGAGGACGCCGAAAGACCAGACCGGCTGCCCGCCTCAAAGACTTGGGAACCGGTGCACCGGACCAGAATAAGAAGGAAGCGGTATGAGGATGACAATGCTTCTGACTGCCGGCGCTGCGGCCTTGGCGGCGACCACCGCCGCCATCACCTGGAAGATCGCCCAGCGCCAGACGCTGCGAACGGAACAGGCGAACATCGATATGGTACTCACCATGTGGGATGGCGTCATCAACCGCGCGGACCGGGAAGCGGTGATGAAATATATCGCACCCGATTATCGGCAGCATAATCCGAATGTCGCGCAGGGGCGCGACGGTGTGCTCAAATTGATTTCGCTCATCAAGGATCCGCCTCCCGGCATGGTCCCGCCAGGTCACAAGACGTTTCTGCGCGCGGTGGCGCAAGGAGACTATGTCGTGATCATCTGGGACCAGCCCCAGCCCGACCCGCACAATCCTGGGCAAACCTATACCGGTCAGGCTTTCGACATGTTCCGGGTAAAGAACGGCAAGGTCATCGAGCACTGGGACGATACCCGCAAGGCCCTGCGCCCCTGGACTCGCGACGGGGCTTAACACCCACAAGCACAATAGAACAAAAGAGAGGATAGAACACGCCATGACCAGCTATGCCGAAGATCGCGCCGCGATCGAAGACCTCCAGGCGCGCTATATGTTCGCCTTGGACTGGCAGGACCCCGACCAATACGCCGCAACCTTCACAGAAGACGCCGTCCTCGACTGGGCCGGCGGTGTCGTGTCGGGTCGCGAGGCGATCCGCGAAGAATGCGTCGGCATGCGAGCATATTTTCTTCAGCTCGCCGAAGCTCACGCGCCCAAACGTCGCCCTCGCCTCCGCCATTTCATTACGAACGTGACCGTGAAGGTCGAGGGTGATCGCGCCTTCGGCAGGGCATACTGGTTCGAAATCGACAACGATACGCGCAACCGCTGGCCTTATGTCGGCGGCTACGGCCATTACAGCGACGAATTGCGGAAGGTCGAGGGCGAATGGCTCTTCTCCCGCCGCAGGATCTGGAACGAATGCATGGACGACCGACCGGCGGCCGACATCAACCCCGTCACCGAGATCGCCTGACTGTCAGCACTGTCCGTTGTCCGCGCTGTCGTCCCTGTCCGGACGATGCGCGCCGGCTTGGAAAGGGATCATATGCGGCCGGCACACATCCTGATTTTCGCCGCCATATTGTTTTCAACCGTGAGCGTGAAGGCATCCGCGAAAGACATGACCGCGCAATATTCCGCGATCGGTGAGGAGATTCAGCACCTCGAGGACATCGACAAAATCAAACGGCTTCAGCGCGCCTATGGCTATTATCTTGACCGCGGTTATTGGAAACAGGCGGCCGACCTGTTCGCTGCGGATGCGAAGTTCGAATGGGGGCAGGATGGCGTATATGCCGGCAAAGCCCGCATCCTCGAATATATGATCCGTAGCGGCGGCGGGAATTCCGGCCCCGGGCTGCCCTTCGGCCAATATAATCATCACATGCAACTCCAGCCGGTCGTGCATGTCGCAAAGGACGGCCTCACGGCCAGGGCGCGGTGGCGCGAACTCGCCCTGCTCGGCCAATACCAGCAATCGGCCGATTGGGGCGAAGGCATCTATGAAAATTCCTATGTGAAGGAAGGGGGTGTCTGGAAGATCAAGTCGCTCCACTTCTTCCCCCGCTTTATTGCACCTTATGAAGGCGGCTGGGCGAAGCTCGCCCCCTCACCCGCGGACTGGCGCACGCAGGTATCGCGCGACTTCCCGCCGGACGCCCCCGCGACAAAGGCGTATCTGCCCTTTCCCGCCTCCTTCACGCCGCCCTTCCACTATCGTGCCGGTGAAGGCGGCGATAGAGCGGGTACGGACTCTTTGAGCGAGGAGGAACGGCGCACGGCCATCCTGCGCTCGCGCAGGGCAATCGAAAACCTCCAGGGCGAGTTCGGCTATTATACGGACGCGGGCATGTGGAGCGAGGCGGCCAGCCTGTTCGCCGAAGATGCGACCTACGAATATGGCCAGCGCGGCGTCTATAGCGGGCGCGAGCGAATCGAGCAGGCGCTTGGCCTGATGGGCCCGGAAGGCTTGGAGGCCGGCCAGCTCAACATCTACATGATGCTGCAGCCGATCATCGACATCGCACCCGACAATCGTACCGCCAAAGCCCGTTGGCGAAGCGATGTCATGCTGGCGAAGGATGGCAAGGGACAGTGGGGAGAAGGCGTCTACGAGAATGAATATGTGAATGTCGGCGGCGTCTGGAAGATCAAGGCGCTGCACTATTACCCGACCTTTCTTGCAGACTATGACAAAGGCTGGGGAGCCGGCCCGATCGCGATGGAAGGGCCGAGCAAGGCGCTTCCGCCCGATCACGGGCCTACGAAGATCTACCGCTCATTCCCCGAAACCTACATTGTTCCGTTTCATTATGACCACCCGGTTCAAGGCGCGCGCGCAGCGGAAGCATGGTCTGGCGATGCCGATCCGCAACTTGCCGGAGTACGGGCCCGGATCGGTCTTCTGGAAGATCATGACGCCGTCGAGAAACTCCAGCGGGCCTACGGTTATTACGTCGACAAAAATTTGTGGACGCAAGTCGCCGGACTGTTTGCCGAAGACGGCACCGTCGAAATTGGCGGGCGCGGCATTTTCGCCACACGACCTCATATCCTTACCTATTTGCAATCGCTTGGTCCGGAAGGACCTTCCACGGCTTTCCTTATGAACCACCAGCAATTTCAGGGCATTGTCAGCATCGCGCCGGACGGCAAGACGGCGCAAGGCCGTTGGACTGCCTTTGTCATGGCCGGAAAGATCCCGGATGCGGACTGGGGCGACGTAACTTATGAAAATAAATATGTGAAAGTGGATGGCGTTTGGCAGATCGAAACGCTGCACGCGCCCTTCACGATGTATACGCATTATGCCGATGGATGGGCGAAATATGCACGTCCGATCACACGACCGGACAGCTGGCCGCCTCCGCCGGACTATCCGCCGTCAGTTCTCCACAACAGCTATCCGAACTTTTATGTGGAGCCTTATCACTATCCCAATCCGGTAACGGGCGCGGCCATGCCTCCCCCAAACCCGGCCGCAGGCGGCGTTGCACCAATGCAATAAATCCGAAATCAGGCTCGATCACCGCACATTCCTTCGGGTCGGCACGCGTGGGGCTTCCGTTGGAAGCCGGGCCTTCAGGGGTCGCGCGCTGCCATTCTCGAAAATATCATTGGCGCGACGCGCGCCGGCTATTATCCCATCTGTGATAATCCACGGGCAAAAGCCCGGGAGAGGAGAGCGGATGGGTACGATGCAGGGCGAAGTGGCGCTTGTCACCGGCGGCGGCCGTGGTTTCGGCCGCGCGATTGCCGAGCGGTTTGCGGCGGAGGGCGCCAGGGTCGGCGTCGTGTCGCGCAGCCGCGACGAGCTTGACGAGGTGGTCCGTCATATCAGGCAATCGGGCGGCACCGCCTTCGCCGCGACGGCGGACGTCACCGATCCCGATCAGGTCGCGCGCGCGGTCGGCGAGGTGCGCGAGGCGCTCGGCCCGATAAGCCGACTGGTCAGCAATGCCGGCGTGCCCGGCCCCTTCGGCCCGCTCTGGGTGACGAAGCCCGAGGATTGGTGGCGATCGCAGCACGTCCATATTCTCGCCCCCTATCTTTTTCTGCGGCATGTCCTGCCTGACATGGTGGAGCGCGATCGCGGCCGCGTGATCCTCGTTTCGGCGCTCGCCAGCCGGATGACGCTTGGCGGGCTTTCGGCCTACAGCGTCGGCAAGGCGGCGCAGAACAAGATGGTGGCGATGGTCGCCGACGAGCTGAAGGACACCGCCGTCAAGATCTTCGCGATCGATCCCGGCTTCGTCATCACCCAGCTCGCGCGCGACACCTATGCCTCGCCCGATGCGCAGAAATATCTGCCGCATATGATGCACTATCTCGACGAAGGGGCAGACCGGCCCGACGCGGACGCCGATCTCGGCCGGTGCGCGCAGCGCTGCGTCGATCTCTTCTCCGGCCGCTACGATCTGCTGTCGGGCCGCTATATGGAATTACCCGACGATATCGACACCTGGGTTGAGGAGGCGAAGGCTGGCGCGACAACGGAGTCGGCCGCATGAGCGCCACCGATGCCCGGATCGCCGCCCTTGAAACCGAAATGGTGCACGTCAAACGCGAACTGGCTCTCCTGCGCGACGAGCAGGCGATACGCCGCCTGCATCACAGCTACGGCTATTTCATGGACAAATGGCTCTTCCCCGAGATCGTCGATCTCTTCGCGGAGGACGCCACCCTTTATTTCCTGAACGGCATCTTCAAGGGTCGCGAGGGCGCGCGCCGCATGTACGGCTATGCCGGCGAAGGCGTGCGCGGCCCGCGCGACGGCCTGCTCTTCCAGCATATCCTGACGCAGGACGTGATCGACGTCGCCCCCGACGGCGAGAGCGCGAAGGGCCGCTACCACGCGATCCTGCTCGTCGCGGTGCATGACAGCGTGAAGGCGGATTATCCCGATTGGCCTTCTCAATTCTGGGAAGGCGGCGTGCATGAGATCGACTATCGCAAGGTGGACGGCGTCTGGAAGATACAGACATTCCGTTACTGGATCGCCTATCAGGCCGATTATGCGACCGGGTGGGCCGGATCGCCGCGCGAGCCGATGATGGTCGCCCCCTTCGCGGCCACCTATCCCGAATTGCCGAACGGGCCTGACGAATTGCGGCCGATGCCGGCGCAATGGCCCCGCGCCACCTTCCCGCCTTTCCATTATCCGCATCCGGTGACGGGGCGGCCGATTGCGCCGGTATCCGGGGTGGAGGGCAGCGCATGGGCGCTGTGATCCCCTCGCCCTATGGCGATTCGGGCGCGGCGGACAAATCGCTCGCTTATGAGATCCGCGTCATTCTGCTGCTCGGCCTCTCCTTCGGCTTCGCTTATTATGACCGGATGATGATGGCCTTTCTCGGGCCGTTCGTCGTCAAGGATTTCCACCTCAACAATTTCCAGGTCGGCGCGTTGGGCGCGGCGCTGTCGCTCACCTGGGCGCTGGGCGCCTATGTCTTCGGCCGCTGGTCCGATCGATCGGGCAGGCGCAAGCCGTTCATCGTCGCCGCGCTCGTCATCTTCTCGCTCTGTTCGGTCTTTTCGGGGCTGTCGACGGGCTTCTGGTCGCTCCTGTTCTCGCGGATGCTGATGGGGGCGGTGGAGGGGCCGTTCCTGCCGATCTGCCTCGCGATCATCGTCTTCGCCTCGGCGCAGCGGCGGCAGGGGCTGAACGCCGGAATCGTGCAGAACGTCTTCGGCTCGCTGCTCGGCACCGCCGTCGCGCCGCTCACCGCCGTCGCCATCGCCCAGGCATGGGGGTGGAAGGCGTCCTTCTACACCGCCGCGATACCCGGGCTGATCCTCGCCTTCCTCGTCTGGCGTTTCATTGCCGAGCCGCCTCCGCCGCCGGCCCCCGTTGCCGGCCGGGCCGAGGAAAAGGGCATCGGCGCGATGCTGCGCGAGCGCAACATGCTGCTGTGCTCGCTCATAAGCTGCCTGCTCGTCGGCGCGATCACCCTGGGATCGATCTTCCTGCCGCTTTACCTCACCCAGATACGCGGCTTCGCGCCGGAATCGATGGCGGGGATCATGGCGCTGCTCGGCCTCTGCCCGCCGATCGGCGGCGTGGTCGTCACCTGGATTTCGGACCGGATAGGGCGGCGTCCGCCGATGATCCTGTTCTCGGCGCTGGTCGCGCTCTGCCCCTTCGCCGCGCTTTATTATGTCGGTGCGCCGGCGATCCTGTCGGGGCTGATGTTCGTCGGCTGGATCGGCCTTGGCGTGTTCCCGCTGTTCATGGGCGTCGTGCCGGCAGAGACGCTCGGCCCGCGCCACGCCGCTACCGCGATGGGCCTCGTGATCGCCGCCGGCGAATTGTCGGGAGGTGTCGTGGCGCCCCTCGTCGCGGGGCGGATCGCCGATCTCTACGGCCTGTCGGCCCCGCTCCTGATCGCCGGGGTGATGGCGCTCTTCGCGGGCGGCCTCGCGACCATGCTGATCGAGACCAATCCCCGGAAGAAAAGGCGCCCGGACAGCGAAGAACCGCAGGCGCCCCCTCTCGAAGCCTGCTCGTAACAAGGGATCGGATCATGGGCCATACGGCGGAAGAAGAACGCAACCTGCAAGTCTGCACCGAAATGTATCACCGGATGCTGATGCAATTCGATTCAAGCGTCATCGACACCTATATCGCCGACGATTATATCCAGCACAGCACCGGCGCGACCGACGGCAAGGAAGGGCTCCGCACCTTCCTCGACGAGCATAAGACCGCCTATCCCGATATCGAGATGCGGATCAAAAAGCGGCTCGCCGATGGCGACTGCACGGTCTTCCACGTCCACGTCACCCGCCACGCGGGCGATCCCGGCCTCGCCGCGGTCGACATCTTCCGGCTGGTCGACGGCAAGGTGAAGGAACATTGGGAAACGTTGCAGGAAATTCCGGCGACGCTGCCGCATGGCAACGGCATATTCTAGGGCCGATTCCGGCTTCCGCCCGAATGCTTATCGGAAGGACGGGCATCCACCCGCCCTTCCGACGAAAGCTAGACGCCCCTGCGTCCCGCAACGAGCTGCCAGATCAGGACGATCACGGCGATGACGAGCAGGATGTGGATCAGGCCGCCCGCCACATGGAAGGCGAAAAAGCCGAGTAGCCACAGCACGAATAGAATGATCGCGATGGTCCAAAGCATCGATCTTCTCCCGGCAAGAGCCGCCCAGCGGCCATAGTGTGAGAGGCAGAACGGCGCGATGCGGCAATGCGTTCCCTGTTCCGCTTGCTTAACCAATTATCCGATGTCGTCCGCGGCGGCGACGCCGATCACCTCCACCAGATCCTCGCCGATCAGCACCCCGGTGACGCGAACGCGTTTCTCGACATGATCGACCGGCACGCGATGCAGGTCGAGGCGGAAGCGCCCGCCCGCGTCGCGCCGCAGTGCGAAGCCGCCGCCGTCGCGCACCAGCGTCCCGGTTTCGCTGATCCGATCGCCGATCATGCCTTGCCTCTCCCGCGCCCGACCGTGGATCAGATATCCTGCGTCAGCCGCCCGTAAAGCTCCGGCCGGCGATCGCGGAAGAAGCCGAAACCCGCGCGATGCCGGCGCACCCGATCAAGGTCGATCGTCGCGGTGAGCACGCCCGTCTCGGTCGCGCCGAAGCTCGCCAGCTCGTCGCCCCATTCGTCGACGATGAAGCTGTGCCCGTAGAAGCGGATTCCGCCTTCGGTGCCGATCCGGTTCGCGGCGATCACCGGCGCTACGTTCGACACCGCATGGCCCACCATCGCGCGCCGCCACATCCGGCTCGTGTCCAGATCGGCGTCATAGGGTTCGCTGCCGATCGCGGTGGGGAAGAAGAGCAGCTCCGCCCCCATCAGCATCATCGCGCGCGCGGTTTCGGGATACCATTGATCCCAGCAGACGCCGACGCCGATCGTCGCGGCGGGCGTCGGCCACACCTTGAAACCGCTATTGCCGGGGCGGAAATAATATTTCTCCTCATAACCCGGCCCGTCGGGAATATGGCTCTTGCGATAGACGCCCTGCACCGCGCCGGTCGCGTCGATCATCGCCAGACTGTTGTAATGATGCGGGCCGTCCGCCTCGAAAAAGCTGGTCGGGATCGCGATACCGAGGTCGCGGGCCAGCGCCTGCATCGCGCGCACGGCCTTATGCTCGCCGACCGGTTTCGCGCGCACGAACAGCGCCTCGTCCTCGGTCTGGCAGAAATAATGGCCCTCGAACAATTCGGGCGGCAGGATGACCGACGCGCCTTTCGCCGCCGCCTCGCGCACCAGTTCGGAAACGGCGGCGATATTGGTGTCGATGTCGTCGCTCAGCGCGAGCTGGAGCGCGGCCACGGTAATCTCGGTCATCGCGTCCTCCTTCAGCCGCGCGGCACCTGCTGGCTGATGCAGTGGAAACTGCCGCCGCCCGCCAGCACCGCGTCGGCGCGCAGCCCGATCGTGTCGCGACCGGGGAACAGGTCCGCGATCGCCGCCACCGCCACATCGTCGTTCGCCGCACCATAAACGGGCACGACGACAACCGCGTTGCCGATATAGAAGTTCATGTAGGAGGCGGGCACGATCTGTCCGTTCCGCTCCACCTTGCCCGCCGAGGGGATTGGCACGATCTCCAGCCCGAAGACACGCGCGCGGTGCCGGGCATCGCGATAGACCGCCTCGTTGGGATCATCATCGGTCGGATCGGGCAGCGCGATACGGCCGGGGGCGACGAAACGTGCGAGATTGTCGACATGGCCGTCGGTATGGTCGTTCAGCAGGCCGCTGCCGAGCCACAGCAGCCGATCGACCCCCAGATCCTCGCGCAGCCGCGCCTCGATCTCCGCGCGCGACGCCCAGGGATTGCGATTGGGGTGGAGCAAACATTGCTCGGTCGTGACGCCCAGCCCCGCGCCGTCGACGTCGATCGCGCCGCCCTCGAACACCCAGTCGCGCTTCCGCACGACGAGCGGCAGCGTGCCCGCGAGGCGCGGCGCGATATCCTCGTCGCCCGCCATCTCATATTTGCCGCCCCAGCCGTTGAAGCCGAAATCGAGCGCGATCGGCCGCGCCTCGCCGGTGACGATGATCGGGCCGGTATCGCGCAGCCAGACGTCGCCGATGCGATGTTCCTCCACCTCGACGCCTGGCTCGACCAGCGCGCGCGCCGCATCGGCCGAGGCGGCATCGCCCGCCACCAGCACGACGCGCTCGCCCCGCCCGCCCGCATGGACGGCATTGGCGAAGGCCGCGATCTCGGCGCGCGGCGCGTCCAGCCCGGCGGGCCATTCGTTCGCATTGCTCGGAAAGCCGATCCAGACGCGCTCGTGCGGCGCCCATTCGGGGGGCTGGCTCAGGGTCATGGCGCGGCTCATGGCAGCGTGCGGCGTCCCATGCAAGAAGGGCGGCCCCGGCGGGACCGCCCTTCTTGTTTCGTACTGGCCGAAAGGATCAGCGCGAATAGAATTCGACGACGAGGTTCGGCTCCATCTTCACCGGATAGGGCACCTCATCGAGCGTCGGCACGCGCACGAACGTCACCTTGGCGGCGCCGTCGGAGGCGACATATTCGGGGATATCCCGCTCGGACAGGCCCTGCGCTTCCATCACCAGCGCCATTTCCTGCGCCTTGCTGCCCAGCGTGATCTCGTCGCCCGGGCGCACCTGGCGCGAGGCGATGTTGCACTTCACGCCGTTGACGCGGATGTGGCCGTGGCTGACGAGCTGGCGCGCGGAGAAGATCGTCGGCGCGAACTTGGCGCGATAGACGATCGCGTCCAGCCTGCGCTCCAGCAGGCCGATCAGGTTCTGCGATGTGTCGCCCTTCATCCGGGCGGCCTCGACATAGGCCTTCTTGAACTGCTTCTCGGTCACGTCGCCATAATAGCCCTTCAGCTTCTGCTTCGCCTTGAGCTGCAGGCCATAGTCCGAAATCTTGCCCTTGCGGCGCTGGCCGTGCTGGCCGGGGCCATATTCGCGCTTGTTGACCGGGCTCTTCGGGCGACCCCAGATATTCTCGCCCATCCGGCGATCGAGCTTATACTTGGCGCTGTTGCGCTTCGACATGACGTGACTCCAATTGCTACAACGGTCTTCCCAGTACGCCGCGCTGCGCGCCGCCTGTCGAAGGGCCACGGCAGGGCCACCGCTTCACCGGGATGCGGGGCCAATTGCGAAGCGCGGCCTATGCCGGCCGGCAGCCGATGAGTCAAGGCGCAGCCCCTCACCAGAACCAGCTTCCCACCAGGCAGGCGGTCGCGGCGAAGGTGGCCGCCGTCGTCGTCCAGCCGATGATGTTCAACAGCAGGCTGTTGCGCCTTTCGCCCATCATGCGCCGGCTGTTGGTCATCAGCATCATGACGAGCAGCAGCGGCGGCACCGAAAAGCCCTGCACGATCCCCGAAAGAACCAGCGCGCGCATCGGATTGAGGCCGAGGAAATTGAGCCCGACCGACACCGCCGTCACGATCAGGATGACACCATAGAACAATTTCGCATCACCGATCCGGTGGTGCAGCGTGCCGCCTTCGCCCAGCCCCTGCACCAGATCATAGGCGGCGCCCGTCGTCATCACCGGGATGGCGAGGAAGCCGACGCCCACCACGCCCAGCGCGAACAGCCATTTGGCCCCCGCCCCGGCAAGCGGCTCCAGCGCCTGCGCGGCCTGCGCCGCGCTGTCGATCCGCGTGACGCCATTGGGGTGCAGCGTCGCGGCGGTCGACAGGACGATGAAATAAAGGATGAGGTTGGCGAAGATCATGCCGATCATCACGTCGCGCCGCGTGCGCGCCAGTTCGCGCCGGCTGGCGCCGCGCCGTTGCCGCGCGGTGAGCTTGCCTTCGTCGATCTGCTCCTCCACCTCCTGATTGGACTGCCACGTATAGATGTAGGCCGACAGCGACGTGCCGATGCAGGCGACGATCATCGCCAGAAAATCGGACGAGAAGCGGATGTGCGGCCGGATCGTCGCGCGCAGCACCTCGCCCCAGTCGGGCCGCGCGAGGATCGCCGCCGCGACATAGGCGAACAGCGCCAGCGTCAGCCAGCGGAAGATGCGGCGCAGCAGTTCGTAGCTGCCGAACAACTGGAACAGGAAGACGCCGATCGCGACCGCCACCACGATCGCCGGCACGGGAAGCGGGACCAGCAGGCCCAGCGCCGCGCCCACCCCGCCGAGATTGGCCGCCGCCTCGATCACATTGCCCGTGAAGGCGCCGATCATCAGCGGATAGAGAAGGCCGGGCGAGTAGCGGTCGCGCACCGCCGCGAACAACCCCTTGCCATAGACCCGCCCCAGCTTCGCCGAGAGATAGGTGACGGCGAACATCATCGGCAGCAGGACGGGCGCGATCCACAGGAAAGCCAGCCCGAACATCGCCCCCGCGCTGGCATAGGTGCCGATCGCGGACGGGTCGTCGTCCGCCGCTCCGGTGATGATCCCGGTGCCCAGCATCCGCAGTGCACCGCGCTTCGCCGGCCCGGATCGGGTGACGCCCTGTCTCGTCTCGGGCTGGTCCGACGGCGCCACGATACCCCGCTCTTTGCCTGCGGGGAGCAAACAGACGCCCGGACATTTGGTTCATCGCCGCGCCATGGACGGCGCAGGCGTCAGCCCCGTCCGGCCGCGATCTCCCGCGCCAGCGCGGCGGTCGCCTCGGTCACTTCGCGCCAGGTGGTGTCGAACCCGGCGTCCTCGCCATAATAAGGATCGGCCACCGCCTGTCCCTCGCGCCCCGGCAGATGATCGAGCAGCAGCGAGAGCGACGCGGTGCCGTCGGCGGGGCGCAACGCCTCCAGATCGGCCAGATTCTGCGTGTCGAGCGCGATGATATGGGTGAAGCGACGGAAATCGTCGGGCGTCACCTGCCGGGCGCGCAGATGCGCGATATCCGCGCCGTTGCGCACCGCCACCGCCTGCGCGCGCGGATCGGGCGCGCGGCCGATATGCCAGTCGCCCGTGCCCGCCGAATCCACCTCGGCATCGAGGCCGATGCGCGCCGCCTCGCGCCGGAACGCCTCCTCCGCCAGCGGGGAGCGGCAGATATTGCCGAGGCAGACGAAAAGGACGGCAGGCTTTACGTTCACGTCAAACTCCCTAAAAGGCATCGCCTGCCTATGGCAGGTACGGGCGGCGGGTTGAAGCCGGGGGAGGATCGATGACCGGTGAGGCCCGGCCTTATGGGGCGTACCGCTGGTATGTGCTCGGGCTGTTCACGCTCGTTTATGCCTTCAACTTCATCGATCGCCAGATCGTCATCATCCTCGCGCCCTCGCTCAAGGCCGATCTGGGGCTGACCGACGCGCAGCTCGGCCTGCTGTTCGGCACCGCCTTCGCCTTATTCTACGCCTTGTTCGGGGTGCCGCTGGCGAAGCTGGCGGACGGCTGGCACCGGGTGCGCACCCTGTCGCTGGGGCTCAGCCTCTGGTCGGCGCTCACCGCCTGCTCGGGGCTCGCCGGCCATTTCGCCCAACTCGCGCTCGCGCGCGTCGGCGTCGGCGTCGGCGAGGCGAGCGCCGCGCCCGCCGCTTTCTCGATCCTCCAGGATTATTTCCCCAAGCGGCAGCGCGCCACCGCCCTCGCCCTCTATTCGTGCGGCATCTATCTGGGCAGCGGCGCGTCGCTGATGATCGGCGGCGGCATCGTCGCGGCATGGGACCGGCTGGCCGCGAGCGCCGCCGGCGCGCCCTTCGCGCTCAAGGGCTGGCAGGCGGCCTATCTCGCGGTCGGCCTGCCCGGCCTGCTCCTCGCCCTCCTTCTGCTGCTGACGGTGCGCGAGCCGGTGCGCGGCGCGATCGACGGCCAGCCGCAGCCGCCGGCTCCCGATCCCTTCCGCGCGGCGCTGCGCGAGCTGGGCGCGCTCTTCCCGCTGTTCGGCCGATCCCGCGCCAATCTGGCGCTGCTCCTCGCCTGCATCCTCGGCGCAGTGATCGCGACCGAGGCGGCGGGCCATCTGCTCGCGCCCGACAAGCGGGCTTTGCTCGGCACGATCGCTGGCCTGCCGGTCAGCACCAACCTCGTCCAGTGGGCCGCGATCGCGATCGGCGTCTATGCGACGGGAAGCTGGGTCCAATCGATCCGGCGGCGCGATCCGGCGGCCGCGGCGCTGATCGTCGACAGCCCCAGCTTCGTCGCGCTGGCGGTGGGCGGGGGCCTCCTGAGCCTCAGCAGCTACGGCATCGCCGCCTTCCTTTACGTTTACGGCAAGAGCTATCTCGGCCTGCCGCCCGAAGCGGGCTTCACGCTCGGCGCGATCTCGGCCGCCGCCGGCGGGCTGGGCACCGCGATCGGCGGGATCGTCGCCGATCGGGCGCGCCTCGCGCATCCGGCGGGAAGACTCTGGGTGGCGGGCATCGCCGCGACCCTCTCAACCCTCCTCACCCTCTGGCAGTACAACACCGCATCGGTGACGCATTTCTATCTCGCTTATGGGCTGGCGACGCTCTGCCTGACGATGTGGCTGGGACCGGTCTTCGCCACCTGTCAGGATCACGTCCTGCCGCGCATGCGGGGCGTCGCGACGGCGGTGCAGTTGCTCGGCACCAATCTGATCGGCCTCGGCCTCGGCCCCTATCTGGTGGGGCTGGTGAGCGACGTCACCGGCGATCTCAGGCTCGCCATCCTTTCGGTGCTGGCGCTGGTGCCGATCGTCCTCGCGCTCTTCGCCTTCGCCGCGCGCCGTTTGCCCGCGATGGAGGCGAGCCTGCTCGACCGCGCCCGCGCGGCGGGGGAGCGGGTCTAACCGGACGCGAGCAGCGCGCGGTCGAGGTCCGCCGCGCCGACGCAGCCGAGATGCGCGAGCGCCCGGTCGAACTCGTCGACCAGCGTCTCGATCACCCAGGGCGGCCCGCGCATCCGCCCCATCGCCGCGACGGCGTAGAGGAAAGGCCGGCCGAGCAGCACCATGTCCGCCCCGAGGATCAGCGCGCGCGCGATATCCTCGCCCGATCGCACACCGCCGTCGAGCAGGACGGGCACGCCCTCGCCCACCGCCGCGCGCACCGCCGGCAGCGCCGCGATCGGGGCAAGCGCGGCGTCGAGCTGCCGCGCGCCATGATTCGAAACGACGATGCCGTCGACGCCGATCTCGCGCGCCTTCACCGCATCCGCCGGGTGCAGCACGCCTTTCAACAGCATCGGCCGCGACCAGCGCTGGCGTATCTCACGCAGCAAATCCCAGTCGAGCCGCGCCGAGCTTTGCGACGCCATGAAGCGGGCGAGCGCATAGGCCGACGCCCCCGACCCGGCATAGGATGCGAGATTGGCGAAGCGCGGCCCGCCCTCGCGCGCCATCCGCCAGCCCCAGCCGGGATGGGCGAGCATCGCCGACACGATCGACGGCGACAGGCGGAAGGGCAGCGCAAAGCCGTTGACCAGGTCGCGCACCCGCTTGCCGGGCGCGGGCACGTCGCCGGTGACGATCAGCACCGGGCAACCCGCCGCCTCCGCCCGCCGCAGCAGATCATCGCTCACCGCCGCGTCACGCCCGACATAGAGCTGGAACCAGCTTCCCGGCGCGGCCTCCGCGATCGTCTCGATCGATGTCGTCGCCGCCGTCGAAAGCGCATAGGCGATATTCGCCGCCGCCGCCGCGCGGGCGAGCGCAAGGTCGGTTCCCGGTGCGATGACGTTCGCCATGCCGATCGGCGCGATGCCGAAGGGTGCGGCATAATGCGTGCCGAACAAGGTAACGCCGGTGTCGCGCACGTCGCGGCTGCATAGGATGCGCGGCAACAGGCGCACCGCATCGAACGCCGCGCGGTTGAGCGCCAGCCCCGTCTCGCCATGCGCGGCGCCGTCGACGAAATCGAACACGAAGCGCGGCAGGCGCCGCCGCGCCTCGTCGCGCAGCGCGGTCAGATGGTGCGGGCGGAAGGAGGAAAGGGCCATGGCGCGTCTTCATGACGCGAATGCCCGCCGAACGCCAGAGCGGCCGAGCCGCCCGCTTTTCCCTAAATGCGGGCGAGCAGGCGCTGGAGCGCCGCATGGCTGGTGGTGGGTGTCACCTCGCCATCGCCATATTCCTTTTCCAGCGCCTGCCGGATCAGTTCCACCTCGCGATCGGTCATATGCTCGATCCCGATGAAATGGTTGCGCGCCGTCTCGGTCGCCCGGATCAGCTCGTCCAGCTTCGCCTGCAGTGCCGCCGCGTCGCGATTCTGCGCGTTCTTGATCAGGAAGACCATCAGGAAGGTGACGATCGTCGTCGAGGTGTTGATGACGAGCTGCCATGTATCCGAATAATGGAACAGCCAGCCGCTCGCCGCCCAGAGCAGGACGGTGCAGGCCGCCAGGATGAAGGCCAGCGGCTGCCCCGCCCAGCCGGCGATGCGATTGGCCCATGAGGAGAAGATGCGATCCATGCCGTCCTGTCCTTTGATGTTCGCCGGCCTGTCACCGTTGCGATAGCCTTTTCGCGCGCCGGCGACTATCGGGACGCATGGACGTTACGGACCTTCGCGTCGCCCTGTTCACGGGGAACTATAATTATGTGCGGGATGGCGCCAATCAGGCGCTGAATAGGCTCGTCGGCTATCTGCTGCGGCAGGGGGCGGCGGTGCGCATCTATTCGCCGCGTACCGACACGCCGGCCTTCCCCTCGGTGGGCAAGGTGATCGGCGTGCCTGCAATCGCGGTGCCGGGCCGCGCCGAATATCGCGCGCCGCTCTGCATCCCGCCGCGCGTGAAGCGCGACATAAAGGCGTTCGCGCCGACGATCATCCATGTCGCCAGCCCCGAGATGCTGGGCCACAGCGCGGTCGCGCTCGCCCGCCGCTGGAACATACCGGCGGTCGCCTCGGTCCACACCCGCTTCGAAACCTATTTCCGTTATTACGGCCTCGCTTTCCTCGAGCCGCTGATCGAGGCGCTGCTGCGCCGCTTCTACCGCCGCTGCGATGCGATCTTCGCCCCGTCCGAATCAATGGCGCAGCTCTTGCGCGATCAGCGGATGAGCTTCGACGTCGGCATCTGGTCGCGCGGGGTGGAGCGCGATATCTTCGATCCCGCCCGGCGCGATCATGAATGGCGGCGTGCGCTCGGGATCGGTGACGAGGAGATCGCGATCGGCTTCGTCGGCCGTCTTGTGATGGAAAAAGGGCTCGACGTCTTTTCGGACACGATCGACCAGCTTGCCCGGCGCGGCGTGCGCCATCGCGTGCTCGTCGTCGGCGACGGCCCGGCGCGCGACTGGTTCGAGCGGCGCCTGCCCGACGCGATCTTCGTGGGCTTCCAGAAGGGCCCCGATCTCGGCCGCGCGATCGCCTCGATGGACATGCTGTTCAATCCGTCGGTTACCGAGACGTTCGGCAATGTGACGCTGGAGGCGATGGCCGCCGGCCTTCCCGTCGTCGCCGCACGCGCGACCGGTAGCCAGAGCCTCGTCGAGGAAGGCGTGACGGGCCAGCTCATCCGGCCAGGCGCGGTCGCCGCCTTTGCCGACGCCCTCCAGCGCTATTGCGAAAGCGACGCCACCCGCGCCGCTGCCGGCATCGCCGGCCGCGCCGCGAGCGCGCGCTATGGCTGGGACGAGGTCAATCAGGTGCTGGTCGACGCCTATCTCAGGATCATGCGCCAGCGCGCCGGCGGCGGACGCCCGCCCGTCCGCCAACCCGTGCCCTAGGGACATCCGTCATTCCGACGAAAGTCGGAAATCCATGGACGGCGGGCCGATCGATAACGGGGCGAGCCGCATCCACGGACCCGGCTTCCGCCGGGGTGACACAAAGGCAGTTGGATGCTCGCGCCCTCGCCCGCTCCGCTCAGGCCCAATCGAACTTGAGCGGCGCCTCGCGGAACGCGAAGCGATCGAGGTGGTTGGCGGCGACCTGACGCAGCCGCTCGACATGCGCGTCGTCCGCCCCCTCGACCCGCACTTCGAGCGTCTCGGGATGCGCGATCATCTCCAGCCTGCCCTCGCTGGGATAGACCGTCCCGCGCATTTCGGCGGGGAAGGTCACAGTCCCGCGCTCGGGCGTGAACTCGACCGCGAGATTATGGCTCCAATGCTTGCAGAGCTGCTGAAGATATTTGCTGCCGTGGGTAGTGGGCACCTGGGCGACGCTTTGGGTCATTCGCGATCCTTTCGGGAACAGGGATAATGGCGGCGAGCCCCAGTCGCCGCCGCAGGAGGGCGAGGCGCGTATTCCTCACAGCCGCTCGATCTTCCTCGCGGCTTCGTCGAGCAGCGCGGCGATGTCGTGCGCCATATCGGTGTCGGCGTCGTCGCGCGTCAAGCGATCATGCAGCACCGCGCGCAGATTCTGGATCGCCCGGCGCACCGGCGCACGCTCCACCTTACGCTCCATCGCGCCCAGCGCCGCAAGACGGCCGAGCAGCGCTTCGACCTCCTGCGTCCGCTCCTCCAGATAGGCGATGCCTTCGGGGGTCGCGGCATAGGCCTTGCGCGGGCCTTCGGTGGCCTGTTCCTCGATCAGGCCCATATCCTGCAACAGCGTGATCGTCGGATAGACGACCCCGGCGCTCGGCGCATAGACGCCGCCGGTGAGTTCCTCGATCGCGCGGATCAGATCGTAGCCGTGGCGCGGCTGATCGGCGATCAGCTTGAGCAGGACGAGGCGCAGCTCGCCCGAGTCGAACAGCCGCCTCCGCCCGCCGCCGCCGCGCCGGCCACCCGGACCGAATGACCATTCGGCCTCGAAAGCTCCGCGTTTCCAGCCGCCGCGGGGTCCCATGCCCCATTTGTGATGATGATGACCAATCATGCGGTAAGTCTCCAATGTGTCTTAGTCACCTCTAAGATATATCTTAGACCGATCGAATGCAAGCCCTCCTGCGCGGATTCGTAGCGCTGTATGACGCGGACCCTTATATTGCTGGGAATGGCCGATTTGTTCGCTCCCGACCCCGCCGACGGCAGCCCGCCGGACGACGCGCCGCTCGCCGACCGGCTGCGCCCGACGCGACTCGCCGACGTCATCGGCCAGGAGCATCTGACCGGCCCCGAAGGCGCGATCGGGCGGATGGTGGCGGCGGGCAGGCTCTCCTCGATGATCCTGTGGGGGCCGCCGGGCACCGGCAAGACGACGATCGCACGGCTGCTCGCCGATGCCGTGGGCTTGCGCTTCGAAGGCGTGTCGGCGGTCTTTTCGGGCGTGGCGGATCTCAAGAAGGTCTTCGCGCAGGCGCGCGACCATGCCCGCATGGGCACCCGCACCCTGCTGTTCGTCGACGAGATACATCGCTTCAATCGCGCGCAGCAGGACGGCTTCCTGCCCTATGTCGAGGACGGAACGGTCATCCTCGTCGGGGCGACCACCGAAAATCCCAGCTTCGAGTTGAACGCCGCGCTGCTCAGCCGCGCGCAGGTCCTGATCCTCGAACGGCTCGACGCGCGCGCGCTTGGGACCTTGCTCGACCGCGCCGAGGCGCTGGAAGGCCGGCCGCTCCCGCTGACGCCCGAGGCGCGCGCCGCGCTCATCGCCTCGGCCGACGGCGACGGGCGCTTCCTGCTCAACCAGGCCGAGACGCTCTTTTCGGTGGGCCTCACCCAACCGCTCGATCCGGCGGCGCTCGCCGCGCTGCTCCACCGCCGCCTCGCCGTCTACGACAAGGATCGCGAGGGCCATTACAACCTGATCTCGGCGCTGCATAAATCGTTGCGCGGATCGGACCCGCAGGCCGCGCTCTATTATCTCGCGCGTATGCTGACGGCTGGGGAGGAGCCGCTCTACGTGCTGCGCCGGCTCGTCCGCTTCGCCAGCGAGGATGTCGGCCTCGCCGATCCGCAGGCGCTGGTCCAATGCCTCGCCGCGAAGGACGCCTATGACTTTCTGGGATCGCCCGAGGGCGAGCTGGCGATCGTGCAGGCTTGCCTCTATCTCGCCACCGCGCCCAAATCGAACGCGGCCTATGTGGCGCAAGGGGCCGCCTGGCGCGCCGCGCGCGAGACGGGCTCGCTGATGCCGCCCAAGTCGATCCTCAACGCCCCCACCCGGCTGATGAAGGATATCGGCTATGGCAAGGGCTATGCCTATGACCATAATGCCGAGGACGCCTTTTCGGGCGAGAATTACTGGCCCGACGAGATGACGCCGCAAAGCTTCTACACCCCCTCGCCGCGCGGCTTCGAGGCGAAGGTCGCCGAACGGCTGGCCTATTGGGAGAGGCTCCGCCGCGAACGCCGGGGGTAGACGCGCGCCGCCGCCTGACGCATGGAAAGCGCGCGCCGGGTTAGCTCAGCTGGTAGAGCATCTGATTTGTAATCAGGAGGTCGTCGGTTCGAGTCCGACACCCGGCACCGCCTTCACCCGTTCGAACCGCTGCCCCAGAAGGAACGCGACGGCGCCCCAGAGGATCGCGACTGCGGCGCCGAACAGCGCCACGCCAGCGACGCCGAACCCAATCGCCGCAAGCCCCGTCTGGGCCCAGGCGGCGCTCAGGTCGCCGAAGCGGTAAACGACGGTGTCGAGCACGTTCTTTGCCTTATATTTGCTTTCCTGATCGACGACGGTGAACAGCATCTCGCGGCTGGGCCTGGCGATCGCATATTCGGCCACGCGCCGTACGATCTGCACGCCCAGCAGCATCATCAGCACCGGTGACAGCGCGACGAGGAGGAAGGCCGCCAGCATGATGAGCGGGTTCAGCACCAGGCCCGTCGTCACGCCGAACCGGGTGACGATCCGCCCCGTACCGAAAAGCTGCACCGCGATCGCGCAGATATTGACGATGAGGTCCACCACCGCGAAGGCCTGCGTCCGCGCCTCTCGGCTTTCGAACGCGCGCGCGATGAGTTCGGCCTGCTGGAAATAGACGATCGTCGAAATCCAGGTGAGCAGCAGGATGAACGCCGCGATCAGCAGCAGATAGGGCGACCGGAGCAGAAGGCCGAATCCGGTGAAGGGATTGCCGCCCAGCCGGTGGTCGAGCCGGGTGGGCTGCGCTTCCTCCCTCTCCGCGACGCGCAGCCGTTCCTTCTCGCGGACGAGCAGGCGTATGACGAGGATCGCCGCGCCGAAGCCCGCGGCCGACACCAGCAGCATCGTCCCCGTGCCCACAAGTTTCACCAGCACGGTGGTGATCGCCGGGCCGATCGCCGCGCCGAGGCTGCCGCCGGCGGCGACGAAGCCGAACAGCCGCTTCGCCTGCGCGCGCGAATAGAGATCGGCCATGAAGCTCCAGAAGACCGAAATGATGAACATGTTGAACACCGAGAGCCACACGTAGAAGATCGCCGCGACGATCCGGCTTTCGGGATGGCTTTCGAACAACGCGTAGAAGATCAGGATGTTGAGCAGGAAGAAGCCGTAGACCCAGGGCAGGAAATTCCGCAGCTTCATGCGCGATGCGACGCCGGCATAGATCGGCGCGGCGAGGAAAGTGGCGAAGAAGGTCGCCGTGAAGAGATGTTCCAGGCGATCGGCGCCATAGACGGTGCCCATCGCATCGCGGATCGGGCGCAGCACATAATAGCTGGCCATGATCAGGAAGAAATAGAGGAAGGAGAGCCAGACCGCGCGCATTTCGTGCGGCTCGATTCGGGCCGACACGCGCATCACCCTCGAAAGCAGGCCGGACGCCCTCCCCATCATCTTTCCTTCGGCTGGCGGCCCCGATGCGTCAGGCGATGCCCAGCCTCGCCCAATGATCCTCGATCCGCTTGCGCGTGGCGGCGTCGAACAGGCGGCCACGGCCGGCCTGCTGATTGTCGCGCAAATGGGTGGCGCGCGTCGTGCCGGGTATCGCCGCCGTGATCGCCGGATGCGAGACATTATATTTGAGCAGAAGCTGCGCCCAGCTCGTGACGCCATGATCCTTGACGAAGCCGGGCAGCGGCTTGCCCGCGAGCTTCGGCATCAGGCTGCCCCGGCGCCCGCCGAGCGGCATGTTGTTGAGGACCGCGATTCCCTTGTCGCGCGCCATCGGCAGGATGCGCTCGTCCGAGCCGCGATTGTCGATCGAATAATCGACCTGGATGAAGTCCAGCCTGTGCCGCCCCATCGCCGCGATCATCAGCGGATATTGATCATCGGTCGAGCAGGTTACGCCGACATAACGGATCTTCTTCGCCTGCTTATATTCGTTGAGGATCGGCAGAAAGCCGTCGAGGTCGTGGAAATTATGGACCTCGAACAGGTCGATCCGATCGGTGCCGAGCCGCTTGAAGGATTCGTCCACGGCCACTTTCGACGCCTCGCCCCGCATCGGCGTCTTGGTGGCGAGGAACAACCGGTCGCGGTTGCCGAGCTGGCCGATCAGCCGCCCGATCACCACTTCGGATTCGCCATAGCCCCGCGCGGTATCGACCACCCTGCCGCCCAGCCTGGGCAGTTCGTCGAGCACCGCCTTGCGCGAGGCGATATCGGCCGGGTCGGTGACGCCAAAGGCGTTCGTGCCGATGCCGATCACCGGCAGCCTTTCGCCGCTGGAAGGTATCGGCTTGGTGATCGCCGGCGCCGTGGCGGCAATGGCCTGCCCGGCGTCGAGCATCAGCGCCGCGCCTGCGGCCGCGCTCCCCTGCATCATCGTCCTGCGCGAAATCGGCATCTCAAACGGCGAGTCCATGGGAAGGCTCCTTGCTGCCGCTGCCTAATTATCCGAAAAAGCAAGGATATCATTCCCGGTCGGTCATGGCCAGATGGCGCGCGGCCCGGCTAAGCTGGGCGGCGCGGATGCCGCGACAGCGGACGACCCATATTCAAGGAGAGGATATGAAAGGATTATATCGGGGGGCGGCGGCGATGCTGCTCGCGCTCGCCGCCTGCTCGAAACAGGGCGGGACAGCGGAGGAAAGCACGGCCGCCAACACCGCCGCCGGCAACGATGTCGCCCCGGCCGAGCTGGCCGCCCGCGCCGCCGCGTCGAAGGCCGGCGACGATGCGCCTTATTATACCGCGCTGCCGCTCAAGGAATTCATGCCGCACGTCATGCAATATGCGGGCGACGGCGTCTGGAAACGGCAGGGCTATATCATCGACGACAAGGGCGAACATTCGCTGTTCCCCAAGAATGACGAGGAGTGGGAGGAGGCCGAGAGCGCCAGCCTCACCCTCGCGGAAATCACCAACGTCCTGCTGATCCCCGGCCGGCGGGTGCCCGAGCCCGCATGGGATCAGGCGGTCGCAGGCGTGCGCAAGGTGGCGCTGGAGGCGGCGGCCGCGGCAGAAAAGAAGGACAAGGACGCTTTCTTCAAGGCGGGCGGCGATCTCGACGAGGCCTGCGACGTCTGCCACAAGCAATATGACCCCACCTTCAAGACCAAGCCGCAATGAGGCGCGATGCAAGGGAGGCGGAACGCGAGTTGCAAGCGGGGCTGAATTGGCCTCTACTCGGCGCCGGACAATAAAGGGGGACCAAAATGATGAAATGTTCGATCCCGCTTCTCGCCGCCGCGTTGCTGCTGGCCAGCGCGCCGGCTTGTGCGCAGGCGCTCAACGCGCCGGTCGTCGCCCATCCCGATCCGGAATCGCTCTTCACCAGCCCCGATCCCAAGCTGAACGCGAACAAGCAGGTGACGCTGAAGATCGTCAAGGAATTGCTGGAAGCGGGCCATTGGGAGCGTGCGCCACTCTATCTTACCAAGGAATATATCCAGCATAACCCTCTGGCTGCCTCGGGCCTCGACGCGGTGATGCACTATTTCGTCGATGTCGCGAAGGTGAAGCCGAAGCCGATCCCCGAAAAAATGCAGACCAAGGTCGTCGCGGTGACGGCGGAGGGCGATTATGTGACGGTCAGCTTCGTACGCGAGATGAAGGACCCGAAGGACCCGTCGAAGACCTACACGACGACATGGTTCGACATGTGGCGCTTCAAGGACGGCAAGGCCGACGAGCATTGGGACCCGGCCACCCTGCCGCCCGCCAGGTGAGGAGCCGCCCGATGCGCCATGCCCAATGGATTGCCGCCCCGGCGATCGCCGCGCTGCTGATCCTCGCCGCACCGCGCGCCGCCCTTGCCGCCGATGCCGACATCCTCCGCCAGACGCAGGATCGCGCCGAGATCAGCGAGTTGATGTGGCATTATGTTCGTGCGCTCGATACGATGAACGAGGACGCCTATGTCCAGACGTTCACGCCCGACGGCGCTTTCGTCGCCGGACCGCACGTCACGAAAGGTCGCGACGCGCTGCGCAAGATGGTGACGGACCTGAAGAAGAGCCGCGCCGAGCGGGAAGCGAAAGGCGCGCCGCCGCAGCCGGCGATGCACCACATTCTCACCAACACCTATATCGAGTTCAGCGACCGGGATCACGCCCGCATGCATTCCTATTGGATGACGGTCTTCGCCGGCGCGCCCAACACGCAGCCGCCCCGCGTCGCCGCCGCCGGCCGCGGCGTCGATGATCTGGTGCGCGTGAACGGCAAATGGCTCATCCAGACCCGCAACGTCGCGCCGCAGGACTGAAGAACGGTTTACAGGCAGCGGGCGAGGGAAGGGGGCGACGCGGCAGCCGCCCCTTTTCTATACTAGGTGCGCCTTGTACAGTTTTTGCAGTTCGCCCCAGGCGCGTTCGGCGGAAGCCCGATCATAGACCTGGCTGCCCGGCACGCACCAGCCATGGTCGGCCGGATAGACTTCCACCGTCGCCGGGCGCTTGGCGTCGTGGAAGGCGGCCTTGAGCACATCCTTCGCCTTGGGCTCCCGCGCATCGTCATTCTTCGCGATCGCCACCAGAAAAGCCGCTCGCGTGCGCGGGATCAGCAGATGCGGGCTGTCGGGCTTGTCCGTCACCAGCCCCGCACCGTGGAAAGTGGCGACCGCCCCGATCCGGTTCGGCACGGCGGCGGCGGTACGGAAGGCGAAGGGGCCACCCATGCAATAGCCCTGCACGCCCGCTTTCTTGCCCTTGGCCGTCTGCGGCTGGGCATCGAGGAAGGCCAGGAAGGCGGCCGCGTCCTTGTCGATTCCGGCGTCGCTTATCGCCTGACGATAGCCGAACAAGGTCTGCCGTGCCTTGGCGTCGCCGAAATCGAACGCGCCATCGACCACGGGCGCGCGCTTGCTGCGATAGAAGGGGTTGGGCACCAGCACGACATAGCCGTCCGCCGCCAGCCGCCGGCCCATGTCGCGGAAAACGGGGCGCAGCCCCATGATGTCGGGCCAGACCAGCACGGCGGGCCAGGGCCCCTTGCCGGCGGGATGGAACAGCGCCGCATCGGCCGATCCATCAGGCGTGCGGATCGTCACGTCCTTCTCGACGACGCTGTCGGCCGCCTGCGCGACGCCGGCAAGCCCCGCCGCCGCCACGCCCGTCGCCACGAAGGCCCTGCGGGACAGGCTCCAATCCTCAACCAGCCCCGGATGAATCTCATTGTCGCACATGCCGCATCTCTCCCGTTCCTGTTGCCTGCAATTGGCTCGCCGCGGTCGGCGCTTGTCAACCTTCCGCCCGTTCGCGAACAAAAAGAAGACGATCCGGGCCGCCTGCGCCCGCCTGCCTTCCCTGCCGGGCGGCCGTTGGATAGCGAAGCGTCATTCGCTTCATGAGGAGGGACTTTTGGCCGATCTTTCGGGCTTCGCCGTCACCAGCCGCTGGCCGGGCCAGCATCCGGATCGCATTCAGCTTTATTCCTGCTCGACGCCGAACGGGACGAAGATATCGATCGCGCTCGAGGAGATGGGCCTGTCTTATGAGGCGCATTTCATCGACATCTGGAAGAATGAGACGTTCACGCCCGAGTTCGAGTCGCTCAACCCCAACGGCAAGATTCCCGCGATCATCGATCCCGAGGGGCCTGACGGAAAGCCGTTCGGCCTGTTCGAATCGGGCGCGATCCTCCTCTATCTGACCGACAAGACCGGGCAGTTGATCCCGTCCGATCCGGGGCTGCGCTACGAGACGATCCAGTGGGTCTTTTTCCAGGCGGCCCATGTCGGGCCGTTCTTCGGCAATCTCGGTTATTTCTACAAATATGCGGGCACCGCGATCGAGGACAAGCGCCCGATGGAGCGCTTCGCCAACGAAACGAAACGCCTGCTGCGCGTGATCGAGAAGCGGCTGGAGGGCCGCGAATGGATCATGGGCGACCAGTTCACGATCGCCGACATCTCGATGCTCGGTTGGGTGAACGGGACGATCCAATGGTATGAGGCCGGCCCGGTCGTCGGCTGGGACGAGCTTCGCAACGTCCCCGCCTGGCTGGAACGCGGCCTTGCGCGACCCGCCGTGCAGCGTGGGCAGGCCGTTCCCGTACGCCCCGCCGAATAACCGGCCTGATCCGAAAATAATCCCCTACGGCAGGTCTTCGGGCCTGCCGGGCGCGGCCCGCCGGCGCACGTCCATCAGCACCGCGCGCAGGTTTTTCAGAAAGCGGGGACGCGCGCGCGGGGCGAGCGCGGCAAGCAGACGCTGCTCATAGGCGTCCGCCGCGCGATCCATCGCGGCATGGAGCGCCTTGCCCGTGGGGGTGAGCCGGAACACGCGCAGCCGCGCATCACCCTTCGCCCGCTCGCGCACGAGGCAATGGCGTTGTTCGAGCCGACGGATGGCAGGCAGCGAACTGGACCGGCTGACACCGATGGCGCGCGTGAAATCCGCCTGATTGGCGATAAGGCCGCGATCGACGAGATGCAGGATGAGATATTCGAGGCCGTTCGCCCCGCAGGCTGCGCCCTCCTGCTCATAAAGTGCATGGCAGACCTGCCCCGCCCGCCGCGCGAGAAAGCCGAGCGTTTCGAACAGCGGTGAGAGCGCGGCATAGCCCGGCGCGGACCGGAGCAGCGCGGAATCATAATCGGGCGCCCCCGACCCGGGGAAAGATGCGAGGCGGGAGAGCGCGCCCAGAAAATCCTCCGCCTCCGCGCCCAGCACCGCGAGCGTGGCGGCGCTCGCGTCGATCAGGATAGGCAAGCCGCTTTCGACGATCGCGGCGGCCCGCCTGCGCGCGCGCACGATGCGCCGCCGCCTGTCCGCGCCGGCTTCGCGCCGCACCAGCCCCGCCGCCTCCAACCGGTCCACCAGGGTCATCACCGACGCGGCATCGATGCCAAGCGCGCGCGCGAGGCTGCTCTGATCGGCGGTATCGAGCAACAGGCACGCGCCGAGCAATTCGATCTGGCCGGCGGTGACGCCCAGCCGGTCGAGCGCTTCGGCCATCCGCCCGGCATTCGCCTGGCCGATCGCGCGAAGCTGCGGCGCGATACGGGAATAATAAGTGGCGACGGCGTCCGGCATCGCGGCGGTCCCGGATCTCATATCGGCGCTGCTGTGCCTCCCCTGCGGCCGCTTCTGGCAGGCCTGCCTATCCGCCCCCTTCCGACCTGACAAGCAAGCGGCGCTTGACAGCCTATATATGTACGCTACAAATCATTTGTAACGGACATGATTCCGGCAGGATTGGGAGAGGCCGAAATGCATCCTTTCGCGGAAGGCTGTTTTGCCGTCGAGAACGCCTGGTATGTCGCGGCCCTGGCCGATGAGATCACGCGCACGCCGATGGAACGCTGGTTCCTCGACCAACCCGTCGTCCTCTATCGCAAGCAGGATGGCGAGGCGGTCGCGCTCGACGGGCGCTGTCCGCATCGCATGTACCCGATGGCGGCGGGCAGGCTGGAGGGCGACGTCCTCGTCTGCAGCTATCACGGCATCGCCTTCGGCCCGAACGGCCGCTGCACGCGCATTCCGACGCAGGACCGGGTGCCGCCGGCGTTCGGCATCCGCAAATTCCCGCTGGTGGAAAAATGGAAGTGGCTGTGGATATGGATGGGCGATCCCGACGCGGCCGACGAAAGCCTGATCCCCGATCATGACGCGCTGGAACTTCATGACGAGGATCTGCCCAACGGCACCTATTCGGTGCCGCTCAACCATTATGACGTGAAGGGCCGCTATCAGCTCCTCCACGACAATCTGCTCGATCTCTCGCATCTCGCCTATCTCCACGAGACGAGCATCGGCACCGAGGGCGTGGCGACGACGCGCGACGAGGTGACGAGCGGCGAAGGCTGGGTGCGCAGCGCGCGGCATGTGGTGAATGCGGAGGCGCCGCCGTGGACGAAGGAGCGCCACGGCATCGACAAGATCGATTTCGTGATCGACTTCACCTTCCACCTGCCCGCGATCCATGTCGGCCAGAACCGGACGTCGACAAGCAGCGACAGCGATAAGCCCGGTGAGATATTGCAGGAGACGATCGTCTATCATGCGATCACCCCGGCGACGCGGACGACCGCCCATTATTTCTTCGCGATGACGGTGAAGAAGGGTCAACCCAAATCGCAGGCGATGACCGTGCTCAAAGACGGCATCGACAAGATCATCGCCGAGGACATTTTCGCCAGCGAGGAGATCGAACGCCTTCTGCCCAGGGAGGGCCGCGTCCGGGAACTGATGACGGCGGGCGACGTCGCCGTCGTCAAAGGGCGCAAGATGCTGGAAAACTTGATAAAACGCGAAATGGAAGCGCGCGATCGATCGCGGCCGGCGACAAGCGAGGCGTCCGCCGCCTGACAAGGCTTGCGCAGGCCCGCGCGGACGGGCAACCCTCCGCGCGACGGGCCGCATTCGCGTCGCCCCGCCCATCGCCTCGGGGGCCGCATGACGACACGGGTACGAACCGGCCGCACATCGCGGCGCTATGAGCTGGGCCTCCTGGCACTCCTCAGCCTCGCCAACGGCTTCGTCGCGCTCGACCGGCTGACCGCCAGCTATCTCTCGCCCTATATCGTCGCCGATCTGGGGCTTTCGAATACCCAGCTCGGCCTGCTCGCCGCCAGCCTGTCGCTGGCGGTGGCGATCAGTGCCTTCTGGCTGGGGCGGGTGGCGGACACGACCGGGCGGCGCAAGACGATGTTCGTGCTCGCCACCGTCGCCTTCTCGCTCTTCTCCGCGCTGTCGGGGCTGGCGGCGGGCTTCCTCTTCCTGTTCGGCGCGCGTTTCCTGCTGGGCCTCGCCGAAGGGCCGATGGTGCCGATCTCGCAAGCGGTGATGGCCGACGAATCCGATCCGCGCCGGCGCGGGCTCAATATGGGCGTCATGCAGATGAGCGGCGCCTTCCTGCTCGGCGCGATGATCGGTCCGGTGCTCGTCACCTCGCTGGCCGATCTCTACGGATGGCGTGTCGCCTTCTTCCTGTCGGGCGTGCCGGGGCTGCTGCTCGCGCTCTCGCTATTCTTCTACATGCGGCCCGACGCGCCGAGGCCGGTTGCGGCGAAAGGCAAGACAATTCCGCTCGGCACGGCCATCGCCACCTTCTGGCGGATCGGCAACATGCGCGCCTCGATCGCGATCGCAGCGCTGTTCAGTGCGTGGCTGATGATCCAGAACGTCTTCCTGCCCGTCTATCTGACGCAGGTGAAGGGCCTCGCGCCCGCGACGATGGGCTGGGTGCTCGGCATGGGTGGGCTCGCCGGGATCGTCGGCGGCACGCTGCTGCCTTGGCTCAGCGACCGGATCGGGCGCAAGCCGGTCTGTGCGATCGCCTGCTTCGCCGGCATCGGCACCCCGCTCGCGCTGCTCCTGCTGCCTTCCTCGCCGGTGCTGCTGGGCCTCGCCATCCTGATCGGCTGGCTGCCGGTGGGGATCGCGCCACTCTATTGCGCAGTGATCCCGTCCGAAAGCGTGCCCGCCGCGCTGACGACCAGCGCGATCGGCCTGTCGATGGGGACGGCCGAGCTGCTGGGCGGCGTCGTCGCACCCTTCGTCGCCGGCCGCGCCGCCGACGCGCTGGGACTCGAAGCAACGCTCTGGCTCTGCATGATCTGCGCCATCGCCGCGGGGCTCTTCTGCCTCGGCCTCAGGGAAACCGCGCCCGGCCGCGCGGTGGACTGATCCGCCGCCTGTCGTTGACACCTCGCCCACAGGCTTTACGTCGTCCCTGATGATCGCGGGCGGATATCCAGCGACCTTGAGCGAGGTCTTCCGGCTGATGGGCGGGAGGCGTCGTCCCCATGGGGCATAATTCCTTCGTCATCGCGCTGATCGGCATATTGGGCGTCGGCGCGCAATGGGTGGCGTGGCGCACCAACTGGCCCGCGATCGCGCTGCTGCTCTTCGCCGGCCTCGTCGCCGGGCCGCTGACGGGCATCATCCAGCCGCAGCGCGATTTCGGCGCGATGCTCGACCCGGCCATCTCGATCGCGGTCGCCATCATCCTGTTCGTCGGCGGGTTGAGCCTCAACTTCCGCGAATTGCGCCATGCCGAAGGCGCGGTGTCGCGGCTGGTCCTGATCGGCGTGCCGCTCGCCTGGGTGATGGGTGCGCTTACCTGTTATTATGTGGCGGGGCTGGTCTGGCCCGTCGCGATCCTCTTCTCGGGCATTCTCGTCGTCACCGGGCCAACGGTGGTGATCCCGCTGCTGCGCCAGCTCAACATCGGCGCACGGCCGCGTGCGGCGCTCAAGTGGGAAGCGATCGTCAACGATCCGATCGGCGCGCTGTTCGCCGTCGTCACCTACGAATATCTGCTCCACGCGGAGGATGGCGGGACGGTGTTCGGCACGGTCGCCATGGTCGCAACGGCAGCGATCGCGGCGGGGCTGATCGGCTTTGCCGCCGCTTACGTCATCGCCTGGCTGTTCCCGCGCGGCCATGTGCCCGAATTCCTGAAATCGCCGGTGCTGCTGGTGATGGTGATCGGCGCGTTCGTGCTGTCGAACATGGTGCAACAGGAAACCGGGCTGCTCGCCGTTACCGTGATGGGCGTGTCGCTGGCCAATATGCGGCTGGAGGGCTTCCGCGACTTCCAGCATTTCAAGGAGAATATCACCGTCCTGCTCGTCTCGGGCGTCTTCATCCTCCTGTCGGCCTCGCTCAATCTCGACGTGCTGAAGCAGTTCGAATGGCGCTTCATCGGCTTCGTCGCGGTGCTGCTGCTCGTCGTCCGCCCGGCGAGCGTGCTCGCCAGCCTCGCTTTCTCGCGCATGCCTTGGCCCGAGCGACTGTTCATCGCCTGGATCGCACCGCGCGGCATCGTCGCGGTCGCCGTCTCGGGCCTGTTCGCGCTGCGGCTCAACCGCCTGGGCTATGGCGACGGCTTCACGCTGGTGGCGCTGTCCTTCGCGGTGGTCGGCGCGACGATTGTCGCGCACGGCTTCACCGCGCGCCTGTTCGCCCGCTGGCTGGGGATCGAGGCGGAGACGAAGCAGGGCGTCCTGATCGTCGGCGCGACCTCGTGGAGCCTGTCCCTTGCCGAATATCTGCGCCAGCAGGGCGTGCCGGTGACATTGAGCGAAACGAGCTGGCAGCGCCTGTCGCCAGCGCGCGCGATGGGCATACCCAGCTTCCACGGCGAGATATTGAGCGAGGCGGCGCAGGACCGGATCGATCTTGGCCAGTTCCAGCTCCTCGTCGCGACCACCGACAATGAGGCGTATAACGCGCTCGTCTGCACCGAATTCGCGCCCGAGCTGGGCCGCGACGCGGTCTACCAGCTCGGCAGCGCCGCGGGCGACGATCCCCGCCATCTGCCCAAAACGCTGCGTGGCCGCGCGCTCTTCGCCTCGGGCCTCGGCGTCGAGGACCTTCGCGCGCGCGAGCAGGCAGGCTGGACCTTCCGCAAGACCAAGGTCGGTGAGCAGTTCGATTTCGATGCGGTGAAGGCGGCGCTGCCCGATGAGGCGGACCTGTTGCTGCTGTTGCGCAAGAACGGGACGATGCGCTTTTTCACGCATGCCTCGCGGCCCACGCCCGAAATCGGCGATACCGTTATTTCCTATGCGCCGCCCAGGGCGACCCGCCAAAAGGTGACAGCCGGGACAAAAGGCGGCAAACCTTCCGATCCGCCCGCTTTGGCGGCGGGAGAGACGTGAAACAGGCGGAGCCACGCGCTTGACGTGCCCCCGCCGGAAAAGAAGGATGGAATGATCGAACGGCCCGCGATCGCGATTGCCCTGGCGCTGCTGCCCTCCCTTGCCTTGTCCGCCTGCGACGGCGGGAATGGGAACGAACAGGCGCTCTCGCCCAGCGAGCAGCAGGCCGAGCAGAAGACGCCCGCCCCCACGGACGTCATCACGCCCACCGACACGCCCACCGCCTCGATCATGCGTCCCTCCGTCGTCAAGGAAGCGGAGGAGAAGGAGAAGAAATCCGTCGCGCCGATCGAGGCGACGGTCTATTTCGATTTTGGCAAGGCCACGCTCAGCGACGAGGCGAGGGTGGAGCTGGACAAGCTCGCCGCCGCGATAGCGCCGACCAACCGCGTCGCCACGCTTCGCGGCAGTTCGGATTCGAAGGGCGACGATCGCGACAATATGCGCATGTCAGTGAAACGCGCGGAGGCGGTGCGCGATTATCTGGTGAGCAAGGGCGTTGCGCCGACGCATCTCACCACAATCGGCCTTGGCGAGGCGCGCCCGGCCGCGCCCAACGCCACCCTCACCGGCAAGGATGACGAAGCGGGCCGAAGCCGCAACCGCCGCGTCGACATCAGCGTCCCCAGCGGCGATCCCGATGCGGCCACGCCCGCGCTCGACTCCCCCTCCTGACGCCGCCCGCCGTCAGGCGTGGGCGGTGGTGCGTACTGCGGCGGTGCGGGCCGCCAATAGCCACATAGCGAGCACCGCGACGCCCCAGCCAGCCGCCATCAGCGCGCCATAAGGCGTCCAGTCCCGCCCAGTCGAGAAAGCCAGCCAGATCGGCGGATTGAGGAAGGTGGCGAGCGAGCCGGCCTGATTGATGAGCGCCGCCGCCGCGCCGCGCCGCTCGGGCTCCGCCACGATCGGAAGGGTGGCGAGCAGCACCGCCGTCGCAGCCCCCGAGGCGATGAACCATAAAGCGAGAACAACATAACGGACCGGCAGCCCCAGATCGGGGAAGAAGGCCAGCGAACCGACGACAAGCCCGATCAGCGCCAGCCCGGTGAAGAGCCATTGCCGGCTGACTCCTTTGCCCAGGATGAAGCCCGCCAGCAACGAGCCCGGCACCATCGCCAGCGTCGCCAGCGCCACCATGTTGGACGCGCGCGCGATCGTGATGTGATGGATCCGCGAAAAATAGGTGGGAAAGGTGACGTTTGCGCCAAGACCAAGCCCGATCATCAGGAAGAAGGCAAGCGCGAGCAGCAGCAGCGCCGGCTTCGAATAGGCGCTGCGCAGCGCGAGCAGTTGCGCGCCGATCGTCGGCCGGGGGCCTTGCCGTTCGATCCGGGGCGTGGGTTGCAGGAGCCCGAGCAGGCCGACGACGGCGAAGAGCAGGCCCGCCACGACAAAGGCCATCCGCCAGTATGCACCCTCCGCGAACAGGCCGCCGATCGCAAGCCCCGTCGCGGTGCCGACGGGCATGTAGGTCGCCCATAAGGTCATCGCCGAGGTGCGTCGCTTGCCTTCGGTCGTCGCCATCATCAGCGCGGGGCCGGCGGTATACATATGGACGATCGCCACGCCCTCCAGCAGGCGGGCGAGTTGCAGGAAGGGCAACGAGGGCGCGACCGCATAGAGCGCGTTCGCCGCCACGCCGACGCAAGCCGCGATGATAAGGACGAGCCGGGGGCCGAACCGGTCCACGACGATCCCGCTCGGTATCGCCAGCAAGGCGGCAGGCACCGCCACCAGCGAGACGAGCCAGCCGAAGTCCGCCGGCCCGAGGCCGAACACGCGCGCGATATCGTCGCCCACGGGAATGATCTTGCTGACGGTCGATCCGCCGCAAACGCCGAACAGATAGATGCCGAGGATCGATCGCCAGCTTCCCGCCTTCATGCCCTGTCCTCTCCGCCGGCTGTCGCGCTTTGTGTTGCGCAGTCGGCCCGATCGCGCAACGCCCGCGTAGCGGCCCCCTCGATCGTCAGGCCCTCGGGGTCCCGCCCCGGATCGCCGAGGATCACAACGCCATAATCGCGCGCAGCGCCCGCAAGGCTGACATAGCCGTTGCGCACGTCGGCGAGCACCCGTTCGGGATCGCGCGCAAAGGGATCGCCCCAGCCGCCACCGCCATTGCTCAGATAGCGGAAGGTGGCGCCCGCCTCGGTCCGCCACAGTTTCTCGCGACCGAAATATTGCCACTCGCCGTCGGGTCGGGGCTCATGGCTCACCGGGTCCATCCGGCCCGCCACGCCGATCGCCTCGGCCCAGCCGTCGCGCGGCCGTTGCCCCGCGCCGGGCGGATCGCGCCAGAGCCAGACGCCACCCGGCCCGCCATCCTCGCCGCCGCGCACGCCGATGCCGGTCGGCCATTTGAAGCGCAGCGTGAAGAGGTTGTGGCTTGCCGCCTCGCGCCACAGTGTGTCCTTGAGCACCGCCGCGCCGCCGCGATTCTCCCCCGCGCCGGCCGAATCGGCGAGATATTCGCGCCGCATGATCGCCAGCGGCTGATCCGCCTCGGCCGCCTCGATCGGCGTGTCGATCGAATTGGCCGACATGAAGATCGAATAGCTGTCGCCATCGCCCGCCGAGCTACCGCCCCACGGCCCCCGCTCGCCGCCGCCGACGCCGATCGACACCCAGGGGCTACCGTCGGGCCGCGCGCCGAATGCGCTATGGATGTTGGGCGCGCCCGTGTCGCCGCCCACCGCGCCCCGGCCCAGCGGCTCGGCCAGCGCCGAGAACATCGCCGCGAGCAGCGCGTTGGTCGATTCGCCATAAGCGAAGACCACGCCTTCGGGCGGCAGCGCGGAGAAGACCGCGCCGTCGGGTATGATGATATCGACTGGACGGTAGCAGCCGCTGGTGAAGGCCCCATGCGGATCGAGGAGGAATTTCAGCACGACGCCGACGATCGTCTTGGCGTCGAGATAGGTGCCGTTGATCGAGGTGCGCGCCTGCCGCGCCGAGCCGGACAGGTCCACTTCGATTCGCGCACCGCGCTTGCGGATTGCGCAGCGCAGCGGATATTCCTCGCTCGCGTCGACGCCGTCGCAATCGAGCAGCGCCTCGCCCGTCCAGTCGCCATCGGGCATCGCCGCCAGCGCCTCGGCCATCCGCTCGGCATCGGCATCGCAGACATAATCCATCGCGCCGAGCACCGCATCGCGGCCGTAGCGCTCCATGCTTTCCAACAACTGCCTTTCGCCCAGATCGAGGCAGGCGATGATCGTCTGCATGTCGCGGCGGAGCAGTTCGGCGAAACGGACGTTGTCGAAGATCAGCGTCCATGTCTCGTCGACCGGCCTGCCCTCCTTCATCAGCGCGCGCGGGCTTAGCACGATGCCGTTTTCGTAAGAGCTCGTCTTCGTAGCGGAAAAGCCGCCCGGCACCGATCCGCCCATGTCGAGCTGATGGCATTTCAGATTAACGAAGCCCGATAGCGCGCCGCCGTGGAAGACGGGGCGGATGAACAGCATGTCGTTGACGTGCGTGCCGGTGCGATAGGGATCGTTGGCGATGATGACGTCGCCCTGCGTCAGCCTTTCCGGCCCATATTCCTCGATCGTGTTGCGGATCGATTCGGTCATCGTACCGGTGAAGGCGACGAAGGATTTGGAGACGACCGGCGTCGGATAGCCCCGCTCGGGCGGCCCGGTCAGCGTTGCGGCAAAATCGTAGAAATCGCGCAGCACCGGCGAAAAGGCGCAGGCGAGCAGCTTCGAGCAGAAATGCTCCAATATATAGGCGAAGCGATTGCCGAGCACGGTCGCGTCGAAACGGGTGCAGCCGTAACGCGCCCGGAAAGCGGCATCGTCGAGCGAGCGAAGAGAGGTCATGCGCGTGCCTCGATGACGATCTCGCCGAACCGGCCGACGCGGGCAGTCTGGCCGGGAATGACGAGGATGGTGGACAAAGGCTCGCGGATGATCGCCGGGCCGGTGACGGTTGCCCCCTGCCCCAGCTCCGCGCGCTCATAGATCGCGGCCTCGACCGGCCGGTCGGTCAGATGGCGCAGTTCGCGGTGGCCGATCGGCCCGGCGGGGGCCGTCTGCCGTGGAATTTCCTTCCACTCGAACCGGGTCGACGGCGCGATGAGCTGAACGCGCCAGCTCACACCCTGGACCGGTATATCGGGAAAGCTCTGGCCGTTGCGCCGGCCATATTCGGCATGGAAGGCGGCGGTGAGCCGCGCCGCGTCGACCGGGCCTTCACCGATTTCGACGAAGGGCGTCTCCCAGCTCTGGCCCGCAAGGCGCCCATCGAAGCTGCGCTGGATGCGGATGCCTGGCATGTCGCCCATCCGCCCACGCAAGGCCGCCTCCATCTCGTTCAGCAGCGCGTCGATCGCGCCGTCCGCTTCGGGCGACAGCATATGATAGGCGCTGCGGCTTTCGGCGAAGACGAGGTCGGTCGAGAGCAGGCCGAGCGCGGAGAACAGCCCCGGATGGGGCGGCACGATCAGCCGCCGCGCGCCGGTATATTCCAGCGCCCCCGCCAACAGCATCGGCCCGCCCGCGCCGAAGGCGACGAGGCTGAAGTCGCGCGGGTCCGCGCCATGGCGGATCGCGACATTGACGACTTCCTCGGCAATATTGTTGAGCGCGACGCGCCATGCCAACGCGACGCGTTCTTCGAGCGACATCGCGCAATCGAGGCTTTCGAACGCCCGCACCGAGGCGGCGACATCCAACTCCATCTGCCCGTCGGCGAAGCCCTTGGGATCGAGGATGCCCATCAGCAGGCAGGCGTCGGTCACGGTCGGCCTGGTGCCGCCCCGGCCGTAGCAGGCCGCGCCCGGCACCGCGCCCGCGCTTTCCGGCCCGACCGTGATGTCGCCCGAGGGCGAGACGGCGACGATCGATCCGCCGCCCGCGCCAACACTCGACACCTCGGTAGCCAGCGCGTTGACGACCAGATCCCATTCGATCTCGAAACTGTCATTGATGAAGGGCTGGCCATTGACGATCATCGTGATGTCGGTCGACGTGCCGCCGACATCGCAGCCGATCAGATTGCCGTCACCGATCGCCTCGCCCAGCGTGACGCAGGAGGCGGCGCCCGCCGCCGGCCCCGCGAACAGGATACGATGCGGCGCCTCCAGCGCCTCGCGCCACGGGATCAGCGCGGCGGTGCAGTCGGCGAAGTTGAGATCGCCTGCAAAACCTTGTTCGGCAAGGCCGGCGGACAGCTTTTCGGCATAGTCCGCGTAGATCAGCTTCATCAGCGCATCGATCACCGTCGTCGCCGCGCGCGGATATTCCTTGGCGCGCGCGCCGACCTCATGACTGACCGAGATCACCACGTCGGGGCCGAGCACCTCGCGCGCCAGTTCGGCGATGCGGGCCTCGTGCGCGGGATTCACATAGCTGTTGAGCAGGCAGATCGCGATGCCCTCAACGTGGCACCGTTTCAGCAGGTCTAGTTCCTCGCGTACCTGCGCCTCGTCGAGCGGGATGAGGACGCTGCCGTCCGCCAATATGCGCTCGCACGCGCCGCGGCGCAGATAGCGCTGCACCAACGGCCGCGCCGCATCCCCGAACGGGCGGCGCCAGCGCGGATCGAGCTGCCCCTTCCACGGTCGCCACGCCCGCCCGCCGTCGAGCATGTCGCGATGCCCTTCGGTGGTGAGGAAGCCGATCTTAGGTATGTTACGGGTGAGGACCGCGTTCAGCCCTTTGGTGCTCGCATGATTGAAGATCGCCACGTCGCCGACGCCGCAACGCCGCGCGCCTTCCAGCACCGCCTGCTCGGGATGGGCCGGCACGCTGGGCACCTTGGTGACATGCACTTCGCCGTCGCGCACCATCACCACGTCGGTGAAGGTGCCGCCGACATCGACGCCGATCAGCGTTCCCACGACGGCGCCCCCAATGGCGTGAAGGCGCCCAACAACGGGCCGGGCGTCCGCTCGATCGAATGGAGACATACCTGGCATTTCACGACGTTCCACCAGCCGCCCTCGCTCATCACGCGATAGGCGGCGATCGCCTCGGCGCCGCATTCAGGGCACCGGCCCGGCCGCGCTTCGCGCGGCGCATCCACCGTCGGGGTCGACGGGCGCGAAAAACTGTGCACGGTTGAATCTCCTCTCCCGAGGGATATATACGATCGTATAAGCAGCCAGCGCAAGGGGGCTTGAGTGACCGAAATCGACGAACGGGCGGGAACGCGCGAACGGTCCTTGGAAGCGGCAGAGCGGCTGTTTGTCGCGCATGGCTATGACGGCACCTCGCTGCGTGCGATCGCGGGCCTGGCGAAGGTCAATCTCGGCTCGCTCGTTTATTATTTCGGAACGAAGGAAGCGCTGTTCAGCGCCTTATGCGAGGAGCGCCTGTCGGCGACGATCGCGGCGCAGCGGGACGCGCTCCTCGCCTGCGAAGCCCGGCTGGACGCCGGGGAGAGAGTGACATTGCGCGAAGCGATCGGCGCGCTCGTCTTGCCCGCGCTGTCGCCGAACGAGCCCGGCGTCGATCTGGCCGGCCTCTATGCGCGCATCTTCACCGATCCGTCCGAGGCCGTCCTGGCGATCGGCAAGGCGCTGTTTTCGGAGCCGAGCATGCTGATGCGCCGTCTCGCCAGACGCCTGCTTCCCGATCTCGACGAAGCCGAATTCCACTGGCGCTACGTCGGCTCGATCAGCGCGCTCATCATAACCCAGGGCTTCGTCGACCGGATGGCGACCGTCAGCGGCACCCCCCAGCCCCCGCTCTCACGTGAGCAACTGGGCGAAACGATCATCGGCGTGATCGAACGCGGTCTGGGAGGATAGGGCTGAGGGGCAGCGCTTCCCTCTCTCCGCAAAAACCGTCGCGTAGGCAGAAATCTATACACCCGCGCCCGATCACTGGCGCCGACAGTGCATATGGATTTCCGCCTTTGCGGGAATGACAAGGTTTCTTTTCTTGAAGGCCCTGCCACGCCCCTCCCCGTCGCCCCGGCGAAAGCCGGGGTCCTACGGATTCGACTCACCTCATTACAGATCGAGTCGCTTCCATGGATTCCGGCTTTCGCCCCGGAATGACGAGGCTGTGAAGCGACGCCCTTTAGCGGTTCAGCGCCTTGCCCAGCACCGGATGGGCATAGTGCATCGCCAGTTCCTGCCGATAAGGCCAAGTCTGGCGCGGTTCGTCGATCAGTTCGTCGGGACCCAGCGGGTCCTCGGGATAGGCCTTCTGCGCCGGCTGCAAATGGCTGATCGTCTTGGCCCAGCCCTTGTCATATTCGGCCTGCCACTGGACGACATAATCGAGCCGCTTGATCTTCCAGATGCCGTTTTCGCGGACATAATCATTCTCGTAGATGCCCGCTTCGTAAAACTGGTCGGGCAGCCCCTCGGGCTGATATTCGCGCGATTCATGGCTACCGCCGAACAGCACCGCGCGGAAGCGGCCCTTCGCCGTCTTGCGATCATCGGCGACGGTGATGATGTCCTGCATCTGGAAATGATCGAGCAGGAAGCCATAGACCGGCCCCGGCTGCCCCTGGGTGAAGAAGTTCTGGAACCAGGTGCCGTACAGGCGGCGCGCGCCTTCGCGGCCGCGATAGATGCCCGACAGGAAAATGATCTCGGCATCGTCGGAGAACAGCTCCGCCACCTCTTCTGGACGGTTGTAATCGATATAATAGCCATAAGCGTAATGCAGCTTGCGGATGTCGTTCACATCCTCAAGCTTGCCCACGCGATCGTTCAACGCCGCCAGTTCGGATTGCAATTGATCGACACCGCTCACGATTCTCTCCTCTTTCCGTGATGAGTCCGGCTCCCTCCCTTCATCACAAATGTTAGGAAGCCTGTCCACGCCAAAGACGGAATCGAAAGCGAGAACGCGATGAGCGCGCGTCAGGCCGCCGTCCAGCTGACGAGAAGCGGCTGGCCATGAACGGCATGCCGCTCCTCGCGGCGAATGCGCCGGCCGCTGTCATGCGCGAATTCGCGCAGCACCAGATAATCGCTCCAGCGCGTGACGCCGCTCACCGGGCCCGCCACCGGCACCTGATCGCGCCACAGGCGCGCCGGATCGCCTGCGACGGCGATCAGCCGTCGTCCGCGCGCCGTACCGGCCAGCGCCCGCGCCTCGGGCAGATGGGGATCGAACAGCAGCACGCCCGCGCCTGACGGAGTGGTCCGCGCCGCCTCCGCCACGGCGGGCAGCAAGCCGGCGGCCAGCGCCGCGCCGCCCAGCGTCAGCGCCCCGCGCCGATCGAGCCCGGCGCCGCGCATCACTTGTTGCCCTTCGCGAGATAGGCCGCGATCGCCGCCATCTGCGGATCGCTCACCTCGCCACGCGTGATCTGCGGCATGTTGCCAATGCCGGTGCGCGCCGCCTGCGTGACATAATCGGGCGTAAGGTCGGTGCGCTTTTCCAGCTCCGCGATCTTCGGGTCCATACGGCGGGCGAGCAGGCCAGTGCCCATGCCGTCCGCACGGTGGCACATCCCGCATTTGACGCCGAACAGCGCCTTGCCGTCGAGCGGCTTGGCCGCCTGCGATCCGGCGGCGGCCACCGCGACCGCCGATCCCGACAGCGCGAGGCCCAGCAAGAGCGAGGTAATCTTCATGGCCGGCGCTCCTTCGCATAAGCGGTAGGCCAGATACCGCTCTTGCCCGGCGCGAGGATGCCCGCCGGATCGAGCGCATTTTTCACCCGCTCGTTCAGCCGCCGCAACGCATGGTCGTTGAAATCATAGGTGGCGGCCACGGTGTCCATATAATCGAGATGCGTGCGATACTCGCCATAGCCGTGCGCCCGGGCATCGGCGATCAGCGTGCGCAGGAAGGGATCGACGCGCTTCATGAACGCCTCGTCATCCTTGTTGAGCAGCACGGCATTGACGTTGATCAGGTGCCGCTCGCCAAAGGCGAAGCTGGCCTGATAATCCATGCCGAATTCCTTGTAGCGGGCATAAGCGCGATGGAACTGCTCCATCGCCAGCTTGCCCGATTGCGGCAGGACGGGCGAGAAGCCAATATGGCCGCCCCGGCCGCCATACCAGTTGGCGTTCTGCAGCGGGAAGGTCATCGGCACGCCATACCAGCCGCCCTGCGTTGGCGGGATCGGATCGCCCCGCCGCCACGTCGTCGGTTTCAGATGAAGCGGCTTCAGCGCGTTCATCGCCTGCTCGAGGACCGGATAGGTCGCCTTGGTGATCGCCTCGCGCCCGTAGAGGCGCAGGCTCACGCCCCACCAGCCGAGATCGAACTTCTTGCGGATCGCCGAGATGACGTCGTCGGACAGCGCGCCGGGCTTGTCGGTCCACTGGTCGCGCGTCGTCAGGATGTTCGCGGCGCGGAACCAGTTGCCGATCGTCGGCGATTGCTGGAGCACGCCTTCGCGGCGCAGCCCGCCGAGCGTGTCGATCAGCGGCCCGAGGTCCTCGATCCGGTCAAACTCCAGATCCATGCCGAGCACCGATTCAGGCTCGGGCATCAGCCACATGCCGGCCTTGGTGACGACGCCGAAATTGGATTGGACGAACAATTGATCCCAGGAGGGGCCGAAGCCGTAGCGATAGAGCTGCCAGGTAGGCGATCCCTGCATCGCGCCCATGCCGGTACGCACGATATCGCCGTCGGGCAGCACGACTTCGAGGCCGCACAGCTTCGACGTATTCTCGCCATAAGGTGTATAGCCGACACCGCGATCGAGCGCGTTGCCGATCACCGAACCCCAGCTATTGCCCGGCACCGAAAGCCAGAGCGGTATCTTGTTCTTCTGCAGATAATCATAAAGATCGTAGAAGCCGACGCCCGGCTCCAGCAGGACGGTGCCGTTCTCGACGTCCACCTCGATCTTCTTCATGCGCGTGAGATCGAGGACGATCGAGCCCGAAAGATCGGGCGCGGAGCTGCCATAGCCGAAATTCTTGCCCCGGCTGGTTGGCCAGATCGGCACACGGTTTTCCGCCGCGATGCGGACGATCGCCTGCACCTGCTCCGTTGTCGTGGGCGCCACCGCGCCGCCGGGGCGATGGCGCGTCTCGTCGATCGCGAACTTGTCGACATAGCTGTCGCGATCCTCGGCGGTGGCGAACACCGAATCGTCGCCCACCACGCGCCCGAACGCCTTCAGCGTACGATCGAGCACGGCGGCCGACACGCCGGGCGGATACACAGGACCCATCACTTCCCCTCCCTAGCGCGCCGGATATGGCGGGTGCCGCCGCGTCCAGCGCGATTTTTCTATACGATCGTATCAACCTTGCCCGGCTGATGCAACGCTCGCCGATGGATCGGGCGCCAGTTCCCGCGCCGCGCGCTCGGCATAGCGTCGTGCCAGTATCGAACAGAGGACGAGCTGCATCTGGTGATAGAGCAGCAAGGGCAGCATGATCATGCCGAGCGCGGGATTGCCCGCGAAGAGCACCGCCGCGATCGGGGCGCCGTTCGCAAGGCTCTTTTTCGACCCGCAGAACACTGCCGCCACCTCATCCGCGCGCGAAAAGCCGAGCAGGCGCGAAGCCCCCGTCGTGAGAAACAGGATCAGGACGAGCAGGACGAGCATCATCACCGCGACGCCGAGGATCAGCAGCGGATCGTAGCGCGACCACAGCCCCGCCGCACTCGAATCGCAGAAGGCCGCATAGACAATCAGCACGATCACCGCGCGATCGGCATTGGCGACGCCCGCCTCGTGGCGATGCAGCAAGCCGGCGATCAGCGGACGCGCGATCTGCCCGGCGGCGAACGGCAGCAGCAACGTCTTCACGACGTCGAGGATCGCCGGCAACAGCGGCAGATGCCCCGATCCGCTGGCGACGACAAGCCCGACCAGCAGCGGGGTCAGCACCATGCCGAGGAGCCCCGACAGCGTCGCATCGAAGATCGCACCCGCGACATTGCCCTTGCCGATCGCCGTCATCGCAACCGAGGAGGAGATGGTCGATGAAACCGCGCAGAGATAGAAAACGCCCAGCCGCACTTCGGCCGGCGCCAGCCCCGCGCCGAGCAGGAAGAAAGCAAAGCCGATCGCGGGGAAGAGCAGATAGGTGCTGCCATGCACCAAGAGGTGCAGCCGCCAGTTGGCCGCGCCCGCCTTCAACGCCTGGGGCGAGAGCGCCGCGCCATGGAGGAAGAACATGATCGCGATGCCGACGGTCGTCACAACGTCAAGATGCAGCGGCCCGCCCGCCGCGCCGATCGAGGGCGCCACCAACGCCGCGAACACCGCGGCAAGCGTCGCCAGGAGAAAGCCATCCAGTTTCATGGATCCCGCCATAACAGCCCTCCCGATCACGGAAAGGGGCACGTGCTATTGACGCCGCCGCTGTATGGAAAGCTACGGAGGTTACGCCATATCGCCCCTTCCCAGCTCTCCTCGTCATTCCCGGGCAGGCGAGAATGACGAGGGAATTTTCCGCAGGGCCCGTCACAAACATTCGTCACCCGGCGAAGCCGGGACTCATGGACTCGGCTCGTTTCCTGATAGATCGCCTCGCTTCCATGGATTCCGGCTTTCGCCGGGGTGACGAGTGAGGGGACGCGCCCTCCTACTCCCCAATGAGGTGCAGCGCGATCGTGCGTCGGTGCGGGCGGCGGCGATGTTCGAACAGATAGATGCCCTGCCATGTGCCGAGCACCGGCCGGTCGGCCAGCACCGGTATCGAAAGATGGGTCTGGGTGAGCGCTGTGCGCAGGTGCGCCGGCATGTCATCCGGCCCCTCATCGTCATGGGTGTAAGCCCGCGGGTCCTCGGGCGCGATCCGGGCGAAATAGGCTTCCAGATCATGCCGGGCGGCGGGGGCGGCATTTTCCTGAATGAGCAACGAGGCCGAGCTGTGCCGGCAGAAGAGCGTGAGCAGGCCCTCGCGCATCGCCTGATCGGCCACCCAGCCGAGAACCCTGTCGCTGATATCGAACAGCCCTTGCCTCTCCGCCGTCACCTCAATCGCGCCGCTGGCCTGTCTCATTGTCTGCTCCGACGCGCCTTAAGCTCGATCCAGACCGGCGCATGATCGCTCGTCTTTTCCCAGCCGCGCACATGGCTGTCCACCCCGGCCGCGACAAGCCGGGCGGCGGCGGCGGGATTGAGCAGCAGATGATCGATCCGCAGCCCCGCATCGCGGACGAAGGCGTTCCGGAAATAATCCCAGAAGGTGTAGATCGTCTCGTCGGGATGCCGCGTCCGCAGTGCATCGGTCCATCCCTGTTCCAGCAGGCGGAAGAAAGCCGCGCGCGCCTCGGGCGCGAACAGCGCGTCGTCGAGCCAGCGTTCGGGCTTGTAGACGTCGCGGTTCGTAGGGATGACGTTGAAATCGCCGGCGAGGACCGTCGGCGCATCGGTACCGACCAGCATGGCGGCATGGACAATCAGCCGCTCCATCCAGGCCAGCTTGTAATCGAACTTCGGCCCGGGGCGCGGGTTGCCGTTGGGCAGGTAGAGGCCGCCCACCAGCACGCCGTTCACAGCCGCTTCGATATAGCGGCTGTGAACGTCCTCCGGATTGCCCGGCAGGCCGCGCCGCGTCTCCACCGGATCAACGCCGCGACCCAGTATCGCCACGCCGTTCCAGCTCTTCTGCCCGTGCCAGACCGCGCCATAACCCGCCGCGCGGATCGCGGCCTCGGGAAATTTCTTCTGCGGCGCCTTCAGTTCCTGCAGGCAGACGACGTCGGGCGCCGCCTCGGCCAGCCAGCGCAGCAGCACGGGGAGCCGGCCATTGACGCCGTTCACATTATAGGTCGCGATCTTCATCGCCCTATCAGCTTCGCGGACGGCAAATCGTTCCCGCACTCATTTCAGCGACAATGTCCAGCCGAGCGAGAAACGCCAGGCGTCGCCATAGCCGGCATAGGGCCGGTCGATCGATCGCGCCGCCTCCAGTTCGATCGTCGCCTTGTCGCGCCAGGCGAAGCGCACGCCGCCGCCCGCCGAGGCAAGATCGAAATCGCCGCCCGGCAGTAGGCCGCGCGTTGCGATGTGGACGCGCGCACCGTCGACGAAGGCATAAAGTTCGCTGCCGCTCAACGTCTTGGCGGCGATCGGCCGCCACGCCAGCTCGCCAAGCCCGGCATAGCCGCGATCGCCGTTGAGGATGGCCGTGTCGAAGGCGCGGCCGAACTCTGCCCCGCCGACCGCAAACCGCTCGGCAGCCGGCAGCCGGTCGCGCGTCGTCTGCCCGCTGGCGCGTATGCGCAGGACGACTTTCTTGCCCAATGCCCGGTCGATCGCGGCGCGGGCGTTCACCTTGGTGAAGCCCGTTTCCGCCAACGGCGCGATCACGCGCGCGCCGAGGATGTCGAGCCCCTGCGAGAGCGTGACGCCTGCGCTCAGCGCGTGGCGTGGCCCCTGATCGGAAAAGCCCGCCGCCAGCCGCAGGGCGCGCGTCCGTTCGGACGCGATCAGCGAGCCGAAGGCGGCATTCTCGCTGTTCAGACCGTCGATCCCGCCGCTCAGCGTCAGATTGCGCTTGTAGGAGCGGATCAGCGGATAGCTGAAGGTCAGCCCGGCCAGCTTCGCATTGCCGTGGATCGCGCTGTGGCGGGGCCGGGTGGTGAGATAGGCGCCGACCAGCGTCGCGCGCAGCCCGTCGGCGCCCAGCGGCGTCGAATGCGAAAGGCTGATATAGCGATACTCGTTGAAATCGATCGCGCTGGAGGCGGCGAGATCGGCTTCGTCGCCCTCGCGCAACAGGCCATAGAATTTCGCGCTCGCGTCGAACTGGCCGTTGCCGACCAGCGTGGTCGTCCGGTTGTTGAAGCCGAAGGCGAAGTCATGGCCGCGCTGCTTCAGCCCGAGTACGAGGCGGACACCGCCCGGCCGCGTGCCGACCAGCAGCTTCGCATCGAGCGTCAGACCCGGAATGTCGCGGATCAGCGACAGATAGCGCTCCAACGTCGCGCGGGTGAGCGGCTTCTCCAGCGTCAGCCGCGCGGCATAATTTTTGACGAGCGCGACCGGCCCGTCCTCGATATCGCCGGTTATCGTCACGCCTTCGATGAAGCCTTCGGCGACGAGGATGCGGAGATGGCCTGTGCCGAGATCCTGCGCGGGCACCACCACCGTGTAGAGCGCCACCGACGTTTTGGCATAGGCCGCCGCCATCGCCTGCGCGACTTGCTGGATCACCGCCTTGCGCGCCGGCTTGCCGAGGAAGGCCTCCGCCGCCCTGGCGACGCGCTGGGGCACGGGGCCGCCCTCGAAGCGGATGCCCCGGATCGGCGCCGCCGCCTGGCCCTCATCCTCCGCGGCGACGGAGACGACGCCCTGCTTTATCGCCGGCTCGACCGTGAGGGGCGGCATCGGCTGCGCCCGATCGGTGCGGTTGCGATCTATCAGCAGGGGCGACGTGCTCTGGGCCGAGGCGGTGGAAGCGGCAAGGACACAGGACAGGAGCAGGCAGACGAACGGCCTCATCATTCCCCCTGTTTGAAAGAAGAAGAAGCGGGGGCGTCCTGACGACGCCCCCGAGGGAATCAACGGCTTCCGGAGAGCGGAAGCGCGCCGAGTAGACCGCCACCTGTCGTCGTCGAACCGCCGCTGGCCGACGTGCCGACGCCGAGCGCGGGGACCTTCACGTCGAGCAGCTTGCCGCCCGAGGCGACGCCGACGCTCGCGACCGAGCCGCTGGGCTGCGTCGGCGAAATCACGCTGGCGCCGACCGCTGCCTGCGCGCCGCCCCCAAGCAGCTGATTATTGCCGACCGCGACATCGGCGATCGTGCCGACCGCGCCGGTGGCCGATCCGAGCGCGCCCGTCGCGTTCGACGGCACCAGCGCCGACACGGTGTTGCCGAGCGTGCCGCCCGTACCCTCCGGCCCCGCCGCCGTCACCAGATTGCCCGCAGCCGAGACGCCGGCGGTAAGCAGGCTGCCTTGAGTCTGCGTGTTCGACAGCGCGCTCACGCCGATCAGCGGATTGCTGCCGGGCGTGCCGACCAGCGTGGCATTGCCGGCGGCGATCGTCACCGCCGATCCGGGGGCGGCGGTAAGTCCGTCGACCAGATAGCCCGAGCCGTCACCCGCGCGCACCAGCGCCTGACCGGTATCGGCAAGCACCTTTTCGACCGTGCCTACGATCGGCGTGCTGTCCGGCACCAGCTTGCCGGTCGTCCCGGCGACGCCCAGCACGGCATTGCCGGCAGTCGTCAGCACGGGCGCGGCGACATTGGGATTGGAGGGATCACCGGTGTTAGCGAGCAAGCCCGTGCCGCCGACGCCGTCCGGCCCGACGACGCCGCCGACGGGAAGGCCCGAAAGCAGCGCGCCCGCGCCCCCCGTGCCGCCGCCCGTACCGCCCGTGTCGCCATTGCCTCCCCCGCCGGTCCCCTTATCGCCGCCCGTGCCGCCCTGGTCGGTTCCCGATCCGTCGCCGCCGCCCGACGCCGGCGGGTTGCCGACCGATGCCACGCGAAGACCGCCGCTGCTCTCACAGCCCGGCAACAGAAGGATAAGAGAAGAGCCCAAAAGAAACGGCACCAGGGCCGAAGAAAGAGGCTTGCGCATGACAACTCTCCATCGCCATATTTTATGCAAATACTGGCGACAAAAAGGTAGGTTCCGCTAATAATAGGATAACACATCATTAACTATTATATGTACTACCATGATGCATCCGCAGAGCCCGTACCGGCGCCCGGCATATCGTTTCCCGTGCCAAGTGATTAGATAGTGCATGCCCTACGCGGAATCGCACCTTGGTACGCTGTTCTACGTCATCGAATGGCTGATCCGTCTCGGCGCGGTGGGAGTCGTGCCGTTGCGCCGGCCGCCCGCGGCGGCGCGCGCCTGGCTGCTGATGATCTTCTTCTTGCCTGTGCCCGGTCTGCTGCTGTTCCTCGCGATCGGCAGTCCGCGTTTCCCGCAATGGCGGACCGAACGGTTCCACCGCCTGCGCCCCTTCTTCGCCGCGCTGTCGGAAAGGCTCGCCATCGCCGCCCCGCCTTCGGAAAAGGAGGCGCCGATCGCGGCTTTTGCGGAGCGGCTGGGTTATCTGCCCGCGACGCACGGCAACCGCATCGAGCTGATCGACGATTATGACGCGGTGATCGCGCGTCTGATCGCCGATATCGACACCGCGCGCCATCACGTCCATCTGCTCGTCTATATCTTCGCCGACGATGCGGTCGGCCGTGCGGTGATCGCGGCGCTGGAGAGGGCGGTGCGGCGGGGCGTCGCCTGCCATGTGATGATCGATCCGGTCGGCTCGCTTCGCTGGATGCGCGCGGTGCGGCAGCGCTTGCAGGAAGCGGGGGTAGAGTTGGTCGAGGCGCTGCCCTTCACGCTCTGGCGGCGGCGGACCCGGCGCGACATGCGCAACCATCGCAAGCTGTTCGTGATCGACGGCCGCGTCGGCTTCGCCGGATCACAGAATATCATCGCGCGTGATTTCCGCCCCGGCGTCGTCAATCGCGAGCTGGTCTGCCGCGTGGAAGGGCCGGTCGTCGCGGAGATGGCAGGGGTGGTCCGCGCCGACTGGTGCCTCGAAACCGATCATCTGCCCGGCGGCGAACCCGATATTCCGCCGCCGGTGGGCGACGCCTCGGCCCAGCTATTGCCGAGCGGGCCGGACTATCCGCTCGAAGGGTTCGAGACGCTGCTGACCTGGCAATTGCATCAGGCGCGCGAGCGCGTGGTGATCGCGACGCCCTATTTCATTCCCGACGAGGACGTGCTGGGCGCGATGCGGACGGCGGCGGCGCGCGACGTGACGATCGACCTTATCCTTTCGGCGACGGTGGACCAGCACCTCGTCAACCTCGCCCAGCGTTCCTATTATGACGATCTGCTACGCGCGGGCGTTCGCGTTCACCTGTATCGCGACTATCTGCTCCACGCGAAGAATGTCAGCATCGACGGCGCGCTCGCCATCGTCGGATCAAGCAATGTCGACCTGCGCTCCTTCCAGCTCAACGCCGAAGTCAGCCTGCTCCTGTTCGACGCAGGATCGGTGGCGGCGGTCGAGGCGGTCCAGCACGGCTATCTCGCACATAGCGACACCCTCTCCCTCGCCGCCTGGCGCCGCCGCCCCCTTCCCATCCGCCTGCTGGAGAATATTGCGCGGCTGATGGGTTCGCTGTTCTGAGCACCTGTCATCCCGACGAAAGTCGAATGACGGGGAGAGAAAGTCCTCTATAACGTCTCCAGCCGCGCCAGAATCTTGTCGAGGATGGCGAGGCCCTGCTTCAGTTCTTCGGGTTCGAGGTCCTGCAGCACGGCGTCGCGCAACAGATCCGTGACGAGTTGCATCGCCGCGAGCGCCTTCGCCCCATCATCCGTGAGGCTGACGATCTTCTGGCGCCGGTCGCGCGTGCCTTCGCTGCGGCGCACTGCGCCGTCGCGTTCGAGGCCGGTCAGCAGGCGCGCGACGGTCGGGTCCTCGACCGAGTTGAGGCGGGCCAGCTCGCGCTGCGTCAGCCCGGGTGAATGGGCGGAGAGTGAAACAAGCGCCTCCCAGCGCGCCTGCGTCTGCGACACGCGCCGCATCCGCTGATCGACGCGCGCGCGCCACCGTCGCGCGCTGACCACGAGGCGCCGCATGAAGCGGAAGCGCAGATCGCCGATCGATCCAGGCTCATAGAATTTGATGTAGCTGTCGGGCCGCTCGACGCCGTCGGCGGACCAGGCGAGATAGCGTTCGTTCTTGTCGTCGCGGCTCATGCGTGCTGCACCTCGACGGCGACCGGCTTTTCCGCCGCCTCGCGCGCCGACAGTCGGCGATGGAGGCGGCCGACAAGGTAGATCGCGATCGCCAGAACAAGGGGGCAGAAAGCGAGCACGAAGAAGACGCTACGCGCCGGCCGTTCGCCCGACAGGAAGATTCCGCCCAGCAGCGGCCCGAGGATCGAGCCGAACTTGGCGATGCCGGTCGCCCAGCCCGCGCCGTTCGCGCGGCTCGCGCTGGGATAGAAGATGCCCGCGATCGAGTGCATCCCGAAATGCTCGCCGCCCAGGAAGAGCACCGCCAGCGTGAATGTCAGGAAGAAGGCGGTGTGCGACAGGTCCGCCAGCCCCATCAGCAGCAGCAGCGGAATCGCGCCCAACGGCATGGCGAGGATGCTGATCGGGCCGAAGCGATCGGTGAAGCGCATCAGCATCAGCCCGCCCGCCGCGCCCGCGATCGAGCCGACCGAGGCGGCCAGCGCCGCTTCCGAGCGCGTGAAGCCGAGATTTTCGAAAACCAGCGGCCCCCAGCTCGCAATGAAATACATAGCGATTGAACTAGCGATATAGGCGATCCAGACGAGCGGCGTGATCCACAGCAACTCATGCTCGAACAGGTGGGCGATGCGGAAGCCCCGCCCCTTCGCCTCGCTTTCGTCACCCAGGATGAAGCGCCCGTCCGCGGGCACCGGCCCGGCATGGCCGATGCGACTGAGCAACCGCGCGACGCGCGCCGGCTGCCGTCCCTTCTGCGTCAGGAAACGCAGCGATTCGGGCAGAAAGAGCAGCAGCAACAGCCCCGACACCAAGGTCGCGCCGCCACCGAAATAGAAGATCGACTGCCAGCCGAAATGCGGCGCGAGCCAGACCGAGATCGGCCCGGCGGTGGCGACGCCCAGCGAATAGCCGATCATGATGACGGTGACGACCGAGGCGCGGAAACGGCGGGGTACATATTCGATGTTCAGCGCCCAGATCAGCGGCAGCAGACCGCCGATCGTGACGCCGTTGATGAGCCGCAGCACCATCAGCGTGCGATAATCGGGCGCGATTGCGAAGGCGAAGGTGCCGATCGCGAACAGGAAAACGGCGAGGAGGATCGCCGGCCGCCGCCCCATCCGGTCGCCCAGCCAACCGAACAGGAAACCGCCGATGAGCGCGCCGACGAGGCCGATGCTGAACAATTCGCCCAGCATCAGCTCGTCAAGCGAGAAAGCCGTCTTGAGATAGGGCGCGGCGAACGCGATCGCGTTCATGTCGAACCCGTCGAAGAAGGTGACGATCCACGACAGGATGATGAGGCGCAGCAGGAAGCCGCCCGCTTTCTGTCGCTCGATGGCATCGGCCACGTCGATGATCGGTGCCGATGCCATGCCGTTTCCCCTCTTTTCGCCGTCAGCGGCCCGCCATCGGGCTCGCTCGTTCATGCGCTTGACCGCGCGTTACGCGCAAGGGCGTCAGCGGCGCAGCTCTTCCAGCTTGTAGACGATCGCCGGCCGCCCCTGTTCGTGGATGCCATCCATCAGCCGCGCGCGACCGACGAAATCGGGGTCCATCGGCCGCCCCTCGCCGGGCCGCGTGTGCAGCCAGAGACGAAAGAGCAGCCGCTTCTGCGCGCCCTCGTCGGTGAAAGCGGTGCGCGAATGGAGATTGATAAAATTGTGCCAGAAGACGATCTCGCCCGGTTCGAGCATGAAGCTGGCCTTCAGGTCCTCGCGGTTCGACAGCTCGCCCACCATCCGCAGCGCCTCGCGCAGGTCGTCGGGCATCGGCCGGCCTGTCTCGCGCGCGGCATTCACGAAGAAGAGCATGTGATAATAACAGCTTACCCGGCCATCGACATTGCAGAAGACGGGCACGTCATGGTCGGTGAGGTCACTCAGGTCGGCGCAGACATGCGGAAAGCCGCGATAGAGCGCGGCGAGAAGGTCGGGCCGTTCGCGCGCCATCTCATTATGGATGGCGAGCGCGCTGACGAGCCCGCTTTCGCCGCCCGCAGCCGAACGGCGATAGCTGGCGAGCGAGAGTATCTCGTGAAAGTCGCAATGGCCGCCCAGTTCGATATCCATCTGGTAGCCACGCGCGGCGGGATTGTCGTCGAGCCGCTCGACCCGGCCGATCCGGTCGCGCTTCGCGCTCTGCACGGCGGCTTCGCCCAGATGGGTGCCAAGCGCGAAATACAGGCGTGCGAAGGTCGCCTCGCTTAAGCCGCTTATGTCGAGCCCGCGCAGGACGACCGCGCCCTTGCCCGCCATGATCTCATAACGCACCGCCTGCATCAGCGTGGCGATCTCGGGTGTGTCCGCGTCGGCGCGGGTGATCGCCTCCAGCGGCTTTTCCGCCACCGCTTCAGCCAGGCGGAGCAGCGCCGCCTGCTGCACGGGCGACAGATGGCGCGAGAGCCCCTCGGCGCCGCCGATCGCCGCGCTGGTCCACGCGCTGGGATGATCGATCGTCGCATAGGCGGCCGGGGTGGCGGCGCGGGACGGGGCGGCTTGGGACATCATGACCTTTCCTGGCATCGGACGGCGGCTATCATCCGCCAAATTGTTTAGCATAACAAGCATATTATTGCATGGTTCTGCGGGCATTTATACGAGCGAATGGCCGATTTGAACAAGGCTATTGGCAAAATTTGGTTTAGCATGCACAATATATGCACTCGATCGAGATCGCCCGGACGCGCCGGGCAGGCACGACGGGATCAGGGAGAGGATCATCATGCAGCCAGTATCGCTCGTTCCGCGAGCCGCGTTGACGCGCGGCGCCAGCTTCTTCGTTCTGGGCGTCGCCCTGGCCGCGCAAGCCGCCACCGCGATGGCGCAGTCCGCTCCTCCAGCCGTGCCCGTACAGGCCCCCGCACAGGCCGATGCGGCGCAGGCGGTGCCCGAGACGATCGTCGTCACCGGCTCGCGCATCGCCCGCACCGGCTTCACCGCGCCGTCGCCCGTTACCGTCGTCGGCGAGCAGCGGCTCAACGCGCTGGCGATCACCAACGTCGCCGACGGGCTCAACCAGCTTCCCAGCTTCCGCGCCTCGGCTGGCCCCGCCAACGCGCAGAATTTCGGCGGCAACGTCGGCGCCCGCGTGCTCGACCTGCGCGGCCTCGGCGCGCCGCGCACGCTGGTTCTCGTCGACGGCCGCCGCTTCATGCCGAGCACGTCCGAAGGCACGGTGGACATCAACCTGATCCCCTCCGCGCTCGTCTCGCGCACCGAAGTCGTCACCGGCGGCGTTTCGGCGGTCTATGGCTCCGATGCCGTCGCCGGCGTCGTCAATTTCATCCTCGATCGCAAGATGGAAGGGCTGAAGGCTGAGGTGCAGGGCGGCATCTCGCAGCGCGGCGACGATTCGAACCGCTTCTTCAGCGTCGCGGGCGGCCATTCCTTCGGAAACGGTATCCACATCACCGGCGCCTTCGAATATGAAAAGAATGGCGGCCTCGACGATTGCTACAAGGCGCGCAGTTGGTGCGCGCAGGAGCGCTCGATCGTCGGCAACACGCCGGCCGGCACGGGCGGCATGCCGTCCAGCATCATCACATCCGACGTCCACACCTCGACGCTGTTTCCCGGCGGCGTCATCAATCGCTCCTACGGCGCCGATGGCAAGCCGCTCTACACCAATCTTGCCGACGATCCGCTGCACGGCATCAAGTTCCTGCCCGACGGCACGCCCGGCCAGTTCCAATATGGCCAGTTCGCCGGCCCGCTCTTCATGATCGGCGGCGATGGGCACGGCTACAACTCGTTCCTGTCGAGCATGTATCTGAAGGTCCCGGTCGAACGGTATAGCGGCTATGTCGCGGCAACCGCCGACCTCACCGATTCGATCGAAGCCTTCGTCGACCTGTCCTACGGGCGGGTGAAGGGCACCGTCCTGTCCTCCACGTTCCGCGACTATAACGGCTCGATCATGGGGATGATCCAGCGCGATAATGCCTATCTGCCGGCCGAAGTCGCCGCCATCATGGACGCCAACAATATCGACCAGTTCGTCCTCGGCCGCGCCGGCTTCGACTTCGGCAGCCCGAAGGCCGTGTCAACGACCAAGACCTATCGCGCCGTCGCCGGCCTCAAAGGCACGATCGGCAGTAGCTGGAACTGGGAAGCCTCCTACCAATATGGCCGGACCGACTTCCGCCAGATCATCACCAACACGCCGATCAAGTCACGCCTGAAGCGCGCGGTGGACGCGGTGAACGCCGACGGCACGATCCAGTGCCGCGTCAATGTCGACGCCGATCCGCTGAACGACGATCCCGCCTGCCAGCCGATCAACCTGTTCGGCGAAGGCCAGTTCACCGACGCGGCACGCAACTATGTGCTGGGCAACGGCTTCCAGAAGACACGCACCTCTCAGCAGGTCGCCGCGTTCAATATCGGCGGCGACGTCGTGGATCTGTGGGCGGGGCCGCTTTCGGTTTCGTTTGGCGGCGAATGGCGGCAGAACCGCATCGTCGGCAGCACCGATCCGATCTCGGCGGCGAACGACTTCTGGGTGCTGAACGGCCAGGAAGTCGACGGCAAGCAGACCGTCAAGGAAATCTACGGCGAGTTCAACCTGCCGCTCGCGAAAGACATGGCCTTCGCCAACCTGCTCGAGCTGAACGGCGCGGTGCGCTATACCGACTATAGCTCGAGCGGCAGCGTCGAAACGTGGAAGGTCGGCGCGGTCTACGAGCCGATTGAAGCGCTGCGCTTCCGCGTGACGCGCTCACGCGATATCCGTGCACCGAATCTTGTCGAACTGAGCGGCCAGCAGACGACCCGCACGCTGGGTGTCACCGATCCGCTGACGGGTCTGCAGGGCAACCCCACCGTGCGGCAGGGTTCGAACCCCGATCTCAAGGTCGAGAAAGCCGATAGCTGGACGGCGGGTGTGATCTTCCAGCCGACCTGGGGCTTCCTCCAGCGTGCGCGGCTCGCGGTCGATTATTTCGACATCAAGGTGGACGATGCGATCGGCGCGCTTGGCGCGCAGACGCTGATCGATCGCTGCGCGAAAGGGGCGACCGAATTCTGCTCGCTCATCACGCGCGCGCCCGACAACACGATCCTGACCGTCACCGACCTGCTGCTCAACGCCAACCAGCAGCAGACCAGCGGCTTCGATATCGAATTCGATTACCGCCAACCGCTGGGCAATGCCGGCGATCTTTCGCTGCGCATGCTGGCGACGATCGTTAACAAGCTCGTCACCGTCGACAGCGCCGGCAAGGTCGATCGCGCGGGCCAGACCGGATCGCGCGCCGGCGCCGTGCTGGGCGTGCCCGACTATACGCTCGACGGCCTGCTCACCTGGACGAAGGACGATACCTCGGTCACGGTGCACGGGCGCTATATCCCGTCGGGCATCTTCAACACCGCCTTCATCGGCCCCGACGATCCCAATTACGAGGTGACGCTGACCAACAGCGTCAACAACAACCGTATCCCCGGCCGCGCCTATTTCGATCTGGCGGCGAGCCAGAAGATACGCGTGTCGGGTTCGGTGTTCGAACTGTTCGGCGCGATCAACAACCTGTTCGATCGCGACCCGCCGGCGATGCCAAGCGGCAATCTGGGCACGAATCAGGTGCTGTTCGATCCGGTCGGCCGCGCCTTCCGGCTGGGCGTCCGCGTCAAGCTGGGCGGCTGACGCCCGGGCAGAGGACATAAAAAGGAGCGGGACGACCGGACGTCGTCTCGCTCTTTTTCTTATGCGCTTTCAGGCAATGGGGTTCAGAGATAGAGCTTCGGATTGGGGGCGAGACCCTGTTCCTTGCAGTAGCTCTCATAGTGATTCATCATCCACCATACGTCGACGGTTTCGATGAAGTTGGCGTTCTCGTCATAAAATTCGATCGGGCCTTCCATCCAGCCGAACAGCTTGCAGCCTTGCGGATGCTCGCTGACGAGCGTGTGGCTCTCGCCCGGCACCTCGAGGATCAGCCCGCCTGGCGTCGCGACCCAATCATATTCGAGATAACGCACCGACCCTTCGAGGCAGACCATCGTGATCGTGCCGCGATGGAAATGCGTGCCGATGACCCCCGGCCCCTTCACCCACAGGATGTTGGAGAAGAGATTGCGGCGCACATCGAAGGCGAGATGCTTGATCGCCGCGCTGTCGCCAAAGGGCACCCACGGGCTGTCGACGTCGGTCTGGGCGTCGATATAGCGTCCGCCGGGGCTCGTCCGCGCGACAATCTCGCGATAGTTGAACGGAACGTCCACGATCGCCTTCTTCGAGGACGGGGGCGCTTTCATCTGTGTGGCCATGGGTGCTCTCCGAATCTGGTTGTCACCCTTTCTACCAGCCCGTGCGAATGCATTATCGATAAAAGGGGAACAAAGCGCCGATCCTATGGGCGCCTCCCTGGTACCTGGACGGGCTCGAATCCCTGGCCTTCGCCCAGCCAGCGCAGGTAAGCGCAGAACATATCCGCCATGACATCGGCATAGGCGCGAATTTCCTCTGCCGTTCGCGGCACCGCAGAAAACCGCTTTCCAACCGTCCTCATCGTTGTCGTTATGAGGTCGCCAGCGAGGTCCCGGGTCGCACAGGACATTTCGGGCAAAACCTCGCGCATGAAATCGGCGATGATGCGATCTCCCGCGGCCCGTGCCTCCCGCGCTTCCGGAGCATCGCGATAAAGCGGCGCCGCATCATCGAGCGCCACCCGAACCGCCGCTTCCTCGCATTCGGAACGAAGGAACGCCTGCACCAGGGTACGCAACCGATCGAGCGGCGGGTATGTGGTGTCCGCGAGGATATCGCGAAGCATCCCGGCCGTCTCCCGCCACTCGTCGCTTTGGAGCTGGAACAGGATGGCCGCCTTGTTCGGGAAATATTGGTAGAGCGATCCGACGCTGACGCCGGCCCTCTCCGCCACGCGCGCGGTCGTGAATCGCGCTGCGCCTTCCTGCGCCAAAACCTGAACAGCCGCCTGCAGGATTGCCCTGACAAGATCGGCCGAGCGAGCCTGCTTAGGCCGTTTTTTCAAGGAAATAGGAGCTTTTGAACGATCGACCACCGCGCACTCCGGCAATGCGAATAGAAAAATATGACGAATTATTCGTATTTTTCCGAGCCGACACAAGGTCGGTCTTTTCGAAGCTGGAGATTCTGATGACCACTCTCACCACTGCGCCGTTGGCGTCCCTTTTGGATCGATTGTTCGGCGAGGCTGGCGCGGCCACAAGCCCTGCGCTGACCGAACTTTCCGACACGGAGCGAAAGCGCCTGATGAGCAGCAGAACCGAATATCGCGATTTTTATGGTCGCTTGAAGGATATGTGGCTACCCGTCTCGCGCGAAACCGGTGCGCTGCTTTACCTGCTGGCGCGCAGCAGCGGCGCGCGCGCGATCGTCGAATTCGGAACGTCGTTCGGGATTTCGGCCCTGTATCTTGCGGCGGCGCTCAGAGACAATGGTGGCGGCCGTTTGATCACCACCGAATTCGAAACATCGAAGGTGGAGCGGGCTCGCAAGAACCTGACGGATGGCAACCTCATCGATCTGGTCGAAATCCGCGCAGGTGATGCGCTTGAGACGTTGCGCGTCGGTCTTCCGGGAACGATCGACTTTCTGCTGCTTGACGGTGCAAAGTCGCTCTATTCCGACGTTCTGGACCTGGTGGAAGGCCATCTGCATCCCGGTGCGCTCATCGTCGCAGATAATGCGGGCTACAGCCCTGATTATCTGACGCGCGTCCGCTCGCTCGGCGGCGGCTATATATCCATACCGTTCGCCGGGGACGTCGAACTCTCGATGCGAGCCAGCTAAACCACCTATGATCCGCGGCCTAGCAAAGATGGAGGCACCCATGTTTGCGCAGATAATAGGCGCCGCTATATCGCTGACATAGAAAAAACTGGAGCGGGCGAAGGGATTCGAACCCTCGACCCCAACCTTGGCAAGGTTGTGCTCTACCCCTGAGCTACGCCCGCTCTGGCGTTCGCCGGATGCGATGTCCGGCGGGGAGGCGCGGCTGATAGCGTGCGGGATCGCGGGAGGCAAGCCCCACGATGCCCTTCGGCGCCTCGCCGCGAATCTTTTTCGTCGTGCGCCTTTATTCGGCCGCCACGCCGGCGCGTTCGAACATGTCCTCGCCCGCGCCATCCTCGTTCGCGGGCAGCACCGCCTTCGCGTCGCGACGGCGGTCGAAGGCATCCCACACTTCGTTCCAGTTGCCGCGCGTCGCCGCCTTCGAATATTCGGTCGCCCGCGTTTCGAAGAAATTGGCGTGCTCGACGCCATTCAGGATCGGTGCGAGCCAGGGCAGCGGATGCTCGTCCACCATATAGATCGGCTTCAGGCCAAGCTGACCGAGCCGCCAGTCGGCGATGTAGCGGATATATTTCTTGATCTCCTTCGGCGTCATGCCGGGCACCGGCCCCATTTCGAAGGCGAGATCGATGAACGCATCCTCCAGCCGCACCGTCTTCTGGCAGCTGTCGAGGATATCCTCCTGCACCGCTCGGGTGAGACAGTCGCGCTCCTTCACGAAGGCGTGGAACAGGCGGGTGATGCCTTCGCAGTGCAGGCTCTCGTCGCGCACGCTCCATGAGATGATCTGGCCCATGCCCTTCATCTTGTTGAAGCGCGGGAAATTCATCAGCATGGCGAAGCTGGCGAAGAGCTGCAGCCCCTCGGTGAAGCCGCCGAACATGGCGAGCGTGCGGGCAATGTCCTCGTCATTGTCGACGCCGAACTGCGCCATATAATCGCACTTGTCCTTCATTTCCTTATAGTTGAGGAAGGCGGTATATTCGCTTTCGGGCATGCCGATCGTGTCGAGCAGATGGCTGTAGGCGGCAATGTGCACCGTCTCCATATTGCTGAACGCGGTCAGCATCATCTTGATCTCGGTCGGCTTGAACACGCGGCCATATTTGTCGTGGTAGCAATCCTGCACCTCGATGTCGGCCTGAGTGAAGAAGCGGAAAATCTGCGTCAGCAGATTGCGCTCATGGTCGGTGAGCTTCTGCGCCCAGTCGCGGCAATCCTCGCCCAGAGGCACCTCCTCCGGCATCCAGTGGATCTGCTGCTGGCGTTTCCAATATTCGTAGGCCCACGGATATTCGAAGGGCTTGTACTGCTTGGAAGCCTGAAGAAGCGGCATGGCTTTCGTCCTTATCTGCTAATCCGAAGGGAAGGCGCGCGCCCTCCCGCTACTGGCAAGCGAGACACTCGTCATAATCCGTGCTTTCGGCGATCTCGAACCGGGGCGCGTCGATCGTGTTGTCGGCCTCCACGCCGCCGGCGAAGCCGGCGCGCTGGATGCTCTTGGAACGGAGATAGTAAAGCGACTTGATGCCCAGCTCCCACGCGCGGAAGTGGAGCATCATCAGGTCCCACTTGTCGGTATCGGCCGGGATGAACAGGTTCAGCGAGGCCGACTGGTCGATATAGGGGGTGCGGTCCGCCGCCAGTTCGAGCAGCCAGCGCTGGTCGATCTCGAAGCTCGTCTTGTAGACGTCCTTCTCCTCCTGGCTGAGGAAATCGAGGTGCTGGACCGAGCCGCCACGCTCGAGGATCGAGTTCCACACCGCTTCCGAATCCTTGCTCTTCTCGCGCAGCAGCGCGGTCAGATAGGGATTGCGGACCACGAAGCTGCCCGACAGCGTCTTGTGGGTATAGACGTTCGCCGGAATCGGCTCGATACAAGCCGAGGTGCCGCCGCAGATGATGCTGATCGACGCGGTCGGCGCGATCGCCATCTTGCAGGAGAAACGCTCCATCACGCCCTGCTCGGCGGCGTCGGGGCACGGCCCGCGCTCGGTGGCGAGCAGCATCGACGCCTCGTTCACCGCGGCATTGATATGCTTGAAGATCTTGAGGTTCCAGCTCTTCGCCATCGCCCCTTCGAACGGCAGGCCGCGCGCCTGAAGGAAGCTGTGGAAGCCCATCACCCCGAGGCCGACCGAGCGTTCGCGGCTGGCGCTATATTTGGCCCGCGCCATTTCGGGTGCCGCGCGATCGATATAGTCCGAAAGCACATTGTCGAGGAAACGCATCACGTCCTCGATGAACTGCTTGTCGCCGTTCCACTCGTCCCACGTTTCGAGGTTGAGCGAGGAGAGGCAGCAGACCGCCGTGCGATCGTTGCCGAGATGATCGCGCCCGGTGGGCAAAGTGATCTCGCTGCACAGGTTCGACGTCGAAACCTTCAGGCCGAGATCGCGATGGTGCTTCGGCATCATCGCGTTCACCCGATCGATAAACACGATATAGGGCTCGCCCGTCGCCAGCCGCGTCTCGACTAGCTTCTGGAACAGCGAGCGCGCATCGACACGACTGCGCTCGCTCTGGTCCTTCGGGCTGCGGAGCACCCATTCGGCGCCGTCGCGCACCGCCTCCATGAAGGCGTCGGTCAGCAGCACGCCGTGGTGCAGGTTGAGCGCCTTGCGGTTGAAATCGCCCGAGGGCTTGCGGATTTCGAGGAACTCCTCGATCTCGGGATGCGAGATGTCGAGATAGCAGGCCGCCGACCCGCGCCGGAGCGACCCCTGCGAAATGGCGAGGGTCAGCGAATCCATCACCCGCACGAAGGGGATGATGCCGCTGGTCTTGCCGTTCAGCCCCACCGGCTCGCCAATGCCGCGCACCGAGCCCCAATAGGTGCCGATGCCGCCGCCGCGCGAGGCCAGCCAGACATTCTCGTTCCAGGTGTTCACGATGCCTTCGAGGCTGTCGTCTACCGAGTTCAGATAGCAGGAAATGGGCAGCCCGCGCCCCGTGCCGCCGTTCGACAGCACCGGCGTCGCCGGCATGAACCACAGCCGCGAAATATAGTCATAGAGGCGCTGGGCATGGTCCGCATCGTCGGCATAGGCCGATGCGACGCGCACGAACAAATCCTGGTAAGATTCACCGGGCAGGAGATAGCGATCCTTGAGCGTCTCCTTGCCGAAATCGGTGAGGAGGTCGTCGCGCGCCGGGTCCTGCGTGACCGAAAAACGCGGCGCCTGCACGCTCTGGCTCGACACGCCCGCCGGCTGCGGTTCGATCGTCACGATCACGTCGCTGTCGCTCACATCCCTGGAGCTGGAAAAATCCATCATAAGCCGCCCCTGTACCTGCCCTACATCAAAACCGGGCTTACGCCCCAAACTGACCCACCTCCTGGCGGATCAACACACAGCCGGCTGCCCCCATATATAGGAAGCATCTCCGCTTTTCCCCATCGTGAATATGCCTGGTCGCCACAATGTGTTGGGCCTCCTCATATGCCGATGCACCAGACTTTGTGTCCGTATAGTGCCCAAACTGAATCGCGTTTCAAGCCCCGGAAAGGTTTGACATAAGAGGCCTTCAGTTGCGCAGCGCAGCGACGCGCCGATTTTCCTCGGGTTCATAAAAAGCAAGCGCCTCGAAAAAATTTATGGGCGCGGGCATCGACGGCGATGTGCCGCTCCCTTCACCGCCTTGGACAGGATCGGCCAAAGGCGTAAAGCGCCGCCGACAGGCGCGCCCGCCATGGCGGGGCCGGGGCCGCGGCAAGGAAAGGGTTTCGCGTGACGACGCTGATTACCGAAAACGACCTGATCGAGAGCGTCGCCGACGCCCTCCAGTTCATCTCCTACTATCATCCGATGGACTATATCCATGCGCTGAGCGCCGCTTATGAGGCCGAGCAGGGGCCGGCGGCGAAGGACGCGATCGCACAGATCCTCAGCAATTCGCGGATGTGCGCCGAGGGACATCGGCCGATCTGCCAGGACACCGGCATCGTCACCGTCTTCGTCAAATGGGGGCAGGACTGCCGACTGGAGAGCAGCCGTTCGCTCCAGGAGGTCGTCGATGAGGGCGTGCGCCGCGCCTATCTCAACCCGGAGAACCGGCTGCGCGCCTCGATCGTCGCCGATCCCGCCTTCGGCCGGAAGAATACGAAGGACAATACGCCCTGCGTGCTGAGCGTCGAGATGGTGCCCGGCAACAGCGTCGACGTGACCGTCGCGGCGAAGGGCGGCGGCAGCGAGAACAAGAGCAAGTTCGCGATGCTCAATCCCAGCGATTCGATCGTCGACTGGGTGCTGGAAACCGTGCCGAAAATGGGCGCCGGCTGGTGCCCGCCGGGCATGCTGGGCATCGGCATCGGCGGTACGGCCGAAAAGGCGATGGCGATGGCCAAGGAATCGCTGATGGAAGACATCGACATGGCCGTGCTGAAGGCGCGCGGGCCGCAGAACGATATCGAGCGGCTGCGGATCGAACTGTTCGACAAGGTGAATGCGCTGGGCATCGGCGCGCAGGGGCTGGGCGGGCTTTCGACCATCCTCGACGTCAAGATCATGACCTGGCCGACGCACGCCGCGTCGAAGCCGATCGCGATGATCCCCAATTGCGCCGCCACTCGCCACGCCCATTTCCGTCTTGACGGATCGGGCCCGGCCTATCTCGATCCACCCGATCTTTCGCAGTGGCCGAAGGTTGAGTGGACACCGTCGACGGAGGCGATCCGCGTCGATCTCGACATGCTGACGCCCGAGACGGTAGCAAGCTGGAAGCCGGGCGACCGACTGCTGCTCAACGGCAAGATGCTCACCGGGCGCGATGCCGCGCACAAGCGGATCGCCGACATGTTGGAGAAGGGCGAGGAGCTGCCTTGCGATTTTGCGGGCCGCGTCATCTATTATGTCGGCCCCGTTGATCCGGTGCGTGACGAGGTGGTGGGGCCCGCAGGCCCCACGACGGCGACGCGGATGGACAAGTTCACCGGCATGATGCTGGAGAAGGGCCTGCTCGCCATGGTCGGCAAGGCCGAGCGCGGGCCGGTGGCGATCGATGCGATTCGCGATCACAAGGCCGCCTATCTGATGGCGGTGGGCGGCGCGGCCTATCTCGTCTCACGCGCGATCAAGGCGTCGCGTGTGGTGGCGTTCGAGGACCTCGGCATGGAGGCGATATACGAATTCGAGGTGAAGGACATGCCGGTGACGGTGGCTGTCGATTCGACAGGCGAGAGCGTCCATCACAGCGCTCCGCTCGTCTGGCGCGAGAAGATCGCGCGGGAGAAGCTACTGGAAACGGCGTGACGTGGGACGGCGGCGGGTGGACGCAGGCGCATCTTGCCAAGCCCGCCGCCTTGCCCGACTATCGCGGCACGTGAGGCGCGGGGGGAACCCTGCCCCGTGCCTCATGCGTTGCAGCCTTGGAAAGGCACGATTGCCTATGAAGACGATTGCCGCCGCCTTCGCCGCCCTGATACTGGGGTTGGGCTTCGCCGCCGCGCCGGCGCAGGCCCAGCGCAGCCAACGCACGCTGGTGATCTACGGCAATGACAAATGCCCGACCAGCAACGGCGAGGAAATCGTCGTCTGCGTCCGCCGCAGCGAGAATGAACGCTATCGAATACCGCCCCAATTCCGCAAATCCGATCCGCTCTACAATCGCACCTGGGCGGATCGCGCGGAAAGCCTTGAATATGTCGGCGCCAGCGGCCCGCAAAGCTGCTCGCCGGTCGGCCCCGGTGGGGCCAGCGGCTGCTTCAAGGAAATCGTCCGCAAGGCCCGCGCCGAGGACAAGGACAAGGGCCGCGAGCCGGCGGTGCATTTCTAGACGGAAGGGGGATGCCAGCCTTCGCTGGCATGACAGCTTAACCTAGCTGTTCGCCCCGCACTGCGCGCGGTGGAGCAGTTTCTGGTCCGCCAGCACCAGCGCCATCATCGCCTCCACCACCGGCGCCGCACGGATGCCGACGCAGGGATCGTGACGGCCTTTCGTGCGAATATCCGCCGCCTGACCGTCGCGATCGATCGTTTCGACCGGAGTGAGGATCGACGAGGTTGGCTTCAGCGCCACACGCAGCACCACAGGCTGGCCGGTCGCAATCCCGCCCGCGACGCCGCCGGCATGGTTGGCAAGGAAGACAGGCTTGCCGTCATTGCCGGGCCGCATCGGATCGGCGTTCGTCTCGCCGGTCAGCCGCGCCGCGCCGAAGCCTTCGCCGATCTCGACGCCCTTCACCGCATTGATCGACATGGCCGCCGCCGCCAGTTCGCTGTCCAGCTTGGCATAGAGCGGCGCGCCCCAGCCGGCGGGCACGCCTTCCGCCACGCATTCGACGATCGCGCCCACCGACGATCCCGCCTTGCGCGCGCCATCGACGATCGCCTCCCAACGCGTGGCGGCAGCGGCATCGGGGCAGAAGAAAGGGTTGGCGTCGATCGTGGCATCATCGAACGCGGCGCGATCGATCGGATCACCGCCCAACTCCACCAGATAGGCGCGGATGCGCACCTCCGGGATCACCAGCCGCGCGACTGCTCCGGCGGCCACCCGCGCCGCCGTCTCGCGCGCCGAGGAACGCCCGCCGCCGCGATAGTCGCGAAAGCCATATTTGGCGTCATAGACATAGTCGGCATGGCCGGGACGATAGGCCTTGGCGACTTCCGAATAATCCTTCGATCGCTGATCGACATTCTCGATCATCAGGCTGATCGGCGTGCCCGTGGTCCGCCCCTCGAACACACCCGAGAGGATACGGACCCGATCGGGCTCGTGCCGCTGCGTCGTGAAACGCGACGTGCCCGGCCGCCGCTTGTCGAGCCAAGGCTGGATATCCTCCTCGGACAAGGCAATCCCCGGCGGACACCCGTCGACGACCGCGCCCAAAGCCGGCCCGTGGCTCTCCCCCCAGGTCGTGAAACGGAAGACCCGCCCGAAGCTGTTGAAGCTCATAACGTCATGCCAACGCGATATCCGGTGCGTCCTCGGCCTTCATGCCAATGACATTATAGCCCGCGTCGACATGGTGGACCTCGCCGGTCACGCCGCTCGCGAGATCGGAGAGCAAATAGAGCCCCGCGCCGCCGACATCCTCGATCGTCACGTTGCGGCGGAGCGGGGAGTTCAGCTCGTTCCATTTGAGGATGTAGCGGAAATCGCCGATGCCGCTGGCCGCCAGTGTCTTGATCGGGCCGGCGGAGATGGCGTTCACCCGGATCTTCTCCGGCCCAAGATCCATCGCCAGATATTTGACGCTCGTTTCCAGCGCGGCCTTGGCGACCCCCATGACGTTGTAATGGGGCACCACCTTTTCCGCGCCATAATAGCTGAGCGTCAGGATCGAGCCGCCCTCGGGCATCATTGCGCGCGCACGCTTCGTCACCGCGACGAAGCTGTAAGCGGAGATGTTCATCGTCATCAGGAAATTGTCGAGGCTGGTATCGACATAGAGGCCGCGCAGCTCGTTCTTGTCCGAATAGCCGATCGCATGGACGACGAAGTCGATTCGGGGCCAACGGCCTGCCAGCGTTGCGAAGGCGCTATCGAGCGCGCCCATGTCGGACACATCGCAATCGATCAGGAAATCGGAGCCAAGCTCGTTCGCCAGCGGCCGCACCCGCTTGGCCAGCGCCTCGCCCTGATAGCTGAACGCCAGTTCCGCACCCTGCGCCGCCAGCGCCTTGGCAATCCCCCAGGCGAGCGATCGATCATTGGCAAGCCCCATGATCAGCCCGCGTTTCCCTTCCATCAGGCCAGCCATCAATACTCCTCAAGAAACACGCGCCGCGTCGGCGGCATCCGCATCAGCGGGTTCCTTTACGTCGCCTTGCGGGGTTTCCGCCAGTGCCGCGTTCAAATGCGCACCGATCACGAGCCCCAGACCGACGATCCAGAAAAAGAGTAGCGCGATTATCACCCCCGCGAGGCTACCATAGGTGAGATCATAGCTGCCTAAATGCGAAAGCACGACGGGCAGCAGCATCGTCGCCAATATCCACCAGCAGGCGGTGAACAGTGCCCCCGGCCATTTGGGGCAGTTCGAATAACGGTATTTGGAGGGCGTCAGCGTGTAGATCAGCACGTAGAGCGCGCCCACCAGCATCGCCAGAGGGGCGAGCCGCGACAGTCCAATCCATGCGCCGAGCCGCGTCGCGATCGGCGGCAGCAGATGGTTCACGAATTGCTCGACGGCGGTGATGAACACCTGCGCGCTGAACGCGGTCAGCGCGAGGACGACCGAGACGATGATGATCCCGATCGATCCCAGCCGATAATGCCAGAAGGCGCGCGAATAGCGCGTGCCGTACGCGCGGCGCAGGATATCGCGAATCGTCTCGATAAAGCTGCCGACCGACCAGAGTCCCGCCACCGCGCCGAGCCACAGCAGCGATCCGGTGCGCGCCGCCAGCATATCCATGATCGGCTTGCGCAGCAGATTGGCGACGCCCGGCGGCAGGGTGCTGAGGAAGGTGTGCACCGCCACCATCGTATCCGGCCCGCGCCCGAAGAACTGGGCGAGCGCCGCGACGATGATGAAGAAGGGAAACAACGTCAGCAGCGCCAGATAGGCTAGATTGCCGGCGTGGATGAAACCGTCCGAATAGACGCCGACGACGACGCGCTTGACGATCGTGAAGAAACGGCTGCCCGGCCCGAGCTTCTCGAGCGGCCGTTCCCAAGGCTTGCGCGATCTTTCTTCAGGCGATTGGGGCGATACGTCCTGCACGGCGTCTCCGGGCGGTGGCCTTTATCCCTATACGCCCAGCGCGGCGCGCGGGTTGCGTGCCTTGCCGCTCCACCCCTCGACGAAACGCTGCAACTCGGCATCGTCGGCGGGCAGATCGACCATCAGCGTGACGAGCTGATTGCCCCGGCCGCCGCCTTTGCGATGAAAGCCCTTGCCCGTCAGTCGCAGCGTCTTGCCCGACGTCGATCCCTTGGGCACGCTCAGCATCACCGGCCCGTCCACCGTCGGCACCTTGACGCGCGCGCCCTCCACCGCCTCGGCCAGCGTGATCGGCAAGTCGAGCCGGACGTCGTCGCCGTCGCGCGTGAAGAAGCGGTGCGGCTGCACGTCGATCGTGACGATCGCGTCGCCCGCGCCGCCGGGGCCGGGTTCGCCTTTGCCCGACAGCCGCATCTGCGTGCCTGTCTCGACGCCGGCGGGCAGCTTGATGTCGATCGTCTTGCCGTCGGCCAGCGTCACGCGCTGCGGCTTCAACGCGGCGGCGTCCTCGAAAGGCACGGCGAGGCGATAACCGACATTGGCGCCCTTCATCGGTGCGCGTCGGCCGCCTCCCCCGAAGCCTGCGAAGCCGCCGCCCCCGCCGCCGCCGCGCCGTCCGCCGAACAGCCCTTCGAAGATGTCACCGAAATCGGCACCGTCGGCCTCGAACTCCATGCCGCCCGGCCCCGGCCCACGCCGGAAGCCGCCCGCCCCGGGGTGCCCGCCGGCGAAGCCTGCGAATTTGGGGTTGCCCTGCTCGTCTATCTCGCCGCGATCATATTGGGCGCGCTTGTCCTTGTCGGACAGCAGGTCATAGGCGGCCGTCACCTCGGCGAAGCGTTCGGACGCCTTTGGATTGTCCTTGTTCCGGTCCGGATGCAGCTCCTTGGCGAGCTTGCGGTAGGCTTTCTTGATCGTCGCCTCGTCCGCGCCGCGCGCTACCCCCAAAGTCGAATAGAGATCCGCCATGCCCTGTCCTTATTGCTCCCGCTTACATGCCCGTCCTGCGGGCGAGAGCAACTGTTGCCGATATGCAACGGCCAGATGTGGCGAGCGGGCGCGTTGTGCAAGCCCGACGATGGCGAAAAATGCCGCGCATCATTGGCGATAGGCATTCTGCTCCTGCTGCTCGGCCCGGCGCTCCTCGCGCGCCTGCGCCAGGAACTGGTTGTAGCAGCCTGTCATGCCACCCGATCCGACGGGCGAGCAACTGTTGGGCAGGCCGGCGCGGCTGACATAGTCCAGCTCGCGCGCGGTGTTCGCCCAGGATTCGACCGCAGGGGCATTTTCGCGCTTCTTGCCGCGAAAGCGCTTGGGGATGCGATAGCGCTCGCTCTCGGGCTCACGCGCGCAGACGATGATCTCATCGTTCGTACTGCGCGGGCAGGGATCGTTGCCGTAGACGACCAAGGTCGACACTTTTTCGGGCGGCGAAGGTGCTTCTTCGTCCGCCGGGCCGGCAAGCGCCGGGCAGGCGGTGGCCAAGGCGACGCAGGCCAGAAGCAGGGTCGATCGAGACATGGGGCGATCCTTCGTCAATAGAGCAGGCATGACGCCCATAAGCCTTGCACAACGCTGAACGGCCGGCGCGCAGCGACCGTTCCCTGGAAGCGAGCGTTCGTGGGGATCGCGGGCGCGTGGCCTATCCCACCCGGTTTTTCACCAGATCGTCGACCACTGCGGGATCGGCAAGCGTCGAGGTATCGCCCAGCGCGGTGGCGGAGGTGTCCCCTTCCGCGATCTTGCGGAGGATACGGCGCATGATCTTGCCCGAGCGCGTCTTGGGCAAGGCGGGCGCGAACTGGATCGCATCTGGCGTGGCGATCGGGCCGATTTCGCGACGTACCCAGTCGCGCAACGTGCCGCGCAGTTCCTCGCTCGCCGTCTCGCCGCTGTTCAACGTCACATAGGCGTAGATGCCCTGCCCCTTGATGTCGTGCGGGAAGCCGACCACCGCCGCCTCCGCCACCTTGGCGTGGAGCACGAGCGCGCTTTCGACCTCGGCGGTGCCCATGCGGTGGCCCGAAACGTTGATGACGTCATCGACCCGGCCGGTGATCCAATAATCACCGTCGGCATCGCGCCTCGCGCCGTCGCCCGACACATATTTGCCGGGGAACGTCGAGAAATAGGTCTGGAAGAAGCGCTCATGATCGCCCCAGACAGTGCGCATCTGCCCCGGCCAGCTCCGCGCCATGACGAGATTGCCCTCGGCCGCGCCTTCCAGCACCTGCCCGTCACCATCGACGATCTGCGGCTCGACGCCAAAGAAGGGCCTGGTCGCCGAACCGGGTTTCAGGTCCATCGCGCCGGGCAGCGGGACGATCATGCCGCCGCCCGTCTCGGTCTGCCACCACATGTCGATGATCGGGCAGCGACCGTCGCCCACCACGTCATGATACCAGCGCCATGCCTCGGGATTGATCGGCTCGCCCACCGAACCGAGGAGGGTGAGCGAGGCGCGGCTGGTGCGCTTCACCGGCGCATCGCCCTCCTTCATCAGCGCGCGCAGCGCCGTGGGCGCGGTGTAGAGCGTGTTCACCTGGTGGCGATCGACGATCTCCCAGATGCGGCTCGCGGTCGGCCAGTTGGGCACGCCTTCGAACATCAGCGTCGTCGCCCCGTTCGCCAGCGGGCCGTAGAGGATATAGGTGTGCCCCGTCACCCAGCCGATATCGGCGGCGCACCAATAGACCTCGCCAGCGCGATAATCGAAGCAGAGATCGTGCGTCATCGCCGACCAGAGCAGATAGCCGCCGGTGGTGTGCAGCACTCCCTTGGGCTTCCCCGTCGAACCCGAGGTGTAGAGGATGAAGAGCGGGTCCTCCGCATCCATCACCTCGGCCGGACAATCGGCGGAGACGGCGGCGGCGGCCTCGTCATACCAGATGTCACGCCCTTCCTGCATCGCCACCGGCGCGCCGGTCGCGCGGACGACGATCACCTTGTCGAGGCAGGAAACATGGGCCGCCGCCTCGTCGACATTGGCCTTGAGCGGCACCGGACGGCCGCCGCGCCGCCCTTCATCGGCGGTGACGACGATCGTCGAATCGCAATCGGTGATCCGCCCCGCCAGCGCCTCGGGCGAGAAGCCGCCGAACACAACTGAATGGATCGCCCCGATCCGCGCACAAGCGAGCAACGCGAAGGCCGCTTCGGGAATCATCGGCATATAGATCGTGACGCGATCGCCCTTCTTCGCGCCCGCCGCCTTCAGCACATTGGCGAAGCGGCAGACCTCGGCATGCAACTGGCGATAGGTATAGGAGCGCGGCGCATCGGCGGGATCGTCGGGCTCCCAAAGGATCGCTACGCGATCGCCTTGTTCGGCCAGGTGCCGGTCGATGCAGTTCGCCGCGACGTTGAGCTGGCCATCGGCGAACCAGCGAATGCGGAAATCATCCTCGGCGAAGGACCAGTCGCCCGCCGTCCGCGGCTGCCTCATCCAGTCCAGCCGCTTCGCCTCCTCGAGCCAGAAGGCGTCGGAATCGGCCAGCGAACGATCGTACATCGCGCGATAGCGGGCGGCGTCTACCTTGGCGCGCGCCTTCCATTCGGCCGGGACGGGGTAGACGGACTGGTCGGTCATGGCGTTCCTCTCTTGGCATTGCCGTCACCCTATGCCGAGTCCGGGTGGCGGAACAATGCGCGCGAGGCCCCTTTACGCCTAAAAGCTGCGCACGAGCGTGCGGACCACGGCCCCCCATGGGGGGTCGGCGAGGACCTGCTGGCGTGCGCCCGGCCCCGGCGGCAAGAGATGCACCTTGCCCGGATCACGACCGATCAGCCGGCCGAACAGGAAGCGGCCCGCCGGGCGCGGGAACAGGATATCCCGATTGAGCGCGGCGGCGAACCCGTCCGGCTCGATCCGCTCGCACCATAATTGGTCGCCTGCGCGATAATCGCCGACACCCGATTCGACGAGCAGCGCGACGAGGCCGGGCGCCGGCTGCGGCGGCACTGCCACTGCCTCGCGCCGGGGGGCGTGCGCGCCGCCTGCGCCGAGCAGCGCCGCCACTGGAATATCGGCGCGATCGGGCGTGCGGACCAAATCCGCGGCATCGACACCGAGCGCCGCCGCGATGCGATTGAGCCAGCCGACCGAGACGGTGCGCGTCCCCGTCTCCAGCCGGCCGATCGTCTGCGGCGTTGTCGGCGGCACGCAACGATCGGCCACGTCTTGAAGCGTCATTCCCTTGGCACGGCGTACTTCACGAATGCAGGTGATCATGGCAGCCTCTTAACCTGTACGGTTACTTCCCTTTCCTACACTATTGCCCTTATGGCAAGAGGGGATTGCACAGGCGGCGAGGGAGTTTCGGGAAATGGCGGCGAGGATCGGTACGGAGAGGCGGAAGGACACGGGCGAGGCGAAATTGGCGAAGCCGAATCGGCTGCTCGCCGAACGGGCGCTGCCGCGAGACGGCGAGGAGAGAGGTGGCGGCCAAACGCGGCGAACCCGATCGGTGACGATGAATCTCACCGAGGCGCCGCTGGGCTGGCTCAAGGCGCGCGGACTGGCCAGCGAGCGACAATATGAAGCGGGCGAGCGCCTGCGCGGTGACTGGACGATTGCGGGGCTCAGCCCACGTGTGACGATGCGTTGGGATGCAACGCCACTCGCCAAGAGCGCGCGCGGACCGGCCGAGCGGCTGAATCCGACACTGGCGCAGATCGCCGCCAAGCGCCGCTTCGAAGGCGCGATCGCGGCAGCGGGCACGGGCATGGCCGACATATTGTGGCGCGTCGCCTGCGCGGGCGAGGGGCTCGAATCCGCAGAGAAGGCGCTGGGCTGGCCCCGGCGGGCGGGCAAGCTGGTGCTGCTGATGGCGCTCGACCGCGTGGCCGATTTCTACGGAATAGGGTGAGAGAAGCTCTCCCGTCGTCCGGCGAAAGCCGGAATGACGGCTTGGGAGACGACATACCTCCCCAATAACGCGAGGGCCGGAAGGCTCTGCGCCTCTCCGGCCCTCTTCCCCGTTACGCAACCGGGGGATAAGCAATCCAGTCTTCTGCGTCAGCAATCGCGATCGATCGCGCGGCCGGCGAGGGCGCCGACCCCCGCGCCGAGGATCGCGCCCGTCGTGCCGTCGCCGCGATCGTAGCGGCCGTTACCGATCTCATTGCCGAGCAGACCGCCGGCGATTGCGCCGAGGATCGTTCCGCCCGTGCCGTTGTCACGGCAGCGATGGCGATAATAGCCACGGCCATAATAACCGCGATCGGCATAATAGCCCCGGCCGCCATAATAGCCGCGATTACCGTAATGATGGCCATGATAGCCGTGATAGCCGTGATAGCCGCCGCGATAATGCGGGCGCGCCTCGGCCGGGGCCACGGTCATGGTCGCGGCGGCCAGCGCTGCGACGGCGGATAGCGTGATGGTCTTCGCGAACATGGGTGTTCTCCCTCGTACATCGGCGGTGTAGCCGGCGAACCGATTCGGCCGCGTCCGCACCAATTGATGATGCCTTATGCACAAGGATCGGTGATCGGATGCTGAACGCCTATGTTAGCATCCGTTCAGCTTCAACATCACCGGGAGGAACACCAAGGATACAAAAAGGCCCCGGACATGGCCCGGAGCCTTTCGGCAGCCCTTCGCCTTTCGCCGCGCCGTGACGCGGCGGACGGATCAGGCGGCGCGCTTCTTCGCGATTTCGCGCTTCAGGCGGCGCGCGCGGAGCGACAGCTTCTCGTCGGACGTCTTGAGCAGCCAGTTGTCGAGGCCGCCGACATGCTCGACCGAGCGCAGGCCATGCGCCGACACGCGCAGCTTCACGCCCTGCTCCAGCGTATCCGAAATCAGCGTGACATTCTGCAGGTTGGGCAGAAACGTCCGCTTCGTCTTGTTATTCGCGTGGGAAACATTGTTGCCCACCTGCCGGCCCTTGCCGGTCAGCTCGCAAATGCGCGCCATGGTCGTTCGTCCTGGTGTTTCGGGGTTGCCCGGAAAGCGCGGCGGATAGCCGGGGACGAGAGATTCGTCAACCTCATCGCACCCGAAATGCAACCCACGTGACAGTGCGTTCGTTCAACCAATCATATCGGAAGCGATATCAAGGAGGCAAGAATGCGTATCCTGCTGTCCCTGCTGCTGATCGTCGTGATCCTGTTGATCGCCGCTTTCGCATTCAACCTGATCGATATCAACCAGACCCGCAAAGGCGAACTGCCCAATATCTCGGTGCAGGGCGGGCAGGCGCCGGCCTATGACGTGCAGACCGGATCGGTGAATGTCGGCACCACCGAAAGGAGCGTCGACGTGCCGAAGATCGACACCACCAGGAAGACGGTGGAGGTGCCCACCGTCAACGTCACCCAGGCGCACTGACGCTCGCGCGCTGCCCGGCTGCGCGCTATGCCGGGCGGCGCGATGCCCTTTCCCCTGCCCCTTCCCATGCGTCAGGCGCTCGACCTCGCCCGCGAAGCCGCCGCCGCCGGGGAGGTGCCGGTGGGGGCAGTGGTGACGCGCGGCGAGGAAATCGTCGCAACGGCTGCGAACGCGATGCGCGCGCATGCCGATCCCACCGCCCATGCCGAGATGGTCGCGATCCGCCGCGCAGCGGCGGCGCTAGGCAACGAACGGCTGGGCGAATGCGATCTCTGGGTAACACTGGAGCCCTGCGCGATGTGCGCGGGGGCGATCGCGCTGGCGCGTATCCGGCGGCTTTATTATGCGGCCGCCGATCCCAAAGGCGGCGCGGTGGCACACGGGCCGCGCTTCTTCACCCAACCGACCTGCCATCACCGACCCGAATTCTATGCCGGGATCGGCGAGCGCGAGGCGGCGGCCATGCTGCGGGCCTTCTTTGAGACGCGGCGGGGGTAGACCACTCCCCGTCATTCCGACGGGAGCCGGAATCCGTGGCGAGTCGATTCGCAATCAGGCGAGCCGAGTCCATGGGCCCCGGCTTTCGCCGGGGTGACGGTTTCCCGGTTTGACATGTTCCTGTCCTTAGCCCTCCTCGTCGTTCTTCCCCTCGCGGAAAGGAGGAAACAGGCGTTTGACTTCCGCGTCCAATACAAACGCAGTAATCTGACCATCTTGTTAACCATTTATTTGCTCTCCTCATGTTCACTCTCGTCTTCTGAGGCAATCCGACAAGGAAGCAGCAGATGGGAGATTATGCGGAAGGGGTGCGACGGCCGGTGGAGAATCGGATCGCCGCCGCGATGCAAGGTGACGTGAACGCCTATTTCGATCTCGGCCTCGCTTATTCAGCGGGGACGGACGGAGTTGGCCTCGATCTGGTCGAGGCGCATAAATGGTTCAATCTCGCCGCCCTTGGCCATCATGCGCGCGGGCAGCAGTGCCGTGCCGAGGTGGCCGCCGACATGAGCATGCGCGAGATCGCCGAAGCGCAGCGCCAGGCACGGGCCTGGCTCCAGCATAGGGCGCCACGCCACGCCGCCTGACGCTCACGCCTTCCGGAAGGGCGTCATCTCGTCGAGCATCTCGATATCCTGCACCACCGCCTGCCGCTCTGCCTCCAGATAATCGGCGACGGCGCGGCGGAAATTGGGGTCGGGCAGGAAATGCGCGGAGAAAGTCGGCACGGGTACATAGCCGCGCGCCAGCTTGTGCGTGCCTTGCGCACCGGCCTCAACACGGGCGAGGCCGCGTTCGATCGCCGCGTCGATCGCCTGATAATAGCAAATCTCGAAATGGAGGAAGGGCACCTCCTCGGTCGCGCCCCAATAGCGGCCGTAGAGCGCGTCGTCGCCGATCAGGTTGAGTGCGCCCGCGATCGGCACGCCATCCCTGAACGCGAAGATCAGCAATACGCGATCCGCCATCCGTTCCCCGAGCAGCGAGAAAAAGGTGCGGGTGAGATAGGGGCGTCCCCATTTGCGTGCGCCCGTATCCTGATAAAAGGCCCAGAACGCGTCCCAATGCGCCTCGGTAAGCTGGCTGCCGCCGACATGCTCGACGGTCAGTCCCTCCAGCGCCGCGGCGCGTTCGCGACGTATTGTCTTGCGCTTGCGCGAGGCGAGCGCGCCAAGGAAATCATCGAAGTTGGCATAGCCCTGATTGGCCCAGTGGAACTGGTGCCCGGTGCGGATCAACCAACCCGCCGCTTCGAACAGCGGCACCTCCTCGGGCAGGAGGAAGGTCGCGTGCGCGGAGGACAGGTTGTTCTGCCGCACCACCGCCTCGGCCGCCGCGATCAACGCCGATGCGCGCGTGAGGTCGCGCGTCAGCAGACGCGGCCCCGGCACCGGCGTGAAGGGAACCGCAATCTGCAGCTTGGGATAATAATCCCCGCCGGCGCGGTGCCAGGCATCGGCCCAGCTATGGTCGAACACATATTCGCCCTGGCTATGGCTCTTGAGATAGGCCGGCAGTACGGCTTCGACGCGCCCGTCCGCCCCGTCGATCGCGATCGGGGCGGGTTGCCACCCGGCGCGCGCGGTGGCGCTGCCCGAATCCTCAAGCGCGGAAAGAAAGGCGTGGGTGATGAAGGGATTGCCTGTGCCCGCGCATGCATCCCACTCGGCGGCGGGCACATCGGCGACCCCGCCGGCGATCCGGGCGACAAGGGGCGCGTCAGACTCGCTCATAGATGCTCGCATCGGCGAAAGCGGCGGCCGCAGCGCCGGCCGGTTCGTCGCGCACCGTCCAGGTGAGGACGGGCAGGCCGCGCCGGCGTTGCAAGGTGGCAAAGCGCGAGGGCAGGTCGCGCACGTCATAAGCGAGGAAATCGGCGCGCGACCGCCAGAGCGAAGCATGCCGCTCGATCCCGCCACGCAGGCCCTTCTTATGTTCCTCGCTGACGACGAGGCCCCGGACGATCGCTGGCCAGTGGCGCGCGAACCAATGCCCCACCTCGGGATCGAACGACATCACCGCCAGCGGCCCGCTATAGCCGGTCAGCGCCCCCGCCACCGCGCGGCAGAAGGGCGCCATGCGGCGGCCGTGGCTCTTCACCTCGACCAGAATCGGCACCTGCCCGTCGACCAGCGCCAACATTTCGGCAAGACGCGGTATCCCCTCGCCATTGGCGAGCCGTACCGTATCGAGCTGACGGGCAAGCCGCGCGGCCACCGGTCCCTTCTCCTCTGTCAGTCGGTCGAGTCGGTCATCATGAAAGACAAAGGGAATGCCGTCGCGGCTGGGCTGGACATCGCATTCGATGCCATGCCCCGCCTCGATCGCGGCCGCGAAGGCGGCGCGGCTGTTTTCAGGAATATCACCGCCGTGCAGGCCGCGATGCGCAAAGGGCTGGCGCGACAGGAAGGCGAGCCGCGCCAACCCGTCAGGCGGCACGGATCGCAACGATCGCATCAATCTCGACCGAGGCGTCAAGCGGCAGCACCGGCACGCCTACCGCGCTGCGCGCATGCCGCCCGGCATCGCCGAACACCTTCACCATCAGTTCCGACGCGCCGTTGGCGACCTTGGGCTGATCGGTGAAATCGACGTCGGATGAGACGAAGGCGCCCAGCTTCACGATCCGCTCGACCCGACCGAGATCGCCGCCGAGCGCCGCCTTGATCTGTGCGATCAACATCACGCCGCACCGCTCCGCCGCCAGCCGGCCATGCTCGGCATCGTTGTACGCCGCGCCCAGCCGGCCGGTGATGAGCGATCCGTCCTCGCGGAAAGGGAGCTGGCCCGAAATATGGAGCAGGCCGTTGGCCTCGACAGCAGGGACATAAGCGGCGACGGGCGCCGCCGGCGCAGGCAGGGTAATGCCAAGCGCGGCGAGGCGGTCTTCGGGCGTGGTGGTCATGCGCGGGACTCTGCGAGCCCGCGACAGGTGCGTCAAGGGCGCGGCGGCGCGGGCGTGCCGGCGCGAAGCCGCTCGACGACCCAGTCGCTCGCCTCCGCCCAGTCGTCGATCCGCGCATGGGCGAAGCGGGCAGGCCCCACATGACACGCCAGAGCCGGCTCGGCGACCATGTGCAGTCGCCAGACGTCGGGCGCATGCTCGGCCACCGACTCGTGATGGCCCGGCAGATCGTCGACGAACACGGCGGCTGACGGCGCGAACTCCTCGATCAGGCTCGCGACCGGCGCACCCTTGCCCCCCTGATTGCAGACGACGCGATGCTCGATGCCCAACGCGGCGAGCTGAGCGACGCGGCCGGCATGGCAATGCCAGCCCAGATTGGTGAGGATCACGATATCGGCAATCGCGCCGATCCGCAGCAGTGCCTCGCGCGCGTGGGGAACGAGCGTCTGGCGATGCATCTCGGTCGCGAAAAAGCCGTCGAGCAGCGGCCACACCTCCTGCGGCGGCACCGGCTCGCCATGCGGGCGACGGACGAGCGCCTCGCCGAAATCAGGGCCATCGAGCAGAAAATCGATCTCCTGAGTCTCCTGCAACCAAGCGCCGAAATGGGCGACCATGTGCAGCAGCACCTCGTCGCAATCGGTAATCAACAGCGGCCGGCTCATCGCTCCAGCTCTCCCCGCGCGGCAACAAGCGCGGCAGGCGGCACCTCCAGCGCCTCCGCACAGGCGACGAGGTCGGGTTCATGCCCTTCGAGAAAACCGAGAACGGCGGCCAACATCGCCGGCTCGCCCGCGCGTGCGCGCAGGCCCGCAGGGGTGAGGCCGGTCAACGCCAGCAACCGCTCGGCACGGTTCTGGTCGGCCAGCGTCCAGGCGAGCGCGGAAAGCGCTAGCGCGGCGGGATCATGGTTTGTGTCGGTGCGGGGCATCGCTTACTGTCTGGTGGGTTTGCGGGGGCTGCGACTGTGGCAAAGAAGGTGCTTGTCGTCGAGGATAACGAACTCAATCTCAAGTTGTTCTGCGATTTGCTGCGCGCTCATGGCTATGAGACGGAGCCGGTGCGCGACGGGCGCGAAGCGGTGGACCGCGCCGGCGCGTTCGGCCCGGATTTGATCATCATGGACATACAGCTTCCCCATGTCAGCGGGCTGGAACTGATCGAGCGCATCAAGGCCGACGCGGCATTGAAGGCGATCCCGATCATGGCGGTGACCGCCTACGCCGCCAAGGGGGATGAGGAACGTATCCGCGGCGCGGGGGCGGAAAGCTATGTGTCCAAGCCGATTTCGGTGATGCGATTTGTGGAGGCGGTGAAGGCGTTGGTGTGAAGGTAAGCGGGTGTAGCATGCGCTGCACACCCCCACCCCAACCCCTCCCCTGAAGGGGAGGGGCTTATTCCCGGCGCGACCGTAGCCCCTCCCCGTCAGGGGAGGGGTTGGGGTGGGGCCATCAGCGGAGAAATCGCCCCAGATCCGGCGCCGTCGCCTCCGCACTCAACCGCGCGATCGCCTCGCCCAGCGGCAGCACTTCCTGCTGCGGGCTGCCCAGCCGCCGGATCGCCACCGTTTCCTCCTCCGCCTCGCGCTTGCCGACGACCAGCAGGTTGGGGACCTTGGCGACGCTATGCTCGCGCACCTTGTAGTTGATCTTCTCATTGCGCAGGTCGGTGTCGACGCGCAGCCCGGCGGCCTTCAGCTTTTCGGCGACGCCCAGCGCATAGTCGTCGGCGTCGGACACGATCGTCGCCACCACCGCCTGCACCGGCGCCAGCCATAGCGGCAGCCGCCCGGCATAATGCTCGATCAGGATGCCGATGAAGCGTTCGTAGCTGCCGAAGATAGCGCGGTGGAGCATGATCGGGCGGTGCCGCTCGCCATCCTCGGCCACATAGGTGGCGTCGAGCCGTTCAGGCAGGACGCGGTCCGACTGGATCGTGCCGACCTGCCATGTCCGTCCGATCGCATCGGTCAGATGCCATTCCAGCTTGGGTGCGTAGAAGGCGCCTTCGCCCGGCAGTTCCTCCCAGCCATATTCCTCGGTCGCGAAGCCTGCCTTGGCCACCGCGTCGCGCAGTTCGGCCTCGGCCACGTCCCATATCTCGTCGCTGCCGAAGCGTTTTTCGGGGCGCAGCGCCAGCTTGATCGCATAGGTGAAACCGAAATCCCGATAGATGCGATCGGCAAGCCGGCAGAAGGCGCGCACCTCGTCGACGATCTGGTCCTCGCGGCAGAAGATGTGTGCGTCGTCCTGCGTGAACTGGCGCACGCGCATCAGCCCGTGGAGCGCGCCGTGTGGCTCGTTGCGATGGCAGCAGCCATTTTCGTAGATGCGCAGCGGCAGGTCGCGATAGCTCTTGATCCCCTGCTTGAAGATCAGGACGTGCGCCGGGCAGTTCATCGGCTTGAGCGCCATCCAGTCGGCGGCGTCGGACACCAGCGGCCCTTCGTCGTCGGTATTGGGGATTTCGTCGGGGATGACGAACATATTCTCGCGATATTTGCCCCAGTGGCCGGACTGCTCCCACTGGCGCGCGTCCATCACCTGCGGCGTCTTGACCTCGGCATAGCCCGCCCCGTCGATCGCGCGGCGCATATAGGCTTCCAGCTCCCGCCAGATGATATAACCATGCGGGTGCCAGAAGACGCTGCCATGCGCCTCCTGCTGAAGGTGGAACAGGTCCATCTCCGCGCCCAGCTTGCGGTGGTCGCGCTTCGCCGCCTCCTCCAGCCGATGCAGATGCGCGTCGAGTTGCTTCCTGTTGAGCCAGCCGGTGCCGTAGATGCGACTCAGCATCGCGTTTTTCTGATCGCCGCGCCAATAAGCACCCGACACGCGCGTCAGTTTGAAGGCCTGCGGGTCGAGCTTGCCGGTGGAGGCGAGGTGCGGCCCCCGGCACATGTCGAACCAGTCGTCGCCCGAACGATAGACGGTCAGTTCCTCACCCTCGGGCAGCTCGGCCGCCCATTCGGCCTTGAACGTCTCGCCCTGCGTCCGCCAGCGCGCGATCAGGTCGCCGCGCGCCCAGACTTCGCGCACCAGCGGCTTGTCGGCGGTGATGATGCGGCGCATTTCCGCTTCGATCGCGGGCAGGTCCTCCTCGGTGAACGGCCGATTCTTCGGCGCGAAATCATAATAGAAGCCATCCTCGGTCGCGGGACCGAAGGTGATCTGCGTGCCCGGAAACAGCGCCTGCACCGCTTCGGCCAGGACATGTGCATAATCGTGCCGGACGAGTTCGAGCGCGTCCGCCTCGTCACGCTGGGTGACGAGCGCCAGCGCCGCATCGCCCTCCAGCGGCCGGTTAAGGTCTCGCAACTCCCCGTCAACGCGCGCCGCAAGCGCCGCTTTGGCCAGCCCTGGCCCGATCGCCGCCGCGATCTCGCCCGGCGTCGTCCCCCGCGCAACCTCGCGCACGGAACCGTCGGGCAGGCTGATCTTGAGCAGGTCGGACATCGGGTGGCTTCGATCCTATGGCGCGGGAAACTGCGCGGCTTATGCCCGCGGTGACGTGCCAAGGGCAAGCGGAAGGCGCGTGGCCGCTGGACCCCGCCCGCCGTCCGGCTACGATAGGGGCATGATCAACACCGCTTTTCTCACCCGCGCCGACGGCGTTCGGCTCGCTTATGCGCATCGCCCCGGCCGCGGGCCGACGATCGTCTTCCTGCCTGGCTATATGTCGGACATGGAAGGCAGCAAGGCGCTCGCGCTCGACGAATGGGCGGCGCGCGAGGGCCGTGCGATGCTGCGGCTCGATTATTCGGGCTGCGGCGTAAGCGAGGGGCGGTTCGAGAACGGGACGCTCGCCCTCTGGCGCGACGACGTGCTCTACCTGATCGATACGCTGACCGAGGGGCCGCTGCTCCTCGTCGGTTCGTCGATGGGAGGCTGGCTGATGCTTCTGGTGGCGCTCGCCCGACCCGATCGGGTGACGGGGCTGGTCGGCATCGCCGCCGCGCCCGATTTCACCGAATGGGGCTTCACCGCCGAGGAGAAAGCGCGGCTCGCGCGCGACGGACGGATCGAGGAATCGTCCGATTATGCCGACACGCCCTATGTCACGACGCTCGATTTCTGGCGGAGCGGGCAGGAGAATCGATTGCTGGACGGCGCGATCGCGATCGATTGCCCGGTGCGGCTGCTGCACGGGCAAGCCGATCCGGACGTTCCGTGGCTCCTCTCGCCCCGTCTCGCCAGGGCGCTGCGTTCAGCCGACGTGCAGACGATCCTCGTCAAGGAGGGCGATCATCGCCTGTCGCGCCCGGAGGATATCGCGCTTCTGATCGCGACGGTCGAACGCCTGCTGGAGGCCCTGTGATCCCCTTCCTGTTCCTCGCCGCCGCGACGGCCGATCCCGCGCTCGTCAAGCGGTATGACGCTTGCGTCGAACTGACCAAGAGCAATCCGGCGGAAGCGGTGAAGGTCGCCGATCAATGGCGGCTCGGCGGCGGTGGGCTGCCCGCGCGCAAATGCCTGGGGCTGGCCTATGTCGCCCAGGAGCGTTGGGAGCCCGCCGCGATGTCGTTCGAGCAGGCGGCGCATGAGGCGGAGATAGAGCGCGACGGGCGCGCCGCGGAAATGTGGGTGCTGGCGGGCAATGCGGCGCTGGCCGGCGACGATGCGTCACGCGCGCGGGACTATTTCGATCATGCGCTGGCGCTGCCCGTACTCTCGCCCGCGATGCGCGGCGAAACCTATATGGACCGCGCGCGCGCGCAGGTGGCGGTCAACAATCTCGCCGCCGCACGCACCGATCTGGACGAGGCGCTGAAGCTGGTGCCGCGCGATCCGATGGGCTGGCTGCTCTCGGCCACGCTCGCGCGCCGCGCGGGTGACAAGCCGCGCGCCGAAAAGGATATAGCCGAGGCGCAGCGGCTCGCGCCCAATGAGGAGCCGATCATCGCCGAGGCGGCGGCGATCTCGCGGATGGGAAGGGCCGCACCCTCGACGCCGACGACCACGGCGCCCGCATCGCCCCCCACCTCGCGCTGACGGCGGGTTGCGCGGGCGCGGGCGCGCGCTACGATATGCGGCCATGAAATATCTGCACACCATGATCCGCGTCTCCGATCCGGAGGAGACGATCCGCTTCTTCAATCTGCTGGGCCTGAAGGAGGTCCGCCGGATGAAGAATGAGAAAGCGCGCTTCACCCTGATCTTCCTCGCCGTGCCGGGCGATGAGGACGCGCAGGTGGAACTGACGCATAACTGGGACGAGAAGGGCTATGAAGGCGGCCGCAATTTCGGCCATCTCGCCTATCGCGTCGATAATATCTACGAAACGTGCCAACGGCTGATGGACGCCGGCGTGACGATCAACCGCCCGCCACGCGACGGGCATATGGCGTTCGTCCGCACCCCCGACGGCATTTCGATCGAACTGCTGCAGGACGGCCAACTCGACCCCGCCGAGCCCTGGGCATCGATGCCGAACACGGGAAGCTGGTGATCGGATGATCGAGATCGTCCGCATCCCCGTCCTTGCGGACAATTATGTCTGGCTGGTGCATGAGCCCGAGAGCGGCGAGACGATGGCGGTCGATCCCGCCGTCGCCGAACCGGTGCTTGCCGAGGCGGAGGCGCGCGGCTGGCGCATCAGCCAGATCTGGAACACGCACTGGCACGGCGATCATACCGGCGGCAACGCGGCGATAAAAGCGGCGACGGGCGCGATCATCACAGGCCCGGCCGCCGAAGCGACACGTATCCCGACACTGGACCGGCAGGTGCGCGAGGGCGACAGCGTCGCGCTCGGCCCCGTCGTCGCGCACGTCTATGAGGTTCCGGCGCACACGGCGGGACATATCGCCTATCATCTGCCCCATGAGCAGACGATCTTCGTCGGCGACACCCTGTTCGCGATGGGCTGCGGCCGCCTGTTCGAGGGCACGGCCGAGCAGATGTTCGCCAACATGACACGCCTTGCGGCACTGCCCGGCGAGACGGCGGTCTATTGCGCGCATGAATATACCCAGTCGAACGGCCGCTACGCGCGCGTGGCCGAGCCCGATAATGCGGCGATCGCCGAGCGCATGGCGGAGGTCGACACGGCGCGTGCAGAAGGGCTGCCGACCGTGCCGACCACGATCGCGCGCGAACGCGCCACAAACCCTTTCATGCGCGCCCGCGACGCCGCGGAGCTTGCCGCGCGGCGGCAGGCGAAGGATGATTTCCGGGGGTAAGGGCTGGAGCGGACGATGGGATTCGAACCCACGACAGCCTGCTTGGAAGGCAGGAACTCTACCCCTGAGTTACGTCCGCTCAGCCGGCCGCAGAGATATCCACTGCCTGCCCATTCTGCAACCCGTGCAAAACCGATTGGGGCGGGCTTCACGACCGCGCGAAAAAGGCCTCGATCCGACTGTTGAAGGCCTCGGGCTTTTCGAGGTTGATCGCATGGCCGCACTGCGGAACGATCCATAGCTCCGCGTCGGGCAGCGCGTCGTTCAGGAAGCGATTGACCTCCAGACAGCCGGCATCCTCGTCGCCGACCGCAAGCAGGACGGGGCGGTCGAGCCTCTTGATCTCCTCCTCGAACACATAGAGCGAGGGGCGGAGGCCCTGATAGTTGCGGAAGGTGAGCGCCATGCCCAACGCCGAATGGTCGCACAGATCATCGTACCAGGCCTGCCATCCGGCGGGATCGCGCTGCCGGAACCCGGTTCGGCTCGCCCCGGCAGCGATGGCGGCGGCACCGGCGGCGGCGCCCTGATCGAGATAGAGGCGGGCAAGCCCCTCCATCGCACGGGGCATCGCATCGTCCGGCATCCGCGTCGATCCGGTGCCACAGCCGGCGAGAACCAGCGAACAGACGAGTTCGGGACGATGCAGCCCCAGCATCAGCGCCGCATAGGCCCCCATGCTGAGGCCGATAATGTGCGCCGGCCCGCCTGCCACCTCCTCGACGACGGCGGCGAGATCGCGCCACGCCGCCTCATAACCGTAAGCCGCATCCTCCTCGGGCACATCGGACGGCGGATAGCCGCGCGCATTGTAGCGGATGCAGCGAAAGCGATCGGAAAGCGTCGCCACCTGCCCCGCCCATTGGCACGCGTCGGCGGCGCTTTCGTGCGCGAAGACGATCGGCGGCCCCTCGCCCGTCGCGATGCAATGCAAACGGCAGCCCTCGGCAGTCACGACAGTCATTCCTTGCCTCCCCTCGCCTCGGCCGCCCTCCTATCACGCGCCAGCCGCGTTCCAAGCGCATGCCGTCGATTCCACTACCCGCCCGGCCCGCGCCGCTTTATCAAGGCATGATGGGCGAGGGGGACAGGCAGGCGGAGGAGCCGCCACGATCGGCGGTAAGCCATGGCGTCGGGCTGGCGGGGCTCGTCGGCTTCGTCGGCTGGCTGCTGCTCGCGCGGGCGAACGGCTGGGACGGGCTGTTCGGCACGCTGGGGTTGCTCGCGGCCTGCGCGGCGCCGATGCTGCTCTGGTCGCTGCTGATCGACAAGGTGCACCGCCACGCCTCCACGGGTATCGACTGGAACGCCACGCCGCGTCCGCTGGGCGAGGCACTCGATACCGCGTTGGTCAAGCTTGCCGGGCTATGGACGACGTGGGGAGCGATCGCGATCGTCTATGCAGTGGGCCGCTGGTATTCCGAAGGCGCCTACCGCTTTTCGATCGCGCTACTGCAATGGGCGACGCCGGGGCTTGTGCTGCTCTCCATTCCCTATGTGATCTGGCTCGATCGCCGGCTGACAGAGCCACGCGACGGCGCTTATGCGTGCGGGCTATGGCTGCTCGGCCGCCGCGATCCGGCGATGCGCGAGGCGCTGTACGATCATGGCCGCGCCTGGGCGGTGAAGGGCTTCTTCATCGCCTTCATGCTCGCCATCCTGCCCGGCAGCTACAAGGGGCTATTCACGCTGACGGCCGGCGCGGACGTGAGCGACCCGGCGGCGCTGGCCAAGGCGCTGATCCTGCTCCTCTTCCTGGTAGACATCGCCTTCGCGACGGTGGGCTATCTGCTCACCTTCCGCCCGCTCGATTCGCATATCCGATCGGCCAACCCCTTCGTCGCGGGCTGGACGGCGGCGCTGATCTGCTATCCGCCGATCGTGTTGATGCGCGAGGGCGGCCCGCTCGATTATCATAGCGGCACCGCCGAATGGGATCATTGGCTCGCCGGCTATCCGCTGGCGCTGGCGGCGATGGGCACGTTGCTCATTCTGCTGGCGGGCGTCTACGCCTGGGCGACCCTGGTGTTCGGCCTGCGCTTCTCCAACCTCACGCATCGCGGCATCCTGACGCATGGGCCGTATCGCTGGACGAAGCACCCCGCCTATCTGGCGAAGAACCTGCTCTGGTGGCTCTCCACCCTGCCTTTCCTCTCAACTACGGGCAATCCGGCGGACATGGTGCGCAACACGCTGCTTCTCGCCAGTGTCAGCGCGGTCTATTACTGGCGCGCCCGTACCGAGGAGGCGCATCTTTCGGCCGATCCCGTCTATCGCGCCTATGCCCTCTGGATGGAGCGGCACGCGCCGGTGCCGCGCCTGATCCGCCGGCTGACGGGGCGGCGGCGACCGGCCCCGGCCGCCGCCGAATGAGGCGCGTCAGACGCTCTTGCCCTGCCGCCCCGCCATTTCGACCACATATTGCCAGGCGACCCGGCCCGATCGGCTGCCACGCTGGGTAGCCCAGGCGATCGCGTCCTTCGGATCGAAGGCGAGGCCGAGCGTGGCCGCATATTTTTCCACCATCGCGACATAGGTATCCTGATCGCAGACATGGAAACCGAGGCTGAGCCCGAAGCGATCGGCCAGGGCGAGCCGATCGTCGACCACGTCGCGCGGATTGATCGGGCTGTCCTGCTCGCGCAGGTCGCGGCTGACGATATGACGCCGGTTTGCGGTGACGTAGAGGCGGGCATTGGCGGGCCGCGCCTCGGCCCCGCCCTCCAACAAGGACCTGAGCAGGCGCGGTGCGGCGCTCCCCTCCTCGAACCCCAGATCGTCGAGGAACAGGATGAAGGCGCGCGGCACATCGGCGATCCTGTCGAACAGGCGCGGCAGGCTTTCGAGATGCTCGCCCGCAATCTCCACCAGCGCGATCGCGCGGCCCTCCGCCTGCAACGCGCCGACGCTGCTCTTGACCAGCGCGGACTTGCCCGCGCCCCGCGATCCCCACAGCAGCACGTCATGCGCCGCATACCCATCAGCGAGGCGGCGACTATTTTCCAGGACGGCGGCCTTCTGCGCATCGATCCCGGTCAACAGCGCGAGCGGCAGGGGCGCGAAGGCGCGCGCGGCGGCGAGGCCGCCGTCATGCCAGATATAAGCGGGCTCGGCCGCCGGATCGGCGGCGGGCGGCGGCGGGGGCGCGAGCCGTTCGAGCGCCTCGGCGATCCGCGTCATCAATCCCGTCTCGATACCCGTCTGTCCGTCCATAGCCTCATCCATCCTGGCGACCGAACCAATGCGCCTTGGCGAAATAGAGCGTGATCCCCACCGCGAGCGCGAGGCAGACCAGCACGATGCCGGTAAAGCCCCAGGGATCATGCTGGAAGGGGATCAGATCGAAATTCATTCCGAACAGGCCGGTTATGAACGTAAGCGGCAGGAAGATAAGCGCGACGATCGCCAGCAGCAGCGTGCGCGATTCTATCTGCTCGGCCCTGAGATCGGTCAGTTGCTCGTGCAGCAGCGCGGAGCGTTCGCGCACCGCCTCCAGTTCCTCCGCCATGCGCGCGAAACGATCGGCGGCGTCGCGCAGGTGGAGCCTGTCGTCGGCCTCCAGCCAGTCGGCATCGAGAACGACCAGCTTATCGAGCGCCTGGCGCTGCGGGACGACGAAACGGCGGTAGCCGATCGCTTCGCTGCGCACGCGCGCGATCGTCCGGCGCATGGTGAAGGCCTTGTCGGGGTGGAGATCGGTTTCGCAGGCGTCGATCAGATCGCCCAGCGCGGCGACGCGCGGATCGAGATCGCGGCTGATCGTGGTGGCGAAGGCGGAGATCAGGTCGCCCGGGTCCTTGATCGCGCCGCCCTCCATCTTCGCCCGCACCGCCGCCGAGGCCGCGAGCGTGCGCAGGCTGACCGAGATCACGCGGTTGCGCTCCGCCCACAGCCGGATCGAGACGAGGGGATCGTCGTCATCCTCCGGCGTTGCGCCCATGCCGCGCAGATTGACAAGTGCGCCGTCCCCCATCTGATCGCTGCGCGGCCGCGTCTCGATAGCGGTGAGCGCGAGGACGGCGGCGAGCGGAAGCCCGCTCTCCCGCTCGAGCCATTGGCGCTGCTCCTCGACGCGGCCGTCGACATGGCACCAGACGAAGCCGTTCGCGGGCGGCGGGGCATCCTTGACGTCGCAGGCCGTGATCCGGCCCTCGCTGTTAATGGCGCAACACCAGCTTTGCGTCATATCGTCCATCCCATGTCGAGCGACAGCCCCGGCGGCGCCTCGGCGGGCGGCGCATCGCAGGCGATCCGCCGGGCGTCGGCGCGGGCGCGGTCAAGGATCGCCGCGGGTATGTCGGGGCGGTGATAGATCCGGTCGGCACGGCCCATCAACCGCGCCTCGCGCAACGTGAGATCGTCGGGATCGGGGGAGCGCAGGCGGATCGGGATCAGCCCTTCGGCGGATGATTTAGCCGCCCCTTGCGACAGCCAGGCGGCGACGTCGCCCTCCGCCAGCGGATCGAGCGGGCCGCCTTCGCCCAACGCCGCATCGAGCGCGCGACGACGCGCCGCCGGATCGGGCCAACGCGCGCGGATCACGCCACGCGCCGCGAACAGCGCCTCGGCCAGCGCGCCCAGGCGGGCAGGCAGCAACGCCTCGATCCGCTGGCGCAGCGCCTTGGCAAGACCCGCCGACGCGCCGCCGGTGCCGATCGCGATCAGCACGGGCGCGCGATCGACAATCGCGGGGAACGTGAAATCGCACAGGTCGGGCCGGTCGGTGACGTTGACGAGGATGCCGCGCGCGCGCAGGCGGGCCGCCGCCGCCTCATCGCCATCGGCGACGATCGCGAGCGCCGCCGCCTCGCCCTCGTCGACGATGCGTGCGCCGGCGCGTTCGAGGAGCCGACGCTTGGCCTCGGCCGCCTCGCCTTCGCCCAGCAGGATCACCGGGCGGCCCCCAAGGCGAAGAAAGACCGGCAGGCTGTCCGTGATGTCCCCCTAGAGCTTCGCCATGAAATCGCGGACGGCGGGGCCGATATCGTCACGCTCCAACGCAAGCGCGATATTGGCCTGGATGTAGCCCGCCTTGTCGCCGCAATCGTGGCGATCGCCGTCGAAGGTGACGGCCGAGAAGGCCTGTCGCCCGATCAACTGCGCGATCGCGTCGGTAAGCTGGATCTCGCCGCCCGCACCGACATCGCCCGCGTCCAATATCTTCATCACCTCGGGCTGGAGGATATAGCGGCCGACGAGCGCGAGGCGCGACGGCGGATCGCTCTTCGGTTTCTCGACCAGCCCTTTCACTTCGGTGACGGCGCCGTCGATCGCGCCGGGCCGGACGATGCCGTAGCGATTGGTGTGCGCCAGCGGCACTTCCAGCGCGGCGACGACATTGCCGCCCGTCTTCATATAGGTATCCACCATCTGCGCAAGGCAGGGCCGCACCGGATTCCACAGCAATTCGTCGGCGAGCAGGACAGCGAACGGCTCGTCGCCGACGATATCGCGCGCGCACCAGACTGCGTGACCGAGGCCCAAGGGCTCCTGCTGGCGAACATAGACGACATTGCCGGGCGATAGCCGGCTGCCTTGCAGCGCGGCCAATATGTCCTGCTTGCCGCGTTCGTGGAGCGTCGCCTCCAGTTCATAGGCGATGTCGAAATAATCCTCGATCGCATCCTTGCCGCGCCCGGTGACGAAGATGATCTGCTCGACGCCCGCCGCCAGCGCCTCGTCCACGGCATATTGGATCAGCGGCTTGTCGACGACGGGCAACATCTCCTTGGGCACCGATTTGGTGGCGGGCAAAAATCGCGTGCCGAGACCGGCAACCGGGAAAACAGCCTTGCGGACGGGCTTCATCATCATTCCTCGTTCAGCCAGGGGGGCAGGCGATCGGCGGCGACAAGCGCCTCGATCGTCTGGCGTTCGCGCACGATTGCCCAGGCCGCCCCGTCCACCAACACCTCTGCGATCAACGGCCGCGAATTGTAGGTGCCTGCCATCGTCGCCCCGTAAGCACCCGCTGTCATCAGCGCCACGAGGTCGCCGGGCTCCACCCGATCCATCGCGCGCGCCGTCGCGAAGGTGTCGCCGCTTTCGCACACCGGGCCGACGATATTGGCGGTCGCCTTCCCGCCGCGCGGTACGACGGCGCGAATATCGTGCCAGGCGTCATAGAGGCTCGGGCGGATCAGGTCGTTCATCGCCGCGTCGATGATGACGAAGGGATCGCCCTCGCCCCGCTTCACGCGGATGACGCGGCTGAGCAGGATGCCGGCATTGCCCACGATCACGCGGCCGGGCTCGAAGATCAGCCGCACGTCCCAGCCCGCCGTCGCGCGGCGCACCATCTCGCCATAAGCGGCGGGCGAAGGCGGCACCGGCAATGCGGGATCATAGGGCACGCCGAGGCCGCCGCCGAGGTCCGCAGTGCGGATGGCGTGGCCGTCGGCGCGCAGGTCGCGGATCAGCGCGCCGATCCGCCCGAACGCCGCCTCCAACGGGGCGAGATCGGTCAACTGGCTGCCGATATGGACGGCGACACCGCGCACGTCGAGGCCGGGCAGCGCCCGGGCGCGGGCATAAGCGTCACGCGCGATCGCATAGGCGATGCCGAACTTGTCGTGCGACTTGCCGGTGGAAATCTTGGCATGCGTGCCGGCATCGACATCGGGATTGATGCGGAAGGCGACAGGCGCCGTCACCCCCATCGCGCGTGCGACATCGGCGAGCATCTCGGCCTCAACCTCTGATTCGAGGTTGAACTGGCCGATGCCGTGGCGCAGCGCGAGCGCCATTTCGTCGGCCGTCTTGCCGACGCCCGAAAAGACGATCTTCTCCGGCGCGATCCCGGCGTGGACCGCGCGCAGCAGCTCGCCGCCCGAGACGACGTCCGCGCCCAACCCCTCGCGCGCCAGTGTCGCGAGCACCGCGCCATTGGGATTGGCCTTCACAGCGAAGGCGATCAGCGGGTCCGCTATTCCCGCCAGCGCCTCGCGAAAGACGCGGACGTGGCGGCGCATCGTCGCGGTGGAATAGACATAGACCGGCGTGCCCGCCGCTTCGGCGATCAGCGTCAGCGGCACGTCCTCGGCATGCATCACGCCGTCGCGAAGGATGAAATGATCCATGAATGGGCGCTCGTCGGTCAGCCGCTGGGCGGCAGGTTGAAGCGGTCGACGGGACGCTCCTCGGATTGCTTGAGAAGTTCGTCGCTGCGTTCGGGCCGTTCGGTCGTGGTCGGCGTCAAAAGCTCGGTGGGGCTCGGCTGGGTCGGGGCCATGGCGGGCTTGGGCGGCAGCGCCGCGCCGGGGGCCGGCCGCAACGTCTCCTTCTGCCCGCAGCCAGCGAGCAAGAGGATGGTCAGCAGCGGCAGCGCCCGGATCATTCCGCGATCCCCAACGCCACCTTCGCCTCCGCGATCCGCGCGCGCACCTGATCGGGCGCGGTGCCGCCATGGCTCTTGCGGCTCGCCACCGACGCATCGACGGTGAGCGCCTCATAGACACGCGCGTCGATACGGCCGTCGATCGCCTGCAACCTGTCGAGCGGCAGCGCGGAAAGCGCAAGCCCCTCGCTTTCGGCCAGCCGCACCGCCGCGCCGGTGATATGATGCGCCTCGCGGAATGGAATGTCGGCGACACGCACCAGCCAGTCGGCCAGGTCGGTCGCGGTCGAGAAACCCGCCTCCGCCGCCGCGCGCATCCGCGCGGGCACGAAATCGGTCTTCTCGATCATCCCCGTCATCGCCGCGATCGACAGCGCCAGCAGATCATGCGCCTCGAACACCGGAGGTTTGTCGTCCTGCATATCCTTCGAATAAGCCAGCGGCAGGCCCTTCATCGTCATGACGAGCGCGGTCATGCAGCCCGCGATGCGCCCCGAATGGCCGCGCACCAGCTCCGCCGCGTCGGGATTACGCTTCTGCGGCATGATCGACGAGCCGGTCGAGTAAGCATCAGGCAGCCTGACGAAACCGAAGGGCTGGCTCGCCCACAGGATGAACTCCTCCGCCAGCCGCGAGAGGTGCAGCGCCGTCTGCGTCGCCGCCATCAGATAATCGAGCCCGAAATCGCGATCCGACACCGAATCGAGCGAATTCGCGGTCGGTGCGTCGAAGCCCAGCGCACTCGCCGTGGCTTTCCGATCGATCGGAAAGCCGGTGCCCGCCAGCGCGGCCGATCCCAGCGGGCATTGGTTCAGCCGCCGCCGCGCATCGGCGAAGCGCGAACGATCGCGACCGATCATCTCGAAATAGGCCATCAGATGATGGCCCAGCGTCACCGGCTGGGCGACCTGGAGGTGCGTGAAGCCGGGCATCACGCTTGCCGCATGTTCCTCAGCGCGGGTGACGAGCGCGATCTGGAGCGCCTTCAGCCCCGTCTCCACAGCATCGATCGCGTCGCGCACCCACAGCCGGAAATCGGTCGCTACCTGGTCGTTGCGCGAGCGCGCGGTGTGGAGCCGCCCGGCGGCGGGACCGATCAGCTCGGCCAGTCGCGCCTCGGTCGCCATGTGGATGTCTTCAAGCGCGAGATCCTCGGGAACGCCGTTTGCTTCATATTCCTCTGCGATCCGGCCCAGCCCCTCGTCGATCCGCGCCGCGTCCTCGTGCGTGACGATGCCCTGCGCCGCCAGCATGGCGACATGGGCGCGCGATCCGGCTATGTCCTGCTGCCAAAGACGCTTGTCGAAAGGTATGGAAGCGTTAATCTCGCGCATCACCGCGGCCGGGCCTTCAGCGAAGCGCCCTCCCCACATCTGATTGGAGTTTGTCGTGCGCCCGCTGATCGTCTTCGTCCTTCTGTCCATGCTTGCGGCTTGCGATAGGCAATCGCCCGATCAGCCGCAAGCGCAAGGCGCGAAGGAGCCGATCGGCGCGGTGGACGTGAGCCATGTCGGCCAGCCCGCGCCCGCCATTCCCTTCCTCGATCCCAAGGATTCGCCCGCGACGCTCGCCACCTTCCGGGGCAAGCCGCTGCTCGTCAATCTGTGGGCGACATGGTGCGCGCCCTGCGTCAGCGAGATGCCCACGCTCGATGCGCTGGCCGGCCGCGAGGCGGGGCGTTTCCGCACCATCGTCGTCAGCCAGGACATCAGCGGCCGCAAGGCGGTGAGCGATTTCTTCGCCAAGGAGAAATTCAAGAATCTGGAGCCTTTTCTCGACAGCCAGGGCGTGCTCGCGACCGCGATCGGCACGGGCACCCTGCCCACCACCATCTTCTACGACGCGAACGGCAAGGAATTATGGCGCGTGGTCGGTGCGATGGACTGGAATGGCGAGCGGGCGAAGAAGCTGATCGACGGGGCGCTCAATCCGCCGGGGAAAAGCTGATCAGTCGGCCGCCGGATCGGGCAACGGCGCTGGCTGCCGCCGCACGCCGTTCCAGGAGAGCGTGAGCCGATGGCCCACGCGATGCCGCTGCGCCAGCGCGGGATGCTCGATCCAATGCCAGGAGGCGATCGCGCAGGGTATCGTCACGCCCAGCGCCGCAACGATCAGCGCGCCCGGCGCTATGCCCGGAACCAGCGCGACGATCGACTGCTCGATCGGAAAGGCGAAGATGTACATGCCGTAGGAATAGTCGCCGAGCCGGTTATAGGATCGGAGCAGCGGCCATTCGAGATGCCCCACCCAGAAGACGGCATAAGCCAGCGCGAGAATGAACGCTTCCCGATAAAGCATCGTCTCGCGGAGGAGGAACGCCAGTCCGGCGAGCAAAGCCACGCCGCCGAGCGAGAGCGGCAGATAGCGGCCGAAGACGTAAAAGCAGGCGCCGGTCACGAACGGCAGGCTGAGTTCCATGATCGGCGCTGGCGGCAGACCCGGCTGACGCATACGCAACGCCGAATAGAGCAGCGCATAAGCGAGAAGGAAGAGGGGGAAGCGGCGGCGCCTCAGCAACCCCGCAAAGCCCAGCACGACCACCCCGCCATAGCAGGACACCTCATACCATAAGGTCCATAGGGAGCCGTTGATTGCCGGCCCGATCGGATTGGCGGTGAACGTCTCCGGCAGATCATATTGAAGCCGGAACAGCAAGAGATTGTGCGGCACATAGGTCCATGTCCGCCACGATCCAAAATAGTCCGACAGCGCCAGATGCGTGAAGGCCGGGCCCAACAGGAACAAGGTGAGCAGCAGGACGACGATAAGGCCGGGGAAAAGACGCAAGACTCGCGCCACGCCAAAGGCGATGAAGGATTCCCGGCGATCGAAGCTCTTCGTAATGAAGAAGCCCGACACGGCGAAGAACACCGCGACGGCAAGCCGCCCGAGATTGGTGGGCGCGATCGTCTCCAACGGCTCGACCACACCGGGGCCGAGGGCGATCGGCCAGGCATGCGAGACGAGGACGGCCGTGGCAGCGACAACCCGGATCAGGTTGAAATTATTGTCGCGGCCCTTGGCCAGAGATTCGATCGTCCGCATCGGCGGCTCCATGCGCCGCCCGCCGCGTTTCGCGACGCGGCGGGTTTCTTCGTTATGCCCCCCCGTGGCCTCAATCCCTCAACAGATCATTGATCGCGGTCTTGGCGCGGGTCTGCGCGTCGACGCGCTTGACGATCACCGCGCAGGCGAGATTGGGGCCGGGCGTGCCGTCGGGCAGCGGCTTGCCGGGGCGCGTGCCGGGCACGACCACCGAATAAGCCGGCACGCGACCGACGAATACCTCGCCCGTCGTGCGATCGATGATCTGGCTGGTGGAGGAGAGGAACACGCCCATGGCGAGCACCGCGCCTTCCTCGACGATCACGCCCTCGACCACTTCCGAACGCGCGCCGATGAAGCAATTATCCTCGATCACCACGGGGTTCGCCTGCAACGGTTCGAGCACGCCGCCGATGCCGACACCGCCCGACAGATGGACGTTGCGGCCGATCTGCGCGCAGGAGCCGACCGTCGCCCAGGTGTCAACCATCGTGCCCTCGCCCACATAGGCGCCGATATTGACGAAGCTCGGCATCAGCACGACGCCCTTGTCGACGAACGCGCCGGCGCGGACGATCGAGCCGGGCACCGCGCGGAAACCCGCCGCGCGAAAACGGTTCTCGCCCCAGCCGGCGAACTTGCTGGGCACCTTGTCCCACCATTGGGCAGCCCCGGGACCGTGATCGATCAGCGCATTGTCGTTGAGGCGGAACGAGAGCAGCACCGCCTTTTTCAGCCACTGGTTGACGACCCATTCGGCGCCTGCCTTCTCCGCGACGCGCACTTCGCCATTGTCGAGCAGCGCCAGCGCCGCGCCCACCGCTTCGCGCACCGGCCCGCGCGTGTCGAAACCGATCGTGTCGCGCGCGTCCCACGCCGCCTCGATCGTGCCCTGCAGGTCCTTGCTCATGTCATTCCCCTAAGATCGCGTGAAGCCATTCGCCGACATCGGCGATTTCGAAATCGATATAGTCCGGATGATGATCGTGCGCGCCGCGTTCGGAGCCGTTGTTCACCCACACCGTCGTCATGCCGAGCGCCTTGGCGGGCTTCAGGTTGCGCGCCATATCCTCGACGAACAGCGCGCTTTCGGGCGTGACGGCGAGCGCGTCGCACATCGCGCGATAGCTCGCCGGATCGGGCTTGGGCTGATAGGCGCAGGCGTGGATGTCGTGGATCGCCTCGAAACTATCGGAGAGGCCGAGCTTCGCCAGCACGCGCCGCGCATAGGGCGCATCGCCGTTGGTGAAGACCAGCTTGCGGCCCGGCAGCCGGGCCACCGCCTCGACCAGCCGGCGATCCTCGGCCAGTGCATCCATCTCGATATCGTGGACATAATCGAGGAAGTCGTTCGGATCGATATCATGCGTCCGCATCAGACCCGACAATGTCGTGCCATGCTCGACGAACAGCGCCTTCTGCACGCGCCGCGCCTCTGCCGGATCGACGCCCAGCAGGCGCTGGATATACTGCCCCATCCTGACGTCGATACGGCCGAACAGGTCTGCCGACGCCGGGTAAAGCGTATTGTCCAGATCGAAGATCCAGGTGTCGACATGGCGGAGCGGGGCAAGCATGGGCGTGGCTCTAGCCGGGCGTCCGTCACCGGGCAACCGCGCGTCGTTCGGCTCAGACCGTAAAGCTCTCGCCGCAGCCGCAGGCGCCTTTGGCGTTCGGATTCTGAAAGACGAAGCCGGCGGCGAAATCATCCTCCACCCAGTCCATCGTCGATCCGATCAGATAGAGGAGCGACCCCGCATCGACATAGAAATCGCCGCCCGGCGTCGCGATCTTCTCATCCATCGGATCGGCCTCGCCGATGATATAATCGACCGAATAGGCAAGGCCCGAGCAACCGCGACGCGGCGTCGACAGCTTGACGCCGACGGCGCCATCGGGCGCGTTCGCCATCAGCGCGGCGATCCGCGCCTCGGCCGAGGGGGTGAGGGTGAGCGCGGCGGGGCGCGCACGGGTGGTCGTCGCCATCAGAGCATCCCCAGTTCGAGTTTCGCTTCATCCGACATCTTGGCCGGATCCCATGGTGGATCCCAGACGAGATCGACATCGACGACGCCGACGCCGGGCACCGCGCCGATCTGCATCTCCACCTCGCCCGGCATCGATTCGGCAACGGGGCAATGCGGCGTCGTCAGCGTCATCGTCACGGTCACATGCGCATCGTCGCTGATCTCGACGCCGTAGACGAGGCCGAGGTCGTAGATGTTGACCGGGATTTCGGGATCGTAAATCTCGCGCAGCGCGGCGATGACGGCCTCATAGAGGTCGCCGCCCGGTTCGCCCGCCGGGTGTGGCGCGGGCGCCGTGTTCAGGAACCCTTCGAGATAGTCGGGCGCGCGCTGGACATCCTCCACCCGCGCCTTCGGCGGCGGGGCGACGCTCGTCACCTCTTCCATCTCGATCCGGTGCTGATCGCTCACATGCTCATCCATGGCTGAAAATTCTCGTCACCCGTTCGATGCCGCGCACCAGAGCGGCGACATCGGCCTCGCTATTGTAGACCCCGAAGCTCGCCCGCGCGGTCGCCGGCACGCCCAGATGCTCCATCAGCGGCTGCGCGCAATGGTGGCCGGCGCGGATCGCCACCTGCTCTTCGTCCAATATGGTGCCGATATCGTGCGGATGAACCCCCTCGATCGCGAAGCTGACGATTCCCGCCGATTCTTCGGGCCCGAACAGGGTGACGCTGTTGAGCGCCGACAGCGCCTCGCGCGTGCGATCGACCAGCGCCGTCTCATGCGCGTGGATCGCGGAGAGGCCGAGCGCGTCGACATAATCGATCGCGGCATGGAGGCCGAGCGCGCCGACGATATGCGGCGTCCCCGCCTCGAACCGCCCCGGCGGCGGCGCGTAGGTGGTGCGTTCGAAGGTGACGCGATCGATCATCGACCCGCCCCCCTGCCAGGGCGGCATCGCATCGAGCAGCTCGCCCCGCGCCCAGAGCACACCGATGCCGGTGGGGCCGTAGAGCTTGTGCCCCGAAAAGACGTAGAAGTCGCAATCGAGCGCGGTCACGTCGACGGGGAGCCGCGGCACCGCCTGACAGCCGTCGACCAGCAGCTTCGCACCCACTCCATGCGCCAGATCGGCGGCGCGGCGCACGTCGAGGATCGACCCCAGCACGTTCGATACATGAGCGAGCGCGACCAGCTTGTGCGCGGGGGTGAGCATCGCTTCCGCCGCGTCCAGATCGATCCGCCCATCGGGCGTCAGCGGCGCGACGTCGATCGCGACGCCGATGCGGTCGCGCAGCAACTGCCAGGGCACGATGTTCGAATGATGCTCCAGCGTGGAGAGCAGGATGCGGTCGCCCGCCTTCAGGCCCTGCCCCCATGTCTGGGCGACGAGGTTGATCCCCTCGGTCGCGCCGCGCACGAAGACGATCTCGTCCGCCGTCGCCGCGCCGATGAAGCGGGCGACGCGCGCGCGCGCGGCCTCATAGGCGATCGTCATGTCGGCGGAACGCGCATAGACGCCGCGATGGACGGTCGCGTAGGTTTCGCCATAAGCCTTGGCGATCGCGTCGATCACCGGCGTCGGCTTCTGCGCGGTGGCGGCGGTGTCGAGATAGGCCCAGCCTTCGGGGATCGCCGGAAAATCGGCCACCCTGTCGAGCGGGCGGGTCAGCAATGTCGCCATCAGCCTTCTTCTCCGGCAAGCCATCGGTCCGCATCGGCCGCGAACGCCTCGCGTGCCGCTTCGTCGCCGATCCGGTCGAGCGCATCGGCGACGAAGGCGTGGGTGAGCAGCGCGCGCGCCTCCACCGGCGGCACGCCCCGCGATTCGAGATAGAAGAGCGCGCGCGCATCCAGTTCGCCGACCGCCGCGCCATGCGCGCATTTCACGTCATCGGCGAAAATCTCCAGCTCGGGCTTCAGGTTCACCGTCGCCGAACGCTTGAGCAGCAGGCCGCGCAGCGATTGCTCGCCATCGGTTTTCTGCGCGTCGCGCGCTACCTCGACGCGCGAGGCGACGCTGGCGGTGGCAGCATCGTCGGCCACCGCGCGCCACACCTGCCGGCTGGTGCCGCCACCCGCGACATGGTCGATCACCGTCGCGACGTCATGCCGCTGCCCGTCACGCGCGAGCAGCGCGCCGCCCAGTTCGGCGAAAGCGCCCATGCCCGTCAGCCGCAGCGCCGCATCGATCCGCGTGCCCGCGCCGCCGGCGGCGAGCATGGTCGCGACATAGCTCGCGCCCTGCCCGACCTCCGCCTCATCGCGCAGCGAGGTGAAGCCCGATGCCTGCGCCAGCCGCACCGCGCGCATCAGCCGCGCCGAGCGGCCAAGCGTCACCTGCGTCAGCCGGTTCGCCCAGCCGTCGCCCACGAACGTCTCGACGATCGACGCCTGCGCGTCCTCCGCCAGCACGATCCGCGCGGGCAGATGGTTGGCGCCGCCGGTCGAGACATGGACGATCTCGATCGTCGCGGGCGGCGCATGTTCCGGCCCCAGGTCGAGCGTCCAGCCCTCGCCGCTCGCCAGCCGGGCAAGCGGATGTGCGCTCTCCGCCCCGACCGGGCCGAGACGGAGCAGCCCCGGCTCGCTCGACGCCGGATCGAGCCGCCCATCGATAAACAGCAGGCGCGGCCCTCCGCAGCCGAGCCACAGGCCGCCGACGTCGGGCGCGCCGCCCGCCGGGCTGTCCGCCGCAAGCGCGGGCAAGGCGGCGAGGTCCGACCAGCGCCACGCTTCCTCGCGCGTCGAGGGCAGAGCGAGGATCATGCGGCGATGTCCCCATAGCCCTCGCGTTCGAGTTCGAGCGCGAGTTCGGGACCGCCCGACCGCACGATCCGCCCGCCGGCCAGCACGTGGACGAAATCGGGCCGGACATAATCGAGCAGGCGCTGATAATGGGTGATGAGCAGAACCGCCTTGTCTGGCGCGCGCATGATCCGGTTGATCCCGTCACCGATCACCCGCAGCGCGTCGATGTCGAGGCCCGAATCGGTTTCGTCGAGGATCGCCATTTTCGGCGCGATGATCCCCATCTGCACCATCTCGTTGCGCTTCTTCTCGCCGCCCGAGAAACCGACATTCACCGGCCGCTTCAGCATCTCCAGGTCGAGGCCGAGATCGCTCGCCTGCGCGCGCGCGATCTTCAGGAACGCGCCGCCCGAAAGCTCCTCCTCGCCGCGCGCCTTGCGCTGCGCGTTGAGCGCGGTGCGCAGGAACTGGACGTTGGACACGCCCGGAATCTCCACCGGATACTGGAAACCGAGGAACAGCCCGGCCGCCGCGCGCTCATGCGGCGCGAGGGCCAGCAAATCCTGCCCGTCGAAGGTGACGCTGCCCCCCGTCACCTCATAGCCGGGCCGCCCGCCCAGCACATAGGAAAGCGTCGACTTGCCCGCCCCGTTCGGTCCCATGATCGCATGAATCTCGCCCGGATTGATGGCGAGCGTAAGCCCCTTGAGGATCGGCTTGCCGTCGATCTCGGCATGAAGATTGTCGATTTTCAGCATAGTCCCATCATTCTCGCTTCAAGCCCCTCCCCTTCAGGGGAGGGGTTGGGGTGGGGGCGTTCAATCTCACGCAATGCCTCAGCAATATGCCCCAACACCCCCTCCATATTTGTCATCACGTCCCGGTTCGCGACACGCACGACCCGATACCCCAGCCCCGCCAGCGCCGCATCGCGCGCCCGATCCGCTGCCTCGTCATGCGTGTCGCCGTCGACCTCGACGATCAGCCGCGCCGCCGGGCAGACGAAATCCGCGATGTAGCGCCCGATCGCCTGTTGGCGGCGGAACTTGAACCCTTCCAGCTGGCGGTTCGAGAGGTGCCGCCAGAGGCGCTTTTCCGGCTCGGTCGGCGCGTGGCGCATGGCGCGAGCGCGGCCTTGCAAGGTGGCGAGAGCGCCTGCTGATAGCCCCCACCCCCGGCCCCTCCCCTGAAGGGGAGGGGTGTCCGTGCGCGCGGCCGTCTCGCGACCACTCAAGCCCCTCCCCTTCAGGGGAGGGGTTGGGGTGGGGGCGACGTCACTCACCCCACACTCCCCTCAAGACTCACGCCCAGCAGCTTTTGCGCCTCGACCGCGAACTCCATCGGGAGTTGTTGCAGCACATCCTTCGCGAAGCCGTTGACAATCAGCGCCACCGCCTGTTCCTGATCCAGGCCGCGCTGCATCGCGTAGAAGAGCTGGTCGTCCGAAATCTTGCTCGTCGTCGCCTCATGCTCGATCTGGGCGCTGGGGTTGCGGACCTCGATATAGGGCACGGTGTGCGCGCCGCATTTGTCGCCCAGCAGCAACGAATCGCATTGGGTGAAGTTGCGCACCCCCTCCGCCGTCGGGCCGACGCGGACGAGGCCGCGATAGGTGTTGTTGCTCCGCCCCGCGCTGATCCCCTTCGACACGATCGTCGAGCGGCTGTTCCGCCCGAGGTGGATCATCTTTGTGCCGGTATCGGCCTGCTGGAAATTGTTGGTGACGGCGACCGAATAGAATTCGCCGACACTATTCTCCCCCGCCAGCACGCAGGAGGGATATTTCCAGGTGATCGCCGATCCCGTCTCCACCTGCGTCCAGCTCACCTTGCTGTTCCGCCCCTGACAAAGCGCCCGCTTGGTGACGAAATTGTAGATGCCGCCCTTGCCTTCCTCATCGCCGGGATACCAGTTCTGGACGGTCGAATATTTGATCTCGGCATCGTCGAGCGCGACCAGCTCGACCACTGCGGCATGCAGTTGGTTCTCGTCGCGCTGCGGCGCGGTGCAGCCTTCGAGATAGGAGACGTGGCTGCCCTTGTCGGCGACGATCAGCGTGCGTTCGAACTGCCCCGTATTTTCCGCATTGATGCGGAAGTAGGTGGAAAGCTCCATCGGGCAGCGCACCCCTTCGGGGATGTAGACGAAGGTGCCGTCCGAAAAGACCGCCGAATTGAGCGTCGCGAAATAATTGTCCTGCATCGGCACGACCTTGCCGAGCCACTTGCGAACCAGATCGGGATATTCGCGGATCGCTTCCGAGATCGACAGGAAGATGACGCCCGCCTTCTTCAATTCCTCGCGGAAGGTGGTCGCCACCGATACCGAGTCGAACACCGCGTCGACCGCCACCTTGCGCGCGCCCTCGACGCCGGCGAGCACCTTCTGCTCCTCGATCGGAATGCCGAGCTTCTCATAGGTGCGGCGGATTTCGGGATCGAGTTCGTCCAGCGAGGCGAGCGTCGGCTTCGCCTTGGGCGCGGCATAATAATAAGCGTCCTGATAATCGATCGGCGGGACGTCGAGCTTCGCCCAGTCGGGTGCCTCCATCGTCAGCCACAGGCGGAACGCCTTCAGCCGCCAGTCGAGCATCCAATCCGGCTCGTCCTTCTTCGCGGAGATGAAGCGGACAGTATCTTCATTGAGGCCCTTGGGCGCAAAATCCTGCTCGACATCGCTGGAGAAGCCCCACTCATAGGTGGACGCTCGCTGGGCAGCGTCGAACGCCTCGCGATTCCTGACTTCGCTCATGCCGTCACTCCATTGCCGCACTGGGGGATGGCGGCGAGGCTGGCGAGGCTGACCCCGCCGAGCACGCCACGCACCGCGACATTCACCGCGCCGATATGCGGCTTTACCTGACACCCCTCCTCCAGCGCGCAATCGTGCCGCCCTTCCTCCACGCAGGAGGCCATGGCGATCGGGCCTTCGAGCGCCTCGACGATATCGGCGAGGCTGATCGCCGACGGCGCGCGCGCGAGCGCGAAACCGCCGCCGGTGCCGCGCGCGGAGGTCAGCAGCCCCGCCGCCGCCAGCCGGCCCATCAGCTTCTGCGCGGTGGGCAGCGGCACGCCCGTCTCGTCCGCGAGCAAGGTCGCGGTGAGGCGCTCGTCGCTGCCCCGCCGCGCGGCGGCGGAGAGCATCACGATTGCGTAATCGGTAAGGTTCGACAGACGCATGTCATCCAATCGGATTGATTCGCTCCGATTGCATCTGGGGATATGAAGCCTCCGGGTCAAGCCCGAAAGCGGTCTCCGCCGAAAGACGTCAGCTCACCACCGCAATCTCGGGCGCGAGACCGGCCAGCGCGCGGCGCTGGCGGCTCAGCCGCGCGATCGGCGGCGGGCTGCGTTCGAGCTGGCCGGGGGTAAGACCGGTGAAACGCTTGAACTCGCGAATGAGGTGCGACTGATCGTAAAAGGGCTGGTTCAGCGGATCGGACCATGGCCGCTCGCCCGCGCCCAGCAACGAGGCGGCGCGCAACGCCCGATATTTGCGCGCCAGCAGTTTGGGCGGCGCGCCATAGAAACGCCGCGCCAGCCGCTCGACATGGCGCGCCGACAGCCCCGATTCGGCGACAAGCCAATCGACCGACGGGTTCGCCTGTCCTGTAAGCCATGAATCGGTGAGCTGGGTGAACCACAAGGGTGGCTCTCCCGCGCGCCGGCTTAGCCAGCGCATCGTGCGATCGGCGATATCGAACAGCTCGGGCTCGGTGCGCGCCTCGCGCATCCGGTTCAGCGCATCGGCCAGCGGCGGGCCGAACATCGCCACGGCATCCTCGACGCGATCGGCATGGCTCGCGGCATCGTCGCGCACCATCCGCGCCCAGCCAGCGGGGAGGATTCCCATGCCGAACACCAGCACCGGCCCCTCGACGGTGAAGCGGGTCGCCGCCGTCGTCGGCCCGACGAGGCAGACGTCGGGCGTCGGCAGCGTGAGCCCGTTTCCGAAGCTGTAATGGCCCTGCCCGCCAATCATGAAGCGAAGCTGCGCGACATCCGCCCGCATCACGTCGCTGATACGTGGCACATTGGCGCGGAACACGTAATAATAAGAGATATGACTACGCAGATCGGTCGCCGGCGGGAAATAGCCGAGCGAGATCGGTGAAAGCATCGGTCCAGCCTGCCCCCGCACCTGTCCGCTCCCCTGTCATTAACCGTCTGCAACGAGCGGATGCACGGAAATCACGGCCGGGTCACGCAAAAAGCGGCCCGGCGGGAAGATTTTCCTGCCGGGCCCGCAGGTAAAGGGCCCCAGCCGTGAGGCCGGAGTCCTTCGGGTCGCGGGAGGGCCTATAGCGGATCAACATATCGCCGGATTGGACAGAATCGCCAAACCTCGTCCAAAATGGACTTTTGCGGCGGGGCTGACGGGAACCCACGAAACGGCTATCGCGCAGGCAATGTCGCTCTATCCGCTCCTCCGCCCCCTGCTGTTCCGTGTCGATGCCGAAAGCGCGCATCATGCGACGATCGCCGCGCTCAAGCTGAAGCCCCGCACCGCGCCGCCGGCCGCCAATACGCGACTCGTGATGCGGGTGGCGGGAATCACCTTTCCCAATCCGGTGGGCCTCGCGGCGGGGTTCGACAAGGATGCGCGCGTGCCCGACGCGATGCTGGGATTGGGCTTCGGCTTCGTCGAGGTGGGGACGATCACCCCCTATGCGCAGGAAGGCAATCCGCGCCCCCGCCTGTTCCGGCTGACGGAGGACCGCGCGGTCATCAACCGGATGGGCTTCAACAATGGCGGGCAGGCGGCGGCCTTCGAACGGCTGCTCAAGCGCAAGGGCCGACCCGGCATCGTCGGCGTCAATATCGGCGCGAACAAGGACTCGCCCGATCGCATCGCCGATTATGCGAAGGGGGCGAAGGTGATGGCGCCCGTCGCCGATTATCTGACGGTCAACATCTCGTCGCCCAACACGCCGGGCTTGCGCGCGCTACAGTCGCGCGCCTCGCTCGACGAATTGCTCGCCGACGTGATCGAGGCGAGAGGACCGGACGGGCCGCCGGTCTTCCTCAAGGTCGCGCCCGATCTCACGCGCGCCGACATCGACGACATCGTCGCCGTCTCTGTCGATCGCAAGGTCGACGCACTGATCGTCGCCAACACGACGATTTCGCGCCCGCCGCTGCGATCGCAGCAGGCAGGCGAAACAGGCGGGCTTTCGGGCGCGCCGCTCCACGATCTCGCCCTCCAGCGGCTGCGCGACTTCCGGGTAGCGAGCGGCGGCGCGCTGCCGCTGATCGGGGCGGGCGGCATCGCGTCGGCCGAGCAGGCGTTCGCGCGCATCCGCGCGGGCGCGAGCCTGGTCCAGCTCTACAGCGCGCTCGTCTATGAAGGGCCGGGGCTGGCGCGCCGGATCACGCGGGGGCTTGCGACGCTGCTCGACGCGCATGGCTTCGCCACGCTGGCGGAGGCGGTGGGAAGCGATCGCGGATGAAGCGGGTTGCGACAGAGGCAAAGGCGGCTACTGTCCCGGCCATGAAATCCCGCCTCGCGCTGATCCTCGCCCTTTTCCTGTCCCTGCTTTCGCTTCCCGCGACGGCCGTTGCCGCAGGCGGCATGGTGTCGGCGGCCGATCCCCGCGCGGCGGAGGCGGGGCGAACGATCCTGCACGAAGGCGGCAACGCCGCCGACGCCGCGATGGCGATGCTGCTCGCGCTCACCGTGGTCGAGCCGCAAAGCTCGGGAATCGGTGGCGGCGGCTTCCTCATCCATCATGACGGCAAGAGCGGCAGGATATTGACGATCGACGGTCGCGAGACGGCCCCGGCGGTCGCCGGGCCGGGGCGTTTTCTCGGCCTCGACGGCAAGCCGCTGCCCTTCCGGCAGGCGGTGCCCGGCGGCCTCTCGGTCGGCGTGCCCGGCAATGTCCGGCTGATGGAGCAGGTGCATAAGCGGTGGGGCCGCCTGCCTTGGGCGAAGCTGTTCGAACCGGCGATCGCGTTGGCAGAAAAGGGCTATAAGGTGACACCGCGCATGGCGCAGATGATGGCGCTCGTTGCCCCCGTCTGGAAGGATTTTCCCGAAATCTCCGCCCTCTATGCGCCCGACGGCACGCCGCTGCCGGTGGGGGCGACCGTCCGCAATCCCGCGCTGGCCGCGACGCTGCAGCGGATCGCACAGCAGGGCCCCGACGCCTTCTATACGGGCGAAACCGCCGCCGCGATCGTCAAGGCGGTGGCGAACGCGCCGCGTAACCCGACGACGCTCAGCCCCGCCGACCTCGCCGCCTATCGGGCGAAGGCGCGGCCGGCGGTGTGTGGCGCCTATCGCCGCTATCGCATCTGCGGCATGGGGCCGCCCTCGTCGGGTGCGGTGACGATCCTCCAGATCCTCGGCATGCTCGAACGCTTCGACATGAAAGCGCTGGGGCCGAACGATCCGCGGTCCTGGCACCTGATCGCCGAGGCGATGCAACTCGCTTATGCCGATCGCGACGCCTATCTGGGCGATAGCGATTTCGTGAAGGTGCCGCTCGCCGGCCTGATCGACAAAAACTATCTGGCGAAGCGTTCGGCGCTGATCTCGATCGATAAGTCGCTGCCCGCTTATGAAGCGGGCATGCCGCCGGGCGCCGCGCCGCGCACCACCGTCCCATCGAGCGAGGTGCCCTCCACCACCAGCTTCATCGCCGCCGACGAATCGGGCGACATGATCGCCATGACCTCGACGGTCGAGGGACCGTTCGGCAGCCAATTGGTGGCCAACGGCTTCGTCCTCAATAATGAGCTGACGGACTTCAGCTTCGCGCCCGAGAAGAATGGCGCGCCCGTCGCCAACCGGGTGGAAGCGGGCAAGCGGCCGCTCTCCTCCATGTCTCCCACCATCGTCTATGGGCCAGAGGGCAAGGCGATCCTCGCGATCGGCTCGGCGGGCGGCAAGCAGATCATCATGCATGTGTTGCGCGCGCTGGTCGGGGTGCTCGACTGGGGGCTTACGGCCCAGCAGGCGATCGACCTGCCGAACATCTATTTCGGCGGCGGCGCGGTGCTGGTGGAGAAAGGCACGATGCTGGAGAAGATGGCCCCCCGGATCGAGGTGCTGGGCCAGACGGTGACGCCCGCGAGCCTGACCTCGAAGCTCAACGCGATCGAGCGCACGCCCGACGGCTGGCGCGGCGCCGCCGATCCGCGCAGCGAGGGCGTGGCGCTGGCGGAGTAGGACGATGCGCGTCCTCGAACATTTCCCCAATCTGGTGACGATGTTCTTCTCCCGCGCGCGGGAGAAGGGCGACGCGCCGTTCCTCTGGGCGAAACAGGACGGCCAATGGCGCGCAACGAGCTGGGCTGACGCGGCGGCGCAGGTTTCCTCGCTTGCCGCGGCGCTCGGTACGCTGGGACTGGGACGCGGCGACCGGGTGATGCTCGTCTCCGAAAACCGCCCAGAATGGTGTATCGCCGATCTGGCGATCATGGCGGCCGGCTGCGTCACCGTACCCACCTACACCACCAATACCGAGCGCGATCACCAGCATATATTGGAGAATAGCGGCGCGCGCGCGATCATCCTCTCGACGCAGAAACTCGCCAAGACAGCGATGCCGGCGGTGCTGCGCTCGACCGCTTGCGAAACGGTGATCGGGATCGAGCCGATGCGCGTCGGCCAGGGCGTCGCCTTCCACGATTGGGCGACATTGCTCGGCGCCCATGTGTCCGATGTCGAGCGCACGGCGGCGATGGCCGATTTCGCGCGCGAGGACCTCGCCTGCATCCTCTATACCAGCGGCACCGGCGGCGCGCCGCGTGGTGTGCGCCAGCATCATGGCGCGATCCTCCACAATGTCGAAGGCGCGTCCGCGCTCGTCGCGGAGGATTTCGGCTGGGACGATGAGATATTTCTCTCCTTCCTGCCCGTGAGCCACGCCTATGAACATACCGGCGGCCAGTTCCTGCCGATCGGGCTCGGCGCGCAAATCTATTATGCCGAGGGGCTGGAGAAGCTGGCCTCGAACATCGAGGAGGTGCGCCCGACAATCATGATCGTCGTGCCCCGCCTGTTCGAGGTACTGCGCGCCCGCATCCTGAAGTCGGTGGAGAAGCAGGGCCGACTGCCGCGCTATCTGATGGCGCGCGCGCTGGAGATCGGCGCGCGCGAGAAGCCGCGCCTCATCGACCTGCCTATGCGCCTCCTGCTCTCGCGGACCCTCCGCAAACAAGTCGCCCAGCGTTTCGGCGGACGGTTGAAGGCAATGGTGTCGGGCGGCGCGCCGCTCAATCCCGAGGTAGGGCATTTCTTCCAGGCGCTCGGCCTCACCTTCCTGCAAGGCTATGGGCAGACCGAGGCCGCGCCCGTCATCTCCTGCAACCGTCCGCGCGCGGGGCTGAAGATGGACACGGTCGGCCCGCCAATCGCCAATACCGAGGTCCGCATCGCCGAGGATGGCGAGATCCTGGTGCGCGGCGAGCTGGTGATGCACGGCTATTGGCGCAACGAGGAGGAAAGCGCGCGCGTGCTGCGCGATGGCTGGCTGCACACTGGCGATGTCGGCCATATCGACGAGAAGGGCCGGATCGTCATCACCGATCGCAAGAAGGACCTGATCGTCAACGACAAGGGCGACAATATCGCGCCCCAGCGCGTCGAGGGGATGCTGACGCTCGAGCCCGAAATTCTCCAGGCGATGGTTGCGGGCGATCGCCGGCCGCATCTGGTGGGGCTGGTCGTGCCCGATCCCGATTGGGCGCGCGGCTGGGCGGCGGCCAAGGGCCTGCCCTACGATCCGGCGGCGCTGCGCGACGATCCGCGCTTCTGCCATGCGCTGACGGCGGCGGTGGATCGGGTGAACGCCAATCTCTCTGTGATCGAGAAGGTGCGCCGCATCCTGATCGCCGACGAGCCCTTCACGATCGAGAACGGCCAGCTCACCCCCTCGCTCAAGATCCGCCGCCACGTCCTGCGCGACGTCTATGGCGACCGGCTGGACGCACTCTACCGGCGATAGGATCGCCCTTCCGACAGACATATATTGTTGACTTAGACAATCATATTGTCGCAAAGCCGGCGCTGTATCTCGCTAGGGATGGAAAGCAGATGTTGGCACAGGAACAGAATGACATGCTGACGCGCGTCGGCCCGGGCACGCCGATGGGCAATTTGCTGCGTCGTTACTGGCAACCAATCGCCGGCGTCAGCGAACTGGACGACAAATCCACGAAAAAGGTCCGCCTGATGGGCGAGGACCTCGTGCTCTACAAGGATCTGAGCGGCAATTTCGGCCTCGTCGACCGCCATTGCCCGCACCGCCGCGCCGACCTTTCCTATGGCTTCGTCGAGGAATGCGGGCTGCGCTGCAACTATCATGGCTGGCTGTTCGGCGCCGACGGAAGTTGTCTCGAACAACCTTATGAAGACACGGTAAGCACCGGCACGCAGCACCGCGACAAGGTCCGCGCGACGGCCTATCCGGTGAAGGCGCATGCCGGCCTCATCTGGGCCTATCTCGGCCCGGCGCCCGCCCCCGAACTGCCCGACTGGGAACCGTTCAACTGGAAGAACGGCTTCGTGCAGATCGTCATCTCCGAAATCCCGTGCAACTGGTTACAAGGCCAGGAGAATTCGATCGATCCCATCCATTTCGAATGGATGCACGCCAATTGGAGCATCCGCCTGCGCGGCAATCGCGGTCCCTATGCCGCCAGGCATCTGAAGATCGACTTCCGCGAATTCGAGCATGGCTACACCTACAATCGCATCCGCGAGGACACCGACGAGAACCATCCCCTCTGGACGGTCGGCCGCGTCTGCCTGTGGCCGAACGCGATCTTCACTGGCGATCATTTCGAATATCGCGTGCCGGTGGACGACACCAACATGCTGAGCGTCGGCTGGTTCTTCGCGCGCGTGGCACGCGACAACGAGCCCTTCGTACAGGAGAGCATCCCCACCTGGTACGGGCCGATCGCGCACCCGGAAACGGGGGAATGGATCACCAGCCATGTGATGAACCAGGATTTCGTCGCCTGGCTGGGGCAAGGCGCGATCTCGGATCGGACGAAGGAACATCTCGGCCGCTCCGACGTGGGCGTCGGCATGCTCCGCCGGCAATATTTCCGCGACATGCAGCGCATCGAACAGGGGCTGGACCCCAAGGGAGTGCTCCGCGATCCGGCGCGTGCGACCAATATCGAACTGCCGATCTTCGATCGCAAGGCGGTGATCGAAGGTCTCGACACCAAGGCGATCCGCGCGGGCAAGGAAATCCACCATTCGCGCTTCATTTTCCAGTTCGGCCAACCGCCCGAGGTACGCGCCGCCCAGGAAAAGGCGATGGGAATCGAACTCGAAGAGAAAGGCTATGTCGACCACTGACCGAAGGAATCGGACTTTTCGCCGGAGTGCAGCGGCTCAATTCTCAACCAGCACGCCTACCGATCACTCCTCGTCCGCGTCGGTCCCGCCGCCATAAGAGCGCTCCGTCTCCAAAAGCATGGTGGCGCGCGCGCTGATGAGGTTCATGGCCTCCATCACGCGATCGATTTCCTCCGGCGCGATATCCTGAACGAGGAAGCTATTCCGCGCGAACGCAAGCTCAGTCATCCGCGTATAGACGGTCTTGCCCTCTTCCGACAGGGTGATGACGATCGCGGGGCCGCCGGGCCGGCGCCTGCGGTCCAGCAGGCCGCGCGCCACCATCGCCTTGACGGCGCGGCTCAACTGACCGCGATCGAGAATCAGCAGATCGGCCAGCTCGTTGAGCGACAGCGGCGCATGATCGCCCACCTGCGTCATGATCCGCCATTCCATGCCCGACAGGCCGAATTCGCGGCGATGCGCCATCGTGCCGCTGCGCCGCAGCAGATCGAGCAGCGTGATGATCCGGCCGGTCAGCAGACCATGATAGGACGGCGCCGGAGGATCACTCTCGGCGATCTTCGCCTCCGCGGGCACAATGCTCGATTTTCCCAAGCGTTCCTCCTCGTTCCCGACTCGCCATCATACTTTTTGACATCATCAAAAAAGAGGCTAGGCTAAATGGCGCTTCTCTAAGCTGCCGCCGATCCAAAGGCAAAACAAGGCGCGAGAGAACGGCACGATGAAAGGTGGGGGAGCATGAAAGCAAAGGCATTGGCTTTGGGCGCGATCGCGCTGGCGATAGCCATGGGTGCGCCCGCGACAGCGCAGCAGGCGACGTCGGCGGCAAAGCCCTGGTACAAGCAGCCGTTCGATCCGGCGCGGGTGCAACCTTGCGACCGCGCCTGCCTGGTCGGGATCGCCGATCAGTTCCTGAAGGCGATGGAGACGCAGAACAAGAGCGGCCTGCCACTCGCCGAGGAGGTCTATGTCACCGAGAATTCGGGGCGAATGAGCCTGGGCGAAGGCCTGCTCTGGCACGCCTCGATCAAGCCCACCAATTTCCGGATAACGGTCGCCGATCCGGTGAGCGGGCAAGTCGCGGTGCAGATGGTCTATAGGATCGACGGCCATCCGGCGATGGTCGCGATCCGGCTCAAGGTCGAGCGGCGGATGATCACCGAGGTGGAGCAGCTTTACGACCGCAATGTCGCGCCGGAGGCGATGGAATTGCTGACCACGCCGCGCCCGACACTTCTGGCGGACGTGCCCAGGGCCGAGCGGTCTTCACGCGAATATCTGGTTTACGCCGCCAGCGCCTATTTCGATGCGCTGACCGGCGAGGACGGCCGGATCGCGCCGTTCGCCGAAGATTGCGTGCGGCACGAGCAGGGCTATCAGACAGTCAACAACAAGACGCCCGGCCGCGCCTCGCCAACGCCCAAGCTGCCCGACACGTCGACCGAGATGGGGCGCATCTTCTCCAAGCTCAGCACGATGACGTGCGAGCAGCAGATCAGCACCGGCATCTTCGTCGGCGTCAAGAAGATATGGCCGCGCCGCATGGTGGTGGACGAGCAGAAGGGCCTCGTCGCCGTCTTTCCGCTGTTCGTCCATGACGGCACCAAACGGCCGGCGCCGCCCCACAGCCTTGGGGCCGATCGTCCGGGCATCGGCATGGTCATCAATCTGGTGACGATGGAGACGTTCGGCATTCGCGGCGGCAAGATCCATGAGGTCGAGGCCTTCCCGTTCGTCACCCTGCCTTACGGGCTGGGCGACGGCTGGACGCCGGCGACGGGCCGCTAGGAGCGACGCGTGATCGAGATCGAAGGGAAGACCGCTTTTATCACCGGCGGCGCGAGCGGCATCGGGCTCGGCATGGCCAAGGTCTTTGCCGCCGCCGGCATGAATGTGATCGTCGCGGACCTGCGCCGCGACCATCTCGAACAGGCCGAGGCGGAACTGACCGAGGCAGGGCACAAGGCGCGGACCCGCTTCCTCCTCCTCGACGTGACCGACCGCGGCGCCTATGCCGCCGCGGCCGAGGAAGCGGAACGGGCCTTCGGCAAGATCCATGTGCTGTGCAACAATGCCGGCATCGGCATCCTGCGCAGCATCGGCACGGCAAGCTGGGAGGATTGGGACTGGGCGGTCGACGTGAATCTCACCGCCATCTTCAACGGGGTGAAGCTCCTCCTGCCGCGCATCCGCGAGCACGGGGAGGGCGGGCATATCGTCAATACCGCCTCGATGGCGGGCATCCTGCACTATAGCTCGGCGGGCCTTTATGTCGCGACCAAGTTCGGCGTGGTCGGCTTCTCCGAAGCTCTGCGCGCCGAGCTGGCCCCCGAGGGGATCGGGGTTTCCGCTTTCTGCCCCGGCGGCGTGCGCAGCAATATCCGCGACTATGAGAAGACGCGGCCCGAGCGCCTCGCGACCGAGGCGACGCCGGCGGCGGCGTCGCGCCCGCCCGCTTTCAATTTCAGCGACACTGATCGTGAGAGGCTGGGCAAGCTCACCCTGTCGCCCGAGGAAGCGGGCGAAATCGTGTTGCGCGGCATCCGCGACAATGCGCTCTACATCTTCACCGCGCCCGAATTCCGGCCTGGCATTCAGGATCGTTGCGACGCAATCCTGCGCGCGATCGGCCAGGACGAGGAGCGCGAACGCACCGCGCTCGAACTGCTGCCCCATCTCGTCGGCAGCCCCATCTATCGCGAAGCCTGACGCCGCACCGTGGAAGTGACAAAGGTCAAGGGGAGCAAAAGGAGCCCCCATCTTCAGGCGTCGTCGGTGTAGATCGGATTGCTCAGGAAGATCTGGAGGTCCTTCATAAGTTCCGGATCGTCCGGCGTAGTGGGCAACGAGCGGAGCTGCTTGTCGAACTTCTCCTGCATGCCCTGCCGGAACATGCCATGGGTGAAGATGTAGAGCTGGTTCTCCAGCACCCCCTTCACGACCATGTCGCCTACCACCTCCGGTTGCATCCAGCGCGGATCGGGATCGATGCGGCGGGGCGGTGGCGGCGGGGCGTCGTTGGCGAAGCGATCGGGCCGGGTGCGGCCGACCTTGAAGATATTAGAGATGACAGGGCCGGGAATCAGCGCCGAGATGCCGATATTGTCCTCAGCCAGATCGTAGCGCGCCATCTCGACGAGGCCGATCTGCGCCGCCTTACCCGTCGCATAGGTGATGCCGCCCTTCATGATCGGCTGGAGCACGCCCGCCATCGACGATGTGACGACGACATGCCCCCCCTCACCATGCGCGATCATCCGGGGCACGAAATTGACGAGGCCATTCACCGTGCCGCCGATCATCACGCCCAGCGCCCAGTCCCAATCCTTGTAGCTGGTGTCCTTGACGCGGCCGCCGGCGCCCAGCCCGGCGTTGCAGCAGAGCAGGTGGAGCTTGCCTAGACGGGCCTCGAACGCATCCGCCGCCGCGGCGAAGGCATCGCGATCGGAGACGTCGAGGACGATCGCCTCCACCTTATCGCGTTGCCCGCGCTCCTCGAACATCGCCAGTGCGGCATCGATATGCTCCTGCCAGATATCGGCGATCATCACCTTCATGCCGTTGCGCACGAAGGCCTGCGCCATGCCAAGGCCGATGCCGCTCGCACCGCCCGTGATGAAGGCGTTTTTGCCGTTGAGATCGGTGAGTGCCATTTTTCCGCCTTTCCTACCAACCCGGATCGCTGTGGTAGGGAACGCTGGCGCCCACCGCCTCCACCTGCCGGATCAGATTGCCTTTGATTTTGAAGCCTTCGGCCAGGAGGATGCTCGACGGGCGGCTGAAGAAGCCGGTCGAAACCTTCTTGCCCGACGGCATCGTCAGTTCCTTGATCGTGCCCGCATGATCGAACACGCCGAGCGCGAACACCGCGCCGCGCTCTTCATCGACCACGAGGAAGCGGCGGTGATGGACGCGAGTGACGACGCCGTAGAGGCCGGTCTGGAATTGCTGCTTGCAGCTCATGCCGCCGATATCGACATCGCCCATCTTGACGAGGCCGGGATTGTTGGTCGTGTAGACGCCGTTTTCCAACCGGTCGCAATCGTCGGTGAAGGGATAATAGCCCTTGCCGTCATTGCGCTGGATGCCGTCAAAATAGGAATTGGCGATCGCGACGAGCTGCTGCCGGCTGAGGCGGCTCCTGGCCGGCACCTCGGCCATCCAGAGATCCCTAGGCTTGCCCATCTTGTCGAGCGCGAGCACGCCCGCGTCGTTCCAGGCAGGGCCGGTGCCCGAGCGATAGAGCACCACCTCCATCTCGGTAATGCGACCAAGCTCGACCTTGAGGCGCGCGCCCATCACGAATGGATTGCCATTCTCCTTCATGGTGGCGAACAGGCCGATCTGCCCGACTTCCGGATCGGCGAAGACATGGCGATAGGTGCCGACGGCACTCGCCGTGCCCCAAAGGCCGTCGCCCAGCGCCAGCTCCTGCCCCATCTCGGTGTAACGGACGGTGCCCGCGAGCGGCAGGCTCTGCGGATCATGCGCGACGAGCGCCTTCATGAAGCGGTCGGCCAAATCTTCCATGCAGGCACGCGTGCAGGGCAGCGCCACCGGCGCCGTCGCGTTGGCGGGCTTGATATAGCTTGGCGATTGAGCGGCTGGCATCGCGACATCGCTGGTCGATGCCGGCGCCGCCAGCGCCGAAACGGAGGCCAACAGCAACGGCGCGGCGGCAAGCGCGATCTTTCTCATCCTCTCTCTCCCTGTCTCTTTTGCGGTTCAGGCCCTTTGTGGATCGATCGCCTTCAGGCGTCGCACCTCGTCGCGATAGGGCTTCCAGCCGAGCCAGGTGATGATCAGCGAGGCGGGCAGGAAGATGACGTGCAGCAGCATGATCGACCAGCGCAGGTCATCGGGCGAGGTGAAGACATAATCGGTGACGACCCCCGTCACGAAAGGCGAGAGGCCCGATCCGACCACGAAGAAGATGAAGAGATAGAGCGCCGTCACCTGCCCCCGTATCTCGTTCGGGCTGACGATCTGGAGCACAGCGTTCAGCGACGGGCCGCTCATGCCGAGCGTCAGCATACCGACGCCCGAAAAGGCCAGCGCGAGCCAGGGCGACGGCATCAAGGGCATCAGGATCGCGAAAGGCATCGCCGCCAGCCGGCAGTAGATGACGAGGCGCATCGGCGCGTCGTCATAGCCGCGCTTCTGCATGCTCTCGACAGCCTTCGTGCCGATATAGAGGCCGCTCAGCATCAGGATGATCGAGAGGATGCCCGAGGTGAAGCCATATTGCGCGGGCGACCATCCGTAGGTGCGCTCGAAGAAGGCGGCGCCCCAGGCCCGGCTGCCCTGATCGAGCGAGCCCACCGTCAGCCCGATGAACATCGGGCCGAACAGCGCGAAATTCGCCCACAGATAGCCCATCGCTTTCCAGAAGCCGACCTTCGGCCGATCCATGCGCAGTCCGTGGCGCGGCGGCTCCTTGACGGTCAGCATGAGCAGCGAGACGAGGATGCCGGGCAAGCCGACCGCGAGAAACACGACCTGCCAAGGCCGGAGCGTACCGACGATCGGCAGATCGGGATTGCCGACATTGGCAATGATCCAGATCATCGATCCGCCGATCAGCATCGACAGCCCGCCGCCCGCCACCGATCCGATCTGCGCGGTCGCGATGGCGCGGGGCAGTTTGTCGCGCGGGAAATAGTCCGAGATGATCGAGTAGCTGGCGGGCCCGTTAATCGATTCCCCCGCCCCCACCATGATCCGCGACAGGAAAAGCGCGATGAAGCTCGACGCGAGGCTGCACGCCGCGGTCGCGATGCTCCAGACGAAAATGCCGATCGACATGATGATCGTGCGGTTCGCCCGGTCCACATAACGCGAGAGCGGCAAACCGAGGAAAGCGTAAAAGATCACGAAGGCAGGGCCGAGAAGCAGGCCCGCCTCGGTATCGGTAAGCGCGAAATCGGTTTTGATCTGTTGGATCAGCAGGCCGATGATACCCTGGTCGAGCAAGGCGAAGGTGGTGACCACCGCGATCACCGAGACGGCGTACCAGCCCTGCCGTTCGGGCGGGAAGCCCGCCGCGTCGACGCCATCGGAGGCCGCCGATCGCGTACCGGAGGCGAGCGGCAGATCGTCCGAACCCGTCACCATCGTACCCATCTCATCCTCCCCCTGCGCCCCTTCTTGCGGCGTCTCCCATCCATCCCTTCCGGCCGCCGGCGGCGCCCTGCCGGCCGGAAGGGCTGCGGCGTCAGAAGTTGCGTCGCACAGTAACCATCACTTCACGGGGCCGGCCGATCGTGCCGCTGAGGAAGCCGAAGCTTTCCCGCTGATCGGTCAGCGTGGTGTAATAGAATTTGTCAAAAAGGTTGGTTGCGGCAAGCGAAATCGACCAGTCATTGTCCGCCGTCGCATAGGTCAACCGGGCATTGACCAGCGCATAGGGGTCCTGCTGGGCCGAGACATTGGCCCGCGAGGTGGAGAAGTAGATTCGCGAGCGGTAGCTCACGTCCACGCGCGGCGTGATCTTGCCCTTGCCGCCCAGATCGAAATCATATTGGACGCTGCCCGAGGCATTCCAGTCGGGCACGCGCTGGTTGGGGCTGTCCAGCGTCAGATTCTGCACGGCGGTGCTGAGACTGGTATATTTGAAGTGGGTGTAGCCCACATTCGCCGCGACTTGCAGCCCGTCGACCGGATAGGCGGTGAGTTCGGCCTCGAAGCCGCGGATTCGCGCATCGCCGATATTGTCATTGCAGAAGGGCGAATCCGGGCAGCGCGAGGCCGGATCGCCGAGGCCGCGCGTCGTGCCGACGATATCGTCGAAATTGGTCTGGTAAACCGCCGCGTTGAAGCGGGCGTGGCGATCGAAGAGCTGGCTCTTGAAGCCCAGTTCGTAGGCCTTCACATTCTCGGGCTTGAGCGCGAACACTGACGACGGGCCGAACGGACGCGCGTTGAAGCCCGCCGCCGTGAAGCCTGTCGCATAAGAGGCATAGATGCTGAGATTGTCGTTCAGCTCGTAATTGACCGCGAGCCGGGGATTGACGCGGGTATTGTGCGTCTTGCCCGTGAAGATGAAGTTGATCGCCGACAACCCCGAAGGCGAATAGTCGCGGTTGAACGTATAGGTCTTGCGCTCGTCTGAATAACGCAGGCCGCCCGACAGGGTCAGGCCGGGCAACGGGTGGAGATCGACCGCGCCGAACGCCGCCCAGGCGTTGAGCCTATTCTTGTCGTCGCCGAAGAAATCGAGCGCGTTGGTGAAGCCCTCGGTCTGCACGCGCGACGGGTTGGTGCCGTGCGTGTTGATGTAGAAGCCGCCCAGCGTGAAATCGAGGAAACCGTCGAACACCGTGCCGAGCAGGCGGACCTCCTGACTGATCTGCCGGCTGGAGACAGACTGGCGCACCTCTTCCGCCGGCAGCGCGAGCAGGCTCTGACCGAACACGCCCTCGACCTTGCGATAGGCGCTGATCGAGGTGAGGTGCAGCTTCTCGGCGATATCCCAATCGATGTTCAGCGATCCGCCATAGGCCTTGAAATTGCCGTTAGGCGGGTTGCGATAACCGACCCGGGGGTTGCCATAACTCGCATAAGTGCTGGTGCGCGTTGGCGACACGAAGCTGTTGGCGACCTCGGTCATCTTCTCGTGCGTCGAAACGTCGAAGCCGTAATAGGATGTGCCGAGGCCGCGCAGATAGCGCGCCAGGCCGTTGTCGAAATTGATGTCCTGCCCGGCGCCCAGCCGGCCACCCGATGCGCCCGTTTCGGGATTGATGAGGCTGAGGCTGGTCGCGAGGATTGCCTCGGGCGGGCTCTCGCTATTTTCCTTCATATAATCGCCCTGCAGCAGGACATCGATGGTGCTGGCGGGCTGCCAGCGCAACGAACCCCGGAAATTATAGTCCTTGCTGCCGCCGAGCGTGCCGCGCTTGCAGCTCCTGTTGACCGGCCCCTGGCCGAGACCGCCGACATTGTCGTTGCCCAGCGTCGGATTCTCGCACTTGTAATCGACCAGATCGACCCAGCCATCCTGACCCTTGACGCTGCCGGTCAGTCGCAACGCGAGCACGTCCTGGACAAGGCCGAGATCGACGGCGCCGCGAATCTGGTAATGATTGTCGGTGCCGCCAGTCGCCTCGATATAGCCGCTATTGTCGCCGCGCGGCTTCTTCGTGATGATGCGGATTGCGCCGCCCACCGAGTTGCGGCCGAAGAGCGTACCTTGCGGGCCGCGCAGCACCTCGACGCGCTCCAGATCGAGCGCGTCGAAAACCGCGCCGAAGGTCGTCGCGAAATAGACGTCGTCGATATAGAAGCCGACGCGCGGCTCGAACGTCGCCAGAAAGTCGACCTGGCCGAGGCCGCGAATATAGGCTTGGTTGGTGTTGCTGCCGTAGCCGGAATTGCCCTGCTGCATCTCGACATTCGGCACCGAACGGGCGACGTCGGTGAGGTTGGAGACGCTGCGGCGTTCAAGCTCGGCGCCGCTGACGGCGGAGATCGAAATCGGCACGTCCTGCAGATTTTGCTCGCGGAACTGCGCGGTGACCACGATTTCCTGAATGCCCTTCGAATCGGTCGATTGTGCCTGCGTTTGCGTAGACTGCGCATCGCTCGTCTGGGCGGCGACCGAAAACGGCAGCATGGCACAAGCGAGCGCCACGAGACTCGTCGTGGCGCGTGCATTAAAGATTCCCGAAGCCCTGTTTATAGAAAACATGGAACAACCCTCCCCGTAGACATTTCTACAGTCTATCAAATATAGAAGTAAACTGTTTACTATAGTAAATTAACAGTTGTTCTCAATACATAAGTAACAGAGTATTATTTGCGATCCTTTCTAGCCCCATCGCCCCTTTTCAGGACCCATGGTAACGAAAGATCTTCCTGGTCCTTGGCCGAGTGCTTCGCGCACACGCGGGCGGGCGCGCACCCGCTCCAGCCAGTCCTGCACCGCTGCGGGAACGTCGATGCCCGCCGCCGCGAGGCGCGCCGCATGCGGGAAGACGATGATATCGGCGAGGCTATAGGCGTCGCCGGCAAGCCAGGGCTGACCGACAAGGTCCTCGGCAATCCTGCCAACCGCCTTGGCAAGCGCAGCCCGCGCGGCCTCGACCTCGTCGCTGCCAAGCCCCGCCCCTGCTTTCGCCCAGAGCGCCCGGCGCTCGGGCGGCAGCCGGTCCAAGCCGGCAATCGCGCCGTCGGCCAACGTGCCTCGCATGGCCCACTCAACGAGCGCCAGATTGGGCGCGATATGCGTCTCGACATATTTGCCCCACTTCTGGACGGCGTAACGCGCCCGTGGGTCAGCGCCGCCCAGCGCGGGTTCGGGAAAGCGCTCGTCGAGATACAAGAGGATGAAGAACGTCTCGGTCAGCCGCCGGCCGTCGACCTCGAGCACCGGCACCTGGCCGGTGGGGTTGATGGCAAGAAACGCCTCACCATGCTGCTCGAAGGCCGCGAGATCGACCGGATGATCTTCATGCTCGATGCCTTTTTCGGCCAGCGCCATCAGCACCGACGCCGAGTGACCGCTGGGGCCGCCATGATAGAGCCGCATCATGCCGCCGTCTCCGCGTCGAGGCCGAGCACGGCGCGCACTTCGGCGACACGCTCGCCGATGAAGCCGTTCCCCAGCGCGAAGGCCGCCTGCAGCCCCGGGCGGGCGTGGCAGCGCCGCAGCCAACCCCAGAGATGCGGTGTCGCGGCCTCGTTCACCTGATCGGGATAGCTGGTCGGCAGCCCGTAGAAGGTTGCCATCACATTGATGTCGGCGAGCGAGAAATCCGCGCCGGCCAGATAAGGCGTCTCGGCAAGCAGCGCGTCGAATTCGCGGATCGCCTGCGCGATCCGGCGCGCCGATTCCTCGATATCCGCCGGCGGCGTCTTGTTGAACATCAGCTTTTCCCAGGCGGCACGGCGCTCGGGCAGCGGAATCTTGTCCAGTTCGCGCTTCAGTTCTTCGGGATCGGTATCCTGAAAGCGCGGCGCGGCCACCCGGTTGGAGGCGAGCATTGCCAGCGACGGCGCCACGACATTGTCCATGTAGCGCATCACCTGCCGCATCCGCCAACGCCAATAGGGATCGACCGGGCGCAGGCTGGGACCGTCGAAGCTGTCGTCGATATATTCCATGATCGGCGTCGATTCGGTCATCACGAAGCCGTCATGGGCGACGGCGGGAATCGTGCCGTCACGATTGATCTTCAGGAAGGCGGGCGAGAAATGCTGGCGCTTGCCCATGTCGATATAATGATAGGTGAAGGGGACCTGCTTTTCCTTGAGGCAGAGCAACGGCTTGCCCGAATTGGCATTCGGCTCCCAGGTGTAGACTTCGAGCATCCCTCCCCCTCCACCGGCTTTGGCCGTTTTGTTGTCATCAAGAACTAAAAGAGATATTTGACAGAGTCAATCAGGTTCGCGGAGCGATGGCGTTTCCGCGCTGCTTTTTTGATCAATCTACTATAAATTAAGATATTTTTCGTAGATTGCGGCCACCGCCCACCGGGAAGTTTTCGTTGCGGGTGCAAACCGCCTGCGCCAACCCCCACGACTCGCATCGCCGGTCAACGATTATATTCGCGCGCGCGCATCTGCTGGACGGCGGGTCGCGCCTCCATTCGGCGCAGCCAGGCGATGAGATGCGGTGACAAGGCCCCGTTGCACAGATCGGGCACGATCCGTTCGAGCCCCGCCGCCATCGAATAAAGCTTGATATCGGCCAGCGTATAATCGTCGCCGACGATCCACGCCCCCGTCTTGCCAAGGTGATCGTCCATCCGCCGGACGACGCGCTGCAGCTTGGCCCGCGCCTCTTCGAGCGCCTCGTCGCTATAGCCCGTCTGCGACACGATCGCCCATTTCTTGCGGACTTCGGGATTACCCATGCGCGATAAACGCTCGTCCATTTCGGCCTTGTCGATCTTCGATGCGAAGGGCGTCGCTCCATGCGCGCCGAGCACGGTCAAAGCAGGGCAGAAATATTCGTCGACATATTTGGTCCAGACGCGCATCCGCGCCCGCAGCCACGGGTCTTGCGGCCGCAGCGGCGTGTCGGGGAAAACATCCTCAAGATACTCGTTGATGACGGTCGACTCGGTGACGGTGCGGCCGTCATGGACCAGCACGGGGACCATCCCCTCAGGGTTCAGCGCGAGAAATTCGGGCGCATGATGTTCCCAGCGGCGCGAACTTAGAAACCGGTCCTCGAACGCCAGCGCCTTTTCAATCAGGCAAAGCAGCGGCGTGAGCGAGTTAGCAACAGGCCCGAAATGATAGAGTGTCAGCATTCAGATCTCCCCCCTGCGGGTTTTCCGGCCCTGTTGGCGTGAAGCAGGCTGATCGGCACGGAAGGTCGCTCGGAATGTGCCGGGCCAAGGTCTGGGAGAGAGTGAATAGCTATAATTTTGACTTAGTCAATATTGTGCGTGCAACACGGTAAGCGGACAGGACGGCACATAAGCGATGCGTGCCGCCAAGGCGGCTGCTCGGCGAATCCAATGGAAGAATAGGGGGAATAAGGCCGCCCGGCGAAGCGGGTGGTGGACAGGGCTGGATTCGAACCAGCGTACGCTCTCGCGGGCAGATTTACAGTCTGCTGCCATTAACCACTCGGCCACCTGTCCAGATGCCCGCTTTCGCCGAAGCGAGGCGGCTCAATGGCGAAGCCGGGCCGGCCTGTCAACGGCGCTGGCGCTCTTTGGGCGCGCAGCTTTCTCTGGCGCGGCGCGGAATTACGGCTAGGAAGGCGGCCATGCGCAAGGGCCATAGACCATCCAAGCCGTCCGGCGGGCGGCCACGTTTCTGGGGACGCCACGCCGTGACGGCGGCGCTCGCCAATCCAGAGCGCACCGTCCGCCAGATATGGGGCACGCGCGAGGCGCTTGGCGGCATAGACCTGCCAGCCTCGATTCCCCTCACCGTTGCCGACGTCGCCGATCTCGGCCGGCTCGTGCCGCGTGACGCGCCGCACCAGGGGCTAGTGATCGAGGTCGATCCGCTGCCCGACCTCTGGCTCGGCGAACTGTTCGATCGCGGGCGGGAGGACAAGCGGCCGCTCCTGATCCTCGATCAGGTAACCGATCCGCACAATGTCGGCGCGGTGCTGCGGTCTGCCGCTGCTTTCGATGCGCTGGGGCTGGTGACGCAGGACCGCCATGCTCCACCCGAATCGGGCGCGCTGGCGCGTGCGGCCTCGGGCGCGCTGGAGATCGTGCCCTGGGTGCGTGTCGTGAACCTGTCGCGCGCGCTGGGCGAGATGGCGGAGGCGGGCTTCTGGCGGGTCGGGCTCACCGGCCATGCCGATCGCCTGCTCGGCGACGTCATCGGCAGCCAGCGGCTCGCACTGGTGCTAGGGGCCGAGGGCGAGGGCATGCGCGCCAACACCGAGGCGCATTGCGACGAGCTGGCGAAGCTGCCGATCAGCGCGCGCGTCGAAAGCCTCAACGTCTCCAACGCGGCGGCGATCGCCCTTTATACGGTGGCGACGCGGAACGGCTGAGTCAGCGTTTCGCCGCCTTCTTGGTCCTCAGCGTCGGATCGGCGGCGGCGGGATCGTCGGGCCAGGGGTGGCGCGGATAGCGGCCGCGCATCTCCTTCGCCACCGCCGCCCAGCTTCCTTTCCAGAAGCCGGGCAGGTCGCGCGTCGTCTGGATCGGCCGGCCCGCGGGTGAGGTGAGACGCAGCACCAGCGGCACACGGCCGCCCGCCACGGCGGGATGCGCCGACAGCCCGAACAGGGCCTGCACGCGCACCTCGATCGCCGGGCCGCCCTCGGCCGCATAGTCGATCGCGTGGCTGCTGCCGGCGGGCGTGGCGAAACGCGGCGGCGCGATCCGGTCGAGCGCCTGCCGCCCCTCCCAGCCGAGCAGCCCCTCGACCGCGCCGAGCAGCGCGTCGGGCGCGATGTCGCCCAGCCGCCGGCGGCCCGCGAGCAGCGGGGGGAGCCATTCGTCGAGCGCGTCGATCAATGCGCTATCGCTTAAATCGGACACGTCCGCGCCGTGTTGCGCGGCGAAGGCGGCGCGATCCTGCAGGGCGCGCGCAGCATCAGGCCAGGGCAGGAGCGCCAACCCGCCGCGCCGCACGCCCGCCAGCAGCGCGGCCGCCACTGCCTGCGGATCGGGCGCATCGTCCGGCCCGCCCGAGAGGCGCACCGCGCCCAGCCGCCGCTCGCGCCGGGCGATGACTCCGCCCGTCCCGACGTCGAAGGCTACCTCGCGCACCGCCGTCACGCGATCGGCGAACAGCGCCTCGATCGTCGCCAGGTCGATCGGCGCGGCGGACAGGATACGCGCCCCCGCCGCCGACCCCTGCGTCTCGGCCACCGCCAGCCAGTCTTCGCGCGCGAGCGGGGAGGCGGGATCGAGGCGGAAGCCGCGCCCGCCCACCGCCAGCCAGTCCATGCCGTCGGCACCCCGCCGCCGCGCGACCCGATCGGGAAAGGCCAGCGCGACGCACGCGCCCAGATGCGCGTCATCGCCGCCCGCCTCCACACCGGCCAAAGCGCGCCAGCGTCTGGCAAGGCCGCGCGCCGCCTCGGCCCGCTTGCCGCGCTCACCCCGCCAGCGGCGCAGGCGCATTTCCAGATCGGCGTCGTTGCCGCCCAGCCCACGTTCGGACAGCAACACCGCCGCCTCCGCCGCGATGCCGCCCCAGCCATGCGCTCCGGCGGCGATCAGCATATGGGCAAGGCGCGGCGGCAGCGGCAGGCGCGCGATTGCCTTGCCGTGCGCGGTCGGCCGTCGGTCGCCATTGATCGCGCCCAGCGATGTCAGCCGGGCGTGCGCCTCGGCCAGCGCGGCGGCGGGCGGCGGATCGAGCCAGCCGAGCGCGGCCGGATCGGCGACGCCCCATAAGGCACAATCCAGCAGCAGCGCCGACAGGTCCGCCTCCAGGATTTCGGGTGGATCATAAGGCGGCAGCCCCACCGTCGCCGCCTCTTCCCACAGGCGATAGACGGCGCCCGGCCCCTGCCGACCGGCGCGGCCCGCACGTTGCGCGGCGGCGGCCTGGCTCACCCGTTCGGTGACGAGCCGCGTCATGCCTGCGGCGCGGTCGTAGCGGGGGCGGCGCGCCAGCCCCGAATCGACGACGATGCGTACCCCGTCGAGCGTCAGGCTCGTCTCCGCGATGCTGGTGGCGAGCACGACCTTGCGCGTCCCCGGCGGTGCAGGGGCGATCGCGGTGCGTTGCGCGGCGGGATCGAGCGTGCCGTGGAGGCGATGGAGTTGCGTGCCTGTCGGTAAATCAGACAGCCGCTCGGCCGTACGCTCGATCTCGGCGACGCCCGGCAGGAAGGCGAGCAGGCTGCCTTCCTCGCGCGTCAGCGCCTCGCGGATGGTCGCGGCCATCGCATCCTCGATCCGCGTCTCCGCCCGGCGACCGACGTGGCGGAGGGTGAGCGGATAGGCACGGCCCTCGCTCTCGATCACCGGCGCGCCGCCCATCAGGGTGGCGAAGCGCGCGCCGTCCACGGTCGCGGACATCGCGACAAGGCGCAGGTCCGGCCGCAGCGCGCCCTGTGCGTCTAGTGCGAGCGCGAGGCCGAAATCGCTGTCGAGGCTGCGCTCATGCACCTCGTCGAACAGCACGGCGGAAACACCGGTCAGCTCGGGATCGGCCTGGATGCGGTTGCGGAATATGCCTTCTGTGAGGACAAGGATGCGCGTCTCCGCCGACTGTTTGCTGTCGAGCCGGGTCGCATAGCCAATCGTCCGTCCCACCGGCCGCCCCGCCAGTGCCGCCATCCGCTCCGCCGCCGCACGCGCCGCCAGCCGTCGCGGCGAGAGCAGCAGGATCGTCCCCGTGCACCAGCACTCCCCCAGCAAAGCGGGAGCGACCGCCGTCGTCTTGCCCGCCCCCGGCGGCGCGACAAGCACCGCATTCGGTCGCGTCCGCAGCGCGGCGAGCAGCTCGGGCAGGACGGCATGGATCGGAAGCACGGACATCGGGCGCGGTGTAGCCGCAGGCGAGCGGCGGGCCAATCGGATTGCGGGAGTCGGAAAAGCTTACAATCGGACGTGATATCGGCTGACATTAACCTTCTATGATATTGAAAATACGCCGTTGAAAAATGTTGGCATGAAACATGCTACGTCACGGGATAGTAGATAATCGTCACGCCGGGAGTTTGGCATCATGATCAGAAGCATGAAAGTTGCGGCAGCGCTGGCAGTCGGGCTGGGGACGGCCATGCCTGCTTCGGCCGCCCTCATCGTCTGCGCCGATCAAAGCTGCAGCGGCACCACCACCAACGTGCTGTTCGACAATAACGACAGCGGCACGACGATCACGGGCACGGTGAACGGCACCGACGTCTATTTCAAGAATACTGGTAATCTGACGATGACGACGCAGGGGAGCGGCCAGGCTTCGCTGCGGGGCGCAAGCAACGGCCCGCTGACGGGGACGGTCGCGATTTCGATCAAGAACTCCACCTTCACCAGCTTCGAATTCAACCTGCCGGGCATTCCGGGCAATGCCCAGAATGAGGCCAGCAGCGTGACCTTCACCATCGTCGATGGCGCGGGCAATGAATATTCGATCGCGAGCCCCTATCCGACCTACAGCCTCAGCGGCAATGGGCAGAACTGGTTCAGCGGCCACACCACCGATGGCGACGTGATCAAATCGATCACGCTGGCGCTTGGCCCCACCGGCGCGGGCGTCGACGCGCTGACGCAGCCGCGTTTCGGCGGCATCGCCCCGGCGGCGGTGCCGGAACCGGCGACGTGGGGCATGCTGATCGTCGGCTTCGGCCTGATCGGCGCCGCGATGCGCCGCCGCGCGGCACGACCGGCGGTGACGCTGGCCTGAACGGCAAAAAAAGAGAGTTGCAATGAAGGGCGGCCGACTGCGGTCGCCCTTTTTTAGTGACGTCGAGGTGGCAGGAGCCGCTGGCCCGTGTCGGGTTCAATCGACCCGTGCCCCAGCCAGGACCGATCGGCATCCGCTGACGAGGCCGTCATAATGACGACTCCCTATCTCGTCATTCCCACGCAGGCGGGAATGACGATGGGACGGATGCAGCAGAAAGAGCACATGGACCGGCGGATCGGCCCGATGTCGACCGAGGCTTAATAAGCCCGAGCGATCGCGAACTCGACGGCCTCGACGAGCGCCACCTTTGCCTGGCCGCCGCCAATGCCGCCCAGAGCATCGATCGCGCGGCGGCCGAAATGGCGGGCACGACCCAGCGTATCCTCGATCGCGCCAGTATCGCGCAGCAACTGCGTCGCATGGGCAAGGTCGGCATCGCTGACACGGCGGCCCTCGATCGCGTCACGCCAGAACGCCTTGTCGGCATCGCTGCCACGCGCATAAGCGAGGATGACGGGCAGAGTCACCTTGCCGTCGCGGAAATCGTCGCCGCGATCCTTGCCCATGGTGGCGTCGTCGCTGGCATAATCGATCGCGTCGTCGACAAGCTGGAAGGCGATACCGAGATTGCGGCCATAGGCGTCCAGCGCCTCCTCCACCGCCTCGTCACGCTCCGCCACCACGGCGGCAATGCGGCAGGCGGCGGCGAACAGCGCGGCCGTCTTCGCGCCGATGATGTCGAGATAGCGTTCCTCGCCCGTGTCGATCCGGCGCTGCGCGCTCAACTGGTTCACCTCGCCCTCGGCGATCACCGCGCTGGCGTTGGACAGGATGCGCAGCACGCGCAGTGAGCCGTCCTCCACCATCAGCTCGAACGCGCGGCTGAACAGGAAATCGCCGACCAGCACGCTCGCCGGATTGCCCCAGATGATATTGGCGGTTCGCCGTCCGCGCCGGAGCCCTGAACCATCGACGACATCGTCGTGGAGCAGCGTGGCGGTATGGATGAACTCGACCGAGGCGGCGAGCTTGTGATGGCGCGTGCCCGCATAATCGAGCAGCCGTGCGCAGGCCAGCGTCAGCATCGGGCGCATCCGCTTGCCGCCGCCGGCGATCAGATGGCCCGCCAGTTCGGGTATCAGCGGCACGTCGCTCTGCATGCGCGCGAGGATGACGGCGTTGACCTGATTGAGGTCGGCCGCGACCATGGCAATCATGGGATCGAGCGACGGGGCGCGATGTTCGCGCAGCGGATGGATTGTTGCGGACATAAGCGAGCCGCATGTGGCGTGGCGCGCGGCCAAAGGCAAGCGGCGGGGCTTGCCTTCGCGTCTTTCAGCCAACAAAAGGCAGGGCGAATAAGCAGATGGATAGGCCCATGACCGACGAGACGCTGCATTCCTATCGCGAAAGCATCGACAATATCGATGCCGCGCTCGTCTTCCTGCTCGCCGAACGCTTCAAGGTGACGCAGGCGGTGGGGCGCTACAAGGCGACGGCCGGCCTGCCCCCCGCCGACCCCGGCCGCGAGGCGCGCCAGATCGAGCGGCTGCGCACGCTCGCCCGCTCGGCCAATCTCGATCCCGATTTTTCGGAAAAATTCCTGCGCTTCATCATCGACGAGGTGATCCGCCACCACGAAAGCGCGCGCAACGGGGCAATGGATTAGACAGCTACTCCCGTCATTCCGACGAAAGTCGGAATCCATGGAAGCGAGCCGATCGGCAAGGAAGCGAGGCGAGTCCATGGGGCCCCGGCTTTCGCCGGGGTGACGGTCGTCCAAATTTTGCACCTTTCGAAGGTTTCTGCCCGTCACCCGCACATGCTGGACGGAGACATGGCGTAACCGTTGGCGCCCGCTAGAATGGGAAGAACCAGTGGATCGTGACGATCGCGGTCGCCCAGCTCAGCAGGTTGAGGGGGAGGCCGACCTTTACGAAATCCATGTAGCGATAGCCGCCCATCTGATAGACGAGCACATTGGTCTGATAGCCGAATGGGGTCGCGAAGGCGGCGCTGCCCGCGATCATCACCGCGACGAGGAAGGGGCGCGGGCTCACCCCCATGCTTTCGGCCAGCGCCACCGCGATCGGCGTCACCAGCACGGCGACCGTGGCGTTCGACAAAAGCTCGGTCAGCGCCATCGTCGCGCCGTAGAGCAGGATCAGCGCCGTCAGCGGGCCGAACGTCTCGATCGGCTTGATGAGCGCGTCGGTCGCCGCGGTGGCGAGGCCGGTCTGCTCAAGCGCGATACCGATCACCACCATGCCGGCGATCAGCAACAGGATTTCGGGCTTGAGGCCGCTATAGGCTTCGTCGGGTTTGACGCCGCGCAGGAGGATCAGGAGTACGGCACCGGCAAAGGCGGCGGCGGCGATCGGCGCCAGATCGAGCGCGGCGATCAGTACGACGCCGACGAACACCGAGACGGAGAGCAAAGCCTTCAGCGGCACGAGCGGCCGATGCTCGGCAAATTCGCGCATGTCGCCCACCGAATCGGCGGCGGCGATATCGACATGGCTGACATGGCGGCGCTCGATCCCGGCGTCGGCGACGTCCGCGGGCCTGGGCGGCCGTTTCAGGAAGAAGGACGACACCAACAGCAGATAGAGCCCGCCCATCAGCGCCACGCAGACTCCTACAGGGGTGATCTCGAAAATGGTGAAGGGCGGCTGGCCGGAGCTGCGCGCCATATCATCGACCAGCAGGTTGGTGGACGTGCCGATCAGGGTGCAGCAGCCGCCCAGCACCGCGACATAGGAGAGCGGCATCAGGAAACGACGCGGATCGAGCCCCAGAGAATTGGCGACATCGCGGATCACCGGCGCGCCCAAAACCACGATCGGCGTGTTGTTGAGAAAACCCGACGCCGCGCCGCACAGACCGATCAGCATCCAGACGCCGATCGTTCCGGTGCGGCGGCACAGGTTCACCGCACGGCGGATCGCAAGATCGAGCAGGCCCGACAATTCCATCGCGTAGGCGATGACGAACAGCGAAGCGAGCGTGACGATCGCGGGACTGCCGAACGCGCTCTGCACCTCGCTGGGCCGGACGGCGCCGGTGATCAGCAGGATCGCCGCGCCCGCCAGCGCGACGACGTCGGCGCGAACCTGATCCCAGATCATGACCGCAACCACGCCGACAAGCACCAGCAGGGTGATGATCTGTTCGAAACTCATATCTGGGTAAATAGCTGGGAAATTGGCAGAACGGGAGTTAGTTTAGCAAAGGGCCGGTCAATATGCGGCACAAGGCCGGGGGCACGGCGCGCGAAAATCGGTTAGGGATCGGCATGGCGAAAGGGCAAGGCGGCTCCGCAAGGCTGGGGTGGATCGTGGCAACGGCGGCGCTGGTGGCGCTCGTGATATCACTTGCCATGCAGTTCCGCACCAAGCCGGCGCCGGCGCCCGCCGCCCCGGTCGCGCCGAAGGCCAAGGCGCCGCCGCCGCCTCTGATTCCGGCCCCCTTGCCTCCGCTCGGTCGCAAGGAATTGCTGGCGCTCGCCGGTGCCGCCGCGGACGCCTATGCCGCCGGCGCGCCACCGCCGTCGGATGCGGTGTCGCTGATCGGCAGGACGTTCGTGATCGCAATGCCGATCGGCTGCGAGGGGCCGGCGCAACCGGGAACGACCGCCTGGGCCGAGTGGAGCTATGACGCCAAGCGCCGCGCGCTGAAGCTGAGCGCCGCGCCCGAGCAATGGGGCAAGGCCGTCTGGGCCAAGGCCATCACCAAAGACGCGCCTTTCGATGCGATCGAAGGTTTCTGGGTGCGGCGGCCCTGGACCAGCGCCGAAAGCTGCCCGCCGCAGCCAGCCGCGCCGCCGCCTGCGGAAACGCCACCCGCCGCCGGGCCGGCCCAAGCGCCGGTCGCCAGCGCCCCGCCGGCGCCTGTGCCCCCGCCGCCGGCCACGCCACAGACGCTGGGCCTCGCGCAGATCTTCGCACCGGGCACGCCGCGCACGCTGCAACGCGGCGGCCGCCCCTATCGCGTGACGAAGAAGATCGACGCCAGCGCTCCGTCGGCCGCCCATCCCTATCGCCTCTCGGTAAGCGGCCGCCTTTCCGGCTTCGCCGACGGCCAGCCCGTGCATTGCTGGAGCGAAGCGAGCAACGTGCGCCCGACCTGCATCATCGCCATCGAATTCAGCCGCGTCGCCTTCGAGGACCCCACCAATGGCGCGACCGTCTCCGAATGGACGCGCTAGGCACGATCACCCGGCGCGCCTTTCGGAACCGTACGCCCCATCGTCATTCCGGCGAAAGCCGGAATCCACGGACGGTGGGTCGATCGACAAGTACGCAAGCCGAGTCCATGGACCCCGGCTTTCGCCGGGGTGACGGGACGGTGTCGCGCCCCGGCCGGGACGTTGGCATCTTTCTTCCTTCCGGGCGGGGAAAAAAACGCCCGGAGATTCCAGCCTTCACCGAAATGGCAAGCGAATTTGACCTGAACAGAAGAGAGCCTAGAAACCGGGCATGACGGGGGACGAGACGGAGATTCTGACCGAGCAGACCGAGCGCATCCGCGCGAGCGGGGCGCTGGGCCGGTCCTCGGTGCTCGCGCAGCTCTTCGATTTCCTGTTGCAGCGGACGCTGGCCGGGCAGCCGCCGAAGGAAGTGGAGATCGCGCATGCCCTCTTCTCGCCCACGGCCGAGCAGGAAGCGCCGGACGCATCGGTGCGCGTCTATATCCACCGCCTGCGCCGCAAGCTCGCCGATTATTATCTGCATGAGGACCCTCTCTCGGCGCATGTGGTGACGATCCCCAAGGGCGATTATCGGCTGCATATCGCGCCGCGTGTCACAAAGGCCGTCCCGCCGGACGCGCCGGCGTCGGTTCCCCCACCACATGACGGGCACCGGCCGCTCGCCTCGCTGCGGCGTTGGATCGGGCCGGCGGGATGGGGACTGCTGGCGCTCGCGATCATCTTCTGGGCGATCTCGCCTCCGCCGATGAACGCAAGCCAGCTTGCCGCGGCGAAGGCGCATGATGTCGCGCCCTGGCGCGGCCTTGGCGAACATGGGCGGCCGGTGCTGATCGTCGTCGGCGACTATTACATCTTCGGCGGCTCGCATAACGGGATGGATATCGATCATCTGATCCGCGAGTTCGACGTGAACACCCCCGCCGATCTCAACCGCTATATCGCGATGGACCCGGACAATCGCAGCCAGTTTCAGGATGTCGGCCTCTATTATCTGCCGGTCGGCGCGGCGGAGGCGATACGGCGGGTCGCACCCCTGCTCGATGCCGGGGCGGGCCGGCCGACGCGGACGGTGCCGATGTCCGAACTGATGCCCGATCAGCTCAAATCCACCGATATCGTCTATGTCGGCTATCTGAGCGGGCTCGGCCTGCTGCGCGACGCGGTCTTTCGCGCCTCGCGCCTTTCGGTGGGGCAAAGCTATGACGAGTTGATCGATCGCAAGACGGGCAAGCGCTACACCGCCGAGGCGCTGTCTTTCGGCAATCTGGGCGGGCCGCGCCGCGATTACAGCTATATCGCCGCGATGCCGGGGCCGAACGGCAATCGCATCGTCGTGATCGCCGGCACGCGCGACGTCGCGCTCCAGCAGGCCGCCGAACTCGCCACCGACAGCAAGGTGCTGGAGGGGCTGCGCCGCCGCGTCGGCGATGCCGCCAGTTTCGAAGCGCTGTACGAGGTGCAGGGGATCGGTAACACCAATGTCGGCGGGCATCTCGTCTTCGCAGGCGCGACCAAGGCCGGCAGGGTCTGGCGCAGCGAGCCGGCGGTGCCCGAAACCTTTCCCGACCAGATGCCGAAATAGGAAGGCCCTAGGCGAAGCTGCGGCCGATGAACCAGTAAGTGCCCACGGCGACGAGCAGCGAGGCGATGACGTCGACGACGATCGGCCGCGGCAGCGTCAGCCGCACGCGCGCAAGGAGCGCGACGAGGCCGGTAATCACCAGCACCACGGTCAACTGCCCGATCTCGACGCCCATGTTGAAGCCGAACAATATCTCGGCCAGCTTTTCGGGGGGCAAGCGGCTTTCCAGCAGGTCCGCCGCGAAGCCGAAGCCGTGGATCAGGCCGAAGACGAGGGTGACGAGCAGGCGCAGCCGCCCCGCATCACGCAAATGGCCCGACACCATCAGATAATTGGCGGCGAAGATCGCCGCGCCGATCAGCAGCAGCGGCGGCAGCAGGCCGATCCCCATCAGCCGGAGCGCCGCCATCAGCGCCAGCGCGCCGCCTGTCCAGAGCGCGACGATCGTCGGCCGCCGTGTCGCCACCGCGATATTTTCCGCGCCCACCAGCGCGATGGTAAGCGCGACGAGCGCGTCGATGAACTCGGCATGCGGACGGATGATGCCGGTGACGGCCAGCGCGAGCGTCAGGCTGTGCCCGATGGTGAAGCCGGTGACGACGAAGATGAGATCGCGCAGCCGCCGCGAGATCAGCACCAGCCCGAGCAGGAACGCCATATGATCGACGCCGGTAAAGATGTGCATGATGCCCATCTCGATGAATTGCAGGAAGCCGGCGCTGCGCAGCCCCTCACCGCCCGCGCCGGCGACCTCGACGGTGGGGTTGTCCGCGCTCAGCAACTGCTCGACGAACTCGCCGTCGGGGCGCTGGATCTGCGCGAAATGGATATGCGTCGGCACCAGATCGAAAAAGGCCCGGCTGGCGAGGCGCATGCCGTCGGCCGTGGGGCATTCATATTGAAACTCGACCCGCCGGAAACCCGCCGCCGCGCCCAGCATATGTGGCGGCGCGACACTGGAGCAGGGCTTGTCCGCCGCCGTCACCCCGACGCGGGGGGCGAGATAGGCGATCAACGCCTTGTCGTCCGGCCGGCCGCCGTCGCGCGTGATCCGCGCCGCCTCCCGATCGGCAATGCTGAAATTCATGTGGACGAGGCGGCCGTCGATCGTCCAGGCGCTGTGCGATTCGCTGCGCGTATGCGCCCCGGCCGGCGCGCCGAGGAACGTTGCGAGCGCCAGCAGCAGGGCCGCGAGCGCGCGCCTCATTCGAAGCCCTTCGCGATCAATATGTCGGCGCGCTTGCGCAGGAAACGATCATTGCCGGCAAGCAGGCGCTTCGCCTGCTCGGCGGTATAGTCGGTGAGCACCTTGGGGCGCACATCCTCATAAGCCTGCGGGATCGGCCGATGGTTGACCTGCATGACAAGGATGTGCGTGCCGTCGGCCTGCGGGACCGGCGGCGACACCGCGCCATCGTCGAGCCCCTTCGCCACCGCGAACAGCCGGTCGCCGAGATGGATGCGCGCGGCGAAATAGAATTCCTCGTCATCGTCCACCTTGCCCGACGATCTGAGGCCAAAGCGCGCCAGCGTCGCAGGCGTTGCCCCCTTCGCGCGCAAGGCCGCCGCCGCCGCCTCGCCCGATCCGCCGGGGGGAAGGATATAGTCGCGCAGCGTCATCCGCCCTTCGAGCGCGTAATTCGCCTGGCGCGCCTCGAACCAGCGGCGCAATTCGGGCTCCGAAGGCTGCGCCATCGCCGCGTCGGCGCTCGCCTGCGCCTCGACCGCCCCGACCAGCGCGTTGCGGACCTCGGTCGTGTCCGATTGCATGCCCAGCTCGACGCCGCGCTGGACGTACAGCTCCTCGCGGATCATGTCGTCGAGCACTTTCTTCTTCTGTTCGGCGGTCGCCTCGCTCAGCGGCACGTCATAGAGAGCGCGGAGCTGGCTGATATAATCGCTCATCAGCAGCGGCGTCTGGTTGACCAGCGCGACATCCTCCGCCGGGACATGCGAGGTGCGCGTGCCGTGCGCGGTGAACAGGCCGAAGCCGGCGATGCCGAGCCCCGCCAACGCGCCGAGCGCGCACAGGATCAGCGAGCGTCGTCCGCTCGGCTTGTCGAAGGACCAGGGAGCGTCGTCGGTCATCGAGCGGCCTTCTTCCGGTTAAAGGCGTTGAGCGAGCCGGCATAAACGGCAACGGCGCGCGCCTCGACAGGACTGAGCACATGGGCGAAGGCAGGGCTTACCCCCGCCCGCCCCATGGCGATCGATCGGTACAGAGCGGCGGCCGAGCCATCGCCATAGAGGGTGATGCGATCGGACAGGTTGGGCGCGCCGATCGCCGAATCGCCATAGCGGTCCTGCCCGTGACAGTCGTAACAGCCGCCCTTGCCGACATAGAGCGCCCTGCCGCGTCGCGCCGCCCCGGCATCGGCGGCGCGCCCCTGCCCCGCCAGCAGATATTGCACGACATCGCGAATCTCGCCGGGCCGGAGCGGCTTTATCGGCTCGGACCTGTAGGGATGCGGCGTTCCATAAGCGGGCATGGCGGCGAGGTTCCAGCCCTTGTCATCGCCGCCGCGAATGCCGTGAAGGACGATCCCCTCAATCTCCGACACCCGGCCGACGCCATAGAGATAATCGCCGTCGCGAAGATCGGGCACGCCCTTCACCCGATCGGCCTCCCCCTCGGGCCCATGACAGCCCGCGCAATGTATTGCGAACAGCGATCGGCCGAGCGGCAGCGCGATCCGCGCCAGGGCGGGATCGGCCAGAATCCGATCGGGATCGGCGCGCATCAGCCTGTCGAGTTGCCGATGCCGCCAGCCCCATTGGAGAAGCGCGCCCAGCAGGATGAGCGCGAGAAATGCCGCCGACAGAGGAAGCGCCCATCGGCACGCGCGTGGCATCATCTTTTTCTTTCGACTCTCGCCGGGCGGCCGCGCGGCGCGGGACGTGCCGACGCGGCATCGTTTTCATTGTCAACTTCGCCAATGAGAGCGGGCCGGCATGACGCGCAAGCAGATTACGGTTTTGCCGAGGTTCGATAACGTTCTGTAACGCCCTTTTGGAGCGCTTCGTTTCGGATCGTGAAACGGCGTTTCGCCCGGATGGACTTGGCGCGCCGGCGCTGGCTTGCTGCCGCCAAAGGGGCAGGAGCCGGCCAACGCCGGCTCCTGAAAGCAGGGCCGGCCTTATGTGCCCTTTGCAAGGGCCCGGCAGAACAGGGGAGAGCCCATGTCCAATCCGAAAGCGCCGTACGCCTATCCCGCCGATGCCGCGCGCGGGCCTCGCCCGCTGTGGCGCGCGCTGCTGCTGTCGCTGGGGGCAAGCAGCGCGATCGTGCCGGCGGGGATTGCCCTCGCGCAGAATGCCTCGCCCGCCGCGACGGCGCAGGTGGCCGCCGCCAGCGCGGCGGACGATATCATCGTCACCGGATCGCGCATCGCGCGTCAGGGGTTCGAAGCGCCCAATCCCGTCACCGTGCTCAATTCGCAGGATGTCGAGAAGCTGGGCCTCACCAACGTCGCCTCGGTCGTCAGCCAGTTGCCGCAGAACGCGCAGTTCACCGCGCCGACCAATGTCGGCCTCGGCAATTTCAATATCGGCGCGTCGCTCGCCAACCTGCGGGGCCTCAATCCCTTCTTCGGCACGCGCACGCTGACGCTGGTGAACAGCAAGCGCTTCGTGCCGACGACCGACACCGGCGCGATCGATCTCAACGTCGTGCCGTCGGTGCTGGTGTCGCGGGTCGAGACGGTGACGGGCGGCGCATCGGCCGTCTACGGTTCGGACGCGGTGGCCGGCGTGGTCAATATCCTGCTCGACACCACGCTCGAAGGATTCAAGGGCCAGCTCGATTACGGGCTCACCTTCCGGGGCGACGGCCGCAGCGTCCACGGATCGGCCGCCTATGGCACAGCCTTCGCCGGCGGGCGGGGCCATATCGTCCTCGGCGGCGAATATGAAAAGACCGCCGCGATCGGCGGCTGCGCCCAGGTGCGCGACTGGTGCCGCGACGGCGCGGGGATGTTCACCAACGGCGCTTATCTCGCCAACGGCCAGCCGCATTATATCATCGGCCCGAATGCCCGGAACGTCAGCTCGCGAACCGGGCTCTTTCCCTTCCTCAACATGCAGTTCAACGACGCGGGGACGGCGCTCATCCCCTACAATGCCGGGCAGTATGAGAATATCTTCGGCTTTCCCGCGCTGATTCAGGGCGGGGCGGACGAGACGCAGGGCACCTATGTGAACAATGCGCTACGCCCGCGCGTGAAGCATTATTCGCTCTACGGCCACGCCGAATATGACCTGACCGACAGCGTGAACGTCTATGTCGAAGGCTCCTATTACAAGAATGACGCCACCAACGTGCAGCCCGAGGCGGGGGCGAGCGTCTTCAGCAACGTCATCATGCCCGACAATGTCTTCCTGCCCGATGGCGTGACGCTGCCCGGTCCCCAGCCGTTCATCAGCGACGGATCGCTGCTGCCCGAGGTCGTCAATCATACGACCACCAAGACCTATCGCGGCGTGCTCGGCCTCAAGGCCGATCTCTTCGCCGATTGGGGGCTCGACGCCTATTACACCTACGGCCGCAGCGAGGTGCACGAGAATGTGGCGAACAGCCAGGTCAACAGCCTGTTCGCCAATGCGCTCGACGCGGTGGCAGGGCCCGACGGCACCCCGATCTGCCGGATCAACGCGACGCCGGGGCCGCTCAACGACCCAGCCTGCTCGCCGCTCAACCTGTTCGGCCTCAACGGCGGCAATGGCTGGGATAATAGCGCGGGCGCGGCTTATGCCTATCGCCTGCTCCATCAGGACGAAATCTATCAGCAACACGTCGTGTCCGCGAGCGTGCACGGCGATCTGTTCCAGGGCTGGGGCGCGGGGCCGATCGGCTTCGCGGCGGGCGGCGAATATCGGCACGAGAAGATCGTCACCACGCACAATATCGAAAACCAGCCATATTATTACGATTTCGCGCGCAATTTCGGCGCGCCCTATCACGGCAAGATGGACATTCTGGAGGGTTTCGCGGAAATCAGCGTACCGATCCTGAAGGACGTGCCTTTCTTCAAAAGCCTGTCCTTCGACGGCGCGATCCGCGAGACGCGCAACCGCATCGACGGCACCTCGGGCGACATCTATACGGGCATCTTCCCCGAATCGGAGGCCAACACTGTCGAATTCACGACCTGGAAGCTCAACGGCATCTGGGACGTGAACGACTGGATACGCTTCCGCGCCACCCGCTCGCGCGACGTGCGCGCGCCGAGCTTCTATGAGCTTTATTCGCAGAACATCGCCAATGGCGGCGGCTTCGGCACCGTCAACAATCCGGTGAAGGGCAGCGATCCGACGACGAACACCGATTCGATCCTCAGCCGCCACGGCGGCAGCAATGCCGGCTTGCGGCCCGAAAAGGCCGATACCTGGACGGTGGGCGCGGTGCTCACGGGCCACGACGCGCTGTCGGGCTTCCAGGCGTCGGTGGACTGGTATCAGGTGAAGCTGAAGGGCCCGATCTCGACGCTGGGCACGCAGAATGTCGTCAACGCCTGCTACAATGAGGGCGCCTATTGCGATCTGCTGCTCGGCACCGGCCTCGTCACCGGCGTCGGCCCGAACGGCACCGGCAGCGGCTATGCCGACATCACCGAGGTCGATGATTTCAACCAGAATCTCGGCACATACACGACGCGCGGCCTCGATCTGGAGGCCGATTACATCCTGCGGCTGCGCGGCGACGCGTCCGTCAGCCTGCGGGTGATCGGCTCCTACCTCTATGATCTGGTGATCGATACCGGGACGGGCGGGCCGGTCTACAATTATGCCGGGGTCAGCGGCCCGACGCCCGCCTTCGGCTATTACAACACTTCGCCCAAATGGCAGGGCAACGCCTTCCTCAGCTATTCGGACAAGGCGTTCACCGGTACGATCCAGGCGCGCTATGTCGGCCCGGGCAAGTTCGCCTTCCTCGACACCACCGACGGCGGCATCCCCTATGTCGCGCCGGGCGACCCGGGTTACGACCCCAGCCTGCCCAACAGCATCAACAACAATCATGTGAAGTCGGCGATCTATTTCAACCTGTCGGCCAGCTATCGCATCCCCTATGGCGGCGATGACGGCCACACGTTCGAGCTGTTCGGCCTCATCAACAACATCTTCGACAAGAAGCCGCCGGTCGCGCCGGGCGGGAACGGCTTCCCAACCAATCCCGTCTTCTTCGACACGATCGGCGCATCGTTCAAGGTCGGCGTGCGCGTCCGCTACTGATCCACAGCGCCCGGGGGAGGCGCTATGCCTCCTCCGCCTGCGGCCGGGCGGTGGCGATCAGCTTGTCAATCTTGCGGCCGTCCATGTCGGCGATCTCGAAGCGCCAGCCGTCGGCATCGAAGCTCTCGCCCGTTTCGGGCAGGTGGCGCAGCACCGCCAGCGCGAAGCCGGCGACGGTCGCATAGTCGCGATCCTCGGGCAGCGGAATGCCGAGCCGCTCGGCCATCGCATCGGCGGGGTAGGAGCCGGAAATCAGATAGCTGCCGTCCTCGCGCTCCACGAAGGGCGGATCATTGCCCTCGAGGTCCGACGCGAAGGAGCCTGCGATCGCCGAGAGCAGGTCCGCCGGCGAGACGATGCCTTCGAAATGGCCATATTCGTCGTGGACAAGCGCCATCGGCACCGCCGAATCGCGCAACGTCTCCAGCGCGTCCATCGCGTCCATCTGGTCGGGCACCACCGGCGCGGGGCGCATCAGCGCGAGCAGATCGTAGGGCTTGCCCTCGATCAGCAGCGGCAGCACGTCGCGCGTCTGGATGACGCCCAATATCTCGTCCACCGATCCGCGCGCGACGGGCATGCGGTTGTGCGGCATCGCGATCAGCATGGCGCGAATCGCCTCGGGCGTATCGTCGAGGTCGATCCACTCCACCTCGGTACGCGGCGTCATCACCTCGCGCACCGGCCGGTCGGCGAGCCGCACGACACCGGAGATGATCGCGCGTTCGCTCTCCTCGATCACGCCGGCGTGCGAGGCTTCGGCGACGATCAGGTGCAGCTCCTCGGCGGTCAGATGCTTGTCGGTTTCGCGATTGAGCCCGATGAGGCGGAAGATGAGCAGGCTCGACCGGTCGAGCAGCCAGACCACCGGCGCGGTGGCGCGCGACAGCCAGTACATCGGGGGGGCCATGATCGCGGCGATCTGTTCGGGCGCGCGCAGCGCGAACTGCTTGGGCACCAGCTCGCCGATGATGAGCGAAACATAGGTGGTGAGCGCGATGACGAGCGCGAAGCCCGCCTCGCGCGCCAGCGGCGCGGGAACACCGAGCCAGGCGAGCCGCTCGGCCACCGGCTCGCCTAGGCTCGCGCCCGAATAGGCGCCCGCGAGGATGCCGATCAGCGTGATGCCGATCTGGACGGTGGAAAGGAACTTGCCCGGATTGGAGGCGAGCTGGATCGCCGTCCGCGCGCCCTTGCGGCCCTTGTGCGCCATCGCCTGCAGGCGCGGCTTGCGCGCGGAGACGATCGCCAGCTCGGACATGGCGAACAGGCCGTTGAGCGCGATCAGCGCGGCGATCAACGCGACGTCGAGCCAGGGGAAGGGGTGCGGAGCGGGCGGCATGGCGCAGCGCCTTATTGACCGGTTTCTGTCGTGTCGACAACATCGCGATCATTCCGGGTTCAGCATGGATCGCGGAACTATCGCGGCGAGGAAGCGTCTTTCGGGCAATCCTCGGCAACAATAACGCCATAGAAAAGGGACAAATCCATGATCCTCTCGCACAGGCTCACCGGCACAGCGGCCGCGATCGCGCTGCTCGCCGCCACCGGCTGCACCACCGATCCGCAGACCGGCCAGCGTCATCTGTCGAAGGCGGCGATCGGCGCGCTCGCGGGCGCGGCGCTCGGCACCGGCACCGGCGCGCTCGTCGGCGGGCGGCATAACCGGACCGAGATGATCGTCGGCGCCGGCATCGGCGCGATCGCGGGCGGCGCGATCGGCGGCTATATGGACCGGCAGGAGCAGGAACTGCGCGCCAAGACAGCCGGCACCGATATCGACGTGATCCGCCAGGGCGACGATATCGTCCTCAACATGCCCGCCGGCATCACCTTCGCCACCAACAGCTACGAAATCCAGCCGCGTTTCAAGCAGACGCTCGACAAGGTGGCCGACACGCTGGCCCAATATAACCAGACCTATATCGACGTGTATGGCCACACCGATTCGACGGGCAATGACGCGATCAACCAGCCGCTGTCCGAAAATCGCGCGGCGGCGGTCGCCACCTATCTCGAAAGCCGCGGCGTCCAGCGCGCGCGCGTCGGCACGCAGGGCTTCGGCTCGACGAGGCCGATCGCCTCCAACGACACCGCCGAGGGCCGCCAGGCCAATCGCCGCGTCGAGATCAAGATCGTTCCCGTCACTGATACCGGGGCGTAAGCGGAAAGGGGACAATCCCTCGATCCTGCACGGAAGGAAAAGGCCGGGGGGCGATCCTCCGGCCTTTCCTTGGGTGATGTGGGGGCCGCATTCGGGCGTCGATCATGGGGGACGCCCCCACCCCAACCCCTCCCCTGAAGGGGAGGGGCCTCCGGTGCGTGCTTAGCTTGCCGCCGGGAGACGGAGGCGGACCTGGAGGCCGCCCAGATCCTCGCTCTCCTCAAGCGACACCGCGCCCTCGTAAATCTCCGCCACGTCGCGCACGATCGCGAGGCCGAGGCCGGTGCCGGGCTTGCCGGTATCGAGCCGCGCGCCGCGCTGGAAGAGCTTGTCGCGCTGCTCCGCCGGGATGCCCGGCCCGTCATCCTCGATGACGATGTCGATATGATCGGGATCGCGCTCGACCGTCACAAACACGCGGCTGCCGCCATATTTGGCGGCATTCTCGATCAGATTGCCGAGCATCTCCTCCAGATCCTGATGCTCGACATGGACCACCGCTTCCTTGTCGCCGGCCAGATCGATCGTGACGTGGCGGTGCAGGCGCGACACCGCGCGCTCGACCGCCTTCAGCGCCGGCCACACTTTCGAGCGGCTCTGCGCGCTGCCGCGCCGGCCGACGGCGCGCGCGCGGGCGAGGTGGTGGTCGACCTGCCGGCGCATCGTCGTCGCCTCGCGGATCACCGTATCGACGAGATCGGGGCTCTTGGCGGTCGCCTCGTTCATGATGACGGTGAGCGGCGTCTTGAGCGCATGGGCGAGGTTGCCCGCATGGCGCCGCGCTTCCTCCGCCTGCTTTTCATTGTGGCTGAGCAGCCCGTTCAGTTCCTCGACCATCGGCGCGATCTCGATCGGCATTCGCTCGTCGACGCGGCTGGCATGGCCGGTGCGCACCGCATTGATCTCGCGCCGTATCTTGCGCAGCGGCCACAGGCCATAGACCGCCTGCAAGGCCGACAGGATGACAAGCCCGAGGCCGAGCATCGCGAAGGAACGCACCAGCGTGCGGCGCAGGGCGGCGATCTGCTCGTCGAGCGCGGCGCGGCTCTGCGCGACCTGGAAGCGCCAGATGGTCTTCGACCCGGGCAGTCTTATGTCGCGCTCGACGACGCGCAGCGGCTCGTTGGGAAATTCGGTGCTGTCATAGACGTGGATGTCCCAGTCATGATGCGACAGCTTCACGTCGAGGAGGCGATCCCAGAGCGAGCGCGATCGGAACGGTTCGAATCCCGCGCCACTGATCTGATAGTAAAGGCCCGAATAGGGTTCGAGGAAGCGCTGGTCGGCGAGCGGGCGGTTGAAGCGCACCTCGCCCACCGGCCCGATTTCCGACGAGGCCGCCATAGCCGTCAGCACATATTCGAGCTGCGCATCGAAATTGCGCGTGATCGCCGACGTCAGCACCCTGTCCAGCGCCAGCCCGCCGCCGACCAGCAGGACGAGAATCCAGACCGTCGCCACCACGATCATCCGCCGGGTGAGCGATCCGGTGCTGCCCGGCAGGCGTCGCTTGCGGCGGCGGCTGTCGATCAGGATGACGACGCCGTCCCGCAGCCGCCAACGCATCTGGCGCATGAGCAGCGCGAGGCGCGGCAGCCGGAGAGTCATACGCCTATCCGTCAGGCCGCGGCCCCGTCCTCGGGATCTTCAAGGCTATAGCCGAGGCCGCGGATGGTGGTGATGACGTCGGGGCCGAGCTTCTTGCGGATGCGCGTGACGAACACCTCGATCGTGTTCGAATCGCGATCGAAATCCTGATCGTAAATATGCTCGATCAACTCGGTGCGGCTCACCACCTTGCCCTTGTGGTGGAGCAGGTAGGAGAGCAATTTATATTCCTGCGCGGTGAGCTTCACCGGCTCGCCAGCGAGCGTCACCTTGCCCGATCGCGTGTCGAGGCGCACGTCGCCGGCGGTCAGCTCCGACGAGGCATTGCCCGAGGCGCGGCGGATCAGCGCGCGCAAACGGGCGATCAGCTCCTCGGTCTGGAACGGCTTGGCGAGATAATCGTCGGCGCCCGCGTCCAGCCCCGCCACCTTGTCCGACCAGCTGTCGCGCGCGGTGAGGACGAGGACGGGCGTTTCCTTCCCCTCCTTGCGCCAGCGGTCGAGCACCGTCAGCCCGTCTATTTCGGGCAGGCCGAGATCGAGGACGATCGCGTCATAATTCTCGGTGGAGCCCAGAAAATGGCCGTCCTCGCCATCGGTCGCGAGGTCGATCGCATAGCCCGCCCCTTCCAGCGTCGCGCGAAGCTGGCGGCCGAGATTGGGTTCGTCCTCGACGATCAAAACGCGCATTCCTTCGTCTCCCCTGTCAGACGGCGCCGCGAACGGCCGCCAATGGCCGCATCATTCGCCCGAGCGGCGGATTATGCGGCCCGTGCGCCCATCCACGTCGATCCAGATCATGGTGCCCGCCCGCATGAACTTCATCCGATAGACGTTCGCGTCGGGATCATATTCCGGCCGGCCCAGATAGTCGCCCTGCACCTGCGACACCACATGTCGTTCGAGCTGCGGCAGCGGCTGGCTGCGCCCGCTGCGCACCGCATCGAGCGCGGCGTCCTGGTCGCGCCGATGGCCTTGCCCCGCCGCGACATCGGCACCCGCCACCATGACCACGCCCAGCGCGCAGCAGACCAACATGTGCTTCATCGACATGGGCTTGTGGCATAGGCAGGGGGGATTGAATAGGCCATGAATATAGGGGCGCCCCCTGCTCGGTTGAGCGCAACGCGCTTCGCCCTTATGGGACCGCGATGGCTGCCCCGATCCTCGCTTATGAATCGCTCGGTCTGATCCAGGGATCGGGCTGGCTGTTCCGCAACCTCGACATACAGGTGCAGCCGCGCGACCGGCTGGCGCTGATCGGCCGCAACGGCGCGGGCAAGACGACCCTGCTCAAGCTGCTCGCCGGCCGGATCGACCCTGATGAGGGACGGCGGACGATCGTGCCGGGCACGCGCGTCGTCCTGCTGGAACAGGAACCGTCGATGGCGGGTCATGCGACTTTGCGCGACTTCGCGCTCGCCGGTCCCGATGCGCCGCCCGCGCATGAGGTGGAAGCGATCGCCGACCGGATCGGGATCGACCTGGGCCGCGAGGCGGAAACCGCCTCGGGCGGCGAGCGGCGCCGGGCCGCGATCGCGCGCGCGCTGGCGCAGGACCCTGAGGTGCTTCTCCTCGACGAGCCGACCAACCATCTCGACATCGCCGCGATCGACTGGCTGGAGCAATGGCTGGAGCGCTTCACCGGCGCGTTCGTCGTCATCAGCCATGACCGCACCTTCCTCACCCGCCTCACCCGCCAGACGCTGTGGCTCGATCGCGGCGCGATCCGCCGGGCGGAGATCGGCTTCGGCGGCTTCGAGGCCTGGACCGAGAAGGTCTATGAGGAGGAGGCGCGCGCGGCCGAGAAGCTGGATGCCAAGCTGAAGCTCGAACTCCACTGGCTCCAGCGCGGCGTCACCGCGCGGCGGCGGCGCAATCAGGGTCGTCTCGCCAAGCTGAACGAAATGCGCGCGCAACGCGCCGCGATGATCGGGCCGCAAGGCGTCGCCAATCTGAAGACCGGCACCGACGACGTGCGCACCAAGACGGTAATCGACGCCGAGAATGTGGCGAAGCGGTTCGGCGATCGCACCGTGATCCGCGATTTCACGCTGCGCATCCAGCGCGGCGACCGGATCGGCATCGTCGGCGCGAACGGTGCGGGCAAGACCACCTTACTGCGCCTGCTGACCGGCGAATTGCCGCCCGACGAGGGGAGCGTCCGTCTCGCGAAGACGCTGGATGGCGTCATCATCGATCAGCAGCGCAAGCTGATGGCCCCCGACAAGCGCGTGCGCGATATCCTCGCCGACGGGGGCGACTGGATCGAGGTGCTGGGCGAGAAGAAGCACATCCAGGGCTATCTGAAGGATTTCCTGTTCGAGCCGGGGCTGGTCGATGCCCGTGTGAGCACGCTCTCGGGCGGCGAGCGTTCGCGCCTCCTGCTCGCGCGCGAGTTCGCGCGGCGCTCCAATCTTCTCGTCCTCGACGAGCCGACCAACGATCTCGACCTCGAAACGCTCGACCTGCTGCAGGAGGTGATCGCCGATTATGACGGCACCGTCCTGATCGTCAGCCACGATCGCGATTTCCTCGATCGCACGGTGACGGTGACGCTGGGGCTCGACGGTTCGGGCAAGGTCGATGTGGTCGCGGGCGGCTATGCCGATTGGGAGCGCAAGCGCGAGGTGGCGGCGCCCCGGCCGAAGAAGGCGTCTGCGGCACCCGTAAAGCCCGCCGCCGCCGCGCCGCGCACCAAGCTCAGCTACAAGGACCAGCGCGATCTCGATCGGCTGCCGGGCGAGATCGAGGCGCTGGAAGCGGCGATCGCGCGAGACGAGGCGGCGCTGGCCGATCCCGATCTCTATGCGCGCGATCCGGCGCGCTTCACCGCATTGACGGACGCGATCGACGACGCGCGCCGCCGCAAGGACGAGGCCGAGACGCGCTGGCTGGAGCTGGCGGAGAAAGCCGAAGCGCTGCGGTGAAACTTTGCCGGCACAGGTGAAACGACCCGCGCATTCGTGCGTTGTGGCCGCATGGCAGAGCTTCCCTATCCCGTGCTGCTCTTCTTCTTCGCGATGATCATCGTGTCGGTGGCGCTTGTCGTGATCGGCCTGAAGTTGCGCGGCAGTTTCTTCTTCGCGTCGCGGTGGAGCGCGCTGGGCTGGGCTATATTATGCGCCCTGCCCTTTTTCGCGAGCTACACCTACACGCACAGCTTCGAGCACAAGTCGCCCGAAGTGAGCGGGCCCGCGCCGCCGACGCCGCTACAGGCGCCACAGCGGCCAACAGGTTGAGGCGTCAGAAGCGCATCTCCTCATAGACGCGGGCGACATCGCCCCGCCACTCGCCATGATAACGGTCGAGCAGGCGTTGCGCCGGCGGCTTGCCCGTCGCCAGCACCTCGCGCAGCGGATCGAGGAAGCCTGATTCGGTGTCGCCTATCTCATTGCGCCGATCGCGCGCGGCAAGCCCTGCGCCCGCGATCTCGACGATCTGCTTACCCAGTTCCTGAAAGCTGCGCCCGCGCGGGCCGCGCGCCGCGAGGCCAAGGCGAGGCACCTCGTCGCGGATGCGGTGATGGTCCTCGATCGTCCAGTGCTTCACCTCGTCCCACGCCGCATCGAGCGCGGTTTCGTCGTAGAGCAGCCCCACCCAGAAGGCCGGCAGCGCGCAGATCGTGCTCCACGGCCCGCCGTCCGCGCCGCGCATTTCGAGGAAGCTTTTCAGCCGCACCTCGGGGAAGGCGGTGGACAGATGGTCAGCCCAGTCGCCCCGCGTCGGCTTCTCGCCCGGCAATACCGTCAGATCGCCCTTCAGGAAGTCGCGGAACGAATGCCCCGCCGCATTGATGTACCCTCCGTCGCGGAAGACGAAATACATCGGCACGTCGAGCATATAGTCGGCATAGCGTTCGTAGCCGAAGCCCTCCTCGAACACGAAGGGCAGCATGCCGGTGCGGTGCGGATCGGTGTCGGTCCAGATATGGCTGCGATAGGAGAGATAGCCATTGGGCTTGCCCTCCAGGAAAGGCGAATTGGCGAACAGCGCGGTGGCGAGCGGCTGAAGCGCGAGGCTGACGCGGAACTTCTTCACCATGTCCGCCTCGCTCGCATAATCGAGGTTGGTCTGGATGGTGCAGGTCCGCAGCATCATGTCGAGGCCGAGGCTGCCGACTTTCGGCATGTGATCGAGCATGATCGCATAGCGGCCCTTGGGCATGATCGGCAGTTCGTCGCGCCTCTTGTCGGGCCACATGCCAAGGCCGAGGAAGCCGAGGCCGAGCGTTTCGCCCACCGCCTTCACCTGATTGAGGTGCCGCCCCGTCTCGGCGCAGGTCTGGTGCAGATTTTCGAGCGGCGCGCCCGAAAGCTCAAGCTGCCCCGCCGGCTCCAGGCTGACATTGCCGTCGGGGCCGGCGAGCGCGATGACGTTGTCGCCCTCGTAAATCGGCTCCCAGCCAAACTGGGTCAGGCCACGCAGAAGATCGCGGATGCCACCTTCCTCGGCATAGGAAGGCGCACGATGATCGGCGATCCGATAGACGAACTTCTCATGCTCGGTGCCGATCCGCCAGCGTTCCTTCGGCTTTTCACCGCCCGAAAAGATCGCGATCAGATCGTCGCGCGTTTCGATCGGCGGGTCCGCCTCGGCGCTGATAGTGCGTGTGCTCATGGGCTGCGCCCATAATCGCAGATCGCCACCCCCGCCAGCCGCTAAGTTGCGAAAGTCGCGTCGCTCAGCCGCCCTTCCAGTCGCCCGCCGCCGCCATCCACAGTGTCACCGCCGCCACCGCCGCCGTATCGGCGCGCAGGATGCGCGGGCCGAGCGACAGACCGCGCGCCTGCGGCAGCGCCCGGATGGCCGCGCGCTCCTCTTCGGTGAAGCCGCCTTCGGGGCCGATCAGGATCGCCGCCGGCCCTGCCCGCGCGGCTTCGGCAAAGGGCGCGCCGCCTGCCTCGTCGGCGAAGAGCAGCACCCGGTCGGCGGGAAAGGCGCCCAGCAGCGCGTCGAGCTTTACCGGTTCGCCCAACGCGGGAAGCGCGGTACGGCCGCATTGCTCGGCCGCCTCGATCATATGCGCGCGCAGCCGGTCGAGATTGAGCCGATCGACGATCGTGCGCCGGGTGAGGACCGGCACGATGCGCGCGGCGCCCAGCTCGCACGCTTTCTCGAACACCCAGTCGATCCGGCCCTTCCTGATCGGCGCGACGAGCAGCCAGAGATCGGGCACCGCCTCGCGATCGGCCATTTTAGCCACGATCCGCACGAGCATGTCGCGCTTGCCGACATGCATTACCTCGGCCAGCCACTCGCCGGTGCGATCGTCGAACAGCCGCACCGGATCGCCCGCCTTTAGCCGCATCACCTTCGCCAGATAATGCGCCGCCGCGCCGTCCAGCGGCACCTCCGCCCCATCGGACAGCGGTGCGTCGATAAACAGGCGCGGCGTGCTGGCGGGCGGCCAGGCGGGGACGGCAGGCATGGACTGGCTCAGGTGGCGGGGCGCCAGGTCGATTCGAAACGGATCGGCTTGCCTTCGGCGCGATCGGCGAGGGTGTTTTCCCACATCACGCGCCGGCCGCGAATGATCGTGCCGATCGGCCGGCCGGTGAGCGTCATCCCCGTGAAGGGCGACCAGCCGCATTTGGAGGCGATCCAGCTTTCCTCGATCGCCCAGCGCGCCTTCAGGTCGACGATCGAGAAGTCGGCATCATAACCCGCCGCGATTCGCCCCTTGCCGACCAGCCCGAACACCCGCTGCGGCCCGGCCGAGGTCAGCTCGATCAACCGCTGGAGCGTCAGCCGCCCCGCCGCGACATGATCGAGCATCAGCGGCAACAGCGTCTGCACGCCCGGCATGCCGGAGGGCGAGGCGGGATAGGGTTTCGCCTTCTCCTCGCGGGTATGCGGCGCATGGTCCGATCCCATGACGTCGGGCACGCCCTGATTCAGCCCCGCCCACAGCCCCGCGCGATGCGCGCCCGATCGGATCGGCGGGTTCATCTGCGCGAAGGTGCCGAGGCGCGGATACGCCTCCTCGCCGGCGAGCGTCAGATGTTGCGGCGTCACCTCGCAAGTGGCGATATCCTTGTGGCCGGCGATATAATCGAACTCCGCCGGATTGCTGATGTGGAGGATATGGATGCGCCGCCCCGTCCTGCGGGCAAGCGCGATGATCCGACGTGTCGCGAGCAGGGCGCTCTCATCGTCGCGCCAGACGGGATGCGAGGCGGGATCGCCCTCGATCCGCTCGCCCACCCGCGCGTTCATCCGCGGCTCGTCCTCGGCATGGATCGCGACGCGGCGGCGGCCCGAGCGCAGCACGCGCTCCAGTTCCTTGTCGTCGGATACCAGCAGGTCGCCGGTGGACGCGCCCATGAAGATTTTCACCCCCGCCGTGCCGGGCAGCATTTCCAGCTCGGCAAGCTGGGGGGCGTTGGCGGCGGTCGCGCCGACATAGAAGGCATGATCGCACCACATCCGCCCTTCGGCGCGGCGGAGCTTGTCGGCGATCGCCTCGGCCGAATCGGTATTGGGTTTGGTGTTCGGCATCTCGAACACGGCGGTGACGCCGCCCAGCACGGCCGATCGGCTGCCCGATTCGAGATCCTCCTTCATCTCCAGCCCCGGCTCGCGGAAATGAACCTGGCTGTCGATCACGCCGGGCAGGATATCGAGGCCAGTGCAATCGATCGTCTCGCCCGCATCGCCCGTGATGCCGATCCCTGCGATCCGGCCGTCGCGCACGCCGACATCGGCCCGCGCCGGGCCGCCGGGCGTATGGACGGTGCCGCCCCGCAGGATGAGGTCGAATGTCGCGGGCATGGGGTTCTCCTTCACGTCGAAGCCGTTCCCCCGCCTTCGACCCGTGGAGGCGTCTAGTCAAATGCCGGTTTGCAAAGCGCGTATCGCGCGCTTACCTCCTGGCCATGGCCGCTACCACCCTTGCCGATCGTGCCGTCCTGCGCCTCTCGGGCGAAGATGTGCGCGGTTTTCTGCAAGGACTCGTCACTGCCGACGTCACCGCGATCACGCCCGAGGCACCGGGCTGGGGCGGGCTGCTGACGCCGCAGGGCAAGGTCTTGTTCGATTTCCTGCTCTGGGCCGAGGGGGACGATATCCTCCTCGATTGCGAAGCGGCGGAGGCCGAGGCGCTTCTCCGGCGCCTGTCGCTCTATCGCCTGCGCCGCCGGATCACCATCGTGCGCGATCTGGCGCGCGCGGTGCATTGGGCGCCGGCGGGCGACTCGGGCGTTCCCGATCCGCGGCTTGCCGCGCTCGGCCGGCGCTGGATCGACGCGCCGGGCGAGGCGGCGGAGGGCTGGCGCGAGCTGCGCCTGCTCCACGGCATCGCCGAAGGCGTGGCCGAACTTGGCAGCGACAAGACGCTCTGGCTGGAGGCGAATGCGCGCGAGCTGAACGGCGTCAGCTTCACGAAGGGCTGCTATGTCGGGCAGGAGAATACCGCCCGCATGCATCATCGCAGCAAGGTGAACCGCCGCCTGCTCGTTTTCCATGCCGACGGCGATCCGGGCGATGCGGCGCGCATCTATTATCCCGACCTCGGCCTCGCCGTGGCGCAGGTGCGCGTGGAGGCGATCGCACCACAAATGGTGTTGGGCGGCGTCGCGGCGCGCCCGATCGTCCCCCCCTGGCTGGCTGAGGCTCTGGCGGTCCCTTCCGAACAAACGCAATAAAACTTTCTGGTTGCTGACGGACGAGTTCAGCCTTCACTCAGTTGTCCTGCCCTATTCAGGCGGCGAAGGTGGCATCGGCCGCCTCGACGCCAAGGAGTTGGCCGACATGCGTAGTAAACGGAACAAGATCGCCCTGATCCTGCTCGCCGCGTCCGTTGCTTTTCCCGCCGCCGCGCAGAACAGGCAGGACGAGGGCCGACATGGCCATCAGCAATATCGCGAGCAGCAGCAGCGCCAGCCGCAGCAGCGCCAGCCGCACTATCAGCGCCAGCCCGGCCTACGCGAGGCGCCGGTCCGCGCCATGCCCCAAAGCCGCCCCGACCGGAGCAACTGGCAGGCGCAGCGTCAGGCCGAGCCCCAGCGTCGCGACTGGAACGATCATAGCAATCGCGGCCCGGACCGCCGCGACTGGAACAATGGCCGCAACGATCGCGGACAGGACCGCCGCGGCTGGGATGGACGCGACAATAACCGCCCTGTTTATGGCAGCCGCCCCGATAACCGGAACTGGGATCGCGGCAGGAATGACGGCCGCCGCTGGGACAATGGCTGGCGGAACGATCGCCGCTATGATTGGCGAAGCTACCGGTCGGCGCATCGCGATCATTACCGCCTGCCCCGCTATAGCGCTCCGCGCGGCTACCGGTATCGCGTCTGGTCGCCCGGCTATAGGCTGGAGCCCTTCTTCTACGGCAGCAACTACTGGATCTCCGATCCGTGGGCCTATCGCCTGCCCCCGGCTTATGGCCCTTACCGCTGGGTGCGCTATTATGACGACGTGCTGCTCGTCGATGTCACCAACGGCATGATCGTCGACGTCATCCGCGACTTCTTCTGGTAAGTCCGCGCGAGGCGGGCTCCCACTGGCCCGGGGCGGAAACGCTCCGGGCTTTCTTTATGTCGGAATGCACAAGGCTTTCATTTTGCTGACGAATATATTTCCGCACGGTTCAGCATGGCGGGCGGATAAACGGGCCCTCAACGACAAGTCGGGCGTTGGAACGCCTGCCGATTTGAGGAGGTGCAACAATGCATAAGATATTCATAACCGCGCTGGCCGCCGTAGTGGCCGTTCCCACGATCGCATCGGCGCAAACGGGCGAGCTTCGGCGCGATCGTCAGGAACTTCGTGAGCAGCAGCGCGATCTGCGCGACGCCCAGCGGCACGGCACCCGCCACGACGTGCGCAACGAACGGCGCGACGTTCGCGAGGCGCGGCGCGAATATCGCGAGGACTGGCGCGACTATCGCAACAAACATCGGCAGATATATCGTCGCCCCGCTTATGTCGGGCCACGCGGCTATCGCTATCGCGTGCTGACCCCAGGCTATCGTCTGCCGCCGGCTTATTACGGCTCGCGCTACGTGATCGTCGATCCGCACCATTATCGCCTGCCGCGGGTGAGCGGGCATGAGCGGTGGATCCGCTACGGCAATGACGTCGTGCGCGTCGACACCCGCACCGGTCGGGTGCTGGAGGTGCATCAGCGCTTCTTCTTCTGATCCGCCTCACCGGATCGTCCGACGGCCCGCGAGGTTTCCGCCTCGCGGGCCGTTTGCGTTTCAGGCGCCGATCGCTTCAGCGATCAGCCGCCGCGAGTTGGGGATGCCGTAGAGGCGGATGAAGCTGCCCATGCGCGGCCCCTGGCTCGACCCCAGCAGCGTTTCGTAGAGCGCCTTGAACCAGTCTCGCAGCGGATCGAACCCGGCCGCCTTGCCTGCCTCATAGACCTCATACTGGATCGTCTCGGCGTCGGCGTCGGCGGGCAAAGCCGCCAGCCGCACGTCAAGATCGGCGAGCGCCGCCGCCTCCCGTGCGTCGGGCTTGCGCCGCACCAGCGTCGGCGCGACGAAATCGCGATGATAGGCCAGCGCGTGGCCGATCAGCCGATCCAGCTCGGGCCATGATTCGGGGGTCGCATCGGGCACATAATTGCCGAGATAGGCCCAGACCCGCCGCGCATCGGCCTCGCCCAGCACGCCGACAAGGTTGAGCAGCAGACCGAAGCTCACCGGCAACCCCGCGTCGGGCACCGCGCCATTATGGATATGGTGCACCGGATTGCCGAGTTGCTGGGGCAGTTCCTGCGTCGGCCAGAGCGCGCGTGACTGCCAATAATCGTCCACCGCGCGCGGGATCACGCCCATGTGAAGCGACTTCGCCTTCTTCGGCTCGCGATAGATATAATAAGCGAGGCTCTCCTCCGGCCCATAGGTCAGCCATTGTTCGATGCTGAGGCCGTTGCCGCGAGACTTGGAGATCTTCTCGCCCTTCTCATCGAGGAACATCTCGTAATTGAAGCCCTCCGGCGGCCGCGCGCCCAGCACGCGCGCGATCTTGGACGATTGCGTGACCGAGTCGATCAGGTCCTTGCCCGCCATCTCATAATCGACGCCCAGCGCCATCCAGCGCATCGCCCAGTCGACCTTCCATTGCAGCTTGGCCTTTCCGCCCAGGATCGATTGCTCGATCAGGTCGCCGTCATCCTCGAAGCGGACAATGCCCGCCCCGGCATCGACCACCTCGACCGGCACTTGCAGGACGATCCCGCTCTTTGGGCTGATCGGCAACACGGGCGAATAGGTCGCCCGCCGCTCGGCGCGCAGCGTCGGCAGCATCACGTCCATGATCGCGTCGAACCGCTGGAGGACGAGCTTCAGCGCCTCGTCGAACCGGCCGCTCGTGTAGCAATCGGTGGCCGAGAGGAATTCATATTCGAAGCCGTAGCGATCGAGGAAATCGCGCAGCATCGCATTATTGTGGTGCGCGAAACTCTCATATTTGCCGAACGGATCGGGAATGCGCGTCAGCGGCTCGCCGATATGCTCGGCCAGCATCGCCTGATTGGGCACATTGTCGGGCACCTTGCGCAGCCCGTCCATATCGTCGGAAAAGGCGATCAGCCGGGTCGGCACGTCGGACAGCGCCTCATAAGCGCGGCGCACCATCGTCGTGCGCAGCACCTCGTTGAACGTGCCGATATGCGGCAGGCCCGATGGGCCGTAGCCCGTCTCGAACAGGACATAACCCTTTTCCGGGACGCCGCCATTCTTGTTGGCCGGATAGCGTTTCAGCAGCTTGCGCGCTTCCTCATAGGGCCAGGCCTTGCTCGCGAGAGCGGCGACGCGCAGTTCGTTTGCCATCTGTTCCTGTATTCTGTAGTCCATGAGGAGAAGGTTGCCTTAGTGCATGCTCGCCAAGCGTGGAAAGCGCTTTCCGGGCGCTGCGCCGGGGCACGATGCCGGCGGTCCCACGCGAAGGCGCTTATGTCGCACACTGCCCCTCTCCTCCCGGCGCTTCGCGTCAGGCGACTCGATCCTTTGTTCGAGCGGCAGCTCTACGTCGCCCGGCCGGGGCTTGCGGCGCTTCCCCCGGGCACGCTCGCGGTCCTCGCGGTGGTGGGGGCGCAGGCCTGCTCGATCGCGCTGCTGCTCTGGGCCTTATGGTGGCCGACGCCGGGCACGAACGCGCAGCTCATCTTCGCGCTCTCGGGAACGGCGGTACTTGCGGGGATCGTCGGCGGCATCGGCTGGCTGCTCCTCCGCCGCTATCCCGGCGTTGCACTCGGCCTGCTTCGCGCGCCCTTCATCCGGCTGACCGTCACCGACCAGCGGCTGATCTGGAGCCTTCCCGGCAATGGCGACCCGCTGATCGAGATCGCGCGCGAGCGGGTGGTGGGCGCGATACTCGGCACGGTGGACCGGCGCGGCCGGGGTAGCGCGGCGTTGATCCTCGTACCCGGCGATCCCTCCGCCGATGTCGACGGCAATATCCATTTCGATTGCCTGCCCGACGTTCTCCGCTTCGTCGCCGCCTTCGATCGGTGAACCCTTTCCCGCCCGAGTCGGCCGGTCTGCTCTGGCCCGCGCTGCACGCCACCCATGGCGGCATCTGGCTCGCCTCGCCCTCGGGCGAGGTGCGCGCGATCGGGCGGGGGGAGGCGATCGCGCGCGCCGCCGAAACGCCGACGATCCTGCTCAACGCGCCGGTGGTCGGCAGCCGACTCGGCAATGGCGAATTGTCAGGGCTGGACTTGCTGGAACTGTTCGCCTTCGTTCATCCCGCGCGCTTCGCGGTGCCGACGCCTGCCGGTATGGCGCGCGCGCTGGGGCTGGAGCCACCCGCCTCGGATGCAGAGGCGGCTCCTTTCCTGCTCCGCGCCGCCGCCACTTTGCTGTCGCGACTCGACGATCCCGACTGGCCGGAGCGGGAGGGCGCCTGGTCGGCGGCGCAGGCGCTGCTCCGGCTGCGCTGGCCTTGGGCGGTCGCGCTGACCGACCGGATCGCCCGGCCCGAGCGGGGCGAGCGCTGGCTCTTCTCGCGCCTGCCCGAATGGGAGGAGGCGCCGCCGCGTCCGCAGCCCCGCTCCGTTATGCTGGAGGAGGAGGAGACGCTCGCCCGTCTCGCGCGCCTCGTCGGCGAAGGCGCCGAAACACGCGAAGGGCAACGCGCTTATGCCGCCGCCGCCGCGCGCGCCTTCGATCCGCGCGAGCGCGAAGGCCGCCCGCATCTTTTGCTAGCCGAGGCAGGGACGGGAATCGGCAAGACGCTGGGCTATCTCGCCCCCGCCGCGCTCTGGGCCGAGCAGGCAGGCGGCGCGGTCTGGCTCAGCACCTATACCAAGGCGCTCCAGCGCCAGCTCGACGGCGAGACGGCGCGCCTCTTTGCCGATCCCGCCGAGCGGCGCGCGAAGGTCGTCGTGCGCAAGGGGCGCGAAAATTATCTCTGCCTCCTAAATCTGGAAGATGCGCTGCAAGGCGGTTTTCAGGGTCGCGCGGCGATCCTCGCGCAGCTTGTCGCGCGCTGGGCCGCCTATAGCCGCGACGGCGACATGGTGGGCGGCGACCTGCCCGGCTGGCTTCCCACCCTGTTCCGCCGCGCGGGCGCGACCGCGCTGACCGACCGGCGCGGCGAGTGCGTCTATGCGGGCTGTCCGCACTACCGCAAATGCTTCATCGAACGCTCCGCTCGCGCCGCCGAGGGGGCCGATCTCGTCATCGCCAATCATGCGCTGGTCATGCTGCTCGCCGAACGGCGGCAGGGCGAGGGCGCGCCGCTTGCCCGACTGGTGTTCGACGAGGGGCATCATCTGTTCGACGCCGCCGATTCCACCTTCTCCGCCGCGCTGACCGGGCAGGAGGCGATAGAGCTTCGCCGCTGGATCATCGGCCCCGAATCGCGTGCGCGCGGCCGCCGCCGGGGCCTGTCGGCGCGTCTTTCCGATGTCGCTTCCTATGACGAGGAAGGGGCGCTGGCGATCGAGGACGCCTGCGCCGCCGCCAGGGCGCTGCCAGCCGACAGCTGGCTCGGCCGTCTTGCCGAGGGCCTGCCGCTCGGGCCGATCGAGCGCCTGCTCGATGCGGTGCGCGCGACCGTTTATGCGCGCGCCTCGGCGCAGGACGCCGGCTACGGGCTGGAAACCGAGGCCGCGATTCCCGACGCGCCGCTGATCGAAGCCGCCGCGCCGGCAATCGAGGCGCTGGAGGCACTCGTCCGGCCGCTCTCCCGGCTGGCGCGGCGGCTACAGGCGCTGGTCGAGGACGGGCCGGACTGGCTCGACGGCCCCGCCCGCGCGCGGATCGAGGGGGCATTGGCGGGGATCAGCCGGCGCACGCAATTGCTGGCCGCGTGGATAGCGCTGCTCGGACGGCTCGGCGGGCCGGCCGATCCCGATTTCGTCGATTGGCTGGCGGTCGATCGGATCGAGGGGCGCGAATATGATATCGGCCTCCATCGCCACTGGCTCGATCCCACCCGCCCGCTGGCGGAGGTGGTGCTGAAGCCGGCCCATGGCGCGATCGTCACCTCGGCCACGCTGCGCGGCGGCGGCGCGGCGGGCTGGGACATCGCCGAGGCGTGCACCGGCGCGCTTCACCTCGAAAGCCCCGCGCGCCATTTCGAGGCGGCCAGCCCTTTCGATTATGCCGAACGCTCCGAAGTGCTGATCGTCACCGATATCAAGCGCGGCGACCTGCCCGCGCTGGGGCAGGCCTATGCCCGGCTGATCGAGGCGGCGGGCGGCGGCACGCTGGGCCTGTTCACCGCGATCCAGCGGCTGCGCGCCGTCCATGCGCGCATCGCCGATCGGCTGGCGCATCAGGGCCTGCCGCTTTACGCCCAGCATGTCGATCCGATCGATACGGGTACGCTGGTCGATATCTTCCGCGACGATCCGCGCGCCAGCCTGCTCGGCACCGACGCACTGCGCGACGGGGTGGACGTGCCCGGCCGATCGCTGCGGCTGGTGGTGATGGAGGGGGTGCCCTGGCCGCGCCCCACCGTGCTCCACGCCGCGCGCCGCGCCGCCAATGGCGGCACCGCTTATGACGACCGGGTGGTGCGCGCGCGCTTGGCGCAGGGGTTCGGCCGGCTGCTGCGCCGCGTCGACGACAAGGGGCTGTTCGTACTGCTGTCGGCGGCGACGCCGTCGCGCTTGCTGGATGCGTTTCCGCCGGGCGTTCCGATTACGCGGCTGCCGCTCGACGATGCTATCGCGCGCGTCGCATCGCGCCTATCTTTTGAAACACGCTTGCGGCATCAGGCGCCGGAGGATCGGATTTCGGGATAAAGATGAAACGGCTGAGCCTGCTCCGTCATGCCAAATCGGGTTGGGACGCGCCCGCCACGCGGGACTTCGATCGCGGCCTGAACGCGCGGGGCCGGCGCGGCGCGCGGACGATGGGGCGTTATTTGCGCGACGAAGGGCTGGCCTTCGACCGCGTCGTCGCCTCTCCCGCGGTCCGCGTCACCGAGACGCTCGACGCGCTGGAGGAAGGCTATGGCGACGCGCTCGTCCCGCATTTCGAGCCGCGCCTCTATCTCGCCTCGGCGGCCACGCTCATCGACCAGATCCACGAGACGCCCGACGAAGTCGAAAGCCTCCTGCTCTCGGGTCACAATCCGGGCATGGAGGAGGTGATCCTGCTGCTTGCGCCCGACGGGGACGAAAGCGGCCTGCGCGATTCGGTGGAGGAGAAATTCCCGACCGCCGCCTTCGTCGAACTGCAATTCGACGTCGAGCATTGGGCCGACGTAACGCCGGGAAGCGGCCGCCTCTCCCGCTTCATGCGGCCCCGCGACCTCGATGCGGCGCTGGGGCCGGAAGCACGGGATTAGGGCCGCCCGCCTCCTCTTTCCGTCATTCCGGCTTTCGCCGCGTGACGGGAGGGAGCACTTCATGTCCTGATCGTTTCCGGCGGCGTTTCGTTACGCGAACGCAGCGCCCCCCGATCGTCAGCCTGCCTGCCGGTCTTCGTCCAGTGCCCGGACGAGTGTATCGCGGATCGTGCGAATCCGGGGGAGCAACGCGGCGTCCGGCGTGGGCCGGGGCGGAGACGCCTCGACAGGCGCGCCGTTTTTCGCGGCCAGCACCTGCTGCACCCCCTTTATCGTATAGCCTTCGTGGTGGAGGAGCTGATGGATGCGGCGTACCAGCGCGACGTCCGACGGGCGATAATAACGCCGGTTTCCGGCGCGCTGGAGCGGGCGCAACTGCGGAAAGCGCGTTTCCCAATAGCGCAGGATATGCTGGGCGATGCCCAATTCCTGCGACAACTCACCGATAGTCCGGAATGCCTCGTCGGCCTTGTCCAATATCGCTCCGCCTTTCCACTCGTCAGCCGGCGGCGACGATGCGATCGCGCATCATCTGGCTGGCACGGAAGGTCAGCACGCGTCGCGGCGCGATCGGCACTTCCACGCCGGTCTTGGGGTTGCGCCCCATCCGCTCGCCCTTGTCACGCAGGACGAAGCTGCCGAAGCCCGATATCTTGACGTTTTCGCCACGCGCCAGCGCATCGGCCATATGGCCTAATATTTGTTCGACGAGGGCGGCGGATTCCGCGCGCGACAGGCCGATCTCGCGATAGACGATCTCGGCCAGCTCGGCTCTCGTCAACGTTCCGGTTTCCGCCATGAAGCTCCACCTCCGGTCCGGCTCCCAGCTTTTCAGTGTACTGCCTTAACTGCTCCGCGCAAAGGGCTGAATCGGCGGGAATGCTCTCAATATCGGACAGTCGCCGCGCCCCAGGTGAAGCCGCCGCCCATCGCTTCGAAGACGATGATGTCGCCACGCCTGATTCGCCCGTCGCGCACGGCGGCGTCGAACGCCAGCGGCACGGAGGCGGCGGAGGTGTTGGCATGCTGGTCCACCGTCACCACCACCTTCTCCGGCGCGAGCCCCAGTTTGCGCGCCGTCGCGTCAAGGATGCGGCGGTTCGCCTGATGCGGCACCACCCAGTCGACATCGGCGACGCCAAGCCCCGCGCGCTCCAGCGCCTCGCCCAGCACCTGCGCCAGCTTCACCACCGCATGCTTGAACACCTCGGGCCCGCGCATCCTGACCTTGCCGACCGTGCCCGTCGTCGACGGGCCGCCATCGACATAGAGCAACTGGTTATGCCGCCCGTCGGCATGGAGCGCGACGGAGAGAACGCCACGATCGCCGCCCTCCTCGGCCTTCAGCACCACCGCCCCGGCGCCGTCGCCGAACAGGACGCAGGTACTCCGGTCTTCCCAGTCGAGGATGCGGCTGAAGGTTTCGGCGCCGATCACCAGTGCGGTGTCGGCGGTGCCGCCGCGGATCATGCTCTCGGCGACCGAAAGCGCGTAGAGAAAGCCCGAGCAGACGGCGCCCACGTCGAACGCGACGCAATCGTCGATACCCAGCGCCGCCTGGACGAGCGTCGCGGTGGCGGGAAAGGTCTGGTTGGGGGTCGCGGTGGCGAGGACGATCAGCCCCACCTCGCGCGCATCGATCCCGGCGGCGGCGAGCGCCTGGCGCGCCGCATCGGTGGCGAGCGAGGCGGTCGTCTCGCCCTCGCCGGCGATATGGCGATAACGGATGCCCGTCCGCTCGACGATCCACGCGTCCGACGTGTCGACCGTCTCGGCCAGCTCGTCGTTCGACACGCGGCGGACGGGCAGCGCCGATCCCGTCCCGGCGATCACCGCGCGGCGACCGGTGAAGGCTGCGTTCATGCCGCGACGCCGTCCGCATGCGCGCGAACGCGGTCGAGATCCTCGGTGATGCGGCGCGTGATGTCGTGGGTGGCGAGCCGCGTCGCGACACCGATCGCATTGGCGATGCCGTTGGCGGTCGCGCCGCCATGGCTCTTCACGACGATGCCGTTCAGACCGAGGAAGACCGCGCCATTATGGTTGTTGGGATCGAGATGGTGGCGCAGCAGGTCGGTCGCCGGGCGCGAGATCAGGAAGCCCAGCTTCGAACGCAGCGAGCTGGTGAAGGCGCGGCGCAGCAGATCGGTCACGAAGCGGGCGGTGCCTTCGATCGATTTCAGCGCGATATTGCCCGAAAAACCGTCGGTCACGACGACGTCGACCTCGCCGCGCTCCAACCGGTCGCCCTCGATGAAGCCTTCGAAACGCAGGTGCGGCAGGTTCGCGGCGCGTAGCTGCGCGGCGGCGTCCTTCAGCTCATCGGTGCCCTTCATCTCCTCGGTGCCGATGTTGAGAAGGCGGACACGCGGGCTTTCGACGCCCAGCGCCGCGCGCGAATAGGCCGCGCCCATCACCGCGAACTGGACGAGGTTGCGCGCATCGCATTCGGTGTTCGCACCGAGATCGAGCATCACCAGATCATGTTCGCCAAGGGTAGGCAGGCGCGCGGCGAGCGCGGGCCGATCGATGCCGTGCATCGTGCGGAGCGCCAGCTTGGCCATCGCCATCAGCGCGCCGGTATTGCCGGCGGAAACCGCCGCATCCGCCTCGCCCGCCTTTACCGCGGCGATGGCAAGGCCCATCGAGGTCTTGTGCGCGCGCCGGATCGCCTGGCTGGGCTTGTCCTCGCCCGACACCGCCTCGGGCGCCGGTGCGATCTCGCTCGCCTCCTGCAAGGCGGGATGGCGCGCCATCTCGGCACGCAACCGCTCTTCATCGCCGACAAGGCGGAACCGCAGGCGCGAATCAGCCGCGAGGGCGATTGCCGCCCCCTCGATCATCGTAACGGGCCCGCCATCGCCGCCCATCGCGTCGATCGCGATTCTCGGCCCCTCTTGCACCTGGCAGGTCCCTCCAGTGAGCCGCTGGCTCAGGCTTCGACGGCTATGATCTCGCGGCCATTATAATGACCACAGGCATTGCACAGATTATGCGGGCGCTTCAGCTCGCCGCAATTGGGGCATTCCTGGAACGCCTCGACGCTCAGCGCGTCGTGGCTGCGCCGCATGTTGCGCCGGGACGGCGAAGTCTTTCTCTTAGGGACGGCCATATCGGCACCTGTTCCAATGTTTGACGGTCAAAAAAATAGTGCGACGAGCTTTACCGGGAGCGCACCGCGAGCCATGAGGCTTGCGGACGCGGGCGGCCAGGCTCGTCGCGGACGTGACGCCCTATAGCGATTCCGCCCCGGGTTGCAAGGGCGCGTGCCGACGGGCGCATCCGGTGGGAGAATGCAATCGATGATTTTGCCGATCACCCTGACCATCGCGGCGGCGGCCACGCTCATCAATATCTGGCTCGCGCTGCGCTCGGGCCGGGTGCGCCGGCCGCCCGCACCCGAAGGAGAAGGCCGCGTCGATCCGAAGCTCGCCGCGCGGCTGCGCGCGCAGGCCAATCGCGCGCAGAGCAATTTCACCGAATATACGCCCTTCTTCCTGATCCTGCTCGGCCTGGTCGAGCTGGCGCGCGGATCGGCGCTGTGGCTGTGGGGCGTGTCGATCGTCTACATCCTCGCGCGGCTGATCCACGCCTTCGGCATGGACCGTCCCGCCCCGAACCGGCTGCGCTCCACCGGCCTGTGGCTTACTTATATCGTGCTCGTCGGCCTCGCCGCCTATGCTCTGTCGATCCCCTATCTCGAAGGGCCTGTCCACAGCCTCTGATCATCACCCCGGCGGAAGCCGGGGGCCTATGGACCCGGCTCGCGCAATGACGGATCGATTCGCCATCCGTGGATTCCGACTTTCGTCGGAATGACGGCGGGGCAGTGGTTACGCCAGCGCCGAATCGCCGACGAAGGGGTTGCCCGCGCGCTCATGCGCGAAGGTGGACATCGGCCCGTGCCCCGGCACGAAGGCGGTGTCCCCGCCCAGCGGCCAGAGCTTGCCGGTGATTGCCGCGATCAGATCGGCATGATTGCCCATCGGGAAATCGGTGCGCCCGATCGATCCCTGAAACAGCACGTCGCCCACCAGCGCCAGCCGCGAGTCGGGATGATGGAAGACGACATGGCCCGGCGTATGGCCGGGGCAGTGGAGCACATCGAGCACGAGTTCGCCCACCGTCACCCGGTCGCCGTCCACCAGCCAGCGATCGGGCTCGAAGGGTTGGCCCTCGATCCCGAAGACACGCCCATCATCGCCGAGCCGCGCGATCCAGAAGCGATCGGCCTCATGCGGCCCTTCGATCGGCACGCCCAGTTCCTTGGCCAATATGCCGGTGCCGCCGCAATGATCGATATGGCCATGGGTGACGAGCAATTTTTCGATCGTCACGCCGCGCGCCGTCGCCGTCGCCTTCAGCCGGTCGAGATCGCCGCCGGCGTCGACGAAGGCCCCGCGCATCGTCTTCGTGCACCAGATCAGCGAGCAATTCTGCTGAAAGGCGGTGACAGGAATGATGACGGCCTGAAGCGGCGGCGGGGCGGTCTGGATCATGCTTTTCTAGATGCCGATTCGCGCGGCGAACACAAGCATTGCGCGCCCGAGGGCAGACGGGGCTTGCGTCAGGCCCCTTTTGCGCGGCAACGGGACGGCCGATGATCGACACGGCCACCCCTTTCGTCCTGATTGACGACGCCAGCGACGGCGGCAGCGCGCGCCTCTATCGCGCGCCGCGCGAGATCGTCGTCGCGCACGAGCCGGCGGAGGTGGCCCCCGCTTTGGCCCGTCTGCGCGCCGCCCAGGCCAAAGGACGGCATGCCGCCGGGTGGATCGGCTATGAGGCCGGCCACGCGCTTGAGCCGCGCCTCGCAAGGCTCGCGCGCGGCGATGCGGCGATGCCGCTGCTGTGGTTCGGCCTGTTCGATGATATCGCGCGGCTTTCGGCCGAAGACGTGGCGGCGCTGCTTCCCGATCCGGCGGGCGCCTGGGCCGGGGCGATCCGGCCGCGCATCACCCGCGAGGCCTATGAGGCGGCGGTGGCGCGCGTCCTTGCCTATATCGCAGCAGGCGACATCTATCAGGCCAATCTGAGCTTCCGGTCCGACGTGGCGGTGCTCGGCCACCCGCTCGCCCTCTATGCCGGCTGGCGTGCCGCGAGCCGCGCGGCGTGGGGCGGCGTGGTGTGGAGCGGGCGGCACTGGCTGCTGTCCGCCTCGCCCGAGCTGTTCTTCACGCTGGAGAAGGGGCGGCTCACCGCGCGGCCGATGAAGGGCACCACGCCGCGCGGCGCCGATGCCGCCGCCGATGCCGAGGCCGCGCGTCGCCTTGCCGCCCATCCGAAGGAACGGGCGGAAAATCTGATGATCGTCGATCTGCTGCGTAACGATCTTTCGCGCGTCGCGACCCCCGGCAGCGTCGCGGTGCCGGCGCTGTTCACGGTCGAAACCTATCCCACGCTCCACACGCTCACCTCCACCGTCACCGCCACGCTGGCGCCGGGCCGCGACGCGGTGGACGTGATCGAGGCGATCTTCCCCTGCGGATCGGTGACGGGCGCGCCCAAGATCCGCGCGATGGAGATCATCGACGAGGTGGAGGCCGACGCGCGCGGCCCTTATACTGGATCGATTGGATGGCTTGATCCGGCAGGAGATGCGGCGTTCAATGTCGCGATCCGCACGCTTGCGATGGAGGAAGGGGATGCCCATGCGGCCATCGGCCTGGGCTCGGCGGTGGTTGCCGACTCGACGGCGCCGGCCGAATGGCGCGAATGCCTCGCCAAGGGGGCGTTCGTGAACGCCGGGCGACGCGCGTTCGACCTGATCGAGACGATGCGTTTCGACGCGGCCGACGGGATCGCCGATCTCGACCGGCATCTGACCCGGCTCAAAGCCTCGGCCGATGCGTTCGGCTTCACCTTCGATCGCCATCATGCCCGCAACGAGCTGCAGGCGGCCACCTTCCGCCTGCGCGCCGACAGCCGTGTGCGCCTGCGCCTCTCGCCCAGCGGCGTGCTGGCGATCGAGGTGCGGCCGCTGCCGCCGCTGCCGCCCACGCCGGTGACGGTGGCGGTGCGGCCGCGCCCCCTCGCGTCCCACGACATCCGCCTCCTCCACAAGACGAGCGAGCGCGCCTTTCACGACGACAGCCGGCGGGTGGCAGGCATGTTCGAAGTGGTCTACACCGATGCCGGGGGCTTCCTCACCGAAGGCAGCTTCACCAATGTGTTCGTGGAGCGCGGCGGTCGCCTTCTCACGCCGCCGCTCGCGCGCGGGCTGCTGCCCGGCGTGCTGCGCGCGCGCCTGCTCGACGAGGGACGCGCGGTGGAGGCGGACCTGACGCCCGCCGATCTCGCTGGCGGTTTCCTGATCGGCAATGCACTGCGCGGGCTGATCCCGGCGCGTCTTGCCGCCGCATAGAAGCCGTTGCGGCAGTGCACCAGAGAAGGCTATAGCGCCCCCGCTCTTTGCCAGATGGGGATTCCCGATGACCTTCACGTCGGCCGCGCTCGGCCGCATCAAGCCTTCGGCCACGCTCGCCATGACGACGCGGACGCTCGAACTCAAGGCGCAGGGAGTCGACGTGATCGGCCTCGGCGCGGGCGAACCCGATTTCGACACGCCTGATTTCGTCAAGCAGGCCGCGATCGCCGCGATCGAAGGGGGCAAGACCAAATATACCAATGTCGACGGCACGGCGGAGTTGAAGGCCGCGATCGCCGCCAAGTTCAAGCGCGACAACGGGCTAGACTATGCGCCGGCGCAGATCAGCGTCAATGTCGGCGGCAAGCACACGCTCTTCAACGCGCTCGTCGCCACCGTCGATCCGGGCGACGAGGTCATCATTCCCGCGCCTTATTGGGTGAGCTATCCCGATATCGTCAATTTCGCGGGCGGCACGCCGGTCGCGGTGAAGGCGGGCGCGAGCCAGAATTACAAGATCCGGCCCGAACAACTCGACGCCGCGATCACGCCGAGGACGAAGTGGTTCCTGCTCAACTCGCCGTCCAACCCGACGGGCGCGGCCTATACGCGCGCCGAGCTGGAGGCGCTGGCCGAGGTGCTGCGCCGCCATCCGCACGTCTGGATCATGGCCGACGATATGTACGAGCATATCGTCTATGACGATTTCAAGTTCACGACGATCGCTGAAGTAGCGCCCGACCTGTACGAGCGGACGCTGACCGTGAACGGCTGTTCGAAGGCCTATGCGATGACCGGCTGGCGCATCGGCTTCGCCGGCGGCCCCGCGCCGCTCATCAAGGCGATGGCGAAACTCCAGTCGCAATCGACGTCGAACCCCAGCTCGATCGCGCAGGCGGCGGCGACAGCGGCGCTGAACGGGCCGCAGGACTTCCTGATCGAGCGCAACGCCGCCTTCAAGCGCCGCCGCGATCTCGTCGTCTCGATGCTCAACCAGGTGAACGGCATCAGCTGCCCGCGCCCTGAGGGCGCCTTCTACGTCTATCCCGACGTGTCGGGCCTGATCGGCAAGACGACGCCCGGCGGCGTCAGGATCGAGAATGACGAGGCGCTTGTCACCTATTTCCTCGACGAGGCCCGGGTGGCGGCGGTCCATGGCGGCGCGTTCGGGCTCGAGCCGGCCTTCCGCGTGAGCTACGCCACCTCCGAAGCGCTGCTGACCGAGGCGTGCCAGCGTATCCAGGCGGCCTGCGCGGCGCTGCGCTGACAGGGCAACCTTTTCAGAGGCCGGTCTTTTCCTACATAAGGGGAGGGCCGGCCCTCTTCTGAAAGGAAATGCCATGTCTGGTCTTCGCATCCGCCTGGCGCTGGCCGCGGGGGCGACGGTCCTCGCCGCCGGCCTGCTGACGCCCGTCTGGAACACGCCGGTGGCGGTCGCCGCCGCGCAGGCGGTGCCGGTGCCAGCGCCGGTCTATGATCCCCATTCCAACGCCTCCAACGAGACGGCGGTTTTCGCCGGCGGCTGCTTCTGGGGCGTGCAGGGCGTCTTCCAGCATGTGAAAGGCGTGAAGAGCGCGGTATCGGGCTATAGCGGCGGCAGCCGCGCGACCGCGAATTACGAGACGGTCAGCACCGGGACGACCGGCCATGCCGAATCGGTGAAGGTGACGTTCGACCCGCGCGTCGTCAGCTACGGCACCCTGCTGCGCATCTATTTCGCGACGGTCGCCGATCCGACGACGCTCAATCGGCAAGGGCCCGACCACGGCACCCAATATCGCACCGCCTTCTTCCCCACCAATTCGATGCAGGCGAAGGTGGCGAAGGCCTATATCGCCCAGCTCGGCAAGGCGGGCGTATGGAACAAGCCGATCGTCACGCGCGTCGAGCCGTTCAAGGGCTTCTATCCGGCCGAAGGCTATCATCAGGATTATCTGACGCGCCATCCCGACGCGGCCTATATCCGGATCAACGACCTGCCCAAGGTCGCCGCGCTGAAGGCCGCCTTCCCCGCCCGTTACCGCGCCGACCCCGTGCTGGTGAATGCGGACGCGAAGGGCGCGGCGCACGCGGGCTGACGGCTTCCCGTCAGTCGGGCACCACCGGCAGATTGTCGATCAGGCGCGCGCGGCCCATGCGGGCGGCGGCGAGCAGGCGGGCTTCGCGGGTGAGCACCGTCACCGGCTCCAGCGTCTCGGCATCGCAGAGCGTGACATAATCGATCGGATCGAAACCCGCCTCCGCCAGCCGCCGATGCGCAAGCGCCAGCGCGGCGGCAACCGGCTCGCCACGCGCGATCGCGGTCGCTGCCTCGCCCAGCGCGCGCGGCAGCGACCGCGCGGCGACGCGCTCCTCCTCGGCCAGATAGGCGTTGCGTGAAGAGAGGGCGAGGCCGTCATCGTCGCGCTGCGTCGGCACGCCGACGATCGTGATGCCGAAATCGAGATCGGCCACCAGCCGGCGGATCATCGCAAGCTGCTGATAATCCTTCTCCCCGAACAGGGCGATATCGGGGCGGACCTGGTTGAACAGCTTGGCGACCACTGTCGCAACGCCATCGAAATGGCCGGGGCGCGCCGCGCCGTCGAGCCCTTCGGTCACGCCGCCCACCGTGATCGAGGTGGCGAAGCCGGCGGGATACATTTCGGCGACGTCGGGCGCCCAGAGCAGGCGACAGCCCGCCGCCTCCAGCATGCGGATATCGTTCGCCTCGCGGCGGGGATAGGCGTCGAGATCCTCGCCCGCGCCGAACTGTGTGGGATTGACGAAGATCGAGGCGACGACCGCGCCGGCGCGCGTCTTCGCCTCCTCCACCAGCGCGATATGGCCCGCGTGGAGCGCGCCCATCGTCGGCACCAGCGCGATTGCATGGCCCTCGGCGCGCAAACCCGTCACCGCGTCGCGAAGCGCCCTCACATCACGAACAATTTGCACGAACAAGGCACCTCCGATAAGCGCGGGCCAGCGTCTTTGGGGGGCGTGGCAGCCGGAATCAAGGGGCAGACGCCAGATGGCGGCAACACCGCATATCATCACCTTCGCCAACGAGAAGGGCGGATCGGGCAAATCGACCAGCGCGGTGCATGTCGCGATCGCGCTGGCGGTCGGCGGCAGGCGAGTCGCCGCGCTGGACCTCGATCCACGCCAGCGCACGATGACGCGCTATCTGGAAAATCGGGTGGCGACGACGAAGCGGATCGGCGTCAGTCTCGCCACGCCGCGCTTCGAAACGATCGGCAGCGACTCGGCGGCTGAGTTCGAGGACCGGATCGCCGGCTTGAGCGAAGGCACGGACGTCATCCTGATCGACACGCCGGGGCGCGACGACCCGCTCGCCCGCCTCGCCGCGACACGCGCCGACACGCTGGTGACACCGATCAACGACAGCTTCATCGACCTCGACCTGATCGGCCAGGTCGATCCCGAAACCTATCGGATCAAGCGGCCGAGCTTCTATGCCGAGCTGATCTGGGACGCGCGAAAGGTGCGCGCGAAGGCCGACGGCGCAACGGTGGACTGGGTGGTGCTGCGCAACCGCCTGCAACAGCTCGCCGCGCGCAACATGCACCGCGTCGGCGCCGCGCTCGACGAGCTTTCGAAGCGGATCGGCTATCGCGTGATCCCGGGCCTCTCCGAACGCGTCATCTATCGCGAGCTGTTTCCCAAGGGGCTGACCTTGCTCGACGTGTCGCATCTCGAAGGCGTCGGCATCAGCCATATCGCCGCGCGGCAGGAACTGCGCGAGATGGTGGCGGGCCTCGCTTTGCCCGACTGGCCGACAAGCCGCCCCGCCACCGCCGAGGCCGAAACGCCCGAGCCCAGCCTGTTGTGACCGTGCTGCTGCTGATCGCCGCCGGAGCGCTCTTCTGGGCGTGGCGCGGTGGCCGGCTCGGGGCCTTCCATCAGGCCGACATGGTGACGGCGATCCTCGGCCTGGTCGCGCTCGAAATGGCTTTGAAGGGCAGGATCGCCGTCGCCTGCGCGCTCGCCGCGGGGGCTGCCACTAGCCTGCTGTGGCGCAGGGTGGGAAAACAGCGCATAATGCCGGCCAAGCCAATGCCGGCCGAAGTGGCGCGCGAGCTGCTCGACCTGCCCGCCAATGCCGACGAGGCGGCGATTCGCGCCGCCCACCGCCGCCTGATCGCCCGTGTTCACCCCGATGCCGGCGGCTCGCCCGCGCTTGCGGCACGGGTCAACGCGGCGCGCGATACTTTGCTTGCCCGATTGAACCCGGACGGACGACAAGCGTCTTGAACCGGCACAGCATCAACAAAGGGAAAAGCCCCATATGAGCCACCACTTCGATCCGACCGCGCTGCGGGAATATGATATTCGCGGAATCGTCGGGAAGACGCTCGGCACCGCGGACGCGCAGGCAATCGGGCGCGGCTTCGCCACCCGCGTGCGTCGCGCCGGCGGCACCCGTGTCGCGGTAGGCTATGACGGGCGCGAATCGTCCCCTGTATTGGAAGCCGCGCTGATCGAAGGGTTGACGAAAAGCGGCGTCGACGTTGTCCGCATCGGCCTCGGCCCCACGCCGATGCTCTATTATGCCGAGGCGACGCTGGAGGTGGATGGCGGCATCCAGATCACCGGCAGCCATAACCCGGCCGAATATAACGGCTTCAAGATGGTGCTTCAGCATCGGCCCTTCTTCGGCGATGACATCCAGAATCTGGGCGCGCTCGCCGCCTCGGGCGATTGGGAGGAGGGCCAGGGCCAGGTCGGCAATGCCGAGATCATGGACGCCTATGTCGGCCGCCTGCTCGCGGGCTATGCCGGCGGTGCGTTCCGCATCGGCTGGGACGCCGGCAACGGCGCCGCCGGGCCGGCAATCGAAAAGCTGGTGAAGCAACTGCCGGGTGAGCACCACCTGCTCTATATCGATGTCGACGGCCGCTTCCCGAACCATCATCCCGATCCCACCGAGGAAAAGAACCTCGCCGACCTGAAGAAGCTCGTGCTCGACAAGGGGCTCGATTTCGGCGTCGCCTTCGACGGCGACGGCGATCGGCTGGGCGCTGTCGACGGCAAGGGCCGTGTCGTCTGGGGCGACCAGCTTCTCGCCATCCTCGCCGAGCCGGTGCTGCGCGCCGAGCCGGGGGCGACGATCATCGGCGACGTCAAGGCCAGTCAGGCGCTCTACGATCGCATCGCCGAGCTGGGCGGCAAGCCGCTGATGTGGAAGACCGGCCACTCGCTCATCAAGACCAAGATGAAGGAAACGAACGCGCCGCTCGCCGGCGAAATGAGCGGCCACATCTTCTTCGCGCAGGATTATTACGGCTTCGACGACGCGCAATATGCCGCCGTTCGCCTGATGGGCGCGGTGCGGCTGATGGGCGGATCGCTCACCGCGATCAAGGATGCGATGCCGGTGATGGTCAACACGCCCGAGCTGCGCTTTCAGTCGTCCGAGGATCGCAAGTTCAAGGTGGTGGAAGAAGTGCTCGATCGGCTCGCCGCCGAAGGGGCGGAGGTCAACCGGACCGATGGCGCGCGGGTCAATACGCCCGACGGCTGGTGGCTGCTGCGCGCCTCGAACACGCAGGACGTACTCGTCGCCCGCGCCGAAGCGAAGGATCAGGCGGGCCTCGACCGGCTGATGGCGCAGATCAATGCGCAACTCGCGAAGAGCGGGGTGGAGCCGGTGCTGGCGGCGGGGCATTAGGATCGGGTGTTGGTGGGGGGTATCCGGGCAGTTTGGACAAAACCCCTTTGCCGTCACCCCGGCGAAAGCCGGGGCCTATGGACTCGGCTCGCTTCCTTGTTGAGTGCGCCCCCGTCCATGGATTCCGGCTTTCGCCGGAATGACGGGAGAGGGAGGCGATTTATCGCCCCCTCCCCCTGAACGGGCGATAAATCGCTTATTCTCGCGCCGTTCAGCGCGTGGCGTTACACTCGGATGGGCTGAAACTCACCGGAGTCGTTCGTGATGCGCAAGTCGATCAAGGCCGCGGGTGCCGCGCTCGCCCTCGCCGCCGCTGGGCTGACCACCGCCGCGCCGGCCGAGGCGCGGCCATGGCATGGGCATCGTTATCATCATTATTATCATGGCGGCGATCGCGCCGGCCTCGCGATCGGCGCGGGTATCGTCGGGCTGGCGCTGGGCGCGGCGATCGCGTCGCAACCGGGTCCCGCTTATTATGACGATTATGGCTATGGCTATTATCCGCCGCCGCCGCCCCCGCCGCCGGCTTATTATTACGGGCCGCCGCCGGGCTATGGCTATTATGGCTATTGGCGCTGCCGGGGCCTGCGCTGCTATTGATCCGGATAGGCGAGGCGGAGCGCGTGCGCACGCACATCCGCCGGCCATTCGGCGATACGCCGCTCGAACCCCGGCCGATCGTTCGCGAACAGCGCGCGCATCGCTTCCTCATAGCCGGGCCGGTCGCCGGCCATGGCGGTGAGAAAGCGATAGGCCGCCTCCTGCCGCGCCCGGATATCGCTCCCCTCCTGCTTGCGCGCCGTCTCCACCAGCCGGCGTAGCGCGGCCGAGGCACCGCCCGGCTGCGCAGCCAGCCACTCCCAATGGCGCGGCAGCAATGTCACCTCGCGCGCAACGACGCCCAGACTGGGCCGCCCCCGCGGACGCGCCGGCTCCCCCTCCGGCAGCGTCCGCAGGTCGAGATCGATCTGCCGGCCCGCTTCATCCTCGAAAACCAGCACCGTCGCCCCATCGTCGGGCCGGGCGCGCAGCGCATCGATCACTTCACGCTGACCGCCGGCGGCGATCAGGCGCGTATCGGCGAAAGCCGTATAGCTCGTCATGGCAATCTCCCTTTCGGGAGATCACATAATTACCCGGGGATAAATGTGCAATATGATCCGGGTAAATTATCCTGCCGCCTTTAATCGTCCTCATCCTCATAGCCGACGAGGTCCAGCGCGCGGGCGCGGATCTGGCGTGTGTCGCACCAGTGGACCAGCGCATCCTCGCGGCCGTGCGTCACCCACACCTCACTGGGCGCCAGCTCGATCAGCGTATCGGTCAGCTCGTCCCAGTCGGCATGGTCGGAAATGACGAGCGGCAGCTCGACATTGCGCTGACGGGCGCGCTGGCGGACACGCATCCATCCCGACGCCATCGCCGTGATCGGATCGGGCAGTCGGCGCGACCAGCGATCGTTGAGCGCGCCCGGCGGCGCGATGACGATCCGCCCGCGCATGTCCGCCGCCTTGAGACCTGTCGCCAACTGAAGCGGGCCGAGGGCGACGCCGAAATCGGCGTAGAGCGCACATAGCCGCTCAAGCGCCCCATGCAGCAGGATCGGCTCGTCATAGCCGTGCGCGCGCAGCCCGACGATCAGCCGCTGCGCCTTGCCGAGCGCATAGGCGCCGAGCAGCACCGCGCGATCTGGATTGGCGTGAAGCGCGCCGAGCAGCCGATCTATCTCCGCGCCCGTATCGGGATGGCGGAACACCGGCAGGGCGAAGGTCGCCTCGGTGATGAAGATATCGCAGGGCACCGGCTCGAACGGCGCGCAGGTCGGATCGGGACGGCGCTTGTAATCGCCGGAGACGACGATGCGCTCCGCTCCTTTTTCCAGCACGATCTGCGCCGAGCCCAGCACATGGCCGGCGGGCACGAATCGTGCGGTGATATCACCCAGCCGCACCGCCTCGCCATAAGCGACGGGCTGGCCGTTCTGCGGCCCGTAGCGGGCCGCCATGATCGCCAGCGTCTCCGCCGTCGCCAGCACGGCGCCATGGCCGCCGCGCGCATGATCGGCATGGCCGTGCGTGACGAGCGCGCGCGGCTTCGGGGTCGCCGGATCGATCCAGGCGTCGGCCTCGGGAATATAGAGCCCGTCGCGCTGCGGCTCGACCCAGGTGCCGGGGCGCGCCACGCCTAGTGCGGCTTACCCTTCGTCGAGGGTGCGGCGGCAGCTGTCTTGGCTTTCGCCTTCTTCGGCTTGCGGGCTTCCTTGTTGCCCCGGATTTGACCTTTGGCCATGTCATCCTCCTTTGGGAGAGCGCGATCCTACATCCGTTCGCGCGCTGGCGAAACGCCCGAAGCGGCGCGCCCATGCACGGCGACTTTGTCCGCCAGCGCAATTTCTTGTTTGCATCCGCTGGCGTCGAGGCCACATCATATCATTGTGTTGAGACAATATGAGCTGGTGGACCGGGTTCTGGGCTACGATCCCGACGCCGACGAGGCGTTGCTGAATCGTGCCTATGTGTTTTCGATGCAGGCGCACGGCAGCCAGAAACGGGCGAGCGGCGATCCCTATTTCAGCCACCCGATCGAGGTGGCCGGCATCCTGACCGACCTGCATCTCGACGACGAGACGATCGCCACCGCGATCCTGCACGACACGATCGAGGATACGGTCGCCACGCGCGAGCAGATCGAGAAGACGTTCGGCGCCAACGTCGCCCGCCTCGTCGACGGCGTCACCAAGCTGTCGAAGATCGAGGCACAGACCGAGAATGAGCGCGCGGCGGAGAATCTGCGCAAGTTCCTGCTCGCCATGTCGGACGACATCCGCGTCCTGCTGGTGAAGCTGGCCGACCGGCTGCACAACATGCGCACGCTGCACTTCATCCCGTCGGAGGAGAAGCGCCGCCGCATCGCGCGCGAGACGATGGACATCTATGCCCCCCTCGCCGAGCGGATCGGCATGTACGAGTTCATGAAGGAGATGCAGACGCTGGCCTTCCGCGAGCTGGAGCCCGATGCCTACGCCTCGATCACCCGGCGGCTGGAGCAATTGAAGACCGGCGGCGGCGACCAGATCGCGCGGATCGGCGCCGATATCGCCGAGCTGCTGAGCCGGCAGGGTATCGACGCCGAGGTGACGGGGCGCGAGAAGCATCCCTATTCGATCTGGCGCAAGATGGCCGAGCGCCATATCAGCTTCGAGCAATTGTCCGACGTCATGGCGTTTCGCGCGATCGTGAAGGATGTCGAGCAATGCTATCGCGCGCTGGGCCTGATCCACCGGCGCTGGCCGATGGTCCCCGGCCGCTTCAAGGATTATATCTCGACGCCCAAGCGCAACGGCTATCGGTCGCTCCACACTTCGGTCATCCATTCGGAAAAGGCCCGGATCGAGATACAGATCCGCAGCGAGGAGATGCACGCGCAGGCCGAATATGGGCTGGCGGCGCATTGGGCCTATAAGCAGGGCGGCGGCGTCCGCCCCGATGGGCAGACGAGCTGGATCCGCGATCTCGTCGAGATACTCGACCATGCCGACAGCGCCGAGGAGATACTCGAGCATACAAGGCTCGCAATGTATCAGGATCGGATTTTCGCCTTCACGCCGACGGGCGAGCTGATCCAGCTCCCCAAGGGGGCGACGCCGGTCGATTTCGCTTATGCCGTCCACACCGATCTGGGCGATCAGACGGTGGGCGCGAAGATCAACGGCCGCGTCATGCCGCTGCGCACGACGCTGGAAAATGGCGATCAGGTGGAAATATTGCGCTCGAAGGCGCAGGAGCCGCAGCCCGGCTGGCTGAACTTCGTCATTACCGGCAAGGCGCGCGCGGCGATCCGCCGTTTCGTGCGCAACAAGGAACATGGCGAGACGGTTGCGCTGGGCCAGAAATTCTATGACGAGATCGTCCGCCGCCTGCCCGCGCAGCTCGCCCCCGACGCGCTGACCGAGGCGCTGAAGCGGCTGATGCTGCCCGATCAGGAATCGCTGATGGTCGCGATCGCGCGCCAGACGATCTCCGATGCGGAGGTGATGGAGGCGCTAATGCCCGGCGCGGCGGGCGGCGATGTCGCCGGCGCGCCGGCGCGGCCCGTGCCGCAACAGCGCGAGGCCATATCGATCAAGGGCCTCACCCCCGGCGTCGCCTATACGCTGGCCGAATGCTGCCATCCGGTGCCGGGCGACCGCATCGTCGGCCTGCGCCGCGCGGGCGAGGCGGTGGAAGTACATGCGATCGGCTGTCACACACTCGCCGATGGCGTCGACGCGGATTGGGTGGACCTCGCCTGGGGCGACAAGTCCGAAGGGGGCACCGCGCAACTGGCGGTGATCGTGCGCAACGAGGCCGGCGCGCTGGGCGTGATGGCGAGCATATTGGGCGCGCATCAGGCGAACATCGTCAACCTGACGCTCGTCCACCGCGATCCAAGCTTCCACACGTTCCACCTTGCGATCGAGGTGCATGACGTGACTCACCTCATGCGCGTCATCGCCGCACTGCGCGCCACCGATGCGGTGACGTCGGCCGAGCGGCTGTAAGCGGATCGATATTCAGCGACCTGCCAGCGCCCCGCCTTTTGTCACCCCGACGAAAGTCGCGGCCCATGGACTCGGGGCCCCTTCAATTTTCTCCCGTCATTTCCGCGCAGGTGGGAAGCCATAAGCGCTGCCGGCACAGAAAGGGCGCAACATAGTGCCTATGGATTCGTGCCTTTGCGGCAATAACGGCTTTCCTACGCCGCGAGCGGAAAGCGAAGCAGCCGGTCCGCCAGCGGCACCAGCGCCTCCGCCCCGCCGCCGACCGCGCGCGCAATCGCGGGATGGCGCGCATCGAGGCCGCCGGTCAGCGCCCCGAAAGCGGGCAGGATCAGCTTGGTGGGCGCGGCGATGAAGCAGCGCCGCGCGATGCTGCGGCCCCGCAGGCTGATTCGCACCTTGGGGTGGAAATGGCCCGACAGTTCAGGCCGCCGGTCGGCCGGATCGGCCTCGTGACGGAGCAACAGCCCGTCCACCTGGGCCTCCTCCGCCGGATATCCGCCGCACAAATCGACCACCGCCGCGCCGGCGTCGTGATTGCCCATGATCCAGGTCCAGCGCGTCGCCCCTGTGAGCGCGCGCAACTTGTCGCGCGCCGCGCTGGCCAGGCGTTCGCAGCCGTCGCGATCATGGAAACTGTCGCCCAGGCACCAGATTTCCACGGCGCCGCTGCGCGCGACAAGCGCCTCGATCTCGGTCAACGTCGCCAGTGAATCATAGGGAGGTAGCATCTGCCCCCCCTTTGCGAACCAGCTTGCCTTTTCGAAATGGAGGTCGGCGATCAGCAGCGCGCGCCGCGCCGGCCAGAACAGCGCGCCTTCGGGCAGCGCGGCCAGCTCGACATGACAGAACGAAAAGCGAACCATGGCGTCGCTATGCCTCGCCCCACCGGGCATGGCAACGGCAGGCTCGCAACCCCGCCTGCGGAAGGATCAGTGGCCCGGAACGCCCTCGGGCGCGCCAGCGCCGGCACCGCCCATGCCTTGCATCTGCATCTGCTGCTGGAGCACCGCGGCGGGAATGAAGTCGATCAGTTCGACATCGAATTCGAGCACCGAATGGGGCGGGATGACGCCATTGCCCGCGCCCTGTTCGCCATAGCCGAGCGCCGGCGGGATCCAGAAACGATATTTCGCGCCGCGATTCATGAGTTGGAGGCCCTCGGTCCAGCCGGGGATCACCTTCGACAACTCGATCGGCGCGCGCTGCTGCTGGTCGAACACCGTGCCGTCGCGCAGCTTGCCGACATAGTTGACGAGCGCCACGTCACTGGACGACGGATGATCGCCCTCGCCTTGCTTGAGCACCTGATATTGCAGCCCCGACTCGGTCGTCTGGACGCCTGAGCGGCCGCCATTCCACGCCATATATTGCTCGGCCGTGCCGTGGAGCGCGGCGGTCTTCGCCGTGCCGCGCCAGCCGAGATACAGGGCAAGCGCCAGGACGACGGCCACGCCAATCCACAACTTCGCCAGCGAGCCCTTTGCGATCGGACGCAACGGAACGGCGGTCACGGACGACATGGGGGCGGCCTCACGCTTGGAAGGAACAGGAAATCATCCGCCCCGAGAGGGGCAGGCGGCACGCCGATCAGCGCGCCCCGTCGCGCTCCATCCGCTTGCGCTCCAGCTTGCGGGCGCGGCGGATCGCGGCGGCACGCTCGCGCGCGCGCTTTTCGGACGGCTTCTCGTAATGACGGCGCAGCTTCATCTCGCGATAGACGCCCTCACGCTGCAGCTTTTTCTTGAGCGCGCGCAGCGCCTGGTCGACATTGTTGTCGCGAACGATAATTTGCATAAGGCCGTCAGTCTCCAATCGATCGATGCAAACGCCCGGCCACTCTTCGGCCTCGCGAATGGTCATGCACGCAAAAAAGCTTCGCCAGGGACATGGTTCCGAGGCGACAAGGGGTGCGCCCTATCAGCAGGCCGCCGATTCTTCAATGGAAAAAGGCTTTGCGCCGAATCCTGCCGCTCACGCGCGCGGTCTATGCCGCCTGACATTCAGCGCATCGCCCTCCACCACCCGATCCGTCATTCCGGCGAAAGCCGGAATCCACGGACGGCGAATCGATTGATAAAGAAGCGAACCGCATCCATGGCCCCCGGCTTTCGCCGGGGCGACGGGGCAGAGAGATCAGGCTTCGGCGGGGGCGGTATCCGCGGACGCCGCGCGGGTCGTAGTCCGCCGCGTCCGGCGACGGGGCTTTTCCTCGTCGCTCTTGTCCGCGCCATTGGCTTCCTCGGCGGCAGGCGCCGCCGGCTCGGCCGCGAGCGCGGGGGGCAGGCGATCGATCTCGATCCGCTCTTCCTTGGGCGCGCTGTCCTCGCTCGCACGGGGGCGACGGCCGCGCGGACGGCGCGGTTCCGCGACATCACCCAGCGGCAGTTCCTCGGCCGCCTTTTCCTCGCGACCCTCGCGTGCCGCCTCGCGGGGTGCGCGCTCCTGGTCGCGGCGATTGTCCCGCTCCTGGCGCGGCTGACGCTCGCGGCGGTCCTCGCGGTCGCTGTCCTGCGCCCGCTCCTCGGCGGTTTCGCGCTCGTTCTCGCCGTCTTCCTCTTCGAAATCGGCATTGTCATAGCGTTCGCGGCGCTGCTGCTGCTCTTCGAAGCGCGATCGGTTCTCGCTCAGCACGCGGAAATAATGATCCGCGAACTGGAGATAATATTCGGTCATCACCCGATCGCCCTGCATTTGGGCGTCGCGTGCGAGCGTCTTGTATTTCTCGTGAAGCTGGCTGGCATTGCCGCGGGCGCGATTGTCGAGGCGGCTTCCCCGTTCCAGATTGTTCGCACCATTTTGCGGCCGGGCGCCGCCGCGGCCGCGCCGGCGGCCGTTCTGACGATTGTTGATCAACTTTTCGCTGCCTTCGTCACTGGTGGTATGGCACCACTCCTCAACCCGGTCCAGCCGGGCAATTCCCCACCGCTCGGGCTCGTCCCGGACGATGTCCTGACCGTCAGGCCCGATAGCGACCTACGGAAATGCAAGCCCCCTTACAGGCGCGGCCCCGCCATCGCGGAACCGGCATCCTCCTATCGCGGAATCATGGGCCAGCTTTCCACCGGCGCATGATGCGGCCATTGGGGGTCGGCACGGGAAGATCACAGCCTTGACGCTTTGCGAAAGCCCCGTCCCTATCGCCCATGTAAGGGCATCAAGGGCCAAATCCAAGTAAAAATATCCATGAAATGGGCAGGCCGCCTTCCATTCAGCCCATTATGACAAGGCACCGCGCATGCCCCGCCAGATCGTGCCGGACGGTGGCGGCAAGCCCCTGTTCGGCCAGAAGCGCCGTCACCGCCCCCGCCTGCCCCGCCCCGATTTCGAGCGCGGCGAGCCCGCCTGCACCCAGCAACGGCCCGATTTGTGGCACGATCCGGCGATAGGCGTCGAGGCCGTCATCCCCCGCCCGCAGCGCCGCCTCGGGTTCATGATCGGCGACGTCGCGCGGCAGGATCGCGCCATGCTCGATATAGGGCGGGTTGCACAGGATCAGGTCGAACGGCCCCTCGACGCCCGCCGCCCAGTCGCCCCGGCGGAAGCACGCCCGCGTTTCGAGCCCGAGCCGCCCGGCATTAACCCGCGCGCGATCAACCGCGACGTCCGACGCGTCCACGCCCAACCCCCGCGCCTCGGGCCATTGGGTGAGCGCCGCGAGCAGCAAGGTCCCCGGCCCGGTGCCGAGATCGAGCACGCGGCGCGGCCCCCTGTCACCGAAATGAGCAACCGCCGCCTCGATCAGCGTCTCGCTGTCAGGCCGCGGGATCAGCACACCCGGCCCAACCTCAAGCGTGATCGTCCAGAAATCGCGCCGCCCCGTAATATAGGCGATCGGCTCGCCCGCCGCGCGCCGCGCGAGCAAGGCCGCGAACGCCTCCGGCGCCGCCTCCTCAAGTCGGCCGAGCAGCAGCGCCTCGCGATCGCAGCCCAGCGCCTCGGCCATCAACAGTTCGGCATCGAGGCGCGGCGTCTCGCTCGATGCCGCAAGCGCGGCCGCCGCCTCGCGAATCGCCTGGCGAATCGTGGGCATCAGTCGCCGATATTGGCGAGCCGCGCGGCCTCGTCCTCGGCGATCAGCGCGGCGACAAGCTCCTCCAGCCCCGGCCCTTCCAAGATTTCGGGCAGGCGGTGGAGGGTGAGGCCGATGCGGTGATCGGTGACGCGGCCCTGCGGGAAATTATAGGTGCGGATGCGTTCCGAACGGTCGCCCGATCCGACCATCGACTTGCGCGCGCCCGCCCGCTCGCTGGCCAGCTTCTCGCGCTCCAGCTCATAGAGGCGCGCGCGCAGCACCTTCAGCGCCTTCGCCTTGTTCTTGTGCTGCGATTTCTCGTCCTGCTGGGTGACGACGAGGCCGGTCGGGACATGCGTGATCCTCACCGCGCTGTCGGTGGTGTTCACATGCTGCCCGCCCGCGCCGGAGGAACGGAAGACGTCGATGCGAAGGTCTTTCTCGTCGATCTGCACGTCGACGTCCTCGGGCTCGGGCAGCACCGCCACCGTTGCCGCCGAGGTATGGATGCGCCCGCCGCTTTCGGTGACGGGCACGCGCTGGACGCGGTGGACGCCGCTTTCGAATTTCAGCCGCGCGAACACGCCCGTGCCCGAGACGGAGGCGACGACCTCCTTGAAGCCGCCCAGTTCGGCCGGGCTCGCCGAGATCAACTCGACGCGCCAGCCGCGTTCCTCGGCATAACGCTGGTACATGCGAAAGAGGTCGCCCGCGAACAGGGCCGCCTCGTCGCCGCCGGTGCCCGCGCGGATTTCGAGCATCGCCGGCAGGTCGTCCGCCGCATCGCGCGGCAGCAGGCGGAGCGCCAGCGTGCGTTCGGCCTCGGGCAGGCGGCCCCTTATGTCGGCCAGCTCCTCCGCCGCCATCGCGCGCAGTTCCGCTTCGCTGCCGGCATCCTCGGCCATCGCCGCCAGCATCTCCGCTTCGTCGCGCAGCCGGCGCACCTCGCCCGCCGCCGCCGCGACCGGCTCGACCTCGGCATATTCTTTCGAAAGCGCGACGAAGCGCTCGGCCGAAAGGTCGCCACGCGCCATCGCGGCCTGCAATTCGTCGCGCCGCGCCTCGATCTGCGCGATCCGCTCCGCCGGGATCGACACCATCAGGCCGAAACCGCCGCGATGAGACGATCGAGCGCGACTTCGGCCTGCGTACCCGCCGCCAGATCCTTCACCGCGACGACGCCACGGCCCAGTTCCTCATCGCCCAGGATCACCGCGAAGCGCGCGCCCCAGGCGTCGGCCTTCTGCATCCGCCGCTTCATATTGCCCTTATAGGCCATGTCTGCGGAAATTCCGGCACCGCGCAGTGTCGCCAACAGCCCGATAGCCGCCGCCTCAGCCGCTTCGCCCAGCGGCACCAGCGCGACGCGCACGCTCTCGGGCGTCGGCGCGTCGATCAGCATCGCCAGCCGCTCGATCCCCGCCGCCCAGCCGACCGCCGGCGTATGCGGGCCGCCCAGTGCCTCGATCAGCCCGTCATAGCGGCCGCCGCCCAGCACCGTACCCTGCGAGCCCAGCCGATCGGTGACGAACTCGAACGCGGTATGGCGGTAATAATCGAGCCCGCGCACCAGCCGCGCATTGCGCGTCCATTTGACGCCGGCCGCGTCCAGCCCCTTCGTCACCTTCTCGAAGAAGGCGCCCGCCTCAGCCGACATATGCGCGTCGATTTCGGGCGCGGCCTCGGCCACCGGCCGATCGCGCGGGTCCTTCGAATCGAGAATGCGCAGCGGATTGCGCTCCAGCCGCTCAAGGCTTTCCGGCGACAAGGCGTCGCGCGCCTCGTCGAAATGGCGGATCAGCGCCTGCCGCCACGCCTCGCGCGTCTCCGAATCGCCCAGCGTGTTGAGCGTCAGCGTAACGCCATCGGCGACGCCCAGCTCACGCAGCAGCTGATCGGCGAAGACCAGCAGCTCGACATCCGCCGCCGGCTCGGCCGCGCCGATGATCTCCGCATCAAGCTGATGAAACTGGCGGAAGCGCCCTTTCTGCGGCCGCTCATAGCGAAAGAGAGGCCCGTGCGTCGCCGCCTTGAGCGGCGCGTGCTGCTGCCACCCCTCGGTCAGATAGGCGCGCGCGATCCCGGCGGTGAATTCGGGCCTGAGCGTCAGCGAATCGCCACCGCGATCCTCGAACGTGTACATTTCCTTCGACACGACGTCGGTCGTCTCGCCCAGCGAGCGCGCGAACACCGCCGTCGCCTCGAACACCGGCACCTCGACGCGGCCGAAGCCGTACAATCGCCGCACCTCCTCGAAGATACCGATCACCTTATGGAATCGCGCCGCCTGCTCACCCAGCATGTCCTGGGTGCCGCGCACCGCTCTCGGGGTTTCAATCCTGCTCATCGTGCGCGCGCTCTAAAGCAGGACGCCGCTTTGGAGAAGCGTCTTGAGATCGTCGCGAACCGCGCCTATTGCGCCGCAACATGAACATCGATCTCATCCCCGTCGGCGATAATCCGCCCGAGAGCCTGAACGTCATCATCGAAGTGCCCACCGGCGGCGAACCGGTGAAGTACGAGTTCGACAAGAAATCGGGGGCGCTGTTCGTTGATCGAATCCTGCATACGCCGATGCGCTATCCGGCCAATTACGGCTTCGTGCCGCACACCTTATCGCCAGACGGCGATCCGCTCGACGCGCTGGTGGTCGCACGCAGCCCGTTCATGCCCGGCTGCGTCGTGCGCGCGCGGCCGATCGCGGTGCTGATGCTGGAGGATGAGGCCGGCGGCGACGAGAAGCTGCTCACCGTGCCGGTCGACGCGACCTTCCCTTATTACACCAAGGTCGGCGAGAAGGACGATCTGCCCGAGATCGTGATGCAGCAGATCGAGCATTTCTTCACCCACTATAAGGACCTTGAGGCGAAGAAGTGGGTCCGCGTCGGCACCTGGGGCGACGCCTGCGCCGCCCGCCAGATCATCATCGAGGCGATCGCGCGCGCCAAAGCCGCCAAGGCCTGACGCTACCGGGAGCCGCGCCATCGGTTGGCTCCCGAACAACGGCCCGTTCCCCACCCTCCGTCATTCCCGAAGGCGGGAATCCATAATCGGCAGCGTTCGCCTTCAAGGCAACGCCGCGGAAGCATCCGTCACCCCGGCGAAAGCCGGGGCTCACGGACTCGGCTCGTCTCCTCATGGAGCGACCGCATCCGTGGATTCCGGCTTTCGCCGGAATGACGAATGACGGGAATGGAAGCGAGCCCCGCACCAGTGCTGCGGTAATACCCCACCAAAAAGAAAGGCCGCCGCTCCCGACAGGAGCGACGGCCTTTTCTCTTGGCAGGCCCGGCGGGCGAGGGGTTTATTCCTCGCCGTTGCCGCTTACCGCCATCGCGGCGAGCGGATCATCGCCGGTGTCGTCCTCGACGGGGCGTTGCAGTTCCGCCTCGCGCTCCTCCTGGGCCGAGTCGGGCGCGACCAGCGAGGCCTGGAAGGCACGCTGGCTCGCGCGCAGCGCCGCATCACGGCTCGACGCCGCGACCCGCAGGCGGTTGACGCCCGCACCGGTGCCCGCCGGAATCAACCGGCCGACGATCACATTCTCCTTCAGCCCATTCAACGTATCGACCTTGCCCTGCACCGAAGCCTCGGTGAGGACGCGCGTCGTCTCCTGGAAGGAGGCCGCCGAGATGAAGCTGCGCGTCTGGAGCGACGCCTTGGTGATGCCGAGTAGCACCGGCTTGCCGTCGGCAGGCGCGCGGCCCGCCGCGACCAGCTTCTTGTTCGCCTCGTCCATCTCCTCGCGATCGACCTGCTCGCCCGGCAGGAAGGTGCTGTCGCCCGCAACGGTGATCTCGACCTTCTGCAGCATCTGACGAACGATCGTCTCGATGTGCTTGTCGTTGATCTTCACGCCCTGCAGTCGATAGACTTCCTGGATTTCCGACACGAGATATTCGGCAAGCGGCTCGATGCCGAGCACTTCCAGAATATCGTGCGGGTCGGGGCTGCCGCCGATCAAATTGTCGCCGCGCTTAACATAGTCGCCTTCCTGAACGTCGATCACCTTGCTCTTGGGAACCAGATAATCGATCGGTTCGCCGCCATCCTCCGGGCGGATCGAGATCTTGCGCTTGGCCTTATAGTCCTTGCCGAATTCGACACGGCCCGAGACCTTGGCGATGATCGCGTTCTCCTTGGGCTTGCGCGCCTCGAACAGCTCGGCCACCCGCGGCAGACCGCCGGTGATGTCGCGCGTCTTGGCGGCCTCGCGCGGCACGCGGGCGAGCACTTCGCCGGCCTCGACTTCCTGCCCGTCCTCGACCGCGATGATCGTGCCGGGGACCAGACGATAGACCGCCGCCTCGCCGCTGCTGTCGTCGAGCAGGGTGATGCGCGGACGGAAATCGTCCTTCTTCGACTTGATATGGTCCTCGGTAATCACGCGCTGCGAGATGCCCGTCGCTTCGTCGGTCTGCTCGGTCACCGTGCGGTTCTCGACCATGTCCTGGAAGCGGATCGTGCCCTTCTTCTCGGTGATGACCGGGGAGAAGCTTGGGTCCCACTCGGCGATGCGCTCACCCTTCGTCACCGTGGCGCCATCCTCCTTCAGGAGGTGCGCGCCGTGCGGCAGGCGATGCGTCGCGCGCTCGCGGCCCTCGGCGTCGAGAAGCGCGATCTCGCCGTTACGGGCGAGCGTGATCCGCCGGCCGCGCGGGTCGACGATCGTCGGCAGGTCGCGATATTCGAGCGTGCCGTCGATGACCGCCTCAAGGTTCGACTGCTCGTTGAGCTGCGCCGCGCCGCCGATGTGGAAGGTCCGCATCGTCAGCTGCGTGCCCGGCTCACCGATCGACTGCGCCGCGATGACGCCGACGGCCTCGCCGATGTTCACCGGCGTGCCGCGCGCCAGATCGCGCCCGTAGCAGGCCGCGCAGACGCCGCCCGTCGATTCGCAGACCAGCGGCGAGCGGATTTTCACCGCCTGCGTGCCGATCTCCTCGATCCGGGCGATCATCGCCTCGTCGAGCAGGGTGCCCTTGGCGACGATAACCTCACCGCTCTTCGAATCGACGACGTCCTCCGCCGTGGTCCGGCCAAGAATGCGCTCGCCGAGCGAGGCGATGGTCGAGCCGCCCTGAACGATCGCCTTCATCTCCAGCGCGCGCTCGGTGCCGCAATCCAGCTCGACGACGACGCAGTCCTGGCTGACGTCGACGAGACGACGGGTGAGATAGCCCGAGTTCGCCGTCTTCAACGCGGTGTCGGCAAGACCTTTGCGGGCGCCGTGGGTCGAGTTGAAATATTCAAGGACGGTCAGGCCTTCCTTGAAGTTCGAGATGATCGGCGTCTCGATGATCTCACCGCTAGGCTTGGCCATCAGGCCGCGCATGCCCGCGAGCTGCTTGATCTGGGCGGCCGAACCGCGGGCGCCCGAATGCGCCATCATGTAGATGGCGTTGATCGGCTTCTCGCGCCCGGTATCGGCGTCCTTCTTGACCGCCTGTATCTCCTTCATCATCTCGGCCGCCACGCGATCGCCGCAGCGCGACCAGGCGTCGATCACCTTATTATATTTTTCCTGCTGGGTGATGAGGCCGTCCTGATATTGCTGCTCATAATCCTTGACGAGCAGGCGCGTCTCCTCGACCAGCGGGTCCTTCGCCGCCGGGATCACCATATCGTCCTTGCCGAACGAGATGCCCGCCTGGAAGGCGTGGCGGAAGCCCAGCGACATGATCGCGTCGGCGAACAGAACCGTCTCCTTCTGGCCGGTGTGGCGATAGACGATGTCGATGACGTCGCCGATCTCCTTCTTGGTCAGCAGGCGGTTGACCGTCTCGTAAGGCACCTTGTGGCTCTGCGGCAGCGTCTCGGCGAGGAGCATGCGGCCCGGCGTCGTCTCGACGCGCTTCAGATAGGTGTTGCCGTCCTCGTCGGTTTGCGGAACGCGGCTGACGATCTTCGAATGCAGCGTCACCGCGCCGGCGTGAAGCGCCTGATGCACCTCGGCCATGTCGGCCAGCATCATGCCCTCGCCCGGCTCGCCGGACTTCTCCATCGACAGATAATAGAGGCCCAGAACCATGTCCTGCGACGGCACGATGATCGGCTTGCCGTTCGCGGGCGACAGGATGTTGTTGGTCGACATCATCAGCACGCGCGCCTCGAGCTGGGCTTCCAGCGAGAGGGGCACGTGGACGGCCATCTGGTCGCCGTCGAAGTCGGCGTTGAAGGCCGAGCAGACCAGCGGGTGAAGCTGGATCGCCTTGCCCTCGATCAGCACCGGCTCGAACGCCTGGATGCCGAGGCGGTGGAGCGTCGGCGCGCGGTTCAGCAGCACCGGATGCTCGCGGATCACCTCATCGAGGATGTCCCAGACTTCCTTGCGCTCCTTCTCGACCCACTTCTTGGCCTGCTTGAGCGTCATCGACAGGCCCTTGGCGTCAAGCCGCGCGTAGATGAACGGCTTGAACAGCTCCAAAGCCATCTTCTTCGGCAGGCCGCACTGGTGCAGCTTGAGTTCCGGGCCGGTGACGATCACCGAACGGCCCGAATAGTCGACGCGCTTGCCGAGCAGGTTCTGGCGGAAGCGGCCCTGCTTGCCCTTGAGCATGTCGCTCAGGGATTTCAGCGGCCGCTTGTTGGCGCCCGTGATCGTCCGGCCGCGACGGCCGTTGTCGAACAGCGCGTCAACCGACTCCTGCAACATGCGCTTTTCGTTGCGCACGATGATGTCGGGCGCGCGCAGCTCCATCAGCCGCTTCAGACGATTGTTGCGGTTGATGACGCGGCGATAGAGATCGTTGAGGTCCGACGTCGCGAACCGGCCGCCGTCGAGCGGGACGAGCGGGCGCAGTTCCGGCGGAATGACCGGCACCACCTCGAGGATCATCCATTCGGGACGGTTGCCCGATTCGAGGAAGCTCTCGACGACCTTCAGCCGCTTGATGATCTTCTTCGGCTTCAGCTCGGATTTCGTCTCGGCCAGTTCCTTGAGGAGCTGTTCCTTCTCACCCTCGAGGTCGAGATTCTCGAGCATGTGGCGCACGGCTTCCGCGCCGATGCCGGCGGAGAAGGCGTCCTCGCCATATTCGTCCTGCGCCTCGAGCAGTTCGTCCTCGGTGAGGAGCTGATATTTCTCCAGCGGGGTCAGGCCCGGTTCGGTGACGATATAGGCTTCGAAATAGAGAACGCGCTCAAGCTGCTTCAGCTGCATGTCGAGCAGCAGACCGATGCGGCTCGGCAGCGATTTCAGGAACCAGATGTGCGCGACCGGCGCGGCCAGCTCGATATGGCCCATCCGCTCGCGGCGGACCTTCGACACCGTGACCTCGACACCGCACTTCTCGCAGACGATGCCCTTATATTTCATGCGCTTATACTTGCCGCACAAGCACTCATAGTCCTTGATCGGGCCGAAGATGCGCGCGCAGAACAGGCCGTCACGCTCGGGCTTGAACGTGCGGTAGTTGATCGTCTCGGGCTTCTTGATCTCGCCGAACGACCAGGAACGGATGCGCTCGGGCGAGGCAATGCCGATCTGGATCTGGTCGAAGGTTTCCGGCTTCGCGATCGAATTGGCGAAATTGGTCAGTTCGTTCATCTTGAACTCCTTGGCCCCTCCCCTTGAAGGGGAGGGGTTGGGGTGGGGGCCTGTCCTCCAGACACCCACCGGAATTACCTGGGGCGAGGCCCCACCCCAATCCCCCCCCTGAAGGGGAGAGGCTTGAGGCGTTTACTCCGCCGCCTCGGCCAGCCCGTCCTCATCCTCGATGGACTTCAGCTCGACGTTGAGGCCGAGGCTGCGCATCTCCTTGACGAGCACGTTGAAGCTTTCGGGGATGCCGGCTTCGAACGTGTCGTCACCCTTGACGATCGCCTCATAGACCTTGGTACGGCCGACCACGTCGTCGGACTTCACCGTCAGCATCTCCTGGAGCGTGTAGGCCGCGCCATAGGCCTGGAGTGCCCACACCTCCATCTCGCCGAAGCGCTGGCCGCCGAACTGCGCCTTGCCGCCCAGCGGCTGCTGGGTGACGAGGCTGTACGGCCCGATCGAACGCGCGTGGATCTTGTCGTCGACAAGGTGATGCAGCTTCAGCATGTAGATGAAGCCCACCGTCACCTTGCGGTCGAACTGATCGCCCGTCCGCCCGTCGAACAGCTCGACCTGACCCGACGCATCGAGCCCGGCCAGACTGAGCATGTTCGACACGTCGGCCTCGCGGGCGCCGTCGAACACCGGCGTCGCCATAGGCACGCCGTTGGTCAGGTTGGACGCGAGTTCGACCACCTGCTCGGGCGTGCGCGCGTCGATCTCGTCGGCATAACGCTCGCCATAGATCGTCTTAAGCCGATCCTTGACGACTTCGGGGGCCTGTCCCGCCTGGCCGTCCGGATTGGCCTCGCGCCACGCTTCGAGCGCTTCGGACACCTGCCGCCCAAGGCCGCGCGCGGCCCAGCCGAGATGCGTCTCGAAGATCTGGCCGACGTTCATGCGGCTCGGCACGCCCAGCGGGTTGAGCACGATGTCCACCGGCGTCCCGTCGGCGAGGAACGGCATGTCCTCGTTCGGCAGGATGCGGCTGATGACGCCCTTGTTGCCGTGGCGGCCGGCCATCTTGTCACCCGGCTGCAGCTTGCGCTTCACCGCGACGAACACCTTGACCATCTTGAGCACGCCCGGCGGCAGCTCGTCGCCGCGCTGCAGCTTCTCGACACGATCGTCGAAGCGCGCCTTGATGACGCCGGCGGCGTCGTCATACTGCGCCTTGATCGCCTCGAGGTCGCCCTGCCGCGCATCGTCCTGCACGCCGAACTTCCACCAGTCGTGGCGCTCGACCGAATCGAGCATTTCCGCGTCGATCGCCGCCCCCTTCTTGACGCCCTTCGGCGCCGCGGTGGCGACCTGGCCGAGCAGCATCTCCTTGAGCCGCGCGAAGGTGGCGCGGTTCAGGATGGCGCGCTCGTCCTCGGCGTCCTTGCGGAGGCGATCGATCTCCTCGCGCTCGATCGCCATCGCGCGCTCGTCCTTGTCGATGCCGTGACGGTTGAACACCCGCACCTCGACGACCGTGCCCGCGACGCCCGGCGGCAGGCGCAGCGACGTGTCGCGCACGTCCGATGCCTTTTCGCCGAAGATCGCGCGGAGCAGCTTCTCTTCGGGCGTCATCGGGCTTTCGCCCTTCGGCGTGATCTTGCCGACCAGAATGTCGCCCGGCTCCACCTCGGCGCCGATATAGACGATGCCCGCCTCGTCGAGGTTGCGCAGCGCCTCCTCGCCGACGTTCGGGATGTCGCGGGTGATGTCTTCCGGCCCCAGCTTGGTGTCGCGGGCCATCACCTCGAACTCCTCGATGTGGATCGAGGTGAAGACGTCGTCCATCACGATCCGTTCGGAGATCAGGATCGAATCCTCATAATTATAGCCGTTCCACGGCATGAACGCGACGAGCACGTTCCGGCCGAGCGCCAGCTCGCCCAGTTCGGTCGAGGGACCATCGGCGATGATATCGCCGGCGTTCACCACATCCCCCACCTGCACCAGTGGCCGCTGGTTGATGCAGGTATTCTGGTTCGAACGCTGGAACTTCATCAGCGTGTAGATATCGACGCCCGACTCGCCGGCCTTGATCTCGCCGGTCGCGCGGATGACGATACGCGTCGCATCCACCTGATCGACGATGCCCTGTCGCCGCGCCGCGATCGCCGCGCCCGAATCGCGCGCCACCGTCTCTTCCATGCCGGTGCCGACGAACGGCGCCTCGGCACGGACGAGCGGCACCGCCTGCCGCTGCATGTTCGATCCCATCAGCGCGCGGTTGGCATCGTCATTCTCCAGGAAGGGAATGAGCGAGGCCGCGACCGACACGAGCTGCTTGGGGCTCACGTCCATCAGCGTGATGTGATCGCGCGGCGCGATCAGGAATTCGCCGGCCTCGCGCGAGGAAACCAACTCCTCGACGAAGCGCCCTTCGGCGTCCAGCTCGGCATTGGCCTGCGCGATCGTATGGCGCGCTTCTTCCATCGCCGAAAGATAGACGACTTCCTGCGTCACCTTGCCGTCGACGACACGCCGGTACGGCGTCTCGATGAAGCCATACTTGTTGACCCGGCTGAACGAGGCGAGGCTGTTGATGAGGCCAATGTTCGGGCCTTCGGGCGTCTCGATCGGGCAGATGCGGCCATAATGCGTCGGATGGACGTCGCGCACCTCGAAGCCCGCGCGCTCGCGGGTGAGGCCGCCCGGCCCGAGCGCCGAGACGCGCCGCTTGTGCGTCACCTCGGAGAGCGGGTTGGTCTGGTCCATGAACTGCGAAAGCTGCGACGAGCCGAAGAATTCGCGCACCGCCGCCACCGCCGGCTTCGCGTTGATGAGGTCGTTCGGCATCACCGTCGACACATCGACCGACGACATGCGCTCCTTCACCGCGCGCTCCATGCGCAGCAGGCCGACGCGATACTGATTCTCCAGCAACTCGCCCACCGAGCGGACACGGCGGTTGCCGAGATTGTCGATATCGTCGATCTCGCCCTTGCCGTCCTTCAGGTCGACCAAAGTCTTGACCACCGCGAGGATGTCCTCGCCGCGCAGCGTCGTCACCGTGTCCTCGACATCGAGATCGAGGCGCATGTTGAGCTTGACGCGGCCGACCGCCGACAGGTCGTAGCGCTCGGGATCGAAGAACAGGCCGGCGAACAGCGCCTCGGCCGTCTCCTTCGTGGGCGGCTCGCCAGGGCGCATGACGCGATAGATTTCGGACAGCGCATGATCGCGCTCCTCGACCTTGTCGGCCTTGAGCGTGTTGCGGATCCAGGGGCCGGTCGAGACATGATCGATGTCGAGCAGCTCGATCCGGTCGATGCCGGCCTTGTCGAGCAGCTCCAGATTTTCGGGGCTGACCTCGTCGCCGGCCTCGATCCAGATGCGCCCGGTCGCCTCGTCGATAAGGTCGTAGGCGCTGTAGCGGCCGAAAATCTCCTCGGTCGGGATCAGCAGCGTCTCCAGCCCGTCCTTGGCCGCCTTGTTCGCGGCACGCGGGGAGATTTTCTGCCCCGCCGGGAAGACGATCTCGCCGTCATCGGCGTTGACGACGTCGAACGCCGGCTTCTGCCCGCGCCAGTTCTCCGCCACGAAAGGCACCTTCCAGCCGCCTTCGCCGCGCACATAGGTCTGCGTCTTGTAGAAATGGCCCAGTATCTCCTCGGCGTTGAGGCCGAGGGCGTAGAGCAGGGTCGTCACCGGCAGCTTGCGCTTCCGGTCGATACGGACGTTGACGATATCCTTGGCATCGAACTCGAAATCGAGCCACGAGCCGCGATAGGGGATGACGCGCGCGGCGAAGAGATATTTGCCCGACGCATGCGTCTTGCCGCGATCATGGTCGAACAGCACGCCCGGCGAGCGGTGCATCTGGCTGACGATCACGCGCTCGGTGCCGTTGACGATGAACGTGCCGTTCTCCGTCATCAACGGCATGTCGCCCATATAGACGTCCTGCTCCTTGATATCGAGGACGGAGCGCGTCTCGGTATCGGGATCGACCTCGAAGACGATCAGGCGCAGCGTGACGCGCATCGGCGCGGCGAAGGTGATGCCGCGCTGGCGGCATTCGTCCACGTCGTACTTCGGCGGCTCAAGCTCGTAATTGACGAAATCCAGCTCGGCCGTGCCGGCGAAGTCGCGGATCGGGAACACCGACCGCAGCGTCTTTTCCAGCCCCGACACATAGCCGTCCTCGGGCCGCGAGCGGAGGAACTGCTCATAGCTCTCGCGCTGCACCTCGATGAGGTTCGGCATCTGCACGACTTCGTGGATGTTCCCGAAAACCTTGCGGATGCGCTTCTTGGCTGTCGCCGGAACTGCCTGGGTCGCCATCTATTGTCCTCGCGTCCGTTAAATTTGGTCGCCTCGCGGCGAAAAATGTCATCGATTCGCCCGTCACCCCTCCTCGCACGGAGGAGCGATCACGACAAAAAGTGCGGGTCCGACCAGTCGGAACCGCACTGCCTGCGTCTGGATTCCTCGCTGCCTCCAATTCGTTGCGGCCTGTGCGCAACGCAGGCCGTGTCTCGGAAGGGGCGAAGCTTCCTCCCGTCCACGACGGAGGGAGGAGGGAATTCGTCACGTGGCGTATATAGGCACACCGCCGCATTTGTGAAGACTCTAATGTGACGCCGCGCCGGTCGCGCCCCGGAAAAAGGCCTCGCGCACGAAAAAGGGTGGCCCCCGCTGGGGGAGGCCACCCTGATCGCGCTCCTCGAAAGGAGGAAAGGCTTATTTGAGCTCGACGGTCGCGCCGGCTTCCTCAAGCTGCTTCTTGAGCTTCTCGGCCTCGTCCTTGCTGACGCCTTCCTTGACGGCCTTCGGCGCGCCTTCGACGAGCGCCTTCGCCTCGGTCAGGCCCAGGCCGGTGATGCCGCGGACTTCCTTGATGACGTTGATCTTCTTGCCGCCGTCGCCGGTCAGGATGACGTCGAACTCGGTCTTCTCTTCGGCGGCGGGGGCGCCGGCGGCGCCACCGGCCGCGCCCGGCGCGGCAACGGCGACGGCCGCGGCGGCCGAAACGCCCCACTTCTCTTCGAGAAGCTTCGAAAGCTCGGCCGCCTCAAGGACGGTCAGCGCGGAAAGGTCGTCAACGAGTTTCTGCAGGTCTGCCATTGATAATCTCCATAAGGGGCATGCGCCCCTGATATTTCAGGTTGATACCGGAATTTATGCGTCTTCCTTGGCGCCATAAGCGCCGAACACCCGTGCGAGCTGACCCGCCGGCGCCTGGACGACCTGGGCGATCTTGGTCGCGGGCGCTGCGATGAGCCCCACGATCTTGCCGCGCAGTTCGTCGAGCGACGGCAGCGTCGCCAGCGCCTTCACGCCCTCCACGTCGAGGAGCGTGTCGCCCATCGCCCCGCCCACGATTTCCAACCTGTCGTTGGTCTTCGCGAACTCCACCGCGACCTTGGCGGCCGCGACGGGATCGGACGAGGTGGCGAGCGCCGTCGGCCCCGTCAGCAGATCGCCGATGGAAGCATAGGGCGTGCCCTCGATCGCGAGCTTGGCGAGACGGTTCTTCGCTACCTTGTAGCTGGCGCCGGCTTCACGCATCTTCGTACGAAGCGCCGTCGATTGCGCGACGGTCATCCCGAGGTTGCGCGTGATCACGACCACGCCCGCCTCGGTGAAGCTGCTGTTCAGACTGGCGACCAGCTCGGATTTTTGAGCTCGATCCATGCCTTACTCCTTAGAACCCCCGGCAGAACATCCGCCGGGGCGCGTCAACCAGCACGCCGATACGCCGCGCACTGGCCTGTCCGAAGGGGTCGGTCGCCTGATCCGGTATCATCCGGGCAGACCCGGTTCGGCGCATCGCACGTCCGAACCGGCAAAACTTTCCCCGTCTTGGCGGGAGATTAAGCGGGGCATATCCCCACACCCGCTGTCTCGGACGGTACAATCCGAAAGGCGCAAGCGCGCCTTCGGCTCGTCAGCCGGCGCCGCCCCTCATCGGGACAGCGCCGGAATTTCGTCAGGCGGCAACGTCCGCCGTGTCGATGCGGACGCCCGGACCCATTGTGGAGGAGACCGCGATCTTCTTCACATATTTGCCTTTGGCGCCCGACGGCTTCGCCTTGACCAGCGCGTCGACCAGCGCGTCGAAATTGGCGCGCAGATCCTCCGCCGGGAAGCTGGCCTTGCCGATGCCCGAATGGATGATGCCCGCCTTCTCGACGCGATACTCGACCTGGCCGCCCTTGGCCGCCTTCACCGCCTCGCCGACATTCATCGTCACGGTGCCGAGCTTCGGGTTCGGCATCAGCCCCTTCGGGCCGAGAATCTTGCCGAGCCGGCCGACCAGGCCCATCATGTCGGGGGTCGCGATGCAGCGATCGAAATCGATCTCGCCCGCCTGCACCTTCTCCAGAAGGTCCTCGGCGCCGACCACCTCGGCGCCCGCCGCGGTCGCCTCGTCCGCCTTCGCGCCGCGCGCGAACACGCCGACGCGCACGTCCTTGCCGGTGCCCTTGGGCAGCGTCACGACGCCGCGCACCATCTGGTCGGCGTGGCGCGGATCGACGCCCAGGTTGACGGCAACCTCGATCGTCTCGTCGAACTTCGCGGTCGCGTTCTTCTTGGCGAGCGCGATCGCCTCATCGATGCTGTAGAACGTGTCGCGATCGACCGCCGACGCCATCGCCTTGGCCTTTTTCGAAAGCTTCGCCATCGTCTCAGCCCTCCACCACTTCGAGGCCCATCGAGCGGGCAGAGCCTTCGATGATGCGCGTTGCCGCTTCGATATCGACGGCGTTCAGGTCCTTCATCTTCGCGGTCGCGATCTCGGCGAGCTGCGAGCGCTTGATCTTGCCGGCCGACGCCTTGCCCGGCTCCTTCGAGCCCGACTTCAGGTTCGCCGCCTTCTTGATGAGATAGGTCGCCGGCGGCGTCTTCGTCTCGAACGAGAAGGAGCGATCGGCATAGACGGTGATGACCGTGGGGAGCGGCGTGCCCGGCTCCTGATCGCCCGTCTGCGCGTTGAACGCCTTGCAGAATTCCATGATGTTCACGCCGCGCTGGCCCAGCGCGGGGCCGATCGGCGGGCTGGGATTGGCCTTTCCGGCCGGCACCTGCAGCTTGATATAGCCGGTAATCTTCTTTGCCATTACACTTCACCCTGATGGTTTAGCGGTCCTTGCGGCGGCCCAGGCGGCCCGCCTCCCGCACATTTCCCGGCACAGGGCCGGAAACTCTCTTACTTGACGCGCTCGACCTGCTCGAACTCCAGCTCGACCGGGGTCGCGCGCCCGAAGATCGACACCGAGACCTTCACCCGGCTGCGATCGAAATCCAGTTCCTCGACGACGCCATTGAAGCTCGCGAACGGCCCGTCGAGCACCTTCACCTGGTCGCCGATCTCGAAATCGACCTTGACCTTCGCCTTGGGCGCGGCGGCGGCGGCCTCTTCCTTGGTATTGAGGATGCGCGCGGCCTCGGCCTCGCTGATCGGCTGCGGCTTGCCCGAGGAGCCGAGAAAGCCCGTCACCTTCGGCGTGTTCTTGACGAGGTGATAGACGTCGTCGCTCATCTCCAGCTTCGCCAGCACATAGCCGGGGAAGAATTTGCGATCGCTCGTCACCTTCTTGCCGCGGCGGACCTCCGTCACCTTCTCGGTCGGCACCTCGACCGATTCGACGAAGGCGTCGAGGCCCATGCGCGCGGCCTCGGCCACGATCGAATCGCGAACCTTGTTCTCGAAGCCCGAATAGGCATGGATGATGTACCAGCGCGACATGGATGCGTGATTTCCCATTCTGGCCTAGGCTGCAAGCGACAGCAGGAACTGCACGAGCTTGCGGAAAACGGTATCGGTGCCGAAGAAGAAGGTGCCGAGCAACACCGTCATGATGATGACCATGATCGTGGTCGTCACCGTTTCCTTGCGCGACGGCCAGACGATCTTGCGCCCTTCGGCCTGAACCTGGCGCACGAATTCGGGGATCGAGCGAACCCAGTCGCCCAACCGCTCGATCACATTGCGCTTCACAACCTCGGCCACGCTCAATCGTCCCGTTCAAAACAGCAGTGACGGCGCCCGGCCGCCCTCTTCCGGCGTCGGCCTGGCCCCGTCGCTTCCCGGCCCCTCGCCCGCGCCGTTTCAGCAAAGGTGGCAGGAGTGGAGGGACTCGAACCCCCGGCATTCGGTTTTGGAGACCGACGCTCTACCAGCTGAGCTACACTCCTCCGGGCCGGAGAGGCGGGGGCATAGCGGGGCCTCCCGCCAAAGGCAAGGGGGCCGATCAGGCGGCGACGTCGTAAGGCTGTATCTCGCCCGAGAGATACAGGTTGCGCGCCTTGGCGCGGCTGAGCTTGCCCGAGCTGGTGCGCGGCAAGGTGCGCGGCGGCACCAGCTCGACGACGCAGTTGATGCCGGTGATCGAGCGGACACGCTCGCGAATCTCGTCGCGCAGGCGCGCGCGTTCCTGATTGTCCGAGGTGCGGCACTGGACGAGCACCGCCGGCGTTTCCTCGCCGCCGGGCGTGGTGATGGCGAAAGCGGCGATGTCGCCCGCCTTGAAGCCGGGAAGCTGCTCCACCGCCCACTCGATATCCTGCGGCCAGTGATTCTTGCCGTTGATGATGATCATGTCCTTGGCGCGGCCGACGATGTAGAGGTAGCCGTCGCTCAGATAGCCCATGTCGCCGGTGTCGAGCCAACCGTCCTTCATGCACTCGGCCGTCGCCTCGGGATCGCGGAAATAGCCGTCCATGATCGATGTGCCCCGGCACCAGACCTTGCCGATCGCGCGTTCGGGCAGCGGCGTGCCGTCTTCCTCGCGTATCTCGACCACCATGTCCTTCACGGGCTTGCCGCAATTGACGATCGGGCGAAAACGCTGCGGCCGGCCGATCGCGCCCGCGCCGCCCGAAAGCGCCGTCTCCTCCACCAGCTCGACGACGATGCCCTCGCCGGGCGGCATGATCGAAACGGCGAGCGTCGCCTCCGCCAGCCCGTAGCTGGGCAGGAAGGCCGACGCCTGGAAACCGGCCTCGGCGAAGGTATCGACGAACGCCTGCATCACGTCGGGCCGGATCATGTCCGCGCCATTGCCCGCGACGCGCCAGCGGGACAGGTCGAACCGCTCGGACGCCTTCGTCTGGCTCGACGTGCGGCGCGTGCAGATGTCGTAGCCGAAGGTCGGCGAATAGCTGAGCGTCGTGCCCGGATTGCGGCTTATCATGTCGAGCCAGGCGAGCGGGCGGCGCGCGAAATCCTCGGTCTTCAGATAATCGGTCGAGACCTGATTGGCGACCGGCGAGAGGAAGCAGCCGACCAGCCCCATGTCATGATACCAGGGCAGCCAGGAGACACAGCGGTCGCTCTCGATCAGCGCCATGCCGTGCGAATGGGCGGCAAGATTGCTGAGCAAGGCGCGATGCGTGACCGATACGCCATGCGGGAAGCGCGTCGATCCGCTCGAATATTGCAGATAGGCGATATCGTGCGGCGCGGGCTGCGGCAGTGGCGCCGTGGGCGCGGGCCGCCCGGCAAACGCCTCATAGGTGATGCCTTCGACGCCGCACGCCTCCGCCGCCGCGCCCGCCATCGACGCCAGCTCGGCGGGGTAGATCAGCATCTTCGGGTCCGAGCTGGCGAGCTGGACCTTGAGCTGGTCGATATAGGATTCGCGCCCGCCGAACGATGTAGGCAGCGGCAGCGGCACCGGCCAGGCGCCGGCATAGACCGCGCCGAAGAACAAGGCGGCGAATTCGGCCCCCGTCTCGGCGACCAGCGCGATCCGGTCCGCCGTGCGCACCCCGCTCGCGATCAGGCGATAGGCGGTGACGATCGCATCGGCACGCAGCTCGGCATAGGAATAAGCGCGTGCGAGGCGGCCGCGCGCGTCATGAAAATTCAGCCCGCGCTGCCCGCGCGCCGCATAATCGAGCGCTTCGCCCAGCGTCGTGAAATCCGACAGGCGACGCGGCAACGTGTCGGCGGTCGGCGTCGGCGAAAGCGTCGCGGCTTCGCTCATTTCTGTTTCACTTTTTTGCACAGCTTGTTTCGACGCGGCTGCAATATCATTGCGCACCGTCGGCTGCTCCCTCGTTGCGCCCCAGCCCTGTCGGGCCTGTGTCGGACGATGTTGACCCAATTTCAGTCGAATAGTCTAGCGGATCAGGCACGTTCAAATTCCGGCTCGACTGTGGCACAAACATGGCGCGTGGCACGGGTTTCATCAGATCGCAATCCCCGGCCGCTCGATCGGGCGGGGGTCGAGCGGCTCGCGATCGCCTATGTCGGCCGCTATGCGACGACGCGCGCGAAGCTTGCCGCCTATCTTGCGCGCAAGGTCCGCGAGCGCGGCTGGACGGGGGCGGAGGCGCCCGAAACCGCGCTGGAGGCGATCACCGCCCGCTGCGCCGAGCTCGGCTATATCGACGATCGCGCCTTTGCCGAGGCGCGCGCCGCCTCGCTCACCCGCCGGGGCTATGGCGCGCGCCGCGTCGCCGATGCCCTGCGCGCGGCGGGAATCGAGGAGGAGGACGCCGCGCCGGCACGGCAGGAGGCGGATGCGTCGGCGTGGGACGCAGCCGTAGCCTTCGCCCGGCGGCGGCGCATCGGCGCTTTCGCCGCCGAGCCGGCCGATCCCGATCGTCGCCGCCGCGCACTCGCCGCGATGATGCGCGCCGGCCACCCCCTGTCGATCGCTCGCCGGCTGGTCGACGCGTCGCCGGGTGAATTGCCCGAATGTGGGACATGAACCACGTTAATCTCTCTTCGTTTCAGTTATGGTTCATGCTAGCGTAACTTTCGCTTACCGGGGGGTGGGCCAAATGACGAGTGAAGAACGGGTTGCTTCGGATTTGGGCATTGCGCCCACCAATGGGGAGGATCGCCCCGCCGAATCGCTTGGCCGGAGCGAGGACGTGCTGGTGCCCGTCGACGGCACTATCAAATGGTTCGATGCCACGCGCGGCTTCGGCTTCCTCGTCGTCGAAGGCGAGGTCGGTGACGTCCTGATCCATTTTTCGATCCTGCGCGAGCATGGGCGGCGAACGCTGCCCGAAGGCGCGCGCGTCTCCTGTCTCGCCGCCCGGCGCGAACGCGGCTGGCAGGCGCAGGCCGTCACCAGCATCGATCTGTCGACCGCGACGGGGCCGGATGCCGATGCCGCCGCCCGGCGCAACGTCGACCGCATCGACCCGACCGACCTGATCGACAGCGCCGGCGCGTTCGAGCCGGTGATCGTCAAATGGTTCAACCGGCTGAAGGGCTATGGCTTCCTCGTCCGGCCCGGATCGGACAGGGATATCTTCGTCCACATGGAAACCGTGCGCCGCGCCGGCCTCGCCGATCTCGCGCCCGAGCAGGCGCTGCTCGCGCGAATCGCCGACGGCCGCAAAGGGCCGCTCGCGGTCGTCGTCGCGCCGCCGGCGGACTGATCGGGCGAGCGCCATGGCCGCCTTTCATGCGGCGATCGCGGCGGACGGGCGCTTAAACCGTTGCGCGGCCCCTGACAGACGGGTAAGCGGCGGCGCATGGGTCTCCTGAAGAGCATCTTCACCTGGTGGGATGGCGCCACCATCGGCACCAGCCTGTTCAGCCGCCGCAACGGCCGGCGCGTGGGCGAGGACGTGCTGGGCAACGTCTATTATGAGACGAAGCCCGACGCCAAAGGGCCGCGTCGCCGCTGGGTGATCTACAACGGATCGAACGACGCCAGCCGCGTGCCGCCCGACTGGCATGGCTGGCTGCACGGCACGCTCGCCGAAACCCCCGATCGCGCGCTCCCTCCCGTGCGCGCGTGGGAAAAGCCTGCCATGCCCAATTTCACGGGCACGGCCCTCGCTTATCGTCCGGCCGGCGCGCTCGAACGCGGCGGCCGCCGCGCCGCCGCCACCGGAGATTATGAGGCATGGAGCCCCGACCAGGCATGAAGAGCGTGCTCAGGGAGCATGGCGGCGAAGCGCTGGTCGGGTTGCTGGTCGTCCTCTTTGCCGCCTGGTTCAGCTGGTTCGCCTGGGGCCGCACCGGGGGTCACGGCGGTGCCGACGCGACGCGGGTGACGGCCTATTTCCCCAATGCGAGCGGCGTCAACGTCGGCACCGACGTGCGCGTCGCCGGGCTGAAGGTCGGCAGTGTCGTCGCGCAAAAGCTCGATCCCAAGAGCTTCCAGGTCGAAACCACGCTCTCGATCGATCCCAAGGTGAAGCTGCCGTCAGACAGCAGCGCCGCGATCACGTCGGAAGGGCTGCTCGGCTCCACCTATATCGCGCTCCTCCCCGGCGGCTCCTCGACGCCGCTCAAGACGGGCGATGCGATCTTCGATACGCAGGGCGCGATCGACATGATGGGCATGATCGGGCAGTTCATCAACAAGACCGGCACCGACACGCCGGGCGGCGGCAACGCGGCCTCGACGCCGGACTCGATGGGTGGCGCCTCCGCGCCGACCCCCTGAAGCGGGCGCCGTGAAGCGGACCCTGGCCGCCGTCGCGCTCGTGGCGCTCGCCGCCGTCGGCGCGTGGCAGGCGGCCGATGCGCTTCAGGACAATGCCGCCAGCCAGGAAGCGCCAACGCCGGCCGAGCCGCCGTCGGACAGCCCGCCCGTCGCCGCCACGCCCAGCCGGGCCGCCGCGTCGTCCCCGGCGCTGACCCGCGCGGAGACGCCGATGAAGCAGCGCGTCGCGGTGCTCGGCCTGCTCAACAAGCGCAACGGCATTTCGCGTGATCTGACGCTGCATCCGGGCGAATCGGTGCGCGTCGGCAACGTCATCGTACGGCTGCGCGCCTGCGAGACGACCGCGCCGTGGGAGCCTGAGCAGCTTACCGGCGCCTTCGTCCAGGTCGACGTCCACGGGCAGGATGACAAGTGGCGGCGCGTCTTTTCGGGCTGGCTGTTCAAGGAATCACCGTCGCTCAACGTCGTCGAGGATCCGGTCTATGACGTGTGGCCCAAGAGCTGCGCGATGAAGCATCCCGAAATCGGCCCCGATACCGTATCGGCGGCATCGATCTCCGCCTCCTCGGCCAGCCGGTCGAGTGCGAAGAAATCGCCCGAGGGCGAGGAAGAGCCGACGCCCAACGCGGCGTCGAGCAACGCCACATAATTGTTGCGACTGATCTCGATCGCGCCGAGCGAAGCGAGGTGATCGGTGATGAACTGGCAGTCGAGCAGGCGGAAACCGCCGATCCGAAGCCGCGCGACCAGCCAGGCCAACGCCACTTTCGATGCGTCGCGCGCGCGGCTGAACATGCTTTCGCCGAAGAAGGCCGCGCCCAGCGTGACGCCATAGAGGCCGCCGACGAGCTGGCCGTCCAGCCATGTCTCGATCGAATGGGCATGGCCGCGCAGGTGGAGATCGGCATAGGCCCGTTCGATCGGGCCGTTGATCCAGGTATCGGGCCGCTCGGGCGTGCGTTCGGCGCAGGCGGCGACGACTTCGCGAAAGGCGCGATCGGCGGTGACGGTGAAGCGATCCGATCGCAGCGTCTTCGCCAGTGAACGTGACAGGCGGAACGACTCGAGCGGCAGGATTCCCCGCTTCTTCGGTTCCACCCAGAAGATGTCCGGCGCCGTCCGCCCGTCCGCCATCGGAAAGACGCCGACCGAATAAGCACGAAGGAGCAGATCGGGATCGAGCGCGGTCACAAGCGGGAAGAATATGCGCGCCGTCGATCGATGCAAGCGTCCTTCGCCCGAAAGGACGCGAAGCAGCGCCGTCAGAGGATTTCGCGCACCCGCTCGACCGGCCGGCATAGCCGCACGCCTTTTTCGGTCTCGACCAGCGGACGTTCGATCAGGATCGGATCGGCCGCCATCGCCGCGAGAATCGCCTTGTCGTCGGCCCCGGCGAGTGCCTTCGCGCCCTCCTCCTTCGTCCGCAGCCCCTCGCGCGGGGTGATGCCCGCACGCGCATAGAGCGCGGCGAGCGTCGTCGTGCTGGGCGGATGCTTCAGATATTCGATGATCTCGACATCCAGCCCCGGCGTCTCCTGGAGGATCGCCAGCGTGTTGCGCGACGTGCTGCAGCGCGGATTGTGCCAGATCGTCGCCTTCACGCCCCGTCCTCCTGCTTCTCTTCGCGCGCCAGCCATTCCTCAAGCCATTTGATCGTGTAATTGCCCTTCTGGAAGTCGGGGTCGTCAAGCAGCGCCTGGTGCAGCGGGATCGTGGTCTTCATCCCCTCGATCACGAACTCCTCCAAGGCGCGGCGCAGCCGGCGCAGCGCGCCCTCGCGCGTCGTGCCGTAGACGATCAGCTTGGCGATCATGCTGTCATAATAAGGCGGCACCCGATAGCCGGCATAGAGCCCGCTATCGACGCGCACGTTCATGCCGCCTGGCGCGTGATAGCTTTTCACCAGCCCCGGTGAGGGCGCGAAGGTGCGCGGGTCCTCGGCGTTGATGCGGCACTCGATCGCGTGGCCACGGAACGTGACGTCCTGCTGGCGCAGCGTCAGCGGCTTGCCCTCGGCGACGCGGATCTGCTCGCGCACCAGATCGAGGCCGGTGATCATCTCGGTCACCGGATGCTCGACCTGAAGCCGCGTGTTCATCTCGATGAAGTAGAACTGGCCATTCTCATAGAGGAACTCGATCGTGCCCGCGCCGCGATAGCCCATGTCGGCCATCGCCTTCGCGACGATCCCGCCCATCTCGTCACGTTGCGCGTGGCTGATGACGGGCGAGGGCGCCTCTTCCAGCACCTTCTGGTGCCGCCGCTGGAGCGAGCAGTCGCGCTCGCCCAGATGGATCGCATTGCCGTTGCCGTCGCCGAATATCTGGAACTCGATATGGCGCGGATTGCCGAGATATTTCTCCATATAGACGGTTTCGTCGCCGAACGCCGCCTTCGCCTCCGACCCCGCCTGCGCCATCAGCGTTTCGAGCTGGTCCTCGCGCTCGACCACCTTCATGCCGCGCCCGCCGCCGCCCGAGGCCGCCTTGATGAGCACCGGATAGCCGATCCGCGCGGCGATCGCCTTCGCCTCGGCCAGATCGCCGATCGCGCCGTCCGATCCCGGCACCAGCGGCAGGCCCAGCGCGCCGGCGGTGCGCTTCGCCTCCACCTTGTCGCCCATCACGCGGATATGTTCAGGCTTCGGGCCGATCCAGACGATATTGTGGCTCTCGACGATCTCTGCGAAGCGCGCATTCTCGCTCAGGAAGCCATAGCCCGGATGGATCGCGTCGGCGCCCGAGATTTCGGCCGCCGAGATGATGTTCGGGATGTTGAGATAGCTCTCGCCCGCGGGCGGCGGCCCGATGCAGACCGCCTGATCGGCCAGGCGGACGTGCATCGCGTCGGCGTCCGCCGTCGAATGCACCGCCACCGTCTTGATGCCCATCTCATGGCAGGCGCGATGAATGCGGAGCGCGATCTCGCCTCGGTTGGCGATCAGGACTTTCTGGATGTCCATGCCGTCACTCGACGATGACAAGAGGCTGATCGAACTCCACCGGCTGCGCATTGTCGACGAGGATCAGCTTCACCGTCCCCGCGCGCGGGCTGACGATCGGATTCATCACCTTCATCGCCTCGACGATCAGCAGCGTGTCGCCCGCCGCGACCCGATCGCCCGGCGCGACGAATGCGCGCGCGCCCGGCTCGGCCGACAGATAGGCGGTGCCCACCATCGGCGAGCGGACGGCGCCCGGATGATCGGCGGGGGCCGGCTCGGGCTGCGCCGGGGCGGCGGCAGCGACGGGCGCGCTTGCCACGGCGGCGGCCGGGGCGGCGGGCGCCGCCGTGGCAACCACCGGCGCGGCCGATCGTGCAACGCGCACGCGCCGTTCCCCGTCGCGCACTTCGATTTCGGTCAGGCGGTTCTCGTCGAGCAGAACCGCAAGCTGGCGCACGAGATCGGTATCCACCGCCATCGGCTGATCGTCCGTCTCGTCGCGGTTATCATCGGTCATTCTTGACCCTCATATTGTTTATGAAACTTCCCTGTCAGAGCTTGGCGGCCGCGTCCAGCGCGAGCGCGTAGGAGAGCGCGCCGAAGCCCGCTATCGTTCCCTTCGCCGCCATGCCGACAAAAGATGTGTGGCGAAACCCTTCACGGGCGTGCGGGTTCGACAGATGCACCTCGATCACCGGCACCGCGATCGCCTTGATCGCGTCGTGGAGCGCGATCGACGTGTGCGTGAAGGCGCCCGCGTTCAGGATCGCGGCGCGCGCGTTCCGGGCGTTCGCCTCGTGTAGCCAGTCGACCAGATGCCCCTCGTGATTCGACTGGCGCATGTCGATGGTGAGGCCCAGCGCGCGCGCCTGATCCTCTAGCCGGCCGGCAATGTCGTCGAGCGTGTCGTGCCCGTAAATCTCGGGCTCGCGCGTGCCGAGCAGGTTGAGATTGGGGCCGTTCAGGACGAAGACGAGATCGGATGCGGCCATTGCAGCGGAAGCCTTGCGGTTGCGGTGGGGCGCTTTCTATATGAGACGGGCAGGGAATTGCCAGCTTGGCGATTCCGCACCCCCTGTCCCTTCGCCCGATCGCGCCCGCGCCAGGCAAGATGCGGCGTTGCGGGGCGAACGGAGATGTGGATGACGATCGACGGCACCGTCCAGATACGGATCAACGGAGAGCATCGGCGCGTGGCGGCGGGCATCACGCTTGCCGATCTCGCCCGCGAACTGGGCCTCGATCCGGCCAAGGTGGCGGTGGAACGCAATCTGGCGGTGGTCCCGCGCTCGACGCTGGAGGCGGTGCAGGTGGAAGATGGCGACGATCTGGAGATCGTGCATTTCGTCGGCGGCGGCGATCATGCCGATGCGCCGGAGGACCTTTGGACCGTCGCCGGCCGCGCCTTCCGCTCGCGGCTGATCGTCGGCACCGGCAAATATCGCGATTTCGCGCAGAATGCGGCGGCGGTCGAGGCGTCGGGCGCCGAGATCGTCACCGTCGCCGTGCGCCGGGTGAACATCGCCGATCCGGCCGCGCCGCTGCTGACCGACTATATCGACCCGAAGAAGATCACCTATCTGCCCAACACCGCCGGCTGCTACACCGGCGAGGAAGCGATCCGTACCCTGCGCCTCGCGCGCGAGGCTGGCGGCTGGGACCTCGTCAAGCTCGAAGTGCTGGGCGAGGCGAAGTCGCTCTATCCCGACATGATCGAGACGCTGCGCGCGACCGAGATATTGGCGAAGGAGGGTTTCCTGCCGATGGTCTATTGCGCCGACGATCCGATCGCGGCGAAGCGGCTGGAGGATGCGGGCGCGGTGGCGATCATGCCGCTGGGCGCGCCGATCGGATCGGGGCTCGGCATCCAGAATCCGGTGACGATCCGTCTCATCATCGAAAATGCGAAAGTGCCCGTCCTGGTCGACGCCGGCGTCGGCACCGCCTCCGACGCGGCGGCGGCGATGGAGCTGGGCTGCGACGGCGTGCTGATGAACACCGCGATCGCCGAGGCGAAACATCCGGTGATGATGGCGGCGGCGATGAAAGCGGCAGTCGAAGCCGGCCGCCTCGCCTATCGCGCCGGCCGCATGGCGAAACGCCGCTATGCCGACCCGTCCAGCCCGCTCGCCGGATTGCTGTAAGGTCAGGCCCCCCGCTATCCACGCCATTCCCGCGAAGGCGGGAATCCATAAGCACCGTCCTGCAAAAAGCGGCGAAAGCCGGCGTCTACGGATCCCCGCCTGCGCGGGGATGACGGAGAAGAAGCAAGCGCGCGACACCCAGCGGACTCCCTTTCCATCCGGCGACAGCCGGAATCCATGGACCCCGGCTTTCGCCGGGTGACAGAAGCGCGCGCGCGGGCAAGCGGACCGCCGACCCGCGCCCCGCCGATTTCGCTAGGATTCGCCCGCCGTCTCTCCGCCTTCCAGCGCATCGAAGGCGTCGCCGATCTGGCTCAGCACCTTGAGGCAGGTGGCGAGATCGTCCGGATCGACGTCGCGCAAAATCTCGTTGCGCAGCGTCGACGCCGCATCATTGACGCGATCGATCACCGGCTGCGCGGCAGCGGTGAGCGTGATACGCTTGGCGCGGCGATCGTCCTTGTCGATCGCGCGTTCGACGAAGCCCTGCTTCTCCAGCCTGTCCAGCGCCCGCGCCAGTGTCGATTCCTCGATGCCGACGCGCTGGGCAAGTTCGCGCTGCGTGGCCGTCCGCCCGACCACCGACAGCCAGAACAGCGTCTGCCAGCCGCCGCTGCGCACCGCCGGCGTGTCGCGCAGCGTGGTGGAGAGGCGATTGCGCCAGCGGCGGCCGGTCTGGAGCAGGCGTCGGATGAAGATGAAGCGCGCGAATGCCGCGTCATCGGCGGAGTCGGGCGGCGGCACGAGCCATTGCGCGCTATTCACCAACAACGGCCGATCTTCCGCGCCGAGAGCGTCGGGCTTGCTCATCGCGGGGCGGCGTCAGGGCGCGATACAGACACGGTTCCGCCCCTCCTGCTTGGCGCGATAGAGTGCGGCGTCGGCATTTTTCAGGATCGCGGCGGGGCCCCGGCGGCCCGCCATGCCCGCGATCCCCGCCGAGAAGCTCAACTGGCCCAGCTCGCGCCCGGTGGCCGTCACCTTGAAGGCGTGGGCGGCAATCTCGCGGCGGATGCGATCGATCTCGGCGGCCGCGCTCGGCGCATCCATCCCCTCGAACAGCATCACGAACTCCTCGCCGCCATAGCGCGCGACGAACAGCCGCTCGATATCCCCTTGGGAGAGCGCGCCCGCGATGAACTTGATCACCTCGTCGCCGATATGATGGCCGTGAAGATCGTTCACCGCCTTGAACTGATCGATGTCGCAGATCGCCAGCGCAAGCTTCTGCCGCGAGGTGCGCGCGCGCACGAACGCCTCGCGCAGGCGGGTGTCGAGCGCGCGCCGGTTCGGCAGGCCGGTCAGCGGGTCGGTGTCGGCGGTGCGCCGCGCCTCGGCAAGGCTCTGGCGCAGCCGCGCCACTTCCTCGCCGCTGCGGCGCAGATCGGCCTCGGCGACACGCGTCTTCTCGATCATCGCGCGGGTGAGGCCGATCAGCCCCTCGACCGCACCAGTGGACGTGCCGGCCGACGATATCCGCGCGAGCGCCGCCCCATAGTCGCGCGTCTCGCGGCCCGATCGATCGATGATCGCGATCACGTCGCCAAGATGGGCGCGCGCCTCGTCCGCCGCACGGACGAGATCGGCGGCCGACATCTCGGCGGCGTGGAGGGCGGCGACGCCCGCCATCAGGTCCGCCGTCAGCCTGCCGTTGCGGCGCAGCGCCTCGGCGATCCGCCGGCTCGTCTCCGACTCGGGGAAGCGGAGGTAAACATAAGCAAGCTCATAATGAATTGGTGAGGGCTCAAGGAAGTTGGCGGAGAGGAAAGCGCCGATATCCGAGAAAAGCTGCCCCCCATGCTCTTGCCGCAGATCGGGTTTGGCCAATCGATTATGCTCCACCTTCCCGTCCCCCACGCTGCTCCGAGTCAATCGCAACCCCTGGTCCGGCCGCCCTGAATCAATTTGCGTCATATAGCCAAGAAAATACAGAGGAAGCGTAAATGAGTTCGACTCCGTATCAACCGATCTTTTTCTATCTTCGTTGGCCGAATCGGTAATTTGTTGTATGCGCGACTCGTAGTCCCCAGGGATATCCCCAGGGTTATTCGCAATCCGGCGGCGGCCGGGTGCTCCCTTTCGTGCCGCCCCCAGATGCAGGAGGTGCACATGCCGCAACAGTGCAACCATACATATTATCTCCATCGCGCCGAGGCCGCACGGCGCCTTGCCGAGGAAGCAAGCGACAAGGCGGTACGCAACCTCCATCTCGCCATGGCGAATGAATATCGCGCCAGGGCGGCGGCATCGCCGCCGGCGGAGACCGAAGCGGGCTGAGCGAAGCCGTCAGCCGGGCCTCCTCGCCCGCCATATGGCGGCCAGACCCGCGCGATAATCGGGATGGAGCGGACACCAGCCCAACAGGCGCTTCGCCTTGCCGTTGGCGACGCGCCGGTTCTCGGCATAGAAGGCACGCGCCTCGGGCGAAAGCCCCGCTTGTTCGAGCGGGACGAACGGCGGCCGGACAAGGCCCGCCAGTTCGCAGGCCGCCTCGATCACCACATTCTGGCTCGTCGGCCGGTCGTCGGCGAGATTATAGGCGCCCGGCGGTCCCTTGCGCAGGCTCGCGCACAGGCCGCCGACTATGTCGTCGACATGGATTCGGCTGAAAACCTGCGCGGGAAGGACGATGCGCCGCGCGCGACCCGCGGCAAGCCGCTCGAACGCCGAGCGACCCGGCCCGTAGATGCCGGGCAGGCGAAACACGCGGGCCTGCGGGTGCAGCCGCTGCCATGCCGTGTCGGCCACCGCCCGTGCGCCGCGTCGCCCCGTGCCGATGGCGGCGCTTTCATCCACCCATGCGCCCTGCGTGTCGCCATAGACCCCGCTCGAGGAGAGGTAGCCGATCCAGCGCGCGGGCGCGCCGGCCAGCGCCTCGCCAAAAACCTTGAGGACCGGATCGCCCTCCCCGTCCGGCGGCACCGAGGAGAGGATGTGCGTCGCCGCCGCGATCTCGGCCGCGACCCCGCGCTCGTCGGACATCGCCGCGCGATCGATCCGCACGACCTGCCATCCCTCCGTTTCGAGTGCGGTGGCGAAACGCGAGCCGGTATAGCCGGGGCCGAAGAGCAGCAGGCGGGACATGGCCTTCTCTTATCCCGCTTTTCCCGCGCCGTCGCCGGGTCCGCCTCCGCCTCGAACGATGCGCGCGGGCTTTCCTCCGATCGGCGCGGGGGATAAGAGTTGGTGATGCCTGACGCCCAGACCGCCGCCGCGCCTTCCCCCGCCGTCATCCGCCGCGAGGATTATCGTCCGCCGGACTGGCTGGTGCCCGATGTTGAGCTGGATTTTCAGCTCGATCCCGCGCTGACCCGCGTGGCGGCGCGGCTCCGCGTCACGCGCAACGGCGATCACAAGCGGCCGATGCGGCTCGACGGTGACGGCCTGACCCCGCTTGCGGTGCGAATCGACGGCGAGCAGGCGGCCGACGCCTGGCGCATGGACGGTCCCACCTTCGTCATCGACCTGCCCGGCGACTCGCATCTCGTCGAAACCGAGGTGGAGATCGTTCCCGAAGACAATACGCAACTGATGGGCCTCTACGCCTCGGGCGGGATGCTCTGCACCCAGTGCGAGCCGGAGGGCTTTCGCCGGATCACCTTCTTCCCCGACCGTCCCGACATATTGAGCCGCTACACCGTCCGCATGGAGGCGGACGAGGCGCGTTTCCCCGTGCTGCTGTCGAACGGCGATCGGATCGACGGAGGCGCGGCCGAGACGGAGGGGCGTCACTGGGCGCAATGGCGCGATCCCTTCTTCAAGCCCACCTATCTTTTCGCGCTTGTCGCCGCGAACCTCGACGCCAATCGCTCCAGCTTCACGACGCGATCGGGCAAGGAGGTGGCGCTCGCCATCTGGGTGAAGCCCGCCGATCTGGCGCGGACCGAGCATGCGATGGCCGCGCTCAAGGCGGCGATGGCGTGGGACGAGAAGGTCTATGGCCGCGAATATGATCTCAGCGAATTCAATATCGTCGCCGTGTCCGATTTCAATTTCGGCGCGATGGAGAACAAATCGCTCAACATCTTCAACTCGCGCTACATCCTCGCCGATCCCGACACGGCGACCGACGCCGATTATGACGCCATCGCCGGCGTCGTCGCGCACGAATATTTCCACAACTGGTCGGGCAATCGCGTCACCTGCCGCGACTGGTTCCAGCTGTCGCTGAAGGAAGGCTTCACCGTTTTCCGTGACCAGCAATTCTCGGCCGATCAGGGATCGGCGGCGGTGCATCGCATCGACGACGTCCGCGCGCTGCGCGCCGCGCAGTTCCCGGAGGATGCCGGCCCGCTCGCGCATCCGATCCGGCCTGAATCCTATATCGAGATCAGCAATTTCTACACCGCGACCGTCTACAACAAGGGCGCCGAGGTGATCCGCATGCTCCACACCCTGTTGGGGCCGGAGCGGTTTCGTGCGGGCAGCGACCTCTATTTCGCGCGCCATGACGGCCATGCCGCGACGTGCGAGCAGTTCGTCCGCGCGATGGAAGACGCGACCGGCGAGGACCTCACGAAATTCCGCCTCTGGTACAGCCAGGCTGGCACGCCGCATGTGAAGGCGACGCTCGCGCACGAGCCCGCCGGCGGGCAGGCGCGGCTGACGCTGGAGCAGACGATCGCGCCGACGCCCGGCCAGATCGAAAAGGCGCCGATGCCGCTCCCGCTCAAGATCGCGCTGTTCGGCGAATTGTCGGGCGAGAGCTTCGGCGGCGAGCAGCTCGTCCTTCTCGACGAGGAGAAAAAGGAAATCCTGTTCGAAGGAATTGGCGAGCGGCCGGTCCTGTCGATCAATCGCGGCTTTTCCGCCCCCGTCATCCTCGAAACCGACCGGACGGCGGCCGACCTCGCCTTCCTCTCGCGCCGCGATGACGATCCCTTCGCCCGCTATGAGGCGATGCAGCAGCTCATGCTCGACACGCTCGTGAACGCGGCGGCGGGGCGGAAGGCCGATCATGAGCCGGTGATCGAGGCGGTCGAGGAAACGCTGCGCAATCCCGCGCTCGACGCCGCCTTCATCGCGGAAACGGTGCTGCTGCCCAGCGAAGCCTTCATCGGCGACCAGATGGCGGTGGTCGATCCCGACGCGATCGCCCGCGCGCGCGAGGCGCTGCGCGCCGATCTCGGCAACACGATCGAGGACGGATGGCGCGCCGCTTATGGCCGCGTGCGCGCCAACCGCTACGAATATACCCCGCCCGCCAAGGGCCTGCGCCGGCTCCGCAACGTCGCGCTCGGCTATCTCGCCGCCTCGGACGCCACTGACGCGGCGGGAATCGCGTTCCAGCAATTCGTCGAGGCGGACAATATGACCGACCGGCAGGGCGCGCTCGGCACGCTCGCCAACGGCGCCGCGCCCGAGCGGGAGGAGGCGCTGGAACTGTTCTACCAGCGTTATCAGGACAACGGCCTCGTCCTCGACAAATGGTTCACCACGCAGGCGCTCTCGACGCGCGACGACACGCTCGACGCGGTCGAGCGGCTGGCGAAGCATCCCGATTTCACGCTCGCCAACCCGAACCGCGCGCGCGCCCTGATCGGCGCCTTCGCGGCCAATCAGCGCGCCTTCCACGAAGCGTCGGGGCGCGGCTACCGCTTCATCGCCGATATGGCGCTCGCGATCGACCGGCTCAATCCGCAGCTCGCCGCGCGGATGATCCCCGCGCTCGGCCGCTGGCGCCGCTTCGATGAAGCCCGCGCCGCGCTGATGCGGGCCGAATTGCGCCGGATCGTCGAAACGCCCGGCCTGTCGAAGGACGTGTTCGAGCAGGCGTCGAAAAGTCTGGGGTAAGGCTGCCCCTCAGACGTTCTTCTTCGGCTTGGACCGATTCGAATAGATGAGCGCCGCGGCGATCGCGGCGGAGCCGATGCCCACGCCCGCGGCCGTCCACAGGCCGGCCTTGCTCAGCGTCGCCGAATCGGGCTTGCCCTTTTTCTTCTTCCGCGCGGTTTCAGCGGGAGCGGCGGCCGGTGCGGGATCGGGAACGGCATCGTCAGTCGGCGTTTCGTTGGACAAGAAAAGCTCCCATGAATCGAGGGCGCTATCTTCTTAGAGCGGTTTCGCTTTCCGCAAAACCTGTCCGCATGCGTTCAGATCGCGCTTTCCGCGCCGTTTGCCGTTTTCGTCCCCCTTGCCTGCCTGCCCGCCATCCCCATCTTGCGAAGTGCGGCATGCCGCCGCTTGCCCCATTCGAACAAATATGGAACAACCGGGCGTCATGCTGACCCATATCTCCGTCCGCGGTGCACGCGAGCACAATCTCAAGAACGTCTCGGTCGATATTCCGCGCGACAGGCTGATCGTCATCACCGGCCTGTCGGGATCGGGCAAGTCGAGCCTCGCCTTCGACACGATCTATGCCGAGGGGCAGCGTCGCTACGTCGAATCGCTCTCGGCCTATGCGCGCCAGTTCCTCGAACTGATGCAGAAGCCCGACGTCGATCATATCGAGGGCCTCTCGCCCGCCATTTCGATCGAGCAGAAGACGACGAGCCGCAATCCGCGCTCGACCGTCGCCACCGTCACCGAGATCTACGATTATATGCGCCTGTTGTGGGCGCGCGTCGGCATCCCCTATTCCCCCGCGACGGGCGAGCCGATCAGCGCGCAGACTGTCAGCCAGATGGTCGATCGGGTGATGGCGCTGCCCGAGGGCACGCGCTTCTACCTGCTTGCCCCCGTCGTGCGCGGCCGCAAGGGCGAATATCGCAAGGAGCTGGCCGAATGGCAGCGCGCGGGCTTCACGCGCGTGCGCATCGACGGCGCGTTTCACGAGATCGAGGAAGCGCCCGCGCTCGACAAGAAATACAAGCATGACATCGAGGTGGTGGTAGATCGCATCGTCGTGCGCGAGGGAATCGAGACGCGGCTGGCCGACAGCTTCGAAACCGCGCTGAAGCTCGCCGACGGCCTCGCTTATGCCGACATTGTGGCGAAGGAAGGCGAGGAGAGCGAGCGGATCGTCTTCAGCGAGAAATTCGCCTGCCCCGTCTCGGGCTTCACGATTGCCGAGATCGAGCCGCGCCTGTTCAGCTTCAACGCGCCGCAGGGCGCCTGCCCCGCCTGCGACGGGCTGGGCGAGAAGCTCTATTTCGATCCGCGCCTCGTCGTGCCCAACGAAGCCCTGTCGATCAAGCAGGGCGCGGTGATGCCTTGGGCGCGCTCCAACCCGCCCAGCCCTTATTATATGCAGGTGCTCGCCTCGCTCGCGAAGCATTTCGGCTTCTCGCTCGACACGCCATGGGAGAAATTGGCGCCCGAGCATGTCGAGGCGATCCTCTACGGCACCAAGGGCAAGCCGGTCACGCTCACCTTCATCGACGGCCGCAAGAGCTATGAGGTGAAGAAGCCCTTCGAAGGCGTGATTGGCAATCTCGACCGGCGGATGCTGTCGACCGAAAGCGCGTGGATTCGCGAGGAACTGGCCAAATACCAGTCGGCGGCGCCCTGCGAGGTGTGCGGCGGGGCGCGGCTGAAGCCCGAGGCGCTGGCGGTCAAGATCGCCGGCGAGGACATCTCCACCGCCACCCGCCGCGCGGTCGGCCCCGCGCTCGATTTCTTTCGCGCGCTGCCCGAAAAGCTCAACGAGCAACAGCGCGTGATCGCCGAGCGTATCCTGAAGGAGATTGTCGAGCGGCTGGGCTTTCTCGACAATGTCGGGCTCGATTATCTGAGCCTCGATCGCGCGTCGGGCACGCTGTCGGGCGGCGAAAGCCAGCGCATCCGCCTCGCCAGCCAGATCGGCAGCGGGCTTTCGGGCGTGCTGTACGTGCTGGACGAGCCGTCGATCGGCCTGCACCAGCGCGACAATGACCGGCTGCTCGTCACGCTCCGGCGGCTGCGCGATCTCGGCAACACCGTGATCGTCGTCGAGCATGACGAGGACGCGATCCGCACCGCCGATCATATCATCGACATGGGGCCGGGCGCGGGCGTCCATGGCGGCGCGGTGGTGGCCGAAGGCGGGCTGGACGACATATTGGGCACCGAGGGCAGCCTGACCGGCGATTATCTCTCGGGCCGCCGCGAGGTGCCGGTCCCGGCGAAGCGGCGCAAGGGCAACGGCAAGAAGCTGACCGTGAAGCGCGCGAGCGCGAACAATCTCAAGAATGTCACCGCCTCGATCCCGCTCGGCACCTTCACCTGCATCACCGGCGTGTCGGGCAGCGGCAAGTCCACCTTCACGATCGACACGCTCTATGCGTCGGCGGCGCGCACGCTGAACGGCGCGCGCGTCACCGCCGGGCGGCACGACCGGATCGAGGGGCTGCAATATCTCGACAAGGTGATCGACATCGATCAGTCGCCGATCGGCCGCACCCCGCGATCGAACCCGGCGACCTATACCGGCGCCTTCACCCAGATCCGCGAATGGTTCGCGGGGCTGCCCGAGGCGCAGGCGCGCGGTTACAAGCCCGGCCGCTTCAGCTTCAACGTCAAGGGCGGGCGCTGCGAGGCGTGCCAGGGCGACGGGCTGCTCAAGATCGAGATGCACTTCCTGCCCGATGTCTACGTGACCTGCGACGTGTGCCACGGCGCGCGCTACAATCGCGAGACGCTGGAGGTGAAGTTCAAGGACAAGTCGATCGCCGACGTGCTCGACATGACCGTCGAGGACGCGGTCGAATTCTTCAAGGCGGTACCCGCGATCCGGGACAAGATGGCGATGCTGGCCGAGGTCGGCCTCGGCTACATCAAGGTCGGCCAACAGGCGACGACGCTGTCGGGCGGCGAGGCGCAGCGGGTGAAGCTGGCCAAGGAACTGTCACGCCGCGCCACCGGCAACACGCTCTACATCCTCGACGAGCCGACGACCGGCCTGCATTTCGAGGATGTCCGCAAGCTGCTGGAGGTGCTCCATGCCCTCGTCGCGCAGGGCAACAGCGTGGTGGTGATCGAGCATAATCTGGAGGTCATCAAGACCGCTGACTGGGTGATCGATCTCGGCCCCGAGGGTGGCGACCGGGGCGGCGAGGTGATCGCCGCCGGCACCCCCGAAACCGTGGCGAAGGAACCGCGCAGCTATACCGGCCACTATCTCGCGCCGCTGCTGGGCCTGGGGGAACGCGTCGCCGCCGCCTGAGCGGACGCACACTCCTAAGCCCCTCCCCTTCAGGGGAGAGGTTGGGCCGGGCACGACCTGGCAATCGACTCATAAGCCCCTCCCCTTAAGGGGAGGGGTTGGGGTGGGGGCGAGCCGCCAGCGCCACGCCCCTTAAATCACCCCCCTCCCCACCCACCCCCCTCCCCTGAAGGGGAGGGGCTTGGCGCGTCGCCATACCGGACGCGCAACCAATATCCTTTCCGGTCGTTACAGCCCTGTTCTGAAATGAGGAGGACGGCATGCGTCTGGCACTTGTGAGCGCCGTAGCGGCCCTGACGTTGACCGGCTGCATGGGGGACAATGGCTATGACCGCCCCCGCGGCAACTGGAATCGATACGACTATAATCGCCCCGATCCGGCTTATGGCGGCTATGACGCGAGCCGCTATTATCGATCCGACCGGCGTTATCGCGAACATCGCCTCTCACGCAACGACCGCATCTATCGCGGCCGCGACGGGCGTTATTATTGCCGCCGCTCCGACGGCACGACCGGGCTGATCGTCGGCGCGCTCGCCGGCGGCGTCCTCGGCAACGTCATCGCGCCGGGCGGATCGGAAACGCTGGGCACGATTCTCGGCGGCGGCGCGGGCGCGCTGATCGGCCGCGAGGTCGATCGCGGCGAGGCGAAATGCCGGTAACGACCTGAAATCCCTCACCGTCACTCCGACGAAAGTCGGAGCCCATGGACTCGGCTCGCTTCATTGTCAGTGAGCCGCCGTCGATGGCCAAGGCTTCCGCCGGAATGACGGCTGGTGATCGGCGATCGATCCGCCTCAGCGCACCGCCTGCGCGACGATACGATCGGCCACTGCCGGATGAAGCGGGCGGACGAATTCGGCGCCGATCTGGATATCGTCGGTCCACGCGATCGTCGCCAGCGAGGCTTCGAGGCCGGGCAGCCGGAGCCAGACCTGCGCACCCGGTTGCAGCATCGCCGCCGTTTCGGCGCGGAAGCCGTGGGTCGAAAGATCGAGGATGGTGACGGTGGCGGGCTTCCCCTCGCGCCGCCGCAGGCTGGCGTCGAAACGGGCGGAGTAGCGCGGCGTGCGCCGCCCATCCGTCCCCGCCATCCCATCAGGAGAACCGATCGCCAATTCGGCCGCAAGTCGCATCGTCAGGCCCCGCTCAGGTCAATGACACGATTTTCGGCCCAAAACCGCTAAACTTTGGTGAACGTGCGCGCCCGTCGGAAGGACGGGCGCGCGGGGTCGGTTCAGCGTGCGATGACGCTGGCGATCAGGCCGGTGGCGATGGCGACCAGGATATAATCGCCTGTATTGTTGTTCTCGCGCACCCAATGATAGCCGCGCGGCGGAGCCCGCAGGCCATGCCGGCCCCAATCATTGACGACGTAGCGCGACCGTTCGACCCTGCCCATGCGCTGGCCCTTCTTCCAGTGATGGCGGTTCGTGACGACCACCTTGTGGGGCGGCGCCCGGTGGACGACCACCTTGTGCGGCGCGGGGCGATACATGTCGCGATGGTTGGGCGCGGCGAAGGCGGGGGCGGCGACGCTGCCCGCGATCAGGCTTGCGATCAGGATGCTGCCAAAGGTCTTTTTCATCATCTGTCTCCCGGTTGATGAGACGCTTATGGACCCCCGAATCGTGATTCGAATGTCGCCGCCCACATGGTGCATCGACCCTGAGAAACGATATTGCAGTGCTGAAACAGGCGCTTCAGGCGAAGAGCCCGGCGATAAGATAGACTGAAGCCGCAACGATCGCGGCGGCGGGCAGCGTCACCACCCAGGCGACGACGATATTGCTCGCGACGTTCCAGCGCACCGCCGAAGTGCGCCGCGCCGCGCCGACCCCGACGATCGCGCCGGTGATCGTGTGCGTCGTCGAGACGGGCACGCCCAGCGCGGTCGCGGTGAACAAGGTGATCGCGCCGCCCGTCTCGGCGCAGAAGCCCTGCGGCGGGCTGAGCTGGGTGATGCGCGATCCCATCGTGTGGACGATCTTCCATCCGCCCAGCAGCGTGCCGAGCGCCATCGCCGCCTGGCAGGCCAGCACCACCCATAAGGGGATGTGGAAACCGCCCTTGAGCAGGCCCTGCGAATAGAGCAGCACCGCGATGATTCCCATCGTCTTCTGCGCATCGTTGCCGCCATGGCCGAGCGAATAGAGCGAGGCGGAGACGAGCTGGAGCTTGCGGAAGATCGAGTCGGCCGCGAGCGGCGTCGCGCGCACGAACAGCCAGGAAATGGTGAGCACGAGGAACAGCGCGAGGACGAGGCCCAGCGCGGGCGACAATATGATCGCCGCCGTTGTCTTGAGCACGCCCGCCCAGACGACCACCGACAGCCCCGCCTTGGCGATGCCCGCGCCGAGCAGGCCGCCGATCAGCGCGTGGCTGCTGCTCGACGGGATGCCGAGCGCCCAGGTGAAGAGATTCCAGGAGATCGCACCCATGAGCGCGGCGAAGATGACGCGCGCGTCGATCGCCTGCGCGTCGACGATCCCGCGCCCCACCGTGTCGGCAACGTGAAGGCCGAAGAACAGGAAGGCGACGAAATTGAAGAAGGCCGCCCAGGCGACGGCATATTGCGGCTTCAGCACGCGCGTCGACACGATCGTCGCGATCGAGTTGGCGGCATCGTGCAGGCCGTTCAGGAAATCGAAGATCAGCGCGACGGCGATCAGGCCGACGAGCAGCGGAAAGGCTATGGCGGCGTCCATCGGGTGCGGTCAGGCGTGGTCGATCACGAGACCCTCGATCTCGTTCGCGACGTCTTCGAACCGATCGACGATCTTTTCCAGATGGCTGTAGAGTTCGCGCCCGACGATGAAGTCCATCGCGCTCTTGCCGTTCTGCGCCTTGAACAGCGCCTTGAGGCCCGCATCGTGGATATCGTCGGCATCGCCCTCGATCCGCACCAGCCGTTCGGTCAGTTCGTGCAACCGGCCGCCATTGGTGCTGATCGACCGGAGCAGCGGCAGCGCCTCGGCGGTGATCCGCGCCGCCTCGACGATGATCCCGGTCATGTCGCGCATATGCGGCTCGAACGTCGTCACCTCATAGAGGGTGATCGTCTTGGCTGTCTGGTTCATCTGGTCGATCGCGTCGTCCATCACGCCGATCAGGTCGATGATCGCGCTACGATCGAACGGCGTCACGAAGGTGCGGCGCACGTCCTGCAGCACGTCGCGGGTGATATCGTCGGCCTCATGCTCGCGATCCTGTATCTCGCGCACATGATCGGCCATATTCTCGCCGCCCTGGAGAAGCTGGGCGAGCGCGTCGGCGCCCGCGACCAGCGTCGCGCCATGGTCCTCGAACTGATCGAAGAAACGCCCGCGCTTGGGCATGAGGGCATGAAACCAGCGTAGCATCGGTATCCTTTCGGCGCCTTCCTCGCGAAGCCATGCGACGGCGCGGGCGAGCGGACCGCCCCTGTCGATGGGTTCGCGAAAGGAGGCGATGAGTGCTTTGAGATCGGCCTCCTCCACCGCCTCGGCCGCGCCGGCGAGCGTGAACCAGCGCGTCTCGCGCTCGTCCTGCTCGGGCCAGTCCTCGGCCTGCGACAGGACGGCGAAGGGGAAGACATCCACCTTGGCGTTGCGGATCGTCCCGTTCCGCCGCCGCTTGCGATAGCGGTAGGAGCCGAGCGGCGTCGGGCAGGCGATGCCGTGCAGCCCCGCCTCCTCATACGCCTCATGCGCGGCGGCGGCATGCGGCGTCAGGCCGCGGATGGGATTGCCCTTCGGAATCACCCAGCGACGCGTCTCGCGCGAGGTGATCAGCATGATCCGGACCGATCCGTCGTCCTCGCTGCGATAGGGGAGGGCGGCGATCTGCCTGATGGTCATGCTCCGAAAGAAGGGGGGTCGGCGGCGCCCCTCATAAGAGCCGGACGGGCCGCAATCAATCGGCCTGTCTCAGGCCGCCTCGACCGCCTCGCTCGCCTCCAGCCACGCCGCCTCGGCCGCCTCCAGCTTCGCCTCGGCATCGGCGCGACGCTTCATCAACGTCGTCATCGTCTGGTCGCGGTCCTCCGGATCGGCGCTGGCCGGATCGAACATCGCGCGATCGAGCGCGCTGCGCCGGGCTGCCCAGCGCGCCATCGCCGCCTCGGCCTCCTTCACCTTGCGGCGCAGCGCCTGGCTCCGCTCGCGCGCCTCGGCCGCCGCGCGGCGATCGTCGCGCCGGCTGGTCTTCGCGGCCTCGGCGGGGGCCTTCGCCTCGCCGCGCCCCAGCACCAGATCGGTATAATCGTCGAGCGAGCCGGCGAACTCGCGCGCCGTCCCTTCGTCGACGAGCACCAGCCGGTCGGCGGTCAGTTCCAGCATGTGCCGGTCATGGCTCACCACCACCACCGCGCCCTGATAGTCGGCGAGCGCCTGCACCAGCGCCTCGCGCGCATCGACATCGAGATGGTTGGTCGGCTCGTCGAGGATCAGCAGATGCGGCGCGTCGCGGGTGATGAGCGCCAGCGCGAGCCGCGCCCGCTCGCCGCCCGAAAGCCGGCCCACCAGAGTCGTCGCCTTGTCGCCCGAAAAGCCGAACCGGCCGAGCTGCGCGCGCACCGCCGCCGGCTTCGCGTCGGGCATCAGCCGGCCCATATGGATCAGCGGCGTCTCCGCCGGGTCCAGCTCCTCCACCTGATATTGGGTGAAATAGCCGACGCGCATCTTGCCCGCCGCGTTCATCGCCCCTTCCAGCGGCGCGAGCTGGGCGGCGAGCAGGCGCGCGAGCGTCGTCTTGCCATTGCCGTTGCGGCCGAGCAAAGCGACGCGATCGTCGGGATCGAGCCGGAGGTTGAGGCGCGACAATACCGGCTTGCCGTCATAGCCCACCGCCGCATGATCGAGCGTGATGAGCGGCGGCTTCAGTTCGGCAGGGCTCGGAAAATCGAAGCTGAGCGACGGATCCTCGGCGACGGCGGCGATCGGCGCCATCCGCGCGAGCGCCTTGATCCGGCTCTGCGCCTGTTTCGCCTTGCTGGCCTTCGCGCGCCAGCGATCGACGAACGCCTGCAACTTCTCGCGCTCGGCCATCTGGCGGTCGCGCGCCGCCGTCTGCTGGGCAAGCCGCTCGGCGCGCTGCCGCTCGAACGCGTCATAGCCGCCGGGATAGAGCGTCAGCCGGCCATGCTCCAGATGCAGGATATGATCGGCGACATTGTTCAGCAAATCGCGCTCATGGCTGACGACCAGGATCGTCGCGCGATAGCTTTTGAGGAAATTTTCCAGCCACAGGGTCGCTTCGAGGTCGAGATGGTTCGACGGCTCGTCGAGCAGCAGCAGGTCCGGCCCCGAAAAGAGCAAGGCCGCCAGCGCGACGCGCATCCGCCAGCCGCCCGAAAAGCTGTCGAGCGGCCGATGCTGCGCCGCCTCGTCGAAACCCAGCCCGACAAGGATGCGTGCCGCCCGCGCCGGGGCGGCATGCGCGTCGATCGCGTTCAGCCGCTCGTGAATCTCGCCCAGCCGATGCGGATCGGCGCTCGTCTCCGCCTCGGCGAGCAGCGCCGCGCGCTCGCGATCGGCGGCGACCACCGTTTCGAACGGCGTCGCGCTGCCCCCCGGCGCCTCCTGCGCGATATAGCCCAGCCGCGCGCCGCGCGGCATCTCGACGCTCCCCTCGTCGGGCTCCCCCAGCCCCGCGACGATCCGCATCAGCGTGGACTTGCCTGCCCCATTCCGCCCGATCAACCCCACCCGCGCCCGCGGCGGCAACGCCGCCGTCGCGCGATCAAGGATGACGCGACCGCCAAGCCGCACCGTGATGCCAGAGATGGAAAGCATGCCGCGCCGATAGCAGCTCGACACGCCCGCGCAAACCGGGTTGGGGCCGATGCGCCATCATGGCGGTGCCCCACCCTGCTATAAGGTCGGGCTTTCCAACCGGGTTCCGCCATGCTTTTGTTCGATCGACGCGAACGGAGGAAGAAAACGTGTCGAGGATTGTGGGTGGCTGTCTCTGCGGCGCATGCCGTTACAACAGTGATTCAACACCGATAAACGCCCGCGTTTGCCACTGTGTCCGATGCCAGAAGGCGACGGGCGCGGCATTCTACGCACGTATCATGGTGCCGCTCGACAGCGTGCATATCGAAGGCCCGGTGGGCTGGTTCGATGCGAACACCGGCATCAGGCGCGGCTTCTGCACCCGATGTGGCACGTCCCTCTTTTCGGAACGGCAGAGCGCCAATGCCATCGGCCTGTCGATAGGAAGCCTCGACGATCCGGCGCTGTTCGAGCCGACCGAACATATCTGGACCTCGCGCAAGCAGCCTTGGCTTAGCCTGGATGACCACCGGTCACATTTCCCTGAGGGGCCGCCCGCCTGATCGGACTCTATCCGATCGCGAGCCGATCGCTCGTCGAAAGCCGGGACAACAGCCCGCACAACGCCTTCCGCTCTATCGCGACGCACCCCTCCGTCGGCCGATCGCCGTTTCGGCAGTGGAGGAAGATCGCGCTGCCCGCGCCCGGCGCGGGCGGCGCATCATTGTGGCCGAGCACGACGATGACGTCGTACAGGCCATCCTCGCGCCACAGTCGCTCGGCGGAGAAAAGATGTGGATGGCGCACCGGGCGGTTGTAGACCGGATCGGCGGGATCGTCGGACCAGCCATCTTGGGGACGGAGCCAGCGCCACGGCACCGTCATGCGGTCGGGCGCCGCGACCCGATCGGGCCGGAGCAGGACGGCGCGGATCGGCCATTCGCCCAAGGGCGTGCGCCCATCGCCCTCGCTTTTGTCCGCCGCCGGGCAGGCCCCGCCGCGGCCGATGGTGCAACCGATCGTCTCGCCGAACGCCGTGAGCGTGCGCGCGGCGGTATCGACGAGCAGTCGGTTCACAGTTGGTGGCCGGTGCGGTCGCGCTTCGTCGCCAGATAGGCGGCATTGTGCGGGTTGGGCGGCAGGCTGTGCGGCACCCGCTCGACAACGGTGACGCCCGACGCCGCCAGCGCCGCCACCTTCGCGGGATTGTTGGTGAGCAGCCGGATATGGTCCTGCCCCAGCAGCTTCAGCATCCGCGCGGCGATGCCGAAATCGCGCGCATCGATCGCGAAGCCGAGCCGCAGATTGGCGTCCACCGTGTCGAAGCCCTGATCCTGCAAGGCATAGGCGCGCAGCTTGTTGACGAGGCCGATCCCCCGCCCTTCCTGCCGCAGATAGAGGAGGATGCCCCATCCGCTCTCCGCGATCCGCGCGAGCGCCGCCTGCAATTGCGGCCCGCAATCGCATTTGAGCGAGCCTAGCACGTCGCCCGTCAGGCATTCGCTGTGGAGGCGCACCAGCGGCGGCGCGCCATTGGGCGATCCGATCAGCAGGGCGACATGCTCCGCCGCATCCTCGGCATTGCGGAAGGCGACGATCTCCGTTTCGGCCGACGCGACGATCGGCAGCCGCGCGCGCGAGGCGATGGTCAGGCGCGCCGGCTCGTCATGCGCGGCGATCTCGGCCGCTGTCGCTTCGGCCGCCGCCTCGCCCCCCCCGCGCACGAAGAAAGCGGGCAGCATGCCCGCGAGCCGGGCGAGGCGCACCGCCGCCGCCGCCGCGTCGGGCGCGCGCGCCGGCACCGCGCGCCAGGGGCCGTTCAGGGGGCTGTCGAGATCATGCTGCGGATCGGCAAGCGCGGTCGCCGCCGCGAGATCGAGCCAGGGGACGCGCGCAATCTCGACCGGATGGCCCGGCGTCGCCGCGTCGCGCTGGTTGGCGAGCTTCAGCGTCACCGCGCGTTCGTGCGCGAGCAGCAGGTCGGCGGTGCCGTCGGCATCGAAGGCGGCGAGGCGTTCGTCGTCCGCCCGCTCGACCGCCAGCAGGACGATCCGGCCGTTCTCGCCCGTCACGCCGACGGGCCAGCCGCGGCGCAGCGCGTCGATCGCGCGGGCGGCGGCGCGCGTGTCGCTCAAAACCGGAATTCCGTCACCAGCGGCACATGATCGGAGGGCTTGAGCCAGCTCCGGCATGGCTCATGGACCGCGTGGGCGACCGCCTGCCGCGCCAGCGCGGGGCTGGCCCACATATGATCGAGCCGGCGGCCGCGATCGTTCGCGGTCCAGTCCTTCGCGCGATAGCTCCACCAGCTGTAATAACGCTGCGGCGCGGGGATGAAGCGGCGGCCGAGGTCGACCCAGTCGTGACTTTGCTGGAGGCGGGTGAGCGCCTCCACCTCGATCGGCGTGTGGCTCACCACGTCGATGAGCTGGCGATGGCTCCACACGTCGCATTCGAGCGGGGCGATATTGAAATCGCCGACGATCAAGGTCGGCTCGCGCAAGCGTTCGGACCAGCGCGTCATCCGCTCGACGAAATCGAGCTTCTGGCCGAACTTGGGATTGAGCGTGCGATCGGGAATGTCGCCGCCGGCGGGCACATAGACATTTTCCAGCCTCATGCCGTTTTCCAGCCGGACGCCGATATGGCGCGCCTCGCCATTGTCCTGCCAGTCATGGCGTATATCCTCGGCCAGCGGCACGCGGCTGAGGATGGCGACGCCATGATGCATGCGCTGCCCGTTCAGGACGAGGTGGCGATAGCCGAGCGCGTGGAACGGATCGGCGGGGAAGATGTCGTTCACCACCTTCGTTTCCTGCAAACACAATATGTCGGGCGCCTGCTCTGTCAGGAAGCGTTGGACGATATCGATCCGGGCGCGCACCGAGTTGATGTTCCAGGAGGCGATCTTGAGGCTGTCGGTCATGCCCATGCTCTAGCGAGGCGGAAGGCGGGATGCCAGCAACGCCGGACAAGGTAAGGCCCCCGCTCCGGGGGCATGGAACGGGGGCCGACCTGGCGTTCGTCACGCGAGGCGGGACGTGAAGCCCGGCCGGGCAACAGGGGGAAATCCCGGATCAGGGCTCCACGACCGCATGTCCCCTTATAGGGATCGAACCTGTCGCCTCGATGAATAGGGGCGTCTCAGCGCACGGGCCGCCGTGTCCTGGGGTCGGTCCAGCGGAACATATTGTCCGGGACAGGGACGTTGAAGCGCTGCTTCGACAGCCGCACCGTCGAACGGTTGTTTTGCGCGTCGAGCACCGTCCAGCCGCGCAGTTCCAGCCCCGCCGGCGCGCTCGCCACACGCCCGAAGGCGATCGTGATCGTCCCGAACTCGGGATGCTTGGGGTCCTTGCCCTCGACCAGCAGCAGGTTGGGATCGCCGCTCGGCACGACATGGGCGTAGCGGCTGAGGTCCTTCGAGGGATCGAGCAGCACCGACAGCGGCGAATTGCCGATCGGCCAGCGCGATACCTGCTTCACCGAATAATCGATCATGATGAGCGCCTTGCCGTCGCCGACGACGAGCAAAGGCACGCCCTTTTCATATTGGAAGCGGATGCGCCCCGGCCGCTTCAGCGTCAGCGTGCCGGTCAACGCCTTGCCGTTGCGATCGGTCTGGACGAAATCGGCGGTCATCGTGTTCACCGCGCGCAGATGGCGCGACACCTGCGCCAGCGAATCGGCCTCGGCGGCAAAGGCCGGCGCCGCCGCGAAGGTCAGCGCGACGGGGGCGGCGAGGGCGAGCAGGAACGGGCGAAACATTCGGTTCTCCAGATTGGACGAGGCCGGGGATAGGCCGGCGCCATTGAACGCGCTCTGAACCCGCTTCGGCGCGCGAATATCCCGCTTATCCCGCGCGCCGCCAGAAATCGGGCAGATCGCCCACGTCGAGGATCACTTCGCGCCGGCCGACATGATCGGGCGGGCCGATCGCCTCGTCCTTCTCCATCCGCTCGATCAGGCGCGCGGCCGAATTGTAGCCGACGCGCAATTGCCGCTGCAGCCAGCTTGTCGAGGCCTTGCGATTCTCGACGACGAGCTGGACGGCGCGGCGATAGAGCTGCGTTTCGGGGTCGTCAGGCCCCGACGGCGCGCCTTCCAGTTCGTAGCCGCCATCCTCCGGCTCCTCGGTGACGGCGGAGATATAGTCGGGCGTGCCCTGCGCGCGCCAATGATCGGCGACGGCGCGCACCTCCTCGTCGGAGACGAAGGGGCCGTGGACGCGCGCGATCTGCTTGCCGCCGGGCATGTAGAGCATGTCGCCCTTGCCCAGCAGTTGCTCGGCCCCCTGCTCGCCCAGGATGGTGCGCGAATCGATCTTGCTCGTTACCTGGAAGCTGATCCGCGTCGGCAGGTTCGCCTTGATGACGCCGGTGATGACGTCGACCGAGGGGCGCTGCGTCGCCATGATGAGGTGGATGCCCGCCGCGCGCGCCTTCTGCGCGAGCCGCTGGATCAGGAACTCGACCTCCTTGCCCGCCGTCATCATCAGGTCGGCCAGTTCGTCCACCACCACCACGATCTGCGGCAGCGGATCGAAATCGAGCGTTTCCTCCTCGTAGATCGGCTGGCCCGTCTCGGCGTCATAGCCCGTCTGGACGCGGCGCGTGATCGGCTTGCCCTTCGCCTTGGCCGCGCGGATCGCCTCGTTGAAGGAAGCCAGGCTGCGCACGCTGGCCGACGCCATCATGCGATAGCGGTCCTCCATCTGCTCGACCGCCCATTTGAGCGCGCGCACCGCCTTCGACGGTTCGGTGACGACGGGCGAGAGGAGGTGGGGAATATTGTCGTAGATGCTCAGTTCCAGCATCTTCGGATCGATCATGATGAGGCGGCACTGCTCGGGCGTCAGCCGGTAGAGCAGCGACAGGATCATCGTGTTGAGGCCCACCGACTTGCCCGATCCGGTGGTGCCCGCGATCAGCAGGTGTGGCATCGGCGCGAGATCGGCAATCACCGGATCGCCGCCGATATTCTTGCCCAGGATCAGCGGCAGCCCGCTCTGCCGGGCGAACGCCTCGCTCTCGATCAGCTCGCGCAGCATCACCGATTCGCGATTCTGGTTCGGCAATTCGATGCCGATCACCGTCCGCCCCGGTATCGTCGCGACGCGGGCGGACAGCGCGGACATGTTGCGCGCGATGTCGTCGGCCAGCTGGATCACCCGGCTCGCCTTGATCCCCGAGGCGGGTTCCAGTTCGTACATCGTGACGACAGGGCCGGGGCGCACCTCGACGATGCGGCCCTTGACGTGGAAATCGTCGAGCACCGTTTCCAGCAGCCGGGCGTTGCGCTCCAGCGCCGCGCGATCGATCGCGCCGCCATTGCCCGCCGGCACCTCGCCCAGCAGCGTCACCGGCGGCAAGGTATAGGGGCCGAGCGGCAGTTCGTTCTGCTTGCGCGGGGCCGTCTTCACCTCATCGGCGAGGGGCGGCATGCGCGGGTCCTTGACGATCGGGCCGGTATCGCTGGGCTCCGCCGGCTCCTGCTTGCGGCGCGGCGGCGCCTTCTCGCGGCCGGCCTTGATCGCAAGCGGCGCATCATCGGCGGCGGCCTCGCGCCGGAAACGGCCGAACAGCCACGTCCGCTCGCCGGCATCGAGGCCAAGGCCCCACATCCACAAGGCGAGCCCGCCCGCGCCGAGCAGCACGATCAGCGCGATCCTGAGCCCGGTGATCCAGGCCGGCGCGCCGATCAGACGCAGCAGCGCCTCGATCGCCGAACCGCCGGCCAGCCCGATGCCGCCGCCCCAGCCGGCGGGCAGTTGCGACACCGATCCGCCGCGCAGCAACGTCAGCGCGATGCCGAACAATATGAGGCCGAAGACCGCCGCGATCAGGCCGCGCTTCCAGAGCCGCGCCTCGCCGCCGCGCCAGATACGCAGCCCCGCGACGATCCCCAGCGGCAGGAGCAATGCCGCCGGCGGGCCGAACAGGCTGAGCAGCAGATCGGCAAGCCAGGCGCCGGGCGTCCCCATCAGGTTGCGCGCCGGCCCGTCGGCGGCGGTGTTGAGCGACGGATCGGTGGGGTGATAGCTGGCCAGCGCGAGCAGCAACGCCAGCATGGCGACCAGCAGCGCCGCCGCGCTTGCCAATGCGCCGCCGCGCCGCGCCGCGCGCGCCATCCTGCCCTTCACCATCGGCTTCGCCGACGCCATGCCGCCCGCCATACGCCCCGCCCTTCGTGCGTGCATTGTTCGTCCTGGCCGACAATGCGCTGGCGGACGACTCCGGGTCAAGCGCATCGCCGGGAAGCGTAAAAGAGCTTCGACAAACTGTGCCGCCAACGGCTAGACCCACGGGCATGGATAGCGACGTCATCATCCTGGGCGGCGGGCTTGTCGGCCTTACCCTCGCCATCGCGCTCGACGCGCATGGGGTCACCAGCATCGTCATCGACCCCGCCGATCCGCAAGCCGCGCTCACCGCCGGCTTCGACGGCCGCGCCTCGGCGGTGGCGAGCGCGCCATGGCGGATGCTGGAGACGATCGGCGTCGGCGCGCGCCTCGCGGGGCAGGGCTGCCCGATCGCGGCGATACAGGTGAGCGACGGATTGAAGCCCGGCGGGCTGCTGTTCGATCCCGATCCGCAGGACGGCGCGGTGGGCGTGATGTTCGAAAACCGCCTGCTGCGCATCGCGCTGCGCGAAGCCGCGCTGGCCGCGCCGGGCGTGACTTTGCTGGCGCCCGCCACCCCGGCCGAGGTGACGCGCGACGCATCGGGCGTCCGCGTGACGCTGGGGGACGGACGGACGGTTTCCGCGCGCCTGCTGGTCGGCGCGGAGGGCCGCCGATCGCCGACGCGCGAGGCGGCGGGGATCAAGGTGGCGCGCTGGTCATACGATCATGCCGCGATCATCGGATCGGTGACGCATGCGCGCCCGCATCAGGGAATCGCCTACGAGATTTTCTATCCCGAAGGCCCCTTCGCGATCCTGCCGCTGACCGACGATGCCGAGGGCCGCCATCGCTCGGCGATCGTCTGGACGGTGAAGGGGAAGGATGCGCCGGCGATGCTGGACCTGCCCGACCGCGCCTATGCCGCCGAGGTGGAAAAGAAGATGGGCGGCCGGTTGGGCGCGATCGCGGCGGCAAGCCCGCGCTCAAGCTATCCGCTCGGCTTCCATCATGCCGCACGGATCACCGGCGAGCGGCTGGCGCTGGTCGGCGACGCCGCGCATGGCATCCACCCGATCGCGGGCCAGGGTCTTAACCTCGGCTTCCGCGACGTCGCGGCTCTGGTCGAGGTGCTTGTCGAGGGCGCGCGGCTGGGCCTCGACTTCGGCGACGCGCAGCTTCTCGCCCGCTACGAACGCTGGCGCGCGCTCGACACCTTCATGGTCGCGGCGTCGACCGACGGGCTGACCCGCCTGTTCGGCCTGCCCGGCCGCACCGCCTCCGCCGCGCGCCGCTTCGGCCTCGGCGCGGTCCAGCGCATCGCCCCGCTCAAGCGCCGCTTCATGGCCGAAGCACGCGGCGAAACCGGCGCCCTCCCCCGCCTGCTGCAGGGCCTCAAGGCCTAGATCAACACTCACTCCGTCATTCCGGCGAAAGCCGGAATCCACGGACGGCGGCTCACCCAACAATGAAACAAGCCGAGTCCATGGTCTCCGACTTTCGTCGGGGTGACACAAAAGATTTTGTCCGAACCGCCTCCCTCTCTGTCATTCCCGCGCAGGCGGGAATCCATAAACGCCGCGTTTCGGCCTTCCGGCACCGACAGTGCCTATGGATTCCCGCCTTCGCGGGAATGACGAGGAATTAGGCGTCACCCGCCCCCCTCACCCGTCATTCCGGCGAAAGCCGGAATCCATGGACGGCGGCTCACCCAACAATGAAGCAAGCCGAGTCCATGGCCCCAGACTTTCGTCGGGGTGACACAAAGGATCTTGTCCGAACCGCTACCCCTCTCCTGTCATTCCTACGCGGAAATGACAGGACAAAGCCCGGAAATCGGACACGTCACCCCGCCGCCGCGAACGCCTGCGTCAGATCGGCGAGGATATCGTCGATATGCTCGATCCCGACCGCCAGCCGGACATAGCCCGGCGAGACACCGGCCGCCGCCTGTTCCTCGGCCGAAAGCTGCGAATGGGTGGTCGAGGCCGGGTGGATCGCAAGGCTGCGCGTGTCGCCGATATTGGCGACATGGTAGAAGAGTTGCAGCGCGTCGATGAAGCGCCGCCCCGCCTCCAATCCGCCGGCCAGCTCGAAGCCCAGCAGGCCGCCGAAGCCGCCGCTCAGATAGCGGTCCGCCCGCTCGCGCGCCGCCCCTTCTTGCACCGAGGGGTGGATGATCCGCGTCACCTCGGGCCGCGTGCGCAGGAAATCGACCACCGCCTGCGTATTGCGGCAATGGCGCTCCATCCGGAGCGGCAGCGTCTCGACGCCTTGCAGGAACTGGAAAGCGTTGAACGGCGACATCGCCGCGCCCAGATCGCGCAGCAGGATCACCCGCGCGCGCAATATATAGGCGATCGGCCCCAGCGGCTTGGCGGCCTGGCTCCATATCGCGCCATGATAAGACGGGTCGGGCGTGTTGAGTTGCGGTTGGCGTTCGGCGAACGCCTCCCAGTCGAACGTGCCGCCGTCGACGATCATGCCGCCGATCGAGGTGCCGTGGCCGCCCAGATATTTGGTGGTCGAATAGACGACGATCGCCGCCCCGTGCGCCAGCGGCCGGCACAAGGTCGGCGCGGCGGTATTGTCCATGATGAGCGGAATGCCGAGGCCACGGCCGATCTCCGCCACTTCGGCGATCGGGAACACCTCCAGCTTCGGGTTGGGTAGCGTCTCGGCATAATAAGCGCGCGTGCGGTCGTCGGTGGCGCGGCGGAAATTCTCCGGGTCCGACGCATCGACGAAGCGCGCCTCCAGCCCCTGATCGCGCAAGGTGTTGGCGAACAGGTTCCAGGTGCCGCCATAGATGTGGCTCGACACGACGATATTGTCGCCCGCGCGCGCCAGATTCTGCACCGAGAAGGCCGAGGCCGACTGGCCCGACGCGACGCCGAGCGCCGCGACGCCGCCCTCGATCGCGGCGATCCGCTGTTCGAGCACGTCGGTCGTCGGATTCATGATCCTTGTATAGATGTTCCCCAGCTCCTCCAGCGCGAACAGGCTCGCCGCATGGCCCGTGTCGCGGAACTGGTAGGACGTCGTCTGATAGATGGGCACGGCCACCGATCCGGTCGCCGGATCGGCGCGCCAGCCGGCATGGACCGCCAGCGTCTCGGGGTGGAGGCGGTCATGCGGCATTGCGGCTACTCCTGATCTGGCCAAGGCAAACGCCTAGCCTAGCGTGGCGCGCCGGCGTAGCCAACCGGCGACTCGGGCCGCCGCTCAGTTCGGGTCGCGGCGCCCGCGCGGGCCGGTGGCCGCCTCGTCATGTCCGCTCTTGTCGCTGAAGAAGGCGGCGGCGAAGAGGCCGCAGCCGAGCACCATCGACACGAAGACGCCCGCGATGGTGGCGATCACCATATGCGTCTGGAGCGGGCCGTAGAGCGAGAGATACCAGAGCGAGCCGACGACCATCACCACACCGGCGACGCCGATGATCAGCATCATGCGCTTGAACTGGGCCTTGGCGGCGGAAACACGGGCAGGATCGGGGGAAGACATGGGAAAGATCCTTTCGCTGGCGGCTACCGGCAGCGGAACGCCGATGACCGCCTAAAGAAGCATATAGAATATTTGTTTTGCTTTCGCCAGTCCGTTTTGGGCCATATGGTGCCTCTTGTCGCATCTCGCCACGATCTTCCGCTATGCAGGCTACATGATTCGTATCCTTGCCCCTTTCGCCCTCCTGACCCTCCTGATCTCACCCGCCCCGGCGCACCCCGCGCCGCCCGCCACTGCGCGTGTCCGTCTGCAAACCAGCGAGGGGCCGATCCTCATCGATCTCGACCTGAAGCGGGCGCCGATCACCGCGGGCAATTTCCTGCGCTATGTCGATCAGAAGCGTTTCGACGGCACCGTCTTCTATCGCGCGGCGCGCACCCGCAACCTGAAGACGCGCGGCTTCGTCCAGGGCGGCATCCGCCACAGCATCCGCCGATCACTACCGCCCATCGCGCATGAGCCGACGAGCCGGACGGGCATCAAGCATCTCGACGGCACGATCTCGATGGCGCGCGGCGAGCCCGGCAGCGCGATGGGCGATTTTTTCATCACCGTCGGCCCCGCGCCGGCGATGGACGCGCATCCGGGCAATCCCGGCTATGCCGCCTTCGGCCATGTCGTCGGCGGCATGGATGTCGTCCGGCATATCCTGGCAGGCAAGACCTATCCCGATCGCGGATCGGGCGGGATGAAGGGGCAGATGCTGGTGAAGCCGGTTCAGATCGTCACGGCGCGCCGCGTGAAATAGACCCGTCGACAAGATCGCGCCGTCTGAGTCCGATGATATCGATCGGCCCACTCTGCCAGCGCGCCACGACGACGCGGCCATGCGACAGCGTGTGGAGCAATACGTCGCCCTTGTCATAGGCATTCGCGCCCAGCCGGTGCAGCCAGATCGTCGGCACCCCGCGCGCCGCCGGCGACTGCGCGATCGCGTACAGCCGCTCGGCCGGCAGTGAGAAGACCCCCCGGCTTCCCGTCGGGTTCCAGGCACCGGGGCCGCCGTCGAGCGTCGGCACAGGCGTCGGGATTGCCCGGTCTACGAAGGCCACGCCCTTGTCGCGCATCGCATAATCGAGCGGCAGTGCACCCTCGTTGGGATAGGACCATATCTCATCACCCGCGCGATAGTGGCGCTGGAGCCAGGCGACCGTGCCGTACCAGTCTTGCATCGGCGGCGCGGTGGCGATGCGATGATCGAAGCGTGCCATCTCGCCCCCAACCAGGAGCAAAGCGAGGAGCGCCGGCAGGCGGAGCGAACCGCTGAGCGTCGCGCCGATCGCGAACAACAGCAGCAGCGGCACCGCCACTGGCGTCATCGTTCGCACGATGAACACCGGTGCCTCAATCAACGAGATCAGGATCGACAGCACGACGGGCAGCACGGCGAGCAGCAACAGCGTGGCGAGCACGCGCCAGCCGTCGCGGCGCCGGAGTAGCGCGATCGCGCCGCATAACGCAAGGAACCCTGCCGCCACCGCCAACGCCCCCGGCACCGCCCAGAGGAAGAGCAGCCGCTCTGGAAGACGACTGACATCGAAATGCAGCCAGGTCGATCTGATCCAGGTCGGCGCCTGATCGAGCAGGATCAACAAAGCGGGCAGGTACAGAATCGCGACGGCAAGGTGCCCGCCGACGAGCCAGAGCCAGTCGGGCTTCGTCAGATCCCGCCGCAGCACCAGTGTGAGCAGCGCGAGGCCGAGCGCCGCGCCATAGAGCACACCCAGATTGTGCAGCCACAGCATCAGCGCGAGCGTGAGCAGATAGAGGAGGAACGCACCGCGTGCGATTCGGCGCGCGCCTGCCGCGACACGGCCGAGCCGGAGAAGCGCGAAAAGCGCGGTTACATAGGTCAGGATCAGCACCGGATAGGGCCGCACCTCGCGCGCCATATCGACCAGCGGCGGCGACAGCGCGGCGAGTGCGAACGCCGCCAGCATCGATGGCAGCGGCGATGAGTCCGGGCGGAACCAGCGCGCCGCCTCGCGCCCGGCCAGTGCCGCGATCGGCAGCGTCAGCAGGCCGCAGCTTATGCCCAGCGCACGCGAAGCCACCAGCGAATCGCCGAACAGCAACGTCCACAGTCGAAGCAGCGAATAATAAAAGGGCGGATGCGTCTCGTAGAGCGGCACCACATGCCACAGGAAATGAAAGCCCTTCGCGGCCGCATAGGCGCTATAGCCCTCATCGAGCCAGAAGGGATTGCGTGTTGTGCCCGCGATGCGGAACCAGGCGGCAACGGCCAGCAAGATAAGGGCGAGGACGCCATAGGCCACGACCCACCGCCCGCGCCAGGCCCGAGATGCTGATTGGTTCACGATCGCGCGCCCTAGAGCAAAAGGAGGGCGGCGGGGAAGGGGGTGGTCTTGCGGAGAAGGCGCGCGCCGGAATATTGGCGCCGATGCGCCACCGCCCTGCACCGCCTCCGCTGGAACCCGCCTGGTGGAACGATCCGCGTTATGCCTGGGCGCTCGTCCTGCTGTGCGGCGCGCCGCTCGTCTGGCCCAGCCTGCCGCCGCTCACCGACGCGCTCGGCCATCTTGCGCGCTATCATGTCGAGCTGGCGATCGATAGCTCGCCCTGGCTCCATCGCTATTTCGCGTTCAAATGGGCGCTGATCGGCAATCTCGGCGTCGATCTGCTCGTCGTGCCGCTGGCGCCAATTTTCGGGCTGCAACTGGTGGTTAAGCTGATCGCGCTCACCATTCCGGTACTGACGGCGACGGGGCTGCTGCTGATCGCACGCGAGGTGTACGGGCGCGTACCGCCCACCTTCGCCTTCGCGCTGCCGCTGACCTACGGCTTCCCCTTCCAGTTCGGCTTTCTCAATCACTGCCTGTCGATGGCCTTCGCGCTACTCGCCTTCGCGCTGTGGCTACGGCTAGCGCGCGCACGTCGATTCGGCTGGCGCGCCCTGCTGTTCGTGCCGCTCGGCGGGCTGATCTGGCTGACGCATGCCTTCGGCTGGGCGGTGCTCTGTCTGCTCTGTTTCGCGGCCGAGCTGGTGCGCGACCGGGGCGAAGCACACACGCGCCTTCATGCGCTGTGGCGGGCGGGCCTGTCTGTCCTTCCGCTCGCGCCGCCCTTCCTGCTCATGCTGCTGTGGCGGAGCGGGCATGTGCGCGGATCGACCGGCGACTGGTTCGATTTCCCCGCAAAGCACCTCTGGCTGATCGAGGCGCTGCGTGATCGCTGGAAGGCGTTCGACGTCTTCAGCATCAATCTGCTGTGCGCCATCATCCTGTTCGGGCTGCTCAATCTGCTGCGCTCGCGCAGCCCTTGGATCGAAGCCGGCCTTGCGCGCTTGTCGCGCCACCTGCCCGAATGGCGCCTCGATTTCGAAAGGTTGCTGGGCGTCGCCACCCTGTTTCTCGTCATCGCCTATATCATGCTGCCACGTATCCTGCTGGGATCGGCCTATGCCGACATGCGGCTGACCCCTTATGCGCTCGCCATCGGCCTGATCGCGCTTTCGCCGCCGCGCGACAGCCGTCGTTTCGCCAGCGTCCTCGCGGTCGCCGGCCTCATCTTCTTCGTCGCGCGGATCGGAACGAACACCTGGAACTTCATAGGCTATGACCGCGCCTATACCCGCCAGTTACGCGCGATCGACCATATCGCGCCCGGATCGCGCGTGCTGGTGCTCGTCAACCTGCAATGCAATCGCCATTGGCCGCGATCGCGGATGGATCATCTTGGCAGTCAGGCGATCGTCCGCAAGGACGCCTTCGTCAACGGCCAGTGGGTGATGCCGGGCGCACAGCTCCTCAGCGTCACCTATGCCGCCGCCGGTCGCTTCGCGACCGATCCGACACAATTGCTGCGCCCCGAGGAGTGTCGCGCCCATAACGAGCCGACCCTAGCCGACACGCTCGCCCATTTCCCGCGCGACGCGTTCGATTATTTCTGGCTGATCGACATGCCGCCCGAACGCTGGGTCCACGATCCCGGCCTGATGCCGATCTGGCATGGGAAACGCGGCATCCTCTACCGCGTCCTCCATCCTCAGCCCGCCTCGGCGACGATCCCCAGCGACACGCCGAAGGGCAACGAACCGCGCCCCACCCAATAGCGTTCGGATGCGAACAGCCCGCGCAATAGCGCATTGACCGGCCGGGACGGCATCGCATCGTCGCCGCTCTCATGCCCCGTCAGCCGCCCGATCGCGCGCGCGGCAACGATCGGCGGGAAGAGCAATGTGTTGAAATGGGTAAGGTGTCGCACGCGAAAGCCGGTGCCTTCGAAAACCGCGCGCAGGCTTTTCGCGGTATAACGGCGCTGATGGTGATGGGCGATGTCATGTGCGCTCCACAGCCACGGCATCGCAGGCACCGTCACCAGCATCCGCCCGCACGGCGCAAGCTTCGGCCGAAGCGCCGCCAGCGCCTCGCGATCGCCGGGGATATGTTCCAGCACGTCGAGCATGGCGATCAGATTATAGGCGCCGTCGTCGAGCGCGACGCCATCGGGCAGCAGCCCGCCCTTGACCGCAATGCCGCTGCGCTTCGCCGCCAGTGCGCGCGCGGGATCGTCGGGCTCGACCGCGTCAACCGTGCCATATCGCTGGAGCAACGCGAGGTTCGATCCCGTGCCGCAACCCATTTCCAGAATTCGTGCGCCGGTAGGCAGGTCGGCCTGCTTCTCGATCAGGGTTGCGATGATCCGTCGCCGCGCGACGAACCACCAATGGTCCTGATCGATCTCGGCCATGCGGTCATACGTAGCGCGTTCCATCAATCGCCCCCGATCCGTTCGCGCACGACATAGATCGGCCGTCGCTTCACCTCGACGAGGATGCGTCCGACATATTCGCCCAATATGCCGAGCGAGAGGAGCTGTACCCCGCCGATGAACAGGGTCGCCACCATCAGCGAAGGATAGCCCGCCACGTCGCCACCGTGGATCAGCGTGCGCGCGATCAAAAAAAGCGCGTAGAGCAAGGCGACAAGGGCGATCCCGCCGCCGATATAGGACCAGACGCGCAGCGGCACGGTCGAGGCCGAGGTGATGCCGTCGATCGCAAGCGTCCACAATTTCCAATAATTGAACTTGGTCTGGCCCGTCGTCCGCTCGACCCGGTCATATTCTACCGCCGCCTGCCGGAATCCCGACCAGGCGAACAGTCCCTTCATGAAGCGGTTCCGCTCGGGCATCAGCCGGATCACCTCGACCACCTTGCGATCGAGCAGGCGGAAGTCGCCTGCATGTTCGGGTATCTTGTCCGACGACAGCCAATTGTGCGCGCGATAATAGAAATCGGCGGTGAGGCGCTTGGGAAAGGAGTCGCTCGCCCGGTTGCGGCGAACGCCGTAGACGACCTCATAGCCCTCGCGCCATTTGTCGATCATCTGCCCGATCACCTCGGGCGGGTCCTGCAGATCGACGTCGATCGGGATGACGGCGTCGCCCCGCGCATTATCCAGCCCGGCCGAAAGCGCGGCTTCCTTGCCGAAATTGCGCGAGAGGGAGAGGCCGCGCACGCGCTTGTCGGCGCGCCAGGCGGCATGGATGGCGGCCAGCGTCGCGTCGCGGCTGCCGTCGTCGATGAACAGCATCTCCCAGCGGATCGGTGCACCGGTTGGATCATGCAGGCCGTCGAGCACCGCGCCGACGCGCGCGACGAAGGGTCCGATCCCGGACTCCTCGTCCTTGACCGGCACGATCATCGAAAGCGTCGGCGGCACCTCGCTCATCGCCATGTCCTATCGCATCGCGCGGCCACGCGGCAATCGCGGGCTCATTCGAAGACCCACCGGCGGTTGAGCCAAAAGACCAGAAGCGGCGTCACGCACAACGTGAAGGGTATCGGCCACCAGGTCGGCCCGCCGAGATAGCGGACGAACAGCCACACCCACAGGCTGTTGAGCGCGAGGCTGACAAGCGAGACGAGGACGAAGCGTCCGCCGGTGCGCATCGGATTGTCGCGCCGGCCGTGGCCGCGAAAGCTCCAGCGGCTGTGCACGACATAGCCGACAAGCACCGCCGCCACATAGCCGATCACCATTGCAAGGTTGGGATCGACACCCAGGAAGGTCGCGCCGATCCAGTAGATCGCAATATTGACGACGCTCGCAAAGCCGCCGGTGATGCCGTAGCGGAAAAGCTGGCCGGCCAGCTCGCGATGCGGCGCTATCCATTTCGCCAACATTACGAATCCCCCGACTCGGCCGTGCATGCTTGCCCTTTGCGCCGCAGCAACTAATGGCCGATGACGACCATGCCTAGTACCCACCCTGCAGATGCCGGAACCGATCCGATCGCGGAGGCCGTGCCGCGTCGCTGGTTCTGCCTGACGATGCTGTTCTGGCTGGTCACGTCGCTGGCGCTGATCGGCTGGAAATGGGGATCGATCCACTGGTTCGCGCTGGGCGACACCGACGACAATATGCGCATGAGCCAGGTGCGCGCTCTGCTCGCGGGGCAGGGCTGGTTCGATCTTCGCCAGCACAAGCTCGATCCGCTGTTCGGCGGCGCCAATATCCATTGGTCGCGGATCGTCGACCTGCCGATCGCGGGACTGATCCTCGCGCTCAAGCCCGTGCTCGGCGGAGCGCTGGCCGAAAAATGGGCGGCGGGAATCGCGCCGCTGATCCCGTTTGGCGTCGCACTCTGGGCCGGCGCGCTCGCGACACGGCGGCTGGTGGCGCCGGCGGCATTCGCGCTCGCCTCAGCCATCCTGCTCTGCGCGCCGAATACCATGGGTATGTGGATGCCGCTCCGCATCGATCATCATGGCTGGCAGCTCGCGTTGCTCATGCTCGCGGTTGCGGCCATTGCCGATCGGAATCGCGTGCGCGGCGGCTGGGTGTTGGGGGTGAGCAGCGCGATATCGATCGCGATCGGGCTCGAAATGCTGCCCTATATCGCACTTCTCGGTGGGCTCACCGCCTTATGGTGGGTGTGGGACCGGGCCGAGGCGCCCCGGCTCGGCGCCTATGGCGCCTCACTCGCGGCGGGCTGCGCGCTCGGTTATGCGGGCTTCGCCTCGTGGGACAACCGGCTGCCCGTCTGCGATGCGCTCTCGCCCGTCTGGCTGTCCGCCGCTTTATTCGGCGGAGGGCTGATGGTGGCGCTCGCCTTCCTCCGCGCGGAGGATCGGCGCGTCCGTCTCGGCTGTGCCGTGGTCGCCGCGCTGCTGGTGGCGGGCGGCTTCGCGCTGGCCTGGCCGCAATGCCTTGCCCGGCCCGAGCATGTCTCGCCCGAACTCTATCAGCTCTGGCTCAAGAATGTGCGCGAGGCAAAGCCGATCTACGCGCAGAGCTGGCGTGTCGCGGTGCCGATGACGGCGCTGCCGGTCGTCGGCGTCGTCGGCAGCCTGTATGCGCTGCGCCGCGCGTGGGGGACCGACCGGGCCGCGCCGTGGGGCATGGCGGCGCTGTTGACGATCGCGGCGTTCGGCCTGCTGCTCTGGCAAACGCGCGCTGCGCCCGCCGCACAGATGCTTGCCGTTCCCGGCGCGACCGCGCTTGGCTGGGGGCTGATGCGCTGGCTGTTGGGGCGGCGCCGGGCGCTGGTGCGCGTGGCCGGCGCGGCGACCACCTTCCTGCTCGTCTCGGGTCTGATCGTCAGCCTTGCCGTCAAGGAGATACCCGCGCCCAAGCCGAGCGCCTATCGCAAGGCGGTGCGCCAGGCGAACGCGAAATGCCCGACACTGCCGGCGCTGCGCCCGATCGCCGGGCTGCCTGCGACGACGATCCTTACCTTCGTCGATCTGGGCCCGCGCCTCATCACCGTGACGCATCACAGCGCGATCGGCGGCCCCTACCACCGCAATGGCGCGGCGATCATCGACATCCATCACGCTTTCCGCAGCGCCGATCCCGAAGTCGCCCACCAGGTGATGCGCCGTCACGGCGCGACGCTACTGCTGATCTGCCCCGGCATGTCCGAATCGACGATCTATGCGTCAGAAGCGAAAAAGGGCTTCTATACGCAGCTCGATCATGGCCATGTACCCGGCTGGCTGGTGCCCGTGCCATTGCCCAAGGGTTCGCCGTACAAGCTCTGGCGCAGGATCGGCTGACGGCGGGGCTTGGCACGGGCACGATCGAGCCCACATAAGGGCCTGCTACGACGACAAGGGAGTGATCGGTGGCGACATTGGGATTGAGTGCGGCCGACCGCGAGGCGATCGAGGCGTTCAAGCGCGAGGTGATCGAACCGTCGATGGAGTCGCTCATCATCCTCGATTTCTGGGCCGAATGGTGCGGGCCATGCAAGGCGCTGGGCCCGGCGCTCGAAAAGGTCGCGGCCGACTATGCCGACAAGGGCGTGAAGCTCGTCAAGATCGACGTCGACGCCAACAAGATGATCGCCGCCCAGTTTCGCGTGCAATCGATCCCCACCGTCTACGCGCTGTTCCAGGGACAGCTCGTCGCCGATCTGACGCCCGCGCGCAGCGAGAGCCAGCTCAAGGCCGCGCTCGACCAGATATTGAAGAAGGTTCCCGTGAAGGGCGACGATGCGCGCCGCGCGGAGGATCTCGCCCCGCTGATCGCGATGGGCGAGGAGACGCTGGAGCAGGGCGACGCCGAACGCGCGCTCTCGATCTTCACCCAGATCATGGATATGGCGCCCGACGATCCGGCGGTAATCGGCGGGCAGGCGCGCGCGCTCGTGCAGCTCGGTCGCGCTGACGAAGCTGAGGCGCTGCTGGACGGCGTGCCTGAAGACAAAGCGGGCGACCCCGCGATCGCCCGCGCCCGCGCCGCGATCAGCCTCGCCCGCGAAGCGAGGCCGGCGGCCGATCTTTCGGGGCTGGAAGGGCGGGTCGCGGCACATCCCGACGATCTCGATGCGCGGTTCGAGCTGGCGGGCGCCGAGATGGCGGCGGGACGGCGCGACGCTGCCGCCGATCAGCTTCTGGCGATCATCGAGCGCGATCGTGACTGGAATGAGGGTGCGGCCCGCGCGCAGCTCCTCAAGCTGTTCGAGGTGGTCGGCATTTCCGATCCCTGGGTGAGCGCGCAGCGTCGGCGACTCTCCGCGATTCTCTTCACCTGATCGGGCGTTGATGGAGCGTTCGATCACACGCCTGTCGATCTTCCCGCTTGCCGGCGCGCTGCTCTTTCCGCGATCGCAATTGCCGCTCCACATTTTCGAACCACGTTATCGTGCGCTCGTCACCGACGCACTCGCGCGTGACCGACGGATCGCGATGATCCAGCCGCGCACCCCCGAGCGCGGTGGCGAGAAAGTCGCTCTGTTCGACGTTGGCTGCGTCGGCCGGATCGCCGATGTCGAAGCACTGCCCGACGGCCGCTTCAACATCGTCCTCGAAGGGCTGGCGCGTTTCCGGCTCCTCCGCGAACTCGATGTCGCAACACTCTTTCGGCAGGTCGAAGCGACGCTGGCGGGTTTCGACGATGGCGAGCAGGGCGCGCTCGAAATGATCCGCCGTGCCGAGTTGGAACGCGAATCGCGCAAATTCGCAGAGGCGCGCGGCTATATGGTCGATTGGGACGCGGTGGGCCGGCTCGACGACGAGGCGCTGGTCAATGGTATCGCCCAGATCGCGCCTTTCGACGCGGCGTCGAAGCAGGCGCTGCTCGAAAGCCCCACCGTTTCGACGCGCGCCGAATTGCTCGTTCAGTTCCTGCAATTCTTCCGCCTGCGTGACGAGGATGACGACCGGGGCACGCTGCAATGACGGCCGGACCGGACATTGATCCCGAACTGCTCGCGGTTCTCGTCTGTCCGCTGACACGCGGGCCGCTGCGCTACGACCCCGAGGCGGGCGAACTCGTGTCCGAACAGGCCGGGCTTGCCTATCCGGTGCGCGACGGCGTTCCCGTCCTGCTCGTCGAGGAAGCGCGGCGGATCGGCTAACCCGTTCAACCGCTGTTGCGCAATGCCGTCGCCACCGCGTTGATCGAAAGCTGGATGCCTTCGCGGATGCGCGGGTCCGCCTCACCGCCGCGATGCCGCTTCAGCAGTTCGATCTGGAGGTGGTTCAACGGCTCGATATAGGGCAGCCGCAACCGGATCGAACGATCAAGCGACGGATTCTTCTCCAGCAGCCGCGTCTGCCCCGTGGCTGCCAGCAGCGCGTCATGCGTGCACTGCCAGCCTTCGACTATCCGGCCGAAGATCGCCTCGCCCAGCGCGCGATCCTCGACCAGCGCGGCATAGTGGCGCGCGATCCCCATGTCGGACTTGGCGAGCACCATCTCCAGATTGGCGAGCGTCGCCTGGAAGAAGGGCCAGCCTCCCACCATTTCGCTGAGCAGGTCCTTGTCGGTGAACTTCGCGAGCGCCTCGCCCACGCCGTACCAGCCGGGCAGCATCACCCGCGCCTGCGCCCAGGAGAAGACCCACGGAATCGCGCGCAGATCCTCGATCCGATCCGATTGCGTGCGGCTGGCGGGGCGTGACCCGATCTTGAGATCCGCGATCTCGGCGATCGGCGTCATCTGGCGGAAGAAGGTACGGAACCCCTTCGTCTCGTAGACCAGCGCGCGATAGACGCGAAAGGCCTCGTCCGAAATCGCCGCCATCGCCGTGGCGAAGCGCGCATAATCCCTCTCGGACAGCGACAGCGGTTCGAGGCTGGCGAGCACGGTCGCCGAGGCCATCGCCTCCAAATTGGCCGTGGCGCTTTCGCGATTGCCATATTTGGCGGCGATCACCTCGCCCTGTTCGGTAATGCGAATACGGCCGTTGACGGTGCCCGGCGGCTGCGCACGGATCGCGGCGAAGGAGGAGCCGCCACCGCGCCCCACCGCGCCGCCGCGCCCGTGGAAAAGCTGCATCGCCGCCCCCGTCTTATCGAACACAGGGGCGAGCGCGCGGCTCGCCTCATGCAGGCTCCAGACGGAGGTGAGATAACCGCCGTCCTTGTTCGAATCCGAATAGCCGACCATCACCTCCTGATGGCCGCGGGCGCCCACGATCGCGGCGATTTCGGGCAGCGCGAACCAGCGCGTCATCACCTCGGGCGCGTTTTCAAGGTCCTCTATCGTCTCGAAGAGCGGCACGACCATGATCGCGGCCGACGGCGCCTCGTCCGTCTCGCCCGGCCGGTACAGGGCGGCCTCCTTGAGGAGGATATGCACCTCCAGCATGTCCGAGACGCTGTCGGCCTTGGAGATGATATAGGTGGTGATCGCCTGGCATCCGTAAAGCACGTGCGCCTCCGCCGCCGTGCGGAGGATCGCCAGTTCGGACACCGTCTCATCCGAATAAGCGGCATAGGGGATTGAGAGCAGCCGCCGGCTCGCCAGTTCGCGCCGCAGCAGGGCCACGCGCGCCTCCTCGTCGAGCGTGCGATAATCGGCCTCAACGCCGGCGACCTTCAGCAACTCGGCGACGGTGCGTTCATGGACATCGGCATTTTGCCTCAGGTCGAGTGTGGCGAGGTGGAAGCCGAACGCCTCCACCGCCCGGATCAGCCGTTCAAGCGCGCCACCGCCGGTAGCCAGCGCCTCCGCCAGCGCGACCAGATCGGCGCGCAACGCATCAGGCGTGTTATAGGGCGCGCCTTCGATGTGGGCGGGACGCGGTGGCGCGTGGCCGACAAGCACCTTATAGGTCGCCGCCAACCGGGCATAGATGCCGGTAATCGCCCGGCGATAGGGCTCGTCGGCGCGGGCGCGGCCATAATCGCCGCTCGCCTCCGCCAGCGCCTCCACCGCCGGCGTCACCTCGGCCAGTTCGGTCGATATCGAGAGCTCGGCACCCAGCCTATGAAGCGCATCGAGATAGAAGCCGAGCACCGCCTCCGCCGCCTTCGTCAGCGCCAGGCGCAGCGAGGCGGCATCAACGTTGGGATTGCCGTCGCGATCGCCGCCGATCCAGCTCCCCGGCTTGAGGAAGCTGGGGCAGCGAGCGCCCAGCGCGCGTTCCCAGCGCACGTGCAGCGCCGGGATTACCGGCAGGAACACCTCGCGCAGATAAGACGTGGCGATCTCCACCTCGTCGGCTACGTACAGCCGCTCGCGGCGCAACGGCCGCGTCTGCCAGAGCAAGGCGATCTGGCGATAGATCGCCTCGTCCACCAGTTCGCCATCCGCCGTCTCGGTCATGTTCCTGTCGCGCAGGCGCATCAGCGCGGCGATATGGTTGCGGTGGTCGATCGTCGATTTGCGACTCACCTCGGTGGGGTGCGCGGTGAGCACCGGCGCGATCAACGCATCGTGCAGCAGCGCCGATATCGCGTCGCGGCCGATCCCCTCCGCCTCCAGCGCGGCGATCGCATGCGCCATGTCGACGCCGGGCCCGCTGTCCATGCCCTGCCGATCCTCGGCCAGATTGGCGAGCATTGAGAAGAGCATGAAGGCGCGCACAAACGCCGCCGTGTCATCGAGCGTCAGCGCCTCCAGCCCGGCGTCGACCGCGCCGGCCTCGGCCAGGCCGCGATGGCGATCGACCGAGGAGGAGCGGACATATTCGATCCGCCGGAAGATCCGTTCGCCGCCATAAGCGCGGATCACGTCGCCCAGCACCTTGCCCAGATACCGGATATCGGGATTCTGGGCGATCGACGGAATGTCGGCCATCAGGCCTCCAACTCCACGTTCCAGTAGAGCCAGTCGCGCCAGCTTTCATGGAGATAATGGGGCGGGAAGCTGCGGCCATTCTCCTGCAGATGCCAGCTCGTCGGGCGGGCGGGCTGCGTATGCAACGTCATGCCGGCTTGACGCGGGGTGCGCCCGCCTTTGCGCAGGTTACACGGTGCACAGGCCGTGGCGACATTCTCCCATGTCGTCCGCCCACCCTGCGCGCGCGGGATGACATGATCGAAGGTCAACTCCTGATGCGCACCGCAATATTGGCAAGCGAAGCTGTCGCGCAGGAACAGGTTAAAGCGGGTAAAGGCCGGATGCTGCGACGGCTTCACATATTGGCGTAGCGCAATCACCGAGGGCAGGCGGATCGATTGCGTCGGGCTGTGCACCTCGCGCTCATAATGGTCGACGATGTCGACGCGCTCGAGGAACACCGCCTTGATTGCCGTCTGCCACGGCCAGAGGCTCAGCGGATAATAGCTGAGCGGCGTATAATCCGCGTTGAGGACCAGCGCGGGGCAACTGTCGGGATGGCGTATCAGATCGGGATGGTACATGGACGAACCGCAACCTCACCGTTTCGCTTGCCGGACACATCCGCCAAGCCGGCCCCCCGGTTCCGTCGCACCCGGAACGCGAAATGCCGATCCCGGCCGCGTCCGTCTTCACGCGCTCCCCTAAACCATGAAGCGCGACACGGCCATGACAAAACAGCCCGCCTTGCCCGTCAAGAGGAGATTGCCGCAAAGGAAGCAGCGATGAGCACCCCGGTCACCCGCTTCGCGCCGAGCCCCACCGGGCGGCTGCATCTCGGCCATGCTTATTCGGCGCTGCTCGCGCATGATCTGGGGCGCGCGGCGGGCGGGCGTTTCCTGCTGAGGATCGAGGATATCGATCCCGGACGCACGCGCGAGGCGCACGTCGCGGGAATCGAGGAAGACCTCCGCTGGCTGGGGCTCGATTGGGACGGCCCCGTCCTGCGCCAGTCGACCCGCCTGCCGCTCTATGCCGACGCGCTGGACGAACTGCGTGCGATGGGTCTCCTCTATCCCTGCTTCTGCACTCGCGCCGAGATCGCCGCCAGCGCCGCCGCGCCGCATGGGCCAGCGACGAACCTCTATCCCGGCACCTGCCGCGCGCTTTCGCCTGCGGAACGGACGGAGCGGCAGGCCACCACGCCGCACGCCTGGCGGCTCGACATGGCGCGCGCCGTCGCGCGGGCGGGCCCGCTAAGCTGGCACGATGTGGAGCAGGGGGAAGTGGTCGCGGCGCCCGGGCGGCTGGGCGATGTCGTCCTCGCGCGTAAGGACGCGCCGGTTTCCTATCATCTCGCGGTGACGATCGACGATGCCGCCCAAGGCGTCACCGATATCGTGCGCGGGCAGGATTTGTTCGAGGCGACGCATGTCCACCGCCTGCTCCAGGCGCTACTCGGGCTGCCGACGCCGCGCTACCACCACCACCGTCTGCTCACCGACGCCGGCGGCCGCCGCCTCGCCAAACGCGACGGCGCGCCGACGCTTGCCGCCGCGCGCGAGGCGGGCGTCGATCCCGCCGCCCTCATAAAGAGTCTGCGCGAGGGCAAGCTTTCCGTTGGCATCGGGGCCGCCAATCCCTAAATGGGCCCTATGCAGGTGCTTCTCATCATCCTGATCGCGCTGGCCGTGATCTGCACCGTCGTTGCCCTTATCCGCGGCATCGTCATCTTCCTGAGAACAAGCAAGGCCGATCTACTCAGCCCCGGCCGGAATATTTCCGGCGAGCGGCAGAACAAGATGATGCAGGCGCGCATCCTGTTTCAGGCGCTGGCCATCATCCTGGTCGTCTTTCTCCTTCTCCTGTCGCGGTCCGGATAAAGGCAAGGCAACCTTTTCGCGGTTCGGCGGTTTTGCGCGCGAGGGGGTAGCTGTATGCAAGAAACGACGGCGGCGCGGGTGCCGCGGCCCGCGCCGGACGAACTGACCAGTGACTTCGGCGCCGTCCGCGCGCTGAGCGAGGCGCTTGCCGCGCCGCTTTCGGATGCCGACGCCAGCCTGCAATCGATGCCCGATGCCTCGCCCGCCAAATGGCATCTGGCGCATGTCACCTGGTTCTTCGAAACATTCGTGCTGCGCGATCATGTGCCCGGTTATCGACCTTGGGACCCGCGCTACGCCTATCTGTTCAACAGCTATTATGAGGCCGAAGGCGATCGCCACCCGCGCGCGCAACGGGGCATGCTGAGCCGCCCGGCGCTGTCCGATATCCTGATGTGGCGTCACCATGTCGACGCCGCGCTTGTCAAAGCACTGCCCCGCCTGACGCCGACGGCGCATGCACTCGTCACGCTCGGCATCCACCATGAGCAGCAGCATCAGGAACTGCTGCTCACCGACATCCTCCACCTGTTCGCCGCCAATCCGCTCGATCCCGCGCTCTGGAACGAGCCGCGCAACAGCCCCGCCCCCGCGCCCGGCCCCTTGCGCTGGATTGCGGGGCGCGAGGGTGTGGTCGAGATCGGCCATGATGGGCAGGGCTTCGCCTTCGATTGCGAAGGGCCGCGCCACGCCGCACTGCTGGCCCACCACAGCCTCGCCGACCGGCCGATCACCAATGCCGAATGGCAGGCATTCATCGCCGACGGCGGCTACGCCGATCCTGCGCTCTGGCTGTCGGACGGCTGGGCCTGGGTGCAGCGCGAAGGCATCGAGGCGCCACTCTACTGGCGACACGACGGCGAGGGCGGCTGGCTCAGCTTCGCACTCGACGGATTGCGGCCGATCCATCCCGCGGCGCCCGTATCGCACATCAGCTATTATGAGGCCGATGCGTTCGCTCGCTGGGCAGGGGCACGGCTCCCCACCGAGGCCGAATGGGAGGATGCAGCCGTCGCCTTCGATCCGGTGGGGGGCAACCAGCTCGATCGTGCCGGTCCGGTGCGCCCCCGCGCCGCGCCCGATACGCAGGGCCTGCGCCAGATGTTCGGCGATGTGTGGGAATGGACGGGCAGTGCCTATCTGGCCTATCCTGGCTTCCGCCCCGCGACAGGCGCTGTGGGCGAATATAATGGCAAGTTCATGTCGGGGCAGTTCGTCCTGAAGGGCGGAAGCTGCGCCACGCCGCGCGGCCATGCCCGTGCCAGCTATCGCAATTTCTTTTACCCGCATCAGCGCTGGCAGTTCACCGGCGTCCGGCTGGCGCGGGATCAGTGACGGCGCTGCTCACTCCCGCGACGCGCGTCGATCCAGCCTTCCGCGCCGACGTACTCGCCGGCTTCGCGATGCCGAGGCGGGCGATCCCCGCGCGCTGGCTCTACGATCGCGCAGGATCGGAGCTGTTCGAGCGGATCACCGCCCTGCCCGAATATTATCCCACACGCACCGAAACCGCGCTGCTCGCCGCCCATTGCGACGAGGTGGGCGCGATCGCCGGGCCGGGGCGGGCGGTGATCGAGTTCGGCTCGGGATCGTCCACCAAGACGCCGCATCTGCTGACCGCGATCGCGCCGGCGGCCTATATGCCGATCGATATTTCGGGCGAGTTCCTGCGCGCCTCCGCCGCCGCGCTGGCCGAGGATTTTCCCAAGCTCCGTATCGAGCCGGTGGAGGCCGATTTCACCCGCCCGATCGCGCCGCCGGCGGGGATCGCAGACCTGCCGAAGCTCGGCTTCTTCCCCGGCTCGACGATCGGCAACATGGTGCCGCGCACCGCCGTCAACCTGCTGCGCGCGATGGTCGAGACGCTGGGGATCGGATCGCTGCTGCTGATCGGAATGGACCGGCGCAAATCGCCCGACATACTCATCCCGGCCTATGACGATGCCGAGGGCGTCACCGCCCAGTTCAACCTGAATCTGCTCCGCCGTATCAATCGCGAGCTGGACGGCGACATCGCCGTCGATGCATTCCGCCACCGCGCGATCTGGAATGACGGGATGGCGCGGATCGAAATGCATCTGGAGGCGATCCGCGACGTTACCTTCACGATCTGCGGTCAGCTTTTCACGATGCGCGCGGGCGACACGATCCACACCGAGAACAGCCATAAATATGGCCCGCGCGAGGCGCATCTGCTGCTCCACGCCGGCGCGTGGACGCCGATCCGCGAATGGACCGATCGCGATGGCATGTTCGCCCTCATTCTTGCAGAGGCGCAGCCACCGGGGCGCGCGCCTTGATCCGTCACGTTTGCGCGGTAGAGGATCAGGGCATGGACAGCATCGGCGTAATCGGGGCGGGGCAGATGGGCGCGGGCATCGCGCAGGTCTCCGCCGAGGCAGGCTATCGCGTCTTTCTTTCCGATCTCACGATCGAAGACGCTGCAAAGGGGAAGGCCGGCATAGGCCGCCGACTGGCCCGCGCGGTCGAGAAGGAGAAGATCACCGCCGCCGAGGCCGAAGCCACGCTCGCCCGGATCGAGCCGGTGGGCGAGGTCGCGGCGATGGCCCGCGCCGCGATCGTCATCGAGGCGGCCACCGAGCGCGAGGAGATCAAGCGGCGTATCTTCGCCGATGTCGGCGCGGTGCTGGGCGCCGACGCCATTCTCGCCACCAACACCTCCTCGATCCCGATCACGCGGCTGGCCCAGGCGTCGCCCGATCCGGCGCGCTTCATGGGCGTCCATTTCTTCAATCCGGTGCCGGTGATGGCGCTGGTCGAGCTGATCCGGGGGCTGGCCACCAGCGACGACACGGTCGCGCGGATCGAGCGTTACGCCAAGGCGCTCGGCAAGACGGCGGTGCATGCGAACGACGCGCCCGGTTTCATCGTCAATCGCATCCTCCTGCCGATGCTCAACGAGGCCTGTTTCGTGCTCGGCGAGGGCGTGGCGAGCGTCCGCGATATCGATACGGCGGTCACGCTCGGCCTCAATCACCCGATGGGGCCGCTGACTTTGGCCGATTTCATCGGGCTCGACACCTGCCTCGAAATCTGCCGCGTGCTGCACGCCGGCACCGGCGACCCGAAGTTCCGTCCCGCGCCGCTGCTCGTCAAATATGTCGAGGCGGGCTGGCTGGGGCGGAAAACGGGCCGCGGCTTCTACGACTATACGGGCGCGGAGCCCGTACCGACGCGCTGAGGAGGCCCCCCCCTCAGGTGGCGGAGGCGGGGCGCGCCTCAGGCACCGCTTCGCGCTGTGCGGTCGCGAACATCTTGATGCAGGCAGGTCGCGCATTGATGCGCTTGATCCAGTCGATCAGATGCGGCGTGTCCTTCTCGTTCACCAGTTCGGCAAAGCCCTTTTCCATGCCGTTGGCGATCGCGAAGTTGCAGATGTCGGCCAGCGTATAGCTGTCGCCCGCAAGCCAGGGGCTCTCGGACAGGCGCTCTTCGAGCCGGCGGACCGACACGCCGATTTTGCGCATCTCCTCATCCAGCACCTCTTTGGGGAAGCCGTTGCGTGCGTTGCGCCATTTGGTCTGTTGCTCGGGAATGGGGATGCGCTTCACGCGCTCCTCGAACTCCTCCTCGGAAATCGCGCGCGCCATCCGGCTCACCATCCGCTCCCAGCCGATCGTCGAGACGCACCAGCAGAAATATTCGTCAACCCACTTGGTCCAGATGCGCATCTGCGCGCGGCCATAGGGATCGGCGGGGCGCAGCGCAGGCGCATCGGGAAAGGCGTCTTCCAGATATTCGCAGATGACCGTCGATTCGGTGATGATCTTGCCGTCATGGTCCAGCGCCGGCACCTGACCACGCGGGTTGATCGCCTTGTACCAGTCCTCATGATGCTCGAACTTGGCAGGGTTCAGGAAGCGGCCCTCGAAATCGAGCCCCTTCTCGTGGAGGGTGAGCAGCGGCTTGAGCGAGTTCGCACCCGGCCCGAAGCTGTAGAGGGTAAGCATAAGCATATCTCCGGCTTGTTCTGGCGATGAGTCGGCAGTCCCATGGGCCGGAAGACGGCCCTGCGGCTCCACCGATGCGGCACTTCTTTCGTACAGCGCTGATCGCGCGAAGGCGATTCCGGCGCTTTCCCCGCTGGCCCGGCTTGGCTATGGCGCGGGCATGACCGATCATGCTCCCGATCCCGCCCTTCTTGCCAAGGCCGAAACGCTCGTCGAGGCGCTGCCTTATATGCAGCGCTATGCCGGCGAGACATTCGTCGTGAAATATGGCGGCCACGCGATGGGCGATCCCGAGCTGGCACGCGATTTCGCCGAGGATGTCGCCTTGATGAAGGCGGTGGGAATCAACCCAGTCGTCGTCCATGGCGGCGGGCCGCAGATCGGATCGATGCTCAAATTGCTCGGCGTCGAAAGTCGCTTCGTCGACGGTCTGCGCGTCACCGACGCCGAAACCGCGCGCATCGCCGAAATGGTGCTCTCGGGTTCGATCAACAAGGAAATCGTCTCCTGGATCGGCCAGGCGGGCGGCCGCGCGGTCGGTCTGTCGGGCAAGGATGCGGGCTTTGTGATCGCCGAGAAGGTGCACCGCACGGCGCGCGACCCCGAAAGCAATATCGAAAGCGTCATCGATCTCGGCTTCGTCGGCCAGCCCGCCGAGGTGGACCGGCGCGTGATCGACACGCTGTCGCGCGCGGGCCTGATCCCCGTCGTCGCACCGATTGGCGTCGGCCAGGACGGGCAGACCTACAATATCAACGCCGATACGATGGCGGGCGCGTTGGCGATGGCGCTGGGCGCGGCGCGGCTTTTCCTGCTGACCGACGTCGCCGGCGTCCTCGACAAGGAGAAGCGACTGCTCACCGATCTCACCCCCGCCCAGATCGAGGGGTTGCGCGCCGACGGGACGATCAGCGGCGGCATGATTCCCAAGCTCGAAACCTGCGTCCATGCGGTCGAGGGCGGGGTGGACGCGGCGGTCGTCCTCGATGGGCGGGTGCCGCATGCGATGCTGCTGGAAATCTTCACGCGGCGCGGCGCGGGCACGCTCGTCCGCGCGGGCTGAGGCGCCCCGCCATTGCCGGCCTTGGCCCTGGTGGCTAAGAGGCACTATCTTCGACCATAGCCATTTTCCGAGGTGGAGACCGAGACGATGATTGCAGCGTTATTGGGGATCTTCGATCTGCTGGTGCAGATCCTTATCCTCGTGTTCATCGTCCAGATGGTGCTGTCGCTGCTGGTCGCATTCAACGTCGTCAACACCTATAACGAATTCGTCCGCCGCCTGATGTACGCGCTCGACCGGCTGACTGAACCGCTGCTGCGGCCGATCCGCCGCTTTATGCCCGATTTCGGCGGTCTCGATTTCTCGCCGATGGTGCTCATCATCCTCGCGGTGATCGTCCGCAAGCTGATAGCCGGCCTCGCGCTTCAATATGGAATGCTGTGATCCGGTAAACGGGCGGTGAGCGCCTGGGCGCCGGCGAAGGAGGGCCTGCTCCTTGCCGTGCGCGTGACGCCGCGCGGCGGGCGAGATGCGATCGAGGGGGTGCGAACCGACGCAGCGGGCCGGGAGAGGCTGACGATCCGCGTCAGCGCGGCGGCCAGCGACGGAGCGGCCAATGCGGCAGCCCGCGCGCTGGTTGCGAAGGCGCTGGGTGTAGCGAAGGGCGGGGTGACGGTGCATGCGGGCGCCGCCTCGCGCGAGAAGAGATTGATGGTATGCGGCGATCCCGAACGGCTCGCGGCGCTTTTGGAAGGGTTGACGACATGACGGCAGCGATCATCGACGGCAAGGCGACAGCGGCGGCGCTGCGGGAACGGGTGGCGGCAGGGGTAGCCCGCTTCGTCGCCGCGGCGGGCCGCAAGCCCGGCCTTGCTGTGGTGCTGGTCGGCGAGGATCCGGCGAGCGAGGTTTATGTACGCTCCAAGGGCAAGGCCACCGTCGCCGCCGGCATGGCGAGCTTCGAGCATAAGCTGCCCGCCGAGACGAGCCAGGAGGACCTCCTCTCCCTCGTCCGCAAGCTCAACGCCGACGAGGCGGTGGATGGCATCCTCGTCCAGCTCCCTCTGCCCAAGCATATCGACGAGCAGCAGGTGATCATGACGATCGATCCCGACAAGGATGTCGACGGCTTCCACGTCGTCAACGCTGGTCGCCTCGCCGTCGGCCAGGAAGGCTTCGTCCCCTGCACGCCGCTCGGCTGCCTGATGATGCTCAAGGATCAGCTCGGCAATCTCTCGGGCCTCGACGCGGTCGTCGTTGGCCGTTCGAACATCGTCGGCAAGCCGATGGCGCAGCTACTCGTCCGGGAGAGCTGCACCGTCACCGTCGCCCATTCGCGCACCAAGGACCTGCCCGCCGTCGTGCGTCGCGCCGACATCGTCGTCGCTGCGGTCGGCCGGCCGGAGATGATCCAGGGCGACTGGATCAAGCCCGGCGCAACGGTGATCGACGTCGGCATCAACCGCCTCACCACGGCGGAGGGTAAGACGAAGCTGGTCGGCGACGTCGATTTCGCCAGCGCCGCGCAGGTGGCGGGCGCGATCACGCCGGTGCCGGGCGGCGTCGGGCCAATGACGATCGCGGTGCTCCTGCGCAACACGCTGGTCGCGGCGCATCGCAACGCCGGCATCGCCCTCGACGAGGCCGCCGCCGGCCTCTAAGGTCCCGCGGCGATGCTCGCCCACTATTCGGAGCTGTTCCTTTCGGCGTTCGTCACGCTGTTCGTGGTGATCGATCCGCCGGGATGCGCGCCGATCTTCGCCAGCTTGACGAGCGGCACGTCCGCCGCGCACCGGCGGGCGATGGCGATACGCTCCGTCATGGTGGGCGCGGCCATCCTGCTGGTCTTCGCCTTGTTCGGGGAGGCGCTGCTGGGCGTGCTCGGCATCAGCCTCGCCGCCTTCCGCGTCGCGGGCGGCATCATGCTGTTCCTGATCGCCGCCGAAATGGTGTTCGAAAAGCGGACGCAGCGCCGCGAGGAGCGTGCCGAGGAGATCAGCCGTCGCGCGGCGGGCGACGAGGGCGGCAGCGTCAGCGAGGACATCTCGGTCTTCCCGATCGGCATACCTATGATCGCCGGCCCCGGCGCGATCGCCACGGTGATGCTGATGATGTCGCGCAGTCACGGCTGGGGGGAAAGCGGCATCGTCCTCGCTGCATTGGCCGCCGCCTTGCTCCTCACCCTGCTCGCATTGCTGACGGCGGGGCCGCTGATGCGCCTCGTCGGGCGCCGGATCGAGGCGGTGGTGACGCGCGTGCTGGGCGTGATCTTGGCCGCTTTGGCCGCGCAGTTCGTCATCGACGGGTTGAAGGCGGGCTTCGCCTGACCGAGGGCGGGCTCGTTCTCAGCCCCCACTTTACTGTCATTCCGGCGGAAGCCGGAATCTATGGACAGCAAATCGATCCGTAGCGAAACGAGCCGAGTCCATGGGCCCGGCTTCCGCCGGGGTGACAGGGAGGTCTCTCTTTATCGAGGATCGCCCGTTTCCCAGCCTTGCGTCAGGCCCAACTGATGCGTGCGCCGCGTAATGTGCAGCAAGGCTTCGTCGAAGATGGCGCGCTTCTCGGCGCTAAGCCCTTCGGTCACGTCGGCGAAGAAGCGCCGCCGACTATCGTAAATGAGCGCATGGACCTCCCGCCCCTCCGCGGTCAGTCGCAGCAACCGTATCTTCCGGTTTTGCGGGTGCGGCACGCGGACCAGCAGGCCGCGCCGCTCGAGCGTGGCAACAGCGCGACTCACCTCCGACCTGTCGACCAGCGCGGCGACCGAAACCTCACTCGCGCTCTTTTCGCCCAGCAGCGCCAGATGAACGAGGACGCGCCATTCGGCGAGCGTCAGCCCCGCCAGTTCGCGCACCTGCTGGGTGATGAGCCGGTCGAGCATCTTGCCGAGCATCAAAATATGATAAGGTGCATGATCGGGGCCGAAGAGCCCCCAGCCCTCCGCCGGCCCCCGCCGTTCCGCCGCCTCCTTTCCTCCGGGCGGCGTCTCTGCTTCCTTCATTCTATCAGGCCCTTGATGATATGCGGCGTCCGGCATCGGCCTTTGGCGGGCCGGGCCACATCTCGTTTGCAGTCGAATCGTCTGTAGAGCGCGACGGCCCATCTTGTCAGGTTCGTGGTTGATGAGTTATCAACAACGATCGATGTTGCCAATGGAGCTTCCATGACCCACCCCTTTCAGCCGACGCTCGAACATGCCTTCACCATCTCGATCGAGCTTGCGGGCTTTCGACAGGTCGTGCCGAGCTGCATGGGCCAGACGCGCGCGGCGGTCTATGCCGCCAGCGGCAAGATCGAAGGGCCACGTCTCAACGGCACCGTCGTCCCGATGTCGGGCGGTGATTTCCCGCTGGTGCGGCCGAACGGCGTGATCGATTTCGACGCGCGTTATCTGCTCCAGGCCGATGACGGCGCGATTATCTATATGCAGAATCGCGGCTATCGCTGGGGGCGGACGCCCGAGGTCGCCGAACGGATGTCGCGCAACGAGCCGGCGGACCACAGCGAATATTATATGCGCGTCGTTCCGAAATTCGACGCGCCCGCCGGCCCGCATGAATGGATGAGCCAGCACGTCTTCGTCGGAGTCGCGGAAAAGGTGCCCGGCGCGAACCGCATCCATTATTTCGTCGTGCTATGAGCGGCGCGCGCAGCGGCAGCTATGCCGGCCTCATCATGCGGCCCGGCGTCGATCCCCGATCGGCGCCGAACAAGCCGCCGTTGCCCCCCGCCGATTATGTACGCGAGGAGCAGGACGGACTCCTCACCGAGCGCAATGTCCGCGTGCCGTTGCGCGACGGGACGATCATCCTGGTCGATATCCACCGCCCCGCCGGCCCGGCGGGCGAGGCGGACCTGCCGTTACTCCTGTCCTGGAGCCCCTACGGCAAGCATGCCCGCTCGAATCAGGTCTTCTGGCCCGCATCGGGCGTGAATCCCGAATGGCTGTCACCGCTCACGCCTTTCGAGGGCGCCGATCCGGTGCTCTGGTGTCAGGCCGGCTATGCCGTGGCGGTGGTCGATCCGCGGGGCGCATGGCTGTCGGGCGGCGACTTCCATCATAATGGCCTGATCGAGGGCGAGGATTGTTTCGACACGATCGGCTGGCTTGCCGATCAATCCTGGTCGAACGGCAAGGTCGGCATGACAGGCGTCTCCTATCTTGCCGCGATCCAGTATCTCGTCGCGCCGCTCAAGCCGCCCGCGCTAGCCGCAATCAATCCGTGGGAGGGCTTTTCCGACTGGTATCGCGAATTCGCCTATCATGGCGGCATTCCCGAAACCGGCTTCATGCCGCGCGCGTCGGACAATATCCAATACTCGTTAAACCGCACCGAGGACAGTTGGGCCAACGTCCAGGCGCATCCGCTGATCGACGATTATTGGCGTTCGAAGGAGCTTGATCTCGAGGCGATCGAGACACCAGCCTATGTCGTCGCAAGCTGGGCCGACCAGGGGCTGCACACGCGCGGCACAATCGAGGCCTATCGTCGCATCCGGTCGCGTGAAAAGTGGCTCGAGGTCCACGGCCAGAAGAAATGGGCGCATTATTACCGTCCGGAGAGCCGGGAGCGGCAGCGCGCCTTCTTCGATCATTTCCTGAAACAGCGCGGCACCGTCGTTCTCGCCTGGCCCAAGGTCCGGCTTGAGATACGCGACCGCGCCGGCGTGGCGAACGAGCGGATCGCCGATCAGTGGCCGCTGCCCGAAACCACGCTCACGCCGCTCTGGCTCGCCGCCGACGGGACGCTAGGCGATGCGGCCCCCGCCGAAGCCGCATCGGTGCGCTATGACGCCACCGCCGGCCGCGCCGTCTTCGACCACCGGTTCGAGCAAGACAGCAGCTTCGCTGGCACGATGAAGCTCAAGCTCTGGGTCGAAGCCGAGGGCTCCGACGACATGGACCTGTTCGTCGCCCTCCAGAAGCTCGATGAGGCGGGCAATGAAGTGGGCTTCACCTTCTACGCCTTCTTCGAGAACGGCCCCGTCGCGCTCGGCTGGTTGCGGGCGAGCCATCGCGCGCTCGATCCCGCCCGCTCGACGCCCGATCGGCCTTATCATCCGCATGATCGCGAGGAGCGGCTTTCGCCGGGCGAAATCGTTCCCGTCGAGATCGAAATCTGGCCATCGGCCACGCGCTTCCGGGCTGGCGAGACATTGCGCGTCGTGGTGCAAGGGTCGGACGTGTACAAGGAGGGCCTGCCGCGTCTTCCCTTTGCGCGTCACGAAAGTCTCCGCAATCGCGGGCAGCACATCCTCCACATGGGCGGCCGCTATGATTCGCATCTGCTGATGCCACGAATCGTCGATTGAGGTCCGTCGCCTTCGCAAATCGCCTTGCTCGCGCTAAGGACCGCTGACGAAACGAAAGGGCGGGAATGCGAAAGCTGGGGCGGCGCGTAGGGCTGGGGCTGTTCTTCCTTTGCGTCGGCCTGCTGCTCGCCGCGATTATCATCCCGCCCTTTCTCGACCGCGTCTATTATCGGGGACCGCCGAGCGCCCATTATGACGGCCAGCATTTCTTCAATCCCGACCGGGATTCGGACATCGAGCCGGGTTTCTCGCTCGCCCGCATGGTGCGCTTCATGCGCGGTGAGGGGCGTGCGCACTGGCCCGAGTGGGTTCCCATCACGCCGACCCGGCCGCCGGCGCGCGTGACAGGCGAGGCGCTGCGCGTCACCTGGATCGGCCATTCCACCGTGCTGATCCAGACGCAGGGCCTCAACATTCTCACCGATCCGATCTGGTCCGATCACACCGGCCCGTTCGGCCTCGGCCCCCGCCGCGTCCGCGCGCCGGGTGTCCGCTTCACCGATCTGCCGAAGATCGATGCCGTCCTCATCAGCCACAATCATTATGACCACATGGACCTGCCGACGCTCGATCGGCTGTGGCATCGCGATCAGCCGCTGATCGTCACCTCGCTCGGCAACGACACGATCCTGCGCCGTCACGGCATTGCGAGCGTCGCGCGCGATTGGGGCGGGCGGGTCCCGCTCGGCCCGGGAATCGAGATCATCGTCGAGCGCGTCCATCATTGGGGATCGCGCACCGGCCGCGATCGCAATCGCGCGCTCTGGTCAGGCTTCACGATAACTCTACCGGGCGGAAATATCTTTTTCGCGGGCGACACCGGCTATGGTGACGGAAGCTGGGTTGAGGACGCCGCGCGTGACGGTCCCTATCGCTTCGCTATCCTGCCGATCGGTGCTTATGAGCCGCGCGATATGATGCACGACAGCCATATCAACCCCGCCGATGCAGTGGATATCTTCACCCGCCTACGCGCCGCCGACGCGCTTGGCGTCCATTGGGGCACCTTCCAACTCTCCAACGAAGCGATCGACGCCCCGCGTCAGGCGCTCCACGCCGCGCTCCTCACGCATGGCATAGCACCCAATCGCTTTCGCGCCCTCGAAGCCGGCGTGGGATGGGGCATTCCCGCACGCGAACCACCACGCCGCTGAGAAAGCCAGGCGTTTCCGCCCGCTGTCAGAACGCAACAACTCGCCTGCCGTCCTCGCGGTACGAATAGCGCATCCGCATCCGCATCGCCTGGGCCGCCGGTTCGGGCATGGGCCGGGTCATAATTGGAACTGAGTGTTACCGACGCGTACGGATTACCGGCATGGAGCAAGATGGGGTGGCTATGTAAAAAGCCGAATGTGGCGGGTGTGTATGTGCTCTTGCCCTCCGAGCTGGTTAGTCTGCACGATCGTTGCCGCCTGACCACCCGCCGCGCCCACAATAACGCGGCCGTTATGTCGCAATCTCCCGGACCATCTCGTCCCTGCCGATTTTAGGCAATTGGCGGAGCAATAAGGGAAAGTACGAGCCGCTGGGCCAGCGTTCCCGATCAGTAAAGCGCATCGGCACGTCCAATCGCGCAAGCTATTGTGGCACATTAAATCGACGGCAGGCGGGGAAGCAGGGCGAGGCGATCAGTCACGGTCGCGCTCGATCAAATAACGCACCGCCAATTCGGTACGTTTCTCGATCGTGGCTGCGCCGCGCTCCAAGAGACCTATCATCTCACGCGTCATGCCAATAGCGTCGGCCAACCCGGCCTGCGACATGGCCACCCCCTTGCGGCGCGCCTCTAATTCGTCGCCTTGCATCGTCATCGCATTAGCCCTATTCTTCACCTTAACGCCGCCCCCGGCGGCAACCGGGAGGCCGGTTATCTGACGGTGATTTCGAGGAGTTTGGCCCCGAACCGCCCGAACCGGAACCGGATCAGATGGAAGTGCATCCACTGTTCCTTTCGGGTTTGTCAGCGGTCTTGGCCGGTGTAGCTTCTGCCGTCAGACAAGCACAGTTTCAGAAAGTCACTTACGATCCATCAAGGTAAATCGTGAGTGACTTTCTTTTTCGAGCCTTTCGGAGCTAGTCGGCAATGGGTCTATGCGATCTTCATCGGCGGATACGTTGATCACCGGCTTCCACCGGCTCCGACCTGAATCGTTCAATTTCGTCCGGGGAACTTCTGGACCGCAATTCAGCCGGGACACCCACTGTCGTATGATACGCCGGCACGTCCGTTAGCACCACGGCATTCGCACCGATCCGGGCGTGATCGCCGATAGCGACATCGCCCAGAATACGCGCGCCCGCGCCGACATAGACGCCACGCCCCAGCGTCGCTGCGCCCGGCTCCGACAATTGGCCGATCGTCACCTGCTGCATGGTCATGCAATCGTCACCGTTCACCGCATCCTTGTGAATCACCACCCCGATCGGATGAGGCAGGCGAAGCCGTTCGCCCAGTCTCACGCCCGGTATGATCGTGCTCCCGGTAATCGCGCTCCAGAAACCGTGACGCAACCGGGTCAACTTGCGCAGCATTTTGGCGAGTGGACCACACCGATCCATGTAACGCCGATAGGCTCTAGCAGAAGCGATGACCGAGCGCTCGGGATTCCAGAGCGTCATTTATCCCCCGACGATTTCCCCATGGACCGCCACCCTAGACTCGATTTCTGATTGATTGAATCGGAATGGGGATTTCCAAGCTGGGGGAGTTCTGATTCAACCTGCTGGCTGGGTAGGAGGCCAGCAGGGATGGCGAGACCCTATTCGAATGATCTGCGGGAG